>Ga0067045_1027338_pt1 | contig 747804 bp, 736 predicted proteins | sample TerdegcTABiofilm_FD_59184 | JGI IMG/M metagenome (GOLD analysis project Ga0067045, IMG submission 59184) | Combined Assembly of (Gp0054472, Gp0054536) Wastewater bioreactor microbial communities from Singapore -Terephthalate degrading...
CTAACGACAATGCAAGCCAAAAGATTCACCAATGGTGCTTTAGAAAGATCACAAGCATGGTTAGATACAAAGCGCAGTTGGTTGGGATTAACGTAGAGGCAACATCAGAAGCATACACCAGCAAGACGTGTCCTGTATGCGGGGCGGCGAATGAACCAAAAGGTCGCAACTACAAATGCACCAATTGTGGATTTGAGCACCACAGGGACGGAGTAGGAGCGATAAACATATACAAAAGGTATCTTGGCAAAAGCCAAGTAGTAGCGGGATTGGTACTCGTCAAAGGTGTGAAATACAAGCCACATCTTTGTAGCCATGGAGTATCCACATCTCCATGGAAGGTAGCCTCGAGCTACTAAGAATCCCATCCACTTTATGTGATTGGGAGTGTCAAAAAACAGATAAGAGGTGAAGCATTTGAAAGCACAGAATGTTGAGATAACTGAACCTGTTGATCTGTGCCTTAGAAATGGAAAACTGAACCCCTCGGCACTCGGTTGGTCGAGAAAGCCGATTATCCGTTGTAACCTGAAGGGACATCTGTTCAGAAAAAAGAAATGGAACTACTGGGCGGTTTTCAATGAAGAGTGTCTCTTTTCGGCGACTGTTTCAAATTTAGATTACATTGGAGTGGTATTCTGTTATTTTCTCGATCTCAAGAGTATGGAGTTTTTCGAGAAAACTGTTTCTGTGCCTTTTGGCATTGGCTGTCACTTGCCTGACTCAGTTGACGGTGATGTGTCTTTCAACTCAAAAAAGATGCAGGTCAATTTCAAGAGGCATTCAACTCAAACTTTGATTGAAGCAGAGTTAAAAGCGTCTGAAAACAGTGACTTCAAAGCACGCATTGAAGTCTTTCACGACGATTATGAATCTCTGAACGTTGTGGTCCCATGGAGTTGGTATAGGTATCAGTACACCAGCAAGCAGTTCTGCTTGCCAGCACGTGGTGAGATCACCTTCAAGGGTAAGAATTATCTTTTGGATCTACAGAACACCTTTGCGGTACTCGATTTCGGTAGGGGTATCTGGCGTTATTCTTCTTTCTGGAACTGGGCGAGTTTTGCGGCTCATCTATCTGACCAAACAACTGTCGGAGTAAATCTTGGGGCTGGGTGGACCGACAACACTGGAACAAATGAAAACGCAATATTGCTGAATGGGAAGATCACGAAAGTTTTGAGTGATGTAGCCTTCAAGTATGACAAAAATGATTTGATGAAACCATGGCACATATACACCAAGGATTCCGATGAGATCGATTTGGAATTTCAGCCAGTCTTCCACAGAGTTGCGAAGACAGATTTGCTCATACTTTCTTCTAAGGTGAACCAGATGATAGGTCTCTTCAAAGGTTTTGTCAGAGACGAAAACAGGAAAACTTACATCATCAGAGATGCCTTGGGTTGGGCAGAAGAACATTACGCAAGGTGGTGATCAATCCAGTAAGGCATCGACGAATTGTTTTGCGTCAAAGGGTTTGAGATCATCTACACTCTCGCCGATTCCTATGAACTTTATTGGTAGACCAAACTCTTTCTTTATTGCCAACGCGATTCCGCCCTTTGCTGTGCCATCGAGTTTTGTCAGAACAACACCAGTTACGTTGACCATCTCCTTGAAGATCTTTGCTTGAATCAGACCATTTTGTCCTGTTGTCGCATCTATAACTAATAGAACTTCGTGGGGTGCACCTTCAACGATCTTCCCAACAACTCTGTGAACTTTGCTCAGTTCTTCCATGAGATTTTTCTTAGTATGTAGTCGCCCAGCCGTATCGATTATGACAATGTCTTTTTGCTTGGCTTTTGCGTGACTGACTGTATCAAAAGCCACGGCGGCTGAGTCTGCACCCTCGTTGTGGCTTATCACAGTGCAGCCAATCCTGTTGCCCCACTCTACTAACTGTTCAATTGCAGCGGCTCTGAAGGTATCGGCCGCTCCAAGAACAACTGTTTTCCCAAGTGACTGAAAGTGCGCCGCGAGTTTTGCCGCCGTCGTGGTTTTACCAGTCCCGTTAACCCCAACTATTGTGATGACAAATGGTTTGTGATCTTCGAAGTTTAGACTGCTCTCTCCTGAAAGGACTTCGATAAGTATCTCTTTGAGAGCCATAAAGGCATCGTCTGTGTCCTTTTCTCTCAGTTTGTCGATTATGTACTGCGTCGTTTGGTATCCAACATCGGCTGCGATCAATCTTTCTTCGAGCTCTTCGATCACTTCGTCACTGATCTTTTTTCCTTTTAAAAGTTGTGAAAGCCCTTCAAAGAAAGTCTTTCTCGCTTTGGCAAGACCTGCTCTGAGTTTTTCAAAGAAACCCATTCTCTACACCTTCTTGTGTGGATCGTACTCTTCAAGTATTTTCATCGAAGCATTGAGAATTTCATCGATTTGAGCCTTCACGGGCAACTGTCTTGAAGAATTTCTTGGTTTTATCTCGATGAGACCTTCTGCAAGTGTCTTTCCAAGGGTTATCCTCACAGGGAAACCTATCAAGTCGGCGTCCTTGAACTTGACACCCGGTGAAAGATCTCTATCGTCCAACAAGACTTCTACACCCTTTTCTATCAGCGTGTTGTGTATCATCTCTCCCATTTTCTTTTGCTGGATATCTGCCATTGAAACGATTGTTATGATCACCTCAAATGGCGCTACCGACCTTGGCCAGATGATTCCATCTTTGTCGTGCAGCTGTTCTACAACGGCAGCCATTGTTCGAGAAACTCCCCATCCGTAGCATCCCATTATGAAAGGTTTCAGCTCTCCGTTTTCGTCCATGTACAGTGCATTCATCGATTTTGAATATTTCGTCCCCAACTTGAAAACATGTCCCAGTTCGATTCCTTTAGACCCTGTCAAAGGTGTCCCGCAAGCAGGACAAGGGTCATCTGGTTGAACAACTCTCAGATCGGTGTAAGAGTTCACAGAGAAATCTCTACTCAAGTTGGCGTTGATGTAGTGGTAATTTTCCTTCATACCACCAACCACAACGTTCTTCATGTACTTAACACCATAATCTGCAACTATATGAACGTTGTCGATGCCGACAGGACCTATGAAACCGATTGGCACTTTGAAGGTTTCAAATACTTCGATTGGCTCAGCGAGCCTGAGTGATTGATCGTTCATGTGAACTTTGAGTTTCTCCAGGTTCAAATCTCTGTCTCCTTGAATCAATGCCATTACGAAACCATTTCTACCAACAAAGAGAAGTGATTTCACTATTTGATTTGGTTTAACCTTGAGAAACTCAGACACTTGATCGATTGTTTTCACATTAGGTGTGTGAACCAACGTCAATGGTTTTTCAGTGTCATCGCTTTTTTCATACTCGCCTTTGTAAGGAGCCTGTTCGTCGTTGGATGAATAGCCACATTTTTCACATCTGAGTAGATTTGTCTCGCCAACGGGTGCAAAACTCACAAATTCGTGAGATTCATTACCTCCGATCGCTCCTGAAGCAGCCTCGGTGATGACGTATTTCAGACCTATTCTCTCTGCGATCTTGCTGTAAGCCTTCCTGCATGCTTCATAAGTTTCGTTCAGCGATTCTTGACTGTCGTGAAAACTGTATCCATCTTTCATTATGAACTCTCTGGCTCTGAGTAGGCCAAACCTTGGTCTTATCTCATCTCTGTACTTGGGACCTATCTGATAGAGGAAAACTGGAAGCTGTTTATAGGAACGAAGTTCATCCTTTATCATGTGTGTAAAAACTTCCTCGTGCGTCGGACCAAGCGTGAACTCTCTTTCGTGTCTATCTTTCAGTTTCATCATCTCTGGACCATAATCATCCCATCGACCAGTGATCTTCCACAGTTCTGCAGGTTGAATGATGGGCATAGAAACTTCCTGAGCTCCTATTGCATTCATCTCTTCTCTAATTATCTTTTCGATCTTGCTAAGGGTTCTCTTTGCCAAGGGAAGATAGGAATAAACACCAGCCGCTATTTTTCTGATGAACCCTGCTCTGTAAAGAAGTTCATGACTCACCACCTCTGCATCAGCAGGGGCTTCTTTCAACGTGGGTGCATATATCTCGGAGAATCTCACATCTCACACCTCCATTCTTTGACAAATTATAGCAGTTGTCTGTGATAAAATGACTTTTGAACGAGTGTTCAGGAGGTTATCCTTCTATGAAGATATATCACATTGGTTTATTGTCACTGTTATTTGTTTTCTCGTCACTTTCATTGGTACTGGCTCAGCAAACTCTGACATTTGTCAGTGGTGATCATTATCCTCCCTTCATTTGGAAAGACAAAGATGGCAATATAGTGGGTATATCTGTGCAAGTCTTGGAGTTGATTGAGAAAAAGGTTGATGTCAAATTTCAGATAGAACTGATGCCATTCTCAGAGGCGCTCAGGAAATTGCAAGATGGCGAAGCAGACATCATCAACTTCATTTTCAAGACGCCAGAACGAGAAAAGATTTTCCTCTTTTCAGAGCCCGTGATGAATTTGGAGACCAAGGTATATTTCAGAAAGACGCTGAAGATAAAAACTGTTGCCGATCTCACGCCACATTTGGTGGGTGTTGTTGAGTCGGATGCAAGTGAAAACTTACTCAAACAGAAAAACCCTTCTGTCACATTCAGATATTTCAAAGAGAATGAAGAGCTTGTGAATGCTGCAAAAGCCGGTGAGATAGATGCCTTCGTGATGGACAACCTCCCAGCGGAGTACTTCATGATAAAGCACGATTTGTTCCATGAATTTTCTTCACTACCAGCTATATCTGTTCAACAGATATATTTCGCATTCCCATCGAACAAGCCCGAGGTTGCCAAAGTTGTGAACAGTGGGCTATCTCAGATCAGTAGAAGGGAACTTCAGCAGCTCTTAGGACCATTTGTCAAGCCGACTCTGTTGATCCCTGTCTGGGTTTGGTATCTTGCGGCAGCAGGCGCAGGTACCTTCTTGGTAGTGTTCATCGTGCTGGTTGTCATAAATCGTTATCTGGAGAGAGAAGTTGAAAAGAAGACGTTGGAACTGAAAAAGAAGAACGATGAACTCACAGCTACCAATGAAGAACTTGATGCGATGAACCAAGAGCTGAGAGCTTCTTTTCAAGAGATGGAGGCAATGAACGAAGAGCTCAACGAAACAAACAAAAACCTTGAAACGCAAACGAAAAAAGTTCTTGCCTTTCAAAATGCGTTCGTCAAGCTCTTAGACATATCATCCAAGATGACCTATGAAACGATTCAAGAGAAAGATTTCTTACTGAATTTGCTAAAAACGTTCAAAGAATATGCATCTGGTCTGGGAAAAATAGGTGTGGCGTTGAGATCAAGTGAACAAGGTAGGACCTTTTTTGTGATCTGCGATGACGAGAGGACAATCTCTCAAAGAATCGATGAGGCTGTAGACTTTCAAAGCCCATCTTCGCATGAATTTGTCCTGAAGATTGCCTCGCAGTTGTGCGGCAGTTCGGTATCACATGAAAACTGCCGATTTCAACAGATTGGGGTACTGAGTTCAATCTATGGTCTTTTGTTTTACGATCTTGATTCATCAGTGTCTGAAAGTGATCTGAACAGACTCGCAGACTTGATCGGAACATTTCTTTCTATAAGAAGTTATGTGAGAGAACAAGGCGTCCTGCACAAAAAACTCTTACTCGTGATGGTGAAGGCTTTGGAATATTACGACTACTATACAAGGGGTCATTCAGAAAACGTGGCAAATTATGTGGCTGCATTTGCAGAAAAACTCAAACTGGACAAAGAAACAGTACGGAGACTCTATTGGGCAGGCCTGGTGCACGACGTTGGGAAAATCTTTGTTTCACAGCAGATCCTCAACAAGAAAGGTTTCTTGAGTACCGAGGAATATGAATATGTCAAAGTTCATCCGGTGAAGAGCTACGAGTTACTGAGCGAGGTCGGACTGGATGACATAGCTCGTATTGTCAGGCACCATCATGAACGTTATGATGGCAAAGGTTATCCTGACGGTTTGTCTGGCAAACAGATACCTTTTGAATCAAGAATACTCTCGCTTGCCGATGCACTTGATGCGATGACCACAGCGAGGCCTTACAAAAAGGGCATGAGTTTTGCAGAAGCAGTTTTAGAGATAGAGCGTTGCAGTGGCACACAGTTTGACCCAGATCTCGCCAAAGAATTTGTCCTTATCATCGAAGAAGGATATCTGCAAAAGACAGCGAGGTAAACATATCACCTGCACTCTATATTTCGCGTGTCTTTGTTCAAAAAGAACTCACATGGGCCAACTCTGTCGGTGTTGAGTTTTGACGATAGTCCGATGCCAATGCGGACATTTGGATGGCAAATTCTTTTGATTTTGATCGTTGCACCATCTCTTATCTTCTCGGTGTTGATACTCACCTTGAGAATGTTGAGTGCATTGCGAATTTTGTAAAGCTGTTTTTCAAAGTACTGCTTAGCAGTTTGAATCTTTTGCATGATTGTCCTGATAGATTCCCTCTTCGCCAGATCTTTTGTTTGGATCAGTCTGCTTCTGAAAGAGTTTTCAGCAGCCGAAAGTTTGCTGAGTTGCTTCACGATCTCCAACAAACTCTGCTGCAATTTGATGCACCTAACCTCGTAACTGTAATCAATTCCCGCTGAGAGTTCAGTACGAACAGCTGCATCGCTTCCAGCTTCGCTCGCTTCGATCTTTCCGGCAGCTTTCACCACACCGCCTATTATTACGCCCTTTCCGAACACCCTCACATTCCCGTTGCACACCACAGTACTGTTCATGATGTAATCTTCTACCAAAAGATCTCCAACACAGAACACCTTTGCTTGGTTCAAAAACTTTGTGGTGAATTCTTTACCAACTTCTATGACACCTTTTCCTCTCCCGAAGACACCGCCTTGAACTCTGAGTGAACCTGCGCAACTCACATGTACCTCACCCAGAACACCCATGATCAGAACATCGCCCTTTGCCCTGATCTTGAACGGTCCTTCTGCGTTGCCTCTTATCACGACAGTTGCGTTGAAGTCTATGTTTCCGGTATCGTAACTGAGGTCTTTGTCAACGACGAACACATTCCTCACATTCACCTTCGAGCCTTTCAAATATGGTTGGCCATCACAACTCGCAACGATCTTAGTACCATCTGCTGATAAAGCGACGTTCTCGCCGACAAAAGTTGCCAAATTTATCTCTTTGGGTCTTTCGACTTTTATCAGCTCTCCCGTGACAGTCACTCCGTCCTGTCCGTTCACTGCTTCCTTCTTGACTGCGAGTACGTCGCCGCTCTTGCAGGTGAAGATCTTGTAAAAAGACGCAGGATCTACTGCTTCATCTTTTATCGATCTTTCGATGACAAAGCCGCTGGTTGGGAAAAGAAACTCAACAGATGCATCTGTGGGCAAAAGTGGTTTTTTTCCAAATGCAACAGGCACATCCAAAAAGATCTTTTGTTCTTTTACGATCTGCTCGATAGCACCTTCATCTATTCCATAAACTACCTTCGCCTCTGCTAAAGCTTGCTTGATCTCCTCGACTGTGGGCAGAATTTTTTGAAACCCAGGAATTATAAAGATACTGGCAATCATTTTGTCTTCTGATATGTTAACTCTTACAGTTGGTTGTGCGTGCTGACTTTCCAAATCACTGAGCTCTGGCACGGAGATGGACCTGATCTTCATTGAGTCTATGCTCTCTAAGGTTTTTTCGATATCAACATTCTGCATGGGTTCAACCACGGCCTCTATTTGGCCAGCTACTTCGGATATACGAACACTTATCTTGTCATACCAGTCAGGTCCGTATAGTTTTTCTAAGCTGGAGAGAAGTTCCTCTACAGAGTTTGCTCTAAGTGGTTTCATGATTTGCCCCTTTTTTATTATATGACAGCATGAAAGATCAAAGACTTTCACTGTTTGCCTCCAACATAGATATGCGGTAAAATATTCGCGTGGCGGAATATCAGGAGGGAAAGTTTTGTACAAGATCTTGATCTGGTTGGTCGTTCTGTTTTGGGGCATTTCCTTTGTTGCAACGAGAGTTGTTGTGCTGTCGATTCCACCGATAACGGCTGCTTTGATCAGATTTCTGATAGCCTCGATCGCATTGATGTTGGCTGTCAGAAGACTCCCAAAACTGAAGAACTGGCACAGTTTTTTCGCTGGTTTTTGGGGTGTGACGATGTACTTTTTCTTTGAAAACTCAGGTTTGGTCTACACATATCCTACGAATGCTTCGTTGATAGTCTCAAGCGCGCCCATTTTGTACACGCTTTTTTCCCATGTGGTTCAAAAGAAGAGAACGACTGCGATCGAATACCTTGCCTCGATCATAGCATTCTTTGGGGTTGCAATCGTTATTCTGAACGGCAGGTTTGTTCTCAAGATGAGTTTGAAAGGTGATCTGATGCTCTTAGGGGCAGCCTTTGCGTGGGTCTTTTACACCTACCACGTTGAAAAGATGCCTGAACCCGATTCGTTGACAGGTGTGATGAGTATAACTGTGTGGGGCGTTCTAACACTCATTCCTTTTGCAGTTTTTGAAGAAAGACCACAGATTACCCTGACCTTGCCGGTTATCATATCGCTTCTGTACCTTGGAATAGTCTGCTCCGGGTTGGCATATGTCTTTTGGAATTTGGGAATTATACGTGTTGGAGCACGTTATACAACGAACACGATCTATTTCATACCAGTCATCACGAGCGTTGCCGAAGCACTCCTTTTGAAAAACCTGCCGAATCTTTACACAGTTCTTGGGGGGACCTTGGTACTCTTAGGATTGTGGCTCTTCAACAGAGAGGAAAGGGGGAAAGCGAGTGAAAGCCTTTCTGAGAATTAGGATGGGTCAACAAGACGCACATTATGCAGGTGGTCTTGTAGACGGTGCAAAGATATTGCAACTCATAGGTGATGTTGCTACCGAGCTTTTGATAAGACACGATGGCGATGAGGGGCTTTTCAGAGCTTATGACTCAGTTGAGTTCATAAAACCTGTCTATGCGGGTGATTATCTCGAAGTTCATGGACAGATCGTTGAGGTTGGAAATACTTCGAGAAGAATGAAATTTGAAGTCTACAAAGTGATAACCAATGCGAATATACCTGGACATGAATCGGCATGTGAAGTCTTAGACCCTCCACTTTTGGTTGCAAAGGCAAGTGGGACATGTGTTGTGCCAAAAGAAAGACAGAGGAAGGTGAAAAAAGATGGATAAACTCATCATAACGGTTGCAGTTTGTGGAGCCGAAGTCACGAAGGATGATACTCCTTATATTCCATTGACACCCGAAGAGATAGTCCAGCAAACTTATGATTCATATGTCGCAGGTGCAAGTGTTGTTCATCTGCACGTAAGAGATGAACAAGGAAGACCTACCCAAGATGCTGGTGTTTTTACAAAGGTTGTGAAAATGATACGAGAAAGATGTCCTGGTATGATTGTTCAAGTTTCCACAGGTGGGGCTGTGTGGATGAGCCCAGAAGAGAGATTGCAGTCTTTGCAAGCTCAGCCAGATATGGCAACCCTCACAACTGGTACGGTGAATTTTGGCAACGATGTTTTCATGAACAGCATGCCGATGATCGAGAGATTTGCCATTGAAATGAAAGAAAGGCAGATAATGCCCGAGTTTGAATGTTTTGATTTAGGGCACATAAACAACGCACTCTATCTTGTGAAAAGAGGTTTAGTTGAAGGGCACTTACACTTTGACTTTGTAATGGGTGTCCCTGGGGGAATCGCTGCAAACGCACGAAATCTTGTGGCGATGGTCGATTCTCTGCCTCAAGGTGCTACGTGGTCGGTTGCGGGAATCGGTAAGAATGAATTTCCCATGGCTGCGATGGCAATAGCCATGGGTGGTCATGTGAGAGTGGGTATGGAGGACAACATATACATATCCAAAGGAGTTCTTGCCAAGTCAAACGCAGAGCTGGTTGAAAAGGTTGTTAGAATCGCAAGAGAACTTCACAGACAGGTTGCAACACCAGACGAGGCAAGAGAAATACTCAAACTGAGGTGAGTAAAGAGATGAAAGTTATCGTCGTCGATTATGGTTCACAGTATACTCAGCTCATTGCAAGGGTTGTCAGAGAATTGGGTTATTACAGTCAGGTAGTGCAGTTCGATGAGATGGTTGATCTTTCAGATGTTGGTGCTGTAGTTCTTTCTGGAGGTCCTGCGAGTGTTTATGAAGAAGATGCACCAAGATTGCCTGTGTGGTTTGATGACTACACCGGTAAGGTACTCGGCATATGCTATGGCATGCAATTGATCTGTCACACCTACGGTGGAGAAGTTGAGCTTGGACAAACTGCAGAGTACGGGAGAACACAGATTAAATTACTTCAGAGTGATGAGATCTTCTTTGGTCTGGAAAATGAACTGACTGTTTGGATGAGTCATGGCGATCACGTGAAGAGCTTGCCAAAGGGGTTTAAAGTCACCGCAGTTTCGAAAGATGGGATTATAGCCGCCGCGACAGACAGCAAGAGATTTTGGCTTTTGCAATTTCATCCGGAGGTGCGCCACACAACTCGTGGCAGGGAAATGCTTGAAAACTTTCTTTCTAAGATATGTAGAATTTCACCTGATTGGAACTTAGAAGATTTCGTCAAGCGGAAGATAGAGGAATTGAGAGAGAAGTTGTCTGGGAAAAAGGTCATCGCTGCGCTCTCTGGCGGTGTTGATTCCTCTGTTGCTTGTGTGTTGGTACACAGAGCCATTGGAGGAAACCTTCTGAATGTCTTTGTTGATCATGGGCTTTTGAGGAAAAACGAAGAAAACGAAGTTCCGAGGGTATTCAGAGAGATGCTCGGTTTGAATCTCATCAAAATCGATGCAAGAAAACTTTTTCTTGAGAAACTCGAGGGTGTAACAGACCCTGAAAGAAAGAGAAAGATAATCGGCGAACAGTTCATAAGAGTCTTTGAAAAACAGGCTCAAGAGTACGGTGCAACCCATTTGGTTCAGGGGACTATCTACTCAGATGTCATAGAAAGCGCTCGATCAGGTAAGAAAACAGCTGCGATCAAGAGCCATCACAACGTCGGCGGTCTGCCTCGACAGATGAATCTTGAGATCGTCGAACCTCTGAGAAATCTTTTTAAAGACGAAGTAAGAGTGGTGGGGGAAATACTGGGTATCCCTCGCTCGATCATAAATCGTCAACCTTTCCCCGGTCCTGGTTTGGGGGTGAGGATACTCGGCGAGATAACAGAAGAAAAGTTGGAGATTCTCAAAGAGGCAGACAGCGTTTTCATAGAGGTTCTGAAAGAAACTGGCTGGTACGAAAAAACTTGGCAAGCTTTTGCAGTCCTTTTGCCAATTCGTTCTGTTGGAGTGCGTGGAGACAACAGGGCATATGAGTATGTCTTGGCTCTCAGATGTGTTGACAGCGTTGAGGGTATGACCGCAGATTGGTCAAGGCTTCCTTTTGAAGTGCTTGATCTTGCTGCACACAGAATCTTGAACAACGTTAAGGGTATTGGGAGAGTGGTCTACGATATCAGCACAAAACCCCCGGCGACGATCGAGTGGGAATAATCTCAGCCTTCTGACAGCATCGTTTTTCAGGAATTTCACTGTGATCAATTATGATATGTTGCTACAGTTTCGAATGAGAGAGCTTTCTATACCGCTTTTCTCAATTGGTTTTCTTTCCACTTTGAACAGCGGTGTTGGAACTATAGCATCTCCTTTTTGGGGTGCTCTGAGTGATGAACTCAAAAGCAGGAAAAAACTTCTCTTGATCTTGTTGAGTATTTCGGCAGTGCTCTTGCCGCTGTATCCACTTGCTAGAAGATCCTATCATTTCTTTTTAATCGGAGCAGTTTTCACATTTCTCTCGTCAGTGTTCGAACCAGTTTGCACCGCTATGCTCATAGATTCTTCTCCAAGAAAGACCAATCTCGCACTTACTCAGATGAACGTCTTCAACTCTCTTGGTCTGGGCTTAGGTCGAATTCTACTCTCTCCTCTGTTGAATGTTCTTAGTGTTAGTTGGGCGATGAGCAGTCTGTATCTTTTGTCCCTTCTGGTGATTCTTTTCGTTTTTCTGGCACCTGATATTGAGCACAAGAGATACGAGATAGTTCGAACGAATTTGCAGAGGATCTTCTCTGCTCTTACCGCAAAAAAGATTTTGAAAAAGAACAATCTCTGGGCTATGTACCTTGGTTCTTTCTTGAGACAGTTTGGAATTGGTGGTACCTTTGCCCTAATAGCTGTATATCTCACCGAAAACGTTGGATTGACCAGAGGGCAAACGGTCTTACTGGCATCTGCGAATCCGTTCTTGCAAATTCCATCGCACATAATCTTCGGTTGGCTTGTTGGAAAGATCTCTGCAAAGATGGTTGCTGTTTCTGGTATGCTCCTATCGGGATTTGGTTCTATGCTTTTCGCAGTATCGGGAGATTACAGAGTCGTTCTAATGGCGTATGCAGTCTCTGGCATGGGTTTTGGTGCTTTCATAAACGGTGCTACAAACTACGTTTCGCAGAATGTCCCAGAAAACAGACGGGCGGAGTTTCTTGGTTTACTCACCTCCGCCCGTTCTTTTGGAAGCCTATTTGGGCCAATTGTTGCTGGTTTTCTTGCAGAAATCTCCTTTGTGTTCATGTTTGTTTTCATGGGTGTGGCAATGCTCTTCGGTGGTTTTCTAACATGGGTGTACTGTCAACGCTGATCAGGTCTTTCCTGCATTCGGAACATGTTGGTTCTTTCGTTGTCCGAGATCAGAGTCTTTCTGCGATGTGCAGCATTCAAAGCCATCCTCTTTAGGATTGCGGTGAGGTCACTCTTTTTGAGAACTTCTTCACCTAAGATCTTTTCAAGAGAAGTGGAAAGGCGAAAGCCGTTTTCCGACTCTGGATCAAAGTAGATTTGATCGATATAATTGCGAGTGATTTGGGGATTGACCTTGCTCAAAAGACCGATTGCGAATTCGATGAAGATGTCTCCTGTCTCTTCTGGCCTCTTAGCGCTAGACAATTTCTCACGGTAGGCACTTTCGATTTCTTTTTCGAGTTTCACAAAGGAAAGAATTTTCTCGCCCTTTCTCATCGGATGGCCCCCTTTCATATTTTGAGATTCAAGAAAGTTGCCATTCCAGCCACAATGATGGCAGCTGTTTCAAATCTCAAGATCTTCCTCCCAAGGCTGAGAAACTCCCCACGCTTTTTGAGAAGCTCGATTTCTTCTTCTGTGAAATCTCCTTCTGGTCCCACAACAATTCTGATCTTTCCCGTGAAATCTTCGATCACTGCCGGTCTGCCACTTTGATGGAGTACTACGGTGCGAAATTTTTCGTCTAAGAAATCAAGGTTTTCTCGAATTTCAAGTTGCGGGAAAAGGTATCTTGCCGCCTGTTTAGCTGAATCTCTTATGACCAATTTGAGTTTGTCCTCTTTCTGCAGGTAAGATCTACTTCGACGTGATTTGTACACCACTACTTTGTCAACCCCTATCTCAACTGCCTTTTCTACCAGAAGGCGGAGCCTATCCCAGTTCTCTGAAGCAACGCACAGAATGACATCTTCTTCTCTGTGTTCCATCAGTTTAGACTGTTTGATGGTCGCTCTGGATCGATTCTTACCTACTTCAACCAATTCGCATTCGTATAAATTACCATCTCCATCGGTTATCAAAAGCTGTTGCCCAACTACCGCTCTCACAACCTTCAGATGGTGTGTCTCGTGTTCATCGAGTTCAACAGACTCACCAGCTGGTTTGCCATAGAAGAGATGCGGCAATCAACCAAGCACCTCGCAGCCAAGATATGGTTGAAGTGCCTTTGGTACATCTATCTTGCCGTCTACTCTTTGATAGTTCTCAACAATTGCAACCAAGGTTCTTCCGATGGCAACTCCAGAGCCATTCAATGTGTGCACAAAGGAGAGTTTTCCATCTTTTCTTCTGTATCTGATATTTCCCCTTCTCGCCTGGAAATCGGTGTCGTTACTGCAAGAGGAAATCTCTTTGTAAGCGTTGTAAGAAGGGAGCCAAACTTCCAAATCGTATGTTTTGGCTGCTCCAAAACCAAGATCTCCTGTGCAGAGCTGAATTACCCTGTAAGGCAGTTCAAGTCTTTTCAAAACTTCTTCAGCATGCGCGACCAGTTTTTCAAGGTCTTCAAAAGAACGTTCTGGTGTCGTCAGCCAGACCAACTCAACTTTGTCGAACTGGTGTTGTCGGATCATACCACGTACGTCTTTACCATAGCTTCCCGCCTCTCTTCTATAACAAGGAGTGTAGGCGGTGTACAGCAGAGGCAATTCTTTTTCTTCGAGGATTTCATCGGACCTCAACGCAACAAGTGGAACCTCCGCGGTTGGTATCAAGAAGAGGTCATCTGAATCTATTCTGTAAGCCTCTTCTTCGAATTTCGGTAATTGTCCTGTTGTTGTCATCGTGCTTCTCTTCACCAAATGTGGTACCCAAACCTCTGTGTAACCATGTTCCTTTGTGTGCAAATCGAGCATGAAATTAACTAAAGCCCTTTCGAGTCTTGCGAAGTCTTTGTACATCACCGTGAACCTTGATCCACTCAGTTTTGCCGCGCGATCGAAATCTATCAATCCCAGAGCTGGACCGATATCCCAGTGCGCTTGAGGGGGGAATTCGAATCTTCTCGGTTCACCCCATCTACGCACCTCAACGTTCTGTGTCTCATCTTTTCCAACGGGAACAGAGCTATCTGGCATATTTGGGATAAACAGAACCATAGTTTCGATTTGCTGTTGTATCTCTTTGAGTTGAGATTCTATAGATTCTATCTGTTCACCTATTTTCTTGCCTTCGCTTACAAGTTGTTCAACGTCTTTTTCACCAGCAGCCTTTTTCTGCGCGACTTGTTTTGAAATGGCATTTCGCTGAGCGCGAAGCTGGTTCACCTGGTTTGTCAAACTACGAGACTTTGAATCAAGCTCGAGTACATCGTCCAAGATCTTGGTGCTGTAATTCCTGTTCAAAAGTGCTTGCTTGACCATCTCTGGTTTCTCACGTATCAATTTGATGTCGATCACTCTATCACTCCTCTACGATCAATTCAACTTTGGCATTCGTTGCAACCATTTTATCATCAGCAGTGGTTATCTTCACGTTGTCAGCCCACATCTTAATGTTTTTCTCGTGATCCATGAGAACAACATCACCTGTGAGTTCTATCTGACCGTTTTTCCTATCGTAGAAGAAACTCTTAGCGGTTGCCTCTATCTTGCCTTTGAATATCTTAACTGCATCTTTCGAACCACCTTTGAATACATCTTTGTCGAGATCTATTTCCAGCAGATCGCAGCTCATCAGAATCGTATCACTGCTCTCTTTATCTAATATCTTGGCTTGCACATCCTCTGTCATCGTTCCAGTCTTGAGCTTTATGTCGTATTTCAACTTTGTCGACGTAGCAACTCCATCTTCAAAAAACACCGTCGATTTGTCGGCATCCACCAATCTCCATTCGTTTTGGTATTTCGTCACCTTCATGGAACTGCAGTTGACCCTTATCTTGTCTTCTTCGATCTCCACCTTCACATTTCCTTCATAAAATGCCTGTTCCTTTTCCGGTTTCACATAATCTGCGACAATATGAACGGTTTTCGCAAAATACGAAGTTGCCACAAAACAGAGGATCAAAAGCAGAATTCTCTTCACTTTTTCCACCTCAAAATCCGCCCATGGCGAAGATCACGGCGATTAAACCAACCACAATACCGGCTCCGCCGAGTAGATACGCTGTCATGAGACTGCCTTCAAGATCTTTCTGCTTCAGTTCAAGTTCTGAAATTTTCCTTTGAAGCGAATCAACCTGCGTTCCCTCGATTCTCTGTTCAAGACTCTGCAGGTTCAGTTCAACATTTTCAACTTTCTTCGACACAGATGAAATGGCAGTTTGCAAAGCACTAAGTTCTTCTTTGCTCGCAAGCGTCTCGAGCATTTTCATATTCTGTCTGAGTTCGTCTACCTGGCTCTCAACGGCCATTAAATTTTGTTCATAATCTGTCAAAGTCTTCTTCTGGATCGACAGTTCGTTCTGAAGACTCTTAGAGAGGATGTCCAACTTTGTCGAAAGATCCAACAGCTTCTGGTCGAAGAGTTTTCCTTGAGCGTAGAGCTGAACATTCACATCGTCCTTGAGTTTCTGAATGGCTTGTGTATTTGCGGAGACCTTTGAAGAAAGCTCATTCGTGTTATTTCTCATACCTGCCAAGGCACTTGACAATGCGGCAATATCACTCGACATACTCGATTGTGTCTGTTCTAACACAGAGATTTTGTTGTTCAAGAGATCCAGATTTTTGTCTGAACTTGCCAGTTGCTTCTGAAGTGATGAGACTAAACCTTCAACTGCGCTCATTCTTGAGAACAGAGGTTCATATCGAGCGATCTCTGATTTTTGATCTTTCAGAGCATTCTCGAATTCCTCGCGAACCTTTGCGTATACCTCTTGTGAAAGACGATCAAATTGGTTCTGAATCCGTGTCAGAGCGTTTTCAAAATCCTTCATTCTCTGCTCGTATGTCTTGTAGGCAGCCTCGACTCCAAGAATCTTGGTTGAAAGTTCTTGCTGATTTTTCTCAAAACTACTCAATTTCTTTGATATGTCTTGAAGCTGAAAGTTCTTCAAAACGTTGTACAGATACTGTGCTATGTCAAACCTCGTTGTTAACAGCCCACCTCTGAAATTACCATTCTCATCCAATTCCATGATTTTGTTTTCGATCATAAAAGAAACTTGTTCATAGATATCGAGAACTGGTGAAACATCCTTGATTTTTATCTCTGCTCCAAAAGATATGACGACGATTACCAAGAAGACAAAAAAAATGGTCTTGCGCACCTTCGTCACCTCCAATTAGCGAACGTTGGTAATCTGACCGGCTTCGATCTGTATTCGGAATTCCTTACCTCCCACTTGCACGGTATAGGTTCCTGGTTTCATTGAATAGAATAACACAGGAGTTAATCCAATGAACTGGCCATTCACATGGCATCTGGACACAGCTTCACTGAATATATTGAGATAGCCATATTCTTCAGATGGCTTGACCAATGTCAACATACCTTCTTTGAATTCCAAGGTTCTTTTTAGTGAAGAGCGAGAGTGTATTTCAATCGAATGGAATCCTTTTGGCAGATAAGTAATCGCAGGTGGATAGAAGGTAAGACCCTCCACAATGTACTTGACACCTTCCACCTTTGGCATTATGAGTGTTGCAACATTGAAGTCCACCCTTACTGTATCCGTTTTAGTTAGATCGACTATCCCAGCCCAAGATCTCTCACCAAGCTTTGATTCGACCCAGTGAAGATCTCCCGAGACTTTGATCTTACCTGAGCCTCTGCCGACAGATAAGCCATCAACATAGACTACGGCATCCTCCGGAGCCTCTATGGCCAAGGTTTTCACAACTGGCAGCAACGAAAGATTCAGTTCATTCAGCCCTTGTTTTGGAGTGAACTCGATCGACTGCTCTTCAAATCCCTCAGCCCTGATTTTCATGCGAATTTCTTGCAGTGGAAGGTTAGTAAAAATGGCAGGATGAATCTTTCTTTGGTTCTCGTATTCAACAACAGCGTGGTTTGGTACTACGTTAACCTTGACAGTTGCACACGGTATGAGAATGAAGCTGAACGATTGATTTTGATCATTGGTCACATGTATTTCTTCAGTCAATTCAAAAAAGTTCTCTGCACTTAGCCTCAGGGTGTACCTTCCAGGTTTTAGTTCTGTCTGAACAGGAGTTTGACCAACCTTCTGGTTGTTTAACCAGGCCGTCGAAACTGGTTCAGAGTTTATCGTGATCTTAGGTGTTGTGCTGAGCTGATAGATAAGCTGTGTTTTCTCAAAAGGCATGGCTTTTATGATCTCTGTCAGTTTGCAGTATCCATCTTTTTCCACGATCAAAGTCTTCTCTCCTGGTTCTAATACTGTTTCAAGAGGAGTCTTGCCATAGAAAACACCGTTTATGAAGACGCTCGCCCCTGCTGGTTGTGTACCTACCGCAATTGTAGCCGCAGGCACCATTTGTACGTGATAGGTCATCGACGCATCAGTCAGCAAAAGTTCTTTTGGTAGATATCCGGGTTTTGAAAAAACTACAGTAGCTGGCAAGGTTATTTCAAAGGAACCAAACCCCATTCTGTCTGTGATCACCAAAACCGTTTGCTGATATCTAATTTCTACATAGCCTGGACTCGTCACCACATTGATGGCACAGCACGTTAGGCCAAAAAGGAGAAAAACAACTAACAGCTTCTGCACTTTTCGATCTCCTCTTTGAATTTTTGAAGGATCTTGAGAAGCTCGAGTGAATTCGCCTCTCCCATTTTTTCTATGACCTTTCCTATGAACTCAACTCTTTTTTCTATAACGCTTTTCACCACAGTCTTTCCCACTTCTGTCACAGAGATCATGTAAACGCGTTTGTCCTTGCCGCGGACTCTGGAGATATAACCTGTGTTTTCAAGCCTTTGAACGATGCCGCTCAGAGTACTCTTGGCGATTCCAAGGCTCGCACTGAGTTCAGTCATTTTCATTGGACCTTTGAAGTACAATCTCTGCAAGAGATCGAATTGGGCTGCGGTAATGGGATAATCTTTTAGAACGAGTCTACCCTCAACTTTCACTATGAAACAGATATCTCTGAGGATCTTTTCGAGTTCGCGTTTCAACCTTCCTCCCCCTTTCTCAAGTTTATTGCTAAGGTCAACTCTCCTTTCGTCTCTTTGAAAGATTCTACAGCACAACTTGTCTTTCCTCTAAAGAGTTGCTGGAAGACTTTTGTCAGTTCTCTGCCGATAAAGATTTCTCTATCGCCAAAGATGTCGAGCACTTCTTGCAAAGTTTTTCCTACTCGCATTGCCGATTCAAAGAAGATAAAAACCACATCCCTGTCTTTGAGCTCTCTGAAAAGTTTCCTTCTTTTCTTTCCGCGTGGCAGAAAACCGACGAAAAGCACCTTTGAACAATCAAATCCACAGAGAGCGATAGCACTTGTCAGAGCACTTGGACCAGGTACTATGTCCAGTTGAATGTTTTCTCTCCAGCAGGCATCGATCAATATTCCTCCAGGATCTGCAACAGCTGGCATGCCCGAATCTGTTACAAGACAGAGGTGTTTACCTTGCAACAAAAGATTCAACAACCTTGGCAGAGATTTTTCTTGATTGTGTACACCGTATGAGATGATCTGTTTCGGTTGAATGTGAAAGAATTTCAAAAGCTTCATAGTTCTTCTTGTATCTTCTGCGACTATCACGTCTGCCTCTCTGAGTGTCTTGATCGCCCTTATCGTGATGTCCATCATGTTGCCAATAGGTGTACCAACAACCGTCAATTTTCCTGCCAAGTGAAGTCATCCTCTCTTTCAAACGCAGCCATCATCAGAGTTTTGTCTACTGACAGTGGTTCACTCTTGCCAAAGAGTTTTTCAAACTCTTCTTTCAGTTTGTCAGCAAGTGCTTCAACAGAAATTTGGTGAAACTCGAATAAGCCAGCCATCTTTTCTCTGAGATTTCCGATGTCCAGATTCAGACAGTTTGCATATTCTTCTGCATGTTGTTTCAAAACGATTGAACCGTGCTGGAGAACCGCTCTTTCATTTCTCATTTGGGCGCTACCAACCACTTTCCTGCCGTCTATCGTTATTTCATAAGAAGACGGTGCATCAAAACAAGCGGCGGTATTGGATACCGATCTTTTGGTCGGTTGAATTTCTGCATCGTAACCAAAGTGACAAAGAGTGCTCTTGATGCACTCACTTATCACCAGATACGTTTTCAAAACACCTTCTTTTGCGTGAGGATCGTCGATGGGTATAACGACACTGTAAGTCAGCTCATCCCAGTGTAAAACAGCTCTGCCTCCAGTTGGCCTTACAACACAGTCTATGACCTTTTCTTTCATGAACTTGGTGTTTAAACTCACAGAACGCTGGTGTTTTCCTAAAGACAATGTTGGACGAGCCCATGTATAAAACCTCAGAATAGGTTCTTTACAGATCTGCGAGAGTACAAAGTCCAGTGCCATATTTAACTTACCAGGGAGGTTCCAAGTTCTCAGTATCTTCACTTCTATCGCCTCACAGAGGTTTTTTCAAGATAGCTCCTGCTTTTCTGGGAAAGATCTCTGGCGTCTTTTCTACCTTACTCAGTACGAGCAGAACTCTTTTTTCACCTGTTTTCAACGAATATTCAACCACATCCTGCAACTTCGCCCTGAGAATCTGCATAGCATTTTTCGAGAGTGCATATTCTTCTTGCCAATTTGGTCCCTTGTACAAGAGCAGTCTTCCACCTACTTTGCAAAACGGCATACAGAGTTCCAAAAGAATCCTCATGGGTGCGACTGCCCGTGCAGTAACTGTATCAAAACTCTCTTTCAACCGTCTTGGCAGATCTTCTGCTCTTGAGCAAATGACTTTTGCGTTGTCAATCTGAAGTTTTTGTAGGATATCTTGTAACCACAGTGCTTTTTTGCTGATAGATTCTACCAATGTAACGCTCACAGAAAATACTATCGCAAAAACAACGCCGGGTATACCACCGCCAGTTCCGATATCAAGGATCTCACCTTGTAGAGATTGAACCGGTATCAAGACATCGGCTATGTGTTTGTGCAAGGCTTCATGATACTCTTTAACCGATGTTAAGTTTATCGGTGCCGTTATGAGATAGTCGAGGTATCTGTGGAGCTTTTCAGTTTTCTTTTCTTCGAGTCTTATGGCATATTCGTTCAGGATTTGGTCGATCTCTTTCATACGAAAAAGCTCTTTGCCAACTGGGCTTTACCCATGTCGTAGGTCTGTCCAAGAGCCAGGACTAAGGCAAGTTCAATCGGTATACCTGCTTTGACGATCTTTTCACACGTAGTTTTAAGGTCGTATCGTACTCTGACAAATTCGTAAGACAGAACACCTTTTTCAACTTTTATCAGCAGGTAACAAGCCCTGGAATCACCGTCCTTTGGTCTGCCAACACTTCCCGCATTGAAGATCATCTTGCCTTTCACATACTTTGCCATTGGTAGATGTGTATGTCCGTTGATTATCACGTCTGCGTTGACGTTTCTAATGATTTCTTGTAACCTGTCTTCCTTTGTTTGTGGGGTTATGTATTCGTTCAGTTCATTCAGCGGACTCCCATGGACCAGCAGGAATTTGAGACCTTCAAACTCTAATTCCATTCTATGTTTGAGAGAGCGAAGATATTCTTTGACCTGTTCTGACGTGTTCTTGATCGTCCAGTCCAGTACGATGTTACCGATCTCTGTTTCTCTACCAGAACGGTAATCACAACCACAACTGGATTTTGAATAACCCACACCGTCATCGTAGTTTCCCGCTATCGTTGGCATCTCTAACAGCCTTCTCACTACTTTTTCTGGATCTGGGCCATAGCCCACTAAATCTCCCAAACAGTATATTCTGTCAACACGGCGAGCCTCTATATCGCTCATAACTGCATCTAGTGCTTCAAGATTTGCATGTATGTCTGAGATGAAAGCCAAAAGCATTTTTCATCGCCCTCCTGAAAAAATATTCTACACGACTATTCACAGCTAACAGAGTGCGAGAAAAAAGATGGCTCAGCCAGATTCCTGATGGATTTGTTAGGTTGGATAAGGAAACCGAATCAGAAGAGACTTATCTGCTCTTTTTCAGGTAAGCCCTCGAGCTCGACCAAACGCTTGAAGGTTTCCAGATGGGATTTATTGAGTTTGGTACGCCTGGAGATATCTTCAAGTGAGCTGAAGGGTTTTTCCGTTCTTGCCAAGATTATCGATTCTGCGACGCTGTCACCGAGATTTGGTAGTTTGTTGAAGGGTATTCTGAGTTTGCCATTCTCTATCAAGAAGATCTTTGCATCTGACTTGTTCACGTTCACCGGTAAGAAAGAGTAGCCTCTCAAAAACATCTCGAGCATTAATTCAAGAGTGGTTTCTCTTGCCCTTTCTCTCACATCCTTATCGATGATCGTCGAAAGTTCTGCCAATCTTTTCCTCACGATTTCTGGTCCTTGAAGTGCAGCCTCGATGTCGAATTCATCACCTTTTAAAGTGAAATAAGCAGAGTAAAAAGCCAGTGGTTGGTGTACTTTGAAGTATGCTATCCTGAACGCCATACTCACATATGCCGTTGCATGAGCCTTTGGGAAAAGATATTTGATTCTTTTACAAGATTCGATGTACCACTCGGGAACACCGAGTTCTCTCAGGTTCTTTTCATCTTCATCGGAAATACCCTTGCCCTTCCTGACATTCTCCATGATCTTGAAAGCCTTTGATGCATTCATACCCTTTTTTATCAAATAATTCATTATATCGTCGCGGCAAGCAATGACATCAGACAGAGTCGCCTTTCTTTGCCTTATCCATTCTTGAGCGTTGTTCAACCACACGTCGGTTCCATGAGACAGTCCTGAGATTCTCACAAGCTCTGCAAAGGTTTTAGGCCTTGTTTCGGTCAACATACCTCGAACGAATTGCGTACCAAATTCTGGAATTCCAAAGGTGCCAACATCTGTGCCGATCTCATCAGGTTTTATGCCGAGTGGTTTAAGGCTTGAGAAAATCTCCAAAGTCTCTTCATCGTCCATAGGAATCTTCATTGGGTCAATACCCGTTAAGTCCTTTAGAAGCTTTACAAAGGTTGGATCATCATGACCGAGTGCATCTATCTTGACAAGATCATCGTGAATCGACTCGTAGTCGAAGTGAGTCGTCAGAACTAATGCTTCTCTTGTGTTAGCGGGGTACTGTATTGGTGTGAAGTCATAAACCTCGTACTCTTTTGGAATTATCATCAGACCGCCTGGATGCTGGCCAGTAGTCCTCTTAACACCTGTTATTGCATTTGCAAGTCGCTCGCTTTCTGCCTTTCTCACCTTTCTGGCAGATTTTTCTTCGTAAGCCCTCACAAAGCCGTAGGCAGTTCTTGAAGCTATCGTGTTTATCGTTCCAGCACGATATACGTGTTCTTTGCCGAACAGTGTTTCTATAAACCTGTGTGCTTCATCTTGATAATCACCTGAGAAATTCAAATCAATGTCGGGCACCTTATCTCCCTCGAAACCCATGAATGTTTCAAAGGGTATGTCCTGCCCATTTCTGTTGAGTGGTTCTCCACAGTTTGGGCAATCCTTGAAAGGTAAATCATATCCTGAACCATAACCGTTGTTCTGCACAAACTCTATGTAGTGGCATTTTGCACAGTAGTAATGCGGTGGTAATGGGTTGACCTCCGTGATGCCCATCAGGAAGGCGACGAAGGAAGAGCCTACAGATCCTCGAGAACCTACAACGTAACCATCACTCAAGGATTTGTCGACCATTTTCTTGGCGATCAAATAGAGAACTGCATATCCATGGTTGATTATCGCATCGAGCTCTTTCTGCAGTCTCTTTTCGACGATCTCTGGTAATGGCGAGCCGTATAACTCAAATGCCCTTTGTGTTGCGATCGATCTGACTTGTTCCTCTGCTCCTTCTATCCTTGGAGTGTGAAGTCTCTTCTCAAGTGGCACAACCTCTTCTATGCCCGAGGTTATTCTATTAGGGTATTCCACAACAACCTTGAATGCCTTTTGATCGTCCTCGAAGATTTCCCGTGCTGCTTGAAGCATCTCCTCTGTTGTTCTCAAATACGCTGCTGGTTGTTCTGGTATGTAATCTTGTTGAGGAGCCTGAAGAACTGCCCTTATTTTCTCGTCTTCTGGATCAAGGAAATGTACGTCGCCCGTCATAACGACTGGAACATTTATCCTTTCACAAAGTTGGTAGAGTTTCACATAGATCTCCTTGAGTTTTTGTCGGCTCAAACCAAGGTCGTTGTTGATTGGCAGAAGATCAAGAGGCATGATCTCAACGAAATCGTAGAATGTCATTTTTTCTTCTATTTCACTTTCATTGGCACCGCTGAGGATCTCTTGGATCAATTCACCACCAACACAACCGCTACCAACTAAAAGTCCATTTCTCAGTGACTGCAAGTCACTCTTTGGAATTCTTGGAACGTTGTGGAAATACTTCACATGAGCGTTTGACACAAGTTTATACAGATTCTTCAGCCCGTCTTTGTTTTGGACGAGCAAAGTGGCATGAAAAGGCTTCGATTGTCTGAGGATTGAGTCTTTATGGAGTGTCTCTATTTCCTTGAAAGTGTTGACATTCTTATCTGCGGCGATCTTCAACAACTCGAGGAAGATCTGCGCCGTGACCTTTGCATCTTCGAGAGCCCTGTGGTGTGAGAACGGACCAATCTTGAAGTGATTCGCCAGTTTTTCGAGGTTGTAATTCGTCAATCTCAAGAGTCTCTTTGCGAGTGCAAGTGTATCCACAACAGGCAACTTCCAACTGAATTTCATGACTTTATCGATCCAGTGTCGGAGAAATCTGTAGTCGAAGTTCGCGTTGTGTGCGACTAAGACGCTGTCTTTGCAAAATTCGATGAACTTTGGCAGAACTTCTTCTATTGGGGGTTTGTCTTTCAACATCTCATCGGTTATCTTTGTGAACTGAACGGTGAAAGCATTGAGTTTTTCTCTTGGTTTTACGAGGCTTTGAAAACTCTCAACTATCTGCCCGTTTTCGATCGCTACAGCACCTATTTCGATTATCTCTGAGAACATTGGATGAAGTCCTGTGGTCTCGATGTCGAGAACAACGAACCTCTTTGTGTTCAAGTTGATATCGTGATCGATGCCGAGTACTATTGGTTCTGAATCGTTTACAATATATGCTTCCAGGCCGAATATAGCCTTAATACCCGTCTTCTTACAGATTTCATAGAAATATGGTATTCCTTGAACCACACCATGATCGGTCAGCGCAATGGCTTTCCAGCCCCAAGATGCAGCCCTCTGGACATAATCTTCTATGTCAAGAACACTGTCTAAGTCACTGAGTTTCGAGTGAGCGTGCAACTCAACTCGCTTTTCTGCGGTGTTATCAATACGAATCATAGGCTCAATCTTCTGGAATTTCTTGATGTGCAGGACAGGTTCTCCAGATTCATCGTACCTCAGCGCACCTTCGAAGAGGACCCAATCTTTTTCCTGGAAATTCTGAAGAATTTCATCGACGACGCTGTTAAACGCAAGACAAGTGAGTGAATCTTTCTTGTCGGTCAAGTACAGACTCAGAAACCTCTTCTTCCCTTCTCTCAGTTCCATCTTGAATATCTGACCTGCAACTTTGGTGTTTTCAGAACTCTCCGGCAGATTAGATGGTGTACAGAAATGTTCCGCCTTTTTAGTTATTTTCTTGTGTTCTTGTTTCTTCACTTCGATCTTTGGTTCTTCCAAAGCAATCCTTGGTTCTTCAACCTCTATTTGTATGCTCAAATCCTTACCGAGTAAATTATTGACAACCCTTTTCACTTGCGCCATCTTACTGTTGACTCTGTCTTTACCGAACTCGCCGGATACCTTTAGTACAACTTTGTCCTCTTGAACTGTTGCAGACTGAACATAAGGAAAGGCTCCGTTCAGCTCTTTTCTCAGCAACTCGATATCAATGTGATTCCTCGGTAAACCGGTGTGCTGAAAGGTTACGGAGACTTCGAAGAACTCCTCTAATGCAACTTTAAGATCCTTAGAGATCTCAATTGGTTTGTCTGTTGTCATCACCAAGGTGTTAGTAATGCAGTCAAATGAAATCGATTGAACAACACAGTCACAAGAGATTTCAAAACCGATCTTACCGAAAATATCACTGAGGTTTACGTTCAATTCTTCAAAGCTAACCCTTTTCATCTTTTGAACCTCCGTACGAAGTTCTTCGTAACTGCGTGACAATAGGCAATCGCCAGAGCATCGGCAGCATCATCAGGTTTGGGAATCTCTGATAGGTTCAATAAAATCTTCATCCAGTTCTGGACCTCTCTCTTCGTAGCCCTACCATTCCCCGTGACCGCCTTTTTAACTTCGTGTGGAGCGTATTCATGAATCTCTAATCCCTTTTGAGCAGCAACAAGCAAGACAATTCCTCTTGCCTCTCCAACGGCGATCGCTGTCGTGACATTGCGAGAAAAAAACAGCTTCTCCATGGCAATCTCCTCTGGACTGAATTGGTCTATCAATTCGACGAGTCCTTCATATAGAAATTTCAACCTCAGTGAAATCTTTTCCTCTTTTTTGGTCTGCAGCGTTCCGTGACAAAGAGATTCAAAGGTATTTCCACTCACTCGCAGAAAAGCGTAACCCAAGATACCAAAACCAGGATCAACGCCGAGAATTGTCAAAACCCACACCTCGATTTCTTTGGTAGGCAAACCACATTATAGACCCATATCGGTTGTCGTGTTGTTACTCATCCTTTAAAAATTCTGTGTAGATTCCAAATTCATGGAAAAATGTCGAGCCTTCCTACTCTCATAACAGTATCGATCAAAAGATAAAAACAGACTTTTCGACTTTTACCGAACGAGATTGGTGTTGTGCACAAGATTCTGTAATGAAGATGCGGACAGATGGTAAAATCATCGTGAACCTTTTCCGCATAATACTCGGTCTCTGATTTTGCTCTTTGTGAGCGTTGGATTTGTTGGAGGTGTAAAACTTGAAGGCTATCAAACTATCATCGGCCGAAAAACTCGAGAAAATTACCGAAGGCTTACACGCCAGAAAGATTACGATCAACGGTCCCTCGATCGGTAAGGCAGAAGCTCATGAATTTCAACATGATCTGTATCTTGCTGTCGGTGGTAAAGCCACTGTACAGCTTGGTAAACTGACTGGACAGGTGGAAAAACTTTCTGAAGGAGAGTTTCGAAGCAACGAGATGCAGATAGAACAAGAAGTAGTTCTACAGGTCGGTGAGTTGTTGCTGATACCAGCTGGTTTAGGTCACAGAGTCCTTGTCGATGAGTTCTATCAACAGTGGGTTTTAAAGATTGATGCTAAGGGTTAAGGACTAACCTTCGATAACTCGCTATCTTCATCTTTCATAGAACTTGATGAAAGACCGGTGAAAACACGGTTGTTTTCGTGTTGGAAAATCTAATACTTCTGGAAAAAAGACGCAAAATATATTCGACTAAATCGGTGATATAATTCACACAGTACAGTTAATTGGAGGTGCTTGGTTGCAAACCTTTTGGGAACAAGAGTTTAAGTGTCCTGTCTGTTCGAAGAAATTCCATACTCTTCGTCTCTTCAGTAATGCAATCAAAATAAAGGATCGAGACAGTGATATGAAGCCAACCTATGATGGAGTCAATGCACTTCTGTTTCAACTGGTGACCTGCCCAGAATGTTTTTATACAACCTTCGAAAGTGATTTTGAAAATCCTGTACCTCCAGAAAAGCAAAGAATAGTTGCAGAGCTCTGTGAGAGATTGAAGAAAATGATCTCTGTTGATCTCTCAGAGAACAGAACGCTGAAAGATGGTGCAAGTCTATTCACTGTGGCTGCAGCGATTTATACGTTGCTTGGTAAACACTTGAAAGCGGCAGAAGCCTATCTGAAACTGGCATGGCTTTTGAGGGATTTGAATAACTCTGAGGAAGAAAAGAAAGCTCTTTCAGGTGCATTAAAGCATTTCACAGAGAGTTACATGAACGAAGAACTTTCTGAGCAACAACAGATAATGGTTATCTTCTACCTTGGAGAGTTGAATGCACGGCTCTCGAACAAGAATGAAGCGATCAAATGGTTCTCTACCCTGATACAGAAGTTTGGCAATTCGAACTCTGCGTATGTGAAACTTGCACGTAAAGAATGGCAGGAAGTTTCAGCGAGGAAGTGAATTATGAAAAAACTGGTATTTCTGCCTTTAATTGTGGTTTTCCTGTTCGCGTGCAATCCTTACAATCAGGATCTGATCAACCAGATCAACAGGCGATTGGATGATCTTGAGTACAGGTTATCGCAGATTGAAAAGAACAGCATGAACAACCAAAGAGATCTCCAAAACCTGCAAAAGGAGATCTCAAAGATAAACAGCGATGTTGCTGCTGCCAAGCAAGCGATAAATGAGCAGAAAAGTATGCCAGTGGTATCGCAGGACGACTTGAAAAACATCTTAGCGAGGATTACTTCACTTGAAATGAGATACAGCCAACTTTCAGCCGCTTTGAACGTCTCAGACATAAGAGAACTCATATACAGATTAGGTGATGTTGAAGTCTCTCAAAAACAGCAGCAGATGGCATACGAGAGATTTGTTCAACAAACCGCGCAGCTTCTTGAACAGGTTGATGCCAAGCAAATAATCTCAAGGTTGAACAGCCTTGAGAACTCCGTTTCATCGATTTCGAATCAACTGTCGCAGGCTGTGGAACTCACAACGAGAATAAGATCTATCGAAAACACCATAGAGAGATTGGCATCTCAAACACCTCAAACGCAATCTTTTGCGGATTTATCCTTTATAGAAACGGAGATTGGCCAGCTGAGATCTGCTTTGAAGGAAACGGAGAGTTCTCTCAGAAGAGATTTTCAGAGACTGCTGGAATCTCAACCAAGACCAGTGGCTGTTGGTTCTTCTGCGGAGTTACAGCAGTACGTTGCCAATACTACAGCATTGGTCAGACAACTTGCAACAGAGCTTGAAGCATTACGTGGCATTGTGCGTGAATATGACAGAGACAGGTTTTTGAAACTCGATCAAGGGTACATAACCTATATCGTCAAGAGTGGTGACACACTCTTAGGCATCTTGCAAGCTTATGGCTTGAAGCAGGATAAACTGAGACAGGTCATGGAACTGAATCAAATTCAAGATGCAAACAGATTGATCGTTGGTCAGAGAATAAAGATTCCCATTGAAGATACGAGTGCTCTGTTCAGATATCCGTTGAGTGCCCCGTTGAACCCACAAGAAGTTGTAGGAGTTTTCTCTGAACCCATTGGTGGAGGAGTCAGAACAGGTGTAGATATCAAGGTGACTGAGGAAAGGAAGGTTCGTTCAATTCTTCCTGGAAGAGTTACAAGTATCATTCAAGATCAATATGGTTATCACGTCAGAGTAGACCACGGGAATGGAATACTGGCAGTTTATGGTAATCTCAGCCTTATCGAAGTTTCTCAGGGTCAGTGGTTGACGGCAGGACAGAGTATTGGAACGGTGGAAACTGTTTTTCATTTCGAAATCTGGATAGACGGAGAGCCAAGAGACCCATTGAGAATCCTCTTGAAGTATGCCGGGAAATTCGAGGCGACGTATTATTCAGAATGGGAAGATGGCAAGTTGCCTGAACATCCAACCTTTCGAGTAACAGCAACTGGAACGATCCCGAAAGATTGGTGGACGATTGCAGCAGATCCATCGGTTATTCCTCTTGGAAGTATCGTTTATATTCCGCAGTTTTCAAATAAACCGAATTATGGCTTTTTCAAGGTTGAAGACACTGGATTAGCCATCAAGAACGACAAGATAGATATTTACACGAGTAGTTTGAAAGAAGCTCTCGTGAACATGAGATCTTATGTAGATGTTTACATTGTTGCATCTCAAATGAGATGAAACGGAGGTAGAAGGCGTTGGGAATAACGATCAAGAGTGAGTATGCCTTTAAGATTCTTTTAGAGATTGTTGGTTGTGAGAATGTTGAACCACTCTCATTGGCGAGAATACTCACCAAAGTCAAAGTGCCTAAGGAATTTGCAGAAAAGATCATGGTTGAACTCAAAGAAGCCGGAATAATAGAATCAAGCCGCGGAAGGAAAGGCGGTTATCGTTTGACTCGACCAGCAGAGAGGATAACTGCTCTTGATGTTGTTAAAGCCGTTGATGAACCAGATAGAATCATAAAATGCACCTTAGACGAAAACTGTTGTGAAAATCCCTCAACGTGTGTTATCCGCAAGATGATATGGGAAAAACTCAGGGAATCTTTGCAGAGAACACTCGAATCTGTGACGCTCAGAGACATGATAGAAAACTGCCAGAAAGGGTTAAGATCATGAGAAGTATTGTACAGAACATAGCCGATGATTTCTTTGAATTGCTTAGATATGACAAAAAAGATTGGTATTCATATTGGAAAGTCTATCGAGAGAGGCACAAGCCTATTATCGAAAACTATGAAAAAGCATTGAATCTGGCAGAAGAGCAAATTAAAGCACTTCTCTTGCAATTTAGAAGGCCAATGGTCGATGCTTTAATGCAATACTGGCACGAAAAATCTCGAGATCAGAAACTCTACTGTTCCAAACTCATCTCTCACAGACATGAGCTCTTTGAACTCAGCAAAGAGGATTTTTCCATCGTTCTGACCGGTTTGCTTGGCGTTAAAGATTGGGCTGTGGTAGACGGCGATAGCGAAAAGGTGATTCTGATAGATTTGGTGGCACTGTACGAAAAGGGGATAATCGATAGAGTTTGTGAAGTTGCTTTTCAGTCCGTAAAGTCTTTCAGAGATGGGAAGATGTCTGGTGACTATATCTCGAAGCAAGATCTCTTTGAAGACCTTTTGAACCAGATAGAGGAAATATTGAAAAGAGCAGACCTCAACGAGTCGATGAAGAGAATCTGTGAACTTTTGTATGGCAACGTTGCGTACTATGATTGGGTTGGTTTTTATCTGGTTGACGAAAACAAGAAAGACGAACTCATACTCGGACCATTCGTTGGAGAACCAACCGAACACGTTAGGATACCCTTCGGCAAAGGTATATGTGGGCAAGCTGCGGCAAGAGGTACAACTTTTATCGTGCAGGATGTTTCAAAAGAAACGAACTACCTTTCTTGTAGTCCGAAGGTCAAATCTGAGATAGTTGTGCCGATAAGGCTGGCTGGAGAGATCTACGGAGAACTAGACATAGACAGCCATATCTTAGAACCATTTGACGAAAAAGACGATCGATTTCTAAACGCCATATGTGAAAAAATATCTCGCAAGATGAGAGGTGATAAAGAGTGGAGTTAAACGACGTTGTTCGGAAAGCCGCAAGAACGCTTGAAACACCGTTTCTACTTATCGACTTGGACATCGTAGAGGAGAATTACAAGAAACTTGCAAAAGCCATACCCGGATGCAAGATCTACTATGCTGTGAAGGCGAACAGTCATCCAAGAATAATCGAAAGACTGAGAGACCTTGGCAGCAACTTTGACGTGGCTTCAATAGGAGAGATAAGAAAGCTGCTCGATCTGGGTGTCACGCCGGACAGGATGATCTTTGCAAATCCCATAAAGCGAGAGAAGGATATCGCTGCAGCTTACGATATTGGCTTAGATCTTTTCGCTGCAGATTCTACTATGGAGCTTGAGAAGATAGCTGAAAATGCGCCTGGTTCTCAAATAGTGATACGTGTTGCCGTTGAAAACACACACAGTGATTGGCCCCTGTCGAGAAAGTTCGGTGTAGACATGTTGGTTGCAGTTGATCTGATTGCCTATGCACAGAAACTCAGGTTAGTACCGGTTGGTGTGAGTTTTCACGTCGGATCGCAAAACTACGATCCTCATAGCTGGTCCAATGCTATTGAAAGGGTTGCGAAGATTTTCTACTGGGCTGACAGGAATTTTGGTATAAACTTAAAGGTTCTCGATATCGGAGGCGGCATACCCGTGAAACACGTCAAACCAATACCAACCGTTGAGGAGATAGGCAGTATAGTTCAACAGAGCGTTGGTGAATATCTCTATGGAGTGAAGGACCTTAAGATCTTCGCCGAGCCAGGTAGGTCGATGGTTGGTAATTCAGCAGTATTAGTCACTAAGGTGCTTTTGAGATGCCAAAGAGGTAGTGAGGAATGGGTCTACATCGATGCCGGTGTCTTCCACGGTTTGATGGAAACAATCGAGAATTTCAGATATGAACTTGTTGTTGATGGAAAAGAATCAGAACAAACGATACCGTTCGTACTCGCTGGTCCAACATGTGATAGCGTTGACAAAGTCTATGACGATGCGATGCTTCCTTACAACATTACACTCGATGATATAGTCTATTTCATCAACACCGGTGCCTACACAGTTGAATATGGTACCAATTTCAACGGAATACCATCACCCAAGGTGTATTTCGTGCAAGATCTCAAATAGTTGAAGCTGGAAGAATCTGCACTAAGACCGTTCTGACTCTGGGACCGTCAAACTCACAGAGGAAAACCCTTTGCCAGGTACCCAGAGTCAGTTTTCCATTACTGATTGGTAATGCAAGTGAAGAACCAACTAAGGTTGCTTTTATGTGGGCATCGGCATTCCCCTCAAAGTGTCTGTAGCCTTGATTTCTCGGTATCAGATCGGAGAGTTTGTTGAGTAAATCAACGGCAACAGAACTATCGGCTCCTTCGTTTATAGTGATAGCAGCAGTTGTATGTGGAACAAAGATCAGACAAATACCTTCTTTCACATTAGATTCATCGACTATCCTTTGGACATCGTGTGAGATATCCAAAAGTTGTTCTCTTTGAGAAGATTTGACGGTGAAGTTTCTCATGCCTTCACCTCATTCAAAGAGAACGTTGGTGATTATGACGATGTACCCATTGTGTTCCTCGAACTCCACCTTTACTCTGTCTTTCTGAACCTTGAATGTATCACTCACCCAATCCACAATTCTCTCTTTTATCTTCTCTGAATTTTCCTCGAATTCATTCTTCGGGATTATCTCTGTCACCGCAACGGGTCGTCTGCGTTCTAAGATGGTTTCTAATCTCTTATAAGCTGTTTCTCTACTCTTCTCGCGTCTTCTTCTTTTGAACAATCCAAAGAACCACACGGATCATCATCCCCTTTTCCTACCGAAGAGATTCTTGAAGAACGCAACGAACCCTTTCTCGGTCATCTGTGAAATGTCTTCATCTAATGGCAGCGTTTCACCTTTGAGACGCCGAGCGATGTTTTCAAAGACCTTAGATACGCTCATATCACCGTTCAAGACAACAGGAAGCCCTTTGTTTGTGGCTATTATCACCTCTTCGGAATCAGGAACTACTCCAACGATTTCCAGTGCCAGTGTAGACTCCACGTCTTGCTGAGTGAGCATTTCACCAGCTTTAACCATCTTGATTTTGAACCTGTTGAGTATTACTTTCATAGACTTGTCGTTGAAACCGAAGTTTTCGAGAAGACCCACGACTCTATCGGCATCAGAGATTGCTGGTAGTTCAGGTGTTGTGACTATCAGGGCAAGCTCGGCAGCGGCAACGGCGTTTCTGAAACCTCTTTCTATACCAGCAGGTGAGTCGACCAAAATGTAGTCGAAGACAGGATAGAGTGATTTTACAATTGTTTTCATATCTTCAGGAGACACCATCTCCTTGGTCGCGACTTGCGAAGCAGCAAGCAAATAGAGATTTCTCATCTGTTTATGTCTCACTAAAGCCTCTTGAGCGCTCACCTTTCCGTTGACCACATCCAATAGAGTGTACACAACTCTGTTTTCCAAACCGAGAACGACATCGAGATTTTTCAATCCGATATCGGCATCTATCAGACAAACCTTTTCGCCAAGCTTTGCCAGCGTACAACCAAGGTTTGCAGTTATCGTAGTCTTACCCACACCACCCTTTCCAGATGTCACTACAATAACCTTTGCCACTCTTTCCACCACCTTCCGAGTGTTACCAAGAACAGATCTTTTGACTAAATTTTACCACACAGAAAAGTTGCACTCGAAAACGACGTGAATCTTCTTTCAGTTATAGTCATCGAATTCGTCAAAATCATCGTAATCTTCGAGATCTTCGTAGTCGTCTGCATCGACGAGTTTTTCGATCTCACCATCTTCTTCTTCTATATAGTAGTCACTATCAATGAGTTCTTTTAGCTCTTCCACACTTGCTTCGGTGAATTCATCTTTGTCAATCAAGAGTTCTTGGACTACATAAGGAATCCCATGCTTTTTCTCATAACCGATGGCGATCAACCGTACCTTTCCCTCATCGGTAAACTTCAATATTTCATAGTCACCGTATGCTTCGAGATGTTCAGAATTCTCAATCAACTCTCTTACGAAATCGTCGCCAAAGGTGTTTTCAAGATCACTAATCTCTCCGCTCTGCAAAAGCTGTTTGAGCAATTTTCTCTCGTCCCTTGTCGTTACATACTTTTCCATCCAAGGTTGCATACTGCTCACCTCCATTTAAGGCAAGTATTCCAGCTTACTCAATAGACTTCACGCACCTTTATAACGGTTCAACGTCGCAAATAAATTAAACCACAAAAAAACTCATTTGCTTCCACCTTCACTTTGAAGTTTCAAAGAAGACCCCAACGTCAATTCTGATATGACATAATAACACCTCAAAACATATGTTATAGTATTTCCTGAGACAACCACAAAGGAGTGTTCGTTGTGAGACTGTTCATATTCGATGTAGGCGGAGTTATTTGTAATAACACCTCTGTTGTCCCCTTTATATGTGATTACCTTGGAATGTCCAAGCAGGAATTTCTGAAGTTTGCAAATCAATCAGGTTTAGAGGAAATCCAGACTGGCAAGATCACATCGCAAGAGTTTTGGCAGAAGTTTTCTCTTTTGTCTAAGAAGATAGTCACAGAAGATCTGTGGGCTAAGTTTTTCAATCCCACGTTGAACCTCGACACAGCCAAAATAGTGGAAGAGTTGTCGAAAGATCATAGAGTAGTAGCTGGAACTAATACGATTGAGTCACATTACAATATACATGTAAAACGAGGGGATTATGAATTTTTTCAAGCAGTTTATGCCTCACATTTAATCGGATTTATGAAACCAGATCAGAGGTTCTATTTGCATATTTTAGAAAGGGAAGGATTTCAACCATCGCAAACAGTTTTCATCGACGATACCAAGGACAATGTTGAGGCTGCTTCAAGGCTGGGTATCGAGTCGATTCTTTTCACCAACGCAGAAGAACTATGGCAGAAGCTGGCAGATCTTCAGCTTCTGCCAACCAATAGAAAGGGGAGGTCTTCATGAAGTTAGGTTGGAAAATGCTCATGGTGGTATTATTGCTGGCCGCAACCTTTGTGTTCCCAGCGAAGATCACGATCACCTGGTGGATCAATCCTTGGAGAATAGCACCTCCGGGTTATCCAGCTGACAAACCACTGACAGGTGAGGAATTCCCCAAGTGGATCTCCGAAGAGTTTATGAAATTGCATCCAGATGTTGAGGTCAAGTACGTTCTTGTGACAAATCAAGAGTATTCACAAAAATTAGCAGCGGCGATAGCAACAAAGACACAGCCAGATTTCTTCAAAGGACCTGTTTGGGACAGTCGCTGGGCAAAGAGCGGCTTGTTAGAACCTATTGATGACTATCTTTCCGCAGAAGATTGGGAAGATTTCTATGATCAATGTCTGAAGGCCGGTTATATCAACGGTAAACATTACATTTGGCCCTGGGTCTACGGAACGAATGGTATGGGCTCGACGATGCTCTTGTACACACCCGACTTTGAAAAGGCAGGCATAGACTGGCGGAAGATAGTGAACGAAGGTTGGACAATGGAGGAATTCATCGAAGCCTGCAAAAAGTTGACCTACGACAGCGATGGCGATGGGCAGATCGATCACTATGCTATAGCACTTGGTGCAAAGGGAGACATGGTTCACAACGTTTTGAACTTCATCTATGCACACGGTGGTAGATTGACCAACGAAGATGAGTCTGAAGTGGTTATCAACAGTCCTGAAGCGGTAGCAGGACTTCAATTTGTTCTTGATCTCATTGAAAAGTATGCGGTTGCCCCAAAAGGTGCCGAAGCTCTTGATATTTACGGTGTTATAAGTTACTTTCACACGCACAAAGCGAGTATAGGTTTTGGCGGCCCCTATGAAATAGGCAGAATCACTCGATATGTGAAGGAGGGGCGTATCTCTGAGGCCTTCTACCCAGTTGTTGCACCGTTCCCGCATCTTGCTGGGAAAGACCCAGTTGCTTACGCTCGTGGAAGTGGTTTTATAGTTTTCAAGCAGAATGATCCAAAGAAAAGGGAAATGGTCTTTGAATTTCTCAAATTCATCACCAATCAGCAAAATATAGCTCTTTTGGAAACACTTCAATACCTCACCGCCAGAAAGTCAGTTAACGAACTTCTCTATAAAGACGATCCATACATGAACGAGCAAGTTAGGAGATACGCACAGATCATGGACAAATACGGAATTGAATTTTTCGGAAGCGAAGAGTTCCCATGGTCTCAGATGAATGCACACTTTGTAGCTGCACTTGAAGCTACATTTGCAAAAACAAAAACACCTCAGAAGGCTTTGAATGATTTCGTTATAGAGGCAAACAAGATCCTCAAGAAGATTAAATGAAAATGGGACGACCACACGGTCGTCCCTTACATTTTTGCGCGAGGTGATACCGTTTGAGCTTGTTCAAGAGAATTTACAATGACAGATATGGCTATTTCTTTCTGCTTCCTCACTTTATCTTTTTCTTGATCTTTTTTCTCGTTCCGGTTGGAAGCGGAGTATATCTCAGCCTGTTCGATTACAATGTTTTCTCGAAAACATTCATTGGTTTGGGTAACTACAAAGAGATTTTCAGCGACTGGTTGTTCAAGAAAGCACTCATCAACACCTTTATCTACACTTTCGGGGTAGTTCCTCTGTGGCTTGGTAAGGCGTTGCTCGTCACAGTTCTCATATATCCCTTTCGAAAACCAATCAAGACCTTTTTCAAGACGGTGTTCTATCTCCCTCATGTCACTTCTTCGGTCATAATTTCTCTGATATGGTTGTGGATTTTCAACCCAACCTTTGGTCTGCTGAATTATCTGATGAAAATGTTGGGACTCAGCCCAGTAATCTGGCTTGGGAACAAATTAACAGCAATGCCTTCTCTGATAGCGATGCAAGTGATCATGGGTGGGGGCTCTACAATTGTTTTGCTCTCTGCAGCCATGGCCTCGATACCAGAGTACTATTTTGAATCGGCAAAGTTGGAAGGGGCGAATTCGTGGAAAATCTTCACGAAGATCACCATTCCGCTGCTCAAACCAACGATTCTATATGCATTGGTAATGGGCATGATTGCCAATTTTCAGACCTTTTCAAACATCTACGTCATGACTCAAGGTGGTCCGGAGTTCTCAACGACAACGGTGGCATACCTTGTTTACACTACGGCATTCAGGGACTATAACCTTGGATTGGCATCGGCGATGTCAATGGTGATGTTTGTGATACTCGTTGGACTTGGCATCATTCAATTCAAGTGGCTTGGCTCAAATGTTCAATACTGAGGTGATGAGATGAGTAAACTCAATCGAAGAAGAATCGTCAAGAACACAATTTCTCTGATCATCCTTTCGGTGCTGGGCTTGATGGCTTTCATACCTCTCTATTGGATGGTCATAACTGCGTTGAAGCCATCGACTTTGGTTTTGAAGTTTCCTCCAGAAGTCTTTCCTAAGAACATCACCCTTATGAACTTCAAGCAGTTGTTCCAAAGACCGTATGTTCTGAGATGGACGATCAACAGCTCTGTCGTTGCCGGTTCTGTAACGGTTATCAGAATCATTCTGTGCGCGATGGCTGGTTATGCCATCGCAAAGAAAAAATTCCCAGGTGCTAAGATCTTTTTCTGGATATACATCGCTTCGATGATGATACCCAATCAAGTAACCTTGATTCCTCTGTACATAATCGTCTCCAATCTCAAAATGATAAACACCTACTGGGGACTGATCTTACCTGGCATAGCGGCACCATTCGGTGTGTTCTTGATGAGACAGTTCATGGTGACGCTTCCTGATGAGATCATTGAAGCTGCGAAGATAGATGGGGCTACAGAATTTCAAACCTTTTGGAAGATCATCTTTCCCATCTCGAAGCCTGCTATAGCCGTTCTTGGAATCTTCACTTTTGTAAACGAATGGAATGATTTTCTCTGGCCATTGATAGTTACCAACACAACGGCGATGAAAACACTTCAGGCTGGCCTTGTGATGATCAGAGAAGAAATTCCCATGGAGTATGCTCTGCACATGGCGAGTGCAACATATGCTGCTATTCCGATGCTGATAGTTTTCTTCGCCTTCCAAAGGTATTTCTTGCAGGGGATAACTGTTGGAGCAATAAAGTGATGCAGCTCAGTGAGGCCTCCACCACTGATTGGAGGTCTCATCCTTTTATACCACTGCTCACCAAAGATTTCACAAAAAGATCTTGCAGTGCAAAGAACAGTATCAGCGTTGGAGCCAAAGCTATAACGGTTCCTGCCATTATGATACCCCAGTTGTTTGAAGATTCCGCGTTGATGATCATATTTATCGCAACTTGAACAGTTTTCATTTTGTCTTCCATTGCAACAATCAGTGGCCAAAGGTACATGTTCCATGCATAAGTAAAGTTTATTATCGCAGCACCAGCTATGATCGGTCTCGAAAGAGGTAATATAACCTTCACAAAATACTGCATTGAGGTCGCACCGTCTATTCTTGCGGCATCTTCAAAATCTTTCGGAATAGTCTTGAAATGTTGCTGCATCAGAAAGGTATTGGTTGCACTTGCCATAAAGGGTATCGTCATCGCCCAGTAAGTGTTTGTCCAGCCGAATCGCGAGATGATCTTGAACAATGGCACAATTAAAACTATCTCAGCAGGGATGAAAAGGGTGGCAAAAAGGATATAAAAGGTTGTCTTTGACCCTTTGAAGGAAAAATTGGCATAGGCATATCCAGAGAGCGTACCGGTGATGAGTTTCCCGAAAGTTATCAGAAAGGCTATTATTGTGCTGTTCAAAATCATTCTTGCGAAAGGTACTATCTTGAAGGCATCTAAGTAATTCTTGGTGAAAAAACCCTTCGGGAGGAACTTCGGAGGATAAGAAAAAACAAACTCTGGTGGTTGAATACTCATGAACACAGCCAACAAAATTGGAGCAAAGATCAGCAAGCTTGATAAAATCAGTAGTATTTCAACTACATATGTTTTGATTTTGTTCTTTGTAGATCTCTTCACAGTAACACCTCACTGGTAGTGAACACGTCTTTGTCCATAGACAAAATAAATGATTGTGACGATCATCATAGCGGCAAAAAGTACGACATTCTCTGCCGAAGCCAAACCTGTCTTTTGAAATCTAAAACCATCCATGAAAAGTTTGTAGATCATGTTGGTTGTGTACCCACCAGGACCTCCTTTTGTCATGACATCGATGATCGCAAAGGACTGAAAGGTTGAAGAGATAATACTCATGATAACAAGGTAAAAGGTTATCGGAGAAACCAATGGAAAGAGTATCTTCCAGACACGTGTCCAGGAATTTGCACCATCTATGATGCTTGCCTCGATCACATCCGAAGAAATACTCTGTAGAGCTGCCAAGTAAAAGATGATGTTGAAAGGCAGAGTTTTCCATATTGAGGCGAAGATCAAAGAATAAGCAGCAAAAGGCCTGGTTGTCAGCCATTGCGTTTGTATACCAAAGAATATTCGCATGAGATAATTCACGTGCCCCACAACTGGGTTTAATAGAAATCCCCATAAAGCACCGGCTACTGCGTGAGACACAGCATAAGGTGCAAAGATCAAGGTTCTGTAAATCCTCGAACCTGGGACCTTTTGATCGAGTAACAAAGCCAAAAAGAAGGATAAAAAGATCGATAAAACGACAGTTGTTGCTGTGTACAAAAGTGTGAAACTCACTGCACCCAGATAATCTTTATCCTTGAACAAAGACAGATAGTTCTGAAAACCAACAAAGATCTTTCTATTTCCAAAAACCGATACCTTGAAAAAACTCGAATAGAAAGAATCGTAAGCAGGCAAGTAAATAAATATCACTATAACCAAATAAGTTGGTATCAAGAGCAAGTACGGCAAGAACTTTCTGCGCACTAAGCCACCCCCGAAAGGCGGCTCAGGAGAGCCGCCCTTTTCTGAATCAGAAGTATTCCTTTATAGCCTTGTTTGCATTCTTTTCTGCCTCATCGAGCGCTTGCTTGGGCGTCAAAACTCCGGAAATCATCTTTTCTACAGCTGTCTCTATCGCGTCTCTGACTTCTGGGAAAGCTCCAATGATTGCGCCGTTGGTGTTGTAGTTCTGAACGCTCGTTAAAAGTTGTAAAATAGCAGTCAAGTGGTGTACATTGTCTTTGTAATAACCCTGGACTTGAAGCTTCTGTATAGCATCTACCCTGATTGGGAAATAACCCGTTGCTTGATGCCATGTGATCTGTGGTCCTGGCTCAGCAAGGTACTTCACGAGCTTCCATGCCGCCTCGATTTCTGCTTGGTTTTTCTGTTTTATAATCCACAGACTTCCTCCACCGATCACAACGCCACCGCGCGCTGCACCATCGGGCAACGGTAGGAAGGCAGTACCAAGTTCAAAACCTTGCTTTGTAGATTCAGTTATCAGAAGCGCGACATCAGAAGTTGACGAAATCAGCATACCAACGGTTTGCGAGATGAATAGTTGTCTTGCAGCAGTCCAGTCAGCACGCTTTGTGTTGATCATCAGCCCTTCCTTAGTAAGGGTGTTCCAAAGGTTCAAGAAATTCAATGCAGCCTGATTGTTGAAGACAACTTTGGTTGCTTTGGCTGTCCTTCCATTGTTGTTGTCAACGAGTGCTTGATTTTGAAGTGCCATGTACTCTTCGAAGAACCAAGCATACAAGGGCCAGGTAATTCCAGTTCTGATGACATTGCCCTTGTCATCTTTTTTCATCAATTTCCGACAGGCATCGATCAATTCCGTGTAGGTTTTGGGTGGGTTGTCAGGATCGAGTCCCACTTCTCTGAAAAGAGTCTTGTTGTAATAAAGTAAAGGAGTCGAGCTGTTCCAAGGCATCGAATAGAGTTTTCCGCCGATTCTGTAGTAATTTAAAACCTGAGGGAGGAACAGTCCAACATCAAAAGATGGGTCCTTATCAATCAGATCTTGAACAGGCACTATGACACCGCTATCGACCATTTTTTGTGTACTTATCTCGTTTAGCTGCACGACATGTGGTGGAGTACCTGCCTGAACTGCCGCAACGGTTTTTGCCAGTATTTCTTCGTAACTGCCAACGTACTGTACCTCGACTTCAACTTCAGGGTTCAGCTTCATGAATTCATTCACCATGTTCTGAATGACTTCAATGCGCCAACCGCCCATCGCATGCCAGAACTGGATCTTGACCTTTGCGAAAGACACAACTGTCATCAAAATCAACAGCAAAACAGTTACCTTTTTCACCTCATCCACCTCCTTATGGGTATTCAGATTTTTCCGCAAAGATTCAAAAATGCTGTTAAATCTTTTTAAGCTGACTTGAAGCTACGTCATTTCGAGTTGTTCAAATTACTCTCAGGCAAGCCAAGTTTTTCCAAAACAAAGAAGCTTTATTAGCAAGAATGTTTGCCGGAGTTAGAGAGTCTTGTCGTCGCTTTCTGAGTTAGAAGCAAAAAACCATACCCCAAGATGGGATATGGTTTTCTCCAAGTCTCCACCACATCCACACGGTGTTCTTGATTTTTTAATTATTATATCACACTTGTACTCATAATGTCAATATGTTTATCATATGTTGACAATATCTCGTGATTTTTCACACTCCATTTGGAAAAGAAAAAGGGCGAGGTTTAACCTCGCCCTTATATTTTTCAAAGATTTCACATCTTGACAGTCTCAAGCGTCAAGGATTTCTTCTTCGATCTGTCTACGTAAGTTGTGTGTAGTAGTTCATGAGACACATGACTGAGTGGATGTTCTAAGAATTCCTCGTACAGCTTCTTGATGGACGGATTTTCGTGTGACTTTCTTATTGTGCTTTGTTCGTCTATGGTATAGATGGCTTGCATTCTTTTTGTCAAAACGTCTTTGTCCAGACTCTTGGGTTGTCCACCGCCACCTATACAACCAGCTGGACATGCCATTATCTCGACAAAATCGTAATACACTTCCTTTGAAGCAATCTTATCAAGCAGTTTTCGAACATTTGCACCACCGTGTGCGACTGCTACTCTCAGTGGCTTTCCGTCAAAGTCAATTGTCGCTTCTTTAATGCCTTCAAAACCACGAACGTTGTTGAATTCTATCTTTGGTAGTGGTTTGCCCAATCCCAGTTCATACGCTGTTCTCAGTGCCGCTTCCATCACACCACCGGTGACTCCAAAGATTGCAGCAGCACCCGTCGATTCACCGAGTGGATTATCGTATTCTTCATCTGGCAGAGATGCATACGGTATTTTCTTCGTCTTTATCAATTTGCCAAGTTCGCGGGTTGTCAAAACTATATCAACACCAGGCATTTCTTCAACCATGTGCTGAGGCCTTGTTATGTCGTCTTTTTTCGCCGTGCACGGCATGATAGAAACAACCAAGATTTTCTCCGGATCGATGCCTTTTTTCTTTGCAAAATATGTTTTCACAAGAGGCCCGAGCATCTGATGTGGAGATTTGCAAGACGAGAGATTTTTCAAAAACTGTGGATACAACTTTTCTGCCAAGTTTATCCAACCTGGGCAGCAGGAAGTGAACATCGGGAACGGTCCACCCTTTTTGAGTCTTTCCAAGAATTCAGAACCTTCCTCCATAATTGTGAGGTCTGCTGTGAAATTCGTGTCGAAGACATAATCAAAACCAAGTCTTCTTAAAGCGGCGACCATCTTTCCTGTAGAGATGCTTCCTGGTTCAAGACCGAATTCTTCTCCGATAGCTACCCTTGTTGCTGGTGCTGTTTGGACTACAAGTACTTTGTCGTGTCTTTCCAATTCCTCAAGGACTTTTCTTACGTTGCTGTTTTCTGTAATTGCACCAACCGGACAAAACGCCGAACACTGCCCACAGGCAATACAATCTGTTTCATAAAGTGGCACTTCAAAGGCTGTTTGAGGTAGTGTTTCAAAGCCCCTGTCAACCATTGAGTAGATATCCATGCCTTGGAGTTCGGAACAAGCCCTGACGCATCTGCCGCACAAAACACATTTTTCAAGGTCTCTCACGACTGCTGGTGAACTGTTGTCGTAAATGGCACTGATTCTCTCTTCGGTGGGAAACACATCTTTGACATCGTAGCGATAGATGAGATCTTGAAACTCACATCTACCATTTGCCTCGCAGGTCATGCAGTCCTTCGGGTGTCTGGAGAGCAGCAGAGAAAGGTTGAATTTCACTGCCTTTTCGACTCTATCTGTCTTTGTACGAATTTTCATACCATCTTGTACCTTTGTTGCGCAAGCCGGTTGCAGGTTTCTTGCTCCTTCTACCTCTACAACACAGACACGACACGCACCTGTGGGCTCAAGTCTTGGATGGTTACAAAGAGTTGGTACATAAACACCTGCCAGATTGCAGGCTTCTACTATCGAAGATGTTGAAGGTACTTCGTACTTTCTTCCGTTGATCTCAACAACTACGTTAGCCACAATGAACCCTCCTCGCGAGCAGTTTGTTAAAGGATTCACATATATTATAACACAAAGAGGCATCCACTTGGATGCCTCTTCACTCAATGAGCTCCAACGATCTGCTTCTCAAGTTGCTCTTTCGCTATTTTCACATACTCGACAAAGGCATTCGGGTCATTCACAGCGAGTTCCGCAAGCATTTTTCTGTTAACTTGCACATTTGCAAGCTTCAAACCGTGTATGAGTTGGTTATACTTCAATCCATGCTGTCGCGCTGCGATGTTTATCCTGGTAATCCATAGACTTCTGTAATCTCTTTTCTTGATCTTTCTTCCGACAAACGCATACCATCTTGCTCTATAATAATGTTGTTTCGCAAGTTTATATCTCCTGCTTATTGCTCCTCTGTACCCCTTTGCCGCTTTCAGGAATTTTTCTCTTCTTTTCTTCTTCGCATGCAATGATCTCTTGATTCTCATATTCTGTTTCCTCCTCTCATCTCAAGGCGAGTAATTTCTTGATCCTTTTTTCGTCGCCTTTCCTCAAAACATCTTTCTTTCGCAAAACTCTTAGTGCAGATCTTTTCCTCTTTCCCGTTGTATGCCTGGTTCGAGCGTGATTGTAAAGGACCTTGCCGTTCTTTGTCACTCTGAATCTTTTTGCAGCTGTCTTGCTGACCTTCATTTTAGTTTTTGCCATGAACAAGACCCTCCTTCAAGTATTCTTGGGCTTTAGTTGCATCCACATGTCTCTTCCCTCGAGCTTAGCCTCAGCCTCGACAATGGCTATGTCGTTCACATCGTTTGCAACTTTATCGAGAATCTGTTTTCCTCTGTCTGCGAAAGCAATTTCTCTTCCTCTGAACATGATCGTGACCTTGACTTTGTCTCCGTCCTCGAGAAATCTTCTGATGTGCTTCAACTTAGTTTGGTAGTCATGCTCATCGATTTTAAGCCGGAATTTCATCTGCTTGATTTCCTGCTGTTTTTGTCTTTTTTTTGCTTCTTTTTGCCTTTTTGACACCTGATACAGGTATTTTCCAAAGTCCATGATCTTTGCCACAGGTGGATCGCTGTTTGGTGATACGAGTACCAAATCGAGTCCTTGTCTTCTTGCAGTTTCAATCGCTTCTCTGGTTGGTAGTACACCGATCTGTTTCCCATCAGAATCTATTACCCTGACTTTGGGATGTTTGATTTGTTCATTTTTCAACATGACCTGTTCCTTTTCTATACTCCCGACCTCCCTATGAGAAATGGCGGGCAAAAAACCCGCCTCCCGAATTGGATTCGACCAATTTACTGAACCCCTTCGACTGCGTCTTGGGGTGGGAAGCGAAGCTTCCGCTTTACTGGTGGGCCGTGCAGGATTCGAACCTGCGACCCCCTGATTAAGAGTCAGGTGCTCTACCTGCTGAGCTAACGGCCCAATCTGCCTGGTGCCCCTGGGAGGAATCGAACCTCCATTTACGGATTAGGAATCCGCCGTTCTATCCTTTGAACTACAGGGGCACCGCTTTTTCATTTTATCATTTCGCATTGTGGTTGTCAACACTATCGAAGGAATCTTATAAACAAATCAAAAATGGAAAAACCCGGGGCAACCCCCGGGTTCACAGAGATCAATTCTCATTACTCTTCCTTCCACAGGTGATAGTAATCCTCGCCAGACCTCATAGCGTTGTGGAACCAACCTTTCACCCAGCTTCTCCTGACACTGAAGCCCATGCCTTCGTACAGAGGAACACCAAGGATATTCTTAATTGCGAATGCCTGGACTTGCTCGTAGAGCTTCTGCCTCACTGCTGGATCTGGATGTGTAGCAGCTTCTTCAATTATCTCATTGCAGCTGCGGCCTCCAAGATCTGGGTTTGGTGTTGAGACGAACTTCTTGAAGTTTTCACCTTGAGCGAAACCGTATGTTCCAGCCGAATGATAGTATGTCTGTATGAAGTTGTGTGGGTCTGGATAATCTGCATGCCATCCTATGATAAATGCAGGCAGATAACCGTTCTTGTAAGAAGTCAGGTATGTGGGCCATTGCTCGCCGCGAACTTCGATTTTGAATTTCGGGTTAATCATTTCAACGTATGTCTTTATCATTTCTGCAACCGTTCTTCTAACCTCATTACCGGTGTTGTACAGCAACGTCAATTTGAATCCTTTCTTCCAAACTTCTCCATTCCATGCCTTTTTGAACTCTTCCGTTGCCTTGGCTATACTGAACTGGTAGAGTGGAAAGTTAGGATTGTAGCCGATCAAACCTGCTGGCAGGTCAGTCGGTATTCTCTTGCCAAGTCCTCTGAGTACGTCCTTTATAACAGCATCGTAGTTGATGACGTATGCAAAAGCCCTTCTTAGATGTTCATCGCTGAAGAAATCTGGTGGTATACCTTCGCCGTCGAGTTTGCCAGAACCTATGTATTTACTGTCTGGCCTGACATTCCAGTTGAAGTGCAATGAGTGAACTGTCAGTGTTGAGAAGGGTTTTTCTACGACGATACCAGAAGCATTCTCGATTTGTGGCAGATAGAGCGTTGGTACTGCTGCTATATCTGCATCGCCTTTTTCAAGCATAGCTTTCATCGTTGACCATTCACCGACGTTCCAAATGATCACTTTCTTGATCTTTGCTGGACCTCTCCAATATTGATCAAATCTTTCAAGTGTCACTCTCTGCTGTGCTCTGTCCCACTCGACTACTTTGAAGGGACCTGTACCGTTCGTTTTTGCGTAAAGTGGAGACTTTTCCTTTGGGAGGTCATGGTATCTCCACCAGGTGTCTGGTTTGCCATCCCAACAACCCTGTGCGATTGACCATTGTTTGTTCAAAATCGAGCTCCAGTAGCCATAATGACAGATTATGGATAGGAACGGACCGAATGGTCTTGGTAAACGAAAGATCACATTATCTCCTTCAACTTCAATGGCTGGATCGATGTAATCAGTGTAGATCTTGATTAAGGTATCTTTGTACTGTGGCAGTGGTTCACCCGTGTTGGCATCGATCATATCGCTGTAAGCTTTACCTGTAATCTTTTCAACAAATTCCTCAAGTGAGTAGACTTCAAACAGAGCCTCCCACATCATCCACATTGGTCCACCGGCTGGGTCGAACAAAAGACCTCTCTCAAAGCTGTATTCGACATCTTCTGGTTTGAGTTCAGCACCGTTGTGGAACTTAACGCCTTTTCTGATCGGGAACACAAAGGTCTTACCATTGTCTCTGAGAAGACCATTTTCCAGAGTAGGTACCGCTGTGGCAAGTCTTGGTTCATATTCTGTGAGGCTGGAACCTTTGTACTGAATGAGACACTCGTAGACCTCGTTCAAAACTTCACCACTTGCAGTGTCATATGCAAAGTGTGGGTCAAAGGTGTCTGGCTCGCCGGCAAGGTTTAGCTTCACGATTGTGTCTGGATTCTTCACTTCTGCGAATGCCAGCAAAGCTGCTAAAACCAACAAGAACGCTAAGAACTTCCTCATCTTCATACCCCCTTGCGATAGGTTTTTCACAAGATAAGTATACACCCACTTGAACGAGAATTTCAAGAGAACAGTTTTTGTTGTGGTATTCTATTGAGAAAGGGAGGTTAGAGAGTGATAGCCTTTCTGACGGATTGGTCGTTGAAGAGTTACTATGTAGGTGTGGCAAAGGCAGTTATGAAAAGGATAAACCCAAACGTGGACATCATCGATATCACGCATGATATCAAAGCTTTCGATGTGAGAATGGCTGCCCATGTTCTTCTGAGGGCATCTGCGGATTTCCCGGAGGGTACGATTTTCGTTGCTGTTGTCGATTACGGAGTTGGAACGGCTCGAAAAAGTATCTGCATGAGAACGAAGAACGAGCAATTCTATGTGGGTCCTGACAACGGCATCTTCACATACGTTGCCCTCCAGTATGGAGTGAAGCAAGTGAGAGAATTAGACAACAAATCCTATCATTACGGATCATCGAATACCTTTCATGGGCGAGATATCTTTGCTGCAGTGGCCGCACATCTATCAGGTGGCGTGGCTTTCGAGAAGATAGGCAGTGTCCTTCCAAACTACATTGTTTTGCCGGTGAAGATCGCGCAAATTGAAGGAGAGTCAGTTTTGGGAGAAGTGGCTTTCTGTGATGGCTTTGGAAATGTTGAGACAAATATACCCGCCACTTTTGTGAAAAGCCTTGGTTGGGATATCGATGACACTGTTGTGCTGAACGAGGCCTTTCAACTGAGCTATGTGAGGGCTTATGGTGATGTAGAGAAAGGTAAAGCACTCGTTCACATAGACAGTTCTGGGTATCTTGAAATATCGGTAAATCAGGGTTCCGCGGCTGAAGTTTTCAATTTAGAAGAAGGAGCTCAAATAAAACTCAGGAGGAGAAAAGTTGAAACTAATCGTAGGTCATAAAAACCCAGACTTTGATTGTTTTGCATCGTGTATAGCTGCTAAGAAACTCTTTCCAGACCATGTGGTTCTGCTGAGTGGTATTCCCCAACAGAACCTTGCTCAGTATCTCTCGATATATGAAGAGAGATATCCTTTTCTCACCGAAAGAGATCTTTCAGAAGAGATTGTCGATTCGCTGATCGTAGTTGACACAGCTTCGAAAGAGAGGTTGGGCGAGAGAGTTCAGATGGTTCTGGAGAAGGTTCCTGAATTGAGAGTCTTTGATCATCACCCTGACATTAAGGAAGTATCGATAAAAGGTGAGAGAAGAATAGAGAATGTCGGTGCAACGGTTACTCTGTTGCTCGAAGAGATCAGAAAGAGAAACATTCAAATCGATTCGATCGAGGCGACACTTTTTGCGATTGCGATATATGAAGACACCGGCAATTTGCTCTATACAACTACAACCGTTCGCGACATAGAGGCAATCAAATATCTGTTCCAAAATGGTGCGAATTTGATCGAAGTCTCTGATTTCATAAAGTATGATCTCAATTATGATCAAAAGATGATTTTTGAATCGCTGATATCAAATCTTGAGACCCTACAGATAGACGGGGTCACGGTGAACGTGAGCACTGCTGAAACCGACAAATTCGTGGGCGGTCTCAATGCGGTGACCAGCAAACTTTGGTATCTTGAAGGTGTAGAGACGTTGATCTGTATCATAAGAACTGGGAAGAAAACTCATGTTATCGGTAGAACATCATCTAATGATGTTGACATCGGTGGTCTGATTTCAGAACTGGGTGGCGGAGGTCATCGAAAAGCAGCAAGTTGTACGCTCAACACACAGGATCTTTCAGAAGTTAAGAGAATCGTCTTGGAGTTGTTGAAAAAATATCTCAACACCGGGTTGTGCGCTAAGGATATAATGTCTTTCCCTGTCAGGGTAGCTTATGTCGAAATGACTACAGGTGAAGTGAACAAAATAATGGAGAGAACAGGACACAATGGAATGCCGGTGATTGAGGGGAACAAATTAGTTGGCATTGTGACAAAGAAGGCTGTAGACAAGGCTATGAATCATGGTTTGCAGAATGCACCAGTAAGATCAATAATGTCAAGCAAACTTGTTGTTGTTTCGCCAGAAACACCCTTGAGCAAGATTAGGCAGCTCATGATCGAAAACGATATAGGTAGAATACCAGTTATTGATCATGGTATACTCGTTGGAATAATCACGAGAACCGATATCATGAGAGCGAGTTTTTCCGATGCGGTTAAGCGCTTACCAAGAAAGACAGTTCATGAGAGTGCTCAGACAGTTTTTTCAGATGTCAGAGAGCTTTTGATAAGCAATCTTCCAAAACGAGTTACAGATCTGCTGCACACACTCGGGAGGCTTGGTGATGAGATCAAGTTGCCCGTCTACATAGTGGGTGGTTTCGTACGCGACTTGCTCATGGGTAATCCAAATTACGATATGGATATAGTTGTTGAAAGAGATGGACTGGCTTTTGCCGAGTACGCGGCAACTCAACTTGGCGCAAAATTAGTCAAGTATGAAAAGTTTCTCACAGCTTCTCTGTTTTTCAAAGATGGTTTCAGGATCGATGTAGCCACAGCACGAACGGAGTACTACGAATCTCCAACGGAACTACCACAGGTTGAGGTTAGTACGATAAAAAAGGATCTTTATCGAAGAGACTTCACGATAAACGCTATGGCGATAAAACTCAACACACAGAGCTTTGGTACTTTAATAGATTTCTTCGGTGCGAAAAGAGATTTGGAGAGCAAATTGATAAGGTGCCTTCACACACTCAGTTTTGTGGAAGACCCGACCAGAATTCTCAGGGCCGTGAGATTTGAGACCCGCTTTGGTTTCAAAATAGAGCTCCAGACAAGTCAGTTGATGCTGCAGGCTGTGCAGCAAGGCTATTTGGAAAAAGTGACGGGTCAGAGACTCAGACAAGAGTTCGAGAAGATTCTCAATGAGAAAGATCCTCCTGCTGCGCTGAAGAGACTCTCTGAATTTGAGGTCATAAAGAGAATGTTTCCAGGTGTTTTCTACACGTCTGCGATGGAAGAGAAGCTCAGATCAGCCTTCTATTTCATTCCATGGGCTGAAGATTTTTTTGGTTCGATCGACAGGTTTTACGTCGTTATGTTCATTTTTCTGGAATACCACGGTGATACGGCGCTCGATCAAATCAAGGAAAGATATGGTCTTTCAAATTCATTTATTACTGAACTCAAGTTGGTGAGAAAGATGATCGTACCTTTATCTAAGATAGTCTCTTCGAGATTGAACTTCTCTGACATCCACAAGATTTCAAAAGACTTCACACCTGAGGCTTACTGCTATCTCAGTTCATATCTCGATATGGAGTCTCAGGCTTATCTAAAAGAGTTTCTCCAAAGAAAGAAAGCAACGAAGACGAAGATCGATGGACATTCCCTCGTGAAGAACTTTGGTTTGAAAGCTGGAAGGATCGTCGGTGAAATACTTGAGGAGTTATTCTGCGCAAAACTTGATGACATCATCACCGACGATCAGGAAGAGGAATTCGTCAAGAAAATCATCAGCGAGAAGACTTCCTCAAAAGCTCTTGAACGATGAAATTGGCAACATCGCTTGGTGTAGTGCCAGCGCCGAAACCCGCATCATAACCGAGTTCTAATGCGAGTTCGTGTGTGATCCTTGGACCACCCACGATCACCAACAACTCTTCTCTCAAACCTTCTGCATAGAGAAGATCCATTAACTCTGTAAGATGTCTGATATGGATGTTTCTCTGAGTGACAACCTGGGAAACGAGGACTACATCTGCCTGAACTTCACGTGCCTTTTTCACAAGTTCAATCGGAGGAACTTGGGCACCCATGTTGTAAACCTTGAAGGCATGGTATCTTTCCAGACCGTAGTCGCCGTGGAAACCCTTCATGTTCAGAATTGAATCGAGTCCAACCGTGTGTGCGTCTGTCCCAACGGTTGCACCAACCACAACTATCTGTCTGTTGAACTCTCTTTTCACAAGATCATCCAGCTGTTCACGTGTCATCTTCTTGAACTTGGGTGCGACAATCTTTATCGCTGAAGCATCCACAGAGATTGTCGTTTTCGCATAGACGACAAAAAAGGTGAAGTTTTCTCCCATGTCCTCCATTGTTGTCACAGTGATATCTTGGAAGCCGAGTTTTTCACAAAACTGCTTGGCTACCTCACGTGCAAGTGGACCATATTCCAACGGAATGGTGAAAGAAAGCTGGACAGCCCCATCTCCCATCTGATCTCCATATGGTCTAATGTTCCTCAGATCTATCATCCTTTCACCTCCAGTCGCCTTTCCAGTTCTTCTTGTATGGGATTACAGTAATTTTCGGACTTCCTGAAAACACCTTCAAGTCCTTTTCCGGCATCTCTTCTTCGAGATATATCGGCAAACTGACCTTCTTCTATTGCCTTGAGAAGCCCAACTTCTCTTGTGTGTTCGAGCAATTTGACAGCCTCTTTGAGTACCTCGTTTGCACGCCTCTCTATGAAGCCATCCTCTTTGAAGAGAATCTCTCGGCCAAGATGACGCGCATTGTTAAAGACATAGTTAGCGTTGACCAAGGCGAGATATCTATCCTGAAGATATGGTGTGTGAATTGCTTCAGTGAGAATACCAAGCAGTTGTATACTTTGACCGGTCATCACCGAAACCAGATTGTACAGAGTTTCCATGGCATAACCTTTGAATATATTTCCAGTCATGAATTTCGTCGGTGGCATGTACTTAATGGGGTAATCTGGGAAGAGCTCTCTTGTGAGCATCGCGTGTGCTATTTCATAAAGCAAACCATCTTCAATCTCCGGATTTATCTCAAAGGCATGCCCAAGTCCCATCAATCGAGGTTTCATTCCGGCCTTGAGTGCGAACTGTTCGTTGATCAGCTGAGAGGCTGTAACAGTATGTGCTCTTTCTATGGCATCTGCTGTTGTCAGATAGTTATCCTCTCCGGTGTTTATGGTTATCCCCGCGAAAGCACACAACAACCTGGAGGTGTACTGATCTGTGAAGGTTCTGATCATGTTTATATCCCTGAAGAGAATGCCGTACATCGCATCGTTCAGAAGTATGTCGAGTCCCTCCAAGGAAGCAATCGCAGCAATTTCTGGCATACACAAACCTGAAGCGTAATTTACTTGTCTGATGTACCTACCGACTTTCTTAGCCATTTCATCGAGTGCTTGCCTCATTATTCTGAAATTTTCCTGTGTTGCATAGGTCCCGCCATAACCTTCGGTGGTTGCACCGTATGGTACATAATCGAGCAAACTCTGCGCTGTCGATCTTATAACAGCGATGATATCTGCACCCTGATTTACGGCAGATCTTGCCTGCGCCACATCTTCATAAATGTTTCCAGTTGCAACGATTAGGTATTTGTAAGGTTGAGGTGGATCGCCCAATTCTTCAAGAAGGCTTTCTCTTTCTTGACTTTTCCTTTCTATACTGTCGAGTGCTTCTGCTGAGATTTCCCGCATCATTTGTGAAATCTTTTCTTCTGGCGCACGGGGTAAAGATCTCAGGTCCAGACCATCTACAATTGCTTCACATACGGTTTGAACATCTTTGTTTAGTACGATCATCGCATTCGTGATTGTTCTTGCTACGCCATCTTCGAGCATATGCCATTCTTTGAGTTTGTCGACCACTGAATTCACAATGGGTATTTGATCATCTGTGACTCCGTCCACTCCAAAAAGTCTGAGAACTGTTCTTTCGATGGAGACAGTTGAATGTTGTTGGATCATTTCCTGGATTTCATCGGTGATCTCTTTTGCAAGCTCTCTTGCATAATCGACAATTTTCTTATCCAACTTGATTCTCGGGCGATCCATGTACACACCTCCAAGAAAATCGTATCATACCGCACGTAAACAACATTTGTATCACGTTGAGATTGCAAAAAAACATCTCTTGACTTTGAACAGCCGAACCTTGTTGACAACCTGGCAGAGATGTTTTATCATACATAAAACTCTCAAGTGAGGAGGTGTTTTGATGGCAGAAAGTATCGCGCTAACCAACGCAGTTATCATCGACGGTACCGGTAAAGAGCCGTTCAAAGGAACTGTTTTGATTCAAGACAGCAAGATTGTGGAAATTACTGACGGGAGATTCACGCCTACGCAGGGTGGTTTCAAGGTTGTTGATCTTCGAGGTGCATTTCTTATTCCAGGTCTGATCGATGCTCATCTACATCTAACGGGTTTTAGAAGTGGAGATCTTTTGAAAGAATCGCTCTTGGTACCTTATGAAGTTCTTGTTGCAAGAGTTGTCAAAGATTTAGAAGATTTGATCTGCTCAGGTTTTACAAGCATAGGAGATGCTGGAGGATCTATTGCCGTGGGTGTCAAAAGGGCTGTCGAAGAGAAAACCATCTTGGGTCCAAGGATATCGGCTGCTGGTCACACTCTCTCGCAAACCTTTGGTCATGGCGATGAACATTATCTGCCGATACAGTACGTCGATCCGAGAGAGTCGCGGTTCAAGAGTTCCTTAGGTGCTCTCATCTGCGACGGAGTAGAAGAGTGTCAAAAGGCTGCCAGATACGCACTCAGGTGTGGTGCTGATTTCATAAAGGTTTCAGCAACTGGTGGCGTTCTCTCCGAAAAAGATAGGCCAGAGTACACACAGTTCACGATCGAGGAGCTCAAAGCGATAGTCCAAGAGGCAAAACATGCCAAAAGATTTGTTCACGCACATGCTCAAGGAACAGAAGGAATAAAGAACTCGCTCTTGGCTGGTGTGAAGGTGATAGCTCATGCGATCTTCATCGATCAAGAGTGCTGTGATCTCGCAAAGGAAAAAGATGCAATAATCGTGCCAACTCTTTCTATAGTCGAACACATCATGAGATATGGAAAGCAGATCGGCATACCAGAGTGGGGCTTACAGAAATGTGAGCAAGTCTACAAAATACACATCGAGAACATAAGGCTGGCTTACAAATCTGGTGTAAAACTTGCAACAGGTACTGACTTCCTTGGAGGTACAAATGCTTTCAGACATGGACAAAATGCTTTGGAAATCGTGTTGTTCGTAGAGAAAATAGGTATGAGCCCTATGGAAGCAATCGTTGCTGCAACCAAGAATGCCGCCCAGGCTGTGGGCTTTTCTGAGATTACTGGTACTATCGAGGTAGGCAAGATGGCTGACATTGTTGTTCTAAAGGAAAGCCCTCTTGAAAACGTTAGAACTCTTATGGAACCATCGAATATACTCATGGTTTTGAAAGAAGGTGTCGTTGTTAAAGATTTGCTGAATTGGTCTATGAGATAAACTCTTGAATATCACCGATCAAATTCTTTGGTGATATTTTCTGTAAGTGATCCCACAATTGTTGGTCTTTCATCGTTATGATAGCTATGGCTTTCAAGATGAACGGCTTTGCTCCTTTGAGCTGTTCATCTTGATATGCCTTCACGAGACATTCCAGCGCTTTTGATGTCGGAATATGAGAAAGTGCCATAGCGACTTGCTCGGCAAGTTCAGTTCTGTATTCGTCTTCCAGCATCAAATAGGACAGAATATCTATGACCTTTTCCCCATCTCCTAATTTCGCAAGTGCTTCGTATATTATTATTTGTGCGTTTTCATAATCGTACCTGTTGAGCAACTGGTAGAGGTCTTTTTTTATGCTTCTTTCTCCCATATCCGAAAGGATATCCACCAGGTAAAGGGTCAGTACATCGTTCTTAGTCGATTCAGCCAGTTTTTCTCTGAACTTCTTCAGCAGTATTTGTTTAGCTTCATCTCCGAATCTGTGAATCGTTTGTAGAACGATTTCTCTGACTTCTTCGTTCTCGTCGGTGAGTAGTTCCAAAAGTTTGGGAATCGCCTGTGCTCCTTTTTCTTGAACGATTCTCTCTATCAGTGATTGATATTCTTCTACTGCCACCTCACCACACCACCTTTTTCGACGATCAGCTTTCTTTCAAAGTAATCTGCAAATTGCTGATCATGTGTGACGAATCCAATCACTTTGTTGAGTTTCTCCATTTGTTTCAAGGCGTTCGCTATGCGCAATTTGTTCTCCTCGTCCAATGATGAGAAACCTTCGTCTATGAAAAAGGCCTCCATTTGCCCTGCTGTGGTCTCGGCAATCGATATTGCCAAAGCGAGTGAAACTATGGTTTTTTCACCACCGGATAGACCACTTGCATCTCTCTCTATACCTCCATCGGTTATGACAAAACCGTTCTCATTGACTTGGATCTTGAATCTACCATCTGTAAGGGTATCGAGAATATCGTTGGTTCTTGCTCTGATTTCGTCAAGGACTATGTTGGTGACAAATGATTGGAACTCTCTTGCTGAAAGAGTTTCTCTGACTGCTTGGGCGATTCGATACTCTGCATCAATTGATTTGTACTCTTTTTCGAGTACCGATTTTTGTTCTTCAATGGATTTCAACTCTTGCAATAAATGTTCCAGCACAGCCTTCTGTTTGAGAGTTTCTTCTCTTTCTTTCTTGAGCTGTTCCATTTCGATTGACAGTTTCTTGTATTCTTTTTCACACATCTCAAAATCCATTTTGACTGTTTCTCGCAGTTGACTTAGTTTTTCTACGTTTCTTTGAATTTCCAGCTCTATCTTTTGAAGAATCTGTATGACGCTTTCTTGTGGTGGTTGTTTTGCACGATATATCTCAAATTCTCCAAGAGCAAAACCCATCTGCTTCAGTTTTTCGTGGAACTCTTTCTCTGCCTCAAGCAAATTCTTACTCAGTTGCTCCAACTCACTTGTGATCTGACATTCTTCTTTACTGAGTTCTTCGATTCTCTTTAAAGACTGCTCGGTGAGTTCTTCGAGTTTCGAAACTTTGGATTGAATTTCAGTTCTTTGTTGTAAGGTCTTTTCTATCTTCATTGAGACATCCTGTATCTTGTTTCTGAGTGAACTCTCAAAGCCCAGTTTCGTAAGCTGTTCTTTGATTGATTCAATCTTTTGTGTTTTCGCCAAGAGGTCTTTTTCTGTCTGGTTCGCACGCGCCAATGTTTTCTCCTTTTGTTCAAGAAGGGACTTGGTCTCCAGTTCTGCTTGCTGTATCTGTTTTTGGACTTTTTCCATAATTTCTTTTAGTTGTTGATATCTCCGTGCATCACCTTCGACTTTGTCTATGTAGATCTTTCGAAAAGTACTCCCACACACTGGGCATCTATCACCATCTTGAAGGTTCTGAGCTATTTCGTGAGCCATCCACAATAAGCTCTTTTCTTTTACCGAATCAAATTCATCCTCTAACTTTCGAATCTCAGCACCTTGTTTCTGTAGTATTTGCTGCTTCTCAGTCAGTTGTCGGTCGAACTGGGACAGACTATCATGTAATTCATTTTTCTCTCTTTCCAAAAACACAACCGCTGTTTCGAGTTGGCTCAGTTCGTTGATTAAAGGCTCACTCTGCAGTTCGATCTTATGGAATCTCTCTCTATCTGTGTAAAGGATACTCAATTGCCTTTCAAGTTCGTTTTGCTTTTCGCGCAGCTTCTTGAGTTCACCTTGGGCTTGAAGGAGACCACTTCTGTAAAGCTCCATCTGTTGTGTTGATTTCTTCTTCTCTTTTTGCAGGTAATCGACTTTTTCGCGAAGATGTGCCAAAATCTGAAACTCTCCATTCAGAGATCTCGCAAGACTTATCTTTTTTTCTTCTTCTGCCGCTTCAATGAGTTTCAATCTCTCTGCTTTCAAAGTTGTCAGAGTATTTTCAATTTGTTTGATCTGTTCCCACAATTGCCTTTCTTGTTCTACTACCTTCACTGCTTCTTGCTTAGACTCGATCTCTTTGTAGAGTTGGCTGAGTCTGTTGTTGAGAAATGCAATTTTTTCTGCTGAAACCTGTTGTGATAGTTTGTCAGACCTATCTCTGAGATCTGACAATCTTGCTTGTCTTTTTTCACTTTCTGCATGAAGGTTTTTCACCAGTTCATTGACCTTTTCCTGGACAACTCTCAGCACCTTTTTTGGAAAAAGTATGTCGAAAACTATGTCGTTGATCTCTGATCTCTTTGCCGTGAGCAAGTATGTTGCTCTGCCCTGTGGCAAGAAAAAGGTAGCAATGAAACTGTCATAAGAGGTGTCGAAAATTCTTTGCAGTTCTTTATCCACATTACTCCTTTGGGTTGCAACCACAGAGTCGTTTTCAATCAGTAAGGCCTCTGTACCTCCAGAGCTCTTCACACGTCGGAGTACTTCATACTTCTTGCCGTTTCTGAGAAAACAGAACCTAACCTGGCAGTCCGATCTACCCGAGTGCAGGTAATCAGCAGGGCTTTTCCTTCCATATCTGACACCAGTTCCATACAGAGCGAAAACGATTGCTTCGAGCAAGGAAGACTTACCTGCCCCGTTCTGACCCAGGATGAGAAAAACACCTTCTTTGAAGTCCACTTTGCAATCTTCAATCCCCAGAAAATTTCTTATCTCAATACTGATTGGTCTGATCTTCTTCAACCTCCTTGAGAATCTTCTTCACCAGATCAACCATCAAGACTTCGGTTTCACCGAATCTACCCTTCACGTACTTATCATACAGTTGCAGAATATCCACCTTTTCTCTTGTTACAATGCTTGGTTGTTGACTTTGCCTTTCACTTTTCTTGAACTGCACTTTCACAACACATTCGAAGTTTTCCATCAAATACCTGCGTACTTCATCTGATGGATGGCTGTCGAATATCACGCGAGCATAACCGTCAAAACTCTTGAGTTCTTTAGTCAACGATCTGAGAGCGTCTTCAGAATAATCCAGCACAGAGAAGGTTTTCAAAGACTTTCTCGGTGTGTTTATCTGATGAACTCTTACCCTGTCCTTTTCGAACTCCACGACGATAGCACCCTTGTTGTCTTTTTCCTCTCCGAAGTCGAGTGCTATTGGTGATCCTGCATAGCAAGTCAGCGGTGATTGCTGCACAACAGACCTGTTGTGTATGTGACCGAGTGCAACGTAATTCAAACCAGTGGGAATCACGGATTTCTTTATCTGTACACCTATGGAACTCTCTTCATCAGATTCGATCAATCCTTCGATTAAGAGATGTCCAGCAAGTATGTTGATCTTCGTTTCATCTATTTGATTACGGACTTGTACTAAGAAGTTGTTCAGATACTCCCCGGCAGCAGCTAAGGGATCATCCTTCATCCCGAGCAGTCTCTGAGGATCGACATAGGGCAAGAAGAAGATCTTTATCTTCTCCAGAGTGACTTGATCTGGGCGGTCAACCACGAAAAGATTCTTCACCGGTAAGTTGTTCCATGTCTTAAGTCCTTGCCAGTCGTGGTTGCCCATCACGAGAAAGGTTGGAGCGATTCTTGCGAAAGAAGAGACGATCTCTGAAAGTACATTCAAAACCTCGATTCTCGGAGCATTCTTTTTGTGTAATACGTCCCCTGTGATCAAAACAACTTCAACCTTTTCTTTTTCTGCTATCTCCACAAGGTGAGAAAGAGAATTCTTTGTCTCTTCAAGCCTGTCCACCGCTCTTGAACCCATCCAAGATTCTAAACCCAAGTGCCAATCAGAGGTGTGCAAGATTTTCATGATCCTCCACCAGCTTTGAAAACGTTTTCTTCTGATGGGAAGGTACGACTGCGCACCTCGAGAGCATATTTCTGTACAGCTTCTAAAGACGTCTGATAGAGGTTTGCATATCTCTTTGCGAATTTCGGAAGAAAGCTAAGGTTCAAACCGAGCAGATCATGCAGTACCAAAACTTGTCCATCGCAGTATCGACCAGAACCTATACCGATCGTCGGTACAGTTAGACTCTCCGTAATTCTCTTTGCTGTTTCCTCGACTACCATTTCCAGTACTATCGAAAATACACCAGCCTTTTCTATTGCCTTTGCTTCTTCAAGGAGGTATTCTGCGCTTTTCTCAGTCTTACCTTGCACTTTATAGCCACCAAAGAGATTCACCGATTGGGGGGTCAAGCCAAGATGTCCCATGACCGGTATGCCAGCTTTCACCAATCTCTCTATCAGAGGCGCATAGAAAGAGCCTCCTTCGAGCTTCACGGCGTTTGCGCCAGCTTCTTTCAAGAATCTTCCAGCATTTCTCACGGCTTCATCGTGAGAGCACTGATACGACAGAAAAGGCATATCTGCAATGATAAAAGCTTCTGGTGCCCCGCGCCTAACGGCTTGAGTGTGACGTATCATATCCTCCATCGTTGCAGCTAAGGTATCTGAGTAACCAAGAACGTTGTTTGCGACGGAATCACCGACCAGTATTGCATCTACACCAGCTTGGTGAACGATATTGGCAAATGGAGCATCGTAAGCAGTGATCAAGACGATTTGTTCTTTACCTTTCATCGACATGAATTTCTGAACGTTCATCTTCTCACCCCTCTACTGATATCTCTTAGGAGATCTACGAAAGTTCCGTAAATCTCTCGATACTTTTGAAATGATTTCTCGAAAAGAACTCCTTCCGCTTCTACTACTGCCCAGTCACCTCTTGCAACTGGTCCAGTGAGAGAATCCTCAACACCAAGTCTTGAGATATTCTCAACTGTGTTCAGCATCAACTGAGGTATGATCTTCTCAAAACCATCTATTCGATGAAGCTCATAGATCTTCTTTGCAAGGTACGCAAGTCCGACAGTGAAATTCGATGCCATCACTGCAGCGAGATGATAAGCGCCTTTTGCACCTTGAGGAATTTCAATCCAGCAACCAGATATCTTCTTCACCATGTCTCTTGCGAGAGAAAGGCCTTTTTCACTGCCCTCTATGCCAAAACAACAGCTTTTGATCATTTTGAAAGCCACTTCTTCATCTGCAAAGGCAAGATTAGGATGGATCGAACCTCTTCCTGTTGCGCCTTCGAAGATCTCTGAAGAGAGAAATCCGCTGAAATGATAGATCAGTGCATCTACATCTATTTTACTCTTAAGTTGCTGGTAGATATACCTGATGATGCTGTCTGGAACAGCTATGAAAACGATATCTTTCAAAGCAAACTCATCTTCGTAATTCACTGGAGTTCCTGCGCCGAGCTTTTGCACGAACGAAAAGGCTCTTTCCTTAGAGCGTGAAATGACATAACCAATTGAGAAGTCATTATCTTCGATCAAAGTTTTGCAAAAAACCAATGCAACCTTACTTGTGCCTGCGATGTTTATGACCACACAAACCACCATTTTAATTAAACCACATAATGATAAAATCATCTTGAAGGAAGTTCTTAGGAGGTTGCTGGATGAAGTGCAAGAAATGTTCCAAGACTGCTGTCATCAGGCTTATTCAACACAACACTGCTTTCTGCGCCGAACATTTCATCGAGTACTTCGAGAAATGCATTCAGAGAACTATCACCGAGTATTCGATGATTCGGAAAGATGACAGAGTTCTTGTGGCAGTTTCTGGTGGTAAAGACAGTATGACTCTCTGGTATGTGCTGAACAAATTGGGTTACAAGACTTCTGGTTTGCTGATCAATACAGGAATTGGTGAACTGAAAAGCAATGTGATTTCGGATTTTGCGGTAAAGATGTCAAAAGAACTAATGATCGTGGATGTAAAAGAGAGTTTGTCAGGGCTTACGATACCAGAGATAGCCAAATTGATAAGAAGACCAACATGTTCTGTTTGTGGTTTAATCAGAAGATATCTTATGAACAAAGTTGCCTGTGAAAACGGCTATGATCTGGTGGTTACAGGTCACAATTTGGACGATGAGGTTTCATTTTTGCTGGGCAATCTCTTGAACTGGAACTTGGAATACTTGCAAAGACAGGCTCCATTCATGCCAAAGACTCACAAGAGAATCGTGGCTAAGGCAAAACCGCTCGTTTGGTTAACTGAGAAAGAGATCTACGTCTATGCGATGATCAACGAAATACCTTTTGAAAGCGAAAGATGTCCTTTCTCTAAGAATGCAAGCTCTCTGAGGTACAAGAGTTTACTCAACAGACTAGAAATCGATCAACCCGGTACAAAGTTGAGATTCTATAAACAGTTTCAAAGGCTTAGTCTGTTCCAAGGTGATACTATTTCGTTGAATGAATGTGTCACTTGTGGTTATCCAACGACGACCGAGAAATGTTCTTTCTGTAGGATGAGAGAGAGGATAGAGAATGCCATGGGAGAACAGGAGAATTGATCTTTTCATACCAATAATCGTTGCCTTGCTGATGCTCATAGGACTCTTAGCCATATACAGCAGCACGAGGGCTTACGGGACAAGTTTTGTGAAAAAACAGGTGATCTGGGACATTGTGGGTATGGCAGCACTGTTCTTGACGATGCTGCTCAGAGAGAGAGATTTGCAGAGGTTAAGTTGGTTTTTGTATTTTTTGTGTTTTCTAAGCCTTGTGTTAGTCCTTTTCTTCGGCACAGTCTCTGGAGGTGCCCGCCGCTGGTTTGATTTGAAGGTTGGATACTTTCAGCCATCTGAGGTTGCTAAGATATGTGTGATACTGATCACTGCCACGATATTGATGAGAAGAACTATCAAAAATCTGATCCTCTCTTTTCTGGTGGTTACTTCAATGGTGCTATTGGTGGCAGTTGAGCCAGATCTTGGCACAGCGATACTGCTCGTCGTTCTGTGGTTCTCGGTGGTCTTTTGTTCTCGAGTGTCGCTGAAGCCTGTTCTTTTGATCATGATCATTCTACTCGCACTGCTGCCGGTGTTGTACTTCTTTGGGCTCAAAGAGTATCAGAAGGAAAGAATTATCTCATTTCTATCACCGTCAACCTTCAGGCAGAGTAGTGCATACAACGTAACACAATCTGTTCACACGATTGGTTCAGGTGGTCCTATGGGCAGAGGTTATCTGAAAGGTCCATCGACTATTTGGAGGTATGTCCCAAAGAATCATACTGATTTCATTCTGTCAGTCATAGGAGAAGAATTCGGATTTATCGGAATATCTCTGTGCATAATACTTTACTCTCTGCTGGCCTTCAGAATAGCGAATGCGATAAGGCTTGCAAAAAATGAATTCTGGCAGCTCGTAGATGTGGGAGTTATGACGATCTTTGTTCTGCACGTCTTTGTGAACATGGGAATGGCTATGGGAATAATGCCTGTGACTGGTATCCCCCTGCCTTTCATAAGTTATGGTGGATCGTCGACATTGTTCTTTTGCATCAAGCTTGGCATGGTTGAAAAATCTTATGCAGTGGGTAGGACGGGTAAGGAAATGGAAGGAGGTCAACTGTGGTGAGAAAGAGGCGGGAGTTCTTGGTGAGTTTTCTTGTTTTTCTCTTCATAGTTGCTCTTGTGTGTGGATCGGTTTTATCCATCTTCTCTTTCGTGTACTATCTCAAACAGAGAAAACAACAAGATGCGGTTGTTTCAAGTCTCGAAAAGAAGATAAACACGCTGAATGACAGGATATCAAAACTTGAATCTTCTTTTGGACCGAATTCTGTTTTCGACAAGTACATCTCGGCAGCGAATTTCCTTTCGAACACCTCAACAGACCTCGAAAGAATTGTCGAAGAACTCTACGATGATCCAACCACTGGATACTTGAGAGTATTCGTGATGGGACAAGAAAACGTCTGGGTAACCTTTAGAAAAGGTGATACTGTTTATTTTTCGAGGGAACTGAAACCGGGATTGGCTCCATACAAGTTCTATTACTTCAAAACTCCTGCAATACAAACACAGTATTCTCTTCAGGTACCAAAGGATTGCACCATTGTGATAGGCAAACCTGGAATGGTGTGTTTCTTGATCTACGGCGTTGGAACGAAACAACATCCGACTAAGATCGTCACATGGAAGGATGGGAGAGTGAACAACTTAGAGTCAGATTTTTCTCTGTACATACCGAAATAGAATGAGGAGCCTGCTTGCGCAGACTCCTCAGGCAGCTTGGTTCCATCCAAGGGGGGATAGGGGGGTCGCTGTCCAAGAAAATAATAACCCGAAATATGTTACATGTCAATTACAGAAAATAACCAGAAGTTGCACTGATTCTTAGAAGAGTGTGAGAGATAGTCCTAATTGCTCTTTGAAAATCTGCCTCAGATTAAAATGATAGAGCAGATTCTGAACGTCGAGTGAATCAAATGAGACCGAATAATAGATGCTGTCGTTTCAAGTTACTTTCACTGCTAATGCGTGAAGTCGTTTGTTATGGAGGTGAAGTGTTTGAAGAACCAAATTCTTAGAAAAACAAAGTTAGCACCACAAGTGTACGATTTCGTTGTCGAAAACCCAGAGATAGCCAAAAGGGCAAAACCTGGACAGTTCATCATAGTTCGTATAGGTGAAAAGGGTGAACGCATCCCTTTGACCATTGCAGATATCTATGAAAACAGTTTTCGAATGGTGGTACGTGCTGTTGGGAAGACTACCTACCAGTTGTGTATGATGAACGAAAACGATCTGCTGACAGACGTTGTTGGACCTTTGGGCAATCCAAGTGAAATCGAACACTTTGGTAATGTTATGCTGGTAGGTGGTGGCGTCGGCATAGCCACATTACTTCCGATTGCCAAAGAATTGAAGAGACACCAGAACAAACTCTTTGTAGTTCTGGGTGGTCGCAGCAAAGAGTATGTGATCATGTTGGATGAATTTCAAGGTCTTGCCGATGAATTGATCGTAACAACCGATGATGGCTCATACGGACTCAAAGGTGTGGTGACAGATGGTATGGATATGCTTGCAAATAAGATCAAGATAGATGTTGCCTGGGCTGTGGGACCGACTGTTATGATGAAGTTCTGTGCACTGAAGGCAAAACAACTGGGACTAAAGCTGTGGGTTTCTTTGAATCCAATAATGGTGGATGGCACGGGTATGTGTGGTGCTTGCAGGGTAACCATTGATGGTCAGATGAAGTTCGCATGTGTCGACGGTCCGGAGTTTGACGGAACGAAGGTGGATTGGGAGGAATTGCTCATCAGGTTAGCTCAATACCGCGAAGAAGAACAGAAAAGTCTTAAGTTCTTCGAAGAAAGCGTCGGTGATCTGTCGTGGCTGTGAGACCAAACCCCAAGAAGACTTTGATGCCAGAACAAGAACCACAGGAAAGGATTAAGAATTTCTCAGAGGTGGCGCTTGGTTATACCGAGGAACAAGCGGTAATCGAGTCACGAAGGTGTTTACAATGTCCAGCACATCCATGTGTGAGTGGTTGTCCTGTGGGAATAGATATACCAGGTTTTATAAGAGAGGTCAAAGAAGGGCGCTTTGACAAAGCGGCGAGAATCTTGAAACTGTACAACAATCTACCAGCTGTGTGTGGCAGGGTCTGCCCTCAAGAGGTTCAGTGTGAGGAAAAGTGTGTCGTTGGTAAGATACCTGGTTCAGAGCCAGTGGCTATAGGAAGACTCGAAAGATTCGTTGCCGACTGGGAAGCTGCCAATGTGAGAGATCCAAGGGTAGAGATTGCTCCATCAAAAGGCGGAAAGATTGCCGTTGTCGGTTCTGGTCCTGCTGGTTTGACGGCCGCAGCAGATCTCGCCAAAATGGGTTATTCAGTTGATGTCTTTGAGACTCTTCACAAATCTGGCGGCGTCTTGGTGTACGGCATACCGGAGTTCAGGTTACCCAAAGCGATAGTGGAAAGAGAGGTTAAGTACATAGAATCTCTTTCTGTCAGAATTCATCTGAACACACCCATTGGTAAGGCAATCTCCGTTGATGAACTCTTGCAAGAATACGATGCCATCTTTTTGGGAATTGGTGCCGGCACACCAAAATTCATGAAGATCGAAGGCACGAACCTGAATGGCGTCTATTCGGCGAATGAATTTCTCACGAGAGTGAACTTGATGAAGGCTTATCTGTTCCCCAGCTATGACACACCAGTGAAAAAGGGTTCGCAAGTTGTAGTTGTAGGTGGAGGAAATGTGGCGATGGATGCTGCCAGAAGTGCGTTGAGACTCGGTGCCAAACAGGTGAAGGTCATCTACAGAAGAACAGAGCAAGAGATGCCAGCACGTCGTGAAGAGTACCTGCATGCTGTTGAAGAAGGCATTCAATTCATGTGGCTCACGCAACCGATAAAGTACATAGGAGATGAGAAAGGTAGGGTAGTCGGAGCCGAATGTATAAGCATGGAACTGGGTGAACCAGACGAATCAGGAAGGCGTAAACCAATTCCAATTGAAGACAGCAGATTCATCGTCGAGGCAGACATGATAATCGAGGCGATAGGTACAGATGCAAATCGATTCCTACTGAGTGAGTTCAAAGGTTTGTCTCTGAACAAGTACGGCTATATAATTGCTGACAGTGAAACAGGCGCAACAAAACTCAGAAAGGTCTTTGCGGGTGGCGATATCGTAACAGGTGCTGCGACTGTAATCGAGGCTATGGGCGCTGGTAAAAGAGCCGCTTACTGGATAGACAAGTTTCTCAGTGGGGAATATAACCCTTGGTGATGAAAGAATTGCAGAATACAGTTTGGGTTTCAAAAGGCGGCTGATGCCGCCTTTCATCTTTGATAGACTATATCACCGTCGATAAGTACCTTTTCAACAACTGATCTCATATCGAATGGATGAGCTGACCACACGACCAAATCTGCATCTTTTCCTGGTTCAATCGAACCAACTCGATTCCACAAGCCAAGAATCTTGGCTGGGTTTTCCGTAAGCATCTTCAGTAATTCTTCTTCCTTCATGCCATATCTCATCGCTGCAGCTGCCTGAACAGTTGCAAATTCGAGTGGGATCACTGGATGATCGCACATCAAGGCTACCAATACACCTTTTTGTACCAGAATCGAAAGACCTTCCATCGTCATGTCCCTTAATTCCAACTTCGTTGCAAAGGTGAGAAGAGGACCTGCGACGACTGGTACCTTTTTCTGCGCCAATAGATCAGCAACTTTGTAGCCTTCTGTACAGTGTTCTATCACGAACTTCAAGTTGAACTCTTCGGCTATTCTGATGGCAGTGAGTATATCATCAGCCCTGTGTGCGTGTATTCTTGCGACAAGTTCTCCCTTAAGGAGTTTTTCCCCAACTTCATACTTTGGATCTGTTTCTGTGAATTCCTTACCCTCCTTGTTGGTGAGTTCTTTCTTTCTCATATAGTCTCGCGATTTCAAGAGAAAGGTTCTCACAACTGCAGCTGTACCCATGCGTGTAGTGGGCATAGTCTTTTTCTCTGAATAGACACGCTTGGGATTTTCACCGAATGCCATCTTCACACCCTCAGGATTGACGACGCACATTTCTGCTGCCGTTCCCTTTTTGAACTTTGCGATGAATCCCTGACCTCCAACAGGATTTGCACTACCCATCACGACGAAAGCAGTTGTGACCCCACCTCTGAGCGCTTTGCTGACAGCTACATCATCTGGGTAAAAGGCATCGAGAGCAAACAGATGTGCAGTTACAGGGTCTGTCATCTCATTGCCCTCACTCTCGGTATTACCCAGCCCTTCTGGATAAAGACCTATGTGTGAGTGTGCATCGATAAAGCCTGGAAATAGATATTTACCCTCCAAGTCAATCACTTCGCAACCTTTTGTTGCCTTGATCCTCTGTCCAACCTCTTGAATCTTTCCACCTTGAATCAAAACATCGCCTTTGAAAGGTTTTTCTACAATTGGAAAAACAAAGGCATTCTTCAGCAAAATCTTCATGCCATCACCTCCGTTTGTTAGGAATACGTACTTTGAGTCTATCACATTTTCAATTTTATGGTGATTTTCCTCTTATCACTGGTAACTTTTGCAGCTTGTATACTTATTCTGTACAACTTGAACCTGAAGGATTTCAGAAAAAGAGTTCAAGTGGCACAAGTTGTTATTGATGGTGCTGCCAGCTTTATTGGTTCAGCACTAAGTCAAAGTTTTTTCGTTTCAACAACCATGTATGAAGCTGTTCTGAACGATTCACAGATTTACGTGCAGCAGAAATTAGAAGAGATAAAGAGAGATTTTCCTCATATACTGAGCACATCTATACGACAGACAGAACCACAAGTGGTGGAGAAGATGAAGGATTTGCAGATCGATTTTGCAGCAAGAAACCTTGAATTTCTGCTGAAGATCTACAATTCCGATCGTTCGAGGTATCTTCCAGATAGAGTTGCTTCGGTAATCGTAGATTTGCAAGGGTTACTCGATTCACTTGGTTTTAGCGATATCGAACTGTGTGAAGAAGGCAACTTCAAACTTTCGAACCTTAGGTGCAGATCCAAGGCATCTCTTCTCAAAGCTGACGACTATCTTATTTCTCTTTTGGTCTCACTGTTCGTGCTCGTCTTTGCAAGGTGGCTGATCGTCATGAAGGTAATGCAACTGGAAGACAAATACAAAGAAGAGTTGCTCAGAAAAACGCATTTAACTGAGGCGCTGCTCAGATTCACTGAGCTGATCTTGAGTGGACAGAACGAAGAAGAAGCCTCTCAGTACATTCTTGAAAAGGCGGTCGAGTGTGTCCCAGGTGCTCAAGCTGGTAGTTTGCTGATGAAAAAGGATGATCTCTTTGTCTTCACAAATGTCTGTGATTACGATCGGAAATTCGTCGGTAAGATGTTCTTTAGAGCTGAGGAACTTGCCCAAAGTATAGATAGAAAGGAAGAGGTCAAGATCATCAAGAATTTGCACCAGTTGAATGCGCAGAATCTTGACGAAGAACGAAAGAGATTCTTATACTCAGACGAACGTGTCGGTCGTATAAAAGTCTTGTTGTCCATACCAGTTGTTGTGCGAGGAGAAGTGATAGCATTCTTCAATCTTGATAATTTTGAAAACGAGAAAGCCTTCGATGAAAGGTCGGTACAGATGGCAAAGGTTCTTGCAGGACAAGTTGGTCTACTCTTTGAAAGGATAAAACTCGAAGAGGAACTCAAAGAACAGAAGGAAAAGTTAGAACATCTCTCCTATCACGATTCACTGACGGGGCTGGCTAACAGAAGATTGCTCGAAGAACACGCTGAAAGACTTTTCGCACTTGCGCAAAGGGAGGGAAAATCGATTTGCTTAGTTTTTGTGGATCTCTATAAATTCAAGGAAGTGAATGACACTTTTGGTCATTCAGCTGGAGATCAGGTTCTGAAAGTGATCGCCCAGCGTATCCAAAGACTCACAAGAAAGAACGACACCGTGGCGAGACTGGGTGGAGATGAGTTTGTCTTTTTACTCTACGATTCTGATTCCGAAGATTCTGCAACTTTTGCAAAACGATTACTGTCGATAATCCAAGAGCCAATAGTACTGCAGAATATCACTTTCTCGGTCTCGGCAAATATGGGTATGGCTTTTTTCCCAACCGACGGGAGCAATTTTGAAACACTTCTCAGAAATGCTGACATGGCTTTATACATCGCCAAGAAGAAGAGAATACCATTTGCCTTTTATAAAGACATAGCGTGAAGAAGCCCACAGCAGTTCGTTTACTTCTCTCACATGACACAAAAATTACGTCACCGTTAACTCCACTGAAGATCGATGACGCTTCAGTTTTCACAGAGGCATGTTCTCGTACACTCAGCACTTTTCAGCAATGATCGGATCACAGGAAAATTTTGTTCCTTTATTGTGGATAATTTTGAATCTGCGTTTCGCAATTTTTGTTGTGTAAGAAGCTGAAGATCAACAAATCTGAGATGTTAAAAAAACAAATCAAACTTTTTCAGTGAGTAAAGAGGCGGTTTGACCGCCTTTTTCTTCGCCGAGTATAATGAACCCAAAAGGAGGTCGGCTCAATGCGTCGAGTAGTTGTTACAGGAATGGGAATCGTTTCGCCTATAGGTGTAGGAAAAACTGAGGTCCTACAATCTTTGAAAGATTCAAAGATAGCGGCTGATCAGATAAAAAGTTTTGATGCCAGCAATCTCCCAGTGAGGATTGCCGCTGAAGTGAGAAATTTCGATCCAGAGCGCTTCATGGACAAAAAACTGGTGCGTAGGACCGATAGATTTGTACACTTCGCTCTTGCAGCAACCAAAGAAGCAATTGAAGATGCACAGATAGATTTGAGTAAGTGTGCCAATTCTACAGCAGTTTTGATAGGGTCCGGTATGGGTGGTTTCATCACGCTCGACACAGAGAACAACAAATTTCTCTCTGCCGGGGCTTCAAAGGTTAGCCCGTTCTTGATACCGATGCTTTTGATAAACATGGCTTCAGGTATGGTGGCAATTGAGCACGGTTTGAAGGGCATAAACTTCTCGCCGGTGAGTGCTTGTGCTTCGTCTGGTCATGCCATAGCGCTTGGAACGTTACTCATCAGGCATGGATATGCTGATACTGCAATTGTGGGTGGTGCAGAAGCAACGATAGCACCACTCCCAATTGCTGGCTTTGCAAACATGAAAGCTTTGTCGACTCGAAACGATGAACCACAGAAGGCTTCGCGACCTTTTGATGTTGCAAGAGATGGTTTTGTCATGGGTGAAGGAGCCGCCGTGTTAATACTCGAATCAGAGGAAACGGCAAAGAAGAGAAAAGCTCAGATTCTTGCCGAGATAAAGGGATTTGGTATGAACGATGATGCATACCATATGAGTGCGCCAGATCCTGAGGGTGAAGGTGCAGAAGCAGCGATGCGCATGGCTTTAAAGGATGCGCAAATAGAAGCAACTGAAATCGACTACGTGAGCTGTCACGCGACGAGTACTCCTGCCGGTGATGTTGCTGAAGCGAAGGCGATAGAAAGAATCTTTCAAGACAAAGTTCTTGTCAACAGCACCAAAGGTTTAATGGGACACTTACTCGGTGCGGCAGCGGCTGCTGAACTTGTTGTGGGAATCCTTCAGATGCAGAACGAGTTTCTTCACGCAATGCCAAATCTCGACGAAAAGGATCTTGAGGTGAAGATTAACGTGGTTGGCAAGCGAATAATCTCTGCGAAGATTTCGAATTTCGTCAAGAACTCTTTTGGTTTTGGTGGACATAATGTGTCACTCGTCGTTGGGAGGTATGAAGGTTGAAGATCGATGAAATCATGCAGGTACTACCTCATCGATTTCCAATGCTTCTTGTGGACAAGGTTCTCGAAAAAAGTGATGAGCACGTCATAGCAGTCAAGAATGTGAGTGCTAATGAAATATTCCTTATGGGTCATTTTCCAAAGTATCCGATCTATCCGGGTGTCTTGATAGTTGAAGGGCTTGCTCAAGCTGCGGGAATAATGTTACTGAAACCTGGACAGGACACAATACCTTTATTTCTTGGTATCGATGAAGCCAGATTTAAATCAGAGGTCAGGCCGGGTGATCTTCTGACCTACGATGTCAAAATGAAGGAATCAAGACTTGGTGTTTTCAAGGTGAGCGCAGTTGCAAGAGTTGAAAACAGAGTCGTTGCAACGGCAACGCTCTTACTCGGGGTGAAAAAAGATGACAAACAGAGTGACTGAACTCTTGAAAATTGAGTATCCAATCTTGATGGGCGGTATGGCTTGGGCAGGTACACCAAAGCTCGCCGCTGCTGTCTCAAACGCAGGTGGTCTTGGGGTAATAGGTTCTGGTGCCATGAACGCAAATCAGCTCCAGGAGGCGATACAAACCTTGAGAGAGCTGACAGATAAACCATTCGGTGTGAATATCATGCTTGCTTCACCATACGTCGATGAATTAGTGCAAGTGGTTTTGAGAGAGAGTGTTCCAGCAGTCACCTTTGGTGCCGGTAATCCAGCCAAGTACATCCCGCTCTTAAAAGAAAAGGGTATTGTTGTGATGCCTGTAATTGCCTCTGATTCACTCGCAAGACTGCTTGAGAGATCTGGGGCAGATGTTGTGATAGCAGAAGGCATGGAATCAGGAGGCCATATTGGCGAAGTCTCAACACTTGTTCTCGTTGACAAGGTTGTGCGTTCGGTGACAATACCGGTCATTGCAGCGGGTGGTATCGCCGATGGCAGGCAAATGGCAGCGATGTTTGCATTGGGAGCAGAGGGCATACAGATGGGAACGAGGTTTCTCGCCACGGTTGAATCACAGATTCATCAGAACTACAAGAACAAAATTCTAAATGCTTCCATAAGAGACACGGTGATTACCGGAGCTGCACTTGGGCACCCCGCAAGGGTTCTGAAAAGCCCATTTGCAAACCACATACGTCAACTCGAGGTGCAAAGCCCGCTGGAGGCTGAACAGATTCTCGTTGGAAGCCTCAGGCGAGCTGTCTCGGACGGAGATCTCGAATCGGGTTCTTTCATGGCTGGTCAATCAGCGGGTTTGGTGGAAGAGATTCTGCCTGTTGGCGAAGTCATTTTCAAGATAGTTCAAGAGTTCTTCCAGACGGTTGAGAGGTTGTGCAAGGAGGTGCTAAGATGAAGGCTTTTATCTTTCCTGGTCAGGGTTCTCAATACTCTGGGATGGGTAGAGATTTCTCTGTTTATCCGAGAGCGTATTTCTTCTTTGAAAGAGCACAGGATGTTCTGGGAATTGATATGTACAAACTGATGAACGAGGACGAAGAGGTCCTAAAACTGACTGAAAATGCCCAACCAGCCATCTACTTGGCGAGTTACATAGCCTTTGATGAACTCATGAGAAACGGTTATCTTCCTTCGGTGTTGGCAGGGCACAGTTTGGGAGAATACACCGCTCTTGCGGCTGCAGATGTCTATGACTTCGAGTTGGGATTGTACATAGTCAGAAAGAGAGGAGAATACATCTCTCAAGCTGTTGTTCCAGGACAAGGTACGATGGCAGCAGTTGTTGGTTTGAGCTTTGATGAAGTCAAAAGACAGATCTCAGGTGTAGAAGGAGTCTGGATTGCGAATCACAACGCAGAAGATCAAATTGTTATAAGTGGTTTAAGGGAAAGCGTCTTGACTGCCATGCAGTTGCTCAGAGCGAAAGCGAAGAGAGTCGTTGAACTGAAGGTCAGTGGACCTTTCCATACACCTCTGCTCGAAACGGCAAGAGAAAAGATGGCGCGTGAACTTGAAGACGTCAAGTTCAGAAAACCTCGTTGGCCTATCGTTATGAATTGTACGGCACGAGAAACAACTGACCCACAAGAGATAAAACAGCACGTATTAGAACAAATAACTTCACCTGTTCTATGGCATGATTCGGTTCTCACTATAGCAGGGATGAGAATTCTCGACTTTATCGAAGTTGGGCCAGGCAGGGTTTTGACAAATCTTCTGAAGAGATCTGGTAAGATCTCCTGTCAACATTTCACAGAATTCATCGCACAACAAAGTAGAGTAGAGATGGTGCAAGTGTGATTAACTCTTCCCGATCCCTTAAAGGAGATATAGGATGCTCCTTTGAGAGGTCGGGCTTTTCGCTTCATCATATAAAACTTACCAAAATATAGAGATTACTCCCAAATATCTTGGCAGATTTTTCCCACTCTACGATCTTCACTTCGATTGGTCCAACCCTACGAATTTCACCACCGAATGGCACCATTTCACACTAACACTCATACCACAGTTTGATTTTTCATCACCATTCATCACAATCCACTGGACAACATGTGCTTTCTGGATGATTCTCTGTAAGTAGTTAAGCTGATGCCAACGGCTAAACCAAAAAGTGTACTCGAAAACAAGGAACGCATCTCTTTCAGCTGTATCCCACCCAATAGATTCCCATGTTGTTCTTAACCTTATAAATACGCATCTTTTCACCAAATAAATGATTAGGTAAAGGCATGGCCATGATGCACTGAGGAGATACCACGCGATTTTCAAAGAAAACCGATAGGAAAATTAGCAACAAGGCGAATCTGACTGATAAAGGTAGATCATCGCCGCCTTTGAAGATATACGTGCAGATATGAAGCTAAACGATATTTGACTCAACAGTTGACTTTTGGTATCCTTTGAGTGAAATAGTTAGTCAAACGGTTGACTTATTATAATTAAAAGCTTTTCTGTCACTTTGTAATCTTGTTTTCAAGGCAAATGTATCTTCGCTCAGAACTTCAAACTGTTCGTGAGAATTTATGGTCGCATAAGCGACCTAAATAGAGGAGGTGGAGTATGAGAAGTTTCAAAGTGTTAGTCCTGTTGTTAGCCTTAGTTATAGCTTTTGCTTCGATCGTCGAGGCTAAGAAATTGGTCTATGGTTATGTAACACCTGGCCCCGACACTTGGTACAGGAAGGACGTAGAAGGTTTTGTCTATGCCGCAAATCTTGCCGGAGTCGAGGTAGTAGTTTTGAATTCCGATTACGATGTGGAAAAGGAAATTTCCAACATTCAGACGCTTGTCAATATGAAAGTCGATGGCATGTGTATTTTCTCATTCAATCCCAATGGAGCTTTCATTGCTGCAAGAGAAACTGCAAAAGCAGGCATACCCCTTGTGGTTACCGATAACGTTGGAGAGGTCTTGAAATCCAAAGATCCTGTTGTGGCATGCATCGACTTCAACTGGGACGCCATGGGAAAAGATATCGCACAGTACATCGCAACCAACTATCCAGGTGAAAACATAGCCGTCATAATGGGAAGATTAGAACACGTACCAGTTCAGATGTTCCTGAAGTCCTTCGAACCGGCTGTTAAAGAACTCGGAAAGAACAAGATAGTTGCTATCAGAGATGGGCAGTACATCCCTGACGAGGCAGTAAAGCAAGCTCAAGACTTGGTTGAATCTGGATACAAATTCTCGGTTCTATTCGTTTTCAACGAAGAAATGGGTGCTGCAGTGGTTCGAATGCTCAAATCCAGAGGCTTGCTCAACAATCCTATAAAGGTCATTACAACGAACGGTGCTCCTTATGGAATTGAATTGATCAAGGAAGGCAGCATCAAGTACTCCATCTCCAGCTCTCCAGGATGGGAAGGCTTTGTCTCCTTCTTGGCACTTCATTCGTATGTAACGGGCAAGATAAAGGCGTTGAGACAGTGGATCTTCCTGCCTATTACTCCGATAACACCTGAAACGATTGACGATAAGACAAAAGTCGTTCCTTGGGACATAGATCCAGTGTGGATTCAACTCACGAAGGAGTACTTCCCAGAGTACAAAGGGTTGCTGGATGTGCTCAACTGATGATCCTGAGGACCGGGGCGAGCGTACTCGTCCCGGCTTTAGCTTCCGGAGATGATCTCGATGATGGAAAATCCTGTTGTAGAATTGCGAAGTATAGTTAAAATCTATGGTGAACACAAAGTCTTGAAAAACGTTGATTTTGATCTAAGAGCAGGTGAAATACACTGCTTGGTGGGGGAGAATGGAGCAGGGAAGTCTACTCTTATCAAGATCTTGGCTGGTGCTGTTATACCAGAATCAGGAGAAATCATCATTCAAGGTAAACACGTGAAGGCACTCAATCCAAGACTCGCTATTGAGCTGGGAATTACAACCGTTTACCAAGACGCAGAATTGGTTGATTCTCTAACTGTGGCTGAGAATGTTTTTCTTGGGAGCGAAATCAATTCGAGGTTGCCCTTCAAAATCAATAAGCGCAAGCAGGTTGAAGAAGCAAGGAGAATCTTTGGCAAACTCGGTATAGATTTGAACCCCGACGAGTATGTTGCCAACCTTTCGACTGCACAGAAACAGTTGCTTCAGATCGCCAAAGCTTTGCATCGCAGCGCCAAGGTGATAATCATGGATGAACCAACGAGCTCACTCGGATTGGAGGAAGCAAGATCACTTCTGAATCTCCTGAAAATGCTCAAGTCGCAGGGATTAGGGATAATATACATATCACATTACTTGAACGAAGTCTTCGAAATCGCCGATAGGTTGACAATCCTCAAAGATGGTGAAAAGGTCGGAACTTTTTCGTCTAATGACATCGACGTGAACCAGGTTATCAAAAAAATGGTCGGACGTGATACCGCTTTGTTCTTTCAGAGAAGACCCATTCAAATCAAGGATGTTCTCTTGAGTGTGAAGGGACTCACCAAGAAGGGTGTTGTGGAGAACGTTAGTTTTGATGTGAGAAGAGGTGAAATTTTTGGCATAGGTGGTTTGGTTGGTTCTGGTAGAACTGAACTGGTAAGTCTTTTATACGGTGCCGAGCGGCCAGACAAAGGAGAGATTCTCCTGAACAACGAGAAAATCGAGCCTAAGTCTCCTTTGGAAGCCATGAAAAAGGGTATTTGTTTTGTTTCAGAAGATCGAAAAAGATATGGTATGTTTCCTGGAAGGAATCTCGTTGAGAACCTGGTGATAGCTAAGAACAAATTGTCCAGAGGCTTCTTGCTGAGTTTGAATCAAGAGGTAACGCTTTCTTCCGAGATGGTGAGAAGACTTTCAATTGCAGTGGCAGATAGAGATCAATTGATTGAAGAACTCTCCGGAGGCAACCAGCAAAAGACCATAATTGGTAGGTGGTTGCTGAATTCAGGTGCTATGCTTTACATTTTCGATGAGCCGACAAAAGGTGTTGATATTGGTGCGCGAGAGCAGATATATGAGATAATTCTGCAGCTTGCAGAGCAGGGAAAGAGCATAATAATGGTTTCTTCAGACATGCCTGAGCTTTTGTCGATGAGTGACAGAATTGGTGTAATGAGAAATGGTGAGATGACTCACATTCTGGATAACAGAAATGTGAAGGAAGAGGATTTGATGAAGCTCTTCATAGGTGTTTAACTTTGGGAGGTTGTCGGTATGGTTGAGTCAAAGAGTTCAAACAACAGAGTATTATCCAAGGGAAAGAAACCGATCTACAGAAATCAATGGTTCTTTTTGTTGCTCGCTGAGGTTGTCCTTGCGATTATCACCGGAAGCATAAATCCACGATTCTTCGGAATCAGTAACATAACCAATATCCTTGAACAGATAGCCGTTCTTGGAATACTCGCTTCGGGTATGACAATGTTGATAATCTCAGGCGAGATAGATATATCGGTTGGTGCAAACATTGGTTTAGTCAGTTGTGTGATTGCGATGATGATCAAGAATAACGTGAGCTACTTATGGATAGTAGTAGTGGCTTTGGGCTTAGCGGCTTTCAACAGTGTACTGGTTGGTTCTTCATCACTCATTTTCAAAGCTCCTTCGTTCATAACTTCATTGGGTTTTTTGAGTGTCTTCAGAGGAACAGCATATGCAATAACAAAGGGAGTTTTTCAAACCATCTACGGCAAATTTGAAGCGCTTGGTTTGACACGAATATGGAATATATTACCACTCGGCTTCTTGATAGGTATACTGATCTATTTTGTATCCCACTTTCTCCTGAAATACACCAAACTTGGTAGGCACTTTTATGCAGTAGGCAGCAACCCTGCAGCGGCGTATTTGTCAGGAATTTCAATCTTCAGAACGAAACTACTCGCTTTTCTGATCAACGGTTTACTGGTTGGTCTGGCATCGATGATACTCCTTTCGAGAGTTGGAGCAGCTCAACCAACAACCGGTTCAGGACTGGAATTGAGGGCAATTGGTGCGGTAGTGATTGGAGGGACACCGCTTTCTGGAGGTAAAGGAAATATCTTAGGAACCTTCTTCGGTGTTCTTCTGATGGGTATAATCTCCAATACCTTGAACATGTTGAGAGTTAATCCATACTTTCAGGAAGTTGTCTTCGGAATCTTCATAGTGGCATCTCTTGCTGTGAGTGCTTTTAGTGCATATGCTGGTAAGGGTATATTCAAGAAGCGTATTGGCTGAGAATCCAAGGAGGGATAAATATGAAAATAGGTTTTCACACAGATGCGTTCAACTCGGCAGTTTTCAGTTTTGAAAAAGCTTTGCAATGGGCAAAAGATCATGATGTGCATTACATCGAATGCGGTGTGATCGAGAGTCTTTCGTGGATACACGGCCTTGGTTACTTTCCTCACATATCCTTGTCAGAGGATCCTTTGAAGATGAAGGAGAAGATGGCTAAGTATGGTGTCAAATTTTCCCAGTTGGATGCCGCATACCCGCTCTCAGGAAAGGATGGTATCTACTTTGGTGTACAGTATGTTCAAAAAACGCTTCCGTGGGCAAAGCTGATCGGTTGTGAGAACATAGCCACTACCGACGGGTTGAACAAACCTGAAGATCTTTCAGACACAGAAGCTATGGAACTCATGAAGATGTCTTATTCTTACATCGTAGAGCTTGCAGAGCTGTACGATATCAATATAAATATAGAAATACACGGTTACTTCACGACAAAACCTGAAATGCTTGAAAAGATGCTTGATTTTGTGAAAAGCGAAAGACTCGGGCTGAATCTTGATACTGGGAACACCTACATAGCAGGTCAGGATCCTGTTGAATTCTGCAAGAAATTCATTAAGAAGATAAAACATGTGCACATAAAAGATGTGTCTGAAAGTCTCGCGATGAGTTTGAGAGGAAAGGATACAGGTATAGGTATAAGTCACTGTGCTGTGGGAGAAGGTGTGAACTCCGAGAATATTCGAAAGGTTCTTCAGATACTCAAAGATAACAATTACACTGGTACTCTGAGTATAGAATGCGAGGCAAAAGGTGGCATACTCTTGGAAAAGTCAATAACTTGGTTGAGAAATACCTTGAAGGAATTGGGCATTGAAGAAGAAAAGTAGAGAGGTGTTCAGATGAAATTGCAGAACTTTCGAGCCAAGAAAGTTGAGATAATGAAAAGTTTTCTCGAGTTCAAGAGAAAGTATCCACAGAAATTGGAGAGAAGATTTGACCTGTCATGGAGCATCTGGATGTTTGGTCGAGAACCAATTGAAAGATCTTTGAGCAGGCTTAAAGCAAACGGCATAAACTATGTGGAACTAAAAGGGGACAATTACACCTCGGATCTTCATCCAAATTTTGAAATGATTAACAAGTTGCTCGAACGGTTTGAAATGAAGGTCTCTGGCGTCTGTGGGTTGTACTCAGACTACAATGATCTTTCGAGTGTCAATCCTTTTGTAAGGCAAGCAGCGATCGATTATATCAGAAAACAAATAGAATACGTCAGGATCGTTGGAGGAAGATACCTCATAGTTGTGCCGAGTGCTGTTGGACGGACAGTAGCTCAAGATGAATACGAACTACACAGAAGTGCAGAAACTTTAAGAGCTTGTGGACGGTACTTTGAGGAATCGAATGTTGTTGCAGCAGTTGAGCCCATAAGATCAGCTGAGGTTAGCTTAATCCACACAGTTGAACAAGCCTTAGCTTATATCAAAATGGTGGACCATCCTGCTATCTATCACATAAACGGAGATATTTACCACATGATGTGTGAAGAAAAGGACATCGCACAAGCAATTCTTTCATGTGGAGATAGGCTCGTAAACTTACATATAGCAGACAGTAATCGCGATGGACCTGGAAAAGGTATGATTGATCTGGACTTGGTGATTATGGCAGCGTACTTGACTGGTGTGAACCAAGAAGGTAGGTTCATCACCTTTGAGCCACTTGGACCATATACGAATCCATATGTGCTTGCCAACTCTGTGCCAGATGAGTCGATGATGAACCAATTGGTCAAAGAGTCCGTTGAATATTTCAGAGAGAGGGAAGAGATAGTCAGAGGAATGACCGAGTCAGATCTCGCTGCTATCACTTTCTGAGTCAATTGCTTTCTTGAAGGAGGTTACCATGTGACCAAACTCAAAGAGATAGCACACTTAACAAACGTGTCGGTCTCGACTGTGTCAAGGGTTCTGAACGGTAAGGGTCAAGTCAGTGATAAAAAACGTAAGGAGATCTTACGTGTGGCTAAGGAGCTTGGGTATACACCAAATTACCATGCCAGAGTTATGGCTAAGAAGACAAAGATCACTTCGATAGGTCTCATCGTACCGGACATTGTGAACCCATTCTTCGCACGTCTTACACGAGGTGTTGAAAAAGCTTGTGGCGAAGACACACTGGTTGTTCTCATGGATTCTTTCAGAAATCTGGAGAGAGAGGAAAAGCTAATAAGAAATGCACGGTTTCACGGGGTTGATGGGATCATAATAGGTAATTCCCGCGTCAGTGATGATTTGGTGCTCGAGGTTTCTTCGTACATTCCCGTTGTCGTGTTCGATAAAGACTACAACATGGAGAACGTTGTCTCAATTGTGCTGGACAACTTCTACGGCGCTTACTGTGCCACAAAACATTTGATAGAAAGTGGTTGTAAAAATGTCGTACATTTGGGTGGAACTCATGAGCTGTACGTCTCACTCCTAAGGCTTGAAGGTTATCAAGCAGCTCTTAAGGAATTCAATTTGCCACCATCTGCCTATGCCGTTGGTTATGATGAAGTTGCTGGTTATGAACAGATGAAGAAGATTCTTGCCTCTGGTCACAATGTAGACGGTGTTTTCTGTATGAACGATCTTGTGGCAGTTGGTGCCATGAAGGCGATTAGAGAATTTGGTCTGAGTGTGCCAGAAGACATAGCTATCGTTGGTTTCGACAACGACGAGGAACTTTGTGAAATCATCTCACCATCTCTCTCCTCTGTTCATCAGCCTGTTGAAGAAATGGGTGAGATCTCGGCAAAATTGCTCTTTGAATTGATCAAAGGTAACACAAAGGTGAGAAGGTATGTTTTCTCGCCAAGGTTGGTTGTAAGGCAGTCAAGTCTAAGGAGAAAGGACTGATCTTCTTGAAAAAAGTCCTTGTCACATCGGCACACAGTGATGATTCGATCATAGGCATGGGCGGAACTTTGAAAAAATTGACGTCAAATGGGTACAAAGTTTTCGTACTGAGTGTTTGCGGTGACAGAATAGCTGGATTTGACAATGCCATGAGATTGCTCGGTGCGCAACCTTTGCATTTTCATTACTCGTATGGAAAGATCAACCAACAGCAGTTTTCAGAGGAACTGAGAAAACTCTTCGAACAAATAGATCCGCAGATCGTTTTCACACACTGGGAAAAAGAGATCTTGTACGATCACCACTTAGTTTCTAAGCAGACGATTGAGCTGGCAAGGAATTTCGAGAAGGAAATCTATATGTTTGAGATACCAGCCTCGAGTATAGATTTCGACTTCGATGTGGCTGTTGACATAACGCAGTTCTTTGAGTTCAGGAAAAAGGCGATAGAGCTCATGAAGGATGCCTTTGAAGAGAAAGTCTATTTGAAAGAGATATTGCCGTCTATTGTCTATGCACCTGGTTTCAGAGGCATTCAAGTTGGTTGTGAGTTTGCAGAAGTTTTCAAATACTGCGGCTCAAGGTTTCCTTTGGCTCCTTACAGGAAAAAACTTTTGGACATCGCTTCGATTTGAGGAGGTGTGTATCGTGAAAAAAATGGGAATAGGTGTCATAGGCGCTGGGAAGATTTCCGAGGTGTTGCACATTCCCAATACTCTTTACTCTGAATATGCTCGACTCGTTGCGATATCTGATAGCAACGAGCAAAGACTGAACTTCTTCAGGGAAAAATTGAAAGACGAAAAAATAAGCTTCTATTCAGATTACACACATTTACTTGAAAGAGACGATATTGACGCTGTGATCGTTGCCCTGCCAAATTACCTTCATGCGAAGGTAGCGATAGAAGCTTTGAGAAAGGGCAAACATGTGCTCGTTGAAAAGCCTATGGCGACAAACTCTCAAGAGGGGGAAGAGATGGTTAAAACTGCCCGGCAAGTGCAAAAGGTGTTGATGACTAACCATTCTCAGAGATTTTTCCCTCACCACCAGAAAGCCAAGGACATAGTTGCCTCAGGGTTAATTGGTCAAATAAGACTTGTAAAGACTATGTTTGGTCATTCCGGACCTGAGAATTGGTCACCGAAAGCCGCTTGGTTTTTCCAGAAAGATTCAGCGATGTTCGGAGCTTTGGGAGATCTCGGGGTTCACAAAGTCGATTTGATAAGATACCTGACTGGCTTAGAGATAACCGAGTGTACTGGGATGATCGGAACTCTTGAGAAACAAGGTACTGTGGAAGATGTAGCAAGTGCTGTTTTGAAACTTTCGAATGGGGGAATTGCAACACTCGATGCTAACTGGATAACAAAGGGTTTAGAGGAGAACTATTTCGTTATATACGGCGAAAAGGGCACCTTAAAGATTGGTCAGACTGATCCATCGAAGATCGATATCTACTTATCAAAGCCAGTGACGATGCACGGTGAGATCGTTATGAAACCACTTTTCACCAACGAAGATCCATACTGGAAGATGCCTGTCATAGATCATTTTGCAAAGGTCTGCCTGGAACTTGAAGAACCAATCGTCAAACCAGAGGATGGTCTAATAGCGGTGAAGGTTGTTGAGAAGATCTTTGAATCCTCAAACAGAGGAGGAGCCATGAAGATCAATGAGTGATACGATCGTTCTATCTGGAAAGAACATATGCATGGACTTTTCTTCTGTGAGAGTCTTGCACAACGTTGATGTGCAGTTTCAAAGATCGAAGATCTACGGTGTAGTAGGAGAAAACGGTGCAGGGAAGTCCACTTTGATGAGAATTCTTTCTGGGTTCTTACAGCCAAGCGATGGTGAAGTCTTTGTTGAAAACCAACGGGTCTACCTCAATCCAATCAAAGCCAAGTCGATGGGCATAATTCTCATACCACAGGAACTCAATCTGGTAGACACACTGAGGGTGTATGAAAACATCTTTCTTGGAGATGAGATTGAAAAGAATCTCTTCCTCAAGAAGAAAGAGATGATTGAGAAAACACAGCAGTATCTGAACAGATTTGGTTTGAAAATAGAACCAAGACTCTACGTCTCAGAGCTTTCTCCAGCACAGAAACAGATGGTAGAAATAATAAAAGCGATATCGAAACAAGTCAAGGTTTTGATAATGGATGAACCGACTTCTTCTTTGAGTGAAGACGAAATCGGTAAACTCTTCGAAGTCGTAAGGAGTATGAAGATTTCAGGTGTCACAGTTGTTTTCATCTCTCACAAACTCAGGGAGATCAAATCGATCACCGATGATCTGATAGTGTTGAGAGATGGAAGAAAGGTCTACGAAGGAAAAACAGAACAGCTTACAGAAAAGCAGATAGCAGAACTTATGATAGGAAGAAAGTTGGAAGAACTGTACCCCCCAAGATCCAAGCCCACAGAAGAGGTGGTCTTGGAGGTTAGAAACCTCACCGCAAAAGATGGAACCTTCAGAAATCTCAGTTTCAAAGTCTTCAAGAAGGAAGTGCTTGGCTTCTACGGTCTTGTGGGTTCTGGTCGTACTGAACTGATGGAGACGATAATAGGTATTAGAAAGTTAGAAGCCGGTGAAATACTGCTGGATGGAAAAACCGTTAACATCAATTCACCCCAAAGTGCAAGAGATTTGGGGATTGCGTATCTTCCTGAAGACAGAAAGACCGCTGGAATAATCCTTTCTCTTCAAAGTTTCATGAACACCACGCTCATGTCACTTGAGAAATTTTCGAAGATACTCCTCAAGAGGAAAGATGAGATCAAGACCTTTAAGAATTACCAACAAAAATTCGACATAAAAGCCAGAACACCATTTCAACTTGCCAAAACCCTGAGCGGTGGCAATCAACAGAAAGTGGTGATCTCCAAGCTGGTCCTCACAGGCGCGAAGGTTTTTATCTTCGATGAACCCACACGTGGTGTGGATGTAAACGCAAAGTACCAGATATATCAGATCATGCATCAAATGATCGAGGAACTCGGCGTCACCTTCATCGTGGTTTCTTCTGAATTGCCGGAGATCATTGGGCTGTGCAACAGAGTCATAGTTATGAGAAACGGAAGAATAGTTGGAGTTGTAACTGGTGAAGAGATAAACGAGAAGAATCTCATTTATCTTGCTACAGGTTTAGAGGAAGGTGATTCTTATAGCGGCTAAGAAAACTTTCAGAAGTATCAATCTATCAAAATATCTTATAGTTTTCATTCTGATTGGTCTGATGGTTTTCTCTGGAATTCTGAGCCCTGCGTTTCTGAAACCAAGAAATATACTGAACATATTCTGGCAGACATCTTATGTTGGAATCATCGCCATTGGTATAACCTTTGTGATGATAGCGGGGGGCATAGACCTTTCCGTAGGTTCAATGCTCGCCTTATTGGGTGCTGTGGCGATCCAGTTGGTGAACAAATTTGGTGATAGAACATCTTCTGTCATCCTTTCGATCTTGATCACCTATGCAATGGCGATGCTTTTAGGGTTTGGCATAGGGCTTCTGACAACAAAGGGTAGAATACCAGCATTCGTCACAACACTCGGTGGCATGGCAATCTACAGATCGTTGGTTTTAAACTTCGCAAATGGTGGAGTCTACATGACCATGTCACAGAAGTACACCAGTATGGGAATGAAATTTGTCTTGGGTCTGCCACTGCCTATGCTCGTGTTCATCATCTATGCCGTTGTGGCTTATATCTTGCTCGATAAGACCAAGTTCGGTAGACACGTCTTCGCCGTGGGCGCAAATGAAACGGCGGCGATGTATTCGGCGATCAACGTAGATATGGTCAGAACCTGGACCTATGTAGTCAGTGGGATCTCTGTGGCAACTTCGGCGATCCTGCTTTCTTCTATGATGAGTGCGGTGAGTTCATCCTCTACGGGAAACGGCTTTGAGCTTGATGCAATCGCTGCTGCGGTAATAGGAGGCACAAGTCTGAGCGGTGGAAAGGGTAGTGTTTTTGGAACATTTTTCGGCGCTCTGATCTTGGGAGTTATAAACAACATGCTCGTCATGCTCAATGTTGCAGTTTATCTTCAGGGCACCGTTAAGGGCTTGATCATCATCGGGGCAGTAATACTGCAGAATTTGAGAAGAGAATAAGCCCCTTGCGGGGGTAATTTCAAGGGAGGTGTTTTTATGAGGAAGTTTTTTGTGGTTGTGTTTTTAGCCTTGGTAGTGTTCACATTTGCTCAGAAGATCAGAGTCGGTGTAGCGATTCCTGCAGCGGACCACGGTTGGACCGGTGGAATGGTTTGGTGGGCGCAGTATGCGATCAAGCAGTATCAAAATGATCCGAACGTAGAATTCTATTTGGTCACAGCAAAAGAGCCAAGCGAACAGATCGCTCAAGTACAGGCACTCTTGGCAAAAGGCATCGACGCACTTGTGATCAACCCGTACGAATCAGCTCCACTCACACCTATTTGTGTGCAGGCTTTCAGGCAAGGTGTTTTCACCGTCATAGTGGATAGGGGTATAAATTCTGAAGAGTACAACACCTACATCGCTGGTGACAACTACATGTATGGTTATCTTGCAGGAAAGTACATCGCCGAGAAACTCAAAGGTAAAGGAAATGTCGTGGTTATCAGGGGTATACCGTGCAGCATTGACGATGAAAGAGTCAAGGCTTTCAAAGATGCCATAAGCCTCTATCCAGATCTGAAGATCATTGCAGAACAACCAGGGTACTGGAGCAGAGAAAAGGCTTTTGAGGTCATGCAAACACTCTTGACAAAATTCCCAACGATCGATGCGGTTTGGACTGGCGATGACGACATGCTCCATGGTGTTCTCTTGGCACTCAGGCAAGCAGGAAGAGACAAGAACATAGTTTTGGTTGGTGGGGCTTGCGAGAAGAACATGGTCAAGATGATCATGGATGGTCATCCATTGATCGGTGTGAACTTCACCTATCCACCGAACATGATCTCGACGGCAATTAATCTCGCAGTGATGGGATTAAGAAAACAAGATCTGAATGGATTCTATCAAAGAGGAATACCGAGAAAGATAATACTGGCTACAGAGGTTGTGACAAAGGAAAACGCTAAAGACTATTACTTCCCCGAATCGGTCTTTTGAGAGTAAGATGGCCAGGCTGTCGCCTGGCCCCTTTTCATTTCGTTCAAAGGAGGCACTTTTATGAAGGTAGGCTTTCTAACCGTTGCGCTTGGAAAAATGAGTTTTGAAGAGATAGTGAGCTGGGCTAATGAAAATGGCTTTGAAGCATTAGAGGTTGCAGCATGGCCAATTGTGAATGAAAGGGATTTTTCATCGACAACTATAGACGTCGAAAACTTCGATGCAAAAAGAGCCGATGAAATCAAGAAGTTACTCGATAAACACAATTTGATGATATCTTCCCTTGCCTATTACGATAATAACCTCGATGCAGATCTGAAGAAGCGCAAAAGGATCAACGAACACTTGAAAAAGGTGATCGATGCTGCAAATCTTCTGAAAGTTGAATTGGTTGGCACCTTCATAGGTAGAGACATAACAAAATCCGTTGAAGAGAACTTCAAAGAGTTTGAAAAAGTCTTCAGGCCGTTGATTTCGTATGCTGAGAGCAAAAATGTCAGGCTGATGATAGAGAACTGTCCAATGGTTGGTTGGCAGCAACCAGAGAAGGTAGGTAATATCTTCTATTCGCCACAGTTGTGGAGAGAGATTTTCAGAATAGCACCAGATTCATTTGGTCTGAATTACGACCCATCACATCTCTACTGGCTTGGCATAGACTATGTAAAAGTAATCCAGGAATTCAAAGACAGAATCTTTCATGTTCATGCAAAGGACGTAGAAATTGATGATAGCCTGTTGGACGATCAAGGTATCTTCGGACATTTTGGGACGAACTTGCACGGCAAAAGTTGGTGGATTTACAGGTTACCAGGCTTTGGCGAGATCGATTGGGAGGAATTCATACTCGCTTTGAAAAAGATCGGATATGACTTTGTCATAAGCATAGAACACGAAGACCCTGTATGGTTCGGTACCACAGAGAAATCCAAAGTTGGTTTGAAGATGGGCTTAAAGCACCTCGCAAGCTTGGTGTAGATAGAGGGCCTATCGCTCTTCCTCGCCGATCTTCAGTAGTGCGAGGAAGGCTTCTTGTGGTATTGTGACCTGACCTATTTCTCTGAGTTTTTTCTTTCCTTCTTTTTGTTTTTCGAGTAGTTTCATCTTTCTTGTCACATCTCCACCGTAACATTTGGCAAGCACGTCTTTCCTAAGTGCCTTTATGTCAGCTCGCGCGATGATTCTCCCGTGTGCCTTTGCTTGGACGGGTATCTCAAACTGATGGCGCGGTATCAGTTCAGAAAGCTTGTCGACCAACTTCTTCGCCACGTTGTATGCCTTGCTCTTATGAACAACCGTTGCCAAGGCATCTACGGGTTCTTTGTTGACTAATACTGATACCTTTACCACATCAGATTCTTCATAGCCTAACAATTCATAATCCATCGATCCATAACCATGACTCATTGCCTTGAGTTTGTCAAAGAAATCAGTGATGATCTCTGATAGAGGTATCTTGAATTGCATTATGACCCTGTTCTTCCCAGCATTTTCTGTGTGCAGCAGTGTTGCCCTTCTCTCGTTTTGAAGATTTGTGAATATGTCTCCAACATAGTCTGTGGGGGTTATCACCGATAATTTCACAAAGGGTTCATAGACCTTCTGGATAGAATCCTCATCCGGGAATTTCGCTGGGTCGTTTATCAGAACGGTGTGCCCATCGTTCAAGAGTACTTTGTATTCCACGTTGGGTGCCGTTAAGATGACGGCCATCTCGTACTCTCTCTCGAGTCTTTCTCTGACTATATCCATGTGTAGAAGTCCAAGAAAACCACAGCGGAAGCCAAAGCCAAGAGCCGGAGAATGTGTTGGTTCAAAGGTCAGAGCCCAGTCGTTCAATTTGAGCTTCTCAAGGGATTTTTTCAGTTCTTCATAATATTCAGGCAAGCCCGGGAACATACCAGCATAGACCATCGGTTTTACTTCTTTGTACCCCGGCAGAGGTGATTCGATTGGCGTTAGAGCGTTGGTAATGGTGTCACCAACCTTTGCATGGCTCACTTCCTTTATACCGGCGATGACATAACCAACTTCACCAGGTCCAAGTTGATCGATTGGTTTCATGTCTGGCGTAAAGATCCCAACTTCTATTACTTCATATTGTTCATTCGTGGACATTATGGCGATTTTGTCTCCTTTCTTGATTACACCATCGAAGATCCTTACATAGACTATCACTCCACGATATTTATCGTATTTCGCATCGAAGATCAGAGCCTTTAGAGGTTTCGATCGATCTCCTTTTGGAGGACGAATTCGCTGAACTATCGCGTCAAGGACATCTTTAACGCCTTCGCCAGTCTTGGCACTCATCTTCAAGATTTCGGATCGATCTACACCAACCAGATTAACCAACTCGTCTGTTGTTTCATCGATATTGGCATGTGGTAGATCAATCTTGTTCATCACAGGAACAAGATCAAGATCGTTTTCGATCGCCAGATATGTGTGAGCAACGGTCTGTGCCTCAACACCTTGAGAGGCATCGACGAGCAGGACTGCTCCCTCACATGCAGCCATGCTACGACTGACTTCGTACGAAAAATCCACGTGGCCAGGTGTGTCTATGATGTTTATTTCGTACTCGTTATCGCCATACTGGTAAAGAACCTTCACAGGCTGTGCCTTTATGGTAATGCCACGTTCTCTTTCGATCTCCATTTGATCGAGGAATTGTTCGTGCATCAATCTCGGGTCTACACTCTTTGTGAGTTCAAGTATTCGATCGACAAAGGTTGTCTTACCATGGTCTATGTGAGCAATGATACAGATATTTCTTATCAGTTCAGTGTCTCTCAAAATCTGTCCCTCCTGCTACATTCTATCACCCATTCGGTTGGCATTGCTGTTGCGCTTCCCAAAAATCCATTCACCGTTTCTGCACAGAACAGCGCATCGCAGATGGCTTCATATGTACATTCAACTACTGCCCTGAAGAGTAAATCGAAGTTCTCTTTTGTCTCTTCTATCGTTCCTTTTGAAGTACTGAAGGCTATGCAGATATCACCACTTGAATGATAACCCGGTGCACCGAGCATACCTAAGGCAAGGAATGAATGCCTTGCAATTCGTTTCAACTGTCTCGAGTCGAGTGGCATATCAGTTGCAACCACGATTATGATTGAGCCACTTTCTTCTTTTTTTCTTTCTACCCCAGCTCTCACATACTCTGATGCCCTCGAGCCAAGAATGACTAAATCTTCATAGGAACCAAAGTTTGCCAAGACGAGTACGCCCATCCTGAAATTGTCCTTCAGTTTTCTTGATGAACTACCTATGCCTCCCTTGAAGCCAAAGGTTGTCATACCAGTCCCGGCACCAACACTACCCAGTTCGAAATCTTCGGAAGCCAATTCAATGGCTTTGAAAACATCTTCACACCTCACAGCTGGGTAGAGTATGTCGTTGAGAAAACCATCGTTGCATTCGCAAACCACAGGGTTGAGTGTTCTGAATTTATACTTAGTGCTCATGTAGTGAACTACGCCTTGAAAAACCGTTCCGACACTCAAAGTGTTCGTCAAGAGAATGGGAGTTTCTACCTGTCCAAGTTCTTCTACCTGCAGCAACCCAACGGATTTACCAAAGCCATTCAGCACTGCACACGCAGCAGTCAAAGGTCTTTCAAAAACACTTTCTGGCACGATTGCAGTCACACCAGTTCTCACGATTGAAGGTTGATCGTAACAAAGTGTCACGTGACCTACTTTGATTTTTGCTACATCTGTGATAAGATTCTTTTCTGCGGGTTGCAATTTGCCAAAATACAGACCGAGTTCTCGAAATCTTTTTCGCAATATAATCACCCACGAATATTATCACAGAGAAAGAGGGTAGAGCGATGAACTGTCAATCTGTTGTAACAAGATGCGGTTGTCTCTGTATTTGTGAAGAAGATGGTTATGTTGTGAAGATAGAATTCAACAGAACGTGCGATGGAAAAATTGACAAGATGATTCTTGAACAGCTTTTAGATTATCTTCGCGGTGTGAGGAAGGATCTGACTTTTCAAGTGAAGGTATCAGGTACAGAGTTTCAGAAAAGAGTATGGTATGCACTTAGGAATATACCGTATGGCCACACGATTACTTACAAAGACTTAGCCATCAAACTTGGAACTTCACCCAGAGCGATTGGTCAAGCGCTTAAGGCAAATCCTTTGCCTGTTTATTTCCCATGTCATAGAGTAGTTGGCAAGAACTCCTTAGGTGGCTTCACGGGTGGCTTAGACTGGAAAAAAATGTTGCTTGGGACAGAGGGGTGCAGTCTGTGAGAAAGATAGCCTTTTTTCTGGGAATGGCCATATCTTTGGTTGGGCTTTGGGCAGGTTACTCTCTGAGTGTGAAAGACCTTGAGCCACCTGAATCTCGACTCCCCACGGGACTCATCATCTTCTACAGAGACGGCTCACCTGTTGTTCTTTCCAGATCTTTCTGGAAAGACTTATCTCAGGTACCACCCGTTCTGATAAACGCACTCTTTGCCTCTGAAGACAAACATTTTCTGTCACATTTCGGGATCGATTTTTTTGGAATCACAAGGGCTTTTGTTCAGAATATGATCAGTGGTTCAATAACTCAGGGTGCCAGTACAATCACCCAACAGGTTGCAAGAACTCTTTATCTTTCAACGGAGAGAACTTGGGAGAGAAAGATCAAAGAAGCTTTTATTGCTCTGTGGCTTGAGAGAATTCGAACCAAGGATGAAATTTTGCAGATGTACCTGAACTCGGTGTACATGGGGAACGGTTTGTATGGTCTTGCGAGTGCCTCCAAATATTACTTTGGGAAGGATCTTTCTGAAATAGATCTTGAGGAAAGCTCTATTTTGGTCGGTACTATAAGATCACCTGAGAATTTCAACCCATACAGAGATCCTGAGCTTTCCAAAAAGAAGGCGAAAACAGTTTTGAACCGAATGATTGAAGAAGGGTATTTGAAAGAAGAGGAATTACAAGAGGTCTTTTCAAATCTTGAAAAGATGACATTCAAGGAAAAACCTGTGCGAAATCTCGACGAAGAAGTGTTTTGGAGAGTCGTCAGAGAACTGAACTCGATCGGTTTGGGACTCAGCGAAGTCAGACAGGGTTACAAGATATACACCACGCTCGATCCAGTGCTATCGAAGAATGCATCTCAGTTCGAGCAAAATACTGTTTTGGAGGCAATCGATCCCTTTAGTGGTGCCGTTTATCTTTACAAAGGTGTGGGTTTAACGTATCCTGAAGGCAAGAGATTAATCGGTTCCTCGATAAAGCCACTCTATTACTATCTGGCTTTGCTCGAGGGTTGGACCGCCGACAGTAAGCTAACAGATTTGCCGATTCGTATAGGTGACTGGACTCCGGAGAACTTTGATAAACAGTTCAAAGGCACTGTGAGTTTTGCACAGGCATTGATAGAATCGAGAAACATACCTTCGGTGAATCTTTTCATGCAGTTGGGCAGAGAGAAAATAGTGCACTTTCTGCAACAAGAGTTTCGACTGAAGGGGTATTATCCAGATGATCTAACGGTAGCCCTTGGAACCGTTGAAAGCGCACCCGAAGAGCTTCTGAAAGCTTATGCCGCAATCTTTAACGGTGGAGTTGTTCTGCAACCGTACATAATAGATAGAATAGAAGATCCATTTGGCAGAACCATTTACAGGGCTTCACCAAGAGTTCTCAACGTCATCAAAGCCAGAAAAAACGATACAATAATCGCCAGTTCAGTCATGTTAGATATAATGAAACGTGTTGTAGATCAGGGAACAGGTGTTTATGCAAGACAGAAGGTGCCAGTAGCCGGTAAAACGGGTACATCTGACAAAACCGCATGGTTTATCGGTGGTGATAGCCAAATCTTACTCGCAGTGGCCGTCGATGGAGCAAACTTGACTGGTGGTGTCAACGCAGCTCCAGTTTGGTCGAAAGTCATTGCTTCATACTCTTACAGTGGTGTTTTGCCGAAATGGAATGTTATGTTTAAAGGCAGTCCAAAAGCCACCTATGTTATGCCAACCCTTGATGTTGAAAGAATCATACAGTGGTTAGGCGAAGGGAAATTAGCCGAAGAGACTCTTATCGAATTGACTAAACAGATGACCAACGAAATGGTACTCGACCTTTTGAGTTCACTGAACCAGAGTGATCGAGAGCTGGCACGTAGATTGTGGGAAAGACTCAAAGACACGCGTTCTTGGTGATCACCCCTTCGATGAAGTGTTGTTCTGCTCACCACTCTTGTAAGGAGCTGGAATGTACTGAACAGAGGGCCTGCGCTGTTCCGTTTGTTTGTACAAGTTCATCAGTTCATAGATCTCCTGAGGCATTTGATCTGAAACAGGAAGGTTCATCTGTTTGAGTAAATCCATGGTTATCGGATAGTCATGTGTCCATTTTCCTCCACAAAAAGCTTCTGCAAGTTCTTTAGCTTTTTCTTCGCTCACCTTTTCCTTGAGCAAACACGTGACGAAATCTTTCATTTGCTGTGTTGCCTTCTTAGCCACATCAGCTAATATGAGCGTCTCATCGTCTATTTCGTTGATATCTTTCTTTTCAAGCACGCTGAGTATAGATGGCGCCGGGTAACCTCCAATCTGTGGATCAAGTGGTCCCAACACTGCGTTTGGATCCATGACTATTTCATCTGCAGCAAGCGCTATCAGTGTTCCACCAGACATTGCGTAGTGTGGTACGAAAACGGTCACCTTTCCACGGTGTTTGACTAAAGCTCGTGCGATCTGTTCTGCCGCCAATACCAAACCTCCAGGAGTGTGTAAGACTATGTCTATTGGCATTTCGTTTGGAGTTAACTTGATCGCTCGAAGTATCTCTTCGGAGTCTTCGATGTTTATATACCTACCAAATGTTAGTCCAAAAAAGCTCATCGACTCTTGTCTGTGAATCAATGTTATAACTCTGCTCTTTCTCTTTATTTCGATCTGTCTTATCAGTGCTTCTCTTGTGGATCTCTGCATATTCGCACGAATAAAGGGTATGAAAAAACTCAGGATCAAAATCATCCAGAAGATTTCGAATATGAGAGAAGACCACATCTTTTCACCTTCTCTCCAAAATCAAGAGATCTGGTCTTCTCATAGTTATGCCTTCTAATTTAAATTCAAGATGTGGCCAATTGCTGTCTTCAAAATAACTTATTATCTTAAGCCCTTCTTGGGTCAGAGCGACAGTGTCTTCTGATTTTGTTCCTGTGATCGTTGGATTCCAAGCAAGGACATTGCCGATTTTCAACTCATAATCTATTGACTCATTTGCCACAATCTCCCTCGCGTTGTACCCTGCCAGACCACCTTGGTGGTGCAACATCCACTCGTAGGGTTTACCAACCTCTGAATAAGCTTGCTTGATCTTCTCAAAAACTGTGCTGAGTTTCACGCCAACTTTTGAGTTTGCAATTGCAACTGCGTCCACGTAACAATTCTGCTTGTGTTGTTCGATCAACGCCTCGTTCTTCTCAAACAAAACAGATCTTGTGAGAGAAACAACCAATCCCCTTTTTCGCGCACAGATGCTCACGAAAACCTTCTTTCCCAGAAGAACATTCCTTGGGAGGTTGTGCCTGTAGAGCTTTGCACTCTCTTCACCGCTGACCATTACGAAGATTGGTTCAATGCCTTCTTTTGCAAGTGCTCTGTAGACCATGCCTTGAACCTCGAGTTCTGTCATCTCAGGCTTCAACTCTTTCATCTGTCTGTTCAAGACGTGGTCGCAAGTTCTTCCAAGATCCTGATAGACATTCAGTTCGAAGTCAGTGAGTGCGTATCTGAGTTGGTCGATCTGTGTTTTGCAGTTCACTGTATCGAGCATGCCTGTGTCAGAAATGATCTTCTTACCCGCGGTGAAGGGTTTGAGAACTTCAGCCATGTTCTTGGACCACAGGTATTCGGCAACCTCAATTTCCGAAAGAATATCTTCGTGGAGTTCTTCCGTTTCAATGCGTTTTCTTTCAATATTGTCGGCGAGAAGGTATACACTCTCGTCGTTTACAAATATATGGGCAGCTCCTACCTCTGTGTTGAGGGTGATATGATTACGTGCCCCAAAGGTAAACCAAGCAAAGTTGTCACATCTGCTTAGAAGTATGCCATCAAAACCCTTTTGTTTGATGAAGTTCCTCAGAAGCTGTACTCTTGCCTTGAACAAAGCCCTTAACATTCACATCACCCGAGAATATTATACTTCATCCGAGCCAAATTGTTAACTGAAGACTACAGATTTCCAAAGCCACTTAAGACAAAGCCACGGATGTAATATCTCTGCAGGTACAAGAACAGAATAACCATCGGAACGACTTGGTAGACGAGTGCCGTTAATATCAAGTGTTGCGTTTCCACCGTGGAGAATGCCAATGATAACCTTGATATGCCCACAGGCAAAGTCATAAGTCTTTGAGCTGTTGATGTGACTATCAATGGCCATAGAAAGGAATTCCACTGCCCTATGAAAGTGAGAATCGCAAGCGTTGCCAAGGCTGGCTTGATCAAAGGCAGGATTATTCTTGTGTAGATTTTGAATTCTTTTGCACCATCTAATCTTGCGCAATCCAACAATTCATCAGGAATTGTCATTATGAACTGTCTCATCAGAAAGATTCCATATCCACTGACCGCGAAAGGAACGATGAGTGAAAGATAGCTGTTCAACCAACCGAAAACTTTCATCAGATAATAAACAGGTATGAGAAAAATGAAGACGGGAAACATCATGGTCGAAAGGACGAAGCTGAAGAGAATCTTTCTGCCGAAGAATCTGAGCTTTGCGAAGGCAAAACCTGCCATGGAGCTCGTGAGAATGACGAGTAATGTCACGGAACCAGCAACTATGAGGCTGTTTCTGTAATAAGTCAGTATCGGTATCTTTTTCAGTACTTGTAGATAATTACCCCACTGCGGTTTTTCGGGCAGCCATTTTGGAGTATCAGACATCAGTTCTTGTGGAGTCATTAGAGAAGCAGAGAAGAGCCAGAAGAATGGTAGTATCATCCAAAAAGCCCCGAAGATAATGATCGTATATCTGATTACCTCGAGAAAGATTTTCATTGCTTTCCTTTTATTCATATCCTTTGATACCTCCACGTCTGAAAAGCCAAAGAATGATCAGCGTGAAACCAAAGATCACACAAAACAGCAAGAATGCGCCAGCCGATGCTCTTCCCATTCTGAGAGATTGAAAGGCTGTTTCGTAGACATACCAAGACACTGTCATAACACTTCTTGCAGGTGCATTTCTACCCATGGTGAACGGTAAGTCAAAGACTTGCCAAGCTCCTATGAAACCCGTTGCAGTCAGAAAGAGTAGAGTGGGAGATAGCAGAGGCACGGTAATGTAGAAAAACTGTCTGAACGGTCCAGCACCGTCGATCTTTGCAGCATCGTAGTAGTCCTGTGGTATATTTTTCAAGCCCGCAGTTATGATCAACATTGAGCCACCAATTCCCGCCCACACTGCTGTGATAATTATCGATATCAAGGCTACATTTGCATCTGTTAGCCAATAGACCGGCTTAATGCCAAAGATTTTGAGAATCGAATTGAAAAGGCCATTGTTTGGCCTATAAAGATAGCCCCAGATTGTGCCTATAGCAACCTGTGGTGTCACGACAGGTGTAAAATAGATGAATCTCCAAAGAACTGATAATTTTGCATTATTTATGAGAGCTGCGAGGATGAGAGCAATGACTATTGTGGAAGAAACTGTTGCCAAGGCATATAAGAGTGTATTCCCCAGAATGCCTAAGAACATCTGATCCTTCAGCAGATACGAATATTCGGAAAACCCTACATTTCGGGCTCTTGAAAGAGGAACCAACATGTTCCAGCGCTTTGTTGAAACGACGAAAGAAAAGATGACGGGGTAGATGAAAAAGAGTGAGTAGAAGACCAAAGCAGGGGCAAGGAACAAATACCCCGCCCCTGTATTTTTCTCCAAACTTTTTCTCTTCTTGGATGAATGAGTCAACGTGAATACTCCTCTCATTTGTAAAACTCTGCCAGGATCTTGTCAATTTCTTTCTTTGCATCGCTCAAAGCTTTTTCGGCACTCTTTCTGCCATTCCATGCCTCAATGATTTCCCTCATTAGTATTGTCTTGATCTCCTGCCCTTGTGCCACATTTGGTTCTTGATATGTGTTGTCTAATTCTTTGACAAACACCGAGGTGTAAAGATCGTTCAGCTCGTTCTTGAAGAAGGCAAGATCAGATTTACTTGGGGGGATTGAACCAATATTCTTTGCCATAAGCTCTCCCATTCTTGTGAAACCACCTGCATTCTCTAAGGTCATCCATCTTATGAAATCCCATGCAGCTTTCTTGTTTTTCGAGGCACTGTCGACAGCTATAAACCAAGTGTAACCAGCGGTGGCAGGTTTTTTCAAATACGGTATTGGCGCAACACCAACAGTTTGTTCATACTGATCCTTGAACCCAAGTTTCAACGCTGATTCATACCATGGAGCCATTATCATCATGGCCACCTTGCCAGATGGGAACCCCCACACACTTGCAGCAGGATCTGTCGCTCCATTCTTGAACAGTTTCAACTCTGCTTCAAGTGCTTCAACTGCTTCCTTAGATGTCAACAGAGACTCACTGAAATCGTCTTTGAAAGGTTTGCCACCGTTACTGTGAAGTAGTGCTAAGAAAGGATGAACGACGGCAGAATCCCAACCCGAGAGAAAGGCAAAACCATACTGTGCTACGGTGCCATCTGGATTTCTCTTGGTGAGTTTTGGAGCCATTGCAACTAATTCATCCCACGTTTTTGGTGGTTCGTTGAAGCCAGCTTCTTGCAACAACTTCTTGTTGTAGACAAGTGCATAGTTTGCAACTTCGACTGGTATGCCCCATATTGCCTTGTCGATGGTTGCACCATCGACTGCTACTTTGGCGAAGTTGGCTTTGACCTTGTCGGCAATGTCTTTTGGAACCTGGTCGAGTATGCCTGAATCAACCAGCTGAACACCCCAGAGTGAATACAGTACATATATGTCTGCTATAACCCCAGAGGTGTGACTGATCAGTATACGCTTCAAATAATCATCAAACGGCACCGACTGTATCTCGATCTCGACATCTGGGTTCAGTTTTTGATACTCTTCAACGTACTGTCTGAGTCCTTTTGCCACGATGTTGCCGTTTTCATCCTTCACTCCCTCAACCTGGTAATCCGACCAGTGTACAGCGAAGATCAGTTTGGTTTTTCCAAAAGCGCTGAAGCTGAGAAAAACGCAGAGAACGAGCACTAACAGAAGTAACGACTTTTTCATCCTTCACCCCTCCCATCTAAGGTTTTGAATTCTCATTCAAGCAGAAAAACTGCTGTCTCTCCGCTATCCATAGCGATATCTGTTATCACTGTAAATTCATGCGTGTTTTCCAATCTAACTTCCTTTGACTTATTCAGACACATCGCTCTTTCGAACGCACGTTCAAAAAGATTTCTGGGTATAGAAAGAGCAAAAGAACATTCATTGTTTTGATGGTTGAACACGAAAAGGAGAATTTTGCCCGAAGGTGCTGTGGAAAGACGAATTTCCAAACCGCTCCTATCGCCAGTTCTTGCGTGAATCGAGTATTTTCTTTGAATGCCGCACTCGGACGCAGTTCGTCTTACCAGCTCGAGATTATCAGGATTTCTCGTTTCTTCATACCCCACACCAAGCAGTGTGCCAACCATGATTGCCCTTCCTGAGAAATATTTGTTCTCGACTATCACTGGCTGACCTTGAAAGAAAGCGACTCCACTACCAGTCGTTACTCTGTATGTTGAAAGATATCGGCAAGCAGAAATGGACAGATCCTTTTCCTTGAAAGTTATCTGTTCCTTCAGCTCTTTCATCCAGAGTTCTTCGCAGCCAAAAAGTTCGTCTAACCCTTGTCCAGGGATTTTGAGAGATAGAGAGCCATCTTCCTTCATCCATCCGATTCGACCGTCTGCCAACACAGTTCCTCCGTTGGCCACATAACGTTTTATCGCCTGTGCGCTCATCTCGTCGAGGGTTATCGAAAACGGAATGAGTATCAGTTTGTATCTCGACAGATCTCCACTCAGGTCTGTGATGTGCAAGAAATCAATGTTCATACCCATGTCCATGAGTGCTTTGTACATTCCGAAGATATCCTTCCTGATCAGCTCGGCACTTTCTGCTCTCAAACATGCAAGGGCTTTGTGAGACTCGATGTTGTACAGTATGGCTACTTCTGCTGGTAATGGTCTTGAGTCTACAAAGATTTCTGTGTTTTCAGTTATTGTTCTTGCCACATTACCAGCGGCTATGGCCCTCTCATTAACTGTTCCGTCGTACTCAACAAGACCAAACCCCGATACTTCGTAACCACAACTCATGGGCAACCATGCGTAATAGTTCAAACCTTTAGCATTCCTCGAAACGGCAAGCCACGCCCATCTCTCAACGTCGTTCTTGTCGACGGGTTCGCCGAATCTCAGTCCTGTTACTCCATGTCCTGTTTGAAGTTCACCTATCCAGAAAGGCTTGCCACGACTTTCACAAGAAGAACGACTTGCATCCAGCGCTACTCCCATGTGGTGTGGTTTCAACGGCATCCATGAACCTGTGTGTTTCGGATAAAATGAAGTTCCCCATACATCGACCTTTTCAGCCAACCTCCAGTCATCTGAAGCACCATAACCTATGCCGGGTATCCCGTAAACACTTGATATGGCAGCATGACTCGAGATTAGATGATTATCATCCACGCTTCTAATAGCCGAGACCTTCCACTGTAGATCCTCTGCTATTTTCTCGATATTGAACTGAATCCAGTCCAACAAATCTCTGAAGCTCGAAAGAGAAACATACCTGGGTGCAATTACCTCTTCCCAATCTTCGTGCTTTCGGTACCATGCATCGTTCAAAGCTTCAATCGTTTTGTATTTCTTCCTGAGCCATTCAATGAATCTTTTCTGAGAATGGTTGCAGTAACAAAACCAAGGATCTTTTGCGTAGTCGATCCAAGACCACTGCACGATGTGAGGTTCTGACCAGATATCCCATGCGTGGAAGGACTCATGTGATGATACGACGCTGGCTACTCCCTTTAAGAACATTTCTATGTGTTTTCTCACCTCTGGATGATCCGAACAGTATCCTGGTGATGCTTGAGAGTGTATGACCAGTCCCGATCTGTCTACAAAGAGTGAATCTGGATAGTCTCTTTCTACCCAGTTTGGAGCAGAATCTGTGTACACCTGGACAACTGCTTTGATCTGCACTTTGTCTGCTACTGAGAGTAGCGTGTCGATCGTTGAAAAATCCCATTCTTCTGGCTTTGGTTCAGCAGTCGCCCAATCGTACCAAAACCTCACTGAGTTGAAGCCAAGAGATTTTATAGTAGTGATATCCTTTTCAATCTCTTGAATAGACTTGATTCTTGCAACCATAGGTGCTCGTGATCTGTGAGGTCCGTACCAAACAGAGACAGGAAAGAATTCCTTCAAGTTCATCACCCCTCAAAGATTTTCTTGTAATGTGCACTCATCTTTTTCTGGTGCTCATCGAAGATTTCTATGTTGTAGTCAACACCGAAGCCTTGGACATTTGGAGAAACAAAAATCTTCAGATCTTTGCCCCTTTCGTGCAGAATGTTCCCCGTTTGAGCCACAAGACACATAGTGATGGCAACTGCTGCAACCGTCGAAGAAGCTGCTAATCTTTCTTTCTTGCCTTCCAATGGGACAACGGCATCCTCGGGGGGTACACAATTGTCTATAATCACATCGGCGATATCCGAGAGCTTCTTGCCGCTACTGTGAGTTGGTGTTGCAATACTTTGATTTTGCATCGAAAGAATGGCGATAACAGTAGCGCCCACTTTCTTGCCGTACAGTGCAGCCTCAACTGGTGCAGCGTTGACGCCACCGTGTGAGTAAACGACCAAGACGTCTCCTTTCGCAATTGGTTGGTATCTCAGGAACCCATCTTCAATGTAGCCTTCCTTTCTTTCGATCAACAGCAAACCCGGAGCGCTCGCAGGACCGGTTGGACTAAACCACATCAAGCGGGGATCTGTGAGGGGGTTGAATCCAACAAAACTTCCATATCTGGGAAATGCATCCAGAACGGGAATAACCGAATGACCACTGCCAAACATGTGAACCAAACCATCGTTTGCAATACAGTCTGCCATAAGAGTTGCTGCCTTGAGGATGTTGTTTCTCTGTTCTGTCTTGATCTTCTGCAAAATGTTTTGAATCTTCTCAAGATACATCTCAAAGGCTAACAATTCCGTCACTCCTTTCGTTGTAATGTGAGTAGATATTTGGTACAACCAATAAGTTGTGCATCCTCTCCGAGAATAGAAATCTCCAAACGTGGTTGTTGAATTGATGGACTTATGTTTTGTCTAAGAACCTCCAAAGCCACATCTTTGAATACAGCCCACTGAGCCGACAGACTTCCAGCCAAGATTATCAGCTCAGGATTGAAGACGTTCGTCAGAATACTCAAAAGATATCCAAGAACCTGAGCAGTGGTTTGTACAATCCTCTTTGCGCAGTCGTTGGTACCCTGGATGTGCAAATGAAAAATCTCTTGTGTTGATCGCACTTCGTGATTACAAGCCCTTCTGAATCTTCTCAAAATGCCTGGGCCAGAAAGTACATCTTCAACGGTCTCGATATTGCCAGTCAATGGATCGGTTACCCTGATCCACCCTACGGAACCCGCTAACCTCTGTGACCCAGAGATCAGTGAGCCATTTGACATTATTCCAAGTCCAACTCCAGTTCCGATTACTAAGTACAGAAGATCCATCTCATGAACAGCACAACCTCTGTGAAGCTCACCGAGTAATCCGGCAACCCTATCGTCGATTACATGAATTTCAGGAATGGCGAAAGATTTCTCAAGATCCTCAGCGAGATTGAATCTTTTGAGACCAAACAGATTTGGAAGCCATACAGTGTCGTCTTTGAAAACGGCACCGGCTACCGAAATACACGAACTCGATATAGAGAACTCTCTTGAAGCCTCTCTGAATTCGTTCTTCAGTACAGATAAAATCTGCTCATAGTCTCTGGGTGTGGAGAATTTATTCTTTTTCATGATGATTCCATCTTCACTTGTGACTGCTACTCTTAAATTCGTTCCACCTATATCACACACGAAGAACATCAAGATCACTTCCTGAGATGAACTTGGACAGAGTACTTGTCACTTCTTATAACAGATTCTGTGTACTCGACTGGAATGCCGCTTCTATCAAAGGCAATCCGTTCCACGATGAATCCTGCAAAGGGCCATTTCACTTTGAGCAATTTGCACTCGTATTTATCGAGTACAGTCGCAAAGTATTTCTCATAGGCGGATGTTATAACTATCCCATATTTGCTCTCCAGAAGTTTGTAGAGTGATTGAGTCAGATCGTTTTGAAGAAAATCTACCACCAAGTACTCAGGAACATAGAAAGTCTGAATACCTAATGGTTCATCGTTTGCAAGTCTTAAACGTCTTACCATCACAACCCTTGTCTTGGGCTGTATTTGAAGAGCCTTTGATATCTTTTCATCTGCTTCTTTCACTGCCTTTTCAAGGACAATCGAAGATGCCTTTAGGCCCATTGTGGACATCTCTTCACTGAAACTTGAAAGCTTCCTCGGTCCTTGTCTAACCCTCGCATCCACTACAAAGGTACCTTTGCCCTGCCTTTTCACAAGGAAACCTTCCTCGACGAGCAGAGAGACCGCCTGTCTCACAACAGCTATGCTCACGCCAAAGGTTTGAGAGAGTTCTTTCTCTGTTGGTATCTTTTCGCCAGCCTTCCACACACCGGCGAGGATGTTCTTCCTCAGGATTTCTTTCAGTTGGTAATACAGAGGTTCTGTGGAATATGGATCGATCAAGAAACCACCCCGCTCACTATAATCATTATAATGATTATAATCATAATATGCAAGCAGAAGGAGAAGTGCTGAAAGATGACTTTCCAAGAGGGATATCGTAGTTGTGTTCTCTCAAATAAGCTCTGTGACGATTCTTCTTAGAGACAACACCGTGAAATATCGCTTTAGAGAGTGGTTCGAAGCTTTTCCTTTTATATATCTACATGTTAACAACGTCAGATTCTTCAAAGGACCTTGTCACGACAACTGATATACTGTCAAATCAACAATGCAAGAGTACCTACATGATTAGAAATATCTAATCCTTTGAATTGATCAAAGATTAAGCAATCGGAGTACCGATAATCTTGACAGGTTCGAATGACTGAGCGCACCAATGGTAGACTGCGTCGAGAGTTGTGAACGAATGAACTCCATCATCGTTCTTGCCATGTCTGTGTCTGTGAGATTGCTCACGCTGCTTGTAAGGTTTATCATCGTATTTGAAAGTTCCTTAGCGGCGGAACCAAGCCTGTTAGTTGTGGCACCTATGTAAGAACGCAAGTTGCTCGTTTGTTCCAAGGCTTTGTCTATCTCTTCGATGGCACTTTGAGCATTCTGAGGAGTGCTCAGATTCAAGTTCTCAACGCCGAGCGTTTTTGTATTGACAGGACTTATCGTTATTGACATCTTTTGCCCCTCATTTGGTCCAGTCTGGACTTGAAAGTTTCTCACCTCTTGCAGAACTTTTATGTTGTTGTACTGCGTTTGTTCAGAGGTCTTGTTTATCTGTTGTTGAAGTTGTCGAAACTCCTCTGCAAGGGCAGCCCTGTCTGAAGAACTCAGCGTACCACCCGAAGCTTGAACAGCAAGTTCTCTCATCCTCTGCAAATTCGAGGTGATAGAGTTCAACCCACCTTCGGCTACATTCATCATGCCGATGGCGTTGTATACATCACTCATAGCCTGCTGGTATCCTGTGATCTGTGCTCGAATTTTCTGAGAGATAGTGCCAGCTGAGACATTCGCATTGAATGGTATGATGGCTTGACTGAGCTGGGTTGAAAGATTGCGCTGCTGATTCTGTAGAAAGTCAAGGTATCTAACCATCCATGCATTTGTGATATCGTTGATCCTCATAACGACCCCTCCATTTTTATAATACCATTCTTTCGAAAAAACGCAAGATGGTTGTGAAATTTTGTTTCTCATTTTCTGCTTTACCGAGTTTTTGTATCAGTGAATTCGCAGCGTACTATGAATGTGAACGGTAAAGATCACTTTGTGATAACATAGTACTGCATGCGAAAAAAGGAGGTGCTGAAAAAGTGAAGTTTTCACCGAAAAATCTTTGGTCTGTGAGAGATAGAGGGCAGATTGAGTCTTTCACAGAAGAATATGCAAAGTTCATTGATTCATCAAGAACAGAGAGGATGGCTATCAGAGAATTTGAAAAAATGCTCCAAGATGCCGGATACATATCAATAGAAGCTTTTGATGGCAAGGCGACCAAAGTCTATGCAGTTAATCGTGGAAAGTCTCTGATAGCGCTTCACCTTGTTCGCAAACTCGAGAATGGTCTCAATTTGGTAGCGGCACACATCGATGCACCGAGGCTCGATCTAAAGCCTCAACCACTCTTCGAAGAGGAAGAGATCGCACTTGCGAGAACTCATTACTACGGCGGTGTGAAGAAATACCAGTGGCTCAGTCTTCCATTGGAACTTCACGGTTATGTTGTCAAAGACACCGGCGAGATCGTCGAGATTCATTTAGGGCAATGCAAAGACGACCCAGTTTTTGTGACTCCTGACTTACTACCACACCTTGACAGAAAGGATGCTCTACTCAGTGAGAAGTTCGATGCAGAAAAGCTTTCGATTGTCCTTGGTACTATCCCACTTGCTGGTGTGCAAAAAGAGGCTGTGAAAACCTACATTCTGAAATTGCTGAGCGACAGATACGGTTTAAAAGAAGAAGATTTCGTAAGCGGTGAGTTTGAACTCGTACCAGCACTGAAAGCCAGAAGTGTAGGCTTAGACGAAAGTTTGCTTGGAGCATATGGTCACGATGACAGAATCTGTGCCTACACTGCCATAAAAGGGCTGATCGAAGTTCAAAATCCTGTTAGGTCATGCGGAGTTATTCTCTTCGATAGAGAGGAAATTGGCAGCGAAGGTAACGCGGGAGCGAAAGCCAATTTCTACGTGATGGTCTTGAAAAAGATTCTCAAATCCCAAGGTTGCACCGACACCTCACTTGGCGTAGACGAGCTTTTCTCCAGAACTAATATAATCTCTGCAGATGTTTGTCCAGCCATCGACCCTATGTTCAAAGAAGTACACGATCTTAACAACGCTGCAAGGGTTGGGTATGGTGTTGGGCTTGTCAGGTACACAGGCAGTGGTGGAAAATCTGGCTCCAGTGAAGCACACGCAGAGTTCGTTGCTAAGGTGAGAAAGGTGTTAAACCAAGAAGGTGTTGTTTGGCAGGTTGCCACCATGGGAAAGGTAGATCGTGGCGGTGGGGGTACAGTTGCGAAGTTCCTCGCCGAAAAGGGTGCCTGTGTCTTAGACATGGGTCCTGCTTTACTCGGTATGCATTCGCCTTTCGAGCTCGTCTCAAAGGCAGATCTTTACGAAACTTACAGGGCATACAAAGTGTTGTTGGAAAAACTCAGCTAAAATAAAGGGGACCTTCTGGTCCCCTTCTTATTAGATTAGACGCATAATGCTTTTAGAACTTTGTGTCGAAACTCAATACGAACCTTTGTTCACCCATAAGACCTGCAAAGTTTGAATACTCATAGACATAAGCTGCAAAACCTATCTTTACAAAAGGTATATCGAGCTTCACACCACCTGTGAGCCATCCTGCATGCAATCCACCGTAAAGTTTTGCAAAACCAAAGTCTGTCATCAAACCAAAGTTGAGCTTTCTGAAGATTGTCTTTTGTTGATTGAGAATGTCCTCAACCTCTGCCGCGACGGTCAGAAACTGCCATGTGTACGAAGCTCCAGCCGAAAGGATGTACCTTGGACCATTGGAAAGAATGTCATTAAAGTTGGCAAAAAAGCTCATGCCCAGTCTGAAATTTTCCAAGTCATAGGCAACACCAGCACTTGCAATGAAGAACGGTTTGTTGATATTCGCAAGGATCTTTGATGGATCATCCGGCAGAATGCCTGCAAATGGATCTGAACCACGCAAGTTCACCTGCGCAGGGAACTCAGTAACAGTTGCAGGAATGATAAATCCAGCCATGCCTCCGCCGAAGGCTGCGCCAACTCTTATATTTTCAAATTTCAGCGCGCCACCTACAACCCCGAAATAATCCATCCAAGCTCCAAGTTCGACATTATCCAGTCTCATCAGAGAAAGATTCCAAAATGCATTGGCTTGAAGACCTCCCATACCTCCAACTGTGAAATTGCCTATCTTCATCCCATAACCAGCGGCTAAATTCAAATCGTAACTGTGAACACCCTGAAGTGCAGCCAAAAGTGCTGTGTCTGTTGCAAGATCTGTTATTGAGGCTGGATTTGAGATGTAAGGAATTAGTTTTGTGAGTTCAGCAACGTTGTTTGAAAGGCCAGGTGAAAACCTCAGCTCAAAGCCACCGGTGAAGAGCGCTGGGTTGAGTATCAATGCGTTCACTCCACTGACCGTTGTTGTATAGACACCGCCCATCGCCAGACTCTCAACGGGTTTGAAAAACCCTGGGAAGACTTCCCACTGGTATGAAACTCCCAGCACGGCAAAAATTATCAGCAGACCAACGAGTATCTTTTTCATTCTTCACCACCTGCCAAAATATCGAAGAGATCAGATAATTTCTCAGCATTGCACAAGGCTGACGTGGCTGGCACATCTGGTAATGTGAGATCAACACCAATTATTCCAATTACTTCGCTCATAATCTCGTATGCCCAAACAAATTCATCGCAAGCCCTTTCATCATTGTACAAACCGCTTGTTGCGTCGGTTGTAAAAGAGGCAGAGTTTGCTATAGTGTTCTTGATCAATTGCTCGTCTGTTATCTTTCCGTCGTTGTTTATGTCAAAGATCAGATTGAGCATATAACCAAGATCGTACCACGCACAGAAAGCCGCATACATAGGACTTGAGTCTGCCGTTTGTGTTGCAGTAGCAAGAACATAATAACCACTTGTCAAGAGTTTGAGTACATGTGCCTCGTCGAAAAACTTGGAAATCTTTGATACAATTGTTCCTGCATTGGTCTCGATAATCTGCCAGAAGTCTGGTTCACTGTCGTTTTTAGTCTTTGGCATGAACTGTGAAAGATCCAACCCAAGTTCTTCTGCGATATTTTCTAAGTCAGAAATAACGTCCGTAATAGTCTTTCCAGATTTTCCCGCAGCCGCTTCAAGTATAATTTTCACAGCTTCGATTGCTTGGTCGTTCAATTCGTCTCTCTTTTCATAAAGAGCTTCAGCAAACTCATAGAGCGTACTGGTTGAATCGAGCAACTTCATCAGCTGTTCATTTGACAGTCCTAAATCCAGCAACCCATTCAAAACTGAGCCTGCGAGAGCTATGGCTTTGTCGTAATCTTTTCCGCTCAAAGCACCTGCTGCCGCAGCCAACTTTTGATCTGTCGTTCCTGAGTTCAAAAGGTTTTGAAGTTCAAAACTTCCAAAGAGATTGAAGGCGCATGAGGACAGAAACAGACCAGCGAGCACGGCAATCCAAAGCATTATCAGAGTCTTTCCCGTCACGGGCACCACCCCCTTCTTTGTGATATTATACTCTAAAATCAAAAAGCATCAGTACATTCACTTTACATACTGCCAAGGTTAACGATGCTGCATAAACGCTTTAATAACAACAAATTATTAACGGCATGCCATCTTTTACCTGAAAAGTGAACGCCAAAATCGGCAATCTTCAGATTACCCAAAGTTTCTTGAGAGTTTCAAACTTTCAGATCGATTTGATGGATTGCTTTTGGTTTGCCATCTTCAGTCAAATAAAAGCTACTCGATACGAGTCGTCCAAAGAGCTCTTGTCCATCATAGAAGCTGAACTTTGTGGGTAAGAAGCCCAGGTATATGGCACCAACGTTAGCATCCTTCAAAGACAAAAGTTTTTCTCTTCCTTCTTCGTCTACAAACCACACCTTCAGTTTTGCAAAGATTGGATCTGATTCATCAATCCACTTGTTGCCGTCGGCATCATATCTTGCAAGTTCTGCAAAACCATTTCCAGTAGTAGGTCCAAACAACTCCGTGCCGTTGTCGATCCTACCGTTTTCATTGAGATCTAAAGCCAGAAAGCCAAGATTTGTCGAAGGTTTGCGCAACTGGTCAACTACACCGTCCAAGTCGAGGTCTATCTTCATCTCTTTGACGGAAAACTCTGGTGGCAAATTGTCGAGCTCGAGGAACAATGGATCTTTCAGAGCTTCTCCGAGTCTTAACTGGAAACTCTCTTCAAAGTAAAAAGATCTTTCCATTCTCAGGGAAAGCGTGAAATCGATTGTTCTTCCATCTTTTGTTTTAACGGTTCCAGTGGTTGAATAGGTCATTTTTTCAGATTCGAAGTACCTCTGGCTGCTTTCATAGACTAAACCAAAACTACCTCTTGTCTGTGACTGATTTTGAGATCCTTCAACTTCAGATGGACTATCTTTCTCTGAGAGTTCCAAGGCAAGTAATCTCACCTTTTTTCCTGTGAGTTTTTCCAGCAGATACTTTATGAGCTTGAGTTTTGCTTTTTCTTCGTCTGAAAGTTTTAGAACAGGTTCTTTACTCTGCTCAACAGCAAGACTCTGAACGTTAGCAGGACTCTGAACGTTATTCGGTGGGTTATACCAAACCTGTAATTTCTCAGCTTTTTCATAACTTCTCTCGAAGCTGTAATAGCTTTTTGATTCCACTGAATAACTTTCTATTCTCATCTTTCCACCTCAAAAACTATATCGACAAGAAATGAAAAAACGAAAGGGCGATCTTCGATCGCCCCCTTGCCATCATGAAAACGCCTCAACGTGCCGCTTTAAAAGCCCAACCTTTTCTGATCGTCTGAGACAATGCAGCCAAGCCTACCAGAATAAATCCAGTTAGATCTGTTACCAACCCAGGGAAGACCACCATTATACCACCAATACTGTAGAGCAAAGCCTCCAATGGCTTTAACCGCCCGACGAAGTAACTGGTCAACCCACCAGATAAGACTATCAATCCCAAGGTTGTGGTAAGTAGGGGCCAAATCAGTGACAGTGGATCTTTCATTCCAATCAACAAGATCTGTGGATAATACACAAAGACGTATGGGACCAAGAATGCTGCAATACCTATTCTTGTTGCAGTTACACCTGTTTTGAACGGGTCTGATCTGGCTATTCCAGCACCAGCCATAGCTGCAAGTGCAACAGGTGGTGTGATGTCTGCGATGACTCCAAAGTAAAAGGCAAACATGTGTGCTGGCAGAACCCAGACTCCCAACCTGAGAAGAGCTGGTGCTGCTATCGTTGATGTGATCACGTAATTCGCTGTCGTTGGTACACCCATTCCCAGGATCAAACTGGTGAACATGGTGAAGATCAAGGTGATCAGAAGGTTTCCTCTGGCAAGATCGACAAGTGCTGTTCCGAGCTTCAACCCCATACCAGTCACCGTGACTACTCCAATGATTATACCCGCACAAGCAGTTGCAGCGACAACGCTCAACGCCCCTCTTGCACCTGCTTCTAATGCTGCCGGTATGTCAGAGAGCTTCATCCTCGTTCCTTTTCTGATCATCGAAGTTATTACAGAAACCACTATTGCGTAGAAAGCAGCCCGAACCGGTGTAAAGCCTGTCACCAAAAGGTACAGAACGATTATCAGAGGTAACAGCAAATGTCCTCTCTCAACCAGGACCTTCCCAATCTTGGGAAGCTGTTCTCTCGACATACCCTTCAGTCCAATCTTTTTCGCCTCCCAGTGAACTGCCATCCACACAGCAAAGAAATAAAAAATTGCTGGGATCATCGCGGCGATGATGATCTTTCCATAGGGTATGCCAGTGAACTCCGCCATGAGGAAGGCCGCAGCACCCATTACAGGAGGCATTATCTGCCCACCAGTGGAAGCCGTTGCTTCAACTGCGGCAGCGAACTCTGGTCTGTATCCTAATTTCTTCATCATCGGTATCGTGAAGCTACCAGATCCAACGGTGTTTGCGACCGAACTACCTCCGATAGTTCCTTCCAGTGCACTGGTGAAGACAGCCACTTTTGCCGGTCCTCCAGAAGCCCATCCAACCAATGCGTTGGAGAGATCTATGAACAACTGCCCAAGTCCAGTTCTCTCAAGAAAAGCGGCGAGCAATATGAACAAGAACACAAAGGTTGATGAAACACCAAGTGGTATTCCAAAAATGCCTTCGGTGGTAAAGAACAAATGCCCTATCAGCCTCTGCGGAGAGATTCCCCTGTGCGCCAGGACTCCTGGCATGTATCTACCGAAAACTGCATAGATGATGAAGGCACACGCCACAATGACCATTGGTAGACCGACAATTCTTCTGACTGCCTCCAAAATGAGTATTAAGCCAAGTATCCCGACAACAAGATCGAGCCTTGTAACGGTGCCAGCCCTCAAAACGAGGTCTTTGTAATTGATCACAATGTACATGGTGGTCATAGGGGCTAAAATGGCGAGCGCCAGGTCCAATGGATTGATTTTGTCCTTACGCCACTTCTTGCTCGCGGGGTAGAGCAAGTAAATCAAAGTCAAGCCAAAGGTGAGGTGTATCGATCTCTGTATCATGGCATCGAGTACTCCAAAGGCAGCTGTGTACAGCTGAAAGACAGAAAAGGTTATGGCTATTGCTGCAACCAGTCTTGCAAAGAATCCCTTGTATTTTCTGTAGGCTGATTCTTTATCGTATTTCTGCAATATTTCTTCAACTTCCTGTTGGGAGATCTTCTCTTCGTCCAAACTTTTCACCCCTTACTCAAATTTGGATTTCAAGACCGTGGAGGATAACGTCAGCAATTCATTTACCTTTGCTATATCTTTGAACATGAGATCAGAACCATCTTCAAAGATCAAACCGTGGCCATCTAAATGAGAAACTCGAAGGGAGATTTCTTTGAAAGTTCGAGATATACGAATTTTGAACAGCCCATTCTCGATCTCGAATCCCCCTTCGCTATCTGATGGAAGACCTGCTCCTAAGGAGCTGTACCAACTTTCGTACAGATGAAGAGTACCGTCGTCTTGAATTTCGTACAGTTCATAGACTGTGGTCTTTTCTACAGAGTGAACAAATGTCAGTATAAACTTTCTGCTCAAAACTTCTTTGCGATAAACGATTTCACCGTTTTTCTTGATGAACAGTATAGGTGCTCTCTCAACTCTGAGTGTTGCAGAAAGGCTAACAACTACTGCCAGAGCTAAGTACAGAAAACGCATCGATCATTACAAGCCCATTTCTTTGAAGAATCTCTCGGCTCCTGGATGCAGTGGTATGGACATTCCTTCTTTACCGGTCTCTGGGAGTATCATTTCACCTTTTGCATGTGCTTCAATCAATCTCTTCTGGTTCGCGTACATCGTCTTGAGCATTTCGTAGACGAGGTCTGCTGATAGGTCTTCTCTGACCGCCAACATTGCTTTGACTGCAACTGTTTCAGTGTCTCTGTCGACGCCTTTATAGGTGCCAGCGGGTATGACGATCTTTGTGTAGAATGGGTAGTTCTTCTGCAGGATCTGCACGATCTTCTCATCAACAGGTATGATGGTTATTTTCTTAACAGCTGCCACGTCTATTATCGCTGCCGTTGGATGTCCAGCCGTAACAAATGCTGCGTCTATATTCTCGTTTTTCAAGTTGTCTGCAGCTTCAGCGAAACTCAGATACTGAACTTTGATGTCGTTGTAGGTTATTCCGGCAGCCATTAGGATGTGTCTTGCATTGACTTCTGTACCGCTTCCGGCTGCACCAACTGCAACTCTCTTACCCTTCAGATCGTAGACGCTGTTGATTCCCTTATCGGCGAGTGCAACAATCTGAATGGTTTCAGGATAGAGCGTTGCCAGTCCGCGAATACCTTTATAGGGGTTGTCTTTGAAAAGCTCGATGCCAGAATAGGCATAGAAGGCGACGTCGTTTTGTACAAAGATCACATCAACCTCTTTGTTCTTCAGAAGGTTCACGTTTGCAACCGATGCACCAGAACTCTGAGCCGACGCATTGACATTCTTCAGATTTCTTGTCCAGATATCTGCCATCGCCGCTCCCAGAGGGTAATACACACCTGCGGTACCACCAGTTGCGATCGTCAAGAAAGTTACGCCGAAGGCAAAGACAGCTGTAATGACTAAGATCATGCTAACAATAACTCTTTTCACCTTTAATCCCTCCCCTTTGATGGTGTTATGTTAACACAAAAATTATATCACAGAAATGATATTCAGAGTAAATTCACTGACTTTGAGAAAGCAGCCCTTACATCAAGTTTTTGTGCGACTTCTGCTCAACTCACATTAGCACTCAACGTTGCACAAAGTCTGAAGACTCTGTAAGCCTCGGTGTAACTTTGTGCTTTGTAAAGTAATGTTCTTGCATCTTTTCGAACGATTCCTGGTATCAAAAGCGCCATCTCTGTCATCGCCGATTTGATAAAAGAAACCTCCAACTCAACAGGTTCTTTTTCCACCGTTGGTTCGAATTTCTCCAGATTTTCAAGAGCTTCTTTGACACCTTTTCTCAAAAGCTCCTTGACAACTTCAAAAGGATATATCTTTGCAGAATATCTTCCATATGCTTCCTTTACAGCTACACCAACAAAATCGTTAAGCTCTTGCTTAGCGCACTCTATAGTTGTCTTGTCGCCTGTGACAAGTACAACCGGAACGCCAAAAGATCCCGCGAGTCTGCCATTCAGACCTGCCTCACTCATCAATTTTCCATTGACTTTTGCATACAAGATTCTACCTGTGTAAGTGTGATCCATTATCGCTTCCATACTGCCTGCTCTTGCATGGTATCCAACGAAGAAGGTTGCGTCATAACTTTCATCGATTCCCTGCATCATGCTCCACGGCTTTGGGCTACCGCTTATCAAAACAGCTCTTGGGTGGAGCTCTTCGACCAGAATGTTGTCCATGTTGTTGTGTGAATCGTTCACAACAACCTCTGTGGCACCAAATTCATATGCCGCTTCTACTATCGCGTTGACTTCCTTAGTCATGAGTTTTCTGAATCTTTCATATTCTTTTGTATCTGGTTCTACATGTGACAGAGAAACCACACCTGAAATACCTTCCATGTCCGCAGAGATGAAGATCTTCATCTTTCATTTCCTCCTTCTGCAACCTTCAATAAATGCCTCGAAAAGCCTTAACTGCTCTGGATATCTTTCAATCATCCTCTCTGGATGCCACTGAACAGCGAGGATAAAAGCCTCGTCGTCAACCTTTTCTATGGCTTCGACTATCTTGTCTTGTGCGTGCGCCACAGCTTTCAAAAGCGGTGAAACTTTTTTAACAGCTTGGTGGTGGAAACTGTTCACTGAAAGTTCTTCTTTGCCAAAAAGCTTTTGAAGGAAACTGTCTTTCTGAAGGTGGATCTTGTGTGTTGGGTAAAAATCTGGAGCATCCTGAGAGTGCTTTAGGCTACTTTCACACTCTGAATATATGTCCTGGTACAAACTGCCGCCGAGAGCAACGTTTATCAACTGTATTCCTCTGCAAATGCCAAAGATGGGTTTCTTGACCTTGAAGAAAACTTTGCAGAGCTCTATTTCTTGTTCATCTCTTAATGGAGTTATCGTTCCAAGTCCTCTTCTCGGCTGCTCGTCATACCATTTTGGATCGAGATCAAAACCACCCGAAAAAAGAATACCATCGAGTATCTCGGCAAGACGTTGAAGGTTCTGTTTATCAGCGTAAAGTGGTATCATGACAGGGAGCGCCCCTGCCTTTTCTACAGCTTTGTAATAAGTTTCATTCAGTTTTGATGAATTCTCGTCTACAGAACAAGTTATTCCTACCATGGGCTTCATAACCTGAATTATACTATTTATCGGTGCGAAAAAGTCAACTTTCGTCTTCAAGATGAATTGATATGCAAAACCAAAGTGTTGTAATCTAAAACTGACACAGCAAAAAAGGAGATGATCTATGTGTTCGATTTGTTGATTCTCAACGGAATAATAGTTGATGGGACATCCAATCCTTGGTTCTGTGGTGATGTTGGTGTTGTTGGAGAAAAAATCTCAAAGGTGGGCAATCTGAAGAGATACAAGGCAAAAAAGGTAATAGACGCGAAAGGGCTGATTGTCTCACCAGGTTTCATAGACATTCACAGTCATTCAGATTTCCAATGCATAGTTGATTACAGATGTGAGAGCAAGGTTAGACAAGGTGTGACAACTGAGGTTGTTGGTAACTGTGGTTATTCACTCGCTCCACTGATTGGCTCGGCTCTCAGAGAATCGAGGAAAACACATCTTGAGCTCTACGGTACAGAGGCAGGATGGCAGAGTGTTGAAGAATATTTGCAGGTTTTGGAAGACTCGAGACCTTCAGTAAACCTCGCGACACTGGTTGGGCATGGAACGATTAGAAAGTCTGTGATGGGTTATGAGAAAAGGCAGCCAACCAAAGAAGAACTTTCTGATATGAAGGAACTGCTCGACAGGTCGATGAGACAGGGAGCCTTCGGCATGAGTACAGGTTTGATATACTCGCCTGGGTCCTTCGCAGAGACCAAAGAACTGATAGAGTTGTGCACTATTGTGGCAAGAAGAAATGGGATCTACACAACGCATATGAGGAGTGAAAGTGAGCACTTAGAAGAATCCGTTGCCGAATCGATTGAAATAGGTGAAAAATCTGGTGTGCCAGTACAGATCTCTCACCACAAAGCTTGTGGAAGAAAGTACTTTGGCAAGGTGAACAAAACACTCGAGATGATAAGAAATGCGAGAAACAAAGGCATCGATGTAACTTGTGACGTTTATCCTTACACCGCCACTGCGACAGATCTGGACGCAATCTTGCCAAACTGGGTACACGAAGGGGGCATTGAGAAACTCTTAGAAAGGCTCAAAGACCCCAAAACAAGAGAAAGGATCAAGGAAGAAATAGATCCGGTTCAGCAAGCGATGAGTGGCTACGAGAATCTGTGCATCACATATACCTTCACAGAATCGAACAAGCGATTTCAGGGAAAAAGTCTCGCAGAAATATCCAAAATTCTCAACAAAGACCCACTTGATGTTGCTTTAGATTTGATAATCGAGGAAAGAGCGAAGGTTGGCATGATGAGGTTTGCAATGGACGAAGAGGATGTCAAGAAAGTTATTCAGAGTCCTTTTTCCATGATTGGTTCCGATGGCAGTGCTCTATCGCTGGAAGGTGTTCTTGGTTCCGGACACCCACACCCCAGGAACTTCGGGACCTTTCCAAGAGTAATTGCCCACTACGTTAGAGAACTCAAAATCTTGACTCTTGAAGTTGCCGTACACAAAATGACATATCTTCCAGCGAGAAGAATCGGTCTTTTTGATCGTGGTATCATTCGACCCGGTGCCTTTGCCGATATCGTGGTCTTCGATTTTGACAAAATTCAAGACACTGCAACCTACGACAATCCCAAGAGATATCCACAAGGCATAATCCATGTGATAGTCAATGGAACTATCACAATCCACAATTTGGAACACACCAATGCCCGTTCGGGTAAGGTGTTGAGAAAAAAATAGTACCAGTGAAAGGGTCAAGCGATACAGATCAACAGTTCTCTAATGATCTTCGCCGCAAGTAGACAGGTTCTTTCAGAGAAATCTAAGGGTGGCGAGACCTCGACAAGATCGAACCCAACTATCTCGAGTTCTCTGAAGGTCTTTATGATCTCAAAGACCTCCTTCGAGGTGCAGCCTCCAGGTTCTTGTGTCCCTGTTCCTGGGGCGTAAGCTGGGTCTATCACATCGATATCGAAGGTCACATAAACGGGAAAATCTTTGAACTGTTCAAAGCTGTTCAGAAAGGGTTCCTTAACATCTACAAGAAAAGTATTCACATGTTCTTTGGCAAACTCAAACTCTTCTTCTACACCCGATCTGATACCAAACTGATACAGATGCTTGTCTTGAATGCACTCGCAGACCCTTCTGAGTACCGTTGCGTGAGAGAGTCTTTCACCGAAAAAGCTGTCCCTCAGGTCTGCATGAGCATCGAAATGAATAACCTTCATCTTTGGGTACTTTGAGGCTACCTGTTTGATCACAGGATAGGTGATCAGATGTTCTCCGCCGATGAAAAGAGGGATCTTACCGTCTTTGACGATCTGGTGTGCTGTTAGTTCAATCATTTCAAGACTCTTGTTCAGATTGCCCAAGGGTAGTTCGATGTCTCCAAGATCGTAGAAACTTTTTTCGTTCAGAGAATCATTCAAATATGGGCTATAGTCTTCTAATCCATAGGACAGCTCTCTGATCCTCCCTGGTCCGATTCTCGTGCCAGGTCTGAAGCTTGTCGTCTGATCCAAAGGGGCTCCAACAACGACAACCTTACTCTGCTCATAACTCTCTTTTGATCTGAGAAACTTGTACTGATTCAAGAATTTTACTTGTGTCTTCACCGTAGAACCTCCTCAGTCTTGAACTTCTTCAACGCTCAAAATCCTGTCTATCCTGAAGGTTCTCATTTCCTTTCTCTGGAAACAATAAGCGCGAAGCCCATGAAAGCTCTTACCCTGGTATGAAAACTCACCAATCTCTAAAGGTTCTAAGACTCTGATTGTGCATTGATTGTTTCGATCCAGATAGAGTATTCTTATGCATTTTTTCTCTTTCATCGCTTCATCAATCACTTTCAACTTAGCACTCAAGTCCATCAGCTTGTGCGAATGCTGGTGCTGTAAGGTAACGAGGAAATAGATGATTCTCTTGTCGATTATAACATCTGACCTTCTTACCCCTCTTGTCAACGAAATGCCATCCAAAGATCTGCATCTGCTCAAGGCTACGTACAGTTGTCCTGGTGCAAAGAGTCTCCTTGAAAGATCTATTATCACGTTGTCGAAGGTCTTGCCCTGGCTCTTGTGAATAGTGATTGCCCATGCGAGTTTCAGCGGGTACTGTCTGAATGAACCAACGATCTTTGTCTCTATTTGTTTTTTCCTCCTGTTGTAGCTGTAGTGGAAGATATCCCATTCATAAGGTGTCACTTCCTCGATCCTGTAATCGGGGAATTTAACCAAGATGACTGTCTCTGAGTTGGCTCGAAGCACATCAACGATCTTACCTACAGAGCCATTAACCCATCGTCCATCGGCATCGTTGTTGAGCATCATGATTTGAGCGCCCTTCTTCACAAAAAGCTTGTAGTCTGCCGGATAGGAATCTTCATCGAATTTGCCAACGATCTGTGCATCGAACGTATAAGTTCTGCCGTTTAATTCTTCGAGCCTCTGTTGGTTTATCTTTCTTGCGGTTTCGTTATGGGCTGTCAAGTACACAGTATAGCCATCTTTGTTCGATTGAGCACCAACACGTTTGTTCAAAAGCGAGAGGCTTTCTTGGCTGATCTTGCCGTTCCTGATTTCATTCAAAATTCTTATGAATCGTTCATCTTCTTGCCTGTATACTTTTTGCAACTCTATGAACTCCCACTCGACACTTTTGAAGGCGTCTGAATCGAAGAAGTATTCACTTTTGTAACGCTCTTTGAAAAAGTCTTTCTCCTTTTCTGTTACTACCGGTGGCAGCTGGTACAGATCGCCTATTGCTATTACTTGAGTTCCGCCAAAGGGTTTTTGTTTGTACTTACCGTTCAATCTCAAAAACCTGTCAACACAGTCGAACAAGTCCGCTCTGACCATAGAGATTTCATCTATCACCACTGCATCTATATGTTTGTAGATCTCCTCTTCTACTGATTGAACTTTCTCGACTGTGATATCTGGCTTGAAACTAAAGAAAGAGTGAATCGTCTCACCTTTAACATTCAGCGCGGCAACACCTGTCGGGGCAAGCACGACAACCTGTTTCTTGGTTTTCTCACGGAAATACTGGAGCAGTGTGGATTTTCCAGTACCTGCTTTGCCCGTTATAAAGATGTTTTTGTTTGAATTCTCCATCAAATCCAATGCCTTCAAAAACTCTTCGTTCAGTTCTATTCTCTGCACAATCTATATACTAACACCATATAAATCAAGCAAAAAGGTTGACGATTGAATTAGATCGTATATAATTATCCTAAACAAAGGGGGTATGTTGATGAAAAGGTCTTTGGTTGTTCTAATTCTCACCTCATTGGTAATCCTAAGTTTTTCGCAGATCAGTCTTGACGAAGCAGCTCCAGTTATTCAAAAGCTTGGCATTTTGAAAACCATCGACGATTCAGCACTGACTTACGATGAGTTCTATTCCGCAGTTGCGAAGGCATTTCCTGGCAAAGAAACTTTGGTCAAAAAGGGTTCAGATTCTGTTTTGCGCAAAGACTTTATCATGACTCTGGTAAAGGTACTTGGTCTTGAACAAGAAGCGGCAAAGTTCACAGAGATCTGTACACTCGCCAACGACGAAGACAAGGTTCCAAAAGAGGCGATCGGTGCCTTCACGCTGGCTTTCAGAAGCAACAGGCAGTTGTTAGACTACCGTTATGGTCATCTGCTTGAGCCGCTTTCACCCATCACAAAATCTGAAGCAGCAAGATCTCTTTATATGGCGCTCTATCCACCAAAGCGTGGTGGCACAATCGTAACGGCAGTTGGAGCAGATCCGAAGGGTTTCAACACCTTGTTTACCTCCGCAGGTTTAACATGGACGATCTGCAACATCATCGGTGATGGCTACACAGGTACCGACGACAACGGTTTTTATCACCCACGAATGATCAAGAGAATGCCTTCTCTGGAAAACGGGCTTGTGAAGATCAATCCAGATGGTTCGATGAGTATAACCTTTGAACTGCGCAAGGGTATGAAGTGGCACGACGGTCATCCAGTCACAGCACACGATGCAAAGTTCCAATGGGAAGTAATGATTTCGGAAGCTCCTGTGACATCGAACTACTTTGAAAGAATGGTTGATCGTGTTGATATAATCGATGATTATACTTTCACGATTCACCTTCCAAACCCAGCGCCTGGTGCAGAGCTCGGCTCTTCTGTGTACGCATACTACTACGGTTGGTTCCAGTTGCCAGAGCATCTGTTCAGAAAAGATTTCGAAGAGGCTAAGAAAACAGGAAAATGGGACGAATTTGTGCAAAAAGTCACCTTCAATCCTGTGATGACAGGTCCCTACAAATTTAAAGAATACGTCGAAGGACAGTACATCGTTCTTGAGGCTTTTGATGAATACTACATGGGACGTCCCAACATCGACCAATTAGTGATGAGAATAATTCCAGACAGCGACGTTGTGTTTGCTTCTGTCTTGAAAGGAGAAATAGATTTCGGCAGGTACACACTCGATCTCAAACAGAGTTTGCAACTTCAAAAAGATAAAGGCGACCTGTTCAACGTCTATTTCACTCCAAATGTGGCAGAATGGACACTCGATCTGAACTTCAGAGATCCGCAAGATCTTTCAAAACCTCACCCAATCTTCTCTGACATCAGAGTAAGGCAAGCCATTCTGTACGCAATCGACAGACAACAGATCAACAACGTGGTCTTCTTCGGAAAAGGACAGATCGTCGACACCTGGATCACAGAGGTCCACATGATGAGAGATGCTCTCAAAGGAGACCACATAAAGAGGTATCCGTATGATCCAAAGAAAGCTGAAGAGTTGCTGGCACAAGCTGGATGGAAGAAGAACAAACAAGGCATGTTGGAAAAAGACGGCAAGCTCTTTGAATTCACACTGATCGCTGGAGCAGGTTCCAGTCAAAACGAACTGATGACACAGTTGATTCAAGGTATGCTCAAGAAAGTTGGTATTTCCGTAAAAATAGAACTCAAGCCGGCACTCGTGATTTGGGACGAAGCACCCATGGGCAAGTTCGATGCCTGGCTGACAGGTTGGGGTTATGGTGTCAGTGACGAGGCTTTGAACTACTGGGGCAGTGATATGATACCGTCTGATGCAAACAACTGGGGTGGAACCAACTACACAGGTTGGTCCAATCCAAAGAACGACGAGATACTCGCCAAGATGGCGACAGAAATAGACTATGCAAAAAGAGTTCAGCTCTACAAAGAACATTTTGCATTGTGGACGAACGATCTTCCAGTGCTACCGCTGATCTCTGATCCGACTCCTCATTTTGCGAAAAAATACATAAAGAGCTTCAACTCGACTTATGACAGTGGGCTCGGCTGGATCATCTACAACTGGTACATAGACACAGAAAAACGATGAAAGCTGGGGGGTATTCCCCCAGCTTTTTTCAGCAAGGAGGCATAGGATGAATTTTCACACTTTGATCGAGAAAATCCCCGATTACCAAAGATTTTTCTATGTTGACGAATTTGACGAAAGAACCGATCGTCTTGCGCAGAAATATCCCAAGATCGTGAAGGTTTATCAGATGGGAAAGTCAAGAAAAGGTCATCCGATAAAGGTCATTCAGATTGGTAATGGTTCTAAAAGTGCTTTACTCTTTGGCTGTCCACATCCGAATGAGCCAATAGGGGCAATGATGCTGGATTTTCTTGCCCAAGAACTTGCCGAAAATGAAGCCTTGAGATCTCATTTTGACTACACATGGTATTTGATAAAGGTAATAGACCCTGATGGTACTAAGTTGAACGAGGGATGGTTTTCAAATCCACAGTCTATAGAAGCCTATGCAACAAACTTCTACAGACCACCTGGATTCAAGCAAGTGGAATGGACCTTTCCGGTAGATTACAAAACCTTACATTTCCATGATCCGCTGCCCGAAACTCAGGTGCTCATGAAGATAATCGAAGAGCAAAAACCTGCTTTCATGTATTCGCTGCACAACGCAGGCTTTGGCGGTGTTTATTACTACATCAGTGAAGACTCACCACAGCTCTACAAAGATTTTCATGAAATTCCCCATAGATTCAGTGTGCCACTTGCCTTAGGTGAGCCAGAGGTTCCTTATTTGAAAATGCTCTCACAGGCTGTGTACAAACTCACTCCTATAACTGAAGAATATGACTATCTGGAAAAAAACTCAAAGGTCGATCCTGCTCAGATCATCAAAGCTGGTGCAAGCTCTGATGAGTATGCCAGTCGAGTCGCGAAGACCTTTTCTTTGGTTTGTGAAGTGCCTTATTATTACGATCCGCGCATTGAGGATTCTTCACAAGGTTCTATTACACGGAAGGAAGCCAGAATGATGGCGTGGGAAAGTTCTACAGAGAATGCCAAGATCGTTCAGGAGATCTTTGAAAGATGTCGAAGGTTTGCAGATGAGAACTCTCCCTTCTTTGAAGTTTTTGCAAACTACGTTGAGACGGTGCCGAAGTACCTGGAGGCAGAGAGAAATTGGATAGAGACAGATCCTGAACTTTTACGAAAGGCAACGGTTGCCGAGATCTTCGACAACACTTGTGTCACGCAGTTCTATCAGTCGCTGTCACTTGGAATGCTAAGACGATTACTCGATGAGATTTTGTCCAAAAGGCAAGAAGATCAACTCGAAGAAGCAAGAGAGAAGCTGAACGAACATTTCAAAAAGAAGACCGAATATCTCAAGAAAAATCTGAACTACAAAGCCATCCCCATAAAGGATCTTGTGGCGATACAACTGCTCGCAGGATTGATAACAGCCGATTATGTGCAGAGATTTTAGGAGGTCATTTCTTTGAAAAGATACTTGATCGTTCGACTCATAGAGCTCATTCCCATATTCTTCCTGATATCTTTGATAATATTCACCATACTCAACGCAATGCCGGGTGATCCCCTTTTGTACAGTCGGTTGGAAAATCCAAGAGCCGTTTTGAAAGATCCTGTCAGGATTGCCGAGCTCAGAAAGTACTATCATTTGGACGATCCGCTGATAGTCAGGTACTTTTTCTGGTTGGTGAACTTTCTGAAAGGTGACCTTGGTTTTTCGTCGATGTACAAACAGCCTGTTTTGGGAATAATCGTTAAGAGGTTGCCAAACACATTGCTTTTGACGGTCACTGCATGGCTGATAGGATTGGTTGTAGCCTTTCCAATAGGTATATACTCGGCTGTGAAGAAGTATTCTCTGTTCGATTACTTTTTCACTGTTCTTGCTTTTGTGGGTATCTCATTACCCACCTTTTGGTTTGCCTTGATGGCGATAATAATCTTCTCTGTTGTGCTTGGTTGGTTTCCCATCTCGGGTGTGCAGACCTATGGCATTACAGGTAGCTGGAACATCTTCGCCGACAGAGTACGGCATTTAATTCTACCGTCCTTAGTCCTTGGATTGGTTCAGGTTGCGTACTGGGTCAGGTACATAAGAACCTCGCTTTTGGAGGTGCTCGATCAAGACTACATAAGAACTGCTTATTCGAAGGGGGCTCAGGAAAGAAGAGTCATACTGAAGCATGCCCTGAGAAACGCTATGATACCCATCATAACTATCATCGCGTTGGATATACCGTATTTCTTCGGCGGTGCTCTGATAGTCGAGACTGTCTTCTCCTGGCCCGGCATGGGTAGGCTCATATACGAAGCAGTTTTAGCGAGTGATTACAATCTGGCTATAAACTGCTTGATGTTCATCACAGTGATTACCCTGTTCTCCAACCTCTTGGCAGACATACTCTATACTGTTGTCGATCCAAGAGTCAGACTCGGTGCAAAGGCGGTGTAACAGGTGTTTTTTGTGAAGAAGAAATACGAACAATTGCAAGACAGCGCTGTAATACCGATCGGAAGTTACTGGCAACTCGTTAGAAGGAGGTTTTTGAAGCATCGGTTGGCATTCGTTGGGCTGGTCACGTTGCTGCTCGTTGCCATTTTCAGTTTGGTCGGACCTTTTCTGGTTAAAACTACATACGATGAATTTGACTTAACGGCGATCTTTGCACCGCCATTCTCACAACATCATCTTTTTGGTACCGATGAATTGGGCAGAGACGTGTTGGTAAGACTCATGTACGGTGGAAGGATATCTCTGTTCGTGGGCTTTGTCTCTTCTTTGATCACCACAGGCATAGGCTTGTTGATAGGTTTACTCTCTGGTTACTTTGGCGGAATAGTTGACAGATTGCTCATGAGATTTGTCGATGTTATGCTTTCTGTACCACTCTTTCCTGTTCTGCTCATACTGACGATGGTCTTTGGTTCTGGCTTGACAAACACAATTCTTGTTCTTTCGGTCTTCGGATGGATGGGTGTTTCAAGGTTGGTGAGGGGAGTTGTTCTGTCTTTGAGAGAGAGCGATTACGTGATGGCTGCGCGCGTACTTGGTACAAGCAGAATAAAGATTCTCTTCAAGCACATACTCCCGAACGTGATGCCGATAACGATCGTCTCGGCAACGCTCAATCTTTCTTATGCAATACTTTCTGAATCTTCTTTAAGCTATCTTGGACTTGGCATACAACCACCAACGCCTTCCTGGGGTAACATGCTTCAGAGATCGATGAACTACATACTCTCGACGGGTCATTCCTCAGTTGTACCGTGGTGGCTTGTTTTCTTTCCAGGGTTCATGATCTTCATAACGGTGCTGAGCGTTAACTTTCTTGGTGACGGACTGCGTGATGCCTTGGATCCAAAGTTCGTGAGCGAAACCTGAGGTGATTTGATGCTCTTGAAGGTGGAAAACCTCAAAGTTGGGTTCAGAACAAACATGGGAAGGATAGTACCAGTGGACGATGTGTCCTTTGATTTAAAAGAAGGTGAAGTTCTTGGGATCGTTGGTGAATCCGGCTGCGGCAAGACTGTGACAGCCTATGCGATCACAAGACTCTTGCCAAAGAATGCCTTCATCGATGAAGATTCACACATATGGTTTAACAACGTAGATCTGTTGAGACTACCGAAAGATGAACTTTACAAAATGAGGGGAAAAGAGATATCGATGATCTTTCAAGAACCGATGTCTTCTTTGAACCCTGTTTACACAGTCGGTTGGCAGATAGAAGAAGTCTACGAGTTGCACGAGAGATCAGACAGAGAAGAAAGAAAGAAGAAGAGTGTAGAAATGTTGGCGAGTGTGAAGATACCTGAGCCACAGAAAAGGTACGAACAATACCCAAATCAACTTTCCGGTGGAATGAGACAACGTGTGATGATAGCGATGGCATTGGCGTGCAACCCAAAGCTCTTGATAGCCGACGAACCAACAACTGCGCTTGACGTGACCATACAGGCACAGGTGCTCAAGTTGATGCTTGATCTCAAAGAGAAATTCAACACTTCGATACTTCTCATAACACACAACCTGGCAGTTGTTGCCGAAATGTGTGATCGAGTTGTGGTGATGTACGCAGGGCAAGTCATCGAAAGGGCTACCGTTGACGATATCTTTGAAAATCCACTTCATCCATATACAAAGGCTCTGTGGAATTCTGTTCCTAAGATAACGCATCAAGAATCCAAAAGAGAAAGGTTAGCATCGATAGAGGGTATGGTGCCACACCCAGCAAGATATCCTTCTGGTTGTCGATTTCATCCAAGATGCTCCTACAAGATGCCGATCTGCTCTGAACAGAAACCTAAGGACATATCTTTTGGGTCTGATCATTACGTGAAATGCTGGCTTTATTCGAACGGTGAGGGGAAAGAGGATGCGTGAGATTCTTAACGTCACAGATTTGAGCAAATGGTTCGCCGTGAAAAGATCGTTTAGAAAGAGATCATACTTGAAAGCCGTCAACAACGTTTCTTTCAATGTCTTTCGTGGAGAGACCTTTGGTTTAGTTGGTGAATCTGGTTGCGGAAAGACAACGCTTGGCAGATTGCTCGTTAGACTTTATGAACCAACATCAGGAAAGGCTATCTACACAGAAGAAAAAGAACCCGTGGATTTGTTCTCTCTCGATGAAAGAACTTTTAGACCATACAGAAAGAAGATTCAAATGATCTTTCAAGACCCTTACGGTTCATTGAACCCAAGGCTCACTATTTTTCAAATAGTCACCGAGGGTCTATCTGAGACACCTTTGAACGAGAAAAGAGAGATAGTCTTTGAGGCTCTCGAAAGCGTCGGTTTGCGAAAGGAATACGTCTACAGATATCCACATGAATTCTCGGGTGGACAAAGACAGAGAATTGGTATCGCGAGAGCTTTGGTTATGAAACCAAGACTCTTGATCTGTGATGAACCTGTCTCGGCACTCGATGTCTCCGTTCAGGCACAGGTTATAAATCTGCTGATCTCACTCAAAGAGAAGTACGATCTTACCTACATCTTCATAGCGCACGATCTGGCAGTTGTGAAGTACGTGAGCGACAGAATAGCCGTTATGTACCTGGGCAAGATCGTCGAACTGTCGAGTTCAAAGGATCTCTTCAATCGTCCCATGCATCCTTACACTCAAGCGTTGATATCCTCTGTTCCAGTCGCAGACCCCAAGGCTCGCAGATTGAAAAATACACAGCCAATAGAAGGTGAGATCACCTCTCCAATCGATCCACCGGAGGCGTGTTTGTTTGCATCACGGTGTCCGTACGCGATGAAAAAATGCCACGAAAGCGTGCCGCAGCTCAAAGAGGTCGACACGCTACACCAAGTTGCTTGCTTTCTGTACGAGTGACTCTATCAGTAAACTCACCTGCAGCAGGAACGACTCATTACAAGAACGCGAGACCAGCTGTACTCCGACCGGTAGTCCTTCGACCTTACCAGCTGGTAAAGAGACTGCTGGCAGTCCTGCGATGTTGAAAGGTGCTGTGAATCTGGTCAATCTTCTTGCCATCTCGACTGCCCCTTCACCACAGATGGGTGGTGCAGTTATGGGCACCGTCGGAAGCAAGAGAAGGTCGTATCTTCTGAAGAACTCTTCGAAACGCTTCTTGGTGATACTCTGTGTGTACCTTGCAGCCGCATAATCTACACCTGTTGTGGAAAGTCCTTCGTTCAATCTCTGCCTTACATCCTCTGAAAACCATTCGGGTCTTTCTTTGAGCCTCTCTCTATGAAAGGCAGCAGCCTCTGTTTGTGTCATCAATCCATTCGCCACAGCCGCATCTCTGAGCCAGTCCATCTTTTCCATTTGCACCGTTGCTCCAAGCTCTTCAAGCTTTCTTGCGACCTCATCGACTACCTTTAGGATTTTCGCATCAGCCTTTTGGAAGAACTCTCCTACTGCCTTTGCCACCCGCACGCCAGAAAGGTCTGTCGTTGTCTGCAGAAGATCTGTTCTCTTGACCTTGAAGCTGAATGGATCTTTTGAATCATGACCTTCTATCGCCTTTAACAATATCAACGCATCGATCACAGAGTTTGTTATCGGCCCGACGTGGTCCAGATGCCAGGCAAGAGGTATGACGCCTCTGAGGCTAACCTTCCCGTAGGTTGGCTTCAACCCAACGACTCCACACAGTGCAGATGGAATCCTTATCGAGCCACCTGTGTCTGTGCCTATCGCTCCGAGTGCCATACCGGTTGCCACCGCCACAGCAGAGCCGCCCGAAGAACCACCAGAAACCTTCGTCGGATCATATGGATTTCTGCACGGTCCAAAGTGTGGATTGTTGTTCGTCACACCTAATGCAATCTCGTGCATGTTCGTCTTTCCTATGATGATCGCTCCAGATCTTTTAAGCCTTCGAACGATAAAAGCATCTTCCTCTGGTATAAAATCTTTCCAGAAAAGACTTCCTGCCGTGGTTCTCATTCCTTTGGTGTAGATGAGATCTTTCAAAGCGATCGGTATTCCGAACAGTAGTGGTAATCTTTCCAGATTGGCTGTTTTGAGCATTTCATCTTGTCTTTTTGCTTCTTTCATCGCACCGTCGATATCTAAGGTTATGAAAGCGTTCAGATCCTTGTGTTCTTCGATCCTTTCCAAGCATTCTTTGAGAATCTGTGTTGGTCTGAGCTGTCCATTTCTGATAAGCCTTTGTGCTTCAAATATCTTCATCATATACGAGCGCAACAAGCTCCGTCTTCTAAGAGATACAGAGCAATGCGCTCTTTCCTCCTTTCCAACATTAACGTCTTTGCCCTCTCTACAAGTTTTATCTTACTATGTCTTGCACTATCATCTATCTTCTGTTCTGAAACAGTTGGCTTCCTTTCGGAGTAGTGTTAGACAGAGTTGTACACCTCAGGATTGTTTAAACCCAACTTTAGGATCTCATAACCTGTCTAACTAATCCGATAGAGCTAATGCTCCCTGGCTAACTTTTCAAGTTTTCGCTCTTCAAGCGGTGAGTGCTTGACTCTATCACTTCCTTGCGAGCATATTTGGTCCATCTTGGATGAACTTTCCTTTGAATCTCTCTTCTTTGAGCATCAGGTGGCTGTCAAGATCACAAAAGTCAAAGGCGCCGGTAGCAAGTGCAAAGTGAACACTTTGATTTATACCAAGACTTGACTCTGCCATACAGCCAATCATCAATCTCAAGTTGGCGCTTTTTGCAAGCTCTACGATCGACAGAGCATCGCTTATACCAGACTTCATCAATTTTATGTTCACATAATCTACGGCTTCTTCCTTGATCAATCTGAGCACGTCAAACTTTGTCTTTGCGGACTCGTCCGCCGCAACGGGAAATGGAACGTTGGATCTCACAAATCTCAGTCCATCAACATTAGTTGCATGAACTGGCTGCTCGAAGACGGCGATCTCTATTCCAGCTGCATAAACTCGATTGGCAAACTCAACTGCCTGCTTCGGCGTGTATCCCATGTTTGCATCGACTATGTACTGTGCACCTTTGGTGACTTTGTAGATCTCCTGCATTGCTTCGATGTCTTCTTTCAGATTCTCTCCAACCTTGATCTTGATCACCTTGAAACCAGATTCAAAGATATCTTTTGCATCCTTCACTCTGTTCTCGATACTGTCTATGCTCACCGTCTTGTCAGTCTCGATCTTTTTTAAAGCACCTCCAAGTAACCGATAGACCTCCAACCCGACCTCTTCAGAAAGTGCATCGAGTACGGCATACTGAACGGCTGCTTTGAGACTTGGAGTTGCCAAAAGTTTGTCTGTAACTTCAAAGATCTTACGGTACTCTTCAACCTCCATTCCCAGGAGCAAACCTTTGACAAACTCTTCAAGAGCCATTATCATCTCTGGCTTCTCACCGTTGACTCTGAAGGAAGGGGAAGCCTCACCAAAACCTTGAAAACCGCTCTCTGTGAAAATCTGCACCTCGATGTTCTTCGCTTCAGATGAGATACTTCCTGTGATATGAAAAGGTTTATCGTACTCATAGCGCTTCAATGAAAACTTCACATCGATGATCTTGCTCATCTTCAATCCTCCTCACAGTTCCTCAAAGGATACAACCTCGATCTTTGTGTGCAACTTGATCTTTTTCTCTTCACTCTCAGCCTCACCAACTTGGTTGTCTGTGGGATCTTCTCTGTAAAAGTTGGTCTTTGGCTCAAAGTCTCTCATAAAGCCAGAGTTGGCAACCATTCTAAAGCCGTCCAAGTTACCATAGTAAAAACCGCGAAAACCTTCGTTCTCCCTCCTTGCACCGCCGAAGGATGGATCTGCAGGTAGCCAACCGTACGGTTTCACGTAGAACAAAGCCCAGTCATGCGAAGATGCGTACACGGGGTTGGCATACCAACCAGACTGCCACCTTGCCGGTACACCAGCAATCCTGCACATGGTTATGAACAAGATCGCTTGAAAACCACAATCGCCCTTCAGGTTTTCCGCAACGTACTTGGAGATGTTTTCAAAGGTTGCGTAAGGTCTAACGAAGGAATATCTCACGTGTGTCGTTATCCAGTCGTAGATTCTTTTCGCCTTCAGATAGTCATTTGACTCACCATCGACAACCTCTCTGGTGAGCTTTCTCAAATAGGGGCTAAAGACGATGTGCGGCGGTTCTTCGCCAAGATGGTCTTCAAGATCGCATTTTTCAACCATCTTTGGATCTACTCTGTTGACCCATTCTCTGACTGTGTATTCGAACTCGACATAGTAATCTTTGTCTTTTGATCTGAAGTATATCGTTCTCTGGGGCACACAGTTTTCTGAAACAATGTACTCTTCGTGGCTTGTAGATATCAGCTTCACATCGCTGATTTGAAGCTCTTCCTTTGGGAAAGGAAGCCACACGTGGAACACTTTACCTTCTTCATCTATTCTTGCACTGACCTTGATTCGCACTCTAAAACTTTTGGGCACACCTTGGTTCAAGAGTTCCTTCAGCCTCTCAGCCAGCAGTTGTCTTGCCTTTTCTGAATCTTCATCCTTCTTCATTCTTTCTTTGTACTGCGGCAGCGCAAAGCCTATGTTCTGTACAAATCTCTCTTGAAATCTTCTCTTACCATCGACGAGTATGTAGTCTACGTAACCATTTTTGAGTAATTCATAGAACTCTTCGTACTTGAAATCCTTGATCATCTCCTTTGCTTTTGCTATGGCTTGATCTTCTTCAAATGGATAGTTTTCAAGAAGCATATTGATCCTAACCTTTTCATACAAAAGTCTTTCTTTCTGAGTCTTTGTGATTCTCTCATCTTTCAGCCACCTGTCGATCAGCTTCAGCGCCGCGGTGAAATTCCCAAGATTTTCTTCTCTCTCTATTTCTTCTGAAAGACCACAACAAAGAAACTCCATTTGATCACCTCGTTTTACAATTCTACCAACTTTCAAAGCCAAGACAAAATTAAGCACTCTCAGCAGGATGAAAGACACCTTTCTTGAGAATGAACAGTGGGCATCTGACTTAAGGTTCATCCTCAAAGAGCTTTACTTCAGACATGGTTTGTGATATACTTTTATCAAAATAAAACATTGTCTTCATACCAAAAAGTTTATTTTAATTAACCAGTATGAATTTCTGCTAAACAAGGCTTTTGTAGATCTCTGTAAAGGGGGTGTGTTCATGAAGGTGAAATGGTTACTCGTTCTGGCTCTCGTTGTGCTACTCTATTCATGTTTTGGACCCATCAACCAATTGCCGCAGGTTTCTTTGATCTCACCGCAGGATGGTGCGCAGGTGGCAGTTCTCGCTTCGACAAAATCCGTGACTTTGAAATCGACAGCGACAGATCCAGAAGGACGAGCTTTGACCTTCGAGGTGTACTTGGGAACCAGCCCTGGGAACCTTTCAAAGATCACTACAGTGAATGTGCCGCAGTACACCGTTAGCAATCTGACACCGGGACAGACTTACTACTGGAAGGTCGTTGTTTCAGATGGTGTTCAGTCTGCAGAAAGCCCTGTCTGGAGGTTCACCGTTGGAGAGAATCTCTCTGTAGTGAAGGTTCTTGATTTCACCACAGGCAGTGCCACCGTTGGCGCGACGGTGCAGATCTTGCAAGATTCAGAAGAGATAATTTCAACAACGACCGATGAAAATGGGCACGCAAAGTTTTACCTACCAGATGGAAGATACGATATCAAGATCACAGGTGAAGGAAAGGCAACGAGCGTTGTTGAAAACTACGATCCAGAGATTTTGCCTACGATCGAAACATTTTCGAGAAGGGCGATGACCGATTACGATGTCGTACCAGAAGTCACGGTAGAACTCTTCACAACAGAGGGAACACCGATAACCGATCCAGAAGCCACTACGATAACCTTTGATTCTGTAAAGGTCAAAGTCACAAGCTCAGAACTGATGTATGTGCTGTACATCGGTTTGGACTATGTTCCAAGTGCTGTGGCAAGAGATTACGCTGCCTCTGACGTGAAGGAATATCAAACCACAGTATCGTTAACAAGGTTCGACGGTGTGACAGTCCCAATGCATGTTGTGGTTTACACGCCGAACGATACGAGGCTCGACAAGATCATCTACTTGACGATCGATAGAACTCCACCAGAGGTAACTTCAAGAACTCCTCCGACAGGCTTGTGGTACGCCGGCTGGACGAGCGATGCTGATGTAGAGTATTACAATCTGCCGAACCCAATAAAACAACTGCTTGAAAAACGGCTGACAAAGGAGATGATAGAAGCTCTTAAGAACTACAGACCAGAGCACAACATACCTGAGACGAACATCTTTGTACAACTTGCCTGGACTCATGCACCAGCAGAAAACCGTGTAGGTTACAATATTTACAGATCGACCGATGGAGAAAACTGGGAAAAGATCGCTTTCACGACTTCCTATTACAGATTCGACAGAGGCTTTGACCTTGAACCCGGTAAGAAGTACTACTATACGGTTAGAACTGTTTACAGAGATGGTAGTGAATCAGACAACAGCAACGTGATAGAGGTAGTTCCGCTCGATCTTTTCAAGGTCAAACTCATCTCACCGGCAGACAACGAAACGAACGTCTCAAGAACTCCAACCTTCAGATGGAAACCTGTTGACTGGAGAGATCAAAGTTCAACACCTCACATAGGTGGGGATCTGATAGATGATGAGGATATCTATTTCATCTACGAAGGTAGTCCATGGATCTACGACATGGTCGTGAGTGAACAACACATATATTACGATTCTATAATTGCAACTATGGGACCGCAGGAAATTATTCTGCCTTTCGATCCCATTTCCGATCCAAACTGGGTTAGGATCACTCCAGAGGAGGATGATATCCCACAAACCGAACCACTTGAAAAGTTCAAAACCTACGAATGGGGCTTGGACGCCGCAGTAGCCTACTACGAGGCTGAAGATGGATACTGGATCTCCTGCACCATAGACTATGGGTATGATTGGGACAGATGGACAAACGAGGCAGACTACTTCAACAGGTTCACAACCGGTGAGTGAAAAGGGGGTGAGTGAAGATGAAAAGACTTCTTATTGCAGTTGTTTTGGTAGCTTTGTTCTTAGCCGGTTGTATGAGCAACATTCCAAAGAACAACGTCAGTGAAAAGACCTTCGAAGAGATAGTCGCCCCCATCGAAAAAGATGCAGAAATCATGGAAGGCATAGTCATCGTTGGCTACAAAGATTCAATCGATGATGCGATAAATCTTGTCAAATCGATCGATCCAAGCGCAGAGATAAGGGTGAAGCTCGAAAAGATCAATGCGGTGAGCTTTAGAACAGTGCTCAGTTATGCAGAGATGAGGGCGCGAATCATTGAAAAGCTCAAGCAGGAAAAAGAACTGAGGGAGAAGATATCCTACGTTGAGCCCAGCTACAAGAGATACCTGATAGAACCCGTCAAGAACGATAGCTGGAAAGACTCTCAACTTTTGAGCAAAGCGGTGTACGCAGATCAACAAGAAGAGTTCTTCGAAAAATACATGTGGGGTTTGAGAAAGATTAAGGCTCCTGAGGCTTGGAACCTTGAATACACCGGTGAAGGTGTGATCGTGGCAGTAGTCGATACCGGTGTCGATGGAACTCATCCTGATCTGCAGGGTCAACTTGTGACAGGCTATAGACCTACCACAGGTGAAGAACTCGATCCAAGCGAAGATAGCTCGTTCGACCCACACGGCACACATGTGGCAGGAACGATCGCTGCGCTGAACAATGACATAGGCGTAGTAGGAGTGGCACCCGGTGCGAAGATAATGCCTATAGTGATATTCGAACCTGGGTACGTTGGAGACGATTATGTTGCAAACGGCTTTGTCTGGGCTGCAGATCACGGTGCAAAGATCTTTTCAAACAGCTGGGGTGGAAAAGGTTACTCCATAACGTTGGCACACACGATAGCTCGTATAATGGAAGAGTATAAAGGTATCTTCGTAGCCTCTGCTGGCAACGGCCACACAGACGAGATTCACTATCCGTCGTGCTTTCCAGGTGTGATAAACGTTGCGGCAAGTACAGCAGTAGATGGAATAACGCACTTTTCAACACGTGGAAGGTGGATAACCGTCGCTGCACCTGGTGATTTTACAATCCTTTCCACGGTACCACTTTGGGATGAGGAGGAATTCTTCGACGGAGAAAATCCGTACGCCTTCTACGGTGGTACGTCCATGGCGACACCGCATGTTTCGGGTGTGATCGCGCTGCTTTTGGAAAAACTTGGTGAAGAAGAATACACGCCTTATCAGATCAGAAAGCACATAGCCAATACCGCCGACGACATCATGGCAGCTGGTTTTGATCACGACAGCGGTTGGGGTAGGGTGAACGCCTACAAGGCTCTAACACAAAGCCTGCCAACGGACACTGGTGCGGATGTTTACTTTAGCTTTTACGTGAGAGATAACGAAGATGAAGTGTTCTATGCACCTGAAGTCTACGTGACGATGTATCCAGAAAGCAGCACAGTTCCAGTGTACTACGGTAAGTCTGATGATTGGGGCTTCTTGCCGTTCGTTGGTATTGAGCCAGGTGTCTACGATGTCTACATGGCTTTCGGAGATGCATTCTACTTGGAACTTCCAACGAACTGGCAAAAGACTCACTACATGAAAATAACAGTTTCAAACGGTGACAATCCATTTACGCACGTCTTTGAAGTTGAATTTGATCTTGAGCCTGCTGGTTGATTTTGACGTTGGTGCTGCTTGGTCGAATCGATAAGATTTGATTCATCGTGAAAAACGTGATATAATTCACTTGAAATCTTCTGAGGTGAAGGAGTGAATCTGACACCGAGGAAAGGAGGCTGAGTACAGGGTTCAATCTACCCCCTTTCCTCGGTGAGAGGAAGGGGGTTTTCTCTTTGGAGAGGTTTTACATACTGAACATCGTGGTGGAGGACAGGCAGAATGCATACAGACAGGTGAACGAGCTTCTGCACGATTTTGCAGAGTTAATAAAACTCAGAATAGGTTATCCTGTCCCAGATGAAAAGATGGCAATCATACTCTTGATCGTCAAGACTAACAATGACCTGATCGGTAGTTTGACAGGAAAACTCGGTCAAATCAAGGGTGTCAAGGTCAAGACGATGCCCATAAAGTGAGGTGAGAATCTTGATTCTGTTGAAAAAGATCGAAAGTATCGAAGATCATGAAAGTTTTGTCCACCACTCTGAGATAGAACAGCTGTTGAATGAAACAAAGAACCCCGAGACAAAGTTGGTCGAAGAGATCGTCGAAAAGTCTCTGAAAAAGGAACGGCTCTCTGTGAAGGAAACAGCTACACTTCTGAACGCAGAAAAGCCTGAACAGATCGAAATGATTTTCCAAGCCGCGAGGAAATTGAAGGAAGAGATCTACGGTAACAGGATAGTCCTCTTCGCACCACTTTACGTTGGAAACTACTGCATAAACAACTGTTCGTATTGTGGCTTTAGAACCGAGAACACACAGGTGATCAGAAAGACGCTGAGTGAAGAAGAACTGGAAAGAGAACTCTACGCACTCACTTCAAAGGGACACAAGAGGTTGATCGTTGTTTTTGGAGAAGATCCTCTCTACTCACCTGCTTTCATAGCAAAGACGATTGAAAGAATATACAGCTACAAGAATGCTCATGGGGAAATAAGGCGCGTGAATGTGAATGCGGCACCGCAGACGATCGAAGGCTACAAGATCATAAGGCAGGTGGGCATAGGCACTTTTCAGATCTTCCAAGAGACTTACCACTTGCCCACCTACAAGAAGTACCATTTGAAAGGTCCCAAGGCTTCCTATCTGTACAGACTCTTCGGTTTGGACAGAGCGATGCTCGCAGGTATAGACGACGTCGGCATAGGTGCTCTCTTTGGACTCTACGATTGGAAGTTTGAGGTCATGGGTTTAATGTACCACACGAAGCATTTGGAGGAAAGGTTTGGTGTGGGACCGCACACCATATCGTTCCCGAGGATCGAGCCTGCGTTGAACACGCCGCTTGCCCAAAGACCGCCCAAAGCTTTGAGTGATGAAGAGTTCAAACGTTTGATTGCGATCATAAGGCTCTCTGTTCCCTACACAGGTATGATTCTCACAGCCAGAGAAAGTCCAGAGATAAGACGCGAAGGGCTGAGGCTTGGTGTGTCTCAGATAGACGCTGGCTCGAGCATAGGTGTTGGTTCGTATTCCAACGAAGATCCGGAGAAGGTAAAAAAGAGCCAGTTCATCTTGGGTGATACCAGATCTCTCGATGAAGTGATGAGAGAGCTTGCTCAGAACAACTACATACCATCCTTCTGTACGGCGTGCTACAGGGCTGGCAGAACAGGTCAGCACTTCATGGAGTTCGCCATACCTGGTTTTGTGAAGGAGTTCTGCACTCCAAATGCCCTGTTGACCTTTAAGGAGTACTTGATCGATTACGCTTCGAAAGAAACGAAGACTATAGGAGAAAAGCTCATTCAAAACGAGCTTGGAAGAATGCCTGAAGAAAAAAGAAAGATCGTAGAGAAACTTCTGCAAAGGCTCGAGGCAGGAGAGCGCGATGTCAGGCTGTGAAAAGCTTCTAAAACAAATCGCACAAATATTCAACTGCAAGATCTGGGTGTGTGAAAAGGTTGGAAGAAGGATCTCTCACATTCCAGGTTTGAGAGCAGGTGAGGAGAGGTTTGTTCCACCTCTGGTGGCATTCGAAGATGAGGAGTACGTAGTGTTCGCTCAACTGGATAGAGTGAGTGATCAACTCAAACAGATGTGCAAGAAGGTGATCGATTGTGTACGGAGTGATCGAAAAGATCGTTAACCATCGAGAAAGTGTGACAGTTGAAGAGCTTGCTTGGGTGATTAAAAACAACGAGCTGAACGAACGACTCTTTGCAGTTGCTGATGAAGTCAGGCAGAAATACTTGGGCAGAGAGGTCTATCTACGTGGCATCATAGAGTTTTCTAACTACTGCAAGAACGATTGTTTGTACTGTGGTATCAGAGCATCGAATAAAAAGATCAAACGCTACAGAATGAGCGTCGATGAGATCGTGGAGCGCGCGAAACTCATAGCGCAAATGGGCATCAAAACTGTGGTTCTTCAGTCAGGAGAAGATCCTTACTACACCAAGGAAATGATCTCTGAAATGATTCAAATGATCAAGCGATTCAAAGTAGCGATAACACTCTCTGTAGGCGAAAGAAGCTTCGACGAGTACAAGTGCTGGAAAGAGCTTAAAGCAGACAGGTATCTTATGCGCCACGAAACGGCAGACGAAGAGCTCTACAAGAGATTGCATCCAAACGATTCTTTCGAAAACCGCAAAGAACATCTCTTCAAACTCAAAGAGCTTGGTTACGAGACTGGTGCAGGCTCAATGGTGGGGCTTCCAGGTCAAGACGAGCTATCGTTGGCAAAAGATATCTTGTTCGTGTACCAACTCGATGCAGACATGGTGGGTATTGGTCCGTTCATACCGCATCAAGATACACCTTTGGCAAACTGCAAAGCAGGAGATCTGACTGAAACTCTCAAAGTGATCGCACTCACCAGGCTGTTCTTGCCCGATGCCAACATTCCGGCTACCACAGCACTGGGAACGATAGATCCTTTTGGAAGGCAGCTTGCACTCAAATGCGGTGCGAACGTGATCATGCCGAACTTCACTCCATCACCTTATCGGGCACAGTACACACTCTATCCAAACAAGATATGCATCTTTGAAAACGATCTTGCCTGTGGTGAGTGTACAAAGAATTTGGTCAGATCGGTTGGTTACAAGGTCAGCAACGATTTTGGATACAGGAGGAAAAGACATGAACACTCCACATGCGGGCTTTAGAAAGTACATCGCGATCATAGGTAGAAGGAACGTTGGAAAATCTTCTTTGATAAACGCGATCGTTGGTCAAGATGTAGCAATCGTGAGCGACGTACCTGGTACTACTACAGATCCAGTTTTTAAGACTCTCGAGTTGCACCCCCTCGGTCCGGTGACGCTCATCGACACGCCTGGTTTGGACGATGAAGGTTTTCTTGGGGAAAAGAGGGTCGAACGTGCCAAAAGAGCTCTGTATCGTGCAGATGCAGCGATACTTGTTGTTGATGATCTGCCGAGCGAACATGAACACTTTGCAGTAGATCTTTTAAGGCAGCTCGAGATACCTTTCATCATTGCTGTGAACAAGTTTGATTTGAAGAACGGTTTGAGAGAATTCTACACACATTTCGATGTACCGATCGTAGAAGTATCTGCAAAGACAAAGGTCAACATTACAGCACTTGCCCAAACGATAGCGAAGATCATTCCCGAAGAGGAATCAAAAACGCTTCTTGCTCACCTTGTGGCTGAGCACAAAACTGTCGTTCTTGTCGTGCCCATAGACACAGCTGCTCCAAGAGGAAGGCTCATCATGCCTCAAGTTGAGGCAATAAGGGAAACGATCGATTGTGCTGCAACAGCGGTAGTGACCAGAGACACAGAGCTTGCTCAAGCTTTGGAAAAGGTGAACTTCAAAGTTGATTTGGTGGTGACTGATTCACAGGCGATCATGAGAGTTGAAAAGATCGTGCCAAATCATATTCCATTGACGACCTTTTCGATTCTCGAGTCGGTCAGCAAGGGTGATATAAAACAATTCATGGAAGGTATTGAGACACTCAAGAATTTGAAAGATGGCGATACGGTCGCCGTCGTTGAAGCATGTTCTCACATTCCAACCTGTGATGACATAGGTCGATTCAAGATTCCGAACTGGATCTCTGAAAAGCTCAAATTGAAACTCAATTACAAATTCTTCGCTGGAAAGGACTTTCCAGAGATAGAGGAGTTATCTGGCTGCAAGCTGATGATCCATTGCGGTGGTTGTGTGTTGAACAGAACGGCGTTCATGAGGCGCATGAAGTTAGCCAAGAGGTTAGAGATTCCTGTTGTAAACTATGGAATGCTCATATCTCACTTGCACGGAGTTTTAGAAAGGGTTCTAAAACCAATCCTTGTGAGAATGTAACATCCCATTGGTGGGTTTCTCAACCAGTACCTGAGGTGGATCGCAAGGAAGTCAGCCTACCTTGACGGATTCACGGTCGGAAAAGATTTCCAGTGACAAGTGTTACTGACCTCAAAAGAACACTCAATTGCGTGTGAATGAGAAACAAGCTTCTACAAACCTTCTGGACTCACTCTGCAGTTGAAAACTCTTGTCTTACTGTGAAAAGAAAGTACCTCCGTTTTGAAGAGAAATGTATCCTCTTGTGGTATAAATAACATAAAGAAGGTGAGGCTAATTCTTAAATTATTGATTTTAAAGCTTTTAGAGTTTATCGCAAAAGTGTTTTACAGAGTGGACAGAAATCTGGTGACTCTCTTTTTCGCAGGAATCTCAGGCAGTAATCTAATGCCAATCTTGGAAGCACTCGAAAGAGGAGAAATAAGAGATTGTAAGTTCAAGGTCATAGAGTTACCAGAGAAGCCTTTTGAATCACTCTGGGAGAAGTTTCTTTTCAGTTGGTACGTGATCAAATGGACGACCAAGAGCAAGGTGATCGTCACAACCCACGGTGGAAGAAAGTTACGCAGAAAAACGATTCACATAGAGCTTTGGCATGGCTTTCCCACCAAGAAGGCTGGACTGATGGACAAGAGAGTCGAAAGATACAGTTACAAACCAGATGTCTTTTGTTCCTACTCAGATTTCGGTACAGTTTTGAGAAATGCTTGCTTGGGCTTAGCTGTCAGTAGCTATATTGTCACGGGCGCACCGAGGAACGATTATTTGTTAACAGAAGATGGTAGAAAAAACTTGGAGAAAATCTTTGGAGTGGATCTTAGAACAAAAAGAATCGTTATATTTGCTCCAACTTTCAGATTTGGGTATAAAGACTTCGTGGAGGGAAACAAATCATACGACAACTTTTTTGGTTTCAAGGAATTTGATCTACAAGAATTTTTGCGCTTTCTCGAAGAGAACGACATCGTCTTCTTTTTGAAACTCCATCCTCTTGAGGAGCGACTCTTTTTAGATCATTTCAAGCGTTTTGAAAGTGAGTGTGTAAAGATCGTAGAGTCCGAGGTTCTGAAACGTGAAAGAACCGATTTCTACAAATTTTTGAATGGGGCAGATTTGTTAATCACTGATTATTCATCCATCTACTTCGATTGGTTGTTGCTCGACAGACCCATCGTTTTTACACCAGTCGATTTCAAAGAGTACAAAGACACACGTGGAGGATGGTTACTTGACTACGATCTCTGGACTGCGGGACCAAAGTGTGTAGATCAAGAATCTTTGCAAAGAGAAGTGAAGAAGAGTCTTGAAGAACCTGATTACTACAGAAAAGAAAGACAGTTTGTGCTGAATTTGACTCACCAATATAAGGATGCCAATTCCACGAAAAGGGTGCTTCAGTTGATTGAGAAAGCACTCTCTGGGGGGAGCTTGCCATGAAGAAGGTTCTAACTTACGGCAGTTTTGACCTTTTCCACGTTGGACATTTGAATTTTCTGCAGAAGGCAAAGAGTTACGGTGACTATTTGATCGTTGGGGTGGCGACCGATGAATTCAACCTTGAGAAAGGAAAGGTCAGCTTGTTCAGTTACGAAGAAAGATCGAAGATCGTTGAAAACATAAAGTGCGTCGGTGAAGTTTTCCCAGCAAACAGTTGGCACGAGAAGGTTCAAGATATCGAAAGATACAAACCTGATGTCATCGTTGCAAGTGAAGAGTGGAGGGAAAAATATGAACCACTGAAAAAGTTTTGCCGCATCGAATTTCTTCCCAGAACATCTGGTATAAGCAGCTCGAAGGTTCAGCATTTGCTCAACTCGATAGATGAACTGTGTTCAATTCTACAACCATTGCCCTTGGCTGAAAGACAGACGATGCTGAAGTTGATCGAACAAAAACTCAACGATCGTGGTTGACGATGGACTATCAATATCTCTTGAAGCAGTTCTTCACTTTCTCTTTGGGCACATGGATCAACGCACTGATTTCCTTTTTCACAACACCATTGATCAGCTATCTGTTTGCACCGCAGGAGTTTGGAAAGGCAATGATGTTCTCCACGGTGTACAACATCTTGGTGATAATAGTAGTCTTTGGGACAAACAGTAGTTTTGTGAGATTTTTCTACCAAGTCGAACCTACAGAGAGAGTAACTCTTTTCCAAAGCTGCCTCTTTGTGCCAAGTTTTTTGGGAGTTGTTGTGAGTTCTTTGTTGTTAATCTTTTCTGAACAACTTTCTTTCATGTTGATTGGCGACAGAGATTCGACCTTCTCAAGATTGTTGGTCTTAGCACTACTAACAGGAATTGCACAAAATTTCAATCTTCAAAGCATTCGAATGAGAAAGAAAGGTCTTGTGTATTCAGCTATTCAAGTTGTTCAGTCTGTTAGCAACGTAGGTTTCATAATCGTGTGTGCATTCTTTTTCAAAAGAAACTTCCACACGATCATCTTGGGGCAGGTTGTTTCAAATGTCGTTGCTCTCTTGGTAGGTGTCGTTGTGGATCACGAGTATTGGTTGCCTGTCAGACCAAGCAAGAGAATCATCAAGGAAGTTGTCAAGTACGGTCTTCCATTTGTTCCTGCTTCGATCATCTGGTGGCTCTTCACTTGGATGGACAGGTTTGCACTCAGAATCTTTTCAGATTTCACACAAATGGGACTCTACTCTGCCGCTTTCAAGATCGTCTCAGTGATGAATCTGTTTCAAACGGGCTTTGTGAATTTCTGGCAGCCTGTCGCATACGAAAGCTATGAGGCAAAGAAGGCAGACACGAAATTCTTCGAGCAGATGGCTTTGCTGGTCAGTTGTGTAATGTTCCTCCTGTGTGGCTTGGTTTTGATCAGTAAAGATGTGATTTTCTCCTTGCTGGCTCCAAGCTATCGCAAAGCTTCACAGATAGCACCATTTCTGGTGTTGATGCCTGTGATGGGTACCATATCACAGATTACCATGCGTGGAATAGATTTTGGAAAGAAGACTCACTGGCACATGATAAACACTCTTGTTGCCACTTTTTTCAACTTTGTGGGGAACTTAATATTGGTTCCGAGAGTTGGCGCAAGGGGAGCTGCTCTATCAACAGGTCTCAGTTTTCTTGTCCTATTCATCATGAGAACTAAGATCTCGCAGAAGTTCTACTCGGTGAATTACCCGCTCAGGAAGATATACATCTGTACGGCAGTTGTGGTTCTTTTGTGCTTCTTCATGACATTTGCCGATAACCTCTTGTGGAATATCCTACTTGGTTCGATTGGGTTTGGAGTGATCACTGGAATATACAAACAGACAATTGTGAAAACGATCTCTCTTGTGATGTTAAGAAAGAAGTAACTTCTGGAGAATGTAAAGCAGATTGACGATGATTCACTGCATTTTTTGCGTGGAAACTGTTCAAATCTTTGAAAGATCCTTCGAGCCGATGGTCGTGATCACTTTTGTAACATTTTTCGACACCAGTAAGGTGTAATATTAATTTAGGTGGTTTGTTTTTCATCCAGTATGGGTGTGGTGATGAGATATGCCAAGAACCTTCCCAATCTTGGTCGCTGTCTTGGTCTTTTTACTTGTACTTGCTACAGTGTATCTTCACGACAGGGCGAGCGCACGACTGCATGCCAAGGAATCGGCGAACAACTTGATCAGATTTGTGGATGACTACGCAAGAAATGTGAGTTTGTCTCAACTTCATGAGTCTGTCGTTTACGAAATATTGAGCTTTGGCTCATCAGAGAAGATCGACTTTTGGCTTGAGGAGTTCAAGAACTCTTTGCCACTGGTTGAGGCAGTTGAGGTTGTTCATTTTCCAGATGATTTTGGTGCCGTAACAATCCAATCTGCAAGCAAGAAGATTCTAATACATCTTGGGGTTTACGACGATTCTGGCAAGATCCGTTCAGATTCTGTTGTTGTGCTTCTGACTGTAGATGCTCAAAGGGTACTCGATTTACTCGGTATCAAAGATCTGCGTATTGCTTCTGAGGGTGAAGATTTTGCCTACGGCTTGAAGTACGCTTTCACAGAACCTATCATGAATGGTTCTTCCGTTCTTATGTCTGCACTCGTAGGACTTGCTTCCTATTTAGTAATTTTGGCAATCGATTTCAGGCGAAGGCTTTCTGCGGAAGAGAAGTTGAGAAATCTCAACGAGGCTCTGATCTCAATTTCGGCACATTTTTTGAGCGGGAAGGATAGGCAGCAACTTTTTCAGTTGATTTTGGAAAAGGCTTTGCAGGTTGTACCAAACTCGCAAGCCGGTAGTATTTTAATAAAAAACGGCGACAAACACTTCTATGTCGCTGCAATAGGGTACGATATCGAAGAACTTTCAAAGATAGAGTTTTCTTCCTCTCAGCATTCAAAGTGGTTGGAAAAGCCTATAAAGAAAAGGAATGATCTGCTCAGAATTGATAAGAGTAACGTGGGGTTATTCGAGATTCTGAAAAAGGCAGGCAGGATAGATGAGATAATGTGTACCCTGAGCGTAGGATTTAGGATCGAAGACGAGATTGTTTTGACTCTCAATCTGGACAACTTCGACAGAGAAAATGCCTTTGACAAAGATTCACTTTTCATCGCAACACTCTTTGCGAACAATCTTTCGGAAGTCTTTACCAGATTGAGATACGAGGAAAGGATTTTTGAGCAGCAGCGAATGATGGAGTATTTCTACAATCATGATCCACTCACTGGTTTGCTCAACAGAAGGGGATTTGCGGAATACGGAGAGAAACTTCTGTCATTGGCAAAGAGGGAAGCCAAGAGAGTAGCGGTGCTGTTCTTAGACTTGTCCAACTTCAAAGCGATTAACGACAAATTCAGCCATCAGATGGGTGATTTTGTTTTGAGAACTGTTGGTTTGAGATTGATGAAAGCTTTGAGACAGAGTGATTTGGTTTCGAGATTTGGCGGGGATGAATTCGTGGTCTTGCTCTATGACTTTGATGAATCTAATACAGATCACTTACTGGGGAAGATCTTTCAAACGATAGAAGAACCTATGGCGGTGGACGAGAAGGTTTTCAATGTTAAAGGGAACATAGGTGTTTCTGTCTATCCAAACGATGCCTTTGAACTCGATCAACTGGTCAGAATTGCCGATGCTGCAATGTACTATGCAAAGAAGAACAATCTGAGGTACGTCTTGGCGAGTAATGTTAAGACATAGATCTTCCCACCATCAACCCACCACAAGAAAGAATTCTCATGCCAGAATCTTTTTGCAACGGTATGCACACTTATAACTAAGGTGTGGCAGTACCAAAGGGGTAGACCTATGCCTATTACGTGGTCTTTCTTTCACCAAGATCTTGGTAGGCGCCTTTTTGTTCCAATATATAATATACGAAAATGCAAAAAACTAACACTCGGTGCAAAAGCTTTGTTAGAGAGAAAAAGCTATCGATAACTTGAAGATCTTCACTCGGAAAGCTTGAAATAGAACTTATACAAGACTAAGTTAGAGAAGTCAAAAAGGAGTTTCAAATCTTCAAATTCGATCATGGCAAGAAATTTCTGGAAAAACTAAAGAAGCCCGAGATGGAACTCGGGCTTCTGGTTCAAATTTTAAAGATCCTGACCTGTTCAGCTAAAGTTTGCGCAATCGAACTTAGCTCTTCTGAAGCACTGCTCACATTTTGACTTGAGTCTGCTTGTTGTTTCACAGCTTGTGTCATCTCTTCTACCTGCTGTGCTATCGCTGTTATCGATTTCGTCGCTGTGTCCATCGCACTGCTCATCTCTTCTGCCGCTGCACTCTGCTCTTGTGAACTTGCCGCCAAACTCTCTATCTGACTCGTTATACTCTCTACTTGCTTTAGTATGTTCGTTAACCTTTCACTGACTACCTCTGATTGTTCTGTCGCCCTCTCTACTACATTCACCGTCTCATTGGTCGCTGCACTCGCCTGCTGTGCACCTTGTTGTATCTGATTCAAGATCTGTCCTATCTTGTCTGTGGCTTTCTTACTCTCCTCTGCAAGCTTTCTTATCTCGTCTGCCACTACAGCAAAGCCCCTCCCTGCTTCTCCTGCCCTCGCTGCCTCTATCGCTGCATTAAGTGCCAATAGATTCGTCTGCTCTGCTATTGAGTTTATCGTCTGTACTATCTCTCCTATGTTCTTTGCCCTCTCACTCAGTTCTTTGACTGCCTTCTCTGTCTGTTGTGACTTTTCTTTCGTCTGTGCGATTATCTGTACTATCGACTGTACTGCCTTTTCCCCTTCTTTGGCTGCATTGTTCACCTGTGTGGCTTTCTCTGTCAGTTCTTGTGCAGATTTTGATACGTTCTGTGCACTGGCTGCCACTTCTTCTATCCCACTTGTCACCTCTTGTATCGATGCAGATGCGTTCTGTGCTGATTTATTCACCTCTTCCATCTGTGAAGCAAGTTCTTCACTCGTAGCACTGACTTCTTGGGATGTTGATACGAGTTCTTCAACTGATGTTGAAACCTTTTCTGAACTGTCAAAGATGGCTTTCACCAAAGCTGTGAGTTTTTCGCTCATATGTGTGAGATCTTTAGCTAGTTTAGTGAATTCTTTGGTTCTGAAATTCTTCGATATACGGTGATTCAGATCTCCTTGAGAAACTTTCTCAACAGTCTGAGATATGATTGCAAAAGGTTTTATCAAAATGCTATTCACAAGGAGAGTTGCTAAAAATGAACCTACAGCTGCCAAGATTACGATGAGCGAGATCGACCTTTGAAGGAAATCGTTTCTTGCCTTTAGAACGAGCGCATCAATCTCGCCTTTGGGTTTTCCTACGAATAAGATACCTATGACATTCCCTTTCTCGTCTAAGATAGGATCATAACACGTTGCATAATCTTTTCCGAGTATTTTCGCTTCTCCGAGGTATCTTTGCTTTTGAACAATGGGTTTGTACGCGGCGCTGTCCTTTCCAAGGTATGTTCCAACTGCCCTTGTGCCGTCGTCTTTTCGAATGGAAGTGGTTACTCGCAGAAAATCATCACCTTGAGCCTGAAAGATCGTTGCAACTACGTTCATCTGTTTGCTTATTCTGTCAACGGCTTCGAATCTATCTTTGATGGGTTTACCGTCTTTGTCAACCAGTTGTGAATCTTGCAGGCGCAAAGTGCCGTATTCATACTTTGCGTATTCTCTCAAGACCTCTACTGCACCGTTGAGCTTGTCTTTGTACATTTGTTCAGTGAGTTGACTTGCAAGATCTTGAGTGCTCTTCAATGACAGAGAGAAAAACAGAAAAACTGGCAGTACAATCAGCAAGACACTCAAGATCAGCACGTACCATTTCAAAGACAGTTTCATTTTATCAATCCTCCCATATTTGATAATACACGCATATTTTATGACAAACTCTGTGCGAGTTATTATGAACTATGTGTGAACACCTTCTTAAAGACGATAGATCTACGAGATTTTCCGAGTTATTTTGGTTAGATTTGTCTTGGTGCATGCAAGATGGTACAATTTTGTTGCAATGTTGCAGGAGGTGATTGTTTTGTACGATGCAGTTGTGATTGGCGCAGGTCCTGGTGGATACGTGGCTGCAGTGAAACTTGGACAAAGGGGTAAGAAGGTTGCCCTTGTAGAGAAATCGTTCGTTGGTGGTACCTGCACCAACTGGGGTTGCATCCCAACAAAAGCACTCTTGAGTAGTGCGCATCTTTATTCAGAGATCGTCGAGAAGTCAAGGCAGCTTGGTATAAACGTGGAAGGTGTCTCTTACGATTTCACAGCAATCAAGAACCACATGAACAAGGTTGTCACCATGTCCAGAAAAGGCATCGAATATCTACTCAAGAAATACAACGTTGAGCTCATAAGCGGTGAGGCAACTGTCGAGTCACACAATCTTGTGAGAGTGGTAGACAGGTTGCTCGAAACGAAGAACATAATCATTGCAACTGGTTCTTACCCATCGCTGATATCTCCCTTTGACAAACTGGATGGTCTTTGGACCAGCGACGATGTCTTTACGATGGAAGCACTTCCTCAGAGCATCTTGATAGTTGGTGGTGGAGTGATAGGCGTCGAGTTTGCAACCTTTTTCTCCACTCTGAAGATACCCGTTACGATCGTTGAACTCATGGAACACATACTCCCTACCGAGGATAAGGATGTAGCTGAAGTAGTTGCCAAGACTCTTAGAAAGAGGGGTGTAGAGATATATGAATCTTCCAAGGTGATCGATGTCGAACCAGTGGACAATGGTTTCAAATGTGTTGTAGAAACAGCACAAGGAACGATCGAGAGAACAGCGCACAAGGTTCTGATATCTGTTGGAAGAAGGCCTAAGATAGGTGAAGATCTCAAGGCACTTGGCATCGAGATACAGAGAGGTATAAAGACAAACAACAAGATGCAGACGAATATTCCTAACATCTATGCCGTTGGTGATGTGAGAGGACAGATAATGCTCGCACACGTCGCGATGTACGAGGGTGTTGTGGCGGCAAAGAATATCTGTGGAGAAGAAGCTCACATGGATTACTCAGCCGTACCCAGTGTGATATTTTCGAATCCAGAGGTGGCGAGTGTTGGGTTACACGAAAAAGATGTTGATCCTTCGAAGATCAAGATCTTTTCATTCCCGCTGAGCGCCAACGGCAGGGCAAGGACGATTCTTGAAAAAGATGGTTTTGCGAAGGTTATTGCCGATAAAGAAACTTTGAAGGTCCTTGGAATGACGATCGTTGGTCCTGCCGCAACCGATATGATAATGGAGGGAGTTGTGGCAGTACGCAATGGTTTGAGCGCAAGAGAGCTTGAAGAGTCGATACACCCACATCCAACTCTGAGCGAGATGGTGCTCGGTGCCATAGAAGGTGTTGTCGAAAGACCAATACATCTGTAAAAAAGGGGGGCTCTGGTCCCCTTTCAAATTCTTCAAAGAGAGGTGGTGCCTTTGCGCAGGATTGAAGCTCATCCAATTTTGGAAGTTGGAAAACCAAAGGTGTTGAAGTTCTACTTCGAAGGCAGAGAAATGGAGGCTTTCGAAGGTGAGACAATAGCCGCTGCGCTCGTTGCGAACGGTGTTGATGTTTTTGGAAAAACAGAACATTCAAAACCAAGAGGCTTTTACTGTGCGATAGGCAAATGTTCTTCGTGCTTGATGATTGTCGATGGAGTTGCCAATGTTCGAAGTTGTATCACACTTGTGAAGGAGGGAATGAAGGTCAGAAGGCAGATCGGTAGAGGTGAAGTCACATGGTGAAGACAGATTTCTTGGTGATCGGAGGCGGACCGGCAGGGTTGTGTGCGGCGATTGAAACGAGCAAGAGAGATGTAAAGACTTTGATTGTTGATGAAGGTGTTGAATTGGGTGGGCAGTTGGTTAAACAGACACACAAGTTCTTTGGACACGAGGGATTTTACGCTTCAGTCAGAGGTTTTGAGATAGCCAAGAAATTGATCTCTCAGTTGAACGAAAATGTCACCGTCAAAACTCAGACAACGGTGACAGGGATCTACGAAGATATTATCACCGCCTACGATAGAGAGAAAGATTTAGTTTTTGAGATAGAACCCAAATACATTCTCATTTCAGTTGGTGCGAGTGAACGTTTTATTCCTTTCAAAAACAACCACCTTCCAGGTGTTTACGGTGCTGGAGCTGTGCAGACACTGATGAACCAGTTCAAAGTTCTCCCAGGTAAGAGAGTTCTGATGATTGGTTCTGGAAACATAGGTCTCATTGTCTCGTACCAACTGCTGCAAGCAGGCGCAGAGGTCAAAGCGATCGTGGAGATAGCAGACAAGGTTGGTGGATACGATGTTCATGCAAGAAAGGTGAAAAGGCTTGGCATTCCCATACTTCTGAGACACACCATCAAAGAAGCGATTGGAGAAGAGAAAGTTGAAGGTGCCGTCATAGCTCAAGTTGATGAAAAATACAACATAATCGCTGGTAGTGAGAAAGAATTTGCTGTTGATGTAATCTGCGTTGCTGTTGGTCTTGTGCCTTCGATTGAGTTAGCATCGATGGCAGGTGTACAGATCCAATATATTCCAGAACTTGGAGGATATGTTCCATACAGAGACAGAGAGATGAGAACGAATGTCAAGAATATCTTCGTGGCTGGAGATCTTGCAGGTATTGAAGAAGCAACAACGGCTATGATAGAGGGTAAGATTGCCGGGTTGAAAGTTGCTGAAGAAATTACAGGGCAAAACCTTGATTCAGAGATCGAGAGGATGCAAGAAGAACTGGTTGAGTTCAGATCGGGACCATTCTCAGAAAAGGTTCGAAAGGGTTTGGAGAGGTTCTTTCCCCAAGAGATGATGAGTTACTCCAAGACATCACAACAAGACCTTGGTCCTGTTGGAAAACTTAGGCCTGTTATAGAGTGTTATGAGAATATTCCTTGTAACCCATGTCAGACATCTTGTCCTGCGGGAGCAATCACAGTGCCGGAGAACATAAACAGCTTACCGATCGTGGATTATTCAAAGTGCACTGGTTGCGGCATTTGCGTGATGAAATGTCCTGGGCTTGCGATCTTTTTGGTTCAGGAGAATTTTCAACCTGACAGAGATCTGGTCATAATGCCATATGAGTTTCTCCCTCTACCCGAAAAGGGACAAGAGGTCATCGCTTTGGACCGTGAGGGAAGGGAAGTTGCTCGAGCACAAGTTGTGAGAGTAGTGAAATCAGCCAATAAAACGCATCTCGTTCATCTGAGTGTGCCTGCTGGCATGGGTGAAGTTGTTAGGAGTTTTCGCCTTCCAAAAGAGACTGAATCATTTGTATGCAGATGTGAAGAGATCACAGTTGATCAAGTTGAGAGAGCTATAGAAGAAGGTTTTACAGATTACGAAGAACTAAGAAGATATTTGAGAGTCGGTATGGGACCGTGTGGTGGGAGAACTTGCAGATCGATCGTGCTTGGAATACTTGCAAGAAAGACAGGCAAAACTCTGAAGGAGATTGGCTTTGGGACATTCAGACCACCCTCAATGCCCGTGAAATTCGAGTCGATCGTAAAGGGAGAGATCGAGAATGAAAAGTGAATATAGAGTGGCGATAGTTGGCGGAGGAATAATTGGTTGTTCAATAGCCTATCACCTTGCCAAGTTTGGCGAGAAGGACGTTGTACTCTTTGAAGCAAACTATCTGAGTTCTGGTTCAACCGGTAGGTGTGCTGGTGGCATAAGACAGCAGTGGAGTTCTGTTAACAACGTGCTACTGGCAATGAGAAGCGTTGAACTGTTCGAAAGAATGTCACAGGAGACAAGCATGGACATAGAGTACAAACAAGGTGGATACTTGGTTCTTTCCTACGACGAAAAAGAAGCTGCTGAGTTTGAGAAAAATGTTCAGATGCAAAAAGAGCTTGGACTCGATGTTCAGATACTTTCACCTAACCAAGTCGAAGAGAGATATCCATACTTGAAAGTAGATGGTGTGAAACTGGCAACTTTTTGCCAAACAGATGGACATGCAAACCCACATCTTGCGAACTTTGCTTATGCAAAGGCGGCACAACGGCTTGGAGTTGAGTTGTTCACACACACGAAAGTTGTCGCAGTAGAGGCACTCGGTGACCACTTTGAAGTTCTCACGAGTAGAGGGACTGTAAGATGCCAGGTTTTGGTGAACGCTGCCGGAGCTCACTCAAAAGAGATAGGAAAGATGGTTGGTGTTGATCTTCCGACTGAAAGTTATAGACATCAGATACTCGTCACCGAAGCTGTAAAGAACTTTTTTGATCCAATGGCTATAAGCTTTTCGGGAAACTTCTACATGAGGCAGACCAAGCATGGGCATTTCATAATGGGTCAGGGTGATCCGGACGAAAAACCTCAGATCAACTACAACGTTACTTACAGATTTGAAAAAGACATGGCGAAAAAGATGACAAAAATCTTCCCGTTTTTGGGCAGATTGAGAATTGTGAGACACTGGTCTGGCCATTACAATATGTCACCCGATGCACAACCTATCATCGGTGAAGCGCCTAATCTGCCAAACTTTTACTATGCAGTGGGTTTCAGTGGCCATGGTTTCATGCTCGCACCAGCGGTGGGAGAGGCGATAGCTCAGATGATAATTCACGGCAAAACCTTGAACGTAGACATAAGTGAACTGAACTTGCAAAGGTTTGAAAAAGGAATTGTGCGCGAGAGGAATGTCGTTTAGGAGTGAGAGTTTGCATAAGAAAATCACTTTATTCCTACTGTGGTTGTCTTTATCAACGGCAGTTTCATATTTCTTGCAACTTTTTGGTGTGCCGCTTATAGAGCGATGGCTTTTGCCAAATATCTTCATAGTTTTAACTGTCACGCTGCTTCATGGTCCGATCGTTGGGAGCTTAGTCGCCGCCTTTGGAGCCATGACAAGCTTTATGGCAGTTGGATCACCTGAGATTGGTTTCTTAGGACCCGTAACCTTGGAAGCCCTGACTGTTAGCCTTTTGACATCGTTCCTTTACAGAAGGAACAAAAATCTTTACTTGGTGATCTTGTTAGACTTTTTTGCTTCCAAGATTGTCCTATTGATCTCGATATGGCTGTTCAAGGCACCGATCAGAATTTCAGTTGACTTTCTCTCTGGACTTGTTGGTTTGGGATTGCAACTGATTTTTGTTCCCATGATTTACACAGTTCTGGTAAAATCATCTAAGGTTGAAAATTCAAAAGGAGGTATTTAAGGTGAACATACTCTACAGTGCAGCACCCGGTGCGACTGGTAGTGCTCCAACTTCGACAACGGCAACAGGTTCCGGTTTTAGCTTTATCTTTCTGCTGGTTATCCTCTTTGCGATGTTCTATTTTCTCATCATACTGCCCCAGAGGAGAAGAGAAAAACAGTTCCGCGACATGGTCTCTAATATGAAACGTGGTGACACAGTCATCACAGTTGGAGGCATAGTTGGGAAGATCGTAGACATCAAGAAGGACACAATCAAGATCAAGACAGCTATGACGACTGAGCTTGAGATCACAAAAAGGGCAATAGCAACAGTCTTGAAAGAAGAAGCAAAGCAAGAGGAGAAAGGACAGGAGGAAAAAGACAAAGATAAGGAACAAAACTGAGGAGGGGACATAACAATGAGAGCGGACAGGGTGAGATTGATAGTCGTAATCGCTGTTATATTTGCGGCCTTTTTGGCATTGCTTTGGCCAAGTAAAGGTCAGACTTATAAAGGCTTGGCTGCAATCTTTCAACGTATACCTTTGGGACTTGATATCAAAGGTGGAGCTCGTTTGGAGTACAGAGTTGACGTAGAACAAGGTGTAGAGAGTCCAAGCGAAGTTGTGGACAATGTCTGGACGGTCTTGAGAAACAGGCTTGACGCAGCAGGTTACACTGAAGCCACTGTGAGAAAGGCTTTTAGGGAGAACAACTCTTTCATAGTGATAGAGATTCCAGCTGCAACTGACACGACAAAGGCTGAAAAGCTTTTAGGTTCAACCGGTGTAATGTACTTTGGGCAGGTTTTGGAGGAAAGTCAAGTTGATCCACAGACAGACCCGACCCTGAAAGATTTGGCAAGGGTGAAGAAGGCGGAATGGCTTCCTGCAAGAGAAGGAAAGATATGGTATCTCGTGAGGCAGGAAATAATGCTTGTCAAAGACTTGAAGTTGATCTCGCCACAAATAGTGACGGCAAGTCCTGTACCAGAAACGCGTGCAGGAAGATTTGGTTACAAGGTGACCTTTGAATTGGCGAGCAAAGATGCTGAGATGTTCAAGAAGATCACGCAACAATTGGTTGTTCCAGAAGGTTCTATAGGTAGTGCGGCTGCCAGAGAGAAACGGCTTGCGATAGTTCTGGACAACGTTGTGCAGTTTGCTGGATATGTTATCTCCGTGATACCAGATGGTAAAGCGGAGATCACTGGGAATTTCTCGATTGAGGAAGCAAAACAGTTGGCTGCGATACTGAGAAGTGGTGCGTTGCCGGTACGACTTGAAAAGGTTTCAGCAGGTTGGGTGGCTCCATTGCTCGGTTCGGACATCGTGAGGACTTCACTCTTGGCAGGAGTCGTTGGGTTGATAATCGTGTTCATCTACATGATAGTCTTCTACGGTATACAAGGTGTTATTGCAGATATAGCACTGCTGTACAACACCTTCTTGTTGCTTGGTGTGCTCGCTGCTACGCGATCGATACTAACACTTCCAGGTATTGCAGGTATTGTCTTCACGATCGGGACTACCGTTGATGGGAATATCATCATTGCCGAGAGAATCAAAGAAGAGCTAAAAGCAGGGAAGTCCGTTAAAGCAGCCATAGCAGCAGGATTTGGCAGATCCTTCATCACACTGTTCGATGCGAACTTAACGACTATCATAGCTGGTCTTGCCCTGTACTATTTTGGTACCGGTACTGTGAAAGGCTTTGCCACAACACTCATCATAGGTGTACTTGGGAGCTTTTTTGTGAACATAGTCCTTTCGAGACTCTTGACAGATGCTTTTAGCTCTTTGATACGTAAACCAGCCGTTGAAGCAAAGGGGGCTCAGCAATGATGCACATGGACTTCGTTGGTAAGCGAATGATTTTCATAACGATCTCCCTGATCTTGGTTGCTGCAAGTGTTATTTCTATCTTTACGAAGGGATTCAACTTCGGTGTTGAATTCTTGGGCGGCTCTGAGATCATCTTGAGAGTTGAATCGTCAACCTTTGTAGAAGCCGATGTGCGAAGGATTTTCAACGAGATTTCCAGTGATTTTTCATCGGCTCGGGTTACGAGGGTTAGATCTGTTGGCGATCCCGAGGGTGTGACAAAGTTTTCAGTAACGGTGACGAAAACCTTTGATGTGACAGAAAAGGACGCTCTTCAATCGGCGGTAGAGAAAAAACTTTCTGACAGCAAAGTCAAAGGACAGGTAGTTTCTTTCAACGAAACTGGAGGTTCAGCCGCTGAAGAGATCAGAAGGTTGACCTGGAGAGCAATACTCATAACATTGATAGCAATACTCGTTTACATCACACTGAGGTTCAATTTCGTTTTTGGTATCGGTGCAACTCTCGCTTTGGTACACGACGTTGTGATAACGCTTGGTTTCTTTTCATTCTTCAGTTATGAACTGAATGTACCAGCGGTTGCTGCGCTCTTAACGTTGATCGGTTATTCTTTGAACAACACGATAGTTGTCTACGACAGAATCAGGGAGAACATGAAAAAATACAAAGGTAAAGAAATTGCGGCTACCGTGAACAACAGCATAAATCAAGTGTTCACAAGGACCATAAACACATCGCTGACAACCTTTATCGTGGTCTTCGTGTTGCTTCTGTTTGCAGGAAACGCTATAAAACCTTTTGCTTTTGGTATGACTGTAGGCTCAGTTGTTGGAACATACTCCTCTATTTACATAGCAAGCCCAATGGTTATACGTTGGGTGAAAATCAGATAGTAGAAAGCCCCCCGCGGTGGGGGCTTTTCTAAAATTGAATGAAGCTCAGGTCTCCCACGACTAATCTTGCGACCTTTGGCACACCGCCATTTTGAATGACTCTTGCTCCTTTGCCGAGAATGGATGAATCTATCCTACTTGTGACATTTGCCACATTACTCAAATCCATCAGAATGGAGTTTTCGATCTCACAGTCTTCGAGAGACACGCCGTTACCAATAGCCGTATATGGACCAACATATGAGTTGATCACCCTGCAGTTTTCACCAATCACAGCAGGTCCTCGGATGACTGAACCTGCGATGATCGTGCCCTTACCAATACGGACTCTACCTTGTATCGAACTGTTCTTTTCCAAACTCCCAAGAACTACAGTTTGCTTCATGTTGTCCAATATCTTTCTATTGGCTTCAAGTAAATCCTCTGGTTTTCCGGTGTCCTTCCACCATCCTGTTATCACATGTGCCATTACCGAGTAATTGTTCTGAACAAGATAGCCTATGGCATCTGTGATTTCGAGTTCACCTCTCCAAGAAGGTTTGATGTTCTCTATGGCTTTGAAGATATCTTTTCTGAACATGTAAACGCCTACTATCGCAAGATCGCTTGGAGGGTCTTTGGGCTTCTCGACAACGTATTTTATTCTGTCGTTCTCCAGAACAGCCACACCGTATGCTCGTGGATCTTCGACATGAGCCAAGAGTATGAGGGCATCTGCTTGAACTTCTGAGAACTGTTCAACAGCAGGTCTTATGTCTTCGAAAATCAGATTGTCTCCCAAAACCAGCAAAAACGGATCGCCTTTCACAAAATCTTTTGCTTGATAGACGGCGTGTGCTATGCCCTTTGGTTGTTCTTGCACTATATACTCTATTGAGATACCAAGGTGTGCGCCGTCTTTTAGGTTTTCTTTAAAGAGTTCTTTGTTTTCGGGGCTCACCACTATCGCCACTTCTGTCACACCCGCGTCTTTCATGAAATCGAGCGTGTATTCAATAACAGGCCTGTTCGCGACGGGGATAAGGTGTTTTGCGGTCGTATAGGTCAGCGGTCTAAGTCTTGTGCCCTTGCCAGCACACAGAACAAGTCCTTTCATCACTCTCGCCTCCTTATAGATTCAAATCAACAACGTTTGACAGATCCAAACCGACAAATGGTTTTTCACCGACAAACCCAAATCTGAAACCAACCGTCAGTTCTCTAAAACATTTTGCTAGATCTTTGAAGGTGTAGGCAACCCTACCTTTGAACGAAAATTGAGATTTCAGTTCTCCAACCAGCCAATGTGTGCCCGATGGTATCGTTCCACCGTACCAGGGTTTGTCTGGTGTTCTTGTGCCATAGATGAGCCCTTCATAGAGAGTGCTTATAGACCAACCATTGTTGGAGTATTCCAGAGCAATCGAGCACGCGATGTTGTTTTCACCGTGCAGATAGCCGATCATGTTTTTTTCGATTGGCAAATTGAAACCTTCGAAGTACACATACTCATAAGGTCTGCTGGAGCTTGTTCTCTGAAATGTGAAGGCAGTTGCACCTGCAACTTCAAAGGTCACTTCGTATGGTCCACTTTTTCCAGTAAAGCCGACCAAAAAGGCTATCTTGTCTGGGTTTTGAAAACCTTCGGGGTTGAGAAATCTGTTCATGTTGATATCATCAATGAGAATATCTGAATAGATCGAGTAATTATCTGCAGAGTATCTCACCCAGCCTCCTATCATGGAGTTATCATCCATTTCAGAGGTAGAGTATGCCCACGGTGCATTCAAATGCCAAAATTCTTGTATACCAGGTATGGGGATCGGAACAAAGAAATAGTATGGGTCAAAGACCCTTTTCAGATACAGAACACTCTCTTGGTAGGCTATTTCAAAGCCTTTGAATGGTGAAAAAGCCAAAGATCTGTAGCTGAAACCTTTCAGCGGTTTGGATTCACTCTCCAAAAACCTCAGCCCACCCCAAAGCATTTCAACTCTGAATCTGCCGAGGGTTGCGAAATGTACCGACGGATATGAAAAACCGTTCTCAGCCACGAAAAGCTTGTATATCTGCCCTGGTCCTACAGAATTTTGTTTCACACCTGCTTCTATTGAGAAAAACTCGTTCTTCCACTCAAAATAGCCTTCATCCCAATACCAATAGTTGTACCAAAGTTTTTCTGCATAAGGTGGTATCACCAGATTGTCTCTCTTGAAGCCGCCGCTTGCGGTGAAAGTAGTGCCCATGAATGGAACTACAACGGAGAACTTGGCAAGGTCAGTTGGTTTGTCAAAATCGTATTCAATCCACCCATCGAATTTGAAGGTAAAACTAAAACAGAGCACACTCACAAGAAGTGAAGCGATGATCAGTTTGTTCATTCTTTTCTCCTCCGTCGATAGTTGAAAACGACTTTCTTAAATTGGTTTCTTCGTCTTGATGTGTTCTACAAAACTTCCAACGTCGTTGGTGATGACAGCGTCTATCTTGTCTTTGATCCTTTCATACTTTTGTAGATCGTCCAATGTCCAGATGAAGATCTTCACACCTTGGCTTCTCACCAGATCACATATGAGGTTGAAATATTCAGGATAGTCAGCCAACTGATGTGGTAGGTGCATTGAGTATGGCTTGTACTCAAGCAAAGTTCTGATGAGCCGAACCGGGTCATTTTTCAACTCTTCACCTACTAAGAAACCGAAGTTCATATAAGGGTACTGTTTTATCAATCTGGCTATCAAGTCATGATGGAAAGATGAAATAACTGTTTCCTTCTGCAGGGAATATCTTTCTATCAACCTTATCGTATCTTCAGCCACTTGGGGTTCCTTTAGCTCTGCATTCAACAACTTCTCCTTGGGAACAACTGAGAGCAACTCTTCAAAGGTTGGAATCCTTTCACCTTCTTTTGTATAACTTTTCAGTTCACTCAAAGTCGATTCGCAGATTCTCTTTTTCACACCGAAGAGCCTTTCTAAGTCTTCGTCGTGTATGACTACTATCTCTTTGTCTGCTGTCATTCTCAGATCGAACTCAATCCCATCTGCACCACACTCAAAAGCTTTCTTGAAAGCCTTCAAGGTGTTTTCAAGAAACTTTGCCGAATAACCTCTGTGCGCGATGATCACCATCTGCTTGCCCCTCCAATTCTCGCAAAGACATCCATTAATTCATTTGCGAATTTCTCGGCATTCGAAGAAGATTCAACTACGAACAACCATACATCCCTCCACCAGGCAACGACGTACTTGCCTTCCTTTGCAACGCTGTACAGGCCACTGTTCGGGAGATCTATGTAAGTGCGTGAATTCCAAGTTCCATATTGTTTAGCCACCTTTTTCCAATAATCCTTTGGTGACTCTCCGAGAAACTTGAAACCGTAGAGCAGATAGCTTGAGTCTCCTCTGATATAACTTGCGACCAAACCTTTTTTAACAATCGGACCATATCCATCTATTTCTTCGAGAAAGATAAGTGCATAGCCATTTTGAGCCAATCTGAGTGCTGACGTCAGAGAGTAAGCACTCGGTGGTACATAGACTGGCCTGAGCATGCAACTTGAAAGCAAAAGCACAACAAACAGCAGTAAGACTTTTCTCATCTTAAAGCCTCCTTGAGAAAATAGTTCTTCTCGAAAAGATCACAGACAAAACCTAATTCCATATGACCAGGGAGCACAAAAGCTTTTTGATCCACTTCTTTGAAAATCCTTGCCAGTTTTCTTAGGCTTTCAAAGATCTTTTCTTCGTCAGATTCAGGAAAGTCTGTTCTACCTATGCTCTCCATGAAAATTGTATCACCGGTGAAGAAGAATTTCTCAGTTGCGTAGACTACAGATCCCATCGTGTGCCCCGGTGTCTCTATAACTCTGAAATGCCATTCACCAAGCTCTATTTTTTCAGAGAGTACCTCACACTCTCCATTGTAAGAAAAACTGTTTCTGAACAGATCTGACTTGTTCATCTTCGGATCACGTAAACCGTTCAGATCAGCCTTGCCGATGTAAACCTTCAGCGGTTTGATTTCCTTCAGCCCGCAGATGTGGTCAAAATGCATGTGCGTCAAAAGGACAATACATTCACCCTTAACGAACTCCTTCACACCGTAACCAGGATCGATGACGATCACAGGATCATTTTTCAGCACATAGGTGTTTGTTCCTATTGGTCCTGTCATTATATGAGTTATACGTTCGTCTATTACATTTACCATCGTATCACTCCTGTATAATCGATCTTGATGAGTCGATATCGAGCAACCCTAATTCTACTGTTAATGATATCATTTGCGGCTTTGGGCATAGAGGTTTTCTTCACTCCCCTCATGTCCAGTGATGTGATTGTTAATCAGATCGACAGTGCGCAGCAGACCATTTCTATATGCACTTTCTCTGTAGATGAGCCAAGGATAGTAAAAGCTCTGGAAAGTGCTGTGAGACGCGGTGTGACAGTTAGAATAATCAGTGAAAATCCTTTGACTAATTCTCGAATACCTGCGAAGATCGATGCTGAAAGTTCTTTGTTCCACATGAAGGTAATCGTGATCGATGAAAAGATTCTGCTGCTCGGTTCTGCGAATTTCACAGTTCACAGTCTTTTTCAGTCATTCAACGATTTTCTCATTTTAGAAGACGGCGATATTGCATGGGCTTTTCAGCGTTTCTTTGACGATCTCTGGGAAGGCAGAAGTACAGGATTGAAGCTGAGTAATTCAGAGATTTTCATAACAAACTTCTTCATCACCGATACAGTACTATGTGAACTTGGCAAGGCAAAGAAGACCTTGGATGTGGCCATGTATGCATTGACTCATCCACAGGTTTGGGCAATGCTTAAGATACTCTCCAGTAGAGGTGTTCGTGTGAGAGTCTTGATCGACGAGTGGTTTTTCAAAAATTCGACCTTGTCGAAACTGCCCTTTGGTGGTATAGATCTAAAGGTAATCAGAGACTTCACTCTTCACAGCAAGTTGTTCATAGTCGATGGGAAAACGGTATTGACAGGTTCGGCAAACGCGACAAAGAGTGGTTATACTAGTAATGCAGAACTTCTGGTAGTTCTCAAAGATAAACACATAACTCGTCAATACAATGAGTATTTCGAGAGACTCTGGATGGAAGGAGAGATACCTTGAAGATCTTTGTCTTTGACTTGGACGGCACTATCCTGCAAGACACGCACAACATACACCCAACCAATGTTGAAGCCATTGAGACACTGATGAGAATGGGGAAAAAGATCGTTTTCGCGAGTGGTCGTATGTTACCATCGATAGTCAAATTGTTGCGTCGATACTTTCAAGAGGACTTTCCATTGATCGCATACAACGGCTCTGTAGTGTGGCTGCCAGAAGCTGGCAGGGTACTCGATGTGAAGATAGACCCAGCGACAGCTCGGGCGGTTGTGGAATTTCTTAGGAAAGCCAAGATACACAGGCAGGCGTACATCGATGACAAGCTCGTTGTCGAAGAAGAGAATGAATTCGCAAAAGCTTACAGCGATCATTCTCAGATTGAGTTGACAGTTGTTCCAGATCTTGCCAGAGAAGTTGGCGAGAAAGGAGCTACCAAACTACTGGCGATAGACGATCCTGTCAAGCTCGATTCAATCATAGGTGAACTCAGAGAAACCTTTAAAGGACTTTCGATCTTCAAATCTTTCGCCAACTATCTGGACTTTGTTCCATCACAAGTTGACAAAGGCGAAGCGCTTAAATTGATTGCAAGATACAATGACTGGGATTTGAAGGATGCTGTTGCCTTTGGTGATAACGACAACGACATTCCGCTGCTCAAAGCGGTGGGTTTCAAGGTGGCAGTTGCCAACGGCACACAGGCTTTGAAGGAGGCTGCAGATGTCGTCGTTGAAGAAAACACGAAGGGTGGTCCTGGTATCTTTATTCTTGATATGCTCGAGCGTGGTCTTATCAGCTGAGATCTTCTTTGATCTGCAAAGGGTTTCGGGTGATTCGATACTCGTAATTCCTTTAGAGAAGTTGGTAAATGATGTCAGCTTGCTGTGCCTTGGTTGCAATCAAAATCTCGAGACAGCGAGGGATGTTGGCTTTGTTGCAGGAATGGTGGCAAGATCTCACGGTTTTCATTACGTAGTTTTTGGCACTGTTGACACACTTGATGAGTCGGATACAGATCCTCTTGGGAAGATCTCTCGATCTGCTTTCATAACGAGTCAAGTACTCACCTATCTTGCTGAAGGTTTGTTCAACAGTGGTGTTGTACCGATACTAAACGGTCTTGGTAATGTGGATGTGGATGTCATCAGATCACTTATCAGCAGAAAAGCTATCTATCCGGTTCTTGTAGAAAATGAATCGAAGATCAAAAGGCTAATGGATTTAGGTTACGAGAGCGTGTTTGTCTTTGTCGATGGTAGAGTGACTGGCAAGCTGCCAAGAAATAAAGTCGATTTGAAGGTAGATCTTTCGACCCTTCAAGAGGTTCGTCGAAGAGCACTTGAAGGTGCTGTTGTTCTCCTCGGAAAGGCTGAGAGGACGATAAACGTCAATCAACCATTCAAGAGAAGTGGTGTCTTAGTTTTCTCAGATGAAGAGTGGCTGTTGAAAATCGCCAAAGAAGTGCTCGAAGGGAAAAGGCCTTCAACTGGAAGAGTTCCGTGAAATCAAAGACACTGCTGTTGCTGAGATGCCTTCTTGTGATTCAAAGCCAAGGCCATTTGAACTCTTGAATTTGATCCCGACGCAGTCTTTTGGTATTCCAATGGTTCGTGAGAGACTCTCGATCATCTGCTCTCTGTACTGGGACAGTCTAATCAAACCTGTTACAACTGTAGCGTCGATGTTGACAATTTGCCAACCATGATCTTTAAGCAACTGAACGGTTTTTTCAAGCAGTGTTAGACTTGAGATGTCCTTCCACTCATTGGTTTCTGGAAAGTGACTGCCGATGTCTTCCAATGACGCTGCACCAAGAAGAGAATCTATTATCGCATGAGACAGAACATCTGCATCAGAATGGCCATCGAGACCGAGAAAGAAATCTATCTCAGTACCGCCAAGAACTAATTTTCGACCCTCCTTGAAAGGATGTCTATCGATGCCAATACCAACGCGTAGATCAGTCATTCTCTGACCACCTGCTCGACTTCATAAAATGAGGCAGTCTTTGGTTCAAACATGAGCATCACCGTTCCTATCGGTCCATTTCTCTGCTTTCCTATGATTATCTCTGCTTCATGAGGCTCATGGATACGATCGCTCTTCTTGTAATATTCATCTCTGTAGATGAAAATCACCGTGTCTGCATCTTGTTCAATGGCGCCAGATTCTCTCAGATCACTCAGTCTTGGTCTCTTGTCCTCTCTTGCCTCTACAGCACGAGAGAGCTGAGAGAGTGCTACCACTACGATGTTCAGTTCTCTAGAAAGCAGTTTTAGAGATCTCGAGATCTCGGAGATCTCTTGTTGGCGGCTTTCGGAGAATCCACCGCGTACATGCATTAACTGAAGATAGTCAATGAAAATGGCGTCGACGTTGTACTCCCTTTTCATCCTCCTGGCTTTGGCTCGAAGTGTTCGTGGATCGAGTGAGGGTTCATCGTCGACGATGAGGTTTGCTTTGTAAAGAACCGAAGCACCAACTGTTAATCTCTCCCATTCATCGTTGGTAAGAAAACCGGTTCTGAGTTTGTGAAGGTCAACTCTCGATTCTGTACACAGCAACCTTTGAGCCAACTGCTCTTTTGACATCTCAAGGCTGAACAGACCAACAGAGAGGTTGAACTTCACAGCCATGTTTCTCGCTATTGTGAGAGCAAAGGCGGTTTTACCAACCGAAGGACGAGCAGCCACGATGACGAGATCTGATTTGTGAAATCCTGTTGTTTGTCTGTCCAACGACTTCAAACCAGTTGGCAGTCCACTCACCACCGCTCCTGGTTCTAAGACATTTGTACTCCTGGTTCTCATCTCTTCGAGATTTTCAAAGACTTGGTGCATAATAGCGCCTATGTGTTCATAGGTCTTAGTTGTCCGCGATTCTGCTATGTCAAAAACTACACGTTCGGCTTCATCGAGGATTTCATCGACTTCTTTTTCACCATAAGCCGATTCAACTATGTTTCTTCCTGCCTCGATCAGACTGCGCAAGATAGATTTGTCTCTCACTATCTTCGCATAGTGCATAACGTGTGCAGAGGTTGGCACAGTTTCCGCCAGTTTTGCCACATCAAGATCGCTTCCAACGAACTTCATCTGACCGCTCTTTTTGAGTTCTTCGCAAACCGAGAGTATGTCTATCGGGTCTCCTCTTTCATAGAGTCTCTCCATCACTGTGAAGAGAGCCTGATGCTTCTTTGAATAGAAATCGTTGTTCCTCAAGATTTCCATCACATCGTTTACAACGCTCGGGTCGATCAATATGCTTCCTAAAACAGCTTCCTCAGCTTCAAGGTTGTGAGGAGGGATCATCTGCGTCATGTGTATCACTCCCAAAAGGAACTTTAACACAAAAACGGAGCCAAAAAGCTCCGTTTCTGGTGGAGCCGATGGGATTCGAACCCACGGCTTCTACCTTGCGAAGGTAGCGCTCTCCCAACTGAGCTACGGCCCCGTCACAAAAAAGATTATAAACTTTTGTGTTCAGAGTTTCAACTCTCTTTTATTAAACCCCGTAGGATGAGAGTTTGTATTGCTTCGGTGGCAGAAGAACCACTCATCGCTTGGGCAATCAGCTTTGCAGCCGCTCTTGAGTCAACGTCGGGGTGAACGACTTTGTTTTCCTTGCCCTCGTCTATGAGTTTTGCAACCTTCTCGACGAATACATCGTAACGTTCCTTGAGTCGAAACCAACTCGTATTGCTATCCTCGTTTGAGGCACTCAACACCGCCGGTCTTTCCCTTTCGATAACACTTGAAAGGATTTTTCTGCTGGTTACAAAGTCTATATACGCCTTCAGAAATCTCTTTATCTTTCTGATGTAATAACTCTCGCCTTCTATCTCTTTGAAGATATGTCTTTCCAATTCCTCAAGCGCGTTGTTCCAAACCTCCTCAAAGAGAATCTCTTTGCTGGGAAAGTAATAGTATATCAGTGCCTTGCGTACGCCGGCACGCTGTGCTATCTCTTCAACACTGACTCCTTCAAATCCCTTTTCTGAGAAGGCTGCCCTTGCAGCCTCAAGGATTCTCTCGCGAGTGTCAGACATCTTTCCACTCCCCTGCCATGGCAAGGAAGTGAGGGAAGACCCTCACTTCAGTTTCTTATCGACCGCAAGAGCCTCTTCCTTGTTCATGTATCTCTTCATTCGAGTCTCATAGTTGTAGATGCCTCTGTTCACTGGATATCTATCGACATATCCCTGTTCGTACCAGAGCTTATCGGCGTAAACCTTCCATTCTTCTGCGAGCTTGTCGATCTCTTGTGCGAGATCTTCGACGACTCTCTCAGAACCTTCGTGTTGTGGTATCGCGTTGAAGTGTTTGACCATAGCCCTGTAAACCTTTGGATTGTCGATGATGGGACACGGTCTGAAGAGATTGTTTGAATATGGGACCATTCGTTTGTAGGCTTCAAAGAACGGTGATTTGAGTATTTGCAAAAGAGATTTTTCTCTGATGCTGTCAACGGCATACTGCTGAAAGACACAAGGTTCAACATAACCTTTGGCATTCACATGGAAGTACTTCGAACCGGCTGCAAGACAACCATGTGTCAGAAAACCGTGGTTCCAGAAATCTGCTACAAAGGCGAACTTTCCGCCGAGTCTGACTTCATCTGTTTTGAAGAACCTTTCATACCTCTGTTGTGGCGTTGGGACAAGATCCATGGATGCGTTGATTCCAACGGGCATGTATTGAAAGACCCAAGCATAAACTACCTGTTGCTCTTCGAGGAACCTCCAAAATTCATCTTTCATCAACGTATCGTGGTTCATTCTCGTTGCGGTGATCGAGGCTCCGAAGGGCACACCGTATTTCCTGAGTCTTTCCCAGGTCTCCATAATGCTCTTGAAGACGCCTCTTCCTCGTCTCCAGTCTGTATCGAGTTCAAAACCTTCCACGGAGATCGCAGGAGTAGCATTACCAAGTTTTGCCAGCTTCTGTGCAACCTCATCGGTTATCAAAATGCCGTTGGTGTAAATCAAGAAATAGTTGTCGCTGAATTCTTCGAGTATCTCCAATAGATGAGGCCAGTAGAATGGCTCTCCACCGGTGATAACCCAGAAGTAGATACCCAATTCATTTGCCTCGCGTATGACCTTTTCGACCTCTTCTTTCGTGAGTTCATACTTGCGGCCGTACATTCCGGCATAGCAGCCAACACAGTTTAAATTACAGGCATAGGTCGGGCTTATCACACCGAGTTTTGGCAGAACTACTTTGTGTTCTTGCATCTTCTGTTGTCTCATGGGTTCTCCAATGGCAAATTCGTTGATTATGAGGTTGTTTATGATCTTCTCCACACACTTTGAGCTCGATCTTCTGAAAACGTTGACCCAACTCGTTATCATTGGGTGTTTTTCCTTAGCCATGATCGCCAACTTCTTCAAACCGCTCTTCGAGGGTTCCTTTGTAAATGCACTCAGTGTAGAGAAAAGTTTGTACAGTCCTTCTTCGTCAGTGTGCTGAAGAACCGTTGAGACAAGCTTTCCCGCTTGCCTGTAAATGACACCTTTAATTCCTCCCACCACTGGCATAATCATACCTCCTTTACTGACTGGTCGGTCAAATTATGATCGATCAAGATGACTTTTGCATTACTGTAAAGTAACTTAATGGTTTCGTAGGGTGTTCAGTTTCTCAAGGACGACTTTTGTCGCGCGTGTGTCGTCTTCGTTGTAATCGACGACGGCTTTCAGGTAAGAGTCATCATGGGTGTTCAGCCAAAGCTGAAAGTACCTGGAAGCTTTCAAACCATCAAGTTTTGTCCGCCAGTTGAAACCATAGAAACGTGCAACACTTTTCAATGAGTAAGTGAACAAAGGGAGAGCCACGTGTTTGGTGAGAATTTGATAGAGATCGACGAACCTTTTTTTGATCTTTTCGCCTAGTGGTTTGAGATCTTTCCATTCTTGAAGGAGGCTTGAGAAACGTGAAGGTTCGTAGGGGCAGTAATGATAGATTGGTCCATCTGTTTGGTCAAGAAATTCAAGCAAACTGGTGAAAACCCTGTATTCTTCGTTTTCATTTTCACTGAGGAATGGTACGTATTTATCATCGACGAGCACGCCGAACAGATAGTCAAATTCTCTGAGGGTATGAGACTCTATGTCTAAGAAAACTCCATTGGACAACTCCTCATACTTTGAAAGAATCACTTCTCTTTTGTCAAGAAGTGATATCGCTTTCTTTTTCATTTTCTCGAAACTCTCCTTAGAAATATCTTTGATGCCCTCGCTATGGGCTAAATCCAGCAAATTACCTATATTGTTTTCTACCAGCTTCATTCTTGTCTTTTCGTTCAAACCGTGTATGGCAAGCAGATCCTTTTTCTGAACCAAAATCTCTGTGCAATTCAAAACGTACTGACAATTCTTGCACTGTGAAATGGGTTTTGGATCAGGAGGATCGTTCATTCTAAGCTGGACGATACTTTCGATCACCGAAAAAAGACGAGTCAGACAATCTCTCCAGTCGACTTCTTTCACGAAGTATGGAGTGTCTATTATCACCTGTGAGACTATGAATCCAGCACTCGAAAACACATAGCCGTGGAATGCTGCTTCCAGATAGTATTTGTTCTTGAAGTGCTTAGCGCTTTTTTTCAGCACGATCTTCCATCTATCACCATCGGGAACTACCAGTTGAGGATCAGAGACCAATGTTTTGCCGAACAACTCAACTGCTATAACGGGCTTTTCTACCGAAAATCCTGCCCTCATCATGTCCTTTGTTTCTTGCTCGAAGACAGTCTTTTCCCATCTTGAAGTGATTTCTTCCCTTTCGAGATAGTATCTCCTCGGACAAATCAAAAACTGTTCTAGATCGTCGAACCACAGACTTTCATTCATATTCATTCCACCAATCACGTGCTACAGATTTGACTTTGCTTTCCAAGAAGGAGCGCACCCTCGAAAACTGATCTTGTAGATATGCGTCTTCTTGCGTTTCTTCAAGAAGCGGTGTGATTTGTTCAGCAAGTTTCTCGTTCGCCACAGAAGATTTCAGTGGATGTCGAAAATTCAAAGCTTTCACAGCGCACATCAGCTCAATGGAGAGTATTGAGACGAGATTTTCCAAGATCTTCAAAGTTTTCAAACAGGCGTTCATTCCCATACTCACATGGTCTTCTTGATACGCACTGGTTGGTATCGTATCAGCAGAAGCAGGATGCGATAACACTTTGTTTTCATTGCAGAGTGCAGCAGCTGTATACTGCCAGATCATGTACCCAGAATTCAAACCACTATGCTGGGCAAGAAAGGCAGGCAAGCCTTCGTTGACTTTTGGATTCAAAAGCCTGTCAATTCTTCGTTCGATCATATTTCCAAGATCTGTCAGTGCAATCGACAGAAAATCTGCAGCCAACGCGATAGGTTCGCCGTGAAAGTTCCCCTGTGAAAAGACTCTGTCTTCGTATACAAGAGGATTGTCGGTGGCTGAATTAATCTCCAGTTCGACGGTCTTCTTGACGTAGATTATCGTATCGAGAACGGCTCCGTAAACTTGTGGTATGCACCTGATAGAGTAGGCATCTTGGACTCGAGGACAATTCCTGTGTGATTCTCTTATTTGACTGCCTTCCAGTAGGGTTCTGAGCAGTCTTGCAATCACCTTCTGCCCAAAATGTGGTCTTGCGACCCATGATATGTCTTCATAGGCATCCGTTGAAGAAAGCAGTACATCAGCACTCAAAGCAGAAACAGCTGTAGCCATATGTAGGAGGTTAACGGTGTCGTTTATCGCCAATGCGAGAGATGCGGTCATCGCTTGTGTGCCATTCACCAAACTCAGACCTTCTTTCTCCGCTAACTGGATGGGCTGGAAGCCTTTTTCTCTCAGGATCTTCATCGAAGGTACTCTCTCACCGCCTTCGAGCACATGACCCTCGCCTATTATCGGCAGTGCCATGTGTGCGAGTGGTGACAGATCACCGCTTGCACCAACGGAACCTTTTGATGGTACATAAGGAATAATTCCCTTGTTGAGCAGCTCACAGAGTTTTTCGACTACGACAGGTCTTACACCGGAAAAACCTAAAGCCAGTGAATGTGCTCTTATCGCCATCATGGCACGAACTATGTCTTTGCTCAGAGGATCTCCTACGCCACAGGCATGTGACAGGAGTATATTTCTCTGAACTTTGAGAAGATCTTCCCTCGAAATTCTCGTTGTCGCGAGTGCTCCAAAACCTGTGTTCACACCATAGACTGTCTTGTCGCTGTCTAAGATCTTCTCGACAACGAGCCTACTCCTTTTCATTCTTTCGATAGCTTCTGATGAAACGGAGACAGACTGTTCATTTCTGGCTATTTCAACGATATCTGGAAGAGCTATACTCTCACCGATTACTTTCACACAATCGCCTCCAAGATTAGCCTATCATTCATAGTATAGCCAAAAAAACGATCTGTTTGTGGTATACTTTATTTCCAAGGGGTGAGGGTTTTGGACAAACTCGACGAGCTCGAAGCTTTGGTTGATAAATTCCTTCAAGATTACAAGAGGTTGAAAGACGAGAACGAACAACTTTGGAACCAGATGAATGAAGCACTGAGCAGGATCGAGAGATTGGACAAGGAAAAAAGAGAGCTTGAGACATTGGTAGAAAGCTATCGAAACTCATTGGGATCTCTGGTTGAAAAACTGCAAGGTATGATAGGTTTTGCGGAGAGTGGTTATGACGAAAAGCATCACGATTAGACTGGGAGAAAGGACGTACGATCTCACAACCGATTCGACAGAAGAAGAACTTGTCAATGTCTTGAACCAGATTCAGACGCAGTATTCTCAGATCAAGAACGCTGTGCAGGACGCGCAGACAGATGAGATCCTTGTTGTCATGCTTGCTAATGCATTGCTGGACAAATTGAGATATGAAAGGGCCATCTCACGTATGGTCTCTAAGTTCGGTGAAAGCGCTTCAAAGAAAGTGGTGAAGTGATTTGAAGATAGGGCTTTTTGATTCAGGTATCGGTGGTTTAACCGTTTTGGCACAACTTGTGAAACGTATGCCCAACGCTGAATATCTCTACATTGCAGATACGAAGAATGCACCATTTGGAGTCAAGAGTCGGGAAGAGATACTGAGAATATCCACAAGGGTGATAGATTTTCTCTCAAGAGAGGGTGCTGAGTGTGTTGTAACGGCATGCAATACAGCAGATGCATCTATTAGAATGTCAGGATGCAACTTTCGAATACCATACTTTGGGATACTCGATTTTGAGTTACCTGAAAGTTTTGAAAAGGTTGTGGTCATTGCAACAGAGTTCACCGCCAAGAGCGGTGTCTACGGAAAGATTCTCAGAACTAAAGGAGTTAAAGAATGCCTCGAGTTGCCTTGCCAAAGCTTTGTGAAGATTGTCGAAGATGGTTTGACGGAATCATCCTTCGCAGATCAAGAAATCGAGAAATGTTTGAGTCCGATCAGAAATACAGACGTACAAATTCTGGTATTTGGTTGTACACACTTTCCGTTTTTGGCAGAAAGGATAAGGCTTCATTTTCCAAACCTCAGATTTTTTGATCCTGCAGAAAGTGTAGCAGAAAAGGTTGCACGGAGTTTTGCAAAAGGCTCTTTCAGTGGCGGCAAGGTGAACTTCTATGTCACCGGTGATCTTTCAAGTTTTGTCAAGAAGATTGAGAAGCACAAGAGTTTCTTCACTCTTGATTTTTGTGTTCAGAGTGTTGACTTGGGGGCTTAGAAAAGGTGAAAAGGGTACTGATACTTTCAGGGCTTTCTGGAGCAGGCAAGAGTACGGCGATAAAGGTTCTCGAAGATATGGGCTTTTTCTGCATAGACAATCTTCCCCCCGCACTTTTGAATGATTTCATGGCGCTTCTTGCCAGTTCATCTGTGGACAGAGTTGCACTTGTCGTCGACGTCAGAAGTGCTCAACTCGGTGACGCTGTTCAGGCAACCAAAAGGTTAATCGAGATCTACGATGGTTTAGTCACCGTGATCTTTCTCGAAGCAACTGTTGAAGAGCTGCTCAGAAGGTTTGCAACAACGCGTAGACGTCATCCGTTAGAAGGAGTACTGAATCTGCAGCAGGCGATTTTGAAAGAGAAAGAGATGCTTGAAGAGATGCGAGAACTCTCTATCGTCATTGACACCACCGACTTGGACATACATTCTTTGCGTGAGAAGATAGGCTCTCTCTTACGTGAAGAAGAGCAGTTTGTCATCAGAATTAGAAGTTTTGGATTCAAATACGGTGTGCCACTCGATACAGATTTCGTAATAGACACTCGTTTCTTACCGAACCCGTTCTATGACAAGGAGTTGGCACCACTCGATGGCAGAGATGCCAGAGTAGCAGAGTTTTTCAAAAGATATGACATCGTGAGGGAGTTCGTCGAATACACGGCTAAAATGGTGTCCTTAGCGGCTCAAGGGTACATAAGGGAAGGAAGAGCGACGATGACCGTGTCGGTGGGCTGTACCGGCGGTAGACATAGATCGGTTTACGTTGTTGAAAGACTCTTAGAATTACTCAACGATAATTTTACAGTTCACGTGGAACACAGGGATGTGAATAAATGAAGGTTGTGGTCATCGGTGGTGGTACAGGCCTCTCAGTTCTGTTGAGAGGCTTAAAAAATCATAATTTGGATCTCTCAGCAATCGTTGCTGTGACTGATGAAGGTGGAAGCTCTGGAAGGCTGAGGGAGGAGCTGGAGATTCCACCACCTGGTGATATCAGAAACAATATCATTGCATTGGCGGAAGATGAGAGTCTTATGAGTCGTATCTTTTCTTACAGATTTCAAAGTAATGGTACCCTTTCCAATCACAGTGTTGGAAATATCATTTTGGCTGCACTGACCAGAATGACGGGGAGTTTCAGCACCGCTGTTAAGTTGGCTTCGAGTATCCTTGCCATAAAAGGAAGAGTCTTACCAGTCAGTGAAGAATTGGTCAGACTTGTTGCCACTTATGAAGACGGTACGACGATTGTGGGAGAAACGCAGATTACGCAGTGTAATTCGAAGATAATTTCTGTCAAACTGAACAAACCTGCTAAGGTGCTCGCTGAAGTCCTTCAAGTACTTCAAGAGGCAGATCTGATTGTACTCGGACCTGGTAGCCTTTACACAAGTGTGATAACCAATCTACTCGTGGAAGGTGTGCCTGAAGCCATATGCGGCAACAAGAAAGCGTTGAAGATCTACATTGCTAATTTGATGACTCAGCCCGGTGAGACGTTGAAGATGAGCCTGGAGGATCATGTTCAAGAGGTAGAAAAGTATCTGCATGGTTCCCTGGACTTTATCATTGCAAACAATTCAACTTTTCCAAGGGAGATAATCGAGTCTTATTCGTTGCAGGGTGCGGAGCCAGTCAAGCCGAAAGGATCAGTTGATGAGAGATATATCTTCAAACCTCTGCTGAAGACAACCTATGAAGCCAGTGATCCACGACTCAAAGCCAGGCATGATAGTGATCTACTCGCTCAAAGCATTCTCCAGATCTGTGAAAGGAGAAGCTGAATGAACGATGTGAGCTTCTCTGAGAGAGTCAAGTATGAGTTGTGTTCTTTGGATATCTCTAACGTCTCTGAGGCAAGAGCAGAATTAATAGGTTTCATAAAAGCTCGAGGCGTTCTGAGAATATCGAAAGAGGCAAGTACTGTCTCTGTAACTTTGCCAGACATCAGAGTTGGAAGGAGATTTTTGAAGCTCATGGATTATCTTTCGGTCGGTGAACACGAGACGACAATCGTGCAACCAAGACGCCTGTGGAACCGAAAGACTGTGGAGTTCAACTTGCCCATAGATTCTGTTGAGATTTTCAAAGATAACTTAACTCAGCAGTTGCCGGCAGAGGTTTTAGATGATACAGTACTCTTCGGTACTTTTCTTAGAGGTGTTTACCTGTCGTGTGGTTCGATGGTCGATCCATCTATTTCTTATCACATGGAGATCAGCAACAGTTCGCAAGAACTTTTGGAGCAAATTCGTGGTTGCTTGAAAGCAAACTTTGGAATAGAATCGAAGACAGTGCGTTTCCGAAATAGTTATAAACTGTCCATAAGAAGGGCGACAGACTTGATTGAATTTCTCAACTTGATCGGTGCTGTCGAGTCAGCTTTGAGAGTTGAGGAGATTGTACAGAAGCGTTCAGTGGCATCTGATGTTAACAGAAGCATGAACTTTTTGTCTGCAAATGCTGATAGAATAGGAATTAGTACTGTCAAACAGGTAAGGGCAATTGAGGTAATCGATAGAACGTTGGGAATAGATTCATTGGAAGACGATCTGAAGAAACTCGCAAGGTTGAGGATTGAGAACGAAGATCTGAGTTTGAGAGAACTTGGAGAGATGATGGAGCCAAAGATGAGTAAATCAATGGTCTACGCGAGAATGAAAAAGATCATACAGCTTGCTGAGAGAATAGAAAGAGGGCAGAATAGGTGAAATGCCCTTTTTGTGGTTATCCAGACAGCAGGGTCTTGGACTCAAGGCCAACGCTTGATGGAACTGCGATAAGAAGGAGAAGAGAATGCCCAGAATGTGGCGCAAGATTCACGACGTACGAAAGGTACGAGTTGTTGCCGCTCATAGTTGTGAAAAAGGACGGTAGAAGAGAGGCATTCGACAGATCAAAGCTACTGAATGGAGTTTTAAAGGCTTGTGAGAAAAGACCCATATCCTATGAGACGCTGGAAAAACTGGTTGAAGAGGTTGAATTAACTCTACAGAGGCAGGGAACGGCTGAAATACCTTCAAAGCTCATAGGTGAGTTGGTCATGGGAAAGCTCAGGCAAATAGATCAAGTCGCATATGTGAGATTTGCGTCTGTTTACAAAGATTTTCGCGAGATAGACCAGTTCCTTGAAATCGTACGTGAATTGAAAAGAGATCAGGAGGTGTAGAAGTGAACAAGAAAAATGTGATTCACTTGACGAAAGAAGGTTATGAGGAACTAAAACAGGAACTTGACACACTGAAGCAAAAACTCATGTACGAGGTTGCGGAGAGGATAAAGGAAGCTCGTGAACTTGGAGATCTTGCAGAGAACACGGAGTACGATGAGGCTAAGAACGAGCAAGGCAGAATAGGGAGCAGAATAGCAGAGTTGGAGCAAATTCTGAACAATTCCGAAATCATCGAGAACACAGATTCGAGTCAGATTTCAGTTGGTTCATGGGTTTTGATAAAGAATCTCAACACGAGCGAGGAACGCTCGATAAGACTCGTTAACCCACAAGAAGCAGATGTCTTTGCAAACAAGATTAGTATCGATTCGCCTATCGGTAGAGCCCTCGTTGGCAGGAAGGTCGGTGAAATAGTGAAGGTGGCAACTCCTGCCGGTCCAGTGAGGTACGAAATTATTGGCATAAGCACAAGAGCATCTGAACAAGAATGAGGTGGTCATGTGATCGAAGAAGTGCGCAAACAACGGGCAAAAGAAGTTGAAGAACTCAGAAAGCTCGGAATAAATCCTTATCCGTACAGGTTTGAAAAAAAGCAGAGTACTAAAGAAATTTTGGAAAAGTATGGTTTCCTCGAACCTGGTCAGACTTTGGAAAACGAAGTGATCTCGATAGCAGGACGGATCATGACGATTAGGCTACACGGTAAATCCTGTTTTTTCACCTTGCGTGACTTCGATGGAAGAATTCAAGCTTACATAAGGCAAGAAGAGGTATCTCAGTCAGGTTACGAACTCTTCAAGAAATACGTCGCACCTGGTGATTTCATTGGAATAACCGGCTTTCCCTTCAGGAGCAAGACAGGTGAACTGACCCTATACGTCAAGGAATATCAGATCTTGAGCAAAGCCAGAAGACCTATGCCTGAAAAGTGGCATGGTTTGAAGGACAAAGAGATCGCCTATCGCCAGCGGTATGTCGACATGATCGCAAACAATTCAACCCTTGAGAGGTTCAAAATTCGTTATAAAGCCATTTCTTTCATAAGGGCGTTTCTGACCAACAGGGGATTTGTTGAAGTGGAAACACCAATTTTGAACTTCATACCTGGTGGAGGAGCCGCAAAACCTTTTGTGACAAGGCTTGAAGCACTTGATTGTGAGATGTACTTGAGAATAGCACCAGAATTACATTTGAAAAGATACATCGTCGGTGGATTTGAAAGAGTCTTTGAGTTGGGAAAAAATTTCAGAAATGAAGGGATTTCCTACAAGCACAGCCCAGAGTTTACGTCGATCGAGATCTATCAAGCGTACGCAGATTACCACGATATGATGGAGCTCACTGAGACTTTGATATCAGAACTGGTCTATCACTTGTATGGTACTTACAAATTGAATTATCAAGGCAGAGAACTTGATTTCACCAGACCTTGGAGAAGGTTGAAGATGAGAGAGTTCATAAAACAAGAACTCGGAGTTGATATACTGGAAGACAGAGACGAAGTTCTGCACGCTGTCTTGAAAGAACGTGGCATTGAGCTCGATACACACACGAGGGTGAGAATGATAGAGAAGCTCTGGGATTTAGTTGAAGACAAAGTTGTTCAGCCGACATTTCTGATGGATCATCCTGTTGAGATCTCTCCACTCGCCAAAAGGCACAGGGAAGATCCCAGGTTGACTGAGAGATTTGAACCGATCATCTGTGGAATGGAGTTGGGCAATGCTTTCAGCGAGCTTAACGACCCAGACGATCAAATGGAGAGGTTCAGATCCCAGATGGAACTGAGAAATGCTGGCGATGAGGAAGCCCACAGAATGGATCTGGACTTCATTAGAGCCCTTGAATATGGACTTCCTCCCACTGGCGGTCTCGGCATAGGTATAGATAGATTGATGATGCTTTTGACTGATTCTCCATCGATAAGAGATGTGATAGCCTTTCCACTTGTTACTGGAAGCGATGATGAAGATGACATCGAAGGGAGTGCTGCGGAATGAGAGAATGGTTTAAGAAGCGACAAAAGATTATCGTCTGGATTCTCGCGGTGTCTTTCATAGCTGGTATTGCCTGGTGGTCGGTTGCCAGTTACTTTTCATCTAGACCGTCGGCTACTCAGACATCACTTGATCAAGCCATTGGTTACATCAAGATCGGTGGCAGTCCTCTGAAAGATTCACAGACATGGGTTTTGCCAGCAGAACTTGAAAACGAATACAGTAAGTTGCTGAGCAGTTATGGTATTGGTTCACTTGATCCACTCTTTCAAGAACCAAGACAGAAGGCGGGGCTACTCGCAGAATTGCTCAGAGAAAAGGTAATAATACACTATGCGAAAGAAAACAAGTTGATGCCGAGTAAGAAGGAGATCGAAGAGAAACTCAAAGAGTACAAAAAACAGATAGAGGGTAACCGCTCTTTGGTAGAGTACTTCACGAAGTACTACGGTGGTGTTGATGCCTATATCAACAAGATTCTGAAGCCGTCTGTTGAAATATCACTCATGCAACAAAAGGTGACTGACACAGTTGCAAAGGTGGACAGCGAAGAGATGAAAAAATACTTTGAGGAGAACTTAGACCAACTGAGAGCAAAATACGACAAAGCAGATGTGAGATTGGTCTCTTTCCAGAATGAAAAAGAAGCTCAGAGTTTCATAGCAAATCTGGTGAAGATGGATTTTGACTCGGCAGCGAGTGCGATGAATCTGAACGCGCAGGATCTACCAGGTTTGACAAGGGGAATCTTCGACGAGAAATATGAAAATGACATATTCTCAGGTGCAACGGGCACCGTTATAGGTCCTATACCACTGGGCAGCTCTTGGTATGTTTTAGAAGTGCAGGACGCAACAGTTGTAAAAGATTTCAACACCTTCACTCTTTCAGAGGGTTACGAGACAGAGAGGAACACGCTTCAATCTAAGAAAATGCAGGAATGGTACGATAGCTACGTTGAGAAGAAGAACGTTGAACTGTTCTTTGCGAACGAAATCTACGATGCATGGCGAAGAATTGACCAGGCTTCAACTTCTACTGAATACGAACAACTGTACAAACAGCTGAAGCCAAAGGTTTTCAGCCAGGATGGAACAATTCTTCCAGAGGCTCCTGATGCCATGAAGAGTGCCTGCATAGTTCTGATTGAAAAGATGGAGGACTTGCTTGATCAAAATGAACCAGCCAACAAGGAGAAGATTGAAGAACTCAATAAAGATAAGGCTACTTTGGTGAAAAACCTTTACGAACAGTATCCTTCTTCCTTAGAAATAAGCCGTCGTATGTACGAGATCGACAAGAACAACCTTCAGGTCAAGTACGGCTATTTTACCTTACTCTATTCAGAGATCAAACCATACCTCTATCCTGAATACCTGCAGTACCTCTTGCAGAGCATCATCGAAGTTGAGGCTGGATTTTCCAGCATAGCGCTTGATACGAATGCTTCAACGGAGATGCGAGCCAGTTCTTATTACAACTTGTACGATCTGAGTAAAGCACTTCAAGATGCTACGAGTGCGAAGTTTTACTTAAGTGAACTCAGAAAGATTGACCCGAATTATATCGATTTCGAAGTGGCTCTTAACGAACTGAAATGATCTTGTCAGACTATAATAAAAAGCGGGCAGAAGCCCGCTTTTTGTTTGGCTGGGGCGGGAGGATTCGAACCTCCGAATGTCGGATCCAAAGTCCGATGCCTTACCAGCTTGGCGACGCCCCACCGTGATATAATTTTACCATTGCCAAGTGTCGGCGTCAACATTTAGGAGGTGATGGTTTGAGAGAACTGAGGTTAATGATAACTGATACGGGTGAAGAAGTGACAGTCTCTCAAGGCGAACGGCTTACAGATTATGCCTCCAAGTATGCGAAATATCATAAAACACCAATCTTAGCTGCCAGAATAAATAACAGCATTGTAGAACTCAACAAACCTCTCGATAGAGGCGGAACAGTTGAGTTCATAGATCTATCAACCCTTGACGGTCTGAGGATCTATCAAAGAGGGGTTCTCTTTCTTCTGCACATGGTTTTGAAGGAGTACTACAGAGGATACCAACTATGGGTGCTGCATTCAGTGGGCAACGCTCTGTACTGTGAACTGAGAAAGAATGGGGAAAGGAAAAACTTCTCGGATGAAGAACTTCAGAAAATCAAGATGAGAATGCTCGAACTCGTTGAACAGGACATATCATTTGAAAAACAAGAATTCTACAAAAATGAGGCCTTCGAGATCTTCTCAAGTCAAGGTGATGCAGATAGAATTAGACTTTTCAAGTTCAGAAAGAAAAAGACGATAAAACTCTACAAATGCCTCAATTACTACGACTACTATTACGGCTACATGCCCTCGAGTACCGGTTGTTTGAAATATTTCGATCTTGCGAAAGAGAAGGACGGATTCTTGCTCATCCTTCCCGATCGATCAAATCCACAAAGTGTTGCCAAACCTAAGCCGCTACCAAAGTTGTCGTCCGTTTTTCTTGAATATGCCAGATGGCTTGATGTAATTGGAATTAACACAGTTGCAGACTTGAATGAACTGATTGCCGCTGGTGAGAGAGCCGTTGTCGAACTGATGTTACTGAGTGAAGCGCTCCACGAGAAGAAGATAGCCCAGATTGCTGAACAGTATGCAAACAGCGGTGCTCGACTGATTTTGATCGCCGGTCCATCTTCTTCTGGAAAAACAACCTTTGCAAAGAGGCTGATGATTCAACTCAAGGTCTTTGGTTTTCAACCTCTGAGTATTTCACTCGACGATTACTTTGTCGACAGAGAAAAGACACCGAGAGACGAATCTGGGAACTATGATTTCGAAGCTTTGGAAGCGATAGATATAGAGCTTTTCAACCGGCATTTGGTCGATTTAATCGACGGCAAAGAACTCTGCTTACCTCGTTTTGACTTCAAATCTGGTAAGAGAAGTTGGTCTGACAAAACAGTTCATTTGAGGAAAGATCAACCAATAGTGATAGAAGGTATACACGGTTTGAACGAGAAATTGACGCCTTATATTGACAGGTCTTTCAAATTCAAGGTGTACGTTAGTGCCTTGACACAGCTAAACCTCGACGCACACAACAGAATAACTACAACTGATACCCGCTTGCTTAGAAGGATCGTACGAGATTACAAATTTCGGGGTCATTCCGCCTTAGACACGTTGAGGATGTGGCCTAGCGTTAGAAGAGGTGAAGAAAAGTATATCTTTCCATTTCAAGAAGAGGCAGATGTGATGTTCAATTCGGCGATTGTATACGAACTTGCGGTACTAAAGATCTTCGCCGAGCAACTTTTGGTACAAATCTCTCCGGATGAACCAGAGTATTCTGAAGCCTTGAGACTGACGAAACTTTTGGACTATTTCTTACCCATCACCAACATAGAGGACATTCCAAGGAGTTCAATCCTCAGAGAGTTTGTGGGAAGGAGTGTATTCAAGTATTGAAGAGAACGTTGTTGTTATTGCTGATATCACTTTGGAGTTTCTGCTTTTCCTTTGATCTTTACGTTGGGGATAAGTTGATCTACTCGTCGGCAGATCTTCAGAATGCGATGAGCTGGTCTTCTTTTATTTCGTTCTTTGAAGAGTACACAAAGGTTCTGGGGGTCGACAGTCCATCCACAGGACAGATAGGTGATTTTCAGTATTTGGTATGGGCTGGTCATACGATAGGTTTTGACAAGAATGCCAATGTCTTCATAATCGACGGGATTACAAAGAAAAGTAAGGTAGTGCCGTTGAAAGATATCCTTTCAGCCTTTCAGCTGCTATTTATCGAGCAAGAATCGAGGATCATATTGCCCGACATGGTGATCGACAAAGTCTCTCAGATCGGTGATATAATCGAGATAACCTATAAAGGTATTAATAGACTGGTCTATAAACAAGAAGAAGGGCTCATAGCAGTTCTGAGTAAAGGCTATGTCGTAGCAAACGGAAGTGTTTACAAGCCTGGTCAGTTAGTCCGAGGACTTCCAACCGACAAAAAGATCGAGCAAGAGATTCAGATGCCTGGTTTGATTCGTCTCGTACTCGCACCCGAAGGTTTTTCATATCACACTTTAGTCATAACGAGATTGGGGCAATCCTTGGAGACCTCGAAAAGTGATGTTGTGGTTCTTTATTCGAGTGGAGATGACAGGATCATCATCAGGCCATATGCCCCGGAATTCGAGGGCTCCGACTGGTCTTTTTATGCGTACACGAAAAAAATTGCACAGCAATTGGCAGTTCGTTTTGGTTTGAAGTTCGAAATATGTCCCATTTACGATCTGCCTGTTGGAAAGATAGCGATGGTTCTACTGCTCTCAGACGAACAGAGATTGCTTGAGATTGAGGAGTATCTAAAGGAGTTGCTTCGGTGAATGAGGACTTTGGTTGTTTTAACGATTCTCTTGCCTGCAGTTATCTTCTGCAGAACTTATACGGTGTTCTACTTTGATCAATCTCTTTCTCCAATAGCGGTCAACGTGAGATACGAGAGAGATGATGTACTGAACTTTTTGTTTGAGAAACTATCACAGCCCGAAGCAGGTGCACTCACTTTTGTTCCGAAGAATCTTCTGAGGGCGTATTTCTTTGTCGAAAAATCGTTGGTTATCGACTTGAGATCCTCGGCAGTAGCAGGCTTGAACTTTCAGGAAGAGAGGTATCTCATCCACCAATTACTCAGGACGATCTTTGAGAATTTCAAGGCAATAGACTCTGTATACTTCGTAGTCGACGGCAAGAGAAGAGAAAGGTTGCTGAACTACGTGGACATACGGTATGGCTTTGTGAGAGATATCTGGTCCAACTGGCCTATAGAGGGAGGATCATGAGAGAGAAAGACCTTGTCAAAGTCGGTGACAGAGTTATGTTGGTTTTTGAGGATGGCTCAGAGTTTATTGTCCAGGTTCAAGACGTGGCTTTTGGCACTCATAAAGGAATCGTAGAGCTCAGTAATTTAGTCGGCAAACCTTATGGAAGCAGGTGTGAATCAAGAAATGGCAACTTTTTCAGGGTCATGCGGCCGAGGCTGATCGATGAAATTTTCAAGATGAACAGAAGAACACAGATCGTTTATCCCAAGGACATAGGTTACATACTCATGATGCTCGATGTTAAGGAAGGGGATAGTGTAATAGACGCCGGTGTTGGTAGTGGTGCCATGTGTGCCGCACTTGCCAGAGCCGTTGGTGCATCTGGTAAGGTCTTTGCTTACGAAAAGAGAGAGGATTTCAAAATGCTAGCAGAGTCCAATCTCTCAAAATGGGGAATATTGGAAAGAGTAGAGATCAAACTGAGAGACATTCAAGAAGGTTTTGATGAAATGGTGGATGCGATTTTCTTAGATGTTCCAGATCCTTGGAACTACATTGAAAACTGTTACAGAGCGCTCGTTGGATCTGGCAATTTGGCGATCGTTTGTCCAACGACCAATCAGGTACAGATGGTTCTTGCACAGATGGAAAAATGCAATTTCATCAACTTAGAAGTCTGGGAAAGTCTTTTCAGACAGTACAAACCTGTTTCAGAAAGGCTGAGACCATTCGATAGGATGGTGGCACATACTGCTTACATGATATTTGGCCGTAAGGTGAATGAAGAGGAGTGGTGAAGATGAAGAGAAATTCCCTGATCTTTGTTATCGTGATGGCAATCTCAGTAATTGTTGCAAGCCTAATTCTTTCAGCAGCCGTTACAACAAAAGATGTGAACAAAGCCCTTGAGCCTTTTTATCAGACTCTGTCCTATATTTTGAACACTTATTATCAAAAGGACAGTATCAATTTGAACAAGCTCATGGATTCAGCGATAGACGGATTGGTGAAGGGTTTGGGAGATGATTTCTCATATTATGAAAATCCAGAAGGTGTGGAGGAAAAACAGATAGAGATGGAAGGTGAGTATGGAGGTCTTGGTATCGAAGTTACATACGACAGCGAATACAAGGCCGTGAAGGTTGTCTCACCCATGTATGGCACCCCAGCTTGGAGGGCAGGCTTGAAGGCTGGCGACAGAATAGTATCGATAGACGACCAACCAGTGAGCGAGATGGAGTACATGGAAGCGGTCAGAAAGTTACGTGGTAAGCCTGGTACAACGGTGAGAATAAAGATTCTGAGAGAAGGCGTTGATTCACTCTTAACTTTCGAATTGGTCAGGGAGAAGATACAGATAATTCCAGTCAAACACGCATTTATAGAAACCACCAAAGGTCGAATTGGATACACACTCATAACCAGATTTGGAGCAAAAACCTCAGAAGAGATGGCAGAGGCTCTGAACGAGATCTTTGCAAGAGGCGTCAAGGGTTTGATACTGGACTTGCGAGATAACCCCGGCGGATATCTCAACAGCGCCATAGAGGTTGCGAGTTATTTCATAGACAAAGGTTTGGTCGTTAAAACGAAAAATGCGTACGGAATAGAAGAAGTCTATGAATCCAAAGGCAACAACTATCCAAACGTACCGATAGTTGTTCTGGTGAACAAAGGATCAGCCTCTGCATCTGAGATACTGACCGGAGCACTCAAAGATTATGAAATAGCGAAGATTGTTGGTCAGAAAACCTTTGGAAAAGGTTCTGTCCAGACGGGATTTCCTTTGAGCAACGGTGGGACCTTGTACTTAACCACCGCCCATTACATGACTCCATCTGGAAAGGACATACACAAGATAGGCATAGAACCAGATGTTTATGTGGAAGAAGCGACAATGACGAAACGAGAATCTGCTGCCGTTGATTATACCAAGAAGGTCATAGAGATCGATATGAGCGATCCTTACTTGGTTAAAGGATTGGAGGTCCTTCTGGGGATGATCAAATGACCTCTGCGGGAATGGCTGTAGTATCTTTCCTGATCTGCTTGGCTGTTTCCTTGGTTTTTCTTTATGCGGCAAGTGGTCGGGATGAACTTTTCATCGTTAACCCATTCCCGCGTGTTGTTATTTCTTCACCTGTTGAAGAGTTGGTGAGTGAACTGAAAGTCATGGCAGAACAGATTATTCTGTACAGAAAGGCTCTTTCGATGGGCCAGAAGGTGACCGTGAATATCCCGTTTCGTAGCTCGGTCATTCGCGTGCAGTCACTGGCAGCGTACGAACAAATGCTCAATGAAGCGACGAGAAAGAGAGGTGCTAAACCTGACGAGAGAAAGGTCTATTTGAAGAACAGTTATTATGAATACCTCATATACGCATCTTTCACTTACAAAGATGTGTTGTTTTTGTACAAACCCAGAATAACTTTTACTGATTCTGGTTATGCGTTGCGTGATCATTCTGATGTTGCAAAGGTCATACTCATGGCTTTGAATGGTGAAGGACCAAATCTCAACTTTGAGCAGAGTGATGAAAGACTGATAAGTCGTTTGATATTGCTGTCACAGAGGTATGGTGTAGAGGTGGTAGAAACCAGATGAACTACTTTGAACTTCTCTACTCAGCTAAGAGAATATCAAAAGTTGCCGACTACTGGACGCTTTTTGTGCCTTTTATTCTGGCAAATGTTCTGTGGTTTTCGCTGTCAGATCTGCTGAAATACGTGCTCTTGAACACAAATTATATATTCAAGTACATCGAACTGAACGTTTTCATATTCATCTATGTGATTGTTCTGGGTGGAGTTGTTGCGATCTTTGAAAGAAATGTCAAAAAAGTCCTATCTTTGCCTTTGTTCTTCATTCCTTATTTCTTCTTGCCCGTTTACTTTCGAATCTTGGAAATATTGCACTTACCACCGATGCTTTCCATAGCGATTAGTTTCACGCATTCGGTGATGATTTCTGCTGGTTATTACAAGTGGACGATTCAGATCGTCAGAACTGTTGCGTGTATAATGGTCATGCTGGTGGTGAGACGTTGGCTGTTGGTAACTTTGTGATCAAGAATCGCCTTTTGATCGTGGTTGTTTTCTTAGCACTTGCAATAGTATTTGGATACTACGGACTAGCAGGTTTATCGGTGAACTCAGATTTGGCAAGCCTTGCCCCTAAGGATGCTACATTCTACGTAGAGCAAATCGACTTCTTAGCCGAGAAGCTTTCTTCCAATACTCTAACTGTGATCGCCTACACTGAAGGAAATATCGAGAAGACGAAAGACGCTTTAGCAAAGCTGAAAGATCGATTCGAACAGACTGAGTACATAGTGGAAACCATGAAACTCGATAATCCAGAAGTTTTCATCAAGTATGGTTTCCTTGTGATAGATTCAACAAATCTTAGGAAAATCGAAAATTCCTTTACCTTGAACACGAACAATTTGCTGGATTTTTCTGAGTACAGAAGGATGGCGCAATCTCTTGTAACAGTTCAGCAATTGTTGGAAGAGTACGAAAAGCGAAAGGGAATAGAACAGTTCATAATGATTTCACCAGATCAACGCGTGGTGATTATAAACTTCGTTTTGAAAGACAGTTTCATAGATGTCAACAGGGTAAGTCAAGCCATACAGGACCTGAAAAAAATCGCACAGCAGTTAACCAAAGAGAGTGGGGTTAGATTTCTTTTCACTGGGACCTCAGTTGGCGTTTATGAATCGAACGAGCAGGTGAAAAAAGACTTTCTACTGACAACAACTCTGTCGCTGGTTGGCATATGTGCTGTAATCTATCTTGGTTACAGGAGTTTTTCTATGCTCATGATGTTGTTCAGCTCAATGATCGTTGCGATGTCCATGACCTTGGGTATAACAAAGTTCTTTTTAGGGGAAATAAACATCGTGACTTCTTTCGTCAATGCGATGGTTCTGGGTTTAGGTATCGATTATGGTTTGCATATGATCACAAAGATCACAGCGCATGCAAAAGAAGAGAAAATTTGCCCAGATGATGTGTTAACAGCGATAGTAGAATTCATAAAACCTTCCTCTGCTGCTCTTCTGACGACTGTCGGAGCTTTCTCCTCTATGTTCTTTGGCCTCTCGAAACCATTCATGCAAATGGGGGTCTTTGCGATTATAGGTGTCTCTATGTTTTTCTTAACGATGCTTTTCTTTCTCCCATCAATGGTTTTGGTTTTAAAGCCAAAGATTAAGAAAGGAGCGCAGGAGCAGAGTTTTCTGTTTTTCTTCAGAGGGAAAACCAAGCGAATCATAAGAGTGATAACAGTAGCGGTCATTCTCATCTTCATGCCCCTTGGTTTGCTAAACCTCAAGAACTACTGGTACACACCATCGGGACTGGTCTCAGAAAAAGCTGAATCGTCTATAGCCTTCGAAGAAGTGAAAAGGAGTTTTCAAAAGGTTGGCTTCGGTGAGATTTGTATTTTAGCAGAGAATCTGGAAGAGCTCAGAAAGATAGATTGTCTCATCAGAGATTCTGGCTTTTTGACACCACCGCTTTCGGTTCTGAGTATTTTGGAGTATGCTTCCGAAGATGCTGTGAAGACTCTACCGAATATGTATTCGGATCTCTTTCAGGTTGTGAACAACCCATTTCTGGTTGCCGTTTTTAAGAGAGTGGGTATGTACGGTCAGATACTCGAGATGCTTTCAATGGTGAAGAACTCCAAGAACATTGAAGATGTTTTGGCTGAACTCAAGAAAGATGTTCCGATGTTCTTCTACGACCAAGATGGCAAGACTAAGTTTGTGCTCTATACCGATACAGTTCAAGATCTCTACAAGGAAAACAGGATAAAGGAAGTCTTCAACTTTCTCCAGCGCTATGGTGTCAAATCCTATGGCTATCCTACGATCTTGTACAGCGTGATGAAAGACATGAAAGGGACGATCTACTGGCTTTCGTTCTTCGTCTGTTTGGGCGTGTTCATTATGTTGATGATAGATTTGAAGTCAATCAGAGGAAGTTTGTTGATTCTTTCCTCGGTGATCATTTCCATAGTCGTCACTTTTGGTATCGGTTCCGTCTTTGAGATTCATGCTACCTTCATGACTCTGCTTTTGATACCAATTCTCGTTGGTACGGGTGTTGATGGTTTGATTCACATGAAGCATGCTTCAAAGACTTCTGACAGTCTTCAGCTCGCCAGAACATTGAAATCTGTCACTTTTTGCACCTTTACAACAGTTGTGGCTTTTGGCAGTTTCGCATTCGCAGAGGGCAAGCTCTTGCAGGAATTCGGAATATTAATGGCGGTTGGATTGGTCTCGGCTTGGTTGATAACGGTCTTTGTAGCGGAGTATTTTTTCAAAGGTGGTGATATTGTTGAAGATCGCGATGTTCACTGACACATACATACCTCAGGTCAATGGGGTTGCAACCTCTGTAAGTCTGTACAAACGTGCCCTAGAAAAACTGGGTCATGAAGTCTATATCGTTGCTCCAATCGGGCCAAAGGATGAGACGGTCTTTTCTCTGGGTGGAATTCAATTCAAGTGGGAAAAGAACCACATCATTCCGAGGAGTGGTCGAATTTTGCCTTTGTTGAACTTCATCAGACAGAAGAAGATAGAGGTTATTCACAGTCATGCTCCGTTTGCACTCGGTTTCAGAGCGCTCACCGTTCAAAGACATCTGCAGATTCCTCATGTTCACACATATCATACCCTGTTGGTCGAGTACAGACACTACATTCCAAAGCCATTAACACCCTCGGCAAAGAGTGTGGAAGAATTTTCTGCATGGTTTTGTAACATGGTCAATCGAGTAATTGCACCAACAGAGAAAATAGAAAAAGAACTACTGAGATATGGTGTGATCAAGCCAATTCATGTGATTCCAACTGGCATGGATGTTGAGCTCTTTGAAGCCCCAAATGAATTCGACATAAGAGAACGTCATGGCATAGACAAGAGAACAAAGATCTTGCTGTTTGTAGGCAGGCTGGCAAAGGAAAAGAACGTAGCGTTCATCGTTGATCTCTTTAGAACACTACTCAAAAGAAAGTATGATTTACACCTGATAATAGTTGGAGATGGTCCGGAGAGATCGTCGTTGTTGCAGATGGTCAGAGAACTTGGCGTAGATTCGCGTGTCACGTTCACCGGTTATATGCCCAGAAGTATGCTTGCCAATTACTACAGACAAGCCGATCTCTTTGTCTTTGGCTCTGAGAGTGAAACCCAAGGGTTGGTAGTACTTGAATCTCTTGCTGCGGGTACACCAGTTGTTGCCGTTGCCAAGATGGGTATAGCCGATGTCTTGGTCGAAGGACAAGGTGCGTTGTTGGTGGAAGAACCGGTGCTGGAGGAGTTCGTCCAAAGAGTTGAACGATTATTGAACGATTTAAGTCTCTACGATCAAATGAAAAAAGCTGCAAAAGAATACATAATGAAAAACTGGTCGATCGATGCAAAGGCAGTTCTGATGGAAGATGTGTACAGACGCGCTGCTGAGGAAGGTGCATCTACACACGATTTTCGTGATAATGTTTGGATTGAAATTATTGCGGAAAAGGTCAAGAGCATTTCGGCAAAGATATTCGAAAATGTCAACACAGGAGGTGCAAAGGATGTTACCACTAAACGTCTTACTCGGTCACGTCGTGGCTGATCATGCTTTTACCAACAACGCAAAGATCAGAACCTATTCCGGTACCAAGTTAGTTGGACATATAATCTGGTCGGCTTTGGCAATCCTCGCTTTTACCTTTGATACGTTGTTAAAGTCTTCGAGAGGCATTGTGATTTTGATTGCCTTTTTGTTCTTCCACAGCATTCTTGACCTTCTACGGGTGAAATGGTATCGTGAAAAGAAAAGGAAAATCGTCGATCTTGTCGAATTATCAGGAATTGTCTTGGCGTTTATTGCAAACCTGTTGTGTGTTGGCTCGCTTCAAAGTTCATATCTCTCACCTGAGTTTGTCATGTACTTGATGGGTATGAGTGTTGTGTCTGTAGGTATCACCTATGTTTTTCGAAATTACTATCCAGCAGATGAATTTCTGCCAGATGTGGATGGCATATCTGAAAGATTGGCTGTCTTTGTTTTCCTCTTGGCTTCTAAGCCACTCTTTGTTGTTGCGAGTATCGTCATAGCCTTTTTGTACAGATTGATATTTGTTAAGAAGATCAACCACACATGGTGGATTAGCCCGGTCAGTGCAGTTGCTATCAGCTTTTTGTGGAAGTGGATGCTCTACAGATGATCGGTGAAAGAACTATCTGGGTAGCAACTTTGCCGTCGACCAATCAATTTCTGAAAGAGAACTGGCAGAGGTTGCCAAATGGGACCGTTGTCGTTGCAGAATATCAGACTGCAGGCAGAGGTAGGTACAACAGATTCTGGCATTCGCCAGAGGGGGGACTGTGGTTTTCAGTGCTTTTCAAACCCAGAAGACAGATCAAACCAAGTTTTTTCACAAAACTCTGTTCTGTGGCAGTTGTCAAAGCTCTCGGCTCTGTGAAGGTTGATGTGAAGATCAAGTGGCCCAACGATGTATACTACGACAAAAAGAAACTGGCAGGTATCTTGACAGAAGGTGTCTTTGAAGAAAACACTCTGAAAGCCGTTATCGTTGGTATAGGAATGAATGTGAACAACGAGATTCCTAAAGAACTGAAATATAAGGCGATAGCTCTTTCTCAAATTCTTTCGCGAAATTTTGATCTAAAGGTATTACTGAAAATGATTCTAAAGCAGGTCAATCAATTACTGAAACGCTATTGGAGCAAACCCGAGGCTCTGACAAGAGTGTGGAAAGGTTTGCTGTTACAAAGAGAAGGAATGGAGGTATCCTTCACTTACCAAGATCAGACGAAAACAGGTAAGATCGTGAGAATAGAAGACGACAGAATACACATACTCACAGAAGGACAGGAACTCTCAGTAAGTTCCTTAGAAATTCTGGATTCTTGATTGACTGAGTATCTCGTATTCGGAATCTGAAACAACACGAACGGTGAGTTCCTTAAAAGGATGTGTGATCTTCAAAATGTCTCCTACCTTGATCTCGTGCGATGGCTTGACCTGTCTGTCATTCACCAAGATCTTTCCGTGTGACAACATCTGTTGTGCAACTACTCGTCTCTTTATCAGTCCTGTTGTTTTGAGGTACTTGTCGATTCTCATGGTGCATCCCTCAACTTTAAATTATACTCTGATATTTTTAGTCCGTCCTCCTTGTCCACAAATCACGATGTTATAATTTCTTTGAAAAGCTTCGACTCTGGGGGACAAAATTGATGCGGTCGTTGAGTTTCTTGTTGCTCTTGATCTCTTCTTTATGCTTCGCAATCACCATAAAGGTGGGGGTTTATCACAATCCTCCTTTGATAGATTTTGAAAATCAAAAGGCATCTGGTCTGTATGTCGAGATCGTTGAGCAAGTGGCTTTGCAGAACAACTGGGAAGTTCGATATGTCTTCGGCGATTTCTCCTGGTTGGTAGAACAGCTCAGAGATGGTCAGATAGATTTACTGACAGCGATAGCCTACACACAAAGTCGAGCTGAGATCTTTGACTTCAACAATCAGGCTGTGATAATCAACTGGGGAGTTCTGTGCAGCAAAAAAACCGTGAACTCTCTTTTGGACCTACAAAACAAGATCATTGCTCTCATGGTTGGTGATGTTTACGCCGAATCTCTGAAAAGACAGATCGAAGATTTCAAACTAACAGTTCGGTACTTTCACGTAGAAGATTATGAAAAAGCACTTCAAGCCGTTCAGAAAGATATGGCAGATCTCTGCGTTGTCAGCAGGATCTTTGCCTATAAAAATGCTCCACGTTACTCTCTTCAGATGAGTGGTATAGTCTTTTCCCCGGTAGAGCTCAGATTTGCATTCACGAAGAACACAGAGAAAAGTCAAACGCTCATAGAGGCATTTGATAGATATCTGTCAAAGATGAAATCAGATCAGCTCAACTACAATCTCTTGCTTAGTCGCTATCTTGGAACACACGAAGAGAAGACTGTGTTACCGTTGTGGTTATTGTTTGTGTTGATCTCCTCGTGTCTTGTCATTTTTATATTTTTGCTTTGGGTATTTCTCCTGAGAAAAGCGGTTGCAGCACGTACAAAACAGTTAAGTGAGAGCGTAAGAGAAATCAAGGAGAAGAAGGAAGAGCTTCTCGCGGCAAACGAGGAGATCAGTGCTCAAGCTGAAGAACTTGAGCGATTGAACAAAGAACTAGAAATGATGTTTGAAGATCTTAAAACGACTGTGCAGAGGTTCAATAATTCAATTGATCTCTTTGGTCAAATAACTGCTGCCATAAATGACGAGGAGTTTTTCTTGAAGTTTCTACTGCTCGTAAGGTCCATAGTACCGGAGTGCTCGGTTGTCTATGTGCACAGGGATCTGTCTTACGGGCGAATCAAAGACGATGGAATGGAGTTCATAAGCGTGAAGAGAATGCAAAGAGGTGAAACTCTTCCCAGCGGTAGGTTTCAAGGCATCCCAAGTCAAGTTGAAATCACCCTTAAGAACAAGGTCTATGAGACGATCTGTCTTGCTTCAGAAGATAACAGCCATCTCATGCTTTTCAACCACAGGGAACTACCCTTGGAGGAAGAGATTATCGAACTGGTAAAAACAACACTGAATATCACTAAAGTTTTCTTGAAGATGAAAGACTACGAAGATCGTCAAAGGAACTTCTTCAAGAAGATCAGCGATGTTTTGCTTACTGTCTTGAACTACCATGAATCTTACACTGCTGTTCATTCAGCTCGAACAAGTGAGTATGCAGCTAAGATTGCTCAACGCATACTCTTGAGAGACGAGAGTGTTGAAAAAGTCTACTGGGCAGGTCTCATTCATGACATTGGTAAGATAGCAATTCCAAGAGAGGTTTTGTGCAAACCATCAAAGCTTTCACCAGAAGAGTATGAGATGGTAAAGACACACTCGATCGTCGCCTCTGAATTGCTTGCGAAAGCTGGGCTTGATGAACTGGCAAAGATCGTAAGACATCACCATGAAAGGTTCGATGGGAACGGTTATCCAGATGGATTAAAAGCAGAGCAGATACCGATTGAATCACGAATTATAGCCGTTGTCGATGCATATGATGCGATGACCAGTGATAGACCATACCGAAGGGCGTTGTCAGATCAACAGGCGATAGAAGAACTTAAAAAGAATGCGGGCAGTCAGTTTGATCCACTGGTTGTGAATACATTCATTGACATACTCAAAGAGTCATAGAAGGAGTGAGCACTTTGACCTATTTTTATCTGGTGTCAACACTTTTATTTTGGTCGTCTATGGAAGTTCTCACCAAACCTTTGATGAGTCAAGTCGATCCTTTTTTCCTCACCTTTTTCAGATTTCTTGTGGGTGGACTCTTTCTACTCGTCTTCGTTCGTAAAAAGATTGCCCCAAGAGACGTAATATTGATTTCTGTCATAGGTTCGATTAACGGCGTGCTGTCGATGTCCCTTTTGCAACTCTCTGTGAAATTCTCAAATGCTTCAACGGCAGCGACACTGGTGGCTACAAATCCTTTGTTCGTGAGTGTCTTTTCATTGCTGTTTGGAAAAGAAAAACTCAGTTTCAAGAGGATTCTAAGTGTTTTTATAGGGTTAGTAGGAGTTTTGATACTTTCTTATGGCAGGCTTGAAGGCGATAGTTTAATTGGACTGATATGTGGGATCGGTGCGGCGATAACCTTTGCCCTTTATATTGTACTGATGAGAGATTTCACACTCAAGTATGGTTCGCTGAACGCCACAGCCGTTTCAATTCTCTCGGCGGGTCTTGTTTACGGCATTCTACTCTTTCTCACTGGCAATCTCAAATTTCCAATCATCAGCATCGGGCAATGGATGGTCTTAGTCTACGCTGGTGTTTGTGTAACAGGGTTTGCGTACGTCACTTATTTCAAAGCCATGGAAAAACTTGGACCGACTCGAACGAGTCTTGTGTTTTATTTGAAACCTGCAGTTGCAAGTTTTCTCGCGTTTTTGGTTTTGTCAGAACCTGTTGGGATCTTCAAAGTGGCTGGTACTTGTGTCATCGTGCTGGCACTTTTCTTGAGATGACTGTTGTGGGGAGGTGGTGATGTGAAAACGACTCTTTCTGTCTTTTTCTTGGTAATACTGATGGTGCTTTTGAACGCCGATCAAATGGTTATGTCTCCAACTATAGGAATGATAGAAGAAGAGTTCGGTGTAACCGACGCCCATATAGGTTTCGTCGGGGCGCTTTTCACAGTTGTTGGTGCTCTCATAAGCCTTGTATGGGGCTATTTGTCCGATAAGTATAACCGAAAAAACCTGTTGATTTACTCCATTCTTGTCGGAGAAATCCCTTGTTTTATGACTGCTTTTTCTACATCCTTTGGTCAGCTCTTCTTCTGGCGTGTTTTGACAGGAATCGGCGTTGGTGCGAGTTTTCCTATAGTCTATTCTCTTGTGGGAGACATGTTTGACGAGGTGAGCAGAGGGAAAGTGGTAGCCATCTTGGCATCCGCGATGTCTGTCGGCTCAATCTTAGGGATGATCGTCGGAGGTTTCTTGGGTTCTACTTTTGGTTGGAGAGTTCCTTTTATCTTGGTTTCACTGCCAAATGTGGTACTCGCATTCGTCGCATTCTTCGTACTGAAAGAACCGAAACGTGGTGCTTTTGAAAGAGGAATAGGTGAACTCGTTCAGGCTGGTTATAGCTACCCAAAGTTACCCAAGCTGGAAGACTATGCCAAATTGGTAACGATCAAGACAAACCTCCTTCTTTTCCTTCAAGGTATTCTTGGAACAGTTCCCTGGGGAGCCATACCGTACTTTCTTGTCGAGTACTTTCGCAGAGAAAGGAATTTATCGGTGGAAACAGCTACAGTCATCTTCCTGATCTTCGGGATCGGGAACATCCTCGGTACGATCATAGGTGGCTGGGTGGGAGCGAAGCTGTACAAGATATCAAAGTCATTCGTACCGATTTTCTGTGCAACCACTACTGCTCTTGGAGTTTGGCTCACAGTTCTCACTATAGATTATTCTGCCGTGGGGTCAAAGGGGCTTTTGATTCTCGGGATACTCGGTTTAGCTGCAGCATTGATGGACAGCCTCACCGGTGCAAATGTGAAGTTCATGCTGTTGAACGTCAACGAACCACAGGATCGAGGACGAATCTTCTCGATCTTCAACCTCACTGACTCTCTTGGAACTGGTGTTGGTAGATGGATCGGTGGTTCTTTGTCTGTATTGCTCGGCTCTCTCGGAGCGGCGATGAAGGTTTCGGCGTACTTTTGGTTTGGGTGCTCGATCTTCTTGTTTTTGTTAACTCTGCACTTTGCAAAAGACGTGCAGTCACTCGAGCAAAAGATGATTGCACTAAGAGAAAGGGGGTAAGTTCATGTTTCCCAAAGATTTTTTGTTTGGTGCATCAATGGCTGGTTTTCAGGTAGAGATGGGCTATGCGAGTGAAGATTTAGATCCGAATACAGACTGGTTTGTTTGGGTAAGAGAACCGGAAAATCTCATGACAGGTGCTGTGAGCGGACACTTGCCAGAGTATGGCGTTGGTTATTGGAACAACTACCCTGTTCTGCACCAACTTGCTGTAGATTTTGGCATGAACGCACTTAGAACAAACATAGAATGGTCGAGGATCTTTCCAAACCCCACCTTTGAAGTTCATGTTTCTGTTGAGAATCAAGATGGAATTACAAGGGTTGTGATAACTCATGAAGATCTTGAAAAACTCGAAAACCTGGCGAACAAAAACGCTGTCGAACATTACAGAAAGATCTTGAAGGATATGAAAGATCGAGGATTGAAGGTCATACTCAATCTGTCTCATTTCACGCTCCCTATCTGGATTCACGATCCAATCGCCGTTCACAGAGGTCAACAAACGGAAAAAACCGGTTGGGTAAATGATCAAACTATCGTAGAATTTTCGAAATTTGCAGCGTATGTTGCTTGGAAATTCGACGATCTTGTGGACATCTATTCAACGATGAATGAACCCAACGTTGTAAGTCAGTTGGGATATATCATGAGCAGATCAGGTTTTCCTCCATCGTATTTCAGTTATGAAATGTACATGAAAAGTCTTCTAAACCAAGTTCAGGCTCACGCAAGAGCATATGATTGTATAAAATCACTGAGCAAGAAACCAGTTGGGGTAATCTACTCTTCTTCTGTCTATGAATCTGTGAATCAAGACAGAGAAATCGAAGAAAATGCAACTTATCTTATGAATTTTCTGTTCTTGGACGCGATAGTCTTTGGTAAAGTCCTTTTCCAGGAGAGATCAGATCTTAAGAACAGAGCAGATTTCATAGGTATTAATTATTACACCAGAACCGTGATCGACAGAGTTTCTCCGATCAACCTTGGACCTTTTTCTCTCGAATGGACTATACTCGATGGTTACGGTTACAATTGTCCTGCCGGAGGCATGTCAAGAGATTCAAGACCGGTCAGCGATTTTGGTTGGGAGACGTATCCTGAAGGGTTGCTCAAGGTCCTCAGGTCAATCTATAACAGATACAAACTGCCTGTCATGGTGAGTGAAAATGGCGTAGCCGACTGCAGAGACTGGCTTAGACCATATCATTTAGTTGGACATCTTTATGCAACTGAAAAAGCCATTGAAGAAGGTACGAAGGTTTTAGGATATCTACATTGGTCCATCGTGGACAACTACGAATGGGCGAGAGGATATCACATGCGCTTTGGCCTTGCGGAAACAGATTATCATACAAAACAATTTCAACCAAGACCGTCCATGTACATCTTCAGGGAGATTGTCAAGAACAAAAGTTGCGAGAGATTTTGCAGATACCTCAAGTCGCCTTATGACATATGGAGAATCTGAAGGTGGGCATCAACCCACCTTTCTTTTCGAAAACAGCACTCTGGTAGAATTGAGCGTACACAAGAGTGCAACGCCAGTGTCTGCGAAGACACCCTGCCACATTGTTGCCTTTCCAGCTATTGCAAGAGTTATGAAAAAGGCTTTCATGGCGATGGCGAAGACCATGTTCTGGATGACCACCTTTCGGGTGAATTTTGAAACCTCTATTGATTCTGCGATCTTAATTGGTTCTGAACTCATCACTACGACATCTGCTATCTGAATAGCAGCATCGTTTCCAAGTCCGTTCATTGCCACACCGACATCTGCCCTCGCGAGTGCCGGTGTGTCGTTTATTCCATCGCCAACGTAGGCAGTCTTTCCTGTTCTCATTATCTGGTTTTCGAGTATCGCGAGTTTATCCTGAGCGAGTAGCTGAGCGTGATAGTTGATTCCGTGAAGTTTTTCAGAGATCCTTGATGCCTTCTGTTCGTTATCGCCTGTGAGCATATGAACCTCTATACCGTTTTCTCGAAGAGTTCTCACAGTAAGTTCTGAAGTGTTTCTGAGTCTTTCTGCAAGTTGAATATTTCCAGCGTACTCCTTGTCTATAGCCACATGTGTTACTGAATCAGCATCTAAGGAGCATACACTTTCTGGATGCGGGATTTGCTCAAGGTGCAAGAATCTGTCATTTCCTACGTGTACCATCCTTCCATTCACAGAGCATCTGACTCCTAATCCATTGATTTCTTCAAAGTCTTTGAGGATCGAGTGATCGATCTTCTGACATGCTTTGACTATAGATTTGGCAATAGGATGATTTGAATTGATCTCAGCGTGAGCTGAATACATTAGAATTTCTTCTTTTGAGTAACCATCTGAATTCTCCACATTGGCAATTTGAAAATCTCCTTCTGTGAGAGTACCGGTCTTATCGAAAACAACATTTTTCACAGCAGCAAGGGTATCTATGAAGGTCGATCCCTTTACCAAAACACCGTCTTTCGAGAGTCTTCCGATAGCCGCGAAGTAAGCTAATGGCACAGCCAAAACAAGCGCACAGGGACAAGAAATGACAAGCAAGATCAATCCTCGGTTGACCCACGTACTCAGACTCTGTCTTGTCAGGAAGGGTATTATAAGAGACACGAGAAAGGCAAGTGATACTACGATGGGTGTGTAGTATCTGGCAAAGGTGGTGATAAACCGTTCTGATTTAGCCTTTCTCTCTGAGGCATTTTCTACCAATTTAAGAATATTAGCCATCGAAGAATCTTCAAACTTCTTGCTGGCCCTTATCTTGACAGGGGATCCTTTCACTATCACCCCGGCTGGTATGGCATCCGAAGTGGCTGCATACCTTGGCACCGATTCACCTGTTAGCGATGAAGTATCGAGTACGGTGCTTCCCTCCAATATAATTCCATCTACCGGTACCTTCTCACCGGTTTTAACCAGTACTATTTGCCCGATTTCGATATCTTTGGGGTCAACTTGTACAAGATGATTATCTTGTACAAGCCAAGCTTGTTTGGGCATATTCTCGATGAGCGTTTTGACAGATTTTCTCGAACGATTCACAGCCATATCCTGTAGCAATTCGCCAATTTTATACAGAACCATTACTGCCGCAGCTTCTTCGTATTGCTTTAGAAAGATAGCCCCGATCGTCGCAACACTCATCAAGAAATTCTCATCGAGCACAAATCCTTTTTTCAAATTACGAAAAGCTTTCAAAAAGACATCGTAACCTGCCAGAATATACGAAAGAAGAGATAGATACCACCAATGAAAAGCAAAAGAGAGAACAAGTAGAGCAAGTGCAACCAATAGTGAGAGCATTTCAAAATGTCTTCTTTTATCTTCATGTTGAACGATCCTCACATCGCCTTCAACTGTACGAATGATCTTCTCAACGTCCACTTCTTGATCAATTTCGACATCGAGTGTAGACAATGTGAAATTCAATTTCACCCTTTTCACACCTTCTGTTTGAGACAAAACCTTTTCGATCTTTGCAGCACAATTCGGACAGTGTAGATTCTCCAGATGGTAACGTTTTCTCACTTTTTCTCTCACTCCTTTACATGTTCAAGGGATGTCTTCAAGAGTTCTACCACATGTTGGTCGGCAAGGGAATAGAAGATCTGTTTTCCCTGCCTGCGACTTTTAACAAGATTAGCCAGCTTCAGTATCCTCATTTGATGAGATACAGCAGATTTCGTTGCACCAATGATCGCACACAGATCACAACCGCACAATTCCATCCTTTGGAGGGCAAGTAGAATCCTCAGTCTCGTTGAATCTGAGAGGATTGAAAACAAGGTGGACATCCTATGTGTTGTCTGTGAATCTTCGAGTTTTTCACAGACGACTTTAACACGATCCTTATGAACCTGATCAACTGAGCACATGAATTTGCTCATGACATTACCTCCAAGAGTTGAACAATTGTTCAACTGTATTCTATAGCATTTTTCTTTATCTTTCAAGAAATCTGTGTTAAAATGATTGCGGTTCAGTTACGGGGTGAAACTCATGCATATCATACAAGCAAAGGAATGCCAATATGATTTGCTCTTTGAGTCGATGATGAGGTACACATCTAACTACCTTCAAGATGCGATGAGTACGTTGGGAGTAACCATTGAAGAATTCAGAGAGTTGTTTAAGAAGAGAGGAAAGGTCTATGCAGTATACCTCTATGAACAAGTCGCCGGTTTTTTCTGGACAGAGAAAAGGGATGAGGTTTTGCATATTCATGCATTGACAATAGAAGATGAGTTTCAGGGCAAAGGATTAGGCAAGAGAATCCTTCAAGAAATCGAAAGTCAGTACAACGAAGGTGCGAAAGTATTGGAAATAGGTGTTCATCTTTCAAATGTTAGAGCGATGAAGCTCTACGAAAATTTCGGCTTTGTGAAGATCAAAGAATTCAGCGATATAGGTTTCATAGTGATGCGAAAAGATTTGACCAACTGAAAGCTTATTCTTCGTGCCTAACAGTGACGGCGCGCAAGCCATTTTGAAAGTGCTCGATGTCCACGATCTTTAACCCAAGAGATCGAAGTTCTTCTTTCATCTTAGCCGTAGTCCTCAGAATTCGAAAGGCAGGATAGTACCAGACCAAGTCATTTTCGTCTGAGAGATTCGGCACGTGATAGAAGATAACAGCTTGTTTTGCATCAGAGATGACGCCTTTCATATCTGTTGTTTGTTCGACGCCAAAAAGAACGAGCAGGTTTTTTGATTTCTCGTTCAGAGTGATCTCAAACTCTGAGATAACGCCTTTCAAATCTTCATGCTGCCCTACGACTTTCATATCGTGCCAGTCAAGGTTTGTGAGTACCTTGCAAAGTTCATTACGAGAGACTCTCATGGGTATTGGTGTGTAAGACTCTTTTTCGAATTCCTCGTATGCTTTGAGAGATTCATCTGCTGGATAGGGTTTCGCATAGATCAAGCCATTCTTCGACTTACACCAAGCCCTAACAGGGTGGACCACTCCAAAGGTGCAGAATTTCTCAGAGAGATTTCCAACCCAAACGATTTCATCGTCTTTACCAAACCAATTCAGTGTGACGTGTGGGTAAAGCCCTGTGTAACTGAATCTGCCAGCGACTATATCCGCGAGTCTTTGATTCTCTTCAACGGCCTTTATGTGATACGATAAAGATTTCTTTTTGTCTATCTTCGAATAAAACTTGGCCAGTCTGTAATAGTAAATGGGGAATTTATCTGGTTCTTTAATTTTTTCGAGCAGCTCAATAGCCTTTGCTTCCTTTCGTGTGTTAACTGCTGAAACATACAGTGCAACATCGCTGTCAGAAAGCAAATAAAGTTTATCAACATAGTTGCCGAAATACTTTTTGAAGTCGATCAAGAATTCCTTTTGCTTTGAATAGAATGTATACAGCTCTTCATAGACTCCGTCTATTGTCGGATCCAGTCTGGTTTTCAAGTCTTCCACAACGGGTTTGACAAACTGCGACAGTTCAGGCACTAGTTGTATAGACTCTCTGTAAAATCTTATTGCCTCCAGAAATCTTGATTCCTTGAGAAAATGATCTGCCAAGATTGCCTTTGAGACACCACGAACGACTACATCTTCGCTTTCAACGAAATTCTCGAGAAATGATTTTTTCTGTGAGTTTTCTAAGAGAGAATAGACTAAGAGCAGTCCACCAACACCGTTTTCTTTAACGACATTTTGAAGATTGCCCAGGCCAATCATTTCTAACAGCAGATCTTTCCTTGACTCGATTCTTTTGAGAAGGGCAAGACTCACTGGTGTTATGTCTCTTACCAGAATATCTTGCAGGTTGACGGAGATCTGCTCTTCAACTATCTTCTCGTATATTGGTTGCAGATTCACAACCAGTTGCTTTCTGTTGATAAAATCTGTTAGGCACTTGATCGCTGGGAGGCATTTTTGAAGATCTTTTGTTGCAATCTGATTGATCAATTGTTGGATCCAGGGTACCGGAAGATCATCGTTTTGCTCAAATCTTTCACGGGCAAGTTCGTTGAGTCTTTCATATTCCTCAAGCTCGGTGTAAGCAGCCAACGCCATGACATCAGCTGCAGGGATATCCTTGAAAGACATTATAGTCCAGCCAAATTTCTCTATGTTTCTCGACGCATTTTCAACGGCTTTTCTGAACCTTTCGTGCGTTTCAACTACCTTTTGCCACTCTTTTTGTCTGAAATATACGTTGATCAGAGAAAGATAAGGGTCAGGGTACTCTGGTACAGCCCTAATGGCATTCTCAGCAAGCTCTTTGGCAACGTCGTACAAACCAGCGTTGTTCAGATCGATCGAAAAGATGTAAAGAAACTCTAAAGCTATTGCGGGTATCGATTTTGCATTTCTTATCAATCTCAAAGCCTGCCAACCGGCCTCTGATGCCTGATGAGGTTTACCACCCGTTCTTTCAGTTTTGAAAAGCTGAATGAGATAGTACAGTCTTTCTTGATCGTTTTTGCATTGCTCTAAGTGTTTTCTTATGAGCGTCCCGGTTCTTTCGTATTTCTGTTTCTTCAGTTTTCTCGTCCATATGTAGCCGTAATGATAGATCACGAAATTCGCGTTTATGACCTTGGGTTTGTAGATGGCCTGGTTGTGCACTATGTTTTCGTAATGAACAGTGCCGTTTCTAAAGATACGTGGTATGGAAGCTGTTTCAGTCTTTTTGAAATCCCAATCCATGTAACTGATGGTCGGAAGGTAAATTGTGTTGACATCTCTCGACAACGAAAGGAGAAAATCTCTTATTCCATTCCTAAATTCCTGCGATACTTCTTCATCAGCGTCCAAAATCAAAACCCACTCACCTGTGACATATCTTAGTGAGTTATTTCTCGCCTCAGAGAAATCATTTTTCCATTCATGAAAGTAGAGTTTGTCTGTGTATTCACGCACGATCTCAGGAGTTCTATCGCTTGAACCTGTGTCAACCACCACTATTTCGTCGACAACATCTCTTATGCTGTCCAATGCCCTTCGGATGTTGTGTTCTTCATCTTTAACGATCATTGCAACAGAAAGAAATGGTTTACTCAAGATAGCGCCTCCGTCTGTTATTATATCCTAAATCTGCTCACTAATTCGCTCAGATTTTTTGAAAGTTCAACAAGTTTTGAACTTTCAGAACCCACTTGCTGGTTAATTTGCACTTGTTGCTTGACAACCTTATCGAGTTCCTCAATCCGATCGGAGATATTCGAAATTGAAGAATTCAACGTATCGATAGCTGCGTTCATCTGTTGAGCAGCAGCACTTTGTTGTTCTGAACTTGCAGCTAGTTGATCTGTCATCTTTGTAATCTCCGTGATTTGTTCGAGTACACTGATCAAAGCATTTCTCACCATATCGGATTGTTGAGCAACTCTCTCGACAGCAACAGCAGTTTGCTCAGTCACTAAGCTCGCTTTGTCCGCACCCTGCTTTATGCTGTTGAGTATCTGGTCTATCTTTTCGGTGGCAACTTTACTCTGTTCGGCTAGTTTTCTTATTTCATCTGCAACAACGGCAAACCCTCTGCCAGCCTCCCCCGCTCTTGCTGCTTCTATAGCAGCATTCAGAGCAAGCAAGTTCGTCTGCTCAGCGATTGAGTTTATGGTGTTGACTATCTCACCAATGTTTTGTGCGTCCCTCGATAGTTCACTTACAACCGAAGCCGTGAATGTGGCTTTAGTTTTGGAATCTTCAATTGATTCGCAAATCACATCAAGTGCTTTCTCTCCTTCTCTTGCGGCGTCGTTCGCTCTATCAGACTTGCTGGCAAGATCTTGTGCGACTTTTGCTATATTCTGTGCACTCACTGCAACTTCGCCAACGCCACCGATAAATTCCTTAGAAGATTGAGAGGCATTATGAACGGCTTGATTTATTTCAGCAGTACACTTACTCAAGTTAGAACCAGAGATTCTTAGTCGTTCGGAGATATCTTTTAAGTCATCGGCTGAATTATCTATGCTCGACGAGATTTTCAAGATATCGCCGACAGTTGATCTCAAACTTGTAGCCATGCTGGTCAATGCATGTGCGATCTGAGCAACCTCATCTTTACCCCTCGCTTCAAATTTCGTTGTCAGATTACCTTTATCGAATTCATTCACCCTAAGAGCCAGTGTTGTTATAGGATTGGATATCGATGTGGCAACGATGAAAACAATTACAGCAATCACCACGATCAAGAGCACGAACAAACCAATGACGATGTAGTTAGTCCTCTTAGCATCTCTAAGAATCTCGTCTGCTGGTACAACTATGCCAAGCGACCAACCAGGCGATGACTGAATAGGAGTGAAAAACACGTAGTGTACAACTCCATTGTTATCTGAGTATTTACCATAACCACTTTCTTGGGCAATCATTCTCTTTCCTATTTCGGTAAGGCCTTTACAGGCAAACTTTTCATCTGATTCAATGATGTTTAGGTTCATCACTTGTGTGGGATCAGAATGGACCATAATTGTACCTTTCGATGTCACAACCACTGGGAAACTTCCTTTGCCAAGTTGGATGTCTTTTACGATATTTGAAAGTGTTTCCAAGGGGATCGTTGCACCATACAGCCCCATTGTTTGCCCTTGATAGTCCTTAAAAGCAGCTGCCACAACGAAGACAGGGGTGGATGAAAATGGGGAAAGATCAGGTTCGCTTATGATCAAATCTACTCCTTCAAAAATCTTTTTGAAGTATGGCTTTTGAGATATATCTGATTCCTCTGCTTTTGTTGAACGGGCTACACCTTCTGACCAAGATATGAATAGATCCTGAGCCCCTTCGAGTGTTATCTGTGCGATTACCTTTTTCTCAGCCAAGACTTTGATTCTGTCCGCAATTCTCAGGAGCCATTCACTCACTACTCTGCTGCCGAGATTGACCATTCCTTGAGCTGCCGTCTCTGTAATGTGAATTGATGACTTTGAAACATTTGAATAGATTACAAAGGCTATACCTGTTGACAGGAAGACTACTGGGATCAAAAACCATACGAGCATTTTGGAACGAAGTTTTTTCATTTATACACCTCCAATTTGTTGAGGAAAAAAATATTTTGAAAACTGCTCTATAAAAATTCTACCATACCAGCAAAAAAGCCAAGGTGCAATACACCTTGGCTGGATTCCTGCAGATGATTGTTCTTTAGAGGACTATGTTCAAGAGCCTATTCGGCACATAGAGTACCTTCTTTGGCTCACCGTTAACAAATTTCCTGACTCTGTCACTCGACAATGCGAGCTGCAACACTTCATCTTGGTCTGCATTGACTGGCACTTTGATTCTGTCTCTGATCTTGCCATTCACCTGGACGGCTATCTCAGTTTCTTCGATGACAAGTGCATTTGGATCATACATGGGCCATCTTTCTTTCATTATCGACGTACCTTTTCCCATTCGGTGCCAGAGTTCTTCGGCAAAATGTGGCGCAAATGGAGATATCATCAGAAGAAATTTCTCGGCAAACTCTTTCAGAACACCAACATTCCAGTCTTCCTGGGGAATCTTGTCTATGTAATCAGAGACAGTGTTTGTCAGCTCCATCAGACTACTTATGGCGGTATTGAACTTGAAGCCACCCTCCATGTCCTGTGTGATCTTTTTGAGTGAAGAATGCAATTTCCTTCTGAGCTCTTTTTCTTCCTGTGTCAATTGACCATTTACACGATCGGGTATCGATATTATCTGATCGATCAAGTTCCATGCCTTCTTTATGAAGCGGTGAACGCCTTCTATACCTGAATCATTCCATTCAGCATCTTTTTCAGGTGGTCCCATGAAGAGAATGTACAATCTCAATGTATCAGCACCGTATTTCTCGATCATGTCGTCCGGTGAGACAACATTGCCTTTGCTCTTTGACATCTTGGCACCGTCTTTGTAGATCATGCCTTGGGTGAAGAGATTTTCAAATGGCTCATCGAAGCTCAAGTACCCCAAGTCATGCAAGACCATCGTTATGAACCTTGAATACAGAAGATGCAATATTGCGTGTTCCACTCCGCCGACATACTGGTCTACTGGCAACCAATAATCGACATCTTTCTTTACAAATGGCAGGTCGGTGAGTGTTGGATTGACGTACCTCAAGAAATACCATGAAGAATCAACAAAAGTATCCATTGTGTCCACGTCTCTGAGTGCTGGTCTACCACATTTGGGGCAGGTGGTCTTTCTGAACTCTTCACTCAACATCAACGGAGACTGACCTGTCGGGAGAAACTCAACATTGTATGGCAATCTCACAGGTAGGTCTTTCTCTGGTATAGGAACGACACCACAATGATCGCAGTACACCACAGGTATGGGTGCTCCCCAGTAGCGCTGCCTGGAGATCAACCAATCTCTCAATTTGTACTGTACAGCCCGCTTACCCAACCCTCTTTCTTCAAGCCAAGACAGAACCTTTTCCGTGCCATCGGGAACTGGCGTACCAGTGAGTTCACCACTGTTGATCATGATTCCTGGTCCATCATATGCCTTCCCTGCGACTACATTCTGCAGTGGTTTTATGACTTGCTTTATGGGTATATTGTACTTACTGGCGAACTCATAGTCTCTTTGGTCGTGGGCTGGGACTCCCATAACAGCACCTGTTCCGTACTCCATCAGCACATAGTTGGCAACGTAAATGGGTACCTTCTCACCGTTCACAGGATTGATCACATATCTACCGGTGAAGAAACCTTCCTTTTCGACATCGGCAGAACCTCTTCGAAATCTATCTTGTTGACCAACCTTTTCCAGAAACTTCTCGAGATCCTGATGGAACTCAGGAAGTACTAGTTGCTCAATCAAGGGTGATTCAGGTGCGAGTGCCATAAAGGTTACTCCCCAAAGCGTATCAGGCCTTGTTGTAAAAACTTCGACCTGCAACTCTAATCCATCCACTTTGAATCTTACCCTTGCACCTTTGCTTTCACCTATCCAGTTTCTTTGCATGGTCTTCACGTGTTCAGGCCAACCAGTCAACTTGTCTAAGTTTTTCAAGAGTCTCTCGGCATAATCGGTTATCTTGAAAAACCATTGCTCCAAATGTTTTATGGTAACAGGTGTGTCACATCTTTCACATTTGCCATCTTTAACTTGCTCGTTTGCAAGAGAGGTCATACACTTCGGACACCAATTGACAGCAGCTTTCTTTTTGTAAGCCAGACCAGCCTCATAGAGCTTCAGGAAGACCCACTCTGTCCACTTGTAATAAGATTCAACACAAGTGATGACTTCTCTATCCCAGTCATAACTGATGCCAAGTTTCTTGATCTGCCCCCTTATTGTGTTGATGTTCTTCATAGTCCAGTCCTGTGGATGGATCTTTCTTTCGATCGCAGCGTTTTCTGCAGGTAGACCAAAGGCATCATATCCAAAGGGATGCAGTACGTTGTAGCCACACATTCTCTTATAACGAGCTACAGCATCACCGATGACGTAGTTCTTCACATGACCTACGTGCATTGTCCCTGAAGGGTATGGAAACATGACAAGCATGTAGTATTTTGGTAACTCTGAATACTGCGGTGTTTTGAACATACCTTTTTCTTCCCAAAAACTCTGCCACTTTGGCTCTATTTCCGCTGGATCATATTTAGGCACAAAACCACCTCCAATTACTTGAAAGAGATTATAGCACTTAATTTCTCAAAAAGTTTGCTAAAAGCTTTATATCTATGACTGATTTTGTGCTTTTCTTCACCCATTTCACCAAAGGTCATCTCATACCCATCTGGCACGAAGATCGGATCATAGCCAAAGCCGCCTGTCCCTCTTATTGCTTCAGCTATTGAGCCTTCGGCAACACCTTCACAGCAAAGTGAAAGCTTTTCCACCGGATCATGATAAGCAGCCGCACAGACAAATCTTGCCTTTCTGTCAGATTTTCCTTGAAGCATCTTTAAAATGAACCTCATCTTCTCTTCATAAGATTGACCTTCCATGAATCTGGCTGAGTGCACACCAGGGAAGCCATCGAGTGCGTCGATCATCAGTCCTGAATCATCGGCTATAGTCTGTGTCCTGGTGAGATTCGCATAAAAGATAGCCTTCTTCAAAGCATTTTCAACAAATGTATTGCCATCTTCGGTTGGTTGTACCTTCAAGTTGAAATCATCGAGGGACAGTACCTGAACTCCGTTGGGTAAGAATCTTTTTATTTCTTCAACCTTGTGTTTGTTCATCGTGGCGATCAGGAGCATTTTATCTCCTCCAGCTTTTTCTTGAAAGATGCAGGGTCATTTCTGAAGATTCCATACCCCATCACCAATATTTCTGCACCGTTACAAACCACCTTTTGAACGGTTTCTTCGTTTATACCACCATCGACCATTATCTTAGTCTTCAACTGTTTTTCTTTTATCATCTTCGAAAGCTTACGCAACTTTCCAACTGTTGACTCGATGAACTTTTGTCCAGAGAAACCAGGATTAACCGTCATCAACAGAACACCGTCTATATCGCTCAGTATCTCAGAAAGAAGCTCTACAGGAGTGTGGGGGTTCAACGCAACGTATGCTTGCGCCCCGTTGTCTTTGATCTGATAGATCGTTCTGTGAAGGTGTAGACATGCTTCATAATGAATGGTCACAATCGAGGCACCTGCCTCGACAAATCTTTCAACATACTTTTGAGGTTCAACGATCATCAGGTGAGCGTCTATGGGCAAGTTAGTAGACCGCTTCACAGCTTCGAGTAGTGGTAATCCAAAGGTTATGTTCGGTACGAAAACGCCATCCATGACGTCCAAGTGAACCATGTCTATGTATGGTTCAACCCTTTTGATTTCGTCGTTGAGTCTGGAGAGGTCACATGCCAATATAGAGGCTGAAATCATTGTCATCGTTCCATCACTTCCCTAAAAATCTGCAAATAGTTTTCATATCTGCTCTTAGCAACTTTACCTTCTTGTACTAACTCCTTCACCTTGCATCCTGGTTCGTCTATGTGATTGCAATCCTTGAAGAGGCAACTGTTGTTCTCTGCGATCTCAGGAAAATAAAACTTCAAATTCTCTGGTTTTATGTGACCTATCTCGATTAGAGAAAACCCAGGTGTATCTACCACGAGTCCGCCAAAAGGCAATCGAATAAGTTCAGCACTCGTCGTTGTATGTTTTCCTCTGTCTGTTCTCTGAGATATCTCTTGCGTTCTCAAGTTTATCCCTGGACTGATGCAGTTCAACAAACTACTTTTGCCAACACCGGAGAGTCCAGCGAAAACAGATAATCTATCCTTAAAATGATCTTTCAATTCTTCTATGCCTTCTTTAGTTTTGACACTCGTACATATCACAGGATAAATTTTTGAATAGACATCAACGAAATATCGCTTGATTTCTTTTTCAGGCCCTTCGAGGAGATCGATCTTGTTCAGAACGATCAGGGCGTTGAGCTTTGCTTCTTCTACAAGAACAAGAAGTTTGTCGAAAACAAGTAGTGGTACCTCGGGCTTCTTGATCGTGTAGACACACACCACCTGATCAACGTTGGCAACTCTTGGTTTTGCCAGCTCGTTCTTCCTTTTCAGAATGGATTCCACCACACCTTTGTCTTGCACCTTCGTGTATTCAACTATATCACCCACAATGGGACGCACCTCTTGGACTCTGAAACGACCCCTCAGATAACAACTGATTCGTTCCCCGGTTTTGATATCCTCGACGATCAAGGCGTTTGACATGAATTTCACAACGATACCCCTATTTCTCAGAAATGATCAACTCCTCTGGTTCACCTGAATCTACTAAAATCGAGATCTCTTCACCTCGTTTCAGTGATCTTCCAACAGGTGGGTACATACCCATCACCCTACCATCGGTGCCTTTGAAAGGCATCTCCACTACCCTGACTTGAAAACCAATCTTCAAAAGTATCTGAACTGCGCTCTCCTTTGGTGCCCCAATGAGATCTGGAATCACGAGCAATTCCGGTTCGCCGAGAAACAATGTTATTGCCCTGTTCTTCCTAACTGTCTGGCCAGCGTTGGGAAAGGTGTGATCAACAACACCAACACCAAAGGTCTTATCGACCTTCAGTCCACTCTCTTTTAACACTTCGATTGCTTGATCAACATTCAATCCTTTAATATCTGGTATCTCCACTACTTCAGGGCGTATCAAAAAATAAACTAAGAACATAGCTGCTCCAACGATGATACCGAGAATCAAATAAAGAGCAAATGAAAGGATTCTCTTCATCAATGAAGATTTCTTATTCTCAGTTGCCCGCATGCGGCTTCGATGTCCGCCCCTTTCTCGTATCTCACTTCTGCTTCAACACCGTGATCGATTAACAGTTCCTTGAATCTGTTTATCTTCCACTGAGTTGGTTTTTCCAACCCAGTGACAACCGGGTTTATAGGTATCAAGTTGACGAAAACCTTCATACCGCTGAGTAATCTCGCAAGCCTTCTCGCATCTTCATCGAAGTCATTGAATTCCTTGATAAGGATATACTCTATCGTTACTCTGCGATCTGATTTTTCTTGGTATAACCTCGCGGCGTGAAGAATCTCCTCGATAGAGTATTTCTTGTTCATGGGAATAATCTTGTCTCTCTTTTCATCGCTAGCAGCGTGCAAAGATATCGCTAAATTCAAATCCAACCCTTCTTCGGCAAGCTGCAAGATCTTATCTGGAATTCCTACGGTGCTTATGGTTATCCTTCTCACACCTAAGTTCTTGGTCTTTTCGTGTATCAATATCCTGATGCTCTTCAGCACGTTCTCGTAATTCAAGAGTGGTTCTCCCATACCCATGTACACGATATTTCTCACAGTTTGTTTTGAATCTGCTTCAATCGCAAGAACCTGAGAGACTATCTCGGCAGCCGACAGATTTCTCACAAAACCACTTTGACCTGTCGCACAAAAGGCACACTTGACAGGACATCCTACCTGTGTGGATATGCAAGCTGTTGCATATCCTTCGTGAAACAGAAGAACAGATTCTATAGTGTTGCTGTCTTCGAGCTGGTACAAATACTTTGTAGTGCTATCGAGAGATGAGACTCTCTTAGTGATAATCTGAGGCAGTGGAACAGAAAGGTTTTCTTTCAGTAACTGCCTGTGTTGCTTGGAGATGTTCGTCATTTCTTCAAAGACAAAAACATGCTTTTTATAGAGCCAATCCAATATCTGATCAGCTCGGTATCTTTCGACACCGAGCTTTTTTATCACTTCCACCAACTCTTCGTATGTCATCCCGAGAATATTCAGAAGAATTCACCTCACGAATTCAATTATAAGACCGAAATTTCACAATTTGTTGAGAGTTTCAAGATCTTAAAGTTATCGAGACGCAGGAGTTCTGAATCGCCTCACAGTGATATATGCTCTTAGTGGTATCGGTGGGGGCATCGTTAATGTAATCTCGCAGCTGTGCCTTTATATCACCGTGCAATCTTCTGTTGTATTGTTCTCTGAATAGAGTATAATGCAACAGGAGGTGAAAACCTTGACAGTAGAAGAAGCCAAATTGCTCAGTAGGAAGATAATGGAGGCAGGGGAATCACCGCTCTTGGTCGGTCATTTCGGCGTAGGTAAGACAGATATCGCGAGAGAAATAGCCCAAGAGACCAACAGAAAGCTCATCATCTTAGTTCTTTCGCAAATGGAACCAGGGGATTTAATAGGACTTCCATCCCGGCAGAACGACCAAACGGTCTTTCTTAGGCCAGATTGGTGGCCCGAAGATGGTAATGCGATAATTCTCCTCGATGAGATAAACCGTGCTCACAGGTCCATCAGAAACGCTATTATGCAACTTGTAATAGATAAGAGAATTCATAACCACATTCTCCCTGAAGGGATCTGGATCATGGCTACGATGAATCCACCAGATGATGAATACGACCAAGCTGATCTCATAACCGATCCTGCTTTCATCTCGCGCTTTTTCGTACTGGATATCTCACCATCTTTGGAGGAATGGCAAAGATGGGCAAGACAAAATCACGTTGAGGAGAACATAATTCGCTTTGTACAAGAATATCCCGAGTTTCTCTATACACAGTCTCCGATGTCGCTGAGAGTCGAGCTCAGACCAAGTCCCAGAAGTTGGTACAAACTCAGCAATGTACTCAGGACATTGAACGACGATGAGCGAAGAAAATACGGTTACGCCATAGCAAGTGGAATACTTGGCCCTGAGGCAGCCAAGGCATTTGTGAGCTTCGGTCAAGACAGATCAATGCCAGCACCCCAACGTGTTTTGTTGGAAGGAATACAAAATGCTTTGAAGGACAATCTTGATCAGGCAAATTCCCTGACATTGCGTCTGATAGATTACTTCTCCAAATTGGATGAGCAGACCGTCGAATTGCTTCAATCTCAGATCAGCACAGTTGCAAAGAATATAAGTGAACTCGCTTCGATCCTTCCGAGGGATTCGTTTTACGCGATAATGAGGTACATCACCGACAGAGCTCAAAGCAGTGATAACAATTGTGGATTCTTCGAAAAGCTCGTGGAGAAGCTTGCAACCTTTGAGCAAGTGAGGTCAGTTCTCGATGAAATCTGATTTTGAAAGCATTGCACTGGATTTAGGGAGAAGATCACCCTTTTACCTCTATCTTCTGCTCAACATCTCGCGCGTACCATCAAGAGATGTCAGAAACGTTGAACTTTCTTTCTCGCAGGATTCGAGGACGGTTCTCTATTACAACCCAGATTGGGTCACAAGCAAAGATCCTGATTTTGTCCAGGCAATGTTGGTTCACCAATTGATGCACCTGATAAACCTCCATTTTCTCATAAAGCCGAAGAACAACGCAGATAGGATGATATGGGACTTGGCAATGGATGCTGCAATCAACCAGTATATACCACAGCTTTCAGCCTTTGGGGTGCCTTTGAATCTTTTGATCGAGGAAGGACACGGTGTTGATAACGAGAGACTGTTTGTCTTACCACCAGATTGGATGCCAGATAAAAGTGCTGAAGAGTACCACAAGTGGATATTACAGAGAATGGCAGAACTCAAGAGATTTGACATCGTTCCCGTGGCAGAACTCAGAGAACAGTTCTCTGACAACCACGAAGGACTCTTCAAATCAGAAAACATAGACATGATTCTCGAGTTGAACAGGAGTAACTTGAGTAAAGCCTTCAACATCTATGGTTCCGAATTACCTTCAGGAATGAAAAGATTGGTCGAACTTTCGATATCAAGGCCTCTTTTGAATTGGCGAGATAGGATACGGAATTTCGCAGGCGTTTCGGAGTATGGAGAAAGGTATACAACTGTCCTCAAACCCAACAGAAGGTATGAAGGACAACCTGGTTGGAAAACCTCACACACAGCGAAGATAGCCATAGTAGTCGATACGAGTGGCAGCATAATAAACGAAGAACTGGACGATTTTTTCTCAGAAATAGAGGCACTTTCAAGGTATGTCGATACAGATCTTGTATTAGTACAGGTAGACCGTGCTGTGAATCTTGAGATCAGATACTCAAAGGGCACCTACAGGAATATGGAGATTGTGGGTGGTGGTGAAACAGATCTTCAACCTGCTATTGACTATCTTCAAAATCAACACCGTCCGGAAGGTGTGATAATCTTCACAGATGGTTACACCAACCTTCCTTCTGTGAAAAGACGTGTTTTGTTTGTGCTGTCAAAACATCACAGTGAAGAGTTCATCAACGAAGCTCGAAAAATCTACGGTCGCTCAAGTGTGGTGATCCTGCGGTGAAAGCAATTGGTCCAGATCACATAATCAGAATCCTCGAGGAAAACATAGAAGAACTGCCAGTTGAAGAAGCTGTCTTCGAACTTGAGAGTTACAGAGAAAGGTTGGATCAATATCAAAGACATGTCTTTCTTTCAGTCGTCTCCTCACAGGAAGACTTTTCTCTCTTTTCGATAATCGACACAGAGGGCAGATACGCTCTGGGTTTATCAATAGTCGATCCTTTTGAAAAAAACCTGATGATCTACAGCTCGACAGTAGATTGTAGGCTTCTCGAAAAACTCTATCAACATCTTTTCAGCGTGAAACCAGACTCTGTAAAATCTGGTATCATCAGGCTTCCATTTCAGAGTAAAGTGCTTGCCGTTGTTGGTGTTGAAGAACTTCTGCACAGAGAAATCTTAAAAGAAAAGATCTACGGGACGGAGAACTTCTCATTTGCCGAACGAATAGACCAAGAAGATTTTGAGAAGCTCAGAGTGTTGAATGGAAAGAAAATAGACTTTTGTACGGTTCATCTGTTAAACGATCACATCGTCTGTGTTCTCACACTGCCAGAGGAGTTCAATCCAGATCATGCTCCACTACTTGCAGAAATATCAAGAATGTACAGAAAAAGATATGGCGTGCCCTATCAGGGAAATGTGGGAAAATTAAAAAAGTTTTCATCGATTCTCACGGCGTTCCTGGTTTCGTACGAGAGTTTTTTGAATGGCCATGACGTGGAGCAAAGTTGCGCTGAGTTATGCACCAAGGTCAGAAAAGCTTACAAGTGCATCATTGATCTCGAAAATTCCTCACAATAACAAATCTGCCCTTTTGGTCCTCTATTCTCACGAATTCATCAAAGACTGAGAGAAACAACTTTGCACTCATTCTAGATAAAGCCGAGCGAAGCCTGTGTGGAGAAACTTCCACCTGAAATGGTTTGCTGACACCCATTTGGAGTTCGGCTTTGTACTGAACAGTGCCATAAGAGCCATAGAAATCGATTTGTTTGCCGCTTCCAGTTATTTTCAAAGGTGTGTCTTTGGGTAGAAGCCAAGCAGCCTTCGATACAAACTTTCCAAAAGATGAGTACAGTTGTTCAGGTTTCTGTTGAACTGTAACTATCTGTTGGATCTCCTTTTGGTGTGTACTGTTTTCACCGCATATCTGCATTGCGAAGTCTTCAGATATCAAACTGAGCCACGCATCACCTACTGCCAGAGTCATTGGACCATCTCTTTGATAAACCTTGAGCGCTTTTACGACATGTCTGCTGCTCATGTAGGGAATCGAAAAAGAAAAATCTCCTTTGACGCTGTTTTGAATCTTGCACAAGCTCACTATTGTCCTCGAAGAAGCGATTAGTAAAAGAGAATCGTCGAATGATTCTATCTGCGTCATATCCCCTTCTTCCAGCGCTGCTGTAGCAAAATCGAGGAATATCATGAACTCTCTGATCTTCATCGTCGCAACTTCTTTGAACGGTTTCATATGTTCTCTTTCCTTCGGCTGAGAGACTCTTATTCGAAGGGTTTCTTGGTAACCGTGTAAAACAATCTGATCTCCCAGAACTTGGATTTCGACTTCCTCAGCCTTTTCACCGACCAAGAAACCCTTCAACAGCTTCAGTGGGACCTGAACCTCACCGTAGAAAGGTTCACAATTGGTGATCTTCATCCACGCGGTGAGACAACCATCAGTAGCCTTCAAGACAAGACCGTCTTTGTAAGAGAGAAAGACATTTCCAAAACTGTACTCCGAAGAGCCCATGATCTTGTCACAAAATCTCAGCCAGTGAGCCAACGAGGCTGTTCTGACAAGTACTTTCAATCACTTCACCACCGTGCGAATTATAACATCTATCAGCTCTTCAAAACTCATTCCTGCTGCCTTTGCAGAAGCCGGAAGATCACTCAGATCTGTGAGACCTGGTATGGTGTTCAGTTCAAGCACGTAGAAAACGTTGCCCTTGAGTATGCCATCAACTCTGGCGAATCCTTCGCACTCACACATTTCATATGCCTTAAGTGCAGACTGTGTCACCCGATCTTCTTCTTGCTTAGACAAAGGTGCTGGTAGGATGAACTCTGTCATCTGTGGGGTGTACTTTGCAATGTAATCGTAAAATCTCCTTTTCGGTTTCAGTTCGAGGATTGGTAATACCTGTGGTTTTCCATCCATCTCCAGTATGGAAATAGTCAATTCCCTGCCCTGTATATATCTCTGCACTATCATTTCTTCGTATCTCGAGAGTTCTTCAACTAATACTTGGTAAAGTTGTTCTCCATCATCGCATATATGTACGCCTATGCTTGAACCCTCTCTCCTTGGTTTGACGACACATGGGTAGCCGAAAGGTGATTCTCTAAGAGGTGTAGTTGTGAGAATGTACTCGGGATATTCAACAGTGCCATTCAAAGTGCGGTATGTCATGACTTTGTCGAAACAAATAGCACTCGAAAGCACCTTTGATCCTGTGTACTTTATGCCAAGCCAATCAAGAATGGCTTGGACCACGCCATCTTCTCCGAACTGCCCATGAAGGGCGTTGAAAACGAGATCGAATTTCTTGAGCTCTGGGGCAATCTGAAGAAAATCCCCGTTCACATCAACTGCAACTGCTTCATGACCGAGTTTCCTCAGCGCTTTGAGCACATTTTCTCCACTCTTCAACGATATCGGTCTTTCACGTGACACTCCACCGAGTAATACAGCTATCTTCACACAGCATGCTCCTTTCCCTGTAGAGTATTTTACAGCCCGTGGGAATGTTATACAATACACTGTGTGGTGAAGTACATAAAGACAACCGCTCTCATCGTGATGATATTCTTTCTTCTATACGCGTGCGTAACGTATGAGCCCACAGATCTGCCATACGATCTACAGATCAGGTATATCGCCATAATGTACAAGTATGGTCCATTTCTCGATACACAGAGAATCGAAGCACTTTTGGAGCAGGACAGTTACGATGACGATGTCTTGGCGTATTACCAATACTTCAAAGGCTCAGTTGAACTATCAGATCTCAAAGTCATTGAAAAAGCAGAAATATATGATTACAGGATAAAAGATTACATCAGAGAGCATTTGCCGTCAAATCATTCAGACGAAATTCTGTTCTTAGACAATTTCGATGACTCTGTACCAATCATGATCGAACTCTCAGGGTCTCAGAAAGACGAGAAACTTTCAGAAAGAGTCTACAATCTCTTGATCAGAGATTGGCAGAAAAAGGGCTTGTTCAGAGTTTGGTATGAAGAATTCTACGAGGATCAACTTTCTGAAGAGCGGATGAAAAGATACGCCGAACTGTTGACACGGGTAGCCTATGGATATTCATCGACGATAGTTGAAAGAGTTCATGGAACTTCATCGACCTTCTACCGAGATTCTGTTGATCTATCAAAGATTCCACCTGAACTCTTGTTGGCGATTGCTTACAAAGAATCGAGACTCTTTCCAGCTTCTTTCAGAGCGGAGATATATCAGGATAAAATACAGGCTGTTTCGTGGGGTTTGTGTCATATTCTGATCGATGCCGACACATTAGCTCTAAGCTACGCTGACATAGGTGATCAGAAGATTGACAAGAGAACCTTCGAACTGATCAATTTTTACTATTTCAACGGTGCTTTGAATGAAATCGACTTGATCCAACTGAAGGGAAATCTCTTGGTCAGTTTGATACAACTTGCTTTGATATACGAGAATCTTGGGCAGAAAATGACTTTTTGATCGTAGACTATTGATTGGTAAAAAATTCCGTGGTATTATGAAATTGCGAGCAACGAGAAAAAGCATCTTGAAAAATCTTTAGGTTTGTGGTATAATATAGCTTGTCTGGCCCCATAGGATAATGGCTAGTCCATCGGATTCTCAGTCCGAAGGTCCGGGTTCGATTCCCGGTGGGGCTGCCAGCACATCCCCTGCATTCGTAATTATGAAGGGATACCGTAATAGTATCCCTTTATTTATTTTTCACCTCTTTTTTAAATGGTGTGATACAAAATCCAAATTCACCTGTTTGTTCAACATGTGCATTTTTGAGCACTTCTAAACCATGATTGAGTTGCTCAAGTGGGATTGAGAACTTTTCACCCAGCATCTTTATTTCTGCTGTGCTGATTTTTTCAATTCTGTCTTTTTCTTTTTCTACACAATCAAGCATGATAGAAAACAAAACAAGCAGCACATTTGGCTGCTTTTCTATCGCATATTTAATTGTCTTTTGTAGCAGATCTATTAAGTCAATCGCTACTGTGACTTCTTTAGTCAATTTTTTTCGTCAGGTGTAGTGTTTATAATTGCATTTCCAAGCTCGACGAGTAGCTTACCAATTTGATTTTCTACTTTATTACGTGCTTCTTTGTCCTTCAGTACCTTTGCCAGGAGCTTAGACAACATCGTTGCAAACGCTGCAGGGTTAATCTTTGCAAAAAGCCAGCTTACTACGAATGGCACGACAAAACCTACAATAGCCCAAAACAGTTCTACCATGTTTCATTCCTCCTTTCTTAGGTGATTGTTAATAAAATTCATAAAATTCTCTTGATTGAATAATTGCGTTAGAGCAGTAGCGAGCATATTTACAAATGCTTCGTTCTTTCTTGTAGAATGAGCCAAAATCGTATGCCCTGACACAGTTCCAATCGCATGCAGTACTTCATGTAGCAGTGTTTGCACAACCTCTTGACTGTCTTGCAGTGGCGATACAAGAATTTTATGATAATCACTGAGATGAAGACCTGTTGTAGATTCAACATCTATTCCAAGATCTTCACATGTTTCTGTTATTGCACTTTCATCTATTTCAACAGTGTATTGTTCTCCAAGAATGCTTAAATTGAATTTCATGCTTTCACCTTCAAATTCTTTTTCCAGTATTCACACCAGTAGATGTACGAAACGACATAATCTTTTGTTTCCTGCGGTACTTCCTTTTTAATCTGTGGATTGTCTTTTGCTAAAGACAGCCAATTTTGGACATTTCCAATACCCCAGTTATATGCCATTACGGTAGCAATTTCACGTGAAGTGGGTTCTAAATATGACAATGCTTTATACAACCAGCGTAAGTATCTAATTCCAACAAAAACATTGTGGTCTGCACGCAACATGTCGTCATAAGTGAATTTTTTGTTATAGAGTCTGTTAATTGTTTCAAGCGCTGGTTGAGATATTTGCATCAAGCCACGTGCATATGGCGATTGTGCTTCAGGTTGCCAAGAAGATTCCATACTAATAATCGCAAACACGTTATGTAGCTTTGGAAAATCTTGTATATTGAACTCTGAAGCAAAGTCGTTATAGTATGCCGTGACAAGATTCTTTAAGTTTACTGGGATCGTCATTTTTGTCACCTCCCAAATAAACGGCTTAAAATAAAGCTTATGAATGCTGTTGAAGTGATCACAGCTATCAGAATTTCTCCAAACATTGCCTTAACCGTTGACTTGATCTTATTTTCTAAATAACCATTCATTTTATCTTTTATTTCCTTGATATCACTCCCCTGTTCTTCTACTTTACTTTCTAAACGTGTAATCCGTTGGATGACTTCTTGCTCAAAATTATTCACAAAATCACCTCACTTTATAATGACTTGGACTTTCTTTTCTGTTCCTGACAGCTGTACTTCAACATATCCACCTGCAGACGGGTGCATGAATTTTTGAGCTGCGTAGTTTTCGTAACCAACCCAACTTGGAACGGTGATTAGAAAAGCTTCTCTCTGCTGTATTCTTTTATTTCGTGTATCTGCTTCAAATCGAGCGATCTTGACCACTCCAGGCTGGTGGGTGTGTGCGGTCATATATATATCGCCGTTCGTGATTACGTCTATGATCCTCCCACTGGCTGTGACTTTTGCTCCTATACCTCTTGCAGAACTATAGCCATGCCCACAAACAACCGTGTACTGTACCCTTCTTTTGCTACCCCTGCATACACCTTCTCCTACAGCGACATCTAACACCAAAATATCTTGTGAATATGGTATGTTTCGTTCTTTACAAACTACAGAGAGTAAGTCTACTCCAACACGTCGTCTTGTACGCTCTTCATGATTTCCAGCTATAACACCAAGTATTTTGTCTTTGCATATATCAAGTAATTGCGTAAATACAGATAAAGCCTGTTCAGGGTTCATTGTCTGTTCATATACATCTGAGACAGAATCGATAATTGCATTGTCTATCACATCTCCTAAGAAAACCACATAACCATTCTCACTAAGATTGCTGAGTATTTCTTTCAACTCCGAAAACTTCGATTGAGGGCTTCCGATGTGCACATCCGCAATTCCGAGCAATTTAAAGTTGTCATTTTTGACCCAGATTGAGTTGTATTGCACATGATTCCCCCTTTGCAAAAATAAAAAGCAGGCTATCAAGCCTGCTTTCGTTATGAATGAGAATATGCTCAACTGGTAATTTCCACAGCTCTACACCACAGATAAGGTGTTCCAGACACATAAGGTGGACAATATACATTTGTACTACCCCAAGTCAGGACATACGGTGCATAAACATTTCTGCACACATTACCACTTAGCGCATGTGGAGCATAAAGAAGATATGGAAACGATTGCGCAGGTGACGCACTTGCGTTCCATTGCATTTCCTTAAAAACCGAATATTGCCATCCTGGTAGAGATGGCGAATCCCAATACAAAACCATACCGCTCGTACTTGCAGATGCAACAAGTCTATATGGTGAAGTAGAGTTATCAAAACACTTTATAAATGCGGAATCTGTAACAATAAATGTGTAATTGCGATACATAACAGAACTTGTAACTGGATACGGAATCAAATTAGTGTTGCTGAATGTACTTACAGATACGCTTGCAGAATCTATAGGATGAACAATATAATGCAACTTCGCATTTGTAACAGATGTTTCTGCTCCTCCAATCAGATAGACTTTCTGCTGTGCAGCATCCCACCTTAACGATGGTATGAAGAACTTCGTGTTCGTGTTATTATACTCATACACAGCGTAAATTGCTAAGTAGTAATGATTAAACGGTAATTCCACACTAAATGAGGTTCCACTGAATGTGACAGTATTACGTGCATATTTGTATCGCATACCTTCAAATTTCAATTGTACATCTGAAAAAGTGCCTGTAGATGATCCCTGTGGTTTCTCACACTTTACCCAGAAATTGACATGTTGCCAATCCTTTACAGCAGCTAAGGCTGGAACCTGTGATTCCGTAAGTGTACTTACCCATTCTCCTGGGTTCCCATTATTGTCCGCAGCTAAACTGTAATGTGCAGACGAGCCTCCAGCTGAATCTAATAAATCTTCTGCACTTATAGTAACATCTTGTAATTCTTCAGCTGCTCCTATCCATGTAAGAGTAAGTTTTTGAATTTTTGTCCTATAGTTTGCATCGCTCTGTCCAACGTCAAAATAGCTTGTACCTGCTAATGTATTCACACTTTCAAAAATTCTTGTACTGCCCCATAGTGCTAATACTGTCTCTCCTTGCTGAAGTGTATCGCCTAAGTAGACGTAGTAATTCGAATATCCCCACTGACCCGAACCTGGACTGGTAGGTGTAGTAGTGTTTCTAACCAACTCTATACCTGCAGGATTATCAGGAGTGTACTTAACCACTTTTGATGGTAATGACAAAACTGGAAATGTACTGCCTTGGTCACGCAGATATCCGATTGTTGTTAGCAAAGGCGCCCCGTTTTGATCTCTTAAGAGCAGTGATGCCATCTCATACACCTCCTACTTTTTCAATTGAACTTGTGTAGTATCTGTGTAAACTTCTTGCTGCTTTCAAATTCGACACCTGTTCTACTGTGGACGTCATGTATATATTGAAAGAGTTGACTGGTGCAAGTAATCTTTCAAAGGTAGCTGCATAATAATTTGATGGTGTTCCTTGAATTGTTTTTGTGATTTCTTCTTTTATATTGGCATACACATATATTGCTAATTGTGCTGTAAACCACACTTTGTTTTGTTCTTCACTTTGAGCCAGTGCCACAAAGCTATATCCGTGTGGAGCTTGTACATCTACAGCGATAGGCGATACGCATACGTATTTCAACATATCAACAAGGTTTGATACTATTCTTTCGTATGCATTTACCAACCAGTTGCCAGATGTACCTATGCGAGAATAAATTGTTTCAATGGTACATGCTAAAAAGCTGTTGAGTGCACGATTAGCATGTACATAAGCTTCGATAACACATGGTGCATATACCACATGTGCCTGCTGCGAGCCAGAAATACCTTGTTCTCGTATCGGTGTATACCACACGTGCAGTTCTACTACACCGCTTGGTTCGCATTGTTCCCAAACAGCTGTGTAAACTTCGAATCCGTCATATGTGCCTATCGTATTTATGATGTGTTCATATGTGTGCACCGTAGCTTTGTACAATTCCGTTATCGATGTAAACGAACGCTCTGAAACTGGTGTAAAATGTACAGATATCGCTTGCTCTTGTGTAACAACCCATTCCGCACACAATGATAAGAATGTAGCAGGTGGTGCAATGTACTCATATGTTGATACATAGTACACTTCATGCTTTGTAGGTGTGTATGCAACATTTTCTACAGTCGATACGAATGTACGAAATGCAATTGTTGAAGTAAACGGTACAACAATCTGAATCAGTTCAGACAATACTACCGTATAAGCTTCACGCACGTCTTCTGTGACATACCTATATGCTTTGCGTCGCATCATATCACCTTTTGTCGAAGATCAATATGAGTACATCGCTTTGAATATTGTATGTAGCTGGATTTGTTGAGTAGTGATATGCATAACCTGAACAGTATATGCCTAAAGTCAGGAGTGATCCTAATTGTTTGTATTCTACTGTACCGTCGCCCCAGTCTACAACAATATATGCTCCAGCCATTACACCAGTCCATGAAACACCAAGCTTGTAACTCTTCGTTGAAGCATACGTGTGTTGCATTGTCATACGTGCCTGTCCAAATATATAGTTTTCCACGAATTCCAAAACAATTCGTTCTGTAAGAGCTGGTGTTTGTTGATATTGTGAACTGCCTGTTGGAACAAGAAACTTAGATAATGCACTCCGTTGAGACTCTTGAGAAATGAAAGATCGTATTTCTAATGTGCGCACATCACGCCATCTGTACCCCACTTTGTAGACCCAAGTGTATTCTGTTGTGAGTCCCGTTCGAGCGACTGGTATAGATAAGGGCTGTAACAACACATCTACATCACTTTGCTCTAAAGGTTGAGGAAGTGTATACGTAGCTATTCCAGTTGTATCTATGTGAACTATATCGATTTGCAGTAGTGTGCTGATTTCTTTTTCAAACGCACTCGAACCACGTGTGATCTTTCGAAAGATTCCATTTTGATTCAGTGTGAAATTGCGCTCTTGAGAGCCAGCTATAATCGATCTGCCATAAAGATACAGTTCAGCTTCCAATTTATCTACCGAAATGCTCCCAGCTTTCAATCGATCTGCAGAAATATATCCTGATGTTATTTTTGACGCGTCCAAGTTTGCTATATGTGCATTTGTTATCTGCGCTTCTTTTATATGTGCGGATGTAATAGCTCCAGTATGTATGTGCACAGAATCTATCGTTGCTTCAGCTATGTGTTGACCTTTCACCTTTGAAATGATTGTTGCAATTGTACTGCTCCAGTTTGATGCCGTACCTGTCAAAGATATAGTACGCACATGCACGTAAATTGTGGATTCATCACCTAACAGATACTCAGAAGCATCCACATTAACAACTGTTGCTTGTGCTATCACCGTTTTAGCAGTACTGAAATCTTGCATGTTTGACACTTGTACTTCAAACCCAGAAACAAAAGAAAATTTATCGTAAGGAAAATCCCATGCAATCTGCACTTCGTTGAAGATACCTTGTGCTCTTACGTTTGTAGGCGCGGGCAAAATCAGTTCGCCACCGACTTGAATGCTTCCAATTGCTGCACCAGAATAGATTCCCTGTGCTGATACTGCTGTAACGTTCACATATACAGTTGAACCAGGAATAACGTAAAATTGCACGCTTGTTGTAGAAACTGGCTCAAGATAGTAAAAATACAAATTATCATATGAATAACGTACCACGTAATGTTGTGCATTTTCAACTTTATTCCATGATGCTACTACATACGATCCTAAGTTATCAACACCCGCACTAAGTGTCAAATCAGTTGGAATTTCTGGTGCTTGCAAAGTTTGCTGTGGGTATGTTATTTGACTGGGAAAAACTGTGGTTTCTACATTTCTGACCTGTGAACGAATGGAATTCATCTTGTTTTTCAATGCAAGTGTTTCTTTCCATAGAAAGCTGATTCCTTCATGTTCTTCCGCTAACTCTAACTGATATGCTTTTGAGAGATAGCTGTATGTTAGTGCAACACATGGTAGTTTTATTTCATCAAATGATTTCATCATATTTACTGTATCTTGTATTCTTATCATCATACCAATATCTATGTTGTCGCTGCCTGTGTACGCTGAATCTACAGAAGCTTTCAGTTTTGGTGTCGAGTACTGTTGTAAATATGCGTTTGCTGTAGCAATGAGTGCATCTCTTGCAGCATTCATCTCTTCTTGTCCTATGTAACCTACTATTGTGAAATAGTCTCCACTTGTAGGAGACCAGCTTAACTGTGAACCGTCTTTCAAATATGGTGAATAATACAGTTTGCCCTCTGTAGAATCAGCATGCACAATTTGCAATTCAGCTGCATTCAAGCCGTGCGTGATGAACAGTATACAGCCTTTTGCTTTATCTACGTTGATTCCTTCTAACAAAACAGATTGTATATACGGATAAGAGCGGTTATAATCACTGAGATAGTCTGAACCTGTTGATTCTACTGTTCCAGATTTGCTGCGTACCTTGATGTCCGTAAACTCAATAATCTTTTCTATCAAGCCATATCGTTCTATTGCCGTTTGATCTTCTACATACAACGCACCTGAATGAGTTTTTGATTCTACGTTGAATGTGGTTGGCCGTAGCTTATCGTAGTAATACCCGTTTGGCAAGTTTTCGGATGATCCAACTGGATACACACGAGTGACAAGATTCTTCATATCCTGTGTGACATTTACATTTTTCACATCATACCCCAGTTGTAATGTAATGTCTGCAGGTGCGGATAAGGATACTTTGTTTTTCCATATGATTTGCGTGTCTGTGAGTAAATAGTTGATGTTATACGCGTTTGCTATCTTGTACAATGCACTCAGAAGATTATCAGCTGAAAAAGAAATATCACGTACATCCGTAACCGTAGTTTGATTCACAAACGTAAATCCCGCTTCTAAATAATTTTGTTGCAGTGCATAAAGCAAGTCACTGAGCGTTATAGAAGCAAACTCGATTCTATCATCGTAAGTGGGTGGAATATTCAGATATTTATCTTGTAGAACGTAATTGCGCAATCTGATTGATGTATGCTCGGCTACAACTTCATGTTCTGAAACTTCAGTAATCACAAAAGTAAGATTAGTATTGCAAAACTGTGTTTTGACAATTTCGTTTGGAGTAGGCATAGGATCGGGATTTGATATGCGTAATGTAAAAGCCCCCATTAATTCACGTGTCAATTGCGCATCCGTAAAACTCAGTTGTATTTGTTGCTGTTCGCGGATCAAGTAGATCATTTAATTTCCTCCTTTACCCTGACAAATACTTTGTTTGTCCTACATAGAAATACGGATTGAATGCTATGAAAGTTATTGTTAATTCATATGCAATTGCCGAGAACGTAGGACCGACAGGTCTGTATTCGACTTGTTCAGTCCCAAGCTCGACGTCTATGCTTCTACCTGTATCCAAGAACGTCAAAGTATTCACGTTTGGAAGAAGTTCTAAGAAAAGCTGGAGTTTTTGTTTTGCATCTGATACAGAAGAACCATAGATGTATCCAGAAATTTGTATCACACGAGGAGCATACTTAGCAGCGTATTTGACTTCACCGTCTCGAAGCGGAAAATCTAATGTCAAGTAATGTTTTGCTGGGATTCCTCTACCTGATATACTTGAAACCACAAAGTTGTACTGTTGTCGTACGTTTACATTGTTCATTAGCAACATTCAAACCACTCCCAACCCTCGTAACGTACTTGTTTCGTTGGCATTCAGTACAACTACCTTAACCGCATTTGTACCATCCACAATAGTTGCTTTCATTTGTGCAGCATATGTTGTGAGTGTTGTGAGTAATGCTACGAGCCTATTTGCAGTTTCTTCTGTTACAGTATTGAGTGACGTAGCAGGTTTCCACTCTGTACCCGTTTGCTCTGTTGTGCTAAATAACTGTTTGAGAACATTAAAAAATGGTTTTGCAGCGTTCAGCACATCCTGACCCGCTTGCTGAATCTTAGCAATCTCCTCAGCTGTCAAGATTCCATCCAACACTGCTGCAGAGATTGTATCGCTCAACCTCGATAGTAACGGCTGCATGTACTCAGAAGCGAGGAAAGCTTTTATCAGAGCTTCCTTCGTCATCTCCTCCAGGCTCTTCGAGAAGTTACTGACGAATTCCTCGTACGTTTCTGCACTGAATGCTTGCTGTAGTGCGTTCGCTACAGAATCGATATCTGTTCCTAACGCTTCTTTGATTTTTTGCCATGTCACCTGCAACTTCTCATCAAGCTGCTTTATCTGCTCATCAAGCGTCGACGCAATCCCGTTACCTATTGCCCCTCCGATACCAGCCCCGATCAACGCTCCCAACGGACCGCCAAGGAAGAAGCCGATCAGTGCACCCACAGCGCTGGAGCCAATGCGTGTACCGAGCTGTGCAGCCTCCAACATCTGCTTCTTCATCAAGTTTTCTTCGAACTCTCTGTAATTCTTGAGCATTTCAGAAAAGCTTGTATATGTTTTATTTTCGTTCTTGCTATACTCGCGTGTAAGTTCCTTGAGATCATCGACAACCCCACTGAGCGTCTCGGCTATTTGCTCTATTCCCCAACGTGCAAGGTTTTCCCCTATCTCTGCTGTAAGCTGCTGTATATTCTCGAACGGATTGACGAGCGTGTACCCGATTAATTCTCCATTTTCGTATATCTCCTTGACCTCAAAAGAAATGCTTCTCAATATTGTCGCTACGATTTCTCCTATCTCACCAAACTTAGATACCGCGCTTGCTATGCTGCTCAAAATACCGTTTAAAAAGCTTGCCTGCCTGTTGAGAAGTTCTTTTTGTTTCTGTAGCTCTTCTGTCCTAAGCCGTTCCTCTTCTTTTATTGCTTTCGTAAGCTCTTCAATTTGTTTGACCGTCTCAGCTTGCAGCTCCTCTGACTCATTGATTGCTTTCTGCAGCTCCAAGATTTGCTTCAGAGCCTCAACTCGTTCCTTGTACGGTCTGTTCACGTCTTGAGCAATCACACGCAGCTGCTGTATCTGAAGCATTTCGTTATAACCTGCATATCTCCTCTCTTGTGCGAGCTTTGCCGACTCCACTGATAGCTCCCGCATGACTTCCGTGTACCTGTCCAGCTGTGGAGTCTCGACTGGTTGCTGTAGTGCCTTCTGAAGCCTCTCTATCATCCTCGTGACGTCTTCGTACTCTTCGGGTCTTGCACCGATCTTCTTGTACAGATCCGCGATCTCCTGGTATATAGTCAACTTCTCCTTGAGATCCTTGCCTATCGCCTCTTGACGTTTCAAAAAGATCTGTGCATAAACGTCATAGTCACGATACCGCTTTTGGAGGTTGTCCAGCTCGTCTGCGGTAGTCGCTATCGCCCTGCTGCTGTCCTGTGCCTTGCGTGCGAACAACTCTTCACCCTGCGCTGCTGTTTGTGTGAATCTTGCATGTCTTTCGAAGATTTTTTGAACCCTATCCAATATCCCCTCGAAAGCCTTCAACGTTTCTTCATCTCCAGCCAAGAACGCTTCGAACGCAGCCTGTGACGCCTTCCTGACTACTTCACTCCTGAGTGTTTCAGCTATATCCTCCTGTCCTTCGTAAAGTGCTTGTTTTATCTGCTCGATTTTGTTTTCTACTTCTTCAACACTTATGCTTTCTTTGAAAAGCTTTTCAAATTCTTCTTTAACTTTCCTATAAAATTGCTCAAACTCAGTAAAGATCTCGTTTTCTCCCGCTCGAAAAGCTCTTAATGCTTCTTGTGAAAGGGTACTCATCAAATCTGAGTAAAGTTTTTCAGCAAGATCCATGTTTCCAGTCGCAAGAGCATCCGCAAGCCGAGAGTAGAGAGTTTGCAACTCTTGATATTGTGTCTTAAATTGTTCACGTGTCTTCGTGTTTTGAATTACATTGCCTATTTCTTCTTCAACTCGCTTCTGAAGCTCTGTGAACTGCGTATAAAGCTCGTCCGCACCTTGTACGTATGCTTCTCGTGCTGCCTGTGCAAGTTTGTTTGACAAGTCTTTGTATATCGTTGCTGCAAGCTCAACGTTTTGCTCCTGCAACGCCTTTCGTGCACGCTCGGTGAGTTTCACAGCTTCGTCGTACTGCTCCCTCAACTCCTCTATCCTTGTCTTTGCAGGTTTCTCGAAGAGTTTTCCAATCTCCTCCAACGTTGCAAAGTACTGCTCAAGCGTAGCCACGAGCTCCTGATTGCCCTCAATGTACGCTCTTGCAAGAGCATTGATAACCTGTGATCGTACGCTCCTGTATATCTGCTCCGCGACTTCTTTGTTCTTGTCGATCTGTATTTCACGCAGCGCCTTGATGTTCTTCTCTATTTCAGCAAGATCGATGATCTTTTCCTCTTTTTTCGGCTTGTACTGTTCGTACTTCTTTTGAAGCTGTTGAATCTGCTCAAGCAACGGTAACACTTTCTTGGCGCTTTCTCCCTGCTCGACAAGGTAGTTCGCACTTTGCTGGAGCAGGTTTACCTTCTGCGCTATGTACATTCGCAAAAGCTCCAGATCTGTTTCATACGCTTCACCAGATTTTTCAACATATTCTTTCAAACGCTCTTCTTGTTGTGCAATCAATGTATCTATTTGTCTAAGTTTTTGCTCGTAAACTGGTACAGTTTGCTCAGGTGAAATACTTTTTGTCTCTTCAAGTGTTTGTCTTGTTTGTCTTAGTTGTGTAAGTTGTTGTTCGAGTGATACCATTCGAGCTTGAATATCAAGCACATTAGCTAATTTTTGTGAACACTCTACTGCTTGTTGTTTGGCTGTTTCGTGTGCTTTTATAAACGTGTCAAGCATGTTTTCTGCAACTGCTTTTTTCGTGGGATCCTGTGTTGTATCAGATATATTTTTGTATTTTTCTATCAATTTCTGAGTTGCTTCAATTCGTTGTTTTGCATCGTTTAGAAGTTCACGATACATAACTTCTTGTTGACGTATGATTGATTCTTGAGCTTTTAACGCTTGTAATTCAAGTTGTGCTTGTTCAAGTGCTATTTCAATTCGTTTTATTTCAAGATTCATTATTTCCTGTAGTTTTTCTTTCTGAAAAACATATTTATCATTCACAAGTGTCACAGCACCAGAAAGCTGTGGATACTGACTAAGAAGTTCCTCTATTGCTTTTTGAGATTCCTTCAGATTTCCAATACCCGTTTCTTGAGCATAGTTATAATCTGCAACCAGTTGAACAAGCTTTTTTGAAGCTTCTGCCAGTTCTTCAGCGTGCTTTCTACTGTTTTCTATGTTTTGTGCTATTGCATTTGTCTTAGAAACAAGATTGTCTATTGATACTTTTTCTATTTTTTCAAACGTCTCGGTCGTTTCATTAAATGAAGTATTTGTATCCTCCACATTCTGACGGAGCATTCCAAATGCTATTGTTAACGACCCAATTATTGCCCCCAATCCTGCTAATGCTCCAACCCAGTTCCCTGCCATCGCCTGAAAGATTCCAAACACGAATGTGGCGGTCTTGACTACGGGTATGAGAGCGACCAAAGCAGCAGAAATCGCCAAGATCGCCTTTTCGGCTGGTGACATCGTTTCTACCCATTTCGTGAACTTCTCTATCGCATCAGCGACCACCTGCACGATTGGCGTCATCGCTTTGCCAAACTCAAGCTTCAACGCATTTAGGAGGTTCTGCAAGCGCTGAAATTGTGACTGCCAAGACTGTCCCATCTTATCTGCTGCTTCTGTCACGGCACCTGTGCTCGCTTTCATTTCATTCAAAATAGAGCTTATCGACTTAGCTCCATCTCCAGTTAGACCCAACACAGCACGGAGAGATTGCATAGACCCAAACAATTCTGAAAGCTCTTCCACATTCCCTTGTGCAGCTGTTGCTATTTCTTGCAAGAATCCAACGAGCCCTTTGGCTTGCAATGCGGAAGCATTGAACTCTATTCCAAGCCTCTTGGCTACCTCGATAGCGTTCTCAGAAGGTGAAATTGCTTGCGAAATGATCTGTGCCAGTCCCCTCACTGCCATCTCTGCGGACATGCCTTGTCGTGTGAGTGATGATACTGCTGCAAGCAACTCTTCGAACGAAACACCTGCCTGCGCTGCCAGACTTGCCACGTTGCCTATTGCACTCGCAAGCTCTTCAGCCGAGATATTTCCATTTTTGACTGCAAGAAAGAACGCTTCCGTAAACCTTTCCGCATCCTGCACGCTCAAGTTCCATGCGTTCATTGCGGAGGTGAGCATCTGAGTCGTGCTGGTCAAGTTGCCTGCTGTGGCATCGTTCAACTGCATAGCGAGTTGAACCACCTGCATTGCATTGTTAACATCTATTCCTGCTTGAACGACAATACGGAACGCATTCGCTATGTCCACAGCAGAATCGTTCGCTGTCTTGGAGACCTCTATGATCGCTTGCTGTACCTGTTGAAATTCCTGCTCCGTGAGGTTAGTGACCGCCCAGATCTTCCTGGTCTCGTAATCGAACGTGGTGGTGAGCTGCTTGATATCGTCGATGATCTGTCTGAACCCAAACGCAATTCCTATCGTTGCTGCGATACTTCCAACCGTCCCAGCAAGCTTATTGAAAGCTGATTCAACACGTGAGATATCTTTTTCCAGCTCCGAAGTATCTATTCCAATTGCGTATAACAATCTATCTATAATCGGCATATTCTTCACCTTCCTTCGAACGCATCGAGACTGAACATTTTCTTCAAGACCGCTTCGGGATCTTCACATTCGGAGAGATCTTTTTTATCACTCTTGTACAACTGCTCACTCGCTTTGCTGAGAAGGATCAACTGCTGTGCGGATAAGTTCCAGACTATGTAGTCGACTGTCCACCCTGTTGCTTGTGCGAGACTGAAGAGGATTTTGCTGAACCAGAGAGGATCCCTTCGACGTCGTACGCCATCGCTGTTCGCAGCGTAAGGAGGAAAAAATCACTCAGATCCGTCATCTTCAAAACTTTGGTAAGTAAAGGAACAAATTCATCAATTCCAAAGTTCCACTTTATTTCCTCACTCGTGATTATTTTCTCTTCGGGTGAGTTATTGATCAGCAGCGCGATGATCTGACATATGACATCAACAGCCTGCTCGATCCTTTCAGATACGATCACGCGGTAAATTCCCCTCAGTATGTCACTGACCAGTTGCTGGAGTGAAGTCGTCTGCCGATCGTACTTGTCAATGTCAAATTCGATCAGGTCAAGTAAAACCTTCATCTTGCGTGCCACTAATGCAGCTATCCCAATCGACGGAGCCTTTATCTTGAAAACCTTATCCCCTATTTTGATTTCTTCTGGCAGATTAGCGACCAAATCGAGTTCGTTCATTCACTCACTCCTTTCAAAAAAAGAACGGGGAGGTTAGACCCCCCCATCACGAAGCTTGCTTTTCTATCGTTACTGGATCACCAGTGGTTGGAGCAAGAACTTTCACATCTAATGGTACTGTTGCAGCATCATCACTATTCAATCTAATCGAGCTCTTACCTGTGATTTTTGCTCTCTTAATTGTGATAACGTACTTTTCATTATTGATCTGTTGTGTAGTTATCTTTATCTGTTTTTCTACACCTGTCACAATAGCTGGGATTGTCACGGTGTTGCTTGACACAGTTCCACCAAACGCAAGTGCTAAGTTATTTGGAGTTGCATCGAGTAAGTTAATAGTTAACGTCTTTGGTGCCCTTGTGGTGATGACTGCAACAGGATCTGTGCTCTGATCGCTCATTATTTCCCTTTCTTCAATATCTTGTGTGAACTCTACTCCGCCTTTTGTTGCTCCTAAATCTGTCCAAGTAGTTCCATCTTCACTGATCTCGACCTTGCTGATTCCAAACAAAAGGGATGGCATATTCTCAACCTCCTTTTACCTTAACCTTGTAACGCAGGATCAAGTAACACTCTTGTGGAGTTTGAGGATCTATGTACGGACCATCGATAGAAGCAGGTTCAAAGTACACAATTTCACCCGACGGCAAGGAAAACGGTGCGGTTATCCTCGCCTGCACCTGTTCAGATAGCTGATTCAACCGTGCTGTGTTGGGTAATTGAGATATCGTACTCGTATAAATCAAGATCCAGACCTGCGCTGTCTGGAGCACGTCCCATGTATTTGCTTTCACCTGTACCACGATTCTTTCTCCAGCTACGTTGCTGTAGTGCTTAAAAACAGAAACACCGATATTGGTGAGCTTCGCATAGAACGCGCTTGCGATCTCGTCGTGTATCATCATGTGCCTTTCACCTTCTTCAGCGCCTCACCAAGCGCCTTCAACGTGACGGAGTTTTCAGCTGCACCCGTGAGCACCGTGTACCCCTTTGCTTCGACGTAGATCCCGTACTCCATGCCTGCAAAGACTATCAAACAGTAACCACGTTGCGGTATGTGGCTACTTGCGAGTGTGAGAACGATATCTTTGTTCTGTTGTGCTGGTTCCGCACCATAACTTGTGATCTCCTGCCCGTCCTTCGTGATGATGTACCCGATGCTGTTTCGCAAGTTGCCAGTCCTGTTCTTGTAATCTCCGTTTTCACGTGCCCAGTTGACCGCTTCCATTCCGATCCGATGTAGCACGGTTTCAATGTTTCGCTCATCCTGCTCTATGTACTTTTTCAATTGCTCTGCAAGCTCCTGCGGTGTCTTATTCCACGCCATGTACGATCACTTCTTTGTGTCGCATGTATTCACGCACTTGCAGCACCGTGTAGCGCTTGCCTTCAATCTCAATTTCATCTCCCGTGTCGAGAACGATGCCCGCATTCTCCTCCCGCAAGAACAAAACTCGCAAACGGGATTTTATGATCCCAGCGTCGTTCACTTCAAGCTCACTGACTTTTCGCGCGTATTGAAAATCCCGCTTCTCGATCTCGTACTGTTCCATCGTGACCGCTTCACGCACGTTTCCCCATTCGTCCATGACGGTCTGCTTTCTTAAAACTGTCATTACCATTCGCCATTCCCCGCCTCTTCGTTGTAGTAGATCTCAGATCTTGAAGCTGACAAGTATCGCATTCGAATATTCCGTGCGAGTTCTAACAGTGCTTCACGGTCGATAGTTTCACTAATTTCACCTTGACTGTAGTTTTGAATATTGCTCGCAAATACTTCCAACATATCAGCGTATGTCAGCCAGATCTTGGATTCCGCATCCTCTGTCCACTCATCTGTTGCATTAAGTCCTTTTGCTGCAAGAAACTGAGTCAGCTGTGTTTCATCAAATATACTCTTGATTTGTATTGCAATTATCTCAAGCCGTTCGAGTACTGTCATGTTATCACCTCAAAGCGGGGAGAAATCCCCGCTTATGTTATGCAACTGACTTAGCTGCAATCAATACGAACGCTTGTGGATAGAACACCTTTGCACCGTAGACGAGCAGACCTTTCACCGCGTCTGCAAATCTGTCCGCAGGTCTATACGCTTCAATCGATTGGATCTGCTGCGCGTAGGTGATCGCAAGATCTACACCAGCAAGAATAGCCGTGTGAGTTGGAGAAGAAGCTGGCTCCTCCCAAGCCTCACTCGTACTGTTGTACTTTATTGGTCTGAGGTTGTTGCTCTTCAAGATCCTTATTCCAGCCACTTCTGGAACTGTACCACTGGTCTTGTAGTCCTGGAACGCAAGCCTGTACTCCTCGCTCTTCAACAGTGCTGTATGAAACCAAGGCGGTACAACCATCCATCTCCCAGCTTCAGGAATGTTGTTCTCGTCCATATTTTGTGCAACGAGTAGCACTACGTCATAAGGCTTTGTTCCAGATGAACCAGTTGGATCGACTGTGATTCCACCATGGCTTGTTCCGTCCAAAATCACACCTGCTTCGGAGAACATTTTTGCTATATGTGTATCAACAGCCTTGGCTAACCCATACGCAGCCCTTTCCATAGCTGCATCCATCACGTTCACGTTTGCTTGAGCTTTGTCAATATCATCGACGTAGAAGTGAAAGTACTTTGCTTTATCTATCGTGAGAACCATCTGCTCGCTTGTAAGTTGTTCAGGTGATGCTATAGTCCCATTTTTTGTATAGTCACCAATTGTGATGTTTCCAATCCTGTTGACCCTTACGGTGTCACCGAATTTTTTAATTTCGCCTTCATAGTCTGTATTGACTAGCTGCTTGAACACAAGCTGCATGTCCAGGTGTTTCAACAGTCTTGCCGACCACAGTTCAGGGATGAAGTTGTCCAACGCCATTCTTCACCGACCTCCTTTATAACTTGAGTAACTTTTGAATCTCTCCTTTCTCGAACAGTTCATTAATCTGCTGCGGTGTGAGGTTTTTGAGCGTCTCGCGCGTGATCTTCAAGTTGTTTTCTTTCGACTGTGCTGGTGTTTTACCCTTTAGCCTCTGCTCAAGCTCCTGTTTCAACCTCTCTTCGACAAGTTTTTGGTATGTTGCCATAGCCTTTTCTATCTTTGTCTTTATCTCCTCCTCGTTGCTTCCGTCGATCAGCTCGCTTAGCTCGGGAGGTAATCCGCTCTCGCGTATGAGAAGCTGTTTTTTCAACTCAAGTAGTTCACGCTCTTTCATTTTCAATAGTTCTTCAAATTGCTTTTCTTGCTTTAACTTTTCTTCTTCTTGTTGTTTTCTAAGATTCTGTTCCCTTGTTTTAATTGCTTCAGTGATTTTCTTATCCAACAGACTTTGTAGTTCCTTCCTGCTGAGTACCTCATACTCCTCAGGTGAAACTCCAAGCTGTTGAAGCATCGCTTTCAAAACTTCTTTTGGATCTTGATCATCTTTTAACACTTCCTGAGTTACAGCCTCCTGTCCCTGTTGTGGTTCAGAAGTGCTGTCCCTCTTCACTTCTTCCGCCATACTGACCCTCCTTTAGTCTTCCTTTTCCTCTTCCTTCGAAGCCCACGGACATTCGTATTTCTCTGCGAGTGTCCTCGCCTTGCTCGCTATGCTCTGTTCACCATTCATGATCGCCCTCCTGTACGCAGCGAGTAACCCCGCACATGACACTTTCCATTCACCATCTGCGTATTTCTTGTACGGATAACGCTTGCGCTCGGGATCTAAGAAAACATGTTCTGGCATTTCCTCACGTTTACTTGAATTCACTGTAGGTGGATCCCATTTTGAATCTCTTTTTATCACGTCAGGCATGCTATCACCTCACCATCTCCTCTATCGGTTCCAGAACCGTCGTGAGGTAACAAATACAGTTTGGATGAGCTGGGTGTCCATTGTTCGGTACCGCGTCTGGAGGATACACACCTGGACCAAGACCGACATCTGCCGTAGCATATTCATCGCAAATGTCGACTTTTGGATGTGAAGCCGACAGATTCCATTTCACACCCTTCACGAAAGATAACTGTTTTGCGAGCTGGACGTAATCCGCCCGCCACATGCGCTGTATCTCAGTCCTCGCGACACGCATGGCATTGTAACGCTGCTTCTTCATGATGTACTTCTCTATCTTCCGCGCGACCTTTTCAGGATCTCCCGACGCCATCTGCTTCTGCAAGTACTTCGGGATCGAAATCGGCTGTTGCTCCGCAGTCTGGAGGATCTGATCCGCGAGCCTCTTCGCACTCATTCCAGTCTGCACAGACAGCAGAATCTGTTTTTGTATCTGCTGCGATAGCTCCTTTGCGTTCTTCCAGATCCTTTCCGAGAGCTTTAGCCCATCTTGTGCGTAGTACTTCCACAACTCGAACGCAGGTCGCTTCATGTACCCCAGCAGCCCCAGCACCACGATCCAGTTGGGATTCTGCGGAGTCCGCTTTAAGATACGCTCCTTAGCTGTGTCGATCAGGTACTCCGTGTTTTTATGCCTAAACCTTTTCGGTAACTGGTCTTTCAGCTCCTCGAAAAACGCCTTGTACACCTTCTCGTCTGTCTCCTGTGAAAATTGCTCGAACACTTTTTCTAAATCCTTCGCATACAAGTTCACGAGCGCTTGCAATCTTCGTTTGAACGTCTTCGGTATGACCCCGTCTTTGAAAGCCGTGTCCTCAATTAAAGAAACAAGCGCCTTTATAAACGGCGCTTCGACATTTTTTCTATAGTACTCTTCGAACGCTTTGATGAGGTGTAGATCATCCCTCTTCATTTATCTCAAGCTCCTTGTCTACCTGCTCCGCGTACACGTCCTCCTGCTCCGAGTCTATACGTTGAATCTCTTCCTTCACGTTTTCAACGTACGGGATCTTTTGAAGCGCAGTTTCACGGCTGATCAGGTTTGCACTGTACAACGTGAGGATGTTGTTGATCAATTCAGTTTCGTTTGTCGGTATGGTGACTGCAAAATCAATATCCAGCTGTGACAGGTCTACACTCCTACCAGTCTTGGCTTTGTACACTTCCGCGAGATATGCATATCTCTTCAAAAAGCCCTCTTTTAACATTGACTGTTTTTCTTGTGCCTTTATGATTGCACCAGAGTACATGAGCTTCAGCGCGACACCCGACAGACTCGAAACGGCTTGCTGGTCAAACACGAATTTGGGAGTTAACGAAAGTTCATACACGAGATCCTTCAATTTCGACACGTACCAATTCACCGCATCGATGTTCTGATCCCAGGTCAGGTATTTGACATCGGCACCTTTTTCGAAATTTAAGATTTTTCCTGTCCCGCCAATGTCTGGCAACTTCTGTCCGAAAGCAACCAGTATTGGATCCGCATGGTAATGCACGATATCCCCCACGTCTGAAATGGTTCTTTCAAGCTCCTCAACGATGTCTTTTATAATCGTCAAATCACTTTCGACGTCGTGGTGAAATTCGTTGTTCTTGTACGCGATGATAGGCAGACCGAATAGGTTTTCTTCCTCCGTCGCTTCCTCAATTGCGTCCCTGTTCATCACGATCTCTATTGTTTTTTCTTCATTGTACGCACGGATATATCTCCTCTCAAATCCGTCCAGCTCCTTAACCCTGAAGTCTTCGATAAAAGCTTCAAGCTCCATGTAGTCGTCCCAGAACGGGATCGCAGCCAGACCGTCTATGAGACGGATCCTGAGCTTACCTTCCTCGTCAAAAAAGATGTGTTCAAACGCTTTTCCAAAAACACAAGCGTGCTCAAGCACGTTTAGATTGTGTGTGTGAATGCTGTTCAAATCATGAAACTCCCTGATAAACTCGTTGAAGTTTTTATCTGCGTGTGAAACCGTGACGGGTTGAGATAGTACAAAATTGACGATAAACTTCACAACGAGTTTGTAAAAATTCAACGGTAGCTTTGTCGTGTAGAATTTTTTATCCCCCACAACTTTGTCTTTCTTTTGAAGAATCTTGTGACTGTTCTTGTACAAGTCGAAGAATTCTATGTTTTTACTTCGCTCACTCGCTGCGTATATGCTGTCTACCCACATCAGAACTTCTTCAATGGTCATGTCATCACGCTCCTTAGAACACACCCCAGTCTTGCTTTTCGAAAACTTGTACTTCGCGTTTGCTGCACACTGCGTATCTCAACGCGTCCATTGCATGATCACTTTCCTTTTTCGGGTTATCAAGCGTTAACCCTTTTCGTTCCTCCCAACGGTATTTTTGAAACTCATCAATCAAATTACGGCACGAGTGGTGAACGAGAAGCTTGCCGTTACTCAGTAAGGCTTTCACTTGCGCTATGCCTGCCATGACGTCATTGTTTGCCTGAGTTGCTGGTAATCCAGCTCGTCTAAATTCAGCGATGAAAGATGGTTCGGAAGGATCACAGAAGAATATCTGTACGTTCCATTTTTCTCGCAACCTCTTCGCTTCTTGCACGAGATCACCTATAAGCTTGTTTCTTTCGTAAAATTCCTCAACGACATAGTAGTTATCATCACCATCTATGCCTAAAACGACTATCACAGCTGGATTCGTATAACCCCAGTCTACACCTGCAATAACTTCTTTGAACCTTTTCTCGGGCAATATGTCTATCACGTGCTTTTGTTCGTCAAATTCTTTATACACGAGACCTTCGAACGTAACAAAGCGACCCAATAACTCTTGTTCTTTAAACTCACCTATGTATCTTTGCTCAAGTGCACGAATGTAGTCTTGAGGTAAGTAAACATTGTCGTATGTCGTGGCATGCGCAAGTTCGTACCCTTCTCTTTTTTCCTTCACGAACAGTTCCCAGATCCAGTTTCGCCCGCGCGGTGTCGTTGTAAGCCACGCCCGCCTCGAACCGCGTTTATCCCTAAGCCTTCCAATCACAACTTCCCAGATCTGCTTTTCCATGTACGCTGCTTCGTCTAACCACGCCCATGCGAGGTTTAAACCTCTCAACTTCTCTGATTTGTCCGCACTACGAAAGAGAATTTTCGAACCGTTCTTGAGAAACATCGTGTGTTTCGTCTCAAGATAGCGCAAAATCACATCTTTCGGAAACACCTTGTGCACAGTTTCAAGGATCACATCCCTAACCATTGGGTAAGTTGGCGCTAAGACTAAACCCGTCGTGTGCGGATACTTAACAGCTTCAATTAGCGCCTTTGTGGCTCCCGCGAAGGTTTTCCCCGATCCTATTCCCCCAACATAAGCCGTGAAGCGATCTTCCGAAAAGACAAATTCTCGTTGTCGTGGTAAAAGTCGAGCACTGTCAAGCTTCAGTTTCAGCTTCATTGTGAAACACCTCAATTTCTACGTCAATGTTTTCATCCCCACCCAGCTTCGTCTTTTCCAGCTCAAGCTTTTCTTTCGCTATATTCACACGCTCTTGTTCACAAGCTAAGCGCTGTCGCTCAATGTCGTTCCTCGCAAACATAATCGCTTTATCGTACAACTTTGACATGATCTCAAGCGCGTTGAGGATATCCGTAATCTTACTCAACTCTCCAGATGCAATCTTTGCCTGTAAAAGTCGAACTTCCGTGATTGGATCAAGAAAATCATTGTTTTTAACCAGCTCAAGATAAATCTCTTTACCTCGCTCTGTCCAAAAAACTTCCGCATACAAACCATGCTTAAGTGCGTTGGTATTACCGTAAGGGAAAGGGGGGGTCGAGGGTCGAATCGTTTTCTCTCTTCGACCCCCCTTTTCGACCCCCTTCCGCGGATCAATAACACCTCGTTTTTTGAAATGTTCTCGAACAGTTTTTTCGCTCACTCCTAATTCTCTTGCGATCTCACAATATGTCTTTTGAAGTACTTTATCTTTTGTATACTTTTCAAACACTTCATCCCAATTCGTAGACACATCTCGTTCACCTCACTGAGAAAAGCCCCGACGTGCTGTCGGGGCGAAAGTCGGGTCTATGTGGAGAAGGGGGGATCATTTCTTGAACCAATCATCATACGTTAGGACAGGTTTGGGAGAAAGTTTCTGAAGATCATGTTTGAGGTTTTTTGCGGTTTCTTCATCTTTTCTTTTGTTTTTGCCTGGTGTCACAAGTATGCCGTCTTTGTATTCAACAACGTAAGCCTTCCCACCGTTGAGCTGAAACAAAAATCTTCCTTCATGGCGCAACTTCTTGATCTTATACCCCCATTCTCTCAACACCACAATTTGGGTGAGTGTCATACACCCATCCCCCCAGCAACAAAAAAGGGCCCAATGTGGGCCCTTTCGATGTGGAATATTCCTATCATAGTGAAATATATCATATTTTCATCAACCTGTCAAGGGGGTTTCATTTGGTAAGAAGCAAAAAGCTCATTGTTGCACATTTTGAGAATTTTCCCTAAGCCCTTTTTCACGTGAATATACACTTTTTGCGGTGAACATCCCATCCTTTCTGCAATCTGCTCATACGAAAGAGTTTTGAACTGTATTCGCCAGTCACTGACATCTGCTGCTACTTCGAAGTCGTGATTGATACACCGCCAAAATATTGCCTCGGCCTGTCTTTCAGATAAAGCCTCAATCCATTCGTCCACAAGTCGGAGTATATAAACTGGCTTAATCAGTTCCTCCAATCCCAACACTTTGTAGCTCAATTGATGGTAAACGACCTTTTTTGAATAGTATCCCCCTGTACATGGAATCTCAAACATGATTTCTTTCTTCTCGCGATCAAAGTATAAATTCACCTTATTGTGGAAAACCTTCATCGCAGCTGGTTTGTATTTTTGAAGAATTCGAATAACGTCCTCAGTTGTTATTGGTACCTCTTTCACTACCACAGCAAAAAAGGGAGTGGTCAAGCAACCACCCCCTCTTTCTTAAAAAAATCTCGTCTTAATTGCTTTATTCTATCTCCATTCATAAGGTATATTTTGCTGTCTTCTTTGTAGTATTTAATTTGTTTCCATCCAAAGTACCATTTAATCCAAGCTTTTATTTGCTTTATCACATCTTTACTAATCCTTCCTTGATAAAATAACGTTTTATCACCATTATTGATTATGTACACTTGCATCTTCAGACACCTCCCTTACGTCCGCTTCAGCAATAAGGGTGATGCTAACATTTCGAAAATTTTTGATCTCAAACACTGCGTCTTGGTGCTGTGTAAAGAAAGGTACTGTTGTATCTAAAGCCGTTAGTAATCTACGAGCTTCTTCAATGCTTTCACATACAAAACAAACTTTATTGTCTCTTATCGACTTTTTCATGGCTTGCCGTACCTCCTGTTAGTTTTACAAACCTTTCCAGTGGCATCACTATTAACCCTTCTTTACCATCAGCTTTGAGACACAACAAATCACGGTTTTCTAACCACTTGTACAATTTTCGAAATCCGTTGTGCCGTATTTTCACTTCAGCTACCATGCCTTCTACAACTAAATCCCCTTTCACAAATTCAGTAGCTCCAGACAAGGGAACTCTAACCGCATTCAAACCTGATTCTTTGAACGCTTGTACAAAATATCTTTCACCACGGTAACCCTTACTTCTTGATTTCTTGCTCATTGCTTTCGCCCCCAGTAGTAACTTTCGCTCCCGTCTGCAACCTTCTTGCACCAAGAGCTTGATATTTCCAGTAATCACGATCTTGTTTGATTGCTTCATTTTCCATCCTTAGCTGTTTTATTTCAGATCCTATACACAGAATGGCTGCAAATAAATATCCACATATCCCACCTAACACAAACATTACCAACAGCATCATTGTCACTTCCTTTCCATCAAAATAGTTCAAATTTTGAACGAGTTCTTATCATCTTCTTATCATCATTGCGGTGAGAATGTAGGAAGTCCACATCTGGTGTGTTGTTGTGTGTGTTCTTATCATCTTCTTATCATTTCTTATCATGATAAGAGACATAGCTTTCTTAAGAGCTATGTCTCTTATCATTTTTTTCTTATATATAGGATGATAAGAAGTGATGAAAATCCTCATCAATACTGGGTTTTTACTTCTTATCATGGTTCTTATCATCTCTTATCATGATAAGAGACTAAATTAGTCGACATTGCATGAGTACTGTTTTCTTTTACCAGTTGCCATTTGTTTCCTGTATTCTTGACTACACCCTTTTTCTTGAGTCTGTTGAGCACCTGCCATAGGTATTGCTTATCAACATTTGTTTGTTTTGCAATCTCATTCACATCTGCAGATTCAAGTACTTCCAGTACGTTTAACACCAATTCTGGTGTTGGAGATTTTGAGACTGTCATGTCTTCAATTTCCTCGTAAAGAGTTTGCTTGATGAAAGCCAAGCCATCTTCAAATTTGATTTCAAACCCAATTGGTCGCATAGGACCAAAGTTGGATTTTCTGCAGAAGAGTCCAATCTGCATGTAGCCGTCTGCTTTTCTTTGTTTCAATTCCCAGCAGATACGACTTAGGTTTTCAAAGTAAACAGACCCGATTGGCAACCCCTCTGTTTCGTCTGTTTTTCTTGTTTGTTTTGATACATGTGACAAAATTAAAACAGTTGCACCAATGGACGTGAGTTTTCGAACGCAGTTAAAAAAATCGATTACTCTCGCTGCGTCGTTAATGTCTCCACCTATCGCGGGACCAGCACTATCCATAATGATGAGTTTTATGTCATTTTCCAAGACTGCTTTAATAACACTCGAAAGTTCATCCCTGAATGGTAAAGCACAATGCTTATACAAGGGCATATCAACATCGTTTGAAAAATTAGCCATAAGCATACTAAGTCTACGTGAAAACTCATCTTCATCAAGCTCCCAATCCAAATACAAAGTTTTATAAACTTCATTTTCATGTCCTGTAAAGGTTAACCCATTTTGTGCGAGTAGTGACATGTACTGAGCTATAAGACTTTTTCCAGCTCCTCCAGCCGCGTAGATCAACGCCGGATGACCTTTGACAAGCACTGGATCGAGTACAAAAGAAATTGTTGTGTGTTCAACAATACGCGGTTTGACTGGTTGCTCAGGGGTGTAGTATTCTTCTACAATGCGTTGGAAGATAGCTTCGATTGCCGTGTACCATTCAATCTCATCTTGCATACCTTTTAGGTAGTTGGCGAGTTCTTTTCGGGCACGAGATGAAGTCAAATTAGCGTTGCCAAAGTAAAGTTTGATTTTCTTATTTGAATATGCTGGTTTACATCTGATTTCCACAAGTGCATACAAGTGTTCATCTCTCTCAACCACTCGCGTTATTTCCACGTAAATCTCATCACCATTGTCTGATTTTGCTGTGACTGAAAATCCAAGGGGTGTTCGAAACACTTCAATCATATTCATTCCTCCTTGAGATCAAACCCTGATTTTGGCTTTTTGTCGTTATTTGGCTTTTTCAGTTGTTTAAACAGTTCAATTAGAATTTGCTCTTGTAAATCAACTCTTTTGTTGAGCTTTTCTATCTGTTTGAACAGCTCTATCTCAACCCTTGATGGTCTACCAGAGCTTCTTGGTGTTAACCCTTGCTTGTGATAGAAATCCAACCAATCCGCACTGCATGGAAAATCTATGAGATCTTCCATTTTTTCACCTCCTTAAAAGCAGGGTGCTCAGACACCCTGCCCGACGGAGTCCAGCACTGCCTGGAGTTCTGCGATGACTTGGGAAGCTTGTTGCTTGGTAAGATCTTTCGAGTGTTCCACACTGTATCGGCTCTTTATCTCGGCGGCAATCTCTTCTTTTGGACTTTCTGTGGCTTTTGCTACCTTCTCGATGAGTGCGTATATGGTCTTCAATTGCTTTTCTGTAGCTTTCTCGACCTCTGTGGTAGTTGTGGGTTGTTCGGGAGGTTTAAGCTCCTCGTGGTTTTCTATCTCCTCTTGCGCAACGAGTCCAGATATGTTGAACTGTCTCCTTAAAGCTGCGACTTCTGCAACCTTCTGTATCATTGCCGATGGATATTGGTTCCAAACTGGCGTATTCTGCTTGTATTCATTAAAGTCTACAAACACTATCACAGGTGGTCGTTTCTTGTGTCTCGCTATCGCCCAGGCTCCGAGTATTGCTCCTCGTTTGGTACCAAATCTATGCTTTACCTCAAGCTTGGACGCATCGATTTCGAATTCATCCCCTTCTCTTACCACCGCTGACATGATCCCGTCGAAGTTTTCATCCTGCATCGCAATCTTGAGATAACCATCACGTGTGGTAATGAAACTGGTTCTAAATCCATCTCTGGTCTGATATTTCACCATCACTATTTCTTTCGTGAAAGGATCTAAGTTGTACTTCTTGCATAAGAGTACGAATAGTTTTATTTCATCCTCTGTTGCATTTGCAGGAACAATTGTTGATTTGAGTAAAGCCATTTCTGGTTCTGTAAAAGGTCTAATCTCGCTCATTTTTCTCCCCCCTGATTCGAATCCATTTGGACGGATTTTTCACGATAGATTCAGCACGTGCTTGCGCTAAATCCCGTCTGGTGTAGGAAGTCACAAACTTTTCGGCGTTGCCAATTCGAATGCAGATTTCATGAAACCTGTCACCGTAACTCTTTATGATTACGTCTGCTGTATATTCCCCGATCTTTATCTGTCCCACCTTTGTCACTCGTGGTGAAATCTCAACATCGAGAGGAAGGTATATTCTCATATTTTCACCCCCGTAAGTTGCCTTCTCGCTTTGCTAAGGACTACAACAGCTTTGTGATAAATATCCATTTCTAACCTGTTTGCTAAATCCCAAAATGCTGTGATAAAATCAGAAACGGAGTACGAATTAGTAAGTCCTGCTCGAATCGTAATGTATCCAAAAATTTCCTTTAGCCCCTTTTGAAATTCGTTTGGGGCTTTTTCTATTTCCTCATCCAAACAGTCCAAAAAGGTAATTTCCTTGACCGACATTTACCTCCCTCCTTTCTCCACGAACGTCAAATCTTTTCAAAAGTGTGTTGCTTTGGTAGTTAATCCTTCTGATGTGTTCTGCGTAGTATAGGATGTCTTCGATAACCTTGTCTTGGCGTCGATCGATTTCGCAAAGAAGCCGATAAGCCTCTGGGTCGGTTCGTTTAAGCTTTTCTTTCAGAATTTCTTCAAGTTCTTCGTCCCGCAGGTATTTCTTTTGCAAGAGCTCCGCCTGCATCATCGCCGTCGCTTGGGAGTCGGTGTTCTCCTCTACCAAGCGACATATTGGGATCTTGTCTGCTCTCACCAACCGCATTTTTGCCATCCATACACCCCCTCTCCAAGAGCTTCCTCGTCCGCGGAAGCTCATACAAAACTTCCGCCAGACGGGAATAAAAATTTCCACTCACACTTTCACCTCCTCTTTTTTTGTTTCAACGGGGATGGATTTCAATAAACTGTCTATAGGGGTATCAAGAACTTTGGCGAGCTCTTTGAGAACTCGAACACTTGGTACGGCACGACCAGTTTCATAAGCAGAAATTGTTTTGCGGCTGACTCCTACGATCTGTGCGAGTTCTTGCTGAGTTAGGTTTTTGGTTTCTCTTAGAGTTTTTAGGGTCATCATATTAGCATCACCTCCTATATGCTATTTATATTAGATCACATCCATAGGCTGAAGTCAATAGCATAGAATTACAATATATATACAGTAATATGACAAAGCTATTAATACGTTACATATATGTGAGAGAGGGGGAGGTCTATGTATAATAGCTACGGTGATACTATGTCTATATTTGGTCAAAGATTAAAAATGTTACGCCAAGAGAAAGGAATAAAACAAGAAGAATTGGCACAAATGCTAAACATTTCACGCAAAACTATTTCTGCATACGAAACAGGACGTGCTAATCCACAGATGGACACAATACAAAAAGTAGCAAAAATTTTTGGTGTGACTGTAGACTTTTTGCTTGGTAACACTGATTCTCCTGTTCCTGTACCCACCCCACACGTTGAAAAATTTGATGTTCGTTACATTCCTGTGTATAACGGTGTATGTGCGGGAAACAAGGGTACCTATCCCGAGGGAAATGTGATTATTGACCACATTCCCATACCTGCACATTTGAATGGAAAATTTGGAATACGTGTACACGGAGATTCCATGGAACCTGAGATCCACGATGGTGACTTTGTAATCGTGGACCCAGAAATTCAGATAGAGCATGGAGATAAAGTGGTTGTTATCTTAGAAGAACCCTATTCATCAACACCGTGTGCTTTCGTAAAGATTTTCAGAAAACAAAACGGTGTCGTAATTTTACAAAGTATCAACTCAAACTACGCTCCCATAGTGTTGCAAAGACCGTTTCATATTGTTGGCAAAGTTGTGGGGTTGTACAGAAAATATTAAATATATTCAAAACAGGGGGAATAAAACATGCCACAATGCAAATGGTGTGGAAAAAAAGGAATCTTCCTCACATTAGATAAATATGGTCTCTGTGATACTTGCCATCACACTGTTATCTTCAACATCACTCAAATTGTCAACCTCATAAATAGCTCGATTGATGTAATGCAGAAATCCAAAAACTTAGATACCAAGCTGAGCAGATTAGAACTAATCGAGCAAAAGTACAGAGAGCTATTAAATTATGAAAAAGCTGGTATTGTTCCCTCAAATAAACGACCATCTGAAGTTCTTAAGGAGATACCGAAGATTAGGGATGAAACGATAATTGAGTACTTCAAAGAAAAGTCTAAAGAAATAAACACCAAAGTGGAAGCTGAAATCTCTCCAAACCAGAAGACAAACCTCCTAAACAAGTTTTACAGCGAATTTTTAGAGTATAAACATCTAATAACACTTGAATCAAACAAGCTGGAAGCTGAAAGATTTGAACAAATTCTCAAAGCTTTGATTAGTAAGTATGAGTACGAGAATTTGTTGGAAAAGGCTAAAAAAGCAGAATTCAAAGGTCAAAAAAAGGTTGCACTGAATGCCTACTATGATGTTTTGTACTACCTAAGAAACAATCACATAAGTGATACACTTGAATTAGATAAAATAGAATTTGTAAAAAGTAAGATTTTGGAGCTTGGTGGTACTTTACCACCAGATCTTCCCGAAAAATAGTGTGCTTATTCTACCTATGCTTACAATCTGTGTAAACACTTTTCTTAGATTAGAAACACACTTCTCATACTCGAACATAGTGGAACGTTTCAATCGAATCTAAGAGGAATGGAAACATAAAACCTTGACTCAGGGGGTATTCAAATGCCAGATCGTAAGTACACTCCTGCTGAAAAGGTTGTTATTGTTCTCATCCTACTGTCTTGTGTTATCATTGTTGCTATTTTCACTATCAAATTTGATCATTCTTCACAGATATTTCCATCACTCTACAAACATAATCTATCAGCAACAACAAAGATCATATCGTATGAAGCTTTTGGAAACATGCTTAAAGTTGACTACGAATTGAAAAACACAGGAGATGTGGATATAGACTATTACGAGATCTATCTACTCGTCAGATGTAAAGATGGAGCCACGATTGGTGATTGGACTAATGGATTGACCGTGCTTCAAGGTACTACGAGATCGGCTTTCACAATCATTAATGTCGATTACAGCCGTGTTGCAAGAGTTGAAGTTGGAAGAATGATTTTGCGTAACAATAAGTATGGGCTCGAACTAAACACTCAATAAGGAGTGATGTAATGAATCAGAAAGCACAGCCAATACTTCTCATTTTGTGCATTGTATTGACTACTATCAACACTGCTATTCTTACTACAAACTTTATTACAGCACAGAAATTTATCACCAGAGTTGATAAATTGATCGTTCAGATGACCAATCAGCTCATGGAAACCATGGAAGGTTTCAATGTGAACCAGCCTCAAGCAACTTCAAAGAGTTATGTTTTCATTCCTTCTGGGACTTACACAACATTTTTGCTTAAAGATAAAGCCGTTGTTGTGATAGATTCTATGTCTTTTGCTGTGGAAAGTGAGGTTTGCAAAACTGCTATTGAAAGAAACAGAGACAAAATCATGGACGCTTTGATGACCTTATTCATGCGCAAGAGTAAAATTGAACTATCAACACCTTCTGGGATAGAAGCACTAAAATCGCAGATAAAAGACACTGTTAACAGAATTATTGGTCTCGACGAAAGCAATGGTGTAAAAGAGGTCTATTTGTACATAAAAGCAGTGTCAGGTACCGATTAGCAATGTCACTCTGAAATGGCATTGGGTGGTGTGTATGAAACGTGCTGCTATTTATGCGCGGGTGAGCACTGAGCATCAGACAAGCTCAAGCTTAGAGACTCAGATCAAAACTTGTCGCGAGTATTGTCAAAAACAAGGCTGGATCGTCGTGGATACCTTTCAAGAGCGCGAAAGTGGTGGAAAAACAGAGCGACCTGAGTTTCAACGCATGATCAAGAAAGCGCTGTCTGGTGAATATGACGTCATTGTTGTCGAAAAATTCGACAGATTCTTCAGAGACGATGTCGAAGATCGCAGATACACAAGGCTACTTGAGCAGAAGAACGTTTTTGTCATCTCCGCACTTGAAGGTATAGATCCCACCTCCGCAAGTGGGAAACTCCTGCGTTGGATCATCTCGGACATAAACTGGTTCCAGCGCGAATACATCAAAGAAGAGCAGCTACGTAAGACCAAGCAAGCCGCACAAAGAGGTTTTTGGCTCGGCGGCAAACCACCCTTCGGATACAAGACCGTCGAAGTCAAAGACGGCGAAAGGAAGAGGAAAAAGATCGAAATAGACGAAACACAAGCTGAGATTGTACGTAAGATGTTCGAGCTTTATGCACACGGCTTTTCTATCCCTGCTATCGCGCGTCAGCTCAATGAACAAAAGCTTTTTAACGACGGAAAGCCTTGGCAACCCAGCACACTCTACGACATCATTCGAAACCCCAAATACCTCGGTGTATATGTGTGGAACAGAAAGCGACGTCCCTATGAGCAAGACCGCGACGAAGTCGTTGCCGAAGGTATGATTCCCGCCATCATCACTGGCGAGTTGGCGGAAAAAGTAAAAGAAAGACTCGAAAAAGAGCAAGGAAAAACACGATATCAAAGACATTTTTGGCTTCTCAACGGCTTGCTGGTGTGTGGACTGTGTGGTAACAAGCTCCACGCCAACCCGCATCCAACCCGCTCCACGTATCGGTGCGAAAACACAGCACATAAGTACCTCGCTGTCACAAAAGATTACGCCGAAAAGTACGTTCGTGCATTCCTCGAACAGTACTTGAATTCAATCGACCTCGACAAGCTCGTCGAGGAGTATGTTGACGTCTACAGGATACACGCCGAGATCGAGAACGAAAAAAGACTGAGTATCATCCAAAGACTACAAGAAATCGAAGTAGAAGAACGCAGGATAGCCGAAGCTGTGCTGAAAGGTATAGACCTCGACTTGCTCGTTGAAAAGTCCCAAAAGCTGAAAACAGAAAAACAAACTCTTATGAAGCAATTGCATGAGACTACTACAGAAGTTCCAACCCGTGAAGAAGTTATGGAGCGTTTGAATCAGCTCAAAGCCACATTTCAAACAAATATGCCAGAGCTACAAAAGGAGATCATATTCAAACTCATCAAAGAAATCATCGTCTACCCGAACAGGATTTTGATCGTCAAGATGTACGGTGAATAATTACGAACGCAGGGGATCATTGGTAGCTCCGTGGGGCTGCCAGAATTCAAGAACAATCTAAGCGGCTGAAAAAGCCGCTTTTTTCTTTGGAACGAGCTTCGAGGCAAATCTTTCTTGGCATGATATAATTTAGATAGAACAGGTCTACTTTTCGGGAGGTGGTTAGATGAGTCAGGGTATATCGAATCAAGGAAAAAAACAGATGATAAAGGACATAATAAGAGAACTTCACAAAGGAATGACGCCTCAAGAAGCGAAAGAGAAGTTTGAAAAAGAAATAGGTTCCATTACATCTTTTGAGATAGCCCAGATAGAACAAGAGCTGATAAATGAAGGAGTTCCTGTGGATGAAATCAAGCAATTCTGTAGCGTTCACGCCTTGCTCTTTGAAAGCATACTTTCTGAAAGTCTCAAAGATGTAGACTATCCCGTTCATCCTGTAAACCTTCTGAAACAAGAAAATCAACAGATCAAAAGGCTTACTGAAAAAATCAAACGAGTAATCCGAGAAAATGATATGGACAAGTTGAAAGATCTACTCGAGCAACTGAGCAAAGTTGATCTCCACTATGCCGCAAAAGAACACTTGCTTTTCCCTTATCTTGAAAAACATGGGTTCATGGGTCCATCAAAGGTCATGTGGGGAAAAGACAACGATATAAGATCGATGATGAAAGAAGCGATTGCGAATTTCAAAGAGACTGAATTTGAGGATTACCTGAAAAAACACCTCGAGCCACTGATTGAAGAGATTGATTCGATGATCTTCAAAGAAGAAAATATACTCTTCCCAACGGCTCTCGAGATGCTCTCACCTCAAGAATGGGTTGATATCTTAAAGGAGATGAAAGAGACTGGTTTTGCCTTTATAAAACTGCCAGCCACGCTTGACAAATTGATCGACGAGTTTGAGAAAAGTCTTTCGATTAGTCCAACGATCGAAAACAACCAAGTAATTTTTGAAACCGGAAAGCTTTCACTCACCGAGCTTGAATCGATATTCAACACGATGCCTGTGGATATAACTTTTGTTGATGCTGATGATAGAGTCAAATACTTTTCGAAATCAAAAGACCGGATTTTCTTAAGGACAAAGAGTGTAATTGGCCGAGAAGTGCGCAACTGCCATCCACCACAAAGTGTTGACAGGGTTATGCAGATAATAGAATGGTTCAAGAAGGGTGAAAAGGATTCAGTAGACTTCTGGATAAACTTCAAAGGTAGGTTAATCTACATAAGGTATTTCGCAGTGAGGGACAAAGACGGCAAGTACCTCGGTACTCTTGAAGTGACACAAGACATCACACAGATAAGAGACTTGAGAGGAGAAAAGAGGCTTGCAGATTAAGGAGATAGATCTTGATGAGAGTATCTTTGAACTTACAAATGAATATCCAGAATTGATAAATATACTTGCACAGATGGGTTTTGTCGGAGTAAAAAACCCACTGCTGAGAAACACAGTTGGGCGAGCGATGACTCTGAGGGAAGGTTGTAAGAAACAGAACAAGGACCTGAACTATGTTGTTCAAGAGTTGAAAAGAAAAGGTTTTTCTGTCAAAGGTTTATGAATTACTAACAGACCAAGGAGGTGTGATTGTGAAGTATCTGTTAAAGATACCAGATATCTCCTGCAATCATTGCAAAATGAGGATATCGAGAAGACTCGAGGAATTGGGTGTGAAGAACTATGAAATCGATCTATCGAAGAAGTCAGTCTTGCTTGAAGCAAAAGACGTTCAGAAGGTGATTGACGAACTTGCGAAGATAGACTATCCGGTCAAAGAGTTTCATGAACTATGACTATTGACAGAATGACTTTCTGCTGATATCATACTTGCAAAGAAACTCATGGGGGTATAAAGGTTGAAAAACAGTTTTTGCACAAAGAAATTCAATGAGAAGGTAGTTTTGAGCATTCTCAGACGGACTAAGGGCCGGTGGGTGCTAAACGGCACTTAGTCCGTTTTTGTTTTTACAGCACCCACACGGCCATATCAGAAATGATATGGCCGTTTTTTTTAGCAGAAAGGAGGAAAGATTGTGGAGAAGGAAAAAGTGATACTTGCCTACAGTGGTGGATTGGATACTTCTGTAATTCTCAAATGGCTTTGCGAGAGAAATTTCGAAGTAATCGCTTATGTGGCGAATGTAGGGCAGCAGGAAGACTTTCAGCGGATTGAAGAAAAGGCACTCAGAACAGGGGCAGTGAAGGTTTATGTTGAAGATCTCAGAAGAGAATTTGTAACCCAGTTCATCTTTGTCGCTCTTATGGGCAATGCTGTGTACGAAGGAAGATATCTACTGGGTACATCGCTTGCCAGACCTCTGATCGCCAAAAGACAAGTCGAGATAGCTTTAATGGAAGGGGCAAGATATCTTGCCCATGGTGCAACAGGAAAGGGGAATGACCAAGTCAGATTTGAATTAACCTATGCTGCACTTGCCCCTCAGCTCAAAGTAATTTCTCCATGGAAAAACCCAGAGTTTCTATCGCACTTCAAAGGAAGGACCGATCTGATAAATTACGCAAAAGAGAAAGGGATACCAGTGAAGGCAAGTGCAGAAAAACCCTACAGTGAAGATGAAAACCTAATGCACATGTCTCACGAAGCAGGTATGCTTGAAGATCCATCGATGAAAGCGGATGAATCGATTTTCAACAGGACAGTCTCACCCAAAGAGGCGCCTGACCAAGAGACCGTTCTACAGATTCATTTCAAAGATGGAGTACCAACTAAGATCTTAAATTTGAACGACTCTACAGAGAAAGAAGATCCGTTGGAGATCTTTGAGTATCTGAACAAAATCGGTGCGCAGAATGGCGTTGGAAGAGTTGATATGGTGGAAAACAGATTCATCGGTATAAAGTCGCGCGGTGTCTATGAGACTCCTGGTGCTACGATTCTCTGGATTGCCCACAGAGATCTTGAAGGTATCGCTATGGACAAAGAGGTCATGCACCTGAGGGACATGCTCGCTCCTAAGTTTTCCGAACTGATTTACAACGGTTTTTGGTTTTCTCCAGAGATGGATTTCCTACTCAGTGCTTTCAAGAAATCCCAGGAAGGAATCGATGGTGTTGTAACGGTAAGCATTTACAAAGGAAATGTCATGCCGATCAGCAGGTATTCACCAACTTCTCTTTACAATCAGGCTCTGTCGAGTATGGATGTTGAAGGTGGTTTTGACTCAACGGATTCGAAGGGTTTCATAAATATTCATGCGATAAGGCTCAAAGCGCACAACGTGGTTTTGAGGGAAAAAGATCCATACGCTTGGAGAAAGGGGATAGTGAATGTCTGAAAAGCTGTGGCAAAAGGGTTATGAGATAGATAAACTCATCGAAAGATTCACCGTTGGTAAAGACTACATCGTAGATATGGTGTTGATTCGTTATGACATCTTTGCTTCTACAGCACATGCAAAGATGCTTTTGAAGATGGGTTACATCACGCAAGAAGAATTTCATGGAATAAGAAGTGCGCTTGAGGAACTCTCAGATTTGATCGAGCAAGGAACGTTCCAAATAAAACCAGAAGAAGAGGATTGTCACACCGCGATAGAGAACTTCTTAGTTCAAAAACTCGGTGATACCGGGAAAAGGATTCACACGGCAAGATCGAGAAACGACCAAGTTCTGACGGCACTGAGAATGCTTTACAAAGATCAGTTGAAACAGATCAAAGAGTCTGTTGAAGATTTGATAAAAGCTGTCGGGAATTTTTCAAAAAGGTACGCCAAGGTTACTTTTGCAGGTTTTACACATACCAGAAAGGCTATGCCAACGAACTTTCGAAGTTGGGCAACGGCACTTCGTGATTCTCTCAAAGACGATTTGAAATTGCTCTCTGTGGTGTACGACCTGATCGATCGATCTCCTCTAGGAACTGGTGCAGGTTACGGATTACCAATACCCATAGACAGGAAATTGACTGCCGAGGAACTCGGTTTCAAGAAAATTCAGCGAAATCCCATCTACACCCAACTAAGCCGGGGAAAGTTCGAGTACTTGATATTGCACCTTTTGTCTCAGATCACCTATGACCTGAACAGATTTGCGAGTGACATAATCTTCTTTTCCCTGCCAGATATAGGCTATATCGAACTACCGAGGGAGTTGTGCACGGGTAGTTCAATAATGCCCCAGAAATTGAATCCAGATTCATTAGAACTGATCAGGGCATATCACAGTGTTATCGTCTCAAGAATGATTGAATGCTCAATGATCACATCGAACCTGATAACTGGTTATCACAGAGACCTTCAACTTCTCAAAGAGATACTAATCAACAGCTTTCAAGACGTTAAAGACCTCCTCGCAGTTATGAAAAAAGTTTTCGAAAAACTTCGAGTCAACAGGATCAGTTGTTCCAACAGTCTGACAGACGAAGTCTTGGCTACACAAAGAGTATACGAATTGGTCAGACAAGGAGTACCTTTCAGAGACGCTTACAGGTTGATAGCCAAGGAATTGGGTGGTGGTGAAAAGTGAAGCTGAGAGTTGGGATCATAGGAGCCACTGGTTACACGGGCTTTGAGCTTTTGAGAATTTTGAAGAATCATCCCCACACACAGATTACCTATCTTGGTTCAAGAAGCTATTCTGGCAAGCTGACTGAAGAAATCTTTCCTTTCATCTTAAATGAGAATTTGCTTGAGGAAATCGATGCCAACAAGGTTAGAGAGAGATGTGACATTCTCTTCACTGCACTGCCATCAGGTACGAGTTATGAATTCGTCAAAGAACTTGGGAATCTCAAAGTGATCGATCTTGGTGCGGATTTCAGATTCGAAGATGCTGCTGTCTATGAAAAGTGGTATTCAAAGAAGCTCGTCGATTATGATCCAGGTAAGAGAGCTTATGGATTAGTAGAGATCTTCAGAGATCACATCAAACAAGTTGATGTAGTTGGAAACCCCGGTTGTTATCCAACCTGTGTGCTGCTTTCCTTGGCTCCAATCTTGAAAGAAGGTTTAGTGCTGAAAGATGAAATCTACGTTGATGCGAAGTCGGGTGTTTCGGGAGCTGGAAGAAAAGAGGAATCAGAATACTCCTTCTGTGAAATTGATGAAGCTACGAAAGCTTACAATCCTGCTAATCACAGACATGTTCCTGAGATGGAGGAACAGATCAAAAAAATCTGTGGTAAAGGATACAGCATCACTTTTGTACCTCACTTAGTTCCGATGGTCAGAGGCATCTTGAGCACGGTGTATTTGAAGACAGATCTGACATCGAAGGAAGCCTATGAACTCTATCTTGAGTTCTACAAGAACGAAAGGTTCATTCATGTACTCAAACCAGGAGTCTACCCATCAACAAAATGGAGTTATGCATCAAACCACTTCTTCATCTCGTTTGCGAAAGACGATCGCACTAACACCTTGATCTTAATTGGCGTTTTAGACAATTTGGTCAAAGGTGCTTCTGGTCAAGCAGTACAGAACATGAACCTTCTTTTCTCCTTACCAGAAGACTCTGGACTTGGTTACAACCCAATCTATCCATGAAAGGAGGAAGATAATGGTTCTGAGTGTACCGAAAGGCTTCAAGTTTGTAGGGATTTACTGTGGAATCAAGAAGTGTAAGAAAGACCTGGCAATTGCATTCTCACAAACAACGTGCACAGCGTGCGGCATGTTCACAACGAATACAGTCAAGGCTGCGCCTGTGGTCTATGACAAAGAGGTTTTGGAGCAAAACCCTGAAGGTATAAGGGCTGTTGTTGTGAACAGTGGTAATGCTAACGCCTGTACGGGTGAAGAAGGAGCCAAAAATGTTGTAAGAATGGCGAAGAAGGCAGCAGAAGAACTTGGAATAGAACCACAGAGCGTTCTTGTTTCGTCTACGGGTGTAATCGGTGTGCAATTGCCTATAGAGAAGATAGAAGATGGCATACAGAAGGCTGTCAGTTTGCTTCAAGATGATCCGATACAGTTTGCAGAAGCAATAATGACTACCGATACGGCAATCAAATTGAGTTACCGCGAAGTGGAGTTGAAAGGTAAAACTGTGAAAATTCTTGGGATTGCAAAAGGTTCCGGAATGATTCACCCCAATCTTGCTACAATGCTCTCTTTCATTTTCACGGATGCGAAGATCTCGCACAACGCCTTGAAAAAGATTCTGAAAAACTCCGTTGATAAGAGCTATAACATGATCGATGTCGACAGAGACACCAGTACGAACGACAGTGTCATAGTGCTTGCCAATGGCATGGCACAGAATGAGGAAATATTGGAAGGAACAGAACAGTACTGTCATTTTGAAAATGCTTTTGATGAGGTCAATATTGAGCTTGCAAGAAAGATAGTTGAAGACGGCGAAGGAGCCACTAAGTTGATTCAAGTTGAAGTGATCAACGCATCTGATGAAGAGAGCGCCAAGAAGATAGCAAGGAGCATAGTTTCGTCAAATCTCGTGAAGACAGCGATCTATGGCGAAGATCCAAACTGGGGAAGAATTATTGCCGCTGCTGGTTACTCAGGTATGGTCTTCGATATCTCAAAGGTAGATCTTCATCTGTCCAATGGAAGAAAAAGTACAACTGTTTTTGAAAAAGGTAAAGGTGTCTACTTCGACGAGCAAATTGCAAAACAGATACTCAGTTCCACAAAGATTTTCTTGAAGATTGATATGAACTGTGGGAATTCAAAAGCAACCGCTTGGGGTTGTGATTTGACTGAGAAGTACATTCAAATCAACGGGAGGTATAGGACATGAAAGAAAAATTGCAGGTTCTCTTTGAAATTCTACCCTTTCTGAGAGAGTTTCACAACAGAATCTTCGTGCTAAAGATCGGTGGAAATGTGGTGAAAAATGAAGATTCAAAGAAGCTCTTTGCAAAGAGTGTGGTACTCCTGAAATACATGGGCATAAAGCCCGTTGTGGTTCATGGCGGTGGACCTGAGATCACGCAGATGATGAATCAACTCGGAATGAAGGTGGCTTTCAGCAACGGTTACAGAGTAACAGATGAAAAAACTATGCATGTGGTTGAAATGGTTCTCGGAAAGATGAACAAAGAAATAGTCACGAGCCTAAACAATGAAGGAGCAAGAGCCGTTGGAATTTCTGGAAAGGATGCAAATCTCTTGTTTACTTCGAAAGACTTGAGCAACGGCGACATAGGTTATGTTGGAAAGATTGAGAAAGTTGACACAGAACTCGTCGAGGTTCTCTTGAGCAAAGACTACATACCCGTGATAGCACCTATAGGCTTTGGTGAAGAAGGTAGATCTTACAACATAAATGCCGACACGGCAGCTGCTGAGATAGCAAAAAGTCTGTGCGCCGAGAAACTATTGCTTCTCACAGACGTCGACGGTGTTTTTAAAGATGGAAAACTCATCAGCTATCTTACAGTTAGAGACGCACAGCTCTTGCTGGAAGAAAAAGTCGTGGAAGGTGGCATGATACCGAAGATACAATGTGCTATCGACGCCTTGAAATCGAATGTGAGAAGCGTGCACATCATAAATGGAAATGATCATCTGTCGTTGCTTTTGGAAGTTTTTACACTCGAAGGTGTTGGAACGATGATCAAAAACGACTGAGAGGGTGAAGAAAATGAATCATTTGATGAATACCTACAGTAGATTTCAGATTGTGCTTGAGCATGGAAAGGGTACATTGGTGTGGGATAAAGAAGGTAAGCTGTATCTTGATTTCGCTGCGGGTATTGCCGTGAATATTCTGGGACATTCACATCCAAGAGTACTCAAAGCCCTTAGAGACCAAGCGAAGAAGCTAATACACTGCTCAAATCTATATTGGAATGAGCCACAGATGAAACTTGCGACTATCTTATCTGAAAACTCCATAAATGGCAAAGTCTTCTTCGCAAACAGCGGTACAGAGGCGAACGAAGCTGCGATAAAACTTGCGAGAAAGTATGGGAGAAGGATCTCACCCGAGAAATATAGAATTCTCTCCGCAAAGGACTCTTTTCATGGTAGAACGTATGGTTCTTTGAGTGCCACCGGTCAAGAAAAATATCAAAGAGATTTTACACCGCTCGTGAATGGCTTTGACTACTTTGAGTTCAACAACGTCGATTCTCTGAGATCGAAAATCTCTAAGGAAGTCTGTGCCGTGATAGTTGAACCCATACAGGGCGAAAGTGGTATTCAAGTTGCCACAAAGACTTTTCTACAAGAAGTTAGAAAACTATGCGATGAATTTGACGCCTTGTTGATCTTTGATGAAGTTCAATGTGGGATGGGAAGAACGGGGAAACTCTTCGCTTTCGATCATTACGGTGTGAAACCAGATGTGCTCACCTTGGCAAAAGGTCTTGGTGGTGGAATACCCATCGGTGCTGTGATTGCAAGCGAGAAAGCTGATGTCTTTGAGCCTGGCGATCATGGGTCAACCTTTGGTGGTAACCCACTTGCTTGCAGTGTTGGCGTTGCTGTAATGGAAGGTCTCCTCACTGAGGGCTTTCTTGAGAGAGTCCAAAAACTTGGAAATTTTTTGAAAGAGGAACTGCGAGAGACGAAAAAGCAATACCATGAGAAAGTGAAGGATATAAGAGGAATGGGTTTGATGATTGGAATTGAACTGAACAATATCTCGGCAAAGGATTTCGCAAAAAGGTGTGTTCAAAATGGACTCTTAGTGGCTGTAGCCGGGAACAACACGATCAGATTATTACCGCCTCTCACGGTCAAAAAGAGTCAGATAAAGGAAGCTATTCAGATCATCAGAAAAACCTTGGAGGAATTTTGAGATGAAGAGGGCTTTGTTAGTTCTCGAGGATGGAAGCTATTTCTACGGAAGTACTTTTGCTGCTGAAGGAGAGACCTTCGGTGAACTGGTTTTCAACACGGCCATGACGGGTTATCAAGAAGTACTCACTGATCCCTCCTACGCTGGGCAAATTGTCATCATGTCCTATCCAGAGATTGGTATCTACGGAATAAACGATTCAGATATGGAATCAAATACTGTCAAGGTTGCGGGTTTTGTAGTCTACAGGAGCGTCGAGAAACCTTCGAACCACAGGGCGACAAAATCTCTTGTTGATTATCTGAGGGAAAATAAGATAGTAGCCATCGAAGGCATTGATACACGAATGCTCATAAGAAAGATAAGAGACAAAGGTGTGGTGAATGGTGCCATATCCACACAGGACTTAGATCCCATCTCTTTGGCTGGCAAGCTGAAGTTCATGCAGAAGATAGACGACATCGATCTTGTAAAGAATGTCTCCGTAAACGTCGTTGAAGACAATCATCATGAGTACGGTTGGAAAGTGGCAGTTGTAGATTGTGGTTGCAAGAAAAGCATAATAAGAGAACTCGAGAGGCTTGGAGCTTCAGTTCTTTTGGTGCCATATACAATCGATTTTGAAGATCTCAAAACACTCAAAGTCAATGGGGTGTTGGTTTCGAATGGTCCTGGAAATCCAGCGGTTCTTAACAGAACTATAGTACTCATAAAGCAGATCCTCGCGCACGGAATACCTCTTGCTGGAATCTGTTTGGGGCATCAACTGTTGGCGCTTGCCGTTGGAGCAAGCACTTACAAGATGAAATTTGGGCATCGAGGGATCAATCATCCGGTGAAAGATCTTGAAGCACAAAAAGTCATGATAACAACTCAGAATCACGGTTTCGCAGTAGATCCAGAGAGTGTTGGTATCTATGGAATGAAGAACAAAGATCAAGATCCTGGTTTTGTTTTTGAAAAAATACAGAGCCTCAAAGATCTTGTGGGCAAGAGCACCGAGGGATTCATAGTCAAGATCACTCATCTGTCTTTGAACGACGGCACGGTTGAAGGGCTCAAGTTAGTTGATCACCCTGCCGTCTGTGTTCAATTTCATCCAGAAGCATCTGCTGGTCCGCATGATGCGAAAGATTTCTTTGTAGACTTCATGAAGCTTGTTCTTTCGAGGTGATCAAATGCCGAAGAGAAACGATATACACAGAATACTGGTGATAGGATCAGGTCCGATAACGATAGGACAGGCTGCAGAGTTCGATTACTCTGGTACTCAAGCCTTGAAGGCACTCAAGGAGGTTGGTTATGAGGTTGTTGTTGTCAATTCGAATTCCGCAACGATAATGACAGATCCAGATCTATCTGATGCAGTTTATATTGAACCTCTGACTGCTGAGTATGTAGAAAAAGTCATAGAAAAAGAAAAAGTGGATGCGCTTCTCGCTACACTCGGTGGTCAAACGGCTTTGAATCTTGCAGTTGAACTTCACGAAAAGGGCATTTTGGAAAAGCACAAGGTCAAATTGATCGGTGTAGATGTAGAAACAATACGTATGGCAGAAGACAGAGAGCTGTTCAAAGAGGCGATGAAAAAGTCAGGCTTAGAAGTTCTGAGGAGTAGATTGGTCTCAAAGATCACAGATGCCCTTGAGGTTGCACAAGAGTTGGGTTACCCAGTGATCATCAGGCCGAGTTTCACTCTTGGGGGAACGGGTGGAGGCATAGCTTACAACACAGAAGAACTCAAGACAATTGTGGCAAACGGGTTGATTGAAAGTCCGTCTCACACAGTGCTAGTTGAAGAGTCTGTAATCGGATGGAAAGAGTATGAACTTGAGGTGATGAGAGACGGCAAATCGAATTTCATAGTCGTCTGTCCTATAGAGAACTTTGATCCCATGGGAATTCACACCGGTGATTCAATCACCGTAGCTCCAATACAGACCTTGAGCGATCTTGAATATCAGCAGATGAGAGATATGGCAAAGAAGGCTTTAGATGCGATTGGCATTAAAACAGGGGGATGCAATATCCAGTTTGCAGTAGAACCTGAGACCGGAAGAATGGTGGTCATAGAGATGAACCCAAGGGTTTCGAGATCTTCGGCTCTTGCTTCAAAGGCAACGGGATACCCTATTGCGAAACTCGCCGCTCTCACTGCAGTTGGTTTTAATCTCGATGAGATAATGAATTACATCACAGGTAAGACAACGGCGGCCTTTGAGCCTTCCATAGATTATGTTGTCGTCAAAATACCGAGATTTCAAGTAGAAAAGTTCCCAGGTGCAGATCCGAAATTGAACACACAGATGAAATCGGTAGGAGAGATAATGGCGATAGGCAGGACCTTCAAAGAGGCCTTGGGAAAGGCTATCAGATCTCTCGAATTAGACATCACACCAAAGCTTGATCTTGAACATCTGAGAGAATATCTGGCAAATCCCACTGCAGACAGAATTTCGTACATCTTTGCCGCCTTTAGAAAAGGGATGTCCGTCGAAGAAGTCTATCGTCTAACGCACATCGATAGATGGTTCTTGAATGAAATAAGGCAGATCATGGATTTTGAGAAAGAGCTCCAAAATGATGGCATGAAAGATCCTTCGTTGTTGAAAAAAGCAAAACAATGGGGATTTTCAGACAGAGAACTTGCTGAGATCTTCAACTGCGACGAAAAAGATGTCCGTCAGTTCAGAAAAAATCATGGCATCAGGCCTGTCTACAAAATGGTTGACACCTGTGCGGGTGAATTTGAGGCAAGTACTGCTTATTTCTATTCAACTTACAACGGTTCTGAGAATGAAATGGTTCTCAGTGAGAGGAAAAAGATTATTGTTCTGGGTTCAGGTCCAAACAGAATAGGGCAGGGAATAGAATTTGATTATGCGAATGTCCACGCCGTTTGGGCTTTTCAAGAAGAAGGCTACGAAGTCATAATGATCAATTCGAATCCAGAAACTGTATCGACTGATTACGACATCTCAGACAGGCTCTATTTCGAACCGTTAACCGTTGAGGACATTCTCGAAATAATCGACAACGAAAAACCTCAAGGCGTTGTCATTTCCTTTGGAGGACAGACTCCACTGAAGATCGCCGGTGAATTGGTAAAAGAGGGTGTTAAACTCATAGGTACAACCTTTGAGCTTGTTGAGATCACTGAAAACAGAGAGAAGTTTGCCAAGTTGCTTGAAGAACTGCATTTGAAAACACCACCCTTTGCCGTTGTCACATGCGTTGAAGATGCTTTGAAATCAGCAAAGACGATAAGCTATCCTGTGCTTGTCAGACCGAGCTATGTACTTGGTGGCAGAGCTATGGCAATCGTAGATTCTGAGCAAGAGTTGATCAAGTACGTAACACAAGCTGCTCTTGTCTCACCCGGATATCCCCTGATAATAGACAAATTCTTGGAAGATGCCACCGAACTCGATGTGGATCTGCTGTCCGATGGTGAGAGTGTCTGGATAGCGGGTTTGATGGAACAGATAGAAGAGGCTGGTGTGCACTCAGGTGATTCGGCCTGTGTCCTGCCTCCTGTTAGTCTATCTGAAGATATGATTTCGTCTATAGAGTCAACAATATATAGATTGGTGAAGACGTTGAACCTCATTGGACCAGCAAATGTTCAACTGGCTATCAAGAACGAGCAGATATACATACTCGAATTAAATCCAAGGGCTTCGAGAACTTTCCCTTTCGTAAGTAAGGCAACAGGGATACCAATCGCAAAACTGGCAGCAAAGGTCTTACTTGGAAGAAAGTTGGTCGATTTGTTGTCAGAGTATTGGCCCTATCCCACAAGGTATAGATACGCAGATCTCTTGGAAAGTAGTGAAATCTTGCCCACACCCTGGCCCAGATATTACTCGGTCAAGGAAGTGGTCATTCCGTTCAACAGATTCCCTGGGACTGACACGCTACTTGGACCTGAGATGCGCTCCACCGGTGAAGTGATGGGAATTGGTGAAGATTTTGCCGAAGCTTTCGCGAAGGCCCAGATATCTGCTTTCAGTCCTCTACCCGAAAAGGCGATTCTTGTGACCGTGAGGGATAGAGATAAGAGAGAGATCATACCGCTGGTGTCATACCTCTACGATCTTGGATTCGAAATCTATGCAACAAATGGTACTTCAAGATCGCTGAATTCGGCTGGAATACCGGCTAAGTATGTGCCAAAGGTTGGGGAAGGTAGACCAGATGTCATTGACCTCATCGAACAGAAAAAGGTGGATTTAGTTTTGATAACTCAGTCACGCAACAGAACTCAAGAGATTTTACAAGACAAAATAGGTTTAAGAGCCTCACTGAACTTTGAGGACAAGCGTAGCGTGGGGTACAAAATAAGAACTTGCGCGGTGAAAAACAAAGTACCATACCTCACAACAATAGAGGCTTTTAGGGCAGAGATCTCTGCTATCAGAAAATTTAAAGCCAACGGTGTTTTCGAGGTGAGAGAGTTGAAAAAGTTGTACGGGAAGTAGCTCAGCTGACTGTCTTTAGTTCTGAGAGTCAACAGGAACGAAAAATGTGGTTTAATATAATTAATACTACAAAAAGGCAGTTGGCGATTGTGAGGTGGATAGTAAAGCAGGTTGATCAGCAACAAATTGAGTTGCTGTGTAATAGTCTAACGATAAGTCCATTTCTTGCCAGATTACTCATCAACAGAGGTTTTAAGGAACCCCAGCAGGTTTTTGAGTTTCTGAACCCAAATATAACTCACCTGCACGATCCTTTCTTACTCAAAGATATGGACCGCGCGATGATGCTCTTGTTAAAAGCCAAGAGCGAAGATTTGCCTGTGTTGGTGTACGGAGATTACGATGTGGATGGAATAACAGGGGTAGCGGTCCTGAAAGAATTTCTCGATCGATTTGGTTGGAGAACGGAGTATTACATCCCAAAAAGGATGGACGAAGGTTACGGGATACAGCCCTCTGTGATAGACCAATTTTGTAAGAGATCTAAAGGAATCATTGTCACTGTAGATTGTGGTATCACAGCTTTTGAAGCTATCGATTTTGCGAGCTCACTCGGATGTCCTGTGATCGTGACCGATCACCATGAGGTGGGTGAAGAACTCCCAAGAGCTGCAGCGATCATAGATCCAAAAAGGCCCGATGATCCTTATCCCTTCAAAGATCTTGCTGGTGTGAGCGTAGCTTTCAAATTGATCTGTGCACTTGCACAAGAGCTTGGGATTGAAAGAGAACAGTTTTTCGATCTCCTCGAGCTGGTTGCACTTGGTACCGTGGCAGATATGGTCAAATTAGTCGATGAGAACCGTTTCATAGTGAAGGAAGGCTTACGCAGGCTCAGAAATACAAAGAGACCTGGTTTATCTTTACTTTTTGCGAGGCTTGGTATTGTTGAACCAGACTCACGTGATATAGGCTACAGAGTAGCCCCTAAGCTGAATGCAGCTGGGAGGTTAGACTCAGCCGATGACGCTTTTCAGCTTCTCATAGCTCAAGATATAACAGTTGCAGAGAGGTTAGTAGACCTACTTTTTGAGTACAACACTGCACGTCAGGAAATAGAAGCGGATATCTTTGCACACGCTGTTGAGCAGATAGAAGAATATGAATTACAGAAAGATCCATTGATCGTCGTCAGGGGTAATGGTTGGCATGTAGGGGTTATTGGCATCGTTGCCACGAGACTGGTTCACCGATATGGTAGGCCTGTGATGGTCATCTCAGAATCTCAAGACATTGCTCGTGGTTCTGCAAGGAGTGTACCCGAAATCAATTTGATCGAACTGCTGCAGCCTCTGTCGTCTCATTTCAAAGAATTCGGTGGTCATCCTTTAGCAGTTGGTTTCAGTTTGAGCAGTGACAGTATAAACAGCTTCATTGAAGCTTTGAGGAGTTGCAAGATACCGGTCAGAGAAACCTTTGACGTGATAGAAGTCGACCATGAAATCCAGTTAGAGCAAATAAACGATCAGATCCTGTTAGATATGCAGATGCTTGAGCCTTTTGGGCACGGTAACCCCGAACCGATCTTTCTGTCGAAGAACATATCTGCAGAATTCTTAAGGACTTTTGGACAAAGTCACGCAAATGTGAAGATGGGACTTGTCATCAACGGTCGGAAGATTGAGGCTCTCGGTTTTGGATTAGGTTATTTGTTGGAAAAACCGAGCTACGAATCGACGAATTTGGATATAGTCTTCAGTATAAGGAATGGCAAAGGTTCTTTATCGCTGAACGTCATAGATCTCTCTCTTCCCAAGAAAAGCTGTCAGTCTACTGAAGACAATGAAATCACACAGAAATGGCTGCATTTTGATCGTCTCTTTTCTGAACTGAAGCCTGGAAGATTTTTTATACTCGATCTGAGGACAAGAAACGCTTTTCTCTTATGGCTGAAAGAAAAAGTCGATCTTAAGTGTGCTGTGATTTCAATAAACAACATCGTTTCATCACACCTTTACCAGAGTCTTTTGAGACACGTTCAAGGTAAGCTATCTTATGCGAATTCACTCAACAGGAATAGTCTTGAGAGATTTACCTTCATGACAGTTTCGTATTTCTTGGATGAAAAGGACAGAATAATGAGTCAGTATGATTTGTTTGTTGTGAATGAGTTAGCGCACTTCAAAGTTTTTCAACAGAATCACCAAATTTCCGAATTTCTACAACTTGTGAGGGAAAATATCGACAGGTTCGTCGCAGTGAGTGTTAAGAACCCAGACGCTCTGCTCGACTTTGCCACTGCAGTTGGTTTCGAAACAGCCTATGAGAAGTCTTTGAAGCCGAATTACGGGCTCACCGACCTTTCTGGAGATATTGATTCGGTTATCAACGATGCTTCTTGTTTCTTATTTTCCGACCAACGCAAACTTGCAGAGTTTTTCAAGAGATTCAAAGACAGATGGAAGGGCAAAGAAGTGCTCATATACTCACACACGTTGAGACCAGCTCAACGTCTCAATGTCGTTAACTATCTCAAGAAGAAGAAATTTGCAAAACTCATAAGCTCGACGAATACCGACGGTTTACCAACCATGCTTGGTCAAGAAACAGAGATCGCGATCATTGATGCGCCGTTCACCTTGTTTGAAATACTCGATGTCCTCTCTACCGATGGTGACAGTCAGCTTCTCGATCTGTGCTTTACGAGCGAAAGTGTGAAAGAAAGAGAATCAGACTTAGAGGAACTCTTTCCCTCTGAAAAGATACTCGATGAAATATTGACCAAGATCAAAGGCGAAAGAATAAATCAGCATGATCTGAATGAGATACTCGTTGAGTCTGGTTATCTCAAGACTCAGTCTTATGCGAAGATAATGATGAGCATTCTCAGAGACCTGGGTGCGACATTTGTTGGTGAAGAAATAGTATTGAGTCATCTGCGTTTTTCAAGAAAGCCCGTGAGGATAATGGAAAGAGAACTTGAATTTGCCTATTTCGAAGGCATAACAAAACCTTTGCTCACTCAGCGTGTTAAAGGTATCTACAGAGCGTTGGCAAATGTGAAAACGGTGATCTGATGTTTCTGGCAATAGATTATGGTGAGGCAAGGTGCGGCTTAGCCTTAGGCGAGAAGTTGGTTGTAAAGTTATGGACAATCGAAAGAGAAAAGCTTTTTTCAGAGCTCTCTAAGTTCCCAGATGTTGAAGCCTATGTGGTTGGATTACCGTTCTCAATGAGTGGAAGGTACTCAAAGCAGACATTCAGAGTCATAGCTTTCGCGGAGAAACTCTACAAGAAGTATGGTAAGTCTGTCTACATGATCGATGAAAGATTGAGCAGTAAGATCTTCAAGGGTAGTGAGGATGTTGACCGTCTAAGTGCGGCAGAAATCTTTGATAGGTTCATCTCTTCAGATCGCAATCGATACGAGATAAAACCACCGTCAAAGTTGAGCGATGAAAAGATCGCTGAGTTGAAAAGCTTGGTTGGGAAGATCTTGATAGCCAATCTTTCCGACACCAGAGTTGCCAGAGATGAAAATTGCGTTGTCTATCAAGTCGATCCATATTACGCATACTTGTTTTACAAGCGGGGTTTTTACGTGGAAAGAGACCGCACACAGTTGGAAAACTCAGCACCATTTGATATCATCGTTGCAGGAGGGAATTGCGAGGAGTTCAGAATTTTCCTAAGATCCTCTGGTAAAATCCTGTGCCTGTAGCTCAAACGGATAGAGCGCTGGACTCCGGATCCAGAGGTTGCGGGTTCAACTCCCGCCAGGCACACCAAAGTATCTCCTCAAATGATGCAGGAGAGTTCAAGGAGGTCGTTCTGATGCCAAAAGGTGACTTGGGCATAGATCTTGGTACAGCAAGTTTCATCGTTTATCAAAGAGGAAAGGGTATAGTGATCTTCGAACCATCTGTCGTTGCAATTTCCGAAAAAACAGGCGAGATAGTCGCGATCGGTGAAGAGGCTAAAAAGATGCTCGGAAAGACTCCAGATTACTATAGAGCAGTTAAGCCGATGAAAGATGGAGTCATTGCCGATTATAAGACTATTGAAGCTGTAATCAAAGAATTCATAAATCGTACTGTGAAGAAGTCATTTCTTTTCAAACCTGAACTTGTGATAGGAATCCCCACAAAAGCCACAAGTGTCGAGAAGAGGGCTGTCTTCGAGGCAGCACTGAATGCTGGGGCAAGAAAGGTCCATGTCATTTCCGAACCGCTTGCCGCTGCGATTGGTGCTGGGATTGAGGTGACGAAGTCAGAAGGGAGTATGGTCGTCGACATTGGTGGTGGTACGACAGATATTGCAGTGATAAGCCTTGGCGGTGTTGTCGTTGGTGACTCGATAAAAATAGCCGGTGATGCAATGGATGAAGCAATCGTCAGGCATGTGAGGAGAAAATATGGCTTAGTGATAGGTGAACCGACCGCAGAGAGTGTGAAGATAAAGATAGGAAAAGTTCATCATTCCATGGAAACATATGAAATGGAAATCAAAGGAAGAGATGCGGTAACAGGTCTGCCGAGAACGGACAAGATAAGTTCAGAGGACGTAATGGAGACACTTAAGCCGCTCATTGAAACGATCATAGGAAGGATAAAGATGGTCTTGGAGAAAACTCCGCCAGAACTGGCAGCAGACATCATAAACCAAGGGATTATTCTAACAGGTGGAGGTGCGCTTACAAGAGGTCTTGATTTGCTGATGTCTGAGGAACTCGGAGTTAAGACAATCATAGCCGAGGATCCAATAACATGTGTGGCAAAAGGCACTGGGATACTGCTTGATGATCCTGAGCTTTTAAAGGTTGTCGCGACTTCTTATACGAGGTGATTTGGTGATAAGGGGTATCTATTCGGCAGCAATGGGAATGTTACTCGACGTGGCAAAGCTCGATACGACGGCAAACAATCTTGCGAATATCGAGACCATTGGTTACAAGAAGGACAGAACCACCTTCAGAGCTTACGATGATAGAGCGATTTACGCGTTGCCCAACAGAAATCAACCTATTGGCAATTTAACCTATAGCGCTCTTCTGGACGATGTTTACCTTGATACCTCTCGTGGGGTATTTCAGCAGACGTCTAATCCACTTGACCTTGCGATAGACTCTGATGGTTATTTTGGGCTGATTGGACAGAATGCTATCTACTACACTCGAGCTGGGAACTTCAAGTTAGACAATGAAGGATATCTTGTGAACGCTGATGGACTGAGGTTGATGGACCAAGACGGTCAGCCAATAAGGTTTTCAGATGGTTTCAACATCGATCAGGATGGTTATGTCAAAGACAGGTTCAACAATGTTGTGACAAGAGTTGCCGTATTCATCTTTGAAGAGCCTTCGAATCTCAGAAAGTTTGGCTATACACTTTTTGAACCAACCGAGGAGAGTGGCGAACCAGTTGCCGCACAAGATTTTAGGATTTTGCCCGGCTATGTGGAACTATCAAATGTAAATGCCCTTATGGAGATGACAAAACTGATCGAAGCTCAGAGACATTTTGAAATATCGCAGAAGGTCGTTGTAGCAGAAGACGAAATGCTTGCCAAGCTGATGAACCAGGTAGGTTCTCTGAGATAACAGGAGGTGCTCTAAGATGATGGTTTCGCTGTATTCGGCGGCAACTGGAATGTGGGCACAACAGTATAAGCTCGATACAGTCTCGAACAATCTTGCCAACGTTGATACAACCAGTTACAAAAAAGTGCGTGCGGAGTTTCAAGATCTCGTGTACCAATACTACAAGAACGCCGGTACCCCAACAGCAGTCAACTCAACTATACCAACAGGTATCTACTTTGGTCATGGTGCAAGATTAGCAGCGACAACAAGGATCTTTTCCTTGGGCAGCATGGAGCACACTGGAAACGCGCTTGATGTTGCGATAACTGGTGATGGTTTCTTCCGCATACAGTTACAAGATGGTAGGACCGCCTATACCAGAGATGGCTCTTTCAAGATAGACAGCCAAGGTACAGTTGTGACTGCTAATGGATTAGCGTTGATTCCGAATATCGTTGTACCGGCTGATGCAGTGGCGATCAACATCTCTCCTGATGGAATTTTCTCGGTGGAAATGCAAGACGGAACTATACAGAACCTTGGTACGATAACACTTGTGAGATTTGTGAATCCTTCTGGTTTGAAATCGATCGGTGACAACCTTTATATGGATACAACGGCTTCCGGCGAGCCGATAGAAGGTACGCCTAATCAAGATGGTTTTGGAGCCCTCCAGCAAGGTTATCTTGAGAAGTCCAACGTAGACGTGGTCAAGGAAATGGTGGACATGATCACAGCTCAGAGAGCTTATGAGCTGAATGCAAGAACGATACAAACTGCTGACAGCATGCTCCAAACTGTTTCCACACTCAAGAGGTAATTCTTTCTTTTTGCGGATGCGCATCCGCCTTTCTCTGATTGAGAAAGGGTGGAAAAAGTGAAAAAGTTTATATCGGTCTTCTTGATTGTTGCCTCATTAGTTTTTGGTAACGATCTATCTCAAAGTCTGAAGAAGTCTGTTGAAAGCTATTTGTTATTGCAACTTGGCAAAGATGCCACCGTTACCAACGTTCAATTCAAGAACAGCCTTCCTCAAGCTGATAATTTTGAGATACTTTCTTGCAGCCTTTCTAACGGTAAAGCAAGTCTTCTCATCAAATTGTCTCACAATGAATCCTTTTCGGGATATCTTCAAGCTACTGCTGAAGTCTTGATCTTAAGGAATATTGTCGTCGCTTGTAGAACGATAAAGAGCGGTGAAATGATATCCCAAAGCGATGTGGTTTTAGCACAGGTGAATGTCCTGAACTTGAGGGGACAGTATACCGAAAAGGAAGAATTGGTCGTTGGAAAGATTGCCAAGAAGATGTTCAGAGAAGGCGAACCAATAGACCTGACCTACACGGCAAAGGCACCGGATGTCAAGGCAGGTCAGACATTGTTGGCAATGGCGCAGATTGGCTCGGTTGTCGTAACAACATTCGTTAGGCTTCTTCACGACGCCAACTTTGGCGATCTAATAAAGGCGAGAAATATCTCAACTGGACTACTAATACAAGGTGTACTGAAGGAAGATATGACTGTATATGTCATGGGGAGTTGAAAAGATGAAGAAGTTTTTGATAGTTTTTCTCCTGGTGCAAGTCATGGTTATTTTAGGTAGCTCTCTGTGGAATACCTCAACGAATAATCAATTCAAAAACATCATTGCCGATCGCAAGGCAAGCAAAATTGGGGATATAGTGACGATTGTTGTGAGAGAGACACCAAAGATAAATTCTGCCAGCCAAGATACAGCCTTTGAAAACGCCTTGCTGAACCTTTTCACCGGTGCTGTGAAGAACATAACTCAATTTGATCTTTCTAAATTCATACCCATAAACAACAACTCAACGAAAGAAAGATCGGCTCAGATGAGTTCAACGGTTGCACTCACGATTTCTGCAGTTGTTGTTGATCTTCGGAATGGGAACCTTGTTGTGGAAGGCAACAAGAAGCTCAAAGTTGGTGAACAATTGAGCGAGATAATGATAAGGGGAACTATAAGGCCAGACGACATAGCTTCAAATAATACCGTTGATTCCTCCAAGATTGCGAACTGTCAGATATGGGTGAACGGTCAACTGGTCTTCAGGCAGAACCCGGATCAGGAATCCTGGCTTGATTACATACTTTCAGCGATAGCTAAGTGGTTCTTGTGAGGTGAGATGATGAGGAAGGTCTCGCTGATTTTCATTGTTCTTGTTTTCACACAGATCTTTGGTGCTACTCGCATAAAAGACATAGCGATTTTTAGAGGGGCACGTGATAACCAGCTCTTTGGACTTGGTGTAGTAGTTGGTTTGAATGGTAGTGGTGATTCTGGTAAGGTTAACTCAACGCTGTTGTCGAATATGGCAAGGGCATTCAACATAAGCGTAGAATCAGCCGATCTGAAAACGAGAAACAGCGCTCTTGTTATGGTTTTGGCAGATATTCCGCCTTTTTACAAAGAAGGTATGAGATTGGATGTGACTGTGGCTTCGATCGGGGATGCGAAGTCCTTGGAAGGAGGCTTCTTGGTCCAAACACCACTGTACGGCGCAGATGGCAACGTCTATGCAGTAGCTCAGGGAAATGTTGGTCTTGGTGGAGTCGATGTGAAGGTCTCTGCAAACTTGCAAAACAAGTACAAAATTGTGGGCTATATTCCAAATGGGGCAATAGTCGAAAAAGAGATCCCATTTGATTTTGTCGAGTCAAACACCGTGACCATTCTGCTGAGAAAACCTGATTTTACAACAGCCGCGAGAGTAGCTCAGGCTATAAACACGACCTTCGATAGAAAGATCGCCAAAGCAGTCGATGCTTCTTCGATAAAAGCACAGATTCCCTCTGGCTTTGAGGACGATGTTGTTACCTTTTTGTCTCTCGTCGAAGAGATAGAGGTTTCAGTTGATCAACCGGCAAAGGTTGTCATTAACGAGAAGACTGGAACCGTTGTTTTTGGCGGCAATGTCAAGGTATTAGACTTCACACTTTCATATGGCATTTTCAACATAAGCGTGAAGAATGGGAAAGTAGTCTCAGAGGGACAAACCGATGATGCAACGATCTCGTCGTTGGTAAGTGCTCTCAAAAGTCTTGGTGCGAAACCGCAGGATATCATAGCCATTCTACAGACGATGCACAGCGCCGGCGTACTGCTTGCCGATTTGGTGGTGATGTGATGATCTATTCTGTTTCAACAACAAAACAGAAAGATCCATTGTGGAATGCATGTTCTGAATTTGTTGGATCGATCTTCTACGACGTTTTCAAGAAAATGTACAACTCAATCCCGCAATCTGACTTGATACACAAGAGCTCAGCAGAAAAATGGTACACCGATATGCTGCTGTACGAGTATTCAAAAGAGGCTGCGAAAAATGATCTCAAACCACTTGTGGATATGATTTACAAGAAACTTGCGGTGAACACCTATCGCTGAGAAGTCAAACTCTTCTCAGTCAGTTGTTTGACCAGCTCATTTTCGAGCAGTTTTGTGATCAACTCATCGAGATCACCGTCTAAAACCTCTTTTAATCTGTAGATTGTGTAATTTATTCGATGGTCGGTTACTCGGTTCTGAGGGAAATTGTAGGTCCTTATTTTTTCACTTCTTTCTGCATTGCCTATCTGATTTTTTCTCTGTTGAGACAGTTCTGTGGATATTTTTTCTTGTTCAATCTCATACAGCTTCGCACGGAGTATTGATAGAGCCTTTTCGCGATTCTGATGCTGTGATCTCTCACTTTGGCACGAGACAATCAAACCAGTCGGAAGGTGAGTAATTCTCACCGCGGACTCAGTTTTGTTGACGTATTGTCCACCATGGCCAGAGGCTTTGAAAGTATCAACTCTTATTTCCTTTGGATCTATGTGAATTTCGACATCTGAAACCTCAGGCAGAACGGCAACTGTCGCTGTTGACGTGTGGATTCTTCCAGAAGATTCCGTCACAGGAATTCTCTGCACTCTGTGAACACCACTCTCGAGCCGGAGAAGTTTGTAAGCCGATCTCCCTTTTATCAGAAAGACGATCTCCTTGAAGCCACCAAGTCCAGTGTCATGAAAATCATAAAGCTCAACTTCCCAACCCTTTCTTTCCGCAAATCTTGTATACATACGGTACAAGTCAGAGGCAAACAAAGCTGCCTCCTCTCCACCTGTACCAGCCCTAATCTCTACGATCACATTGTTGTAGTCTCTGGTTGGAAGAAGTTGCGAGATCAGCTGAGCCATCTTTCTCTCGTACTCTCTTTTAGCCTTTTCAAGCTCACCTTCAAGAGTGGGATCTTCTTGTAGAGCTTGTTGCCAGAAATCGATTTCTTCGGATGCAGATTGCAGTTGTTGATAGGTATAGAGTATTTCCTTCAGATTCGAATACTCGACAGACAGAGATCTTATCTGCTCAGGCTGAAGGTGTGAATTTGCCAGTTCCTTTTCAAGCTCGCTCACTCTCTCTACGATCCTCTTAACAGCTGAATCTATTATGTCTATCATCCTATCCTTCTCCTCATTTCCTCTGGATTTCTCGCATACTCGTAGATCTGCTCTTTGCTGATGAAACCGTTTGCATACGCTCTGAAAAGTGCGTCATCAAAGAGAACCATTCCTTGTTTTGCACTGGTTTGCATAATGGACTCTATCTGGTGGAGTTTGTTTTCTCTTATTAAGTTTTTGACCGCAGCAGTGCCAACGAGAATTTCCAGAAGGGGAACCATTCCTTTGCCATCAGCACGGGGCAGAAGTCTTTGATAGATTATTGCAACGAGCGTGTTCGCAAGTTGAAGCGCAATTTGCTTTTGTTGGTGTGCTGGAAAGACATCTATGACCCTTTCCGGTGCACTTGCTGCACTGTTTGTGTGAATTGTGCTGAAAACCAAATGACCCGTTTCTGCTGCGGTGAGTGCAAGTGCCATTGTTTCAAGATCTCTCATTTCACCAACGAGTATCACATCGGGATCTTGCCTCAAGGCGTATTTCAAACCATCGTAAAAGCTGTTCGTATCCTGACCAAGTTCTCTTTGGTGTATAAACGATTTTTTATTGGTGAAAAGGTACTCGATAGGATCTTCTATTGTGATGATGTGATACGGATGATTTTCATTAATGTAGTCTATCATCGCTGCAAGAGTGGTTGATTTTCCACTACCAGTTGGTCCAGCAACGAGTATCAGACCAGAATCCCTTTCGGTGAAATCTTTCAATATTTCTGGTAAGCCAAGTTCTCCGAAGGTTCTGATCTTTCTGGTTATCAACCTCAAAGCGAGCGCAGGTTTACGCCTTTCGTAATACAAATTGCCGCGTACCCTAACTTGATCTCCAACACTGAAGGCAAAATCGATTTCTCTCTTGCTGAAGTCTGGTTTGAAGTCAATCTTTTCAAACAGTGACTCTATTGCTGACATGAGATCGATTTCACTGACAACACCAAAATTTTCTTGGGCGATCAGAAGTCCATTTACTCTGTACACAGGAGGACTATCCGCACACAGATGAATATCAGATGCCTTCTTGCTGAAGGCATCTGTTACCAAACCAGAAAGTTCTATCATCGGCTTTCATCCTTTCTGCGATCTCAAGATGCTCGCACACCTTGGACAACTGTTTGGGAATTCTTGATCATGCCCAGTCAGTGGGTGGTACTTCCAGCATCTATCACATTTTTCGCCCAAAGCCCTCTGCACTTCCACTTCAAGTTCACTGTCAGCATCATAAACCTCTACCTGCGATACTATGAAAAGTTCCTCTAAATACTGGGCATACTTTTCAAGCAGTGTGCGGATTTTCTTGGAATTTGATCTTATCACAACTTTTGCATCTAACGAATGACCGATCACACCAGATTGCCTCACTTCTTCAAGCGCTTTCAATACATGGTCACGAACCTTCATGAGCTCTTCAAAGTCATGCATCACTTCGTGATCAATCCATTCTTCGTGATATTCTGGCCATCTCTCAACCTGAACGGTCAAAAACTTTTCTCGCTGGCACTTGAAGTGCTCATAGGCTTCTTCACAGGTGAAAGCGAGAATAGGTGACAGCATGACCAAGAGTGACTTTAGTATGTGGTACAGAACCGTCTGAGCTGACCTTCTTGCCAAAGAATTTTTTGATTCTACATAGAGTCTGTCTTTTATTATGTCCAGATAGACAGCACTCAGCTCAACAGAACAATACTTCACCAGAATGTTGTAAACCTTAGAGAATTCATAACTTTCATAGGACTCAGTTACACTTCTGATGATCTCCTGAAGCCTACCCATTGCCCATTTGTCTATCGGCAACAACTGATCGAATGAAACCGAATCCATCTCCGAAAAGTCATCAAGATTGCCCAAAAGATATCTGAATGTGTTTCTGATCTTTTTGTAGACCTCAACCTGCTGCATTATTATGTTTTGAGATATTCGTATATCGTTGAAATAGTCACTGCTCGCAAGCCAAAGCCTGAGTACATCGGCACCGTATTTCGAGCAGACCTCGAGCGGATCAACCACATTACCGAGCGACTTACTCATCTTTTTTCCTTCTTCATCTTTTATGAAACCATGTGTCAAGACTGTTTTGTACGGAGGTGTATTGTGCTTTACTACCGACAAAACTAACGATGAGTTAAACCAACCTCTGTGCTGATCACTTCCCTCAAGGTACATATCAGCCGGGAAGGTAAGTTCTGGCCGAGTTGTCAAAACTGCCTCAAAGGAGGAACCAGAATCTATCCACACATCAAGGGTGTCGAAAGTCTTCTTGAGTTTCGTTGAACCACATCTCGGACACACATATCCTTCTGGCAAGAGTTCTCTTTCGCCCATCTCGAACCAGGCATTTGTACCCTTTTCTCTGACTATCTGTGCAAAATGACGAATGATCTTCACATCGAGAATCACTTCGTGGCAATCTTCACATCTGAAAGCCGGAATGGGAGTACCCCAAACACGTTGTCTCGAGATACACCAGTCTGGTCTTTCTTCCATCATTGCGGTGATTCTGTTCTTTCCCCAGGCTGGAATCCATCTCACCTTGTCTATGTTTTTGATGACCTCTTTTCTCAGATTATTCTTCTCGACCGAAACAAACCACTGTTCCGTTGCTCTGAAGATAACGGGCTTCTTGCATCTCCAGCAGTGCGGGTAAGAGTGTGTTATCCTGGTCTCTTTCAACAGAGAGCCATTCTTTTTCAAATCTTCCGTTATTATCTTATTTGCCTTCTCGATGTGCATTCCGGCATACTTTCCAGCCTCTTGGGTGAAAACGCCGTTCTCATCCACTGGCGATATGACTTGAAGTCCATGAACGAGATGGCCGTACTCATAGTCTTCCTCACCATGACCTGGTGCAATGTGGACACAGCCAGTGCCAGTCTCCATGTCCACGAAATCAGCAACGATCAAACGAGTAGTCCTGTCAAATAGAGGATGAACAGCCAGCATACCTTCAAGTGAACTACCATCAAAACTCTGCAATACCTCGTAATTCTCAATGTTCATCTCGCTCATCGCGCTGCCTAAAAGCTTCTCTGCCAAGATCCAAACTTCATTGCCAACACGGACCTTGACGTATTTGTGCGCTGGATGAACTGCTATACCGGTATTCCCTGGAAGTGTCCAAGGTGTAGTTGTCCAGATCACTATATACTCGTCGGAATCCCTCATTTTGAACTTCACGTATATCGACGGAGATGAATGATCGTGGTATTCTATCTCTGCCTGAGCAAGTGCTGTACGACAGTTGTGGCACCACAAAACAGGTTTCCTCGCCCTGTATACATAGCCGTCATTTACCAGTTTTTCAAAAATCTCGTAGATCTTGTACTCGTATTCTGGCGTAAGTGTTGCATAGAAATCTTTCCAGTCTCCTATGACCCCAAGTCTCTGAAATTGCTTTTTCTGTATCTCTATTTGCTGGCGGGCAAAATTCTCACACGCTTTTCTAATTTCCTGTGGAGTCATCGATTTGACCTTTTCACCGAGTATGTTTGTGACTTTGTGCTCGATGGGTAAGCCATGAGTGTCCCAACCTGGAACATATGGCGACCTGAAACCTCTAAGGACTTTGTACCTAACAACGACGTCCTTCAGTATTTTGTTCATAGCCGTCCCAATGTGAATATCCCCATTGGCGTAAGGTGGACCATCATGGAGGACAAAGGTGGGACAGTTTTCTCTCTGCTTTTGAACATAATCATAGATACCGATCTTTTCCCATTTTTCGAGAATTTTCGGCTCCTTCTCAACAAGATTTGCACGCATTGGAAAATTGGTATTTGGAAGATTCAGAGTTTGTCTGTATTCCAAAACAGCACCTCCTCACATCTGCAACAACTTTGCTATCGTCTCTTTCAATTCTGTCATATCTGCCGACTTGATCACATAGGCATCGGCTGCCCAAGAGGCAAGGTCGTATTTGTAATGTGAATACGCCGTCAGAAGTACTATTCTCAAGCCCGGAAACTTCTGCCTCAATATACCAGCAAGCTCGATACCACTTTTCCCAGGCATCTCCACGTCTATCGTTGCTAATTCAAAGTCATCTTTTTCGAACTTTTCGAGCGCCTCGTCGGCGTTGGAAGCAGTTTCAACATCATACCCAAGATCTTTGAGTTCCTCACTGATCAGCAATCTTATGTTCTCTTCGTCATCGACTACCAGAATTCGCGTTTTGCTCACCTTTATCCCTCCTTTTCAAAGGTAACTCAAAACAGAACAGCGTACCATCGGGCCTCGGCTCGGCCCAGATTCGCCCAGAATGTTCATCTTCTATGATCTTCTTACAGATCGCCAAACCAAGCCCGGTACCATAAGTCTTTGTGGTATAGAACGGCACGAAGATCTTTCTGAGCACATCTTCCGAAATTGGTTCACCTGTATTGAAAACAGAGACCATGACCCTGTCATTGTCATGTTGAGTCCTCAAGACAATCTTACCATTTTGTGGAGTAGCTTCTAACGCATTTTGCACAAGGTTTACTAAGACTCTCTTTATTCTGTTTCTATCGGCTTCAATCTCCGGTACTATAGATAGATGAGTTTCTATTGATACGTTGACTTTATTTGCCTTTTCCTGCATGAGCAATACTACTTCCTCTAAGAGGTCGTTGATCTGAAATGTGCTGAGGTCTATTTTCCTGATATTTCTACTGAATTCGAGTATCTCAGAAACTATATTCTCCAGGTTTTCTACTTCACTGGTGAGTATATTCACATACTTCTCACGTGCCCTGGGATCGTCGATGTTTTTCTTCAGTCTGTTGAGAAAACCGCCTATGACCGTTATTGGGTTGCGGAGTTCATGCGCAACCCTTGCAGACATTTCCCCAAGAAGAGCCAACTTTTCCTTGTCTTTTCTCTCTTGTTCGAGTTTGTACTGCTGGGTCATATCTTCAAGCGTGACTATAACACCATTCATAGTTGAGTTAGCTGGATCCCACAGAGGGGAATATTTCGTGTCGAAAAACCTTTCACCATTCGGTGTTTCCACTCTGTACCTTGCAAGCGTTATTGTTTCTCCTTTTTCGAAGACCTTCATTGCCACTTCAAAGATGTTTTCAAAAGCCTCACCAAAATCAAGGTAAGAACTTCCGATAACCCTTTCTTTCGGTAAGCCCAACAACTGCTCTACTCTCTTGTTGCACTCTATCACTCGTCCAGATCTATCCAGAACGATAACGGCCGTCGTGAGGTTCTGCAGGATGCTCTCACTGAACTTTCGGAGATAATCGATCATGTTCTTTTGTTGTTCAAGGCTTTCGGTTTTTCTCCTCAATTCCTCGTAGTTCATGGCATTCTCTATTGCAAGTCCTGCGCTGTCAGCCACAACTCTCAGAACTTCGATATCTGCATCATTTATCTGTGATCTGGTATATCTGTTGTCCAGAATCAAAACTCCGATTGTGTCCCATCGTCCCACCAGTGGAACGACAACAAACTCGTCGACTTCGAGCACATTCAGAAGGTCTTTGATAGAATCTTCCATACTCTTTGCGAGAGCTGGTGTGATATGGATGAGTCTTCTTCTCAGGACAACTCTTTCGAACACAGGATGATCTTTGTATGTGAAAACCTTCCCTTCAATTTTCTTAGTCAAACCTTTGTTCGTGTCAAGCATGAGTGCTTCTTCTCTTAGAAATTGGGAAAAATCACCGTAATTCATTGCTCTTCTCTCGGCTTCTCTCCAGATCTCAGTGATGTTGTCACTGCTGTCAGGACCAAGCCACATCTTTCCGACGAGAGATTCTGTTTTTCTGTCCCTAAGCAACAGCAGGGCTCTGTTAAAGCCAAGACCTCTTCCAGATGTCAGCCCAAGGAGGAGGGTTTTGTAGACATTATTCGGATCGTAGTTGGCTCTCATAGCGTTGCTGATGCCATGGACCAAATCCATCTTCTTAAGGTACGTCTGTTGTTGCTGAATGAGTTCTTCGTAGCTTTTTGTGTAATTTCTCAATCTCTCAATTTCTCTCTTGAGACTGTCTTGATATTCGAGTCTTGTATAAGCAAGGGCTATACGACGTGAAAGTTCATGGAGTACCGACAAGTCAAGTTCGTCAAAGCTGTACTGGGTTCTGTAACCTTCTACCGCTATCTTATTGATGGCTATGAGAACGCCTATTATTCTCTCTTTGAGCTTCACGGACACGGCGACGAATGATTTTACAGTTGTACTCAGAAAATCTATTTGAACCTTCACATCAAGGACACCGCTTTCGGATCTCTCTACCCTGCTGAAAAACGGATGTGATTGGGGAGCTTTTTCAAAGAGTAGCTGATCCTTGCTGATGCCAGAAGCCCCACGAAAGACGTAGTTGTCATCAATTTTTTCGAAGAAAATTACGATATCTGCACCCAAGACCCTTGCCACCGTTCGCACCATTTCGTCAGTGAATTTTTCACGAGTGTCAAAACTGTAGAACACGTTTGTAAGTTCGCTCATCGCGTGATATCTTTGACCGATGTTCTGCAACTCTACAAACTTACCAACCCACCAAAGAGAAAAACCTAACTCGTCTACGAAAGAATACACCTTCTCAAGACTCTGTGGATCTTCCAAAACAACTGCGCCCAAAAGGCTTTCGTTGTACAAGACCTTTATGACATGACCATGTTCATGCAGAGCTTTTAAAGAAACCTTCGCAAGGCCAATCTTTTCTTTCTTATCGGTTGTTCCGACAAGTCTGAAGTGGTCTTTCCGTCTTTCGTAAACCAAGACATCGCATTTTTTTGCCCCAGCAGTTGAGCAGAGCGCCTGAGCGATCTGGTTCATACCATCTGTGTTGTAACCCTTTTGATAGAACTCATAAACCAATTCAAAAATCCTCAAAGCGTCAGCCTCCTGAACTCCTCGAGAAGATGATCCACATGTGAACCAGCCCAATAGACCCTACCACAAACAGGACAGCTGTAGAACTCATTCTGTGTTTGTTGAACATAAAGTGGTACTCTGTCTTTCACTTGTTCAAGATCAACTGGCTCAAGTAATGCGTTGCACAGACTGCATCTTGACATCTTAACACCTTGATTCAAGTCGTAGTATGAAAGAAGCTCTGACAATTGATCACGCCAGTTGTCAGACTTTATGAGCACACTCCTCAGAGATCTTTTCAACGCAGCAGAATGTAGAGATCTATCCCTTGTTATTAGAATTCTACCGGTTTGTTTACAAAGAATCAAGATTTCTCGTTCCTCAATATCTGAGAGATAGATCGTATCAAAGCCCAAGAGTCTTAACTTCTTTGCGAGTTTTCCTAACATCCTGTCAGCGAAAAACATATGCTTTCATCCCTTGATCTTTGCAAAGTAATTATACTCGAAAGATTTAGAAAAGTTTGCAGTTGAGAATTGCGCTTCAGACCAATATATGATCAGTTGTACGATCATTTGAACTGTAGCAGTTATCAAGTCACTTCTTCTTATTGTTGAACATAGCATACATATTGTATAATCATTTAGACTCTTACACAGGGAGGGAAGGTCTATGAGGAGTAAGCTCTTAGTAGTTGCACTGGTAGCTTTAGCTTTTGTTGTCTTTGCCGGCGAAGTTACTATCTGGAGTTGGAGAGCCCAAGATGCCGAGGTCTGGAAACAAGTTGAAGCAGAGCTCAGAAATATGGGAAAGGACATCAAGATCAATTTCATGGCATTTGCGCCAACTGAATACGACGCAAAGGTCAACCTCTCTTTGCAGACAAACACAGGTCCAGACATCGTTTATTCAAGAAGGATCACCCCGGGTGGCACTTATCCCCTGATCGACAACGGTCTGTATCTTCCAATCGATGAAGTAGTGGATTTTGCTAATTTCCCAGCAGAAGTTTTGAAGTTCGTCACGTACAAAGGGAAGAAGTACGGTGTTCCTTTTGCTGTGCAAGTTATCGGCATTTTCTACAACAAGGAATACTACGACAAGTACAAGCTCAAGGAACCAGAAACATGGGATGAACTAGTGGAAAATGCCAAGGTTTTGAAGAAGAACGGTATTACTCCTTTCTTCGTTCCTGGTAAAGAGGCTTGGGCTTTGGCAATGCAACATGCGATGTGTGGCGTCAGTGTGCTCGGACCAGAATGGATAAAAAAGCTGACAAACGGTGAGACGAACTTCCTCGATCCGAAATTCACTGACCTGAACAAGAGATTGAACGACCTGAAGGTTTATTACCAAGATGGATTTCTTGCAAACTCAACGACCGATTTGGATGCAGCCTTCGCCTTTGGGCAAGCAGCGATGGTCTTCTACGGAATCTGGGGCTACCAAAACTGGAGAAATCTCAATCCAGACATCAAGGTTGGTTACTTCATGGTACCTCCAGTTAGTAAGGACCAAAAACCCTATGCTTATATATATATGGATGGAGCAATCACACTCACTTCTAATGTGAAGAACAAAGCCGATGCCATTGAAGTTCTCAAATTCTGCGCCACCCCGAAATTTGGAACGATCTTTTCAAAGGTGACATACAACATACCTGCTGTCTCTGGTGCAACTCTCCCCAAAGATCCTTTGTTTGAAGAAATCATGGACACCTATGTCAATCATGCCTCACCTTACGTCTACTGGGTAGGTTCTGTCTTTATCACAAAGAAGCCAGATCTGTACAACGATGTTCTAAGCCCCGGCATGCAAGAACTCTACGCAGGAAAGATCACACCTGAAGAACTCTCTAAGAAAGCACAGGATGCCATATCTCAGTGGTATGAACCTTTGATGAAAAAGTAATCTGAGCCCCGGCTTCGGCTGGGGCTTTCTCAAGGGGTGCTTGTGATGAAGATCAAGTTCAAGTACGTTCTGTTGTTTGTTGTTCCGGCTATGCTCTTGTACACGGTCTTTGTGATCTATCCACTTTTTGACAGTTTGCGTCTGAGTTTTTACAGTTGGCGCGGTGTAGGACCAAAGCTTTTTGTCGGTTTTAAGAATTACAAAGACATGTTCACAGGAGGTTTTTCAAAGGAAGTTTTCAACGCCTTTTGGCACAACGTTTATTTCTTTGGAATGGTATCGGCCTTTGAGTTAGGTTTAGGCTTTTTGATCGCCTTGCTTCTTGCAAGCAAGATAAAAGGAGCGAAGATTTTCAGAACCATTGTCTATCTGCCGAATATGCTTCCTCTTGTCATGGTTGGTTTCATGTGGAGTCTGTTCTTGCACCCGCAGATAGGACTTGTCAATCAATTTCTCAAAGCAATTGGTCTTGGCACTTTAGCTCGTCCTTGGTTGGGTGATCCGAATCTCGCTTTGACTACGATTATCATGGTTAATATATGGAGAAATCTTGGGTTTTATGTCTTGGTGATCTTGGCTTCGATCTTGAATATATCTCCAGATTTGATTGAGGCAGCATACATTGACGGTGCGAATAACTGGAAGATCAGCTGGAAGATAATCTTTCCACTAACAGTCCCAACTTTCAGAACACTCTTGATTTTGCTTTTCATAGGCAGTTTCAACGTCTTTGATATGATTTACGCGCTTGAAGGAGTTCAGGCAGGTCCATTCAGATCGACTGATGTACTTGGTACTGTTTTCTACAGAACGGCTTTTGGTGGTCTTGGGAGTGCCTACACAGACATGGGACTCGGTGCAGCCGTTACTGTTTTCATCTTTATGATAGTGATGCCGATGTCCATTCTTTATGTGTATCTTGTTGAAAGAAGGGATCGAAGATGATGAGATTCAGCAGATTATACAAATTTCTCGCATACCTTGTTATGTCTGTCTATGCGTTCATAATTGTTGGTCCCTTTTTCATGATAGTGATGAATTCTCTAAAGTCTATGAGAGAGTTGTTCTTGAGGCCATTTTCTCTGCCTACCAAATTCATGTATCAAAATTATGTTCAGGCTTGGCAAAGGGCTTCAATCGCTCGGGGTTATCTCAACAGTGCCATAGTTGCCGCAGTTTCGGTGATCACCGTTGTGATTTTGGCTTCTATGTTTGCCTATATGATCTCAAAATATGAATTCAAGGGCAGAAGATATCTGTTCTTGTATTCTATGCTCGGTCTGGCTCTGCCAGCAAGGCTTGCTGTTATACCTATCTTTCTTCTGCTCAGGTCTTTGGGTCTAACCAACTCGCTGCTCGGGTTGATAGTGGTTTACAGCTCTGTCAACATTCCTTTCTCTGCCTTCATACTCAAGAACTTCATGGATTCTGTTCCAAACGAACTGTGTGAAGCTGCCAGGATAGACGGTGCTTCCGTTGCAAAGATCTACAGCAGGGTAATTCTTCCATTAGTGAAACCCGCTCTATCGATCGTTGCGATCGTTACCTTTGTGAACGTGTGGAACGACTTCTTCTTTCCATTGATACTCATAAACGACAGATCAAAGGCGACTATCACGCTTGCTGTGTCAATATTTTTTGGTGAGTACTCCACTCAGTGGCACCTTCTGTTTTCTGGATTAGCACTCTCGATCGCACCCACTGTAATTCTGTTTTTGATATTCTCCCAGTATTTCATCGCTGGAATGACACAGGGAGCGATAAAGTGAGGTGGGCTGTTTGAAGTTGGGATTGGAAGTCTTTCTTGAAGAGCACTGTGAAAACTACAAAAATGCCAGGATAGGACTTGTTACCAATTCAACAGGTATAGACAGCTCTCTGAGAAGAAATATCGATCTCTTTCTCGAGAAGGGCTTGAAAGTTGTAAGACTTTTTGGACCAGAGCATGGAGTCTTCGGAGCAGCTCCAGATGGTGTGAAGGTGAGTGATTTTGTTGAACCAAGATACAAGATACCAGTTCACTCGCTCTACGGTGAGAATCTCAGGCCTACTACAGAGATGCTCAAAGATTTGGATATTATGATCTACGACATTCAAGACGTCGGACTGAGGTTTTACACCTACATCTACACGATGGCGTATTGCATGGAAGAATGCGCAAAACACGGTATAAAGTTCATAGTTCTGGACAGGCCCAACCCGCTCTCCTGTAAGATAGAAGGTCCTGTTATCAAAGAAGAATTTAAAAGTTTTGTCGGAGGCTATGGTCTTACACTGCGATACGGACTGACAGCCGGAGAACTCGCAACGTACTTGAATCAGACCTTCAAGATGAACGTCGATCTTCTCGTAATACCTATGAGAGGCTATTCGCGCTGTCTTTACTACGATGAGACTGGCTTGCTTTGGAACACACCTTCTCCGAATCTTCCATCTCTTGAACATACTATTCTCTACGCTGGTTTTTGTCTTTTTGAAGGTGTTAATGTATCTGTGGGTAGAGGAACCGTTCACCCCTTCAAGTACATCGGTGCCCCATGGATTGACTCTGAAAAAGTCTACAAAGAGATTATGAAACTCAACCACCAGGGTGTTGCCTTCAGAGAAAGGATCTTTGTACCGGCTGCCTTCAAATTGCACAATCAAGTGTGCAATGGCTTGGAGTTCTTTGTCACCGACAAGAACAGAATAAAACCTTTGAGGATCGCCATCGATCTCATTTCTGTACTCAAACGAGTTCATCGGAAAGATTTCTCGTGGGATAAGTACTTTCACGACGAAACCGAGAGATATTATTTTGATCTGTTGATGGGGAATAACTTTTACAGAAAGGCAATCGAGGATGGTGCGACGTCGAAAGATTTAGAGCCAATCTGGGAACGGGAGACTCAGCAATTCTACAAGAATGTCGAAAAGTATTTCTTGTATTGAGTTCAAGGCAAGGCACGTTCCAAAGAAAAAGGCTGCATTCCAGCAGCCTTTTTTGTTTTCAAAACACAAATCAATAGTACGCCTTGCCAACTATGCAGCTTCATGCTAATATATCCTATAAAGCCTACGAGAAATGGGGTGAGTATGTGTCAGTTGTCTATTTCACCGATCTGACGACTAATGGAAGCTTAAATTTGTTAAAGAAGCTCGAGGTGCTTTTAGAAAAAGTGGAGATTGGCAGAATTATAAAGCAGAACAACTTTGTAGCGGTGAAACTGCACTTTGGAGAATATGGAAATCTTGCCTTCATAAGACCTCAGTATGTGAAGGTTGTGGTCGACCAGATAAAAAAGTACGGTGGCAAACCATTTCTGACGGATTCAAATACGCTTTACAGAGGTCATAGATCGAATGCCGTAGATCATCTGCTCAATGCATCTCTGAACGGCTTCACACTCGATGTTACAGGTGCACCAGTTGTCATAGCCGACGGTTTGAGGGGTTCAGACGAAGTGAAAATCAAGATCAGCAAAGCGTACGTGAAAGAAGCGAAGATCGGTTCTGCGATAGCTCTGGCTGATTCACTCGTTGTGCTGACTCATTTCAAAGGTCATGAACAAACTGGCTTTGGAGGTACTATAAAAAATGTCGGGATGGGTAGTGCCTCCAGAGCGGGTAAGCTCGAACAGCATTCGGAGTCAAAGCCTGTGGTTGTTGTACAAAACTGTATAGCTTGTCGGATGTGTGAAAAAAACTGCCCGGTTGGTGCGATAACTGTTGTCAAATTTGCGAACATAGATTATGCAAAGTGTATAGGTTGTGGACAATGCATAGCTATGTGCAACTACGGAGCGATGTCTCCTGAGTGGGATGAATCTTCTGAGCTACTGAGCAAGAAGATGGTCGAATACACCTACGCAGTCCTCAAAGGCAAGCCGGCTGTTTTCGTGTCTTTCATAACTGACATCTCTCCTGACTGTGATTGCTGGAATACCAACAGACCTGCTGTTGCTCCGAACATAGGAATTGCGGCAAGCACAGACCCAGTAGCGCTCGACCAAGCCTGTATTGATCTTGTACTTAGGGCTACTGGGAAAGACCCATTTCTTGAAGTTCATCCAAAGGTCTCTTGGAATACACAACTCGAGTACGCTGAAGAAATAGGCTTGGGCAACAGAAAATATGAACTTATAAAAGTGGCTTGCAACGTACTCTGATTAAACTCTTGAGCCACTGGCTGGATCAAAGAACAGTAGATTCTCTTCTTTGATCTTTAGAAAAACCTTTTGCTTGTAGCTGAATCTTTCTGCTTGCGAACAGATTGTCTTGACAATCCTACCTGACACGACTACAGTTATGAAAACCTCTCTACCCATTGGCTCAACTGTGTAAATCTCTGCGGGTATGTTGATGACTCCATCTGTAGGCATGTCTGTGAGTTCGACATGTTCAGGTCTGAAACCAACTATGACTTCGCTGAGATTTTTCAATCTTTCGCAAAGTCTTTCTGTAATTTGAATTTGCAATTCATCGATTCTCAAAGAGATCTCTTCATTTTCCTTTTGCAACAAAGCGTTCAGGAGATTCATTGGGGGATTACCCAGAAAGGACGCAACAAAGGTATGTTCTGGGTTGTTGTATACTTCTTCTGGTGTCCCAAGCTGTACAAGCTTGCCGTTGTTAATTATCGCAATTCTGTCAGCTATTGCGAGAGCCTCGGCTTGGTCGTGTGTGACATAGATAGATGTGATTTGAAGGTCCTTCTGGAGCCTCTTTATCTCGGCGCGCACGTTCAATCTGAGCAGTGCGTCTAAGTTGCTGAGTGGTTCATCGAAGAGCAAAACTTTTGGCTCTTTGACCAAAGCTCTTGCGATGGCAACACGCTGTTGCTGACCACCTGAGAGCTGCCAAGGATATCTGTCTAAGAGCGCATCTATCTTCAGCATGCTTGCAACCTGTCGAACCTTCTGATCTATGTGAATTTTACTCATCTTTTTCAAAGTCAACGGAAAGGCTATATTGTCATAGACCTTCATGTGTGGATACAGCGCCCAATTTTGAAAGACTAAACCGACATTTCGGTCCTTTGGACTTATCTTGGTGACCTCAAGATCGTCGAAGAAAACTCTGCCAACGGTAGGTTTGTATATACCAGCTATTAAGTACATCAGAGTAGTTTTTCCACTACCCGAAGGTCCCAAGAGAACCAAAAACTCTCCATCTTCAATTTGTAGAGATATTTCATCGAGTGCTGTGAATTTACCAAATCTCTTACTGATGTTTTCTAAAACAATGCGAGCCAAAGAGTTTCACCTCCTAATTCCACCTGCATAAACTTTGAACAGCAACTGTTGTGAAAAAACATAAAACAAGACAGTCGGAAGAAGATAAAAGGTTGCAGCGGCAGCGAGCAAGGGCATGTATGCGACCTCCGTTTCGAGGTTGGACTCAATGAAAGTTGCCAAAGTCTTGTCGATCAAAAAGGTTCTCACGTATATGATGTCTTGCCAACCTGCAAGAAAGCCAAAGATCAAGACTGCGACGACACCAGGTTTAATGAGTGGAAGCATTATCCTATACCAAACCTTCCACCTGGAGGCTCCATCCACTATTGCAGACCACTCAACCTCCCATGGTAACATATCAAAAAAGCCTTTCATCAACCACACTGAAAATGGTACTTCTAAAGCAGCGCGTGCGATTATCACATAGAAGAACGAAAAATACCTTATGAACTGGTAATTTGTTGGCATTGAGACTCTGTAAAGAAAGTACACTCCCACTATCAGAACCGATCCAGGCAGGGCATGTAGCAAGAGCATCATTATCAGCAGTATCTTTCTACCTTTGAAGTTCATTCGAGAGATGGCATAACCTGATATCGTACCTACGAAGGTTGTCAAAACCGCAACGCCCAAGGCAACGATAAGCGTATTAAAGGCATAGAGCAGAATGTTCTCACGCAAACCACCAGTTAAGGCGATTCTCCCTTGAAACAAGAGTTTCCAGTTCTGAAGAGTGAGAAATGTTTTCAGAAAATCAAAGTTCGTGACCATTTCATTGCTGAAACTCGATAAAATCAGCAGAGAAAATCCAGTGATAATAGGCAGCGAGAAAGCCAAGAGTACAACGGTGTAGAGAAACTGATTCATCTTTTTCTTGACTTCGACATCTTTGAGAGCCACTACAGATCACCTCGTGGTTGACCCATGAGCTTATCAAAGCCAAGGATTTTGAGTGTAAACCAGCCCAAAAATCCTCCCACGATCACTAAAACTGTACCCGCTGCTGCCGCCAAACCCTGATCAAAGACGCCGGTGAAGGCAAGATCGTACACATAAAGTGCCCATGGCGACGCATAGGTCTTGTTGACCAATTTCCAAGAAACCAGAAGATATGTGTGCGCGTAAGAGGTGAGAAGGCTCAAAAGTTGCCAGGTGGTCACGTACATCAAATGCCATTTTATCTGTGGAATCAGCACCCTTCTGCATATCTGCCAGTCTGTGGCACCATCGACTCTTGCAGCGATTAGATATTCACTGGGTATACTGTTGATTGCAGATGAAAGCACGATCAAGCCAAAACTCACACCGACTAATCCATTCACAAAAACGATCACGCTCCATGGTCCCAAAGGCAAAAATTCCTGTCCAAACGAAATTGGCTGTGATATCACTCCGATTTTTAACAGAAGAGAGTTCAAAGTACCCATCTTGCTGCCATGGAAAAAGTAGTACCACACCAAAGCGTAGACTGCTATGGGTGCCATCCTCGGAAGAAGCCAGATCGTGTTGATCAAAGAACTCGATTTTTTCCCTAAGAAAAAATTCAAAAGTGCTAACAAAAGCCCACCAAGAACGTTCACGGTGAGTGTAACGCTCACGAAGACAAAGGTCGTTAAGAAGACAGCTCGTACAGATGGGTCATTGAGAATCGCATGTAATAACCTCTGATAATTACGCCAACCCACGATCTGGTGTGCGTACCTACTTATATTCCAATTTCTCAGTGGAGTGAAACTGGTGTAAATGGTGAGAATCATTGGCAAGAAGTAAAAGATCAAGACAATTATAAGAGCCGGGGCAACAAAAGCCCACGGCTCTATCATTCTTGAATCGAATTTTTTCACAACGCGGGGCATGATGAACTCGGAAGTGCCTTCTCAACGATTTTGACACTTTCTTTCAGATCCAGATCGGCGTTTATCTTGCTGATGATATAATCAAGAGCTTTGTCTGGCGCCATCTGACCTCTGAGGACATAGTCCACAACTTCTGCAAAGATAGCAGCCAGTTTTGGATACATCGGGTGCATTGGTGGGAAGTTCGTGTATTCAAGCATGTAAGCAACATCTGTCAAGAATTTTGCATTTATCGGGTGAACCGTCGCTTTTACGATATCGGTCAAAACCTTTTTCACAGATTCATCGAGATCTATTTTCATTTCATACAGGTCGTCTAACCATTTCTTATCTGCCAAGAGTGCAGCGGGAGATTTTCCAACTGGCAAGTGAGCACTTATGATGCTGTGAATTGCGTTTATGTCTGGATCGCAAGCTTTGGCTGCTATTAAGAAAGCCAACTCGTCATAGGTTTCTTTGAGCACAGAATACTTTGGATTTTGTGAACCAGCCTTTGAGTTGATCATCCACATGAAAGGCTGACTGAGTGTAACAGGAGACCTTCCAGGTTCACCGGCTGGGAAGAGTGTGTAGTAGAACCACTGTTCAACTTCTTCAGGGGTCAAACCTCTTGCTTGCCCGGTTTTTGGGTCTGTGTAATAAGACTTAGTTTGCCACTCTGTCCAGTACCAAGTTCCACCAATGTCAAAGAGGGTTTTCCCACTTACTATCGCTGGATGTACCTGCTTTGCCCAGTCCCATGCCATAATATCAGATGGCAGAAGTTTTTCTCTGGCGAAAGTCCACTCGATGTTCAACCACTTGAGTACTGCTTCTTTGTTCAAAACCAGTTTGTCATCAACAGGGTCATAGAGAGTACCACTGAATGCCAAGATGAATTGCATGAGATCTGGATGAGCACTGCCTCTGCGATGAATCAGACCCCATTCACTTGCACCTTTGCTGACACTCTCCTTCGACCAGTTGTAAACATCCTGCCAGGTGAATACACCCTGAGCAACCTTCTTGTCAAGATCGGTCAGGTCAAAGCCAATCTTCTTGGCAATGTCCTTTCTGATGAACAGTGGCCTTGCCTCAGTATCTTGAGGCAAACCGTAGATACCTTTCTTGTACTTCGCTGCGTTGAGCATTGACGAATAAAAGTCTTCAGTGAATTCCTTGTACTTGGCCACATACTTAGAGACGTCCAAAAGATAGCCTTCTTCGGCAAGTGATGCAATGTAGACGTATGAGTTCACCAGAAAGTCGCCGGCTGTACCGAGTGGTTGCTTGCTCAAAAATTCCTGATACATCTGCGTGAAATCAAGTTCGTAGCGTGTTTCTCTTACAGTGATTTTAAGATTGACACCTTTCTCTGCCCAGATCTTGTTGATTCTGCGTGCCGCTTCAACGATACCTTGAACGCGAATAACACTGTTGGGATCTCCTGAAGCCCAAACACTGTAACGAACCTCTGTAACGCCATTCCTCGCAAGGGTCTGACCAACTGAGATGATACCATCCTGCAGAGTTGCCGCTAAGATCACTACACTCATTAGAAGAGCCAGTAAAACCAAAACCCTCAACATACAAAACACACCTCCCTCGGATGAGTTTGACTCTACAGCATGGTAGAATAAATCTATGTAGGTTAACGAAGATGTAGTGCAACTATCACTCTATCTGAATATAGCGAAAGTTACAAAAGTTGTCAACTGGTTACGTTTTCACGTATTTGTTTTGCAAAACGAAACCTGATCAAATTTTTGGGGAAATGAAAGTGATGAAGATAGGAATCAATGTTGACACTGTGAGGTTAAATGGTTCCTTTCAAAATCTTGAAGAAGAGCTGAAAACTTTCAGCAGTATGGGCTTTGACTGTGCAGAGATCCCGCCTGCTGGCATGAGTTTGATATTTGATTCGAATTTGAAAAACGAAAGCCTCAACAAGCTGGTTGAGATCACCTCACGGTTTGATCTCGAATACACGATTCATGCACCAGATCCGGTTAATCTTGCAACACCAAGGAAGGAAGATTTACAGATAATCTTCAATGTTATAGAGATTGCATCAGCCATCAACGCTTCTGTGATTGTCTATCACTGCGGCTACAAAAAAGGAGAGATGACATCCTTTAAAAACGAGGTTCAGTCTCTGAAAATTGCTGCGACTAAACTCAAAGGGACTGTCTTGGCTTTGGAGAACACACATCAAATGGTCGATGAAGTTTTAGAGGTTGTAGAGGCTGTCTCTGATGAAAAGATCAGGCTACTAATCGATCTTGGACATCTTTACCTTAGATGCAACGGGGATCGATTTAAATTTCTCGAGCAGATCGAACTGGGTGTTGAAAAGGCAGTTGAAATACACGTGCACGACAACTTCGGCAAGAAAGCCGAAGATCTTGATGAGAAAATCACACAAAACCTCCATTTTGCTTATCTTTACGGTGTTGGCGATCTGCACCTGCCGTTGGGATTTGGGACGATACCGTACGAGGAAGTCTTTACTGTGCTCAGAAGAAGCTTCGATGGCTTTGTTGTCTTAGAGATCAATGATTTGAACAGATTCAAAGTGAATATACCCAGCTCGCTCTCTTTGCTGCGAGAGAAGCTTTGTCTTTCAAAAAACAGCTAATTCACTCGAATGTACCTTTAACAAGAATCTCTTGGTCCTTCATCAATACCTTCCCTTTTGCGATCACCGTATCGATTCTTAGGTCTCTATCGAGCAACAAGATATCTGCGTCTTTTGCGGGAGAAAGAGAACCTTTTGAGTGAAGTTTCAGTATCCGCGAGGGGTTCTGAGTGACCGATTTGAGTGCCTTTTCAAGAGCAACACCATTCTCCACAGCGGCTTTGAAGTTTTCGTAGACAGATAGAACACGCCCTACATCGAGCCCAATGAACTCTTTCTTCTCGTTGAATCTGGGTAGACTTCCTTGTCCATCAGAACTCATTGTGATTTGATCTTCGAAACCTTCTTCTATATATTTTTTCAGCACTCGATGAGCTTGAAGTTCCTCTTCGAGCAATGACCCTGTACTGGTTGTGAAATCGACAAATCCACCTTTTTCAACCCACTTGATCGCCTCTTCGAGTAGCTTCATATTCCTGTTGATATGCGTTGGGAGAAACTGAGTGATTGGGATTTCAGTTCTATCAACGATTTCATACAAAAACTCGAGCATTCTGCTGCCATCACCTAAGTGGAAATTCACAACACCCGCTTTGCCCGATAGAATGCCGCCAACTCGTGCATCTGCAACGATCCTTAGAAGTTCCTCCAGAGTGGGTTGTGATGATCTGTGATCAGAGATGGCAATTTCTCCAGCACCAATGACTTTATCAATTAAGATCAAGTCTTGCAACAGACTGCCCGTGAAAGTCACAATTGGAACTCTGTATGAACCAGAATAAATATAGCTCGTCACACCTTCTTCTTCTAATGCCTTTGCCTTTGCATACAGAGAATTCAAACTCCTCGTGACGCCGTCAGTGCCAAGGCATCCAACAACGGTGGTTATTCCTCCTTTGACAAGATCAGAGAAGGGTAATTCCGGTGTTCTGGTTTTGAATCCTCCTTCTCCGCCGCCACCGATTATGTGAACGTGGGTGTCTATGAAACCAGGAACAGCTATTTTGTCAGAACCATCCAAGATCTCAACATAGGTTCCGGTGAGGATTATATCTTTGTCTATTGCCACTATTTTATCGTGGGCAATGAGGATATCTTTCTTACCAAGTGGTTGTGGAGAGAAAACTTCAGCGTTCCTGATAATCTTTATCACATTACCACCTAAGCCATCAGATTCATCTGAGCCCTGAGAAAGTTCTCGGTGGCTATTCTCACAAGCTTAAGACTCAAGCCATTCTGTTGATAGAGCATGTAATTGAGAATTTGAACTATCTGATCTTTGTTAATCGTCTGGGCAACCTCATGACTCTTAGCACTCTGACTTTGTGGATAAGAGAAGGTATTGACCGAACTGATCTTACTTATCTCCAAGAGCACCACCTCATTATCTTATCGGCAAAACTTAGAAATATTTCACCCTTTCAGTGCACCTTGAGTTAAACCCTCTACGATGTACTTTTGTGCGATAGCGAAGATCAAAACAGTTGGTAACAAAGCAATGACAATACCCGCAGCCATGACATTCCACTGAATACCCGCCTTTGAAACGAAAGAATACAGAGCCACTGGTACAGTCATTTTGCTGTCGCTGTGCAAGAACAAAACGGCCGTGAAGACCTCATTCCAACTGTTGACAAAGCAGAAACTGAAAATTGCACCGATGTTTGGCAGAAAGACGGGAACTATTACCCGAACAAGAGCACCAAAACGCGTACAGCCATCTATCCAAGCAGCTTCTTCTATTTCCTTTGGCAATGATTTAAAAAAAGCCCTTGACATTATCGTTCCAAAAGCCACACCGAAACCGGTGTAAACAACCACAATGCTCAGAAGGGTGTTCGTCAGCTTCAAGCGTGAGAACATCGTAAATTGTGGGATCATCAAGAGATAAGTTGGAAGCATCTGAACGAAGAAGAGTGTCAACAATAGAAAGTGTCTCAGCCTGAAATCAAATCTGGCGAGAACGTAACCACTCATCAAAGAGAAAAAGGTCGAAAACAAAGCTGAAACAGTTGCAACTACAAAACTGTTCCTGAAATAGACGTGAAACCTCGCAAAACTGAAAAGATACTTATAGGCATCAAAGGTGATCCTCGAAGGTAGATACCTTATCGGAAAGGTGTAGACTTCGCTTACAGGTTTAAGAGAAGTCATCACAATCCAGAAGAGTGGAAAAACCGCTACAAACAGATATATCGACAACCCTGTGATTCTGAGTGCTAAAAGCAGTTTTCTACCTTTCACAGTTCAAAGACTCCCTTTTCAGTTATCGTTAGATAGACAATCGAGAAGACGAGCAAGATCGACGTGATGATCATTCCGAGTGCTGATGCTTTACCAAAGTTGTTCTGATAATAAACGATGTTGATCATCTGCACCGAGAGTATGTTCGTCGCGCCGGCTGGTCCTCCTCTTGTAGTTCCATAGATGATATCTGGAAAGTTCATCACCCAGATGATTCTGAGTAAAACGGTACTGAATATCGTAGGTTTCACATAGGGTATAGTTATCCTTATCAACTTGCTCCACATACCTGCGCCATCAATTTGAGCTGCTTCGTAGAGTTCTTTCGGTATCGATTGCAACGCAGCGAGAAGCATTATCGCAAAGAAAGGTATTCCATACCAAACATTTATTGCAATCACAGAAAACATAGCAAATTTCGGATCTGAAAGAAAACTTATCGGTTTGCCGATCAGATGGAGTCTCATCAAAATATCGTTCAGTATACCGAACTGCCCGTTCAAGATCCAGGACCAGAGCAAACCGATTGCGAAACCTGATAGTGCCCATGGGTAGAAGACAAGACCCATGTACAACCCTCTTCCTTTGAAGGGCTTTGTCAAGAGCAAAGCCAAAATGAAACCGAATAAGAGTTGGAAGAACACCGAAAATGCTATCCAGATGACTGTGTTGAACAAGAGAGTCCAGAAGCTTGGATCGCCCAAGACAGATCGGTAGTTATCCAAGCCAACAAATCTCGGTCTGTTAAGATTGAAGGCTGTCAATCTCTGAAATGAAATTACCCCCCCACGCACGAGGGGGTAAAGGTTTATGAACAGAACCAATACAAAAGTTGGCAACAACATTGAGAAAAACCAGAACTTCAAAGTTTTCACTACTTACCGAGTCCTGCCTTTTTCCAAAAATCAGCCCATTGCTTCAACGCTACTTCTGGTTTCATCTTGCCAAGCAAAACCTGCTGCATTGTCGTTTCATGAAGTTCATTCCACTCGCTCCAAGCTTCGTTGTCCAACGGATACTTGGTGAACTGATAGTGTTGTGGATCGTCAAACATCTCTTTCCAACCGTTGAATACATCACTCTTGAAATATGGATCTATCTCATAGACTCTTTTGTCAACTGGCAAGGCACCATAATCTTTACACCAGAAAGCGTTGATTTCCGGTGAATTGAAAAACTCGAGAAACTTCCACGCCAGATCTTTGTTCTTTGAATAGCTGGTAATACCCCATCCTGCAAAACCAATTGTTGGATAAGCCTTGCCACCTTTTCCAACTGGTAATGGAGCCGTTTGGTACTTGTCAATGCCCAAGAGTTCGTTGAGTAATCCTACTGTGTCTGGGTCTTGGAACAGATACGGTGTGATACCAGAGACAAAGGAGTTAACCTGTTCGTCGAACCCCCAGTTTATCGAATCCTTTGGCGCTGTTTTGAAGAGTTCCAAGTAGAAATTCATTCCATCAAGAGCTCGCTTGTCTTCGAATATGATCTTTCCGTCCTTCTTCAAATACATACAGTTTGGATCGATGTCATCGAAGAAAGAAGTCATCACGATGTCAATGAAAGCTGTTGGATAACCCTTGCCTCGAAAATCAAAGCCATATTGACTTTGCTCAGGCTTTGTGATTGCTCTGCAATATTCAAGTAGTTTGTCCATAGTCTTTGGCGCATCGGTTAAATTGTACTTTGAGGTGATGTCCGGTCTGTAAAAGAGTGTCTTGACGTATATGGCATTTGGCAGTAGGTAAGCGTTGTTCTTATAAGTACGAGCTGCTTCCAAGACTCCAGACACAAGATTTTTTGTCAGTTCAGAATTTGCCAAGTATGGTTCCAGTGAGAGCAACTTTCCCATACTGGCAAGAGCACTCAAAGACCAATCTCCGACCTCAACTATATCCAGTGGCTCTTCTGCACTCACCATCAGATAGATCTTCTGATAAGCTGTCTCATACGGTGGTGAGATCAACTCGACCTTCACGCCAGGATTTGCAGCCTCGAATTTAGAGATTATCTGTTCAAGAACTTTAGTTCTCAATGGACTTGTGAAGACTTGAATAACTCTCAGTGTCAATGACTCGCCAAACAGAACCGAAAAACCAAAGATACAGACCAAGAGGATCATCAAGAACCGCCGCACGCCAATCACCTCCATAAATGCTTATTACTTATTATATATAATTCATCATACGGTGAGTGGTTGATTTCGCTTGACACTCCCAATCCTCTGAAGGGCATGGGATTCTTGACAGCTCATCAGGCTGCCTTCCCTACTGGATGAACATTCCATCTATCAGGGCAACGCAGGTGTGGCTGATATCTCACACCTGTGGGGCATGTCAAATGCCCAACTACCAGGCTTACGCCTGTATACTTTTGCCAAATGTTCACGACGCCAACACCTTCCCTGTGGTATTCGAATCCGCAACCAGAACACCTGTAGTTTCTGTTACTTGGCTTGTTCTTGGTTCCGTATACTGGGCATGTTTGCGACGTGTAGCTTTCGCTGATATACTCTACTCTTATTCCTGCAAATGCACATTTGTTTGCGAGTATGCTTGCAAGTTTTCTGAACAGCCATTGGTGTATCTTCTGGTTGGCTACTTTGTTGTACATTGCCTTGTTCCTTATGCCCTTCACATTGCCCAACACTACAACGTTTATTTTGCTCTTGAGACAGTATTCCACCAAATGAGACGTGTATTTTTGCAACACGTCTCTGACTTGATTCTTCAACTTGTGAAGGATTCTTCTTTTTGCTCTCTGTAGGCGACGGTATTGGTTAGAACTCTTCTTGCACCTTGACAGTTTCTGCTGAAACTCTGCCAGCTTCTTGTTTCTGTATCTGAGCTTGCAGTTCAGAACGCCACCGTTGTATAGCAGCACGTTTTGATTGTCGAAGCAAACCATTGGATGGACAACGCCAAGGTCTACTGACAGTACACCGTTGTGCTGAGTCGGCTGTGCATTCTCAATTTCAAACGTGACGTGAAGGTAGTATTTCCCGCGGTCTGCATGAAAGATAAGCTCAGCGTACTTTGGCGGTGCGGAAAGACCTTGAAAGAGCACAACGATCTTTTCTGCGTTTCTCTTGTTGGACAGGACGATGGCTCCGTCTTCAATGTGTATTGCTGCTTCTTTGTAGCACACCTTGTTGTACTTCTTGGCTTTGTGTGGTAGCTTGATTTTTGATGTGCTTTTCTGTTCTGCCTTTGCCTTTTTCAGCTTTTTCCAACTTGCCTGCCATGCTTGCCATGCTTGTTGGTACGATGCCTGTACACTCTGGCTGTACAACGTGAACTCTCGCTCATGTGTCCACAAGGACATATACGTGTACAGCGTTTTCGGGGATACACGAGCGTTATTGCTGTACATGCGATTCAAAAAGCTAACAGCTTTGGGGTATATTCTGCCTGATTCCATGGCAAGTTTCTTTGCAAAGATTTGGTATTTGTCTGGTATTGGCAATATGTATGTTTTATGTATGAAATTCACCATCACTTATATTATACTAACACGTTGCACAATTTGTCGCCATTCATCACAATCCCCTAAAGGGGATGTGCTTTCTGGCGATGTTTCTGTAAATATATATATCGTTCACTCAAAGTTACACAGAATCTGTTAACATATAACTGAAGGGTAATTGAGGAGAATAGTGTTTTGCAAATTTCAAACAAGAACTCGCTGAGAACAATTATCGGGTTTGTTATAGTTTTCTATATCGCAGTCTTGTTGTTGGAGCTCACATTGAAGTTCAACCCACTTGTTACTGCTGTTATCTTGGTCTTACCGGTGATGCATGGGGCAGTTTCTTGGAAGGTAATCGGCGGATTGGTTTTTTCGTTGATCAGCTCCAATATTTTGTTTCTCGGGTATATTGACGAGATCTCACTTTCGGAATTTTTCATAAGTTTAGCCGGTTATTCTATTATTGGGATCTTAACCGGGATAATTCTCAGGTTTTTTGATCATCAGAAACGGCTTTTGAAGGAGAGTGAAGATAGATATAGAAATCTCTCGAAGCAATTTCAGATATATCTTGACTTGGTAGATGTCATGATCGTTTCCTTGGATGCTCAAGGAAGGGTAGTCTTCATCAACAGAAAAGGTTGTGAGATTCTTGGTTATACCGAGGAAGAAATCTTGGGAAAGAATTGGTTCGAGAACTTTCTTCCAAAAGAGATCGTGAATGAGGTTGAAGACTACTTGAACGGACTTCTGGCTGGCACGAGAGACATTGTCGATGAATATCATGAAAATTCTGTACTGGCAAGGGATGGAACAGAAAAGATTCTGCTGTGGCATAACTCAGTGATTCGCGATGATACAGGTAAAATAACAGGTATTCTAAGCAGTGGTTTGGATATCACCGAACTAAGGCAAACTAAATCACAGCTTGAAGAACAATTGCAAAGTGCAAAGATTTTGTACAACGCAGCCGAACAGTTGACATTAGAAGGACTCGACATTGTGAAAAGATCGGAAAGACTTTCAAAAATATGTGTTGACAGTTTTGGTGCTTCGCTGGTTTGGGTTGGCCATGCACTGCCAGATGGGGGTGTTAAGATCATAGGGCAATTTCCCAAGGATCACCCATATCTTGAAGGTCTGAACGTGCGCTGGGATGATAGTCCTTTTGCCAATAGTTCTGCAGGTAGATCGATAAAAACTGGCAAGAATCAGGTTATCGAGGACGTTGTCGTCGATGAACGTTTCTCCGCTTGGAGAGAAAAGGCACAGCAATTTGGTATAAGAACTGTGGCGGCTTTTCCATTGGTCAGCCCAAAAGGTGTATTCGGTACTTTGGTGCTTTATTCCGATAAACCGGGTTTCTTCAACAGCCAGAAGATGGATCAGATTCAAACGCTTGCTCACATGGCAGCAGCTTCCTTAGAAAATGCAAGACTTTTTGACCAACTTGAGGAGAGATTTCTCAGAATGGAAGCTCTGCACAAAATAGATAAAGCGATAAGTGGCAGTGCCGATCTGAGTGTTACTTTTTCTGTCTTGATGGATCAAATAATCCATCAACTCAACGTGAATGCCTGTGATATCTTTCTACTGAATTCAAACACGTTGACTCTCGAACTTGTTGCTTCAAGAGGTTTTAGAGTTCCTCTCGCAGAAATATCTTCCATAAAGATTGGAGAGTCTTTAGTTGGACAAGTTGCGTTACAACGTCGTCCTTTTAAAGAGATCAATCTCGCTGAGGTTAACGATCCGCAAAATAGAGGTAGTTGTCCACAGAGAAGAATAATGGCGAAAGAAGGTTTTAGGTCCTATGCAGGAGTACCGTTAATGGCCAAGGGGCAGTTACTCGGTGTGTTGGAAGTCTTCAGTCGTTCCTCCTTTGAGGATGATCAGGAATGGTTTGAATATTTGCAAATTCTCGCTCAGCAGGGAGCCATTGCGATCGAGAACGCGAAACTTTTCGAGAATCTTCAGAAGAGCAACGTGGAACTTGCGCGAGCGTATGATGCGACGATCAAAGCATGGGCTTCGATCTTGGATCTGCGCGATAGGGAAACAGAAGGTCACAGCCAGAGAGTTACTCTGTTGACACTGAAAATGGCAAAAGAGATGCAGATAGACGATCGAGAACTCATACACATACGCCGAGGGGCTCTGTTACACGACATAGGGAAGATGGCTATACCAGACCACATATTACTCAAACCTGGAAAATTGACAGACGAAGAATGGGAGGTCATGAAAAAGCATCCCATTTACGCATACCAAATGCTCTCAAAGATAGATTATCTACGAGCGGCTTTGGATATACCTTACTGTCATCACGAGAGATTCGATGGTACAGGATATCCAAGGGGTTTGAAGGGCGAAGAGATACCACTTTCAGCAAGGATCTTCGCCGTAGCAGACGTTTACGACGCACTCACAAGCGACAGGCCTTACCGAAAGGCGTGGCTAAGAGAGGAAGCCGTTGAGTATATAAAGAGTCAAAGTGGAAAACACTTCGACCCCAAGGTAGTCGAAGTGTTTATGAAACTATTAGAGCAGGGAGAAATATACTAGGAAAGATCATTCGAAGATGAAGGGTCCATCTGTTAATACGTATTGTCTGAACTTTTTCATCATCAGCCTGGTTATTGGACCTGGTTTACCGTTGTTTATAACCCTGCCATCTACCTTCACAACTGGCATTATCTCTGCTGCAGTACCTGTCAAGAAGGACTCATCTGCGTTGAATAGGTCAAATCGCGTGAACAATCTCTCTTGTACGGCAATTCTTTCCTCTTCAGCCAATCTCATTACAGTATTTCGTGTTATACCTTCTAAGATTCCTATGTGAGCAGGTGGGGTCACAAGCATTCCATTCTTGACGATAAAGATATTTTCACCGGTACCTTCAGTCACATAACCATCTTGAGTCAAAATGATCGCCTCTGGAACGTTGCAAAGATTTGCCTCTATCTTTGCGAGTATGTTGTTCAGATAGTTCAGAGATTTTATTCTTGGGCTGGTTGCCTCGTTCAAATTGCGCCGTGTCGATGCTGTTATAACCTCGATACCGTCTTCATAGAGAGAATCGGGAAAGAGAGAAAGTGGTGAAGCGATACAGAAGATCGTAGGCTTTGGACATTTTCTTGGATCTAATCCCAGATCGGTTCCTTCGCCTCGTGTAACGACCAAGCGAATGTAGGCTTCCCTCAGATTGTTTTGTCGCAAGGTTTCAAGAACGATCTTCATCATCTCTTCTTTGTCAACGGGAATCTTCAAAAGAATTGCCTTCGCCGATTCGTAGAGTCTATCGATGTGTTCCTTGAGTTTGAAAACTCTGTTGTTGTAAGCCCTTATGCCCTCGAAAACGCCATCGCCATACAGAAGACCTCTGTCAAAGACGGAAATTCGAGCTTCTTCCTTCTTAACAAATTGCCCATCCAGATAAACGATCAAAGACATTTGAGCACCCCCGTTTTGTGATCTTAATTAGAGAAATTCTATACACTGCAAGTATTTGTGTCAAGTGTTGCAATCTTGTCATGCATGCTCTCAAGTGGTATAATGTCTGAAAATCGATCTTGACACATATTGGGGGAAACGACATGCAAACTATCAAAATAGGGCTTCTTGGATTTGGGACCGTTGGCAGGGGAGTGTACAAAGTTTTGAAAAACCACAGAGAAAAGATCTTTAACAGTTGTGGAGCACAAGTCGAGATAAAGAAGATTCTCGTTCGCAATTTAGCGAGATATCAAAGCACCTATGCTGATCTCTCAAGTCTGTTCACCAACGACGTACACGAAATAATCAACGATCATGAGATATCAATTGTAGTTGAGGTAATGGGCGGCGTGAGACCAGTCACTGAATATGTGATCAATGCCATGAAAAATGGCAAGAACATCGTGACAGCAAACAAAGACATGATCGCAGAACATGGTGAGAGTTTGTTCAAGACTCAACGCAGTTGTGGTGTGGATTTCTTGTTCGAAGCGAGTGTTGGTGGGGCGATTCCCATAATCAAAGCCTTGAAGGAAAGCCTTGCCGGTGATGAAATCAACGAGATTATCGCCATAATCAACGGAACGACGAACTACATTCTTTCGAAAATGACCTTTGAATCTACAGATTATCAAGAAGCTTTGAAAGAAGCACAACAGAACGGATATGCCGAATCAAACCCAACTTCCGATGTGGAAGGTTACGATGCCGCCAGAAAACTTGCCATTCTTTCATCGATAGCCTTCAACTCGCGGGTGAGGTTCAGTGATGTCTACGTTGAGGGGATAAGCAAGATCACTCCTGCTGACATACTCTATGCGCGCGAATTTGGAGGTGTTATAAAGCTCTTAGCCGTTGGCAGACAAACCAACGGTGGCATAGAAGCTCGAGTCCATCCAACGATCATCCCAGCTCATCATCCTTTGGCGGCTGTGAACGATGTCTTCAACGCCGTTTTTGTAAGGGCAAAAGCCGCTGGTGAACTGATGTTCTACGGCAGGGGTGCTGGTGAACTGCCGACGGCGAGCGCCGTTGTTGGTAATATCGTTGAGGTGATCAAGAATCTTCAACACAAGAACAATGGCAGAATAGGCTGCACTTGTTATGAAGAAAAGCCTTTGAGATCTATGAAAGAAGTAATAACAAAATACTACATAAGACTCTTGGTAGAGGACAAGCCCGGTGTCTTGGCATCTGTCGCTGGTGTTTTTGGAAAGAACGGTGTGAGCATAGAATCTGTGATACAAAAGCGTTCTATGGGTGAAAATGCTGAAGTGGTGATAGTCACTCATCGTGCGAAAGAGGCAAATCTTCAAGAAACAGTTTCGTCGTTGAAGGTCTTACCTGCGGTGAAACAGATCGGTAACGTGATCAGAGTTGAGGGGGAATTCTGATGACTTGGGAAGGCGTTATAAAAGCTTACAGACAACACCTGCCGATCACAGATAGGACTCCTATACTGACACTAAACGAGGGCAACACACCTTTGATCTTTGCGAACTATCTTTCGCATGTCGTTGGTGCAACTGTTTATCTGAAATTCGAGGGTGCGAACCCTACAGGTTCTTTCAAAGATCGTGGAATGGTGCTTGCAGTGGCAAAAGCGCTCGAAGAAGGTGCAAGAGCTGTTATCTGTGCTTCGACTGGCAACACCTCTGCTTCTGCTGCAGCATACGCTGCTCGAGCAGGCCTGAAGTGTATCGTTCTCATCCCACAAGGCAAAATTGCCTTGGGTAAACTGGCACAAGCACTCTTTTACGGCGCGAAGGTCGTTGCCATAAAGGGCAACTTCGATGAAGCTTTGAAACTCGTTCGAGAGATAGGCAAGAACTTTCCCATAGCGATAGTGAATTCAATCAATCCATACAGAATAGAAGGGCAGAAAACTGCTGCCTTTGAAGTTTGTGACACACTCACCAATGCACCAGATTATCTTTTCATACCCGTTGGCAATGCCGGTAACATCACAGCCTACTGGAAAGGTTTCAAAGAGTACTTCGAACTGAAGAAGATCAAAAAGTTACCAAAGATGATGGGTTTTGAAGCCGAAGGTGCCGCTGCCATAGTCAAGGGCTATCCGATACCGAATCCAGAAACGATCGCAACAGCCATAAGAATTGGAAATCCCGCAAGCTGGCAACAGGCAGTAGCAGCGGCAACAGAATCTGGTGGAGAGATCTCTTTTGTGAGCGATGATGAGATTATCAACGCCTACCGATTGGTAGCCCAAAAAGAAGGTATTATGGCAGAACCTGCCTCTGCGGCGAGTGTGGCAGGTTTGCTGAAGTATTCTCGAACCAAGCCTTTCAAACCGACCGATCTCATCGTTGCCGTTTTGACAGGCAATGGTTTGAAGGATCCAGACAATGCTTTGAAGTTCACCATGAATGAGCCAATTGAAGTTGAACCAATCTACGATGAGGTTCTGAGGGTGATCGAATGATAAGAGTTCGTGTTCCTGCAACTTCAGCAAACTTGGGTCCGGGTTTTGATGTGATCGGTATGGCGCTTTCGATCTTCAATGAGGTGTGTGTCGAGGAATCAAACAAAAGACTCGAAATCGAGGTCATCGGCGAAGGTGCAGACAAGATATCCAAAGGCGAAGATAACTTGGTCTATCGTGGGTTTTGCAGGGTGTTTGAAGAGGTTCGAAAGAAGCCAGACGGTTTCAAACTCACTTTGAAGAACGAGATTCCGCTCGCACGTGGTCTTGGAAGCAGTTCGGCGGCGATCGTTGGTGGTTTGGTGGCTGCGAATGTCTATCTTGGTTTTCCATTAAGTCCAGAGGAACTCTTGAAGTTGGCAGTTGAGTTGGAAGGTCATCCTGACAATGTCGCAGCGGCGCTCTTTGGAGGCGTAACGATCTGTACTCATTCTGCAGAGCCGAAATGTGTGAAGCTACCGACTCCCGATCTCGATGTGGTGCTCGCTGTACCAGATTTTGAAATAAAGACTTCAGAAGCTCGAAAGATTCTGCCGGAAAAAATACCGCTCGAAGATGCAAAAACAAACATCGCAAGCGTTGCTTTTCTCATCACAGCCCTTTTCACAGGGCAGTACGAACTTTTGGGGATTGGAATGCAAGACAGAGTTCATCAACCGTATCGAAGCAAGCTCTTACCAGGTTTTCACGAGGTCTTAGAGCGTGCAAGACGAGCCGGTGCTTTGGGTGTAGCTTTGAGTGGCAGTGGTTCCACAATCGTAGCCTTCACAAGATCTGCTCAAACCGTTGCAAGAGCGATGGAAGAAACTCTTAAAAGTCGTGGAATAACCGCAAGAACATTTACAACTCGACCACACGATAAGGGTGCGCTCGAGTTAATAGAAATTCAAGGATGAAAAAGACCGATACAACGATCGATTTGGTGAACAAATGTAAGATAAGATCTGTCAAGAAACTTGGGATGATGAGACAAGAGAGTGATTCAGAATCTGTAACTGATCTTCAGAGAAATTGGTACGCTCAGAGACCTAAGAGATAGATTCCGCGTCAAAATGTTCAGATCGTGAAATCTGACGTTTATTCCCATTCCCACCGAAAACTGCTCGCTCAGCTCCCAAAGAAGGTCTAACTTTCCAGTATAGATCCATCCTTGAAAGTTGCTCGTTCCTGAGATACCAAAACCTGCAAGACTACCTGTTGGACCAGCGAGCACATACTGCACACCACCGCTAAGCTGTGAAACAACGTCAAGAAAGTCAAATGCAAAGCTCGGTGCTATCCCAACACAGATCAGACTCGTATCGACCGAACCAAGATCTGTTTTGATACTCATATTCAAATATGCAAAGTTCACACCCATCCTTAAGCCTCTTTGCAGTCCGTAGTCAAAGCCGATCTGCATACCGTAATCTGTCAGAGCTCTTACAGGTTTCTGCTCGGGAGTGTAAAGTTCGCTGTAAACAGAAAAACCCAGCGACGAATCAAACCAGAAATAGATCTCTGCAAAAGACAACGTGGATAAGATCGTTAAAAAAACCACAAGGATCTTCTTCACAGTTCATACCCCCTACAAAAGATATTACCACCTTGCAGACTCTTTTCTGCACTGTTTTTCCATTTGTTGAAAGTAGTTAGAGGGAGTGTGCTCAATCACGAAAGATCGACAAAGTACTGGTTATGCAAACCAATTTCTTGAGTCACCGCTTGCGCAGAAATTGCTGCTGCAAAACAGATAGCTCTGGTATTCATTTGAATTAGGCTGAAACAGAAGATCAAAGCCTCCCTTTCGGGAGGCTCACTCGTCAGAAAATAGGCTGAAGCTTAGGGTAGTAAAGTAGCTCTGTTGCAGGTTCTGTGTCACCTATGAATACAGTGAAGAAATAAGCCTTTGTTTTGTTGACTATCGTTATCATGGGCAGAGATATGCTTGTTATCGTTGAATCTGCTGTTTGTAGCTGAACGATTATTCTGTAAACCTTGGATACAAAAGCTGGAGGGTCGCTGATGATGTAAGGAGGGATCGATTTCACATCGTGTTGAACAACCGAAAGAAGTGTAAAACTGCTGGCTGTCGCTGGCTTGGTAAAATTCCCACCGAGAATAAAAGAGACAAGGTTTCCAGCACCTTCGAGCACCTCGCTGTCATTTTCATCACCCGCGGGGATATAAATGAATCTTTTTACCAGCTCTAAGAACTCCGTTCGACTGCTACTTGGATTTGGAAGTTCCTGACGCAGGGCATCCATCACTGACTGTAACAAGCCTACTGCCAAATCCTTTTCAGTAGCACCTGGCAACAAAGACTGACAACCTGCGAAGATCAACAGCCCAGCAATCACAGCAAACAGCAAGACACCTTTCATCCTATCACCCCCTTGTGTAAACTGTATCATGTTATGTTATCATATTATAAACCAAAAATGCGACGTGTAAAGATCAAATGATGATAGAAGTATTTCTTGGTAAGATGAAGTCTTTATGTTTCTTTGTCTTCAGAGTTTCTGTATATCGACAAAGCAAGTTTGATGATAGTGAGAGTGATCAAGATCTTTTCAATGACTTTCATCGATCGTAGCGCTTCACCTTTTGCTGAGAAATTTCTTCACTTTATGAAAGCTTGTGGGCGGAATTACTCTACTATCTTTTCTGTGAGGTTTTCTGAAACGGTTCAACTGTCTTAGCTACGTCTGGAAAACTGTACGGCTCTAACCTATTAGTGCGGGTAGTTATTCACTCCTTTTTCGGCTGGAAGCCCACGAATTTATTCGTGGGAGGAAAGCCGATTTGATCTTTGGATAAATGTGCAATATAATCAAAAGGTAGCCTTGCAAAATAAAACCAGAAACAAGTTGAAGATTCAGCACCTTTGCTACCACACAATAAAGGAGAAGCACGGACTTCATGCTAATCTCGTTATCCGTGTTATTGCTCGGATGGCTGAAGCAATCAAGAAGAAGCGAAATCATTTTTGTGTTATAACTGAAGGACTAAAGAGTTCTACATCAACATTGTGGTAAATAGAGAAGTCTCTTTTTCTTCCAAAAGTGGCAACGTCATAGGTGTTGATCGTGGTTTGCACAACATTGCTACTACCTCTAATGGATTGAAGTTTTCTGGCCATCAAGCCATGCATGTAAGAAGGTACTATCTGCGATTGCGGCGATCTCTGCATGCCCTGAAGCATCAGCCTCTGTGGTTAGGTGCAAGCTCACGACTGCAGTCGTAGGCGGTTGACTAAAAGTTTTCAAAAGCGCAGCCATCTGGCTGCGCTCATTGGCGGAATCTGCCTATTTTGAGAATCTTAGCGATATTCGCGTCTGGATCGATGAGTGGTTTTAATCTTGGCTGGGCACAGGTCATGATTGTGGTCACTCCAGGTCCGTGACCTGCGTATTTGCAGTCGCTGTGAATCACCACGCCTATCGTTGCTGCACCCTTTCTGTAACATCTACCGAAGGCGTTGTCATGGTCTTGGATGTAAACTACGTCTCCGAACCTTAAGCTATCCAGACCATATTCCTTCAGAGTCTTTTCATCGGCGGTCATTATGTCGTAATCACCCGTGCCCATACTCGTCGAGCCTATGCCCGAACCCATCAGGAACGGCGGTACGACGGCTACAACAGGTACGCACAACTCTTCGTTCTTCTCAACGATTCTCATCTTCTCCAAAAGATCAGGATCGATGTTATAGACAAAGACATCGGGATAATCCAGAAGTTTTAAGCCCTGCCCAAAGGCTTTGATCAAGATCTTGTCATCGAGTGTGAGTTTCTCAAGTACTTCATCGGCAAAGTCTATAAGAACATGCTCTGCTCCACCGTGATGACCTGTCACAACACCTTTTGCACCTTTCGCATCTCCTGTGACAACTCTTGCCTCATTTCCGATGCACGCGTAGAAGTTGTAACCTCTGTTCGGTCCAGAATCTCTCTTCTCTTGGTCTAAGATCGTGGAAACTCCAGGCTCTACGTGGTCTACTTCCCAACCAAAGGCGCAGTCTCCAACCTTCACGTTGTAGGTGATACCCCCAGTTCCTGGCAACATAAAAGGCTTCCCGTCGTGTGACACACTGTGCCTGCCAGAGTGCTCGGGTTTGACTATTGTACCTTGAACCGAGATCATTACGAGTCTCTCTTTGTTTGTTCTCATAGGAACACCTCCACCGATTATACTACCAGATCTGTTCGAAGATCGAAGCATTCTCTTTGGTATGATCTCTACTGGAGGTAGATCAATTGGTCGATCTGCTACTGCGCATCTATCATACTCTTTTGGATGCCTACGGTCCTCAAGGCTGGTGGCCAGCAGAGAGTTGGTTTGAAGTCGTAGTTGGAGTCATTCTAACTCAGAACACCTCCTGGAAGAACGTTGAAAGGGCGATATCAAATCTAAAGCGCAACGGCCTTTTGGAGCCTGAGAAACTTTTTGCACTCGCTGTCGAGAAGATGGCAGAGCTGATAAAACCGGCAGGCTTCTATAGGTTAAAAGCTCAGAGATTGAAAAATTTGATGAGCCTCTTGAGCACCTACAACTTTGATTTCGTCAATCTCTCAGAGAAGATCACAAGAGAAGAACTACTCTCAGTGAAAGGTGTTGGGAAGGAAAGTTGCGATTCAATTTTGCTCTACGCATTCAACAGACCAATCTTTGTTGTCGACAACTACACAAAACGAATTTTCAGCAGACTGGCGGTCGTGAAAGAGAAAGACGACTACGACAAAATTCAAGAACTTTTTCAGCTCATTCCACGAAAGGTTGAAATCTACAAAGAATACCACGCCTTGATAGTCAAACACGCAAAAGAGATCTGCAGCAAGAATAAACCAAAATGCCGATTATGCCCTATCAAAAGTGACTGTAACTACCACACTTAACCCCGTCAGGCTGCGCTAATCCGAAATATTGTGCAAAACAAAAGCGGCACGCAAGTGCCGCAAAGGAAAAATCAAAAAAGGTGAATCACAATCTGAAAACAGAGACTATTTCGGCTAACCTCTCTGCGATCTGAGCCATCTGTTGGCTTGTGCCGCTAAGCTGTGAAGCTCCTGAAGCTTGTTCTTTCATTGCCAAGTCTATTTCGCTTATACCAGTGGCTATCTCGGTGACGGCTTTTGTTGCGGTGTCCATCGCGCTGCTCATCTCTTCTGCCGCTGCACTCATTTCCTGTGAACCTGCTGCCAGATTTTCTATCATCCCAGTGATCTCTTTAACTTCTCTGAGTATATTCACCAGCTCATCGCCAACCACGACAGCTTGTTGAGACACGTCTGCAACCTTCTCGACGGTCTTGTTAGTCTCTTCATCCGCTTGCAATGCGCCTTCTTGTATCTGACTCAGGATCTGTCGTATCTTGTCTGTGGCTCTTTTGCTCTCTTCTGCAAGCTTTCTTATCTCGTCTGCCACTACAGCAAAGCCTCTCCCTGCTTCCCCTGCCCTCGCTGCCTCTATCGCTGCATTAAGTGCCAATAGATTTGTCTGCTCTGCTATCGAGTTTATCGTCTGTACTATCTCTCCTATGTTCTTTGCGTTTTCTGTTAAGTGAGCAACAGTCTTCTGTGTCTTTGCGACGCTGTCTTTTGCTTGATTTATCATGTCTGTTATTATCTTGACTGCTTGTTCTCCTTTGTCTGCCGCTGATTTCACTAAAGAAGCTTTCTCTGTCAATCCCTGTGCAGACTTTGACACATTCTGTGCACTGGCTGCCACTTCCTCTACACCGCTTGTCACTTCCTGTATTGAAGCAGATGTGTTCTGTGCAGATCTGCTGATTTCATCAACCTTTGCCGAGATCTCCTCTACAGAGGCAGAGAGTTCTTCAGACGTGGAAGCCAGCGACTGAGAGATCTTAGATGCACTTGAAGAATCCTCTCTGATCTTCAACATCGATTCTCTCAGCGATTGTTTCATCTTTCTCAGCGATTCAGAGATCCTTCCTATTTCGTCTTTAGAGTTGATCTCAAACTCAACGGTCAAGTCGCCGGTGGCAAGTTTCTCTATGACGGGTGCCAAAGACACAAGCGGCTTTGAAAGATAGTTCCTGGAGATGAAAATGCCAAAGATCAGTGCAACGACGATCGCCGCTGCCGATATTATCAAAAGCATTTGAACCAATCTGTTCGAATCAGCATAGAGAACCTTTTCGTACACTCCTGTGTTCAAGAGCCAGCCGTTGCTCAGTTTTGTGAAGATCACCGCCCTTTTGATCTTGTCAACCTCATAGCTTACGAAGGTCGTTTTTTGTTTAGAGTCTCTGGCTGTTTTGAACCAGCTTTCCGCAGAAAAATCCCTTCCGATGAGTTCTTTAACCGTGTGAAAGAGGGCTCTTCCCTGTGGGTTGAAGATGCTAACGAAGTAGCCTTCTTTGAGACCTTCCTGGACAAAATGAATCACCTTGTCGGTTTTCACAACCAGCGCAACAGCTCCAACAACCTTGCCATCGACTCTAACAGCCTTGGTGAAAGAAAAGACATCTGAGCCTGTGTCAGAATGTTTGTAAGGTTCTGTGAATAAGGCTCGGTCTGGATTCGTCATAGCCAGTTTGTACCAATCTCGTGTTCTTGGATCGTAGTTTGCCTGAGTCATCTGAACATTTCTCAAAAACTTGCCATCTTCAAATCCAACCTGAGCAAATTCGACATCTTCAAAACTCTTTTTGAGCTCGACGAGCAGCTGCAACAGATCTTTCTCGTTTTCTTGAGTGGGGTTTCTGTAATACTTCGCAACGTGTTGGTCTACGGCAAGAAAGTTAGCCAGTCGGACGTATCTGTCGAAGAACTCTTCAACGGCTTCTGCCTTTGTCAAGCACAAAGACTCTAATTTGTCCCTTGCTAACTTGTTGACTAAACCTTGCGACTCAAAGATTGAAAGTGCTGAGAGTACGATGAGTGGTATCACCGAACTAATGACCATGAGAACCAAGATCTTGCCTGCGACCTTCAGATTTTTCATGCAACCAACCCCCATTTTGAGAGTTTTTGCACTGATAATTATATTACACGCTTAGAGCGAAGAAGCCAAATAGCTATGGATGAATGTTTTAATCAGATATCTTTTATTCAAATGTTTATTCGCTCATAGCCACGACTATTTCTGCTGATCTGGTTGACAACTTCTTTGCCTTTGCTATGTGAAGATTGTACTTGTACTGCGCGGTAATGTAGAATATCAAGGTGGTACTTGCGAATCTTTCTCATTTGTGATATAAATAATTTTGCAGGCATAAGACTACGGAGAGGTGGCCGAGCGGTCTAAGGCGCACGCCTGGAGAGCGTGTGGTGGGCAAAACCCACCCGTGGGTTCAAATCCCACCCTCTCCGCCAAAGGTACCGGGACAGAAGTCCCGGTTTTTCGGTAGAGGTGATCTTCATGCAAGAGGTCATTGAGAAGCTTAAGCCTGTTGTAGAAGAGATGCTCAGCAACATAGGACTTGAGTTGTTTGAAATTTCTTTTAGACGCCAGAAGGGTAACTGGGTGCTGAAGGTTGTGATTGACGATCCCGAAGGTTATGTGAGCGTTCAACAGTGTGAGCAGGTTTCAAAGCAGTTGGGTGATTATCTTGATCTGTACGATTTGATAGAGCACAGTTATCTTTTAGAGGTCTCTTCACCAGGACTTGATAGACCTATGAGAGGTGTAGAGGACTACAAAAGGTTTGTCGGTAGATTGGCAAAGTTTTGGCTAAAGGATGGCAGATTTGTGATGGGTCATATAAAGCAGGCAGATGAATCAAAGGTTGTCATACAGACTCAACAAGGAGAAATCTCTTTCGAGCCAGGAGAAGTGAAAAAAAGTAAGCTTGAAGTTGAATTTTGAGGAGGTGGCGCTATGAATCTCGGATTGTTGGATGCACTTGACCAGCTCGAAGAAGAAAAAGGTATACCAAAGGATGAGATCATACAGATACTCGAAAAGGCTCTTGTCAGCGCGTACAAGAAAAATTTCGGCAGTGCCAAGAACGTGGACGTCAGAATAGATAGAATGACAGGTGATATTCAACTGTTTCAGGTCTTTGACGTGGTTGAAAGAGTAGAAGACCCGTTGACACAGATTTCTTTAGACGAAGCTAAGAAATCAGACCCATTGGCTGATGTTGGAAAAAAGATCTACAAAAAGATGAGCGTGAAAAACTTTGGAAGAATAGCTGCGCAGACTGCAAAGCAGGTGCTCATTCAGAGGATCAGAGAACTTGAGAAGGAAAGACAGTACGAACACTATTCGGGTCTTGCCGGCAGTGTTGTCACGGCCGAGGTCATAAGAGTTACTGCAGACTGGGCTGATGTCAGGGTGGGAAAGATAGAAACAAGACTTCCAAAAAAGGAATGGATCGACAATGAGATTATTAAACCAGGTGACTTGATAAAGGTCTATGTGGGAAACGTTTTGAAAGACAAAAAGGGACCGAAGATCCTTGTGAGCAGGGCATTACCGGAGTTTGTAGCAGGTTTGTTAAAACTTGAGGTTCCTGAGGTTGAAAATGGTATAGTACAGATTAAGGCGATTGCGAGGGAACCTGGTGTGAGAACAAAGATCGCGGTGATCTCTACAAACCCACAGGTCGATCCTGTCGGAGCTTGCATTGGAGAAGGAGGCAGCCGTATAGTGGCGATTCTCAAAGAACTCAAAGGAGAAAAGGTCGACATCTTCAGATGGTCTGAAGATCCAAGACAACTCATTGCCAACGCACTTGCTCCGGCTTCGGCGACCAATGTGGAGATACTTGATTACGAGAGAAAAGCCGCTCGCGTCTTGGTACCACCAACACAACTTTCGTTGGCGATAGGTAAGGGTGGCCAGAATGCTCGACTCGCAGTCAAACTGACTGGATGGAAGATAGACATAAAACCAGTAATGAATTTGTGAGAGGAGGATTTAGGTGATCTACGAATCTCTGAGAAAAGAGCTTCGTTCGAAGAAGTATAGAATGACCGCTCAAAGAGAGATAGTTTTGAAGATCTTCGCAGAATCTGGTGAAAAACACCTTGGTGCTGAGGATGTATACAGAAGACTGATGGAAAAAAGATACAGAATCAGTAAAGCCACCGTCTACAGAACCGTAGAACTTCTCTCAAAACTTGGTTTTCTTCGAAGACTCGAGTTCGGTGAAGGAGTTTACAGATACGAACTTGCAACACCTGAATCTGAAACACTCCACCAACATATAATTTGCAAGACATGCGGAGAGATTGTTGAAATCGATGAAAGAACTGTGAAAGATCTTGTCAAGAGTGTTGAGGAAAAGACGGGTTATCTGATAAACGACTACGATATAAAGTTCTACGGTTTGTGTCCAAAGTGCCAGAAGAGAAAGAGCATTAATGCTGAGAACATGGCATAACCGAATAGTCCCAAGGACAAGGTAGGAAGATTCGCAGTAAGCTCTATCATCCTGTTCAAGATGAAGATGAAGGGTGTTGCGCCAATCAAAGCAACCTGAGCGAGTTTCTCGAATCCCACACCTTTGAGCAACATTGATACAAAACCTGCCCAAAGTGTTGGGGTCACGAGAAAGGTAGCTGGGATACTCGTCAGCGGTGCGAGCAGATTGATCGTCGAGAAGAGGCTTAGGAACGGTGCAACACCCATGAAAGCTGCCAACGAAACGAGTAAACTTTGAAAGAGCCTCTTCTGGGTTTTAATTCTTTCATAGAGGATCAATATCGAAGTTGTAGCAGAGTAGCTCATCAGAAACGAGGGTGAGAGGATCGAGTAAGGTTCGATAAGAAGATTCATCGTTCCAACCAACCCAATCACGTTGAGTGGTTCTATCGGGTAATCAACGATCTTGAAGAAATTCCAGATGATCAACATCATCGATGCCCTGAAGGCTGAAGGAGTTGGACCAGTGGAGAGGGCAAAGAGTAAGGCGATCAGGCTGCTTATACTTCTTCTGAGGAAAAATCTGTAGGTGAAGAAACTCACCAGAACTTCACAAAATGTGTAGATTATACCTACATGAAGACCAGAAACGGCAAACAAATGTGCAAGACCGCTATTTCTCAGTTGTTCAGAGTCTGCTGCATCGAACTCTCCATCGCTGAATAAAAGACCGTTCACGATCTTTCCAGTGTTACCAAGTGTTTGAACTGTAAATTGTTTGTTGGCTTCTTTCATCTCTTGTAGTGACGAGAGAACTTTTGAAAAACCACTCAGGCTTTGTTCGACACCTGCACAGAAAATGGGTTCAACTGTGTAGACTGGATAACGAAAGGCTTTTGAAAGCCTACCAAAGATGTAGACCTGTTGTCCTGCTTTCAATTCCTTTGAATTCACCCTAACTTGATGGTTTGAAGATCGCCAACCATTTTTTGTGAGGACTCTTACATTCGTGATGATCACGTAATTTGACTTCTTCATACTGACCAATCCAACGAGTTCCACCTGCTTGTTCTCGATCGTTGCCGTTCCAAGAAGTGCGCCTAAGATAACGCAGAAACCGTAGATTTTGAAATGAGTACCCTTGAGAAAAAGAAAAGGTAGAAAAAATGCGACGACTAAAAAGACTGGGGTGAGCAAAACCCCAGTCGAAAGGCCCAAAAATGTGATGAGCCAGAAATACCTCATGCACCAAATTTTTCAAGTCTCAGAGCATGTGCGAGCATTAAGGACATAGCATCTACTGCATAGATGGTTCCTATACTTCCTTTTGCACATTCGAATTCATCAAATGACTTACTTAAACCCTTTCTTGTGAAAGGTGAACAGATCATGAATGGAACTGGATGCCAACTGTGAGATTTCAACGCTGCAGGTGTGGAATGATCACCCGTGACAACGAGTACATCTGGTTTTAGCGATAGTATCTGCGGTATGATCTTGTCTACTTCTTCGATGACATGAACCTTTGAATCGAAATCCCCATCCTCTCCGTATGAATCAGTCTTCTTAACGTGGAAATAGAAGAAATCATAGTCTTTCCAGATCTCCTCAAGAGTTTTGACCTCATCTTGAATCGTTGAGCCAGTCTCTATGACCTCCATACCAACCAATTTCGCGATGCCTTTGTACATTGGGTATGTGGCGATTGCTGCTGCACGCAGTTTGTACACCTGCGGAAATTGAGGCAGCCTTGGGTACTTGGAAAAGCCTCTGATCAGGGCAAAGTTCATCTTTGGTTCATCCTGAAGAACTATGGCGATCTCTTTCATCAGTTGGTTTACTACCTCTGAGGTTCTTTTTGCTTCAGAAGCCAATGGCTCGGTGAAAAGAATTGGTTTTCCTTCCTTCTGAGGGTCGGCATCGCTCAGTCGGTCGTCGAGTCCTTCACCAGTCAGCTTGACTACAAATCGATGTTCCTTTCCTGCGTAGAAGGTTATCTTAACGTTGTTTATCTCTTTGATGGAATTAGCGAGTTTTTCAACGACCTTTGAACTTTCCTCTGTAGATGGTCTGCCAGCCCTTCTGTCGACTATGATGCCGTCCTTGACAGTTGCAAAGTTGGCTCTTGCAACGACATCCTTTTCATCCACAGGCACATTTGAGCCGAGTGCCTCGAGAATTCCTCTTCCAATCTGGTATTTCACAGGATCATAGCCAAAGAGTGCCAAGTGTCCTGGTCCGCTCCCTGGAGTAATACCTGCCAAAACGGGAATTGTCTGTCCGAGATCAGATTGGGTGGCGAGGTTATCGAGATTGGGCGTCTTTGCTTGCTGTAATGGAGTCTTGCCGTCTTTGGGCAAATCACCTATTCCATCCATGACCAGAAGAACGATCTTCGTCTGCGCAGGCTGTACGATCTCCTTGAGAAGTTCTTGTCTGTCGTAATTCACCTACATCACCTCCACTGCATGCGGAAAATTGTATAGAGATCTTTCAAAAGACCATCTTCGATCTCTTTTGGAACTTCCATCGATAGGGCTTTCAGAAGTTCTATGAAAAGATCGCTTCCTTTTTCTGGGTTCAAATCCAGATCTTCGAAAGAAAAACTCTCCTCTTCGATTCGAGAGACTCTCTTTGCGAATTCCCAGTGATATTCTTGTAAGTCTGGAACAACTTCTTGCAGAAAAGTAGGCAGATCGAAATGACCGTTTGACTTTATGTGAAACAAAACCCTCGTCAAGCCAATCGCTACTGCGAGCATTATGCCACTTCCATAGAGCGCGACGGCAGTTTTTGTCACATTCTTTTCAATCTCTATAGGATCTCTTGCAGTTGCGAGCATCACAGCTACTAAGATTTCTAACCAACGAATCGTGTCGGTTGAAGTATCTTGTGAAGGTATAAGACCTTGCCGCAGAATCTCGATTCGTTCACCGTCACGAATAAAATGAGCCAATCTTTGAACGTCTATCTGAGAACCAATCATAGATGACCTTACAGTTTTCACTTTTTCTTTCATGAAATCTGGCACGACTATCGAACCATCCCATTGTCTTAGGAATGAAATCAGATCGTCTATTCTGGTTCTGTAATCTTGTGAGAGATTCTTTGAAAGGGACAATGCTTCGTCTTTATCAACAAAGAAGGTTAGAAGAACTTGGTTGAAGAGCACAGATTGTTCATCACTGAGTTGTTTGGTTTTGTCTATGATTTCTTTTGCCTCTTCATAAAAACCAAGCCTTCTGAGCGTGAGTGCATATTCATTCAAGAAAGAGGGATTCTCCGGTTCTTTGTCAACAAGTTTTTTCAGAAGATTGAGTGCTTCGAAGTGTTTTCCTACTTTGGAAAGGGTGTAACTCAAGTTAAAAATAGCAGCAGAATCATTTGGTGTAAGGTTCAAGGCTTTTCTGAAAGCTTTTTCTGCGTGTTCGAATCTCTGCAAGATATTACAAGCAACACCAAGTCTTGAATAAGCCTGAGAGAACTCAGAATCCAGCTGTGTGATCACTTGGTAAAAATCGCAAGCTTGACGTATCTCTCCCATCTCCATATAACAATCACCAATTCTCAAAAGCGGCAAAAGAAAGGTTTTCTCAAGCTCGAAGGCTCTTTGATACTGCATTATGGCATCTTCGAACTCTTTCTTAGCCATCAGAATGTTTCCAAGCTCATAGTAACCGAGTGCAAAGTTCTGATTCTTTGCCACGCTCGATCTGATCAAAATTTCAGCGGCTTCGTAGTCCTTCAGCTTCGCTGCGATCAAACCTCTGAAAAAGTCGTATCTGTAGTCCTTGATCAATCTACCTGCCTTTTCTAACCATTCTTCTGCATCTTTCAGATCGTCGTTGTTCAGTGCCATCTTCACCTTTTCATAGTAGAAGTAGACTAAATAGGATTCGTGGTAAGGATCCTTTGAGATTTCATATTGCGCTTCAAGTCCACGAATGACAACATCGATCGGTATTTGATTCGTATCGACGATGGTTGGGAAGTCATCTACGAGCACTGGTAGCTTGACTGGAAGATTTGACTTTTTCGCTTTTTCTGGGTCAAGTGGTAGATAAACGATCGCCTTGATGATCTTCGACCTCCTCGGGACTTTCAAAACTGAGTCTTCCAAACTTTCCCTGGGCTATCGAGTTGAAGAAATTCACCAAAGCCCTCTCAGTATCGGGTAAACCACCTTTGATGAGCATCTTTCGTTCCAATGCGTATCCTTCGAGAAATTTCTGCAGATCACTTCCTTGGATCTTCATGAGGCGAGCGTATATTTCAAAAGCCTTTTGCATAATTTGTGGCGGAACCATATCCACCGTCAAACTCCCAACTAAAAGTAGTTTTGCTGCTAACTCTTTACTCCAAAGCTTTGGCAAAAGAAGTCCAGGGGTATCGAGAACCCTGAATCTATCGGTGACGGAAAACCATTGTAGTCCTTTTGTTATACCTGGCATCGCCCCAACTCGAGCAGATCGGCTGCCCTTGAGTTTGTTTATCAAGGTTGATTTCCCAACATTTGGAACGCCGACTACCATGATTAAACCATTCTTCTGAACGTGCTGACCGACAAACTCAACAATTTCATCGGTGCTGGTGCTTTTTTCAAGGACAAAAACACGCTGTCCCAGTTTTTCAAAGAAATCTTTCCATCGACTTGTTACTTCAGGGTCAGCCAAATCTGATTTTCCCATGATGATTACGTTTTTCTTTGCCTTTATGGGTTGATGGGTGTAAGCATGTGTGGCAGTAGGGGCTCTCGCATCCAAGAGCTCGACGACCAAATCTATGTACTTTCTGATCTCTTCGATCGTCCTCGATGCTTTAGCCATGTGCCCTGGGTACCACACGGACAAACCTCCTTAAAGATTGTATACCAACATCTGTTTTTTCGCACTCAGATGATAGAATTAGCACGGAGGGATTTCCGTGAGGGTTTTGGGGTTGATCTTGGCTGGTGGGCAAAGTGAGGCGCTCGGTCCTTTAGTTTCAAAAAGGGCAAGTGCAGCATTACCAGTCTTCGGTAAATACCGCGCAATCGATTTCACTTTGAGCAACATGGTCAATGCCGGCATCAGGAAAGTTGGGGTTCTGACGCAGTACAACCCCAGAAGTTTGATGGACCATCTTGGTTCTGGCAAAGAATGGGACTTGGATAGAAAAAACGGAGGTTTGTTCATGTTGCAGCCATATGTCAGTCAGGAGGGTTATTATTGGTACAAGGGAACAGCAGATGCCATCTTTCAGAACATGACATTACTCAGAAGAGGCGAAGAAGATTACGTACTCATAGGTTCAGGCGATCACATATACAAGATAGACTTTTCGCAGGTCTTTGATTTTCATCTGTCAAATGGAGCGGACATAACGCTTTTAGTGAAAGAGCTGGATGAAAGCTACAATCTATCACAGTATGGAATTGTCGAGTTGGCAGGCAATAGAATCGTGAGTATCGTAGAGAAACCCCAAGAACCGAAAACAAAGATTGGTTTTCTGGGAATTTACTTCATGAACAAGTATCTGCTCATGGAACTCTTGTACAACTATGTCACAAAAGGTGAAGTAGACCTTCTGAACATCGTTATCTCACAACTCGATAGACTCAAAGTTTGTGGTTATATGTTCGGTGGTTACTGGAGAAACGTGAAAAAGGGTATCTCGGAGTACTATCGCATAAACATGGATGGTTTGAAGAAAGAGATACGTGAAGAACTTTTTTACAGGCATGGTAAGATCTATACAAAATTGAAGGACTTTCCACCTCCCAAGATTGGAGGAACCGCTCTCGTCAAGAACTGCATAGTCTCAGATGGCTGTGTCGTCAACGGCACAGTTGAGAACTCGATATTGTTCAGGGGGGTCTTTGTGAAGGCAGGAGCCATCGTGGAGAACTCTGTCATCATGCAGGATACAGTCATTGAAGAGGGTGCGGTCGTGAGGAATGCCATACTCGACAAAGAGGTTTTGATAAGACAAGAATCCCGCTTAGTTGGAAGAGACTCGATAGCTGTTCTTGAAAAAAGAGCAGTCCTGTGAGGTGGTTCGAATGAGACGGGTACTCGCTCTGATTTTGGCTGGAGGTCATGGCAAGAGGTTGGGAGTTCTGACAGAGAAAATTGCAAAGCCGGCTGTTCCATTCGGTGGAAAGTACAGGTTGATCGACTTCACTCTGAGTAACTGTGTCAACTCTGGGATATATCAAGTAGGAGTTTTGACGCAGTATCGTCCACACCTGCTGAACAATCACATCAACATAGGAAGACCGTGGGACTTGGACAGGAAGAAGGGGGGAATAACGATACTGCCTCCCTACCTTGGTGGTGTCTCAGGTTGGTACAAAGGCACTGCAAATGCGGTCTATCAAAATATTGAGTATGTCGATTCAGCTAATCCTGATTTTGTTCTAATTCTGTCGGGTGATCATGTCTATGCAATGGATTACAACGACATCATAGATTTTCACATACTCAAAGGTGCAGAGGGCACCATAGCCTGTATGGAGGTTCCCATAGAAGAGGCAAGCAGATTTGGCATCATGATAACGGATTTGGAGGCGAAGATAATCGATTTCGAAGAAAAGCCGGCAAGACCACGTTCTAATCTGGCTTCACTTGGTATCTATGTCTTCAACTGGAATTTCCTGAAAGAATACCTGACGAAAGACGAAAACGATGGATCGAGTACTCATGACTTTGGTCACGATGTGATACCAAGAATGATAGATGAAAGCAGGAGGATATACGCCTATAGATTCAGTGGATACTGGCGAGATGTTGGTACGATAAGATCTTACTGGGAGAGCAATTTGGAGCTCACCAGACCTATTCCACCCTTGAATCTTTACGATCGACACTGGCGTTTTTATACCCAAACCGAGGAGATGCCGCCTGCTTATTGTGCACCAACATCGAAGATTGTCAATTCAGTCGTCAGTGAAGGTTGTGAGATTCATGGTACAGTTGAGAACAGTGTGATCTTTCAAGGTGTGCGCATAGGTGAAAATACCGTTGTAAGAAACAGTGTTGTCATGACTGCTACGAACATCGGTAGAGATTGTCTGATCTCTGAGAGTGTGATCGCAGAGCGTGTTAACATAGGTGATCGAGTGATAATTGGTCAAGGCGAGCCTGCTCCAAGTGAGTTAGACAAAGAAGTGTACAACGACCGAATAACTGTTGTGGGTATGTACTCGAGGATACCAGATGGTCTTCTTGTTGGTAAAAACTGTGTCATCGGGATCGGTGTCACTGAAAAAGACTTCACTTCCAACGTTCTCCATTCAGGTGGTTATGTGCTCGGTAAGGAGTGAAAGGCTTTGGACTTTTACTTTGTAAAGTATCGTCTTAAGAGTCGTGTGACAGCCGAGGAAGGTATAGGCTTCTTTTTTGGAAAGGCAAATGAAGAGCCTGAATACGACCTTTTGGTCTTGCCGAGTAGACATGCGAATTACCTGAGCATAGATCTTTCTTTGGAATACACCAGCTTCTTGAAGTTGTTCAACGAGGTTAAGAACAGAGTATTCGCACAGATTCCTGAGAGTTCTGACCTGTCTCGGGAGTTTCTCACTTATCTGAGGAACTATGTTAGCAGAAAGGGCTCTCAAATCTTTGGGGCAGAAATAACTGCGGCAGTAAGGGATAACGATGCCGATCTTGTTCAGTACATCATCTCGGAAATCTTCAAAGAGTGGGCGCCGAAGATCGAAATTACTGTTGACTTCAAGCAAGTGAGCTATGAGGAAATATCGGCTGAGAATTTCATGCAACTGTGGGAAGAATTCGACGATGAAGGACTGGCTGAGGCAATAAAAAGACCCGATGTAGCAGATCTACCAGAAATCTTCCCGCTCGTTGATCCCATCAGAGGAAGAACACTTGCAGAATTCGATCTTGGTGATCAGTTGTTCTTTGTTGTGCTGAATGTTAAAAAGCCAGAGAACCTTGAGAGGTTGAAAGCCCTCTATCCCAAACACTTCACAGAGAAAGGGAATGTTCTACCGCTTGCAGGGACTCTTTTGGGGAAAGAATTGCTGAAGGGAAAGAGAAGGGAGTATTTCTTGGTAAAGGTCGATATAGGCGAGGGGATGATAGGAAGAGGCATTGTGCCAAAGTCTGTGAGGATAATGTCAGAGATGAACAGATATCAAGAGAAAGTCGATTCGATTCAGCAAAGAAAATGGGATGAAAAGATTGCCGAGATGGTCAAAGAAGGTAGTCAAGAGAAGGAAAAGAAGTTCGAACAGCACCAGATGAGAGCACCAAGGGAGAGTCACAAATCTGATTTTCTCTTGGCTTTCTTGATGAGTTTGATGCTTCTGGGAATTGTACTGATCGTCTCGTATTTCTTCATGGAATTTTAGATCTTTTCTGTGAAAATCATGTCAACCAAGGAACATAGGACTGTAAAAGGATTTCTGATACTCGATGTAGTAGTCGGTTTGTTGTTGATCAGTCTTGTTGCTGCCTTGGTTTTTTCGTTTGTATCGAATCAGAAGAATCTTTTGAACAAGGCATACGAGATGGATTTGGCGAGACGTACCGCTGTGAATCTCTTGGTGAGAAGGTTGGTCAAAGCGGAAGAAGATGTTGTGCAGATGAATGGTTTTGAAATAAGATGCACAAATGATACAATCGATTTGAAGTCAAGCGAAAAAGTCTACAGGTATGGAGTCGGAGATGATACGAATTGATACTCAGAGCATCAGTTGGTACCCTCTGCAAGCTGGGGATGCACGCGGGAAGTAAGCTGGAACTTTCGACAGCATATTTGATGCTCGATGGAAGGTGTCAGTTCAACTGTCTGTACTGCACTCATGCCCTCTCTTCTCGGAGTGACCAAAGATTTTTGAGTCGCGTAACGTGGAAAGAGACCGAACCTGACAAACTGGTTGAATCACTGAAAAATAGCGATTTCAAGAGAATATGCGTCCAAACAGTTTCCTACAAAGGTTATCGAAAGGATCTTTGCGACCTCATAGTTTTACTGTCCAAAATCAACAAACCAATATCTGTTTCGGTGAGGCCAACTGATTTTGAGGAAGTCAAAGGTTATTTTGATTTAGGTGCTGACAGAGTTGGAATAGCTATCGACGTTCCAACAGAGAGGCTTTTCAAAAGGATCAGAGGTGGCAATTTCCGAAAATTCACAGAGCTTATAGAAAACTCTTCAAGAGTCTTTGCGGGAAGAATATCGACACACATAATCGTTGGTCTGGGTGAGACCGACTTTGAAATAGTCGATACGATGAAGAAGATGTATGAGCTCAACGTTCAAGTTGGTCTTTTTGCCTTCACTCCGATTAGAGGTACGACACTTTACCGGATGCAGAAGCCATCCCTCCAAAGGTACAGGAGGATACAGTTGGCTCGCTATTTCATATTCTCTGGTAGATCTGATCTGATTGTCTTAGATGGAGATTGGATTGTTGGCTTTAAGGAAATCCCTCATGATGCACTTAAAGCCTTTCTGACGAGTGGCTGTCCAGACTGTTCGCGCCCGTATTACAGTGAACAACCTGGTCAACCGCTTTACAACATACATTCTGCAGAACTGCTTTCAAATATCGATTTGATGCGGGAGGTGAAATAGTGAGGTTGCTGAGTTTCAGAGGTGGTATTCATCCACCGGAGAAAAAGGAACTTGCCAAAGAATCAAAGTTGATCTACATCGATCCACCGGAGACCGTCTATGTTTTTCTGTCCAATCACGCTGGAGCACCTGCAAAGTGTTTGGTCAAGGAGAACGACTCGGTGAAAACAGGGCAGGTTATTGGGGAACCAGGAGGTTTTATCTCGGCATACCTTCATTCCCCTGTGACCGGTGTTGTGAAGAAGATCGACAAGATCTACCATCCGATACAAGGTCGTCCAATGGAGACGGTGGTGATTGAGAGAACCTCACAAGACGAATGGCAGTACTTAGAGCATCCAGATTGGGAAAACCTTTCAAAAGAGCAGTTGCTCGAAGTTGTTAAGAAGGCAGGTATAGTCGGACTTGGGGGTGCGATGTTCCCCACCCACATTAAGCTGAATCCACCGGCGAACAAGAAGATCGACACCTTCATAGTGAATGCAGCTGAGTGTGAGCCTTATCTGACGGTGGATTACAGACTGATGCTTGAAAGATACCATGATCTCATACTTGGAATAAAGATAGTGATGAAAATACTTCAGGTTCAAAAGGCGTACATAGGCATTGAATCGAATAAAACAGATGTCTTTAACCAACTGAAATCTGCTCTGGACTCTGAGGAAATAGAGCTCAAACTCCTCAAGACCAAGTATCCACAAGGTGCTGAGAAACAGTTGATATACGCTATCACCGGTAGGAAGGTACCAGTTGGTGGCCTTCCTATGGACGTTGGTGTAGTAGTTCAAAATGTTCAGACTGTCATTGCCATAAAGGAAGCCGTCGTCGATAGAAAACCTCTCATTCAGAGAGCGATAACGGTGAGTGGTGAAGGTGTGAACAAGCCTGTGAATTTGATTGCGAGAATCGGCACGAAGATCGAAGAGCTGCTGCAACATGCTGGTGGACTGAAAGAAGAAACAGAGAGAGTGATCCTTGGTGGACCAATGACGGGCATAGCGATAAACAGAGTTGATATACCCATAATGAAAGGAACGAGTGGCATAACGGCTCTACTGAAAGAAAAAGAGTATACCCAGAAAGCCTGTATCAGGTGTACGAAATGTGTTGTTGTCTGTCCAATGGACTTACAACCTTATCTTCTCTATCTGCTCGCAAACAAGAGAAAATATGATGAGGCAGTCGAAGAGGGACTTTTGAGTTGCATCGAATGTGGTTCATGTGCTTACGTGTGTCCGTCGAAGATAGATCACGTCAGGGCTATAAAACTTGCCAAGAAGGTCTACCAAGCATTGAGAGGTGGTAAGAAATGAAACTCGTCGTCAAAGATGCCCCACACCTCAGAAGCGATGATTCTGTGAGAAAGATAATGATCGATGTTCTGATCGCGTTGGCTCCAGCCATTGCAGGTGCGGCACTGTTCTTTGGTTGGTACGCTTTGTTTTTGTGTATCTTTGGTGCTGTTGTTGCTGAACTAATCGAGTGGTTCATAGTGAGAGTTCTGAGAAACCAGAAAGAATTCAAGCCAGACTTCAGTGCCGCGGTGACAGGAGCTCTGCTCGCGATGAACCTGCCTCCAACGGCACCGTGGTGGCTTTTACTCATAGGTTTGCTGGTTGCCATAGGTGTTGCAAAACACGCTTTCGGTGGAATTGGTCAAAATATCTTCAATCCCGCACTCGTTGGCAGGGTTTTTCTCTTGATCTCTTTTCCAACTCTCATGACCAAATGGATTAATCCGATGATGAATTTTTCTCGTTCTCCCTGGGATGTAATGACTTCAGCAACGCCTCTTGGTGTTCTGAAGCAGCAAGGATTTTCCAGAGCCATAGACACCTTCAGTTACACTGATCTGTTCATGGGTAACATCGGCGGGTGCATAGGCGAAACGAGTGCACTGCTCTTGATCATAGGCTTCATCTATTTGCTGTACAAAGGAAGAGTCAGCCCCATTATTCCTCTGTCGTACATAGGCACTGTTTTTCTGTTCTCTGGTTTGTTCTACTTTGTGAACGCGCAGAGATTTGGAACACCTCTTTATCACGTTCTCAGTGGGGGTTTGTTCCTTGGGGCTCTGTTCATGGCTACGGATATGGTTACAAGTCCTATGACTTTGAAAGGTCAGGCTGTCTTCGGCGTTGGATGTGGTCTTGTGACAATGATAATCAGATATTTTGCGGGTTATCCAGAGGGAGTTTCGTTGGCAATACTTTTGATGAATTCGGTGACTCCACTCATAGATCGCGTCTTCAAACCTAAGGTCTTCGGAGAGGTGAAAACATGAGAGAACACACAAAGATGGGCTTTATCTTGCTCATTTACTGTGCGATAGCTGGTTTTTCACTTGGCTTGGTCTATACAATAACGAAAGATAAGATAGCGATCACTGAACTTGGAAAGAAATTCGAGGCGATAGAGAGAGTACTCAAAGATGAAAACGGTCGCTATATCGTACCAATCGAAACAGTTAAGAGTACTGTTGCAAGAGCTAAAGACGAATCTCAGGTTATCTTTGAAGATCGAAATGGCAAAGTTTACTCACCGGTGTATCAATTTGGATCCGATATGGGCAACGTCTATGTCTTGAGTGGCTCTGCAATAGGTTACGGCGGAGCTGTCTCTGTTGTTGCAAGCTTTGTCAAAAAGCCGGAAGGTTTCATGTTGTTCTCGATCAGCGTGACAGATTTTTCTCAAGAAACACCTGGTCTCGGTGCGAAGATACAGGAGGAGGAAATTCAGAAAAGATTCTACCCAATGGAACCATCTTCGCTTGAAAATGGTGTGAGAGTTGATAAAGATGCCAACATGACTGGCGCAACCGTTGAAGAAGCAAAGGCGAAAGGCGTGGCTAAGGTGAGCGATGTGATGACTGGTGCAACAATCACACCAAGGGCAGTCGCAAATGCGATCAACGCGATGCTTTCTTATTTAAAGTCGGGGGTGAAATGAAATGAGTTCACTGAAGGAATTCACAAAAGGCTTTTTCAAGGAAAACCCCACCTATGTGCAAGTGCTCGGAATGTGTCCAACATTAGCAGTTACGACCAATGCCATAAATGGACTCGGAATGGGTCTCGCAGCCACGAGTGTTTTAGCACTCTCAAACATTGCGATTTCTTCGATCAGAAAAAGTGTGCCAAAAAACTTGAGAATACCAATCTTCATAACGCTCATAGCAACTTTTGTCACAATACTCGATCTTTTGATGCATGCATTCATCTATGATCTGTGGAAGACGCTGGGGCTTTTCATCCCTCTCATTGTGGTGAACTGTATAATAATGGGGCGTGCAGAGGCTTTTGCTTCGAAGAACGGTATATGGGCTTCATTTTTAGACGGTCTTGGAGTTGGACTTGGTTTCACCGGTTCTTTGGTGCTCTTGGGGAGTATTAGAGAACTATTGGGAAACGGGACTATTTTTGGCATTCAGCTTTGGGGTAAAGCCTTCAATGTTTTCGTTATGATACTACCACCTGGTGGGTACATGACACTTGGACTTCTGGCTGCATTGTTCGCTTTCGTAGGTTTGAAGCGTAAGCAGAGAGGTGAGCAGAAATGAGAGTCTTCCTCATACTCTTTTCTGCACTATTGGTGAACAACTATGTTTTCATAAGATTTCTTGGAATCTGTCCATTCCTTGGCGTTTCAAAAAAGATGGACACTGCAGTTGGAATGGGCTTTGCCGCCACCTTTGTGCTTGTGATGTCTTCAGTGATCACCTGGTTCGTCAACAAATTGCTCATCGCTTTGGGTGTACAGTTTCTGCAGATTGTCACCTTCATACTCGTCATAGCTACCTTTGTTCAGTTTGTCGAATTCTTTCTCAAAAAGAACAGCCCCGGTCTGTATGAGGCACTCGGAATATACCTACCTCTGATCACGACCAACTGTATCATTCTCGGTGTTGCAATCTTGAATGCACAGGCGAATTACTCTTTGCTTGAAGCAGTTTTTCATGCACTCGGTGCTGGAATAGGATTTCTGCTTGCTTTAGTCATCTTTGCAGGCATTAGAGAGAGGCTTGAACTTTACGAGATGCCTAAACCGTTCGAAGGACTTCCCATTGCTCTGATACTCGCTTCAATTATCTCGATGGCGTTCATGGGTTTCCAAGGCTTGATAAAGATGTGAGGTGATAGAATGACCATTGTTTATTCAACTGTTTTGTTGGGTATTCTCGGTTTTGCCTTTGGTACATTTCTCGCTTACTCTGCCAAAAAGTTCGAAGTAAAGGAAGATCCAAGGGTGGAGATGATAAAAGAGGTTCTTTCAGGTGCTAACTGTGGTGCATGTGGTTATGCAGGGTGTGAAGCTTATGCAAAAGCAGTAGTCACCGGCAAGGCAACCTTCGACATGTGTATACCCGGAAGGCCCTCTGGTGTGGCAGACAAGATAAAGGAGATCATGCAAAAGAATGCTCCCAATTGAGATCTTTGCGCTTTCTTATTTTGGTAAATTTTCATTAGAGGAGATTGAGAATCTCACAAAGTCACACAGTTCGATCTCAGAGCTTTTAAAATCTGAGTTCATGGGGTTCAACGAGCGCTTCAAAGCACACTATGATGAGAATTTCGTTGAAGAGCAGAAAAGAAAGGTTAAACAGCTCGATGTAAAGCTCGTGACTTTCTGGGATGAAGATTATCCAAAGTTGCTCAGAAACTCTATCGCGCCACCTGCGGTTCTTTTTTGTTTAGGCGATATTGATCTTCTAAACGAAAACTGTGTGGCTGTTGTCGGAACCAGGAAAATAACAAGTTATGGAAAGGTTGTGACAAAGAGAATTGTGACTGATCTTGTGAAGGCAGGTCTTGTTGTCGTGAGTGGAATGGCTTTGGGCGTGGACAGTGAGGTACATCGAACAGTTCTCGAAAACGATGGAAAGACCGTTGCGGTACTCGGCACTGGTGTCGATGTGTGCTATCCATCCTCTAACAGACAAATCTACGAGAGGATACTGAGAAGTGGCTGTGTGATCAGTGAGTATCCACTTGGTACAAAGGCTGCAAAACAAAACTTCCCTGCTCGGAACAGGATTATCGCAGGCGTTTGCAGAGCAACGATAGTCACCGAAGCTCCAATCGACAGCGGTGCTTTGATCACGGCGAGAATGGCTGCCGAGATGGGTAGAGATGTTTTTGCAGTTCCAGGAGATATAGACAGAGTCATGAGTGAAGGTTGTAATTGGCTTTTGAAGATGGGTGCAATTCCTTTGACAGATTCTTCTCAGATATTAGAGTACTACGGTGTGAATCTTCGAAAAGATCAGACAAGAGACGAATTCCTTCAACTTTTCACAGATGGTCCTCTTTTAGCTGAAGAGATAGCCGAGAGATTGAAGATGGACCTTTCACAAGTTCTTTCGAAGCTGACAGAGTACGAACTGAGTGGTTCCGTGGTGAAGTTACCCACGGGACATTATAATAAACTTTAAGGAGGGAGTCTCGTGAAGATACTCGTTGTGAACTGCGGAAGTTCATCGGTGAAGTACCAATTCATCGATATGCAAAATGAAAAGGTGCTCTGCAAAGGTCTTGCCGAGAGAGTCGGCATCGAGGGTAGCAGAATTGTTCATCGAGTGAACGCCGATAAACACGTTATTGAAAAGCCCATGAAGGACCACGAGGAAGCTTTGAAGTTGATATTGGAAGTTTTGCTTGATCCTGAAATTGGTGTGATAAAGGATCTTTCAGAGATAACTGCCGTTGGCCACAGGGTCGTTCACGGCGCTGAACGTTTTGCAAGCTCTGTTCTGATCGACGATGAAGTCATGAAAGCCTTGGAAGAGAACGTCCATCTCGCACCATTGCACAATCCACCGAATATCATAGGAATTCGTGCTGTGCAAAAGCTCTTGCCAGCTGTCCCCAACGTTGGAGTCTTCGACACAGCCTTTCACCAATCGATGCCCAAGAAAGCTTTCTTGTACCCAATACCTTATGAATTCTATGAGAAATACAGAATAAGAAGGTACGGCTTCCATGGCACGAGCCACAGATATGTTTCCAGGAGGGCTGCCGAGATACTGGGAAAAGATTACTACGACTTCAAAGTGATCACCTGCCATTTGGGCAATGGTGCATCGATAGCAGCGGTCAGGCATGGCAGATCTGTTGACACTTCGATGGGCTTTACACCACTCGAAGGTGTGGTAATGGGAACGAGATCTGGAGACATAGATCCGGCAATTGTTATCTACATGCAGCAAAATCTCGGCATGCCGGTAGATAAGGTCTATGATCTTTTGAACAAGAAGAGTGGAATGCTTGGCTTGTCAGGATTGAGTTCTGATATGAGAGATATCGAAGAAGCCGCACAAAATGGTAATGAGGTAGCACAGATGGCTTTAGACATATACATTTACAGGATAGCCAAGTACATTGGTGCCTACGCGGCAGCAATGAATGGTGTAGATGCCATAGTTTTCACCGCCGGTGTAGGAGAGAATTCACCGTACATACGCGAAAAGGTGTGCGCGTACCTTGGATTCATGGGTGTGAAGATAGACAAAGCACTGAATGACGTCAAAGGGGTAGAGAGAATCGTCAGCACACCAGATTCGAAAGTCGCCGTCCTGATAGTTCCCACCGACGAAGAACTCGTAATAGCAAGGGATACGAAGAAGATCGTCGAAAGTGGCATCAAGGAACTCAAACTCTTTTGAGAATAATCGGGGGCTCGACGAGTAATTCGATGCCCCCATTTTTCACTCCCTTGAGTAGAAAAAATTGTGCGTTCTTCTGTGGATTTCCATAGATTGGTAACAGTCTTTTCGGTTGAAGTTTTCTTTCGAGAAATTCACTCAACCAGAAAACTATATGAGTTGGCGGCAGTATATAGACGAATGTGCCTTTGTTTCTGAGCAGATATCCCGTCGCATCTATGAACTCTCTCGCGGTTTGAAAATCACAACTTCTCGTACTACTTCTCAGAAGGTCTGGACTCGGTATGCTCGTCAGGTGATGGGGTGGATTTGCGACGACCATGTCGAAAGATTCCGCCTTGAAAACACTTGTTACTTCTGAACAAGAGAGATTGTAGACGATCATCTTTTCTCGCAAGTTGTTCATTTCAACTGTTTTTTGTGCCAGATCGGCAAGGAATCTGTTTTTTTCGAGAGCTACCACGTTTCGTTTGTACGTCAAGGCAATATAAGCTGAAACAACGCCTGTTGCAGCACCAAGCTCGATAACCGTCTTCTGGGCTTTGGTTGGCTTGGCGTACCAAGCCAAAAGTGCGGTTGCGTGAGTTGGGCGGTATGATCTGCCTGGATCGGGTAACTTGATCGTTTTCAAAAGGTTTTCGTCGAAGTCACATGGCAAGGATCTCTGACCTTCCAACTTTGATTACCTCTCCTCGAAATTCAGTCTTGGAAAGTCTGACCCTCGAGTCTTTCACATAGATCGCCGTGGTAGAAGTGATCCTATTCGCAAAACTGTTGAAAACGGAATAACCAGAGACCATGACCGCAATATCACCACTGAATTCGGTACTACGGGCTCTCAATATCGAGTAGTCTTGAACTTGGACACATTTGCTCCCAGAGATCCAGCTATCGATGAGTTCAACAACCGAAAGATTGTTGACAAAAAGTGGAAGATCTTGTGAGTAGAGTGAAGTTGAATAAAGCCTACCTTTTGAAAGACTCGAGACGTTCAATTGACTCAGCTTTGAGTCTTTCACCACGAACTGTGAAGTGCTTTTGATCAAGAGTTTTCCGATATTACAGGAGTTGATCCAAAGTTTCCCCACATTTGCCATCTCGATCATCTGTGCTCGTACATCTTTCAGAGATATCGCTGCTGCTCTGGTGATCGTGACGGTTGCCTTTGAAAGATCGGTATTTGAAATCCATACCATGCAAGACCCCGCGATTAGCAAATTTGTCTCTATTCTTGCTCCAATGAACGCAGCTCTTCCTTCATCGGCTATGGTCAACTTGCCGTACCCAGTTATCTTCGAACCGCTTTCAGCTATGAGTGTGCCTTTGAGTATCAATTCGCACCCTTGAGGTATCTTCAACGTGGCATTCTGTTTTAGCAGTACTGTCTCAGATGATGGAATGACTACTTTACCAAAGACATTGTACTCACCAGATTCAAAGACGCCGCTGCTGAAGGTTATGAGATTTCCAGTCGAGATTCTCGCAGTAGTTTTCACTGAATAATGCAGAACAGGAAAACTTTCATTACCAGCACTATCTAAGTCACAGACAAAGGAAAAATCTGTTTCTAACTGGTGCTTCTTGAGATCTTCCTGCTTCATTTCACTGTTTTCCATGTAATAAACACGATGCGTACGATCAGAAAATATCTTACCTGATTGAAGACTCGGTGCTGGCGGTGTCTGTGGAACGACGGTGAATCTGTAGGTTCTATCGATTACATTTGAACCGCTATCTCTGCAAACCACCCTGAGTCTGTGTTCGCCAGAATGCAGTAAAAAGGTGTCTATCACAATCGATCTGTTCTCCAGAACATCAGTTCTCTTACCATCTACATAAGCTCTCACTGTCAACTTGGAAAGATCATCCCAGTCGTCGGTTAGTGATAGAGGAAGAACTATTCTATCTGCAGGCAGGTATGCCGGAACACTCAGTGACAGCTTTGGAGGTTGATCTTTTATCGCGTTGATTTTCATCTCGATCTGAGAATGTTCTTTGCCATCTTTGACTGGTGTTAATTTTATGGTCATCTCTGACCCTTTTTGCCATGGTATTCTGATGTTCTTGGCATCCACCTCGAAGGTAATCTGGTCTATCGTTATCTTCAGTGAATCGTAAGATTCAACTCCTGTGATGATCAAATGAGATTGTTCGAAATAATAGCCCACCGCGAACAACGAGGAAGAAATCAACAGTATCGCCAAAAACAACTTATTCACACTCAAGCTCCTCCTCAATCATCTGCTTTCTGTACATTCGTGAATACATTTGCTCATTTGCCATCAATTCCTCGTGAGTTCCCATCTCAACAATCCTCCCATCGTCTAAAACCACTATCAGGTCTGCATCTCTGAGTACCTTAAGCCTATGAGTTATGACGATCATTGTTTTTTCTCTGTAATTCTCTCTCAAGGCACTTATGATCTTTTCTTCTGTCTCTGGATCAACCGCAGAAAGACAGTCATCGAAGATCAAGAGGTCTCTTTCTGTGTAAAGCGCTCTGGCTATCGTGACTCTCTGTTTTTGTCCACCAGAAAGTGTGACACCTCTTTCACCTACAATGGTGTCGTAACCTTCTGGAAATTTCTCTATTTCACCGTGAACGGAAGCAAGTTTTGCGTAATTGACGACCTTGCCCAGTTCGATATTCTGCTGTGCAAAAGCGATATTTTTCTTGATCTGATCTGAGAAAAGAAAAGATTCTTGAGGTACAAAGGCAATCAGGCTTCTAATGTTCGCTGATGAAATATCGTTGATGTCGACACCGTTGATGAAAATCTTTCCTCTTTCCACTGGATACAACTTCGCAAGAACTCTCACCAAAGTGGATTTTCCACTTCCAACGGTGCCTACTATGCCAACCATATCGCCCTTTCTAAAGGAAAGGTAAATCTCTTTGAGCACATCTCTGTTTGTCCCTGGGTAACGGTATGTGAGATTTCTGAACTCAACCTTTTCGATCGTGTTTATCTTCACTGGAATTTCAGGCTCATCGATTTGAGGTTTCTCTTTGACTATCTCCATCAACCTTTCATAGGAAGCGCGACCACGCTGAATCATGTTCAAAACCCAGCCAAGTGCCATCATGGGCCATGTGAGCATACCCAGATAGGAATTGAATGCAACGAACTCTCCAAGTGTCACCGAACCGCTTATAACCATTTTCCCTCCAAAACTCAAGGCAAGAACTTGCGACAGAGCTGCAAAAAAGGTCATCAACGGGAAGAAGAGCGAAGAAACCCTTGCAAGGGACATCGCACTCTCGTAATTTTTCATAGATCTGTCGTTGAACATCTGGTGGATTCGATCGTTGGCTGAGAAGCTTTTGATGATCCTGACACCCAAGATGGTTTCCTCCGTCAATTCGCTGAGTGATGAATATTCTTTCTGCACTTGCATGAACCTTCTGTGTATCATTCTGCCGAAAAACAGCGCTATGAAAGCCAGACCTGGCAAAGGGATAGTCGACAGCCATGTGAGGCGCCAGTTGACTGTTCTTCCCATGAAGATCAAGGTCATTATTGCCATGAAGGTCGCGTCAACAGACAGCACGACACCCTGTGCTAATGCCATTCTCACAGCCTGTAGATCGTTGGTGAGTTTTGCCATCAGATCTCCACTGCGGTTTTGGTCGAAATAACCCGGTGTGAGAGATAACAGCTTTTCGAACAGGAAATTTCTCGAGATGTACTCAAACCGCCTTGAGGCACCTATGATGAAATATCTCCAGAAAAACCTCAAAATCGCCATGCCCAACGCAATGCCCATTATCCAAGATATCATCAAAGAGATCATACTCTGATCTGGTTGAGGCTGTTTCAACTGATCTACTACACGCCCTATCAACCTTGGGATGAAAAGCTGCGACAGATCAACCAGAACCAGAACGAAGATTCCTATCACATAGTGATGCCAATACCTTTTCAAGAAACTCTTTATCATTTCAGCGTCACCTTCTCATGAAATTCCCCAACCGCTTGATGCCCTCTTTAAGAAGTTCTTCGCCCGTCGCAAAAGAAAGTCTCACAAAACCTGGGGCATTGAAAGCCGAGCCAGGTACTAATGCAACATGCTCTTCGTTCAAAAGATTCATGCAGAAATTCACATCATCCTCGTCGAACTCCCTGACATCAACCAGCACGTAGAAAGCACCCTGTGGTCTGCGATACTTCAATCCAAAATCAGAAAGTAGCGAGCATACCAGATCCCTTCGTTCTTTGAATCGCGCCTTCATGTAAGAAGTGTCGACCTCAAAAGCCTTCAAAGCGGCATACTGGGTAATACTGTTTATATTTGAAGTCAGGTGAGCCTGTACCTTTGCTGCTGCCTTTGCAATCTGCGTTGGTGCGACAAGATAACCTATTCTCCAACCGGTCATTGAATGAGATTTGGAGAAGGCATTGACCAAAACAGTTCTATCGCCTTTGGCTATTGCGAACAAAGAAAGATGTTCTTGATCGTAAACCAACGGCTCGTAGACCTCGTCACTTATGATCAACAGATCGTATTCTTTCGCTATCTCGTAGATTCCAAGAAGGGTCTCTTCACCGTAGACAGCCCCTGTCGGGTTGTTCGGACTATTGATGATTATCGCCCTTGTTTGCTTGCTAACGGCTTTTTCGATCTCATCAAGGTTGGGTATAAAACCCTCTTCGAAATTTGTCTGCACGTGAACCGCTTTAGCGCCCAGTAACAAAACCATTGGTTCATAGCTCACCCAGCATGGATCGATCAAGATCACTTCATCTGACTGGTTCACAACCGCCGCCAGTACGTTGAAGATTGCCTGTTTTCCACCATTGCAGACTACCACCTGTTCTGGTGTGCAGCTCACACCGAATCTTTGAGTCACATGGTCTGCTATAGCCTTGCGAAGTTCAGGTATTCCAGAAGAATCGGTGTACTTGGTCAGTCCCATATTGAGTGCTTCGATTGCAGCCTCCACTATAGGTCGGGGGGTTGGAAAGTCTGGTTCACCCGCTGTAAGGTTTACCACATTCACACCCTTCTTTTTGAGCTCTTGGGCAAGTGCATTGACCTCAAGGGTTTTTGAGGTAGGCATGGAAGAAACATTCGTTGAAATGCGCATCTCTAAAACCTCCTGGTTTTTCATTCGTTGACAAGTGATATTATAACACTATGGGGGTGAACTGACTTGCTGACCTTTGAAGAACTGATCAACAATGCGAATCAACATTTATGGCTTTTGTTAGACAGTTGGTATGTCGTGATACCGATCTGTGTTTTCTTGATCTTCGCTGCGAAGTTCGTTGAGAGAGTTGCCGTTAGCCTTTTTGGTTTTCTGCTGGGGGCTTTTGTAGTCTATCCAATCCTTTATGATCGGTTCGAAGCTTTCAGAAATTGGGTTAACGACTCTCAGATTGCGCGATATGTAGCTTTATTTCTTGTTGGAATTGCTTGTGCAGTAGCGCTTTATGTGCTCTTCAAAGTCTTTGTGTTCTTAGTGGGTTTCTTTGCAGCTGCAGGTGTAGTTTACTATCTTGCAGACTTTCTGGTGAAAAGATTTGAGATCTTGCCAAAGATGAACGACTTCGTTCAACAAAACTGGTTTGCCATATTGTTGGGCATATGTGCCATCTTCGGAGTTATAGCAGGACTATTCGCCATGAGGAGAAGCTCCTCGATCATAGCAATACTGAGTCTTTTGGCAGCATCGATAATTCTCGCAGTAGAAGCAATTGGTTGGGTTTATTACCTCGCTTCAAAAGACGCGGAAAGAACCATTGAACTCTTTTCCACAGCCTATGGTTTGGCGGTCTTGATTGTCATCTGCCTTGTTTTCTTTTCCTTTGGGATATATCTGAACTTTGCCAGAAAGAGAAAAAAACCTGAAAAGAACTCTGATTAATCTTGCTTTATCACCAAAACTCTGAATACACCGGCCTTTGAAAGCTCTTCACCGAGCTCTTTGTTTCTTGTCACATAAACTTTGTACGGGTCAACACTTTGTGGAAGTGCTTCCACACTGATGGAGTTTGGATCGTTCTTCAGCACAAAGTTCGCATCTTCCTCTGCAACAAACAAGATCATTCTTTCTCCTTGAAAATCATCTTTTCTTTTCAAATACTGCTGGAAATCTTCTTCAACCTCTTGATAGACATACCGCAGAACCTGTGCAAAGGTACTCGCCGGAAGATATCCAGGCAGATAAACCAAAGGAGATGCTTCGGCTGTGAAAAACCATGTTATTGGAACACTGTTTACTTGAAAGGCTGAGAAGAGTTCGGAATAACTCATCGATCTACCAAAAGCCGATGTCTTTTTGCCATAATCGAAAAGTGCTTCTGCAAAGATGTAGTTCGCATATATCAATTGTTTGACAGTTTTGTCTGTAAGGGTTTCGTCTTTCAATTTCTTGCAGTAAGGGCAGGTTGATGTGGTGAAGAGTATGGCGAATTTTTTCTGTTCGATTCTCGCCAGACGCGCTGCCACGTCTAAGTCTGAGAACAAAATCGATTGACCAAATAGTACAGTTGCAACCACCAGAACTAAGAGAACCAATCTACTTCTCATGCGATCACCTCTTTCATACGAATAATCTACCGAGCAGTATCATCGTTCCAATGAAAAACAACTGAGCCGATGCTGCATACTTTAGGATTTTCTCCCAAACAGGTGCTTTCAGAGTGATCTTCGTGAACAACTTCGAGATCAGACCACCGATGCTCAGGAATGGTATCGAGATCCCAAGGGAATAAATGAACAACATGAAAGCCCCTTTGAGAGCACTTGCTTTGGTGGAGGCTATTATCAAGATAGAAGCGAGCACAGGACTTGCACAAGGTATCCAGACAAGACCGATTCCAACACCTATGCCGATGCCTGACAAAAATCCTCCAGATTTGAAACGGTAGAGATTGAAGGTCTTGAACTTCAGAAGCTGAACTTGTAACATAAAGAGCACAGCCATCAACAGTATGAGAATGCCTGCGAGATATCTCATAACAGTGCGATCGATCAGCAGACCAAAGGATCCGCTGAGTGCACCTAAGGCTGAAAAAGTTGCTGAAAGGCCTACAAAGAAACCGACTATTCTCAGAAAGGACTTAGCACCTCTTTCAGAGATCAGAAGAGCTATGAAAGTTGGTATCAAAGGCAAGGCGCAGGGGCTGAAAAAAGACAAAAAACCGTGTGCAAAAGCCGTGAGTATATCTACTTGAGTGACCGAGATTGCCATACGATACCTCCTAAATTTAGACTGTATTTGTCTAAATTATATCACAACGTTTTGATTCAACACAAGGAGAATTTTGATTGTCTAAAGAATGATCAACGTGGTAAGATATAACAAGAAAAGCATTCGGTGGAGGTGAAAGTTCATGAAGAAGGTTCTCTTAGCAGTTACACTGCTTGTTGCGGTTTTTGTCTATGCGCAGAGCTTCTCTGATGTTCCAGTCAATCACTGGGCATACGAGGCTGTGACGACGCTCGCCAAGTTGGGGATAGTCTCGGGGATGCCCGATGGTACCTTCCAGGGTAACAACCCAATGACACGCTATCAGGTAGCGGTTGCCATGAAAAAACTTCTCGATTACCTCACTCAACAGGTGGAAAAAACAACATCTGCTGCAGATCTACAAACTTTGATCAAGAGGATCTCTGCCGTTGAAGACCTTGTCAGTACAGCTCTCAACAAAGCACAGAAAAGCTCCGAACAGATCGCAGCAACAGATCAGACACTTCAAACAGTTCTTGCAGAGATTTCGAATCTCAAATCGACGGTCGTAGAAATTGCCCAGGTGAAAAGAGATATGCCTACGATGATCGCGGCTTCTGAAAACAAAATGATGACGATGTACAACCAGCTTTCCGCAAAGGTCTCACAAGTTGAGAAAAGTGTTTCGGATCTACAGGCACAGATTTCTTCACAAGTCATGGCACAACTGAAAGGGAACATAGACACCATCAACTCGAACATCTCGTCTTTGAACGGTAAAGTAGATTCACTCGCCGCAAGGATAGAAAGCCTCGCAAAATCTGTTGATCAGATTAAGACAGACACCGTCACGCTTGGTAAGAGAATCGATGCAATCGAAAACAACATGCAGGTCTTGTTGACGCTCAGAAAGAGTTTCACAGATCTTGAAGCGAGAGTTGCAGCACTTGAGACAAAACTTGCCGGTGATGTTGACTCTTTGAAGAAAGCGTTGAACACAACAACAAGTCAGTTCGATGCGAGACTCTCACTCCTTGAAGGACAGGTTGCGTCACTTGCAACAGATGTTGAAAAAATCAAGAAAGATGTTCAGGATGCCACACAAGCCGCCAAGAAGGTCTCGGTACTCGAAGGCAACGTCAGTACAATCGCAGGTCAAGTGGTTTCGTTGAACCAAAAGACCTCTCAGCACGATCAAGACATAGCAGCCCTGAAGAAAACAGTGGACGGTAAGCCATGGAAGAGCGATATCGATGCAGCCACCGTACAGCTTTCAAAGAAGATCGATGATGTCTACAACATGGCTTTGATAGGTGTTATTGCTGGTGCTGCCGGTGTTGTTCTTGGATTGCTGGGTATGTTCATGGGCCAGTAGTTTGAAATTCTTGTGAAAAGGGACCCTTCGGGGTCCTTTTTTCACGGAAATAAGGTAAACTCGTCACAAGGGGGTGTTTCTGTGTTCGTCAAAGATGTTATGACCACAGAGGTGGTAACGATTTCACCAGAGACAACTTTCTCTGAAGCGATGGATCTGATAAGACAAAAGGGAATAAGGAGATTGCCGGTGGTGAAAAACAACAAGGTCGTTGGCATCGTCACAGAGAAAGATCTGCTGTCTGCCTCGCCTTCACAGGCAACGACCTTAGATGTCTGGGAAATCACAAGCCTACTGAGTAAACTCAAAGTGAAACAGATCATGAGAACCGACGTCGTCCATGTGCATCCAAACACACCGATCGAAGACGCAGCGAAGATCATGGCTGACAAAAAAATAGGTTCCCTGGTCGTTCTCGAAGAGGAGAGATTGGTTGGAATCATTACAGAATCAGATATCTTCAAAGTTTTCATCAACATGCTTGGAGCAAGGGAGCACGGCTTGAGGTATGTCTTGAGAGTTCAGAACGTTCCCGGCATTTTGTCAAGAATACTTTATTTGATGTACCAATGTGGAGGGGATTTGATCTCTGTCACAACTTATGAAAAATCGCAAGAAGAGTACAGCGTGGTCATAAAGGTTCGCAACATGAACAAGCAAGATTTTGAACGAAGGTTCTTGGAGGGTATACCATCTGCTTCAATAATCGACGTGAAAGAAAGCTAAAGGGGGCATCTGCCCCCTTTGTTCACTGAATGGGTCTAAGCGTTGTGCTCACCGAAACACTCTTTCTGTCTACTTTCAACGTGATGAGCTCTGCGTAATACCCACCTTTGATCAACACCAATTGGTAGGTTCCATAGTCAAGATCCAGTTTCAGTGGTGTAACTCCCTTCAGATAGCCGTTGATATAGACAAGTGCATTGCTCGGTGAACTGTTGATTGAGACCGTTCCAACTTTTTGTACAGGCTCAAGCGTGAGTGTTACGTTCTTTGTTTCGTTCGGTGCAACTCGGACTTCGGCTCTGGCATCTTCGTAGTCAGGTAGGCTTGCAACAATATTGTGAGTGACGTTGGCGTCTACTTCAATTCTCAAACCGCTTGGACCTGCAACGCCAACATATCTACCGTTCAAGTAGACAGAGGCGTTGACTGGATTGGTGAAGATGTTCAGAAAGCCAGTTCGTGGTATGGGTACAAGTGTGATATCAACTCTTCTTGTCTCTCCAGAGGAAACGTTCACATTGACGGTCGCTTCCTGGTAATTTGCAAGCTGAGCGATGATCGTATGCAGTCCAGGATCGACTTCAACACTCAAACCCGTAGAGCGTGTCACTCCAACATAGTTGCCATCGACGTAGATCGCTGCCCCTGTGGGTGTGGTGAAGATGTTCAGAGTGCCTTTTCTGATAATCGGTATCAATGTCAAGTCGATCCTTCTGACCTCACCAGGACCAACGGTAACTATTGAGCTACTGTCTTGGTAGTTTGTGAGCCTCGCTGTGATCGTGTAGGTGCCCGGCTCCACGCTGATGCTCAAACCGGCTGGTCCTGCCGTACCTCTAAGCTGGTTGTTCACGTAGATCGAAGCACCACTTGGAGAAGTGAAGATATTCAAAGTGGCTTGCTCTGCTCTTAACGTGAGGTTGATCGTCTTGGTCTCGCCAGGTGCTATCGAAAAGCTCTGCTGAGCTGCCGTATAACCTGCCATCGTTGCAAGCACTGTGTGCTGTCCTGGTTGAACCTCCACTTGAATTGGACTGACACCGATGTAAGCACCATCGAGGAACAACTGTGCGCCGGCTGGCGTGGTGTTTATGTTGAGCATCGTCTTTTGAATGAAATTTCCTGTGACAACAACGGTCCTTCCGGCTGTAATGAAGAAGGTTTCTGTCACAACGTTGTTCTGCCAGTAGAAGGTTGCAAAATGCTGACCTTCATCAAGCTCAACCCTTGCAGGAGTTCTTCCTATGTACTTTCCATCCACGTAGACGTGAGCACCAGTTGGATTGGACTCAAGCTGTGCAATGCCGGTTCTTGCTGCCTTTCCAACGTAGAAGTACGTGATGTCGCTTGCCCATTCACCTGTCAGATAAGGAATGATCTGCCTTTGGACATAACTTTCTGCATCCTCTGAAAGTAATGGGAAAGACTGAGCCGTGCCGAGGTTCTTCAACTGCTGAATGATAGGCAGAAAGGTTGTAGAGGCTATGATCTGGATGAACTCCTTTCCTTCTGGCGGTGAGACCTTGAAAGAGTAAAGATTCGATATCGGCAGTTTGTAAGTCACATTTGGAGCGATGTAGTTGTTCGAATCGTATTTGTTTGGAAACAACAGCGTGATCTTGCCGTCCGTGCGAATGTCGTAGATCAGCACGTAGCAGCTCTTATTTGCCTTGAAGAAGATGTTCAACGATTCATTCACGTTGTAAACAGAGCCCTCTGGTTTGTTCAGCCACACTTTGACATCAAGCTCACTTGGTTGTGGAACGATTATGATGTTCTTAAGCTGCATCTCTGCAAGAACAAAGCTCGCAATCGCCAAAATCAGCAGTGCCACAAACGCCTTTTTCATCTATATCCCCCCTTCATGGGTATATGACTCGCGCATCGACGACCTTATCATCTTGAATCTTGAAGAACGCAAAACCTTTGTTTGTGATAGAAGACATGTTCTTGGGGACGTCGAGCTTGTCCCATTCACCTCTAACTTGAACCTTTGTGACTTGATAGACATGATTTGTAGTGTCGATCTCTTGAAATTCAACAAGAACATAATTGGTTATTGCTTTCGTCTGTTCATCTTCACCTATGTACAAGTCCCAAGTCAGTGAAGAGTTCATCCTCAGATACATGATCAAGGTGCCAGAGAAGGTTGTCTTACTTGCGTTGATTGTGAGTTTAATTTGGTCGAGATTCGGTAAGTCATAGTTTCCAACAAACTCGTTGTTTAGATAAACATTTTTGTCAGTTGCTAAAGGTTGAAAAGAATTAATTCTCTCACTAAAGCCTGTTGGCTGAGGATTAAGATCATACCAAAGCATCAAAATCTGTTCTGTGTAACACCAACTTGCAAGTTGTGTCAGATTGCTGTCGACATTGTTTGCAGTGACCTCGACAATGTTGTGAGCAAGGCTTGGTTTGATTCCTGTTATTGATCCACATGAACTGAGTATTAAGATGCTGACCAATGCGGCTATGAGTAAAGACCATTTTAAAACCTTCATCAAACCACCCCCTCGAGGTTTTCACCTCATCTGTAGGTGAAAGAGTAAATCATCTTTGCTCCTTTTCGATAGACGAAGATCGCTACAAAGTCTCCTTGTTTGATCTTGCTGACTATTCCATTCCAATCGCTCACAGAGTTGATAGGATAGTTCTTGCCGTTGACGGCGAGTTGATAGATCACATCTCCTTTTTGGATCTGTGAAAGGGTTTTTGATTCTCTAACTACAACACCGCTGAGCGAAGCAGGCAGTGAATAGCTTTCTCTGTCAGAACCGGTGATTTCATCTACGACTATTCCAACAAATTCCTGAGCAATTTGTGTTATCTGAGTACTTTCATCTGTAGATGCGCCGAGTGTGACCTTCAAAGTGATCTCTTTGCCAGATCTGTTGACAACTATTGTTACGACATCACCTGGCACATGGCTGTGTATCAACGAAACCAGTTCTGAGTCGCTTGTTACCGAAATGTTGTCAAACTTAACAACCACGTCGTTTTCCCTCAACCCTGCCTTTTCAGCCGGAGAGTTTTCGAGCACCTGAACTATCAACACACCTTCGTTTGTTTTCAAACCCATTGCCTTTGCCAGGTTCTCCGTCACAGTCATCAACCTGACTCCAAGGTATGCCTTTTGTGTCTTTCCGGTTTCAATGAGCTGGTTTACAAATCTTTTGACTGTGTTGATAGGTATCGCAAAACCAAGGTTCACCGCTTCCGTTGGGTTGATGATCGCCGTGTTAATGCCTATCACCTGGCCATGGATGTTCAGCAGAGGTCCACCGCTGTTGCCTGGGTTAATCGCAGCATCCGTTTGTATCAAATTCGTGTAATATCCAGAGCCGTCTGGTTTTGGAATGCGCCTACCGGTTGCGCTCACAACACCTATGGTAACGGTGTGTTGAAAACCAAGTGGGTTTCCAATCGCAATCGCCCATTCACCGATCTTCAGGGTATCGGAATCACCGAATTCCAACACAGGCAGTTCTCTGTCGGGTTTGATCTTCAAGACAGCGATATCGAGTTCTGTATCTCCACCTACGTACTCTGCCTTGTAGTTCTTACCATCCAGCAAGGTGATTGTGATCTCCTTAGCGCCATTTACGACGTGCTCGTTGGTCAATATGTAGCCATTTTTGTCGAAGATGAAGCCAGAACCCAGGCTTGTACTCTGCTGTGTACCACCGAACGGGTTGTAGCCAAACCAACGCTTGAAGAACTCCTCCATGAATGGATCGAAGTAAGGCGATGTGGTGTACTTGACTGCTTCTACCTTCACCACAGCCGGCGCACACTGCTCTACCACGGCGACCACTGGACTTTGGTAATCTGGGTTCAAATATGCAAAGATCAACAAAGAGGTCAACAGGACCATCAGCACTGTCAAAACCCTTTTCATGTGCAACACCTCCTACTCTGACTGTCTTCAATCCATTCGACTACCTCATTGTTACATCCGTTCATTAGAAAAGTATTAAAGAACTCCTCAATCATCTCTCTGACTTGAACCGCTGTGTTTGCTTTCGTGAATCTCTCCCTGAACTCTCTGGCTCCTTTCATTCCGTGTGTGTACCCGGCTACAAATTGGCGCATCTTGTGCACAGATCTTCCACCTTCTTCTTCAGCTTGCATCTTTAAGTGTTCTAAAAACATTTCCTTTATCTCTAAGATGGTAGGTTCTCTGTTTTGTACAACCTCTGCAAAGATCCAAGGTTTCCTCAACGCGCCGCGGGCTATCAGAACGGCTTGCGCACCAGATCTTTCGATGGCTTCTTTTACATCTTCCGGCTCGTAGATATCACCGCTTATCGCAGTTGGTAGAGCGTGTTTTGAGAGATTCAAGTCCCAGTAAGCCTTTCCTGAATACTGTTGTTCGACTGTTCTTCCATGAACTTCGACTGCATCTGCACCTGCTTTCATGCACGTGTTGAGTATTCCATCTAATTCATTTTCTTCAAAACCAACTCTCACTTTGACAGTCACAGGGACCTTCACCGCTGTCTTGACACTCTGTATGATCCTCTCAAGTCTTTGTAAATCCCTCAGTAGGGCACCACCTGAACCTTTTTTGATCACCTTTTTCACAGGACATGCGGCGTTTATATCGATCCACTTTGCGTATGGTTCAACTATCTGTGCCGCCTGAGCCATTTTAAAAGGATCGTTACCAAAAAGCTGTACGGCGACGTTGATCTCACCCTTAGGAAGCATCTTTTCAACTACTTTGAAGTTTCTCAGCACACTCTCGGCACTGATCATCTCCGTAAAGGAAAACTGTGCACCCCACTTGGTGCAGATCTTTCTAAAAGCTCTATTCGTGATACCAGCCATCGGAGCGAGACCTACGGTTCCAGGGAAACTAAAGCTGGTAATATTCGATCACCTTCTTTTCTATTCTTGAATCCACCATGCCTTTTATCGATTTTCTCTCTCTGACTCTGTTTCTTATCTCTGTCGAAGACAACTGAATTAGAGGTGCTTGCAAGAAAATGATCTGTTCGTAGAACTCTTTGAGCACCTTTTTCGCGTGCATTTCATGAGGTCTATTGCAATATCTCGGGTAGACCACAAAATGACAGATCTTCAGCAGTTCTTCGTAGTTGTACCACTTTTCGATGTAAGACAGTGTGTCTTCACCTGTTATGAAATATGGCTTTGTGTTGTGAATCTGAGAAAAATGCAAAACTGTGTAGAAAGAATAAGAGATATCTTGGCGGGTTTTTTCGTAATCACTGACGATTATTCGCTGCTCTTCAAAGATGATTTTACACCATTCAAACCTCAAATCATAGGGAGCGAGGTCATTCTGTTTGTGTGGCGGAATATAGGTTGGCACTATGTAGAGCCTCTGCAAATTCAGAAGCTCTACGGCGTACTGTGCGACGATCAGATGTCCTATGTGCGGTGGATTGAAAGAACCTCCAAAGATTCCTATTCTATTCTCTGTATTCAAAACTGTAGTTCCCAATCCAGACGGTATCACCATCTTTTGCCCCCATCTCTCTGAGTTTCTCGCTTAAACCGTTTTTCTCGAGTATCTCCAAGAACCTTGCAACTGCATCTCTCTGGTCCAATGAGTATCTGCTCAACCAGTTTTCAACTTGCTGCGAATAGACCTCGTAACCATCGGTTGTCTTTCTTATCTGAAAATCGAATTTCTCTTCTATCTTCCTGCGGACAGCTTTTGGCTTTTCAAAGGTTGGAATGAACTTTTTTTCGAGTGACAGTTTGCTTTTGCCAACCATTTCAAAGATCTTCTTTTTCAAGACCTCTATGTTCAATCTGAGCAGAGCAGAGACAGGATATACCTTCTGGTTTGTGTGTTTCTCAAGGGCAGAGATTCTCTCCTGCAGCTGCTTTTCATCTAAGAGATCGATCTTGTTTGCCACTAAGATCTGTGGTTTCTCACTCAGCTTGTGACTGTACTTGCGCAGTTCATCGATGATCGTGTCGTAGTCTTTCAGAAAGTCTCTGCCTTCAGAACACGAGATGTCCACCACGTGGACCAAGACACCGCATCGTTCGATGTGCCTCAAAAAGAGATTTCCAAGTCCAGCGCCCTCACTGGCTTTTTCTATTAAGCCGGGGATATCAGCCAAGAGGAATTCATGCGTTTGATCTATCTTCACCACTCCCAAGTTTGGTATCAAGGTGGTGAAAGGATAATCTGCAATTTTGGGTTTTGCGTTGCTCATCGCCGCAATCAAAGAGGACTTACCAACATTTGGAAAGCCTATTAAACCGGCGTCTGCCAACAATTTGAGCTCAAGTTCAAGCCATCTGGATTCTCCTTCGTCTCCTTTTTCTGCTATCCGCGGTGCCCTTAGAACACTCGTTGCGAAATGGGAATTTCCACGTCCTCCTTTTCCACCACGTGCGACACAGACCATCATGCCCGGTTTATCGAGATCTGCCAAAATTTCACCACTTTCAGCATCTTTCACCACTGTTCCAACCGGTACCTCTATGATGAGATCTTTACCACTCTTGCCCGACTGCTTTTTTCCTTTGCCGTTTTGTCCATCCTCCGCGACGAATTTCTTCTGATATTTGAAGTTCAGCAATGTCGAGAGATTGACATTGGCACGCAGGATGACAAACCCACCATCTCCGCCGTCTCCACCATCTGGTCCTCCCTTTGGAACATATTTTTCCCTTCTGAAACTCACCACACCATCTCCACCATTGCCGGCTTTGACGAATATTCTAACCTTGTCGACGAAATCTTCCCTCTGCAGAAAGACCACCTCTTTTGCGATCTGATTTTACTACACAATCTGGCAAACGGTCGTATGAAGAGAGGATGATATAATTCTGATGATGGGTGAGAGTAGAAAACTCTGTGAATACAGATTCGATGAACCGTTGAACAAACATACGAGTTTCAAAATCGGTGGCTGTGCGAAAATCTTTGTCCAGCCAAAGACGACACAAGCTCTTCTCTGTGCTTTGCAGAACTTTCAACAGGCAAGACTCCTCGCAAAAGGCACCAACGTCTTACCTCCTGACGAAGGTGTTGAATCAGTTGTGAGTACACTTGGACTGAACAGATATCAACTGAATGGTGATCTGATCGAGAGTGAGCCGGGCGTTCTGCTCTCTACACTGTGCAAGGCAGCTGCACGAGAGGGGCTATCTGGTTTGGAGTTTGCCTATGGGATACCTGGCACAATTGGTGGTGCCGTATACATGAACGCCGGCGCCTACGGTGGTGAGATTTGCCAAGTCGTTGAATGCGTTGAGGCTTATGACGGCAACAAGGTTTTCAGGCTCGACAGATCGCAGATGGACTTTTCATACAGATCGAGCATCTTCAAGAACACAGGTTGGGTCATTTTGAAGGTTGTACTGAGATTACGTCGTGCGGATCCTGAAGAGATCGAAAAAACCATGGAAGAGATTATGAGAAAAAGAATTTCGACACAACCACTGGATCTACCGAGTGCCGGTAGTGTTTTCAAAAGACCAAGACAGGATTTCTACGTTGGCAAGGCTATCGAACACCTTGGTTTGAAAGGCTTTCGAATCGGTGATGCGCAGATTTCTACCAAACATGCTGGGTTTATCGTCAATCTTGGTAATGCTAAGGCAAGTGATGTCAAGCAGCTCATAGGTATTGTTCAAAAAAAGGTTTATGAGAACTATGCAGTGCACCTTGAACCAGAGGTGGAGATCTGGTGAAGCAACCTTTTTGCATATTGGAAGAATCAACGGCAAAGTTGAATGTGCAGCGTTCTCAGTTTTATTCGCATATCTTTGAGATCGATACCGTGACTCAGGCGAAGGAGAAGATAAAAAGGCTTTCAAAGTCTTACAGTGATGCGACGCACATCTGCTGGGCTCTCAGGGTCCTTGAGAAGGAACTGGTGGAACTTTGTTCAGATGGTGGAGAGCCCAAAGGCACAGCAGGTTTTCCTATTCTGAACGTGCTGAAAGAGCATGACTTGATAAACGTTTGCTGTGTTGTGATAAGGTACTTTGGTGGTGTCAAACTCGGCGTTCGTGGTCTTATCAATGCTTACTCTGAAGCGGCACAGCTCGCCGTGAAAAATGTCAAGATAGTGCCTCTGATGAAACTTTTCGAACACACCTTTTTCTGCAAGTACGACCAGCTCAGTGAAGTGCTCAAGATCATCAGACAAGCAGACGGCAAGATTGAGAGAATAGTCCAAGGTGAAACAGTCACAGTGCAAGCCCTTCTGAGTGAGAAGATCGAGCGGTTTGATCCGCAGATCGTTGAGAAGCTGGTGAAGATGCTGTGAGAACTGAAAAGTTTTTGCTGATAACATTGAGTGTCTTTGCTTTTCTGTTCTTGATGAGTTTTCAAGCCTATCGTTCAGTTCAACAGAGATTGAACAGGTATGAGAAGCTTACTAAAGCTTATGAGCTGTATTGTCTTGGAAAGTACGAGGAATTTTCTAAGTACGTCGATCAGCACAAGCTTAAAGAGCTGTCATACCTTCTCAGCTCGATCAAAGATCAAAGCTTTCAAAAAGATTACCTCACAGCGTTGAAAGAGTTCAACCTTGGGAACTTCGCCTCCGCGGCAGAACTTTTCAAAAAGGCATTGGCTCAGATAGATCGAAAAGACACGCGTTATGGTGAAGTGCTCTATTATCTGTCTCTATCTTTGGCGAATGGAAACAGGTTTCAAGAAGCCAAGATCGAACTTGCGAATTTTGTGGATCTCGAAGCATCGGTTTACAGAGAAAGGGCATTGTTACTTCTGATCGATCTTTACAAAAAAACAGGTGAGTTATCGAAAGCCCAACAGGTAGAGAAAATACTTCAGGAGGTGAAGAAATGAGAGAGCTTTTTGGAACCGATGGGATAAGGGGCATCTTCAACGAGGACTTGACAGAAGATTTGGCTTACAAGGTGGGGCTGACGATCGGTGAAATGCACTCAGACGGCAAGTTCTTGGTTGTACGCGACACGCGTGAATCAGGTGTTGCCTTAGAACAAGCGATCGCCAAGGGAATTGCGAAAAAAGGAGCAACAGTACTTTTGGGGGGAGTTCTTCCGACACCTGCGGCGGCACTGATAACAAAGGTGAAAAATTGGTTTGGCGTTGTGATATCCGCTTCACACAATCCCTATTACTACAACGGCATAAAACTCATGAAGGCGGGCTTCAAGCTCGCAGATGAGGAAGAAGCACAGATTGAAAGAAGGCTTTCGCAGATCGCTGATTCCGCAGTTTGCAGTTCGGGTGAGATCGTTCAATTCCCTCAGGCTGAGGAACTCTATGTACAGATGATCAGCCAACTCTTCGCGGATCTTGATTTCAGCGGTGTTTCAGTGGCAGTGGATGCTTCCAACGGCGCTGCGTACAGAACCACACCGACTGTTTTGGAAAAACTTGGTATGAGGGTTGTCTGCTATTACAACGAACCAGACGGAAGGAACATAAATGAAAACTGTGGTTCACTGCATCCAGAGTATTTAGCCCAGAAGATCTCTGGATTTGACATCGGTGTGCTTCACGACGGTGATGCAGACAGATGTATTCTTCTGAGCAAAGATGCTAAAGAGATCAACGGTGACAAGATCATGGGCGTTGTTGCTCTGTCGATGAAAAAGGAAGGTAGGTTGCAAAACGATCTTCTCGTTGCAACGATCATGAGCAATCTGGGCCTTGAGTTGTTCTTGAAAGAACACGGTATCGAAATGATGAGGACAAAAGTGGGGGATCGTTATGTCCTCGAAGAGATGCTCAAATCCAAAGCAAATATCGGTGGTGAGAGATCTGGGCACATAATCTTTTTGGACAGATCGACTACGGGAGATGGTTTGATAACGGCTTTGGAGTTCATCAAGGTGATGATCTTATCTGGGAAGGATTCTTCCGAATTAGAAGCCCAGGTTGTTGACCTACCACAGCACATGGTGAATGTTGAGGTCGATGACAAAAGGATCGCAGATCATCCGAAATTAAAAGAAAAGGTTTCTCAGTTGCAACAAAGTGGTTTTAGAATCGTTGTAAGGGCATCAGGGACAGAACGAGTCGTAAGAGTTATGGCAGAGGGGCAAGATCTTCTGAAAACCAAGATGATTGCGGAAGAAATAGCCGACATGGTGAGGTCCTTAGGAGGTGCTCAAAGAAGGTGAAGATACATGAAGGTTGGTATCTGTGTCGGTTCGAGCAGTGTTTCTGTTTACTCCGATGTGAACTCACCACTTTGGATACAGCACAACGGAGATCCAATAAGTGCTGTACGCAAGATTCTTGAAGAACTGCCAGATCAACTGCAGATTGCCTTCACAGGAAGAAAGCTCCGGAAATATTTCAACGCACCTTCGATCTCTGAATCTGAGGCATGTGAGATAGCCTATTCTCAGTTGAAGGATAAGTACAGAGGCTATGATGCCATCGTCTCAGCCGGTGGAGAAAACTTCGTTCTGTACAAACTCGACAAGGATGGACACATAAACGGTGTTTACACTGGTAACAAGTGTGCTTCTGGAACCGGGGAATTCTTTCTTCAACAACTCAAGCGAATGGGTGTAAGCTTAGAAGAGATACCCTTGATGAGCTACGATGGACTGTACAAACTCTCATCGAGATGCACAGTCTTTTGCAAGAGTGATTGCACACATGCGTTGAATAAAGGAGTTCCCAAGCAGATGGTTTTGAACGGCTTGGGAAAGGTTATGGCTGACAAAATACTCCAGCTGGCTCATTCGGCACACGTCAGAAAGATCCTGCTCGTTGGAGGCACAACAAAGAACCTTTTGATGCTGAAAAATCTCGAGGGACAGATCGAGTTCACAATACCAGAAGAATCCACTTACTTTGAGGCATTTGGAGCCTACACGTGGATCAGTAGAAGAGAGTCATGGGTTTTGGAAAAATCGCGTATACTCTCGGCAAAGATCCCGTCTGCCTTCTCAAGACACTTGCCACTCCTACATTTTGCCTCGATGGTTGAATTCAAAAAGATGGATAGAGCAGAAGCAAAGGAAAATGACGAATGTGTTTTGGGCGTCGATGCCGGCTCAACGACAACCAAAGCCGTTTTGATGAGGATCAGCGATAAGAAAATACTTGCGAGTAGTTATTTAAGAACGCTCGGTGATCCTGTGAATGCCTCGAGGAAGTGTTATACAGAGCTCCTTCGGCAGTTGTCTGTTCCAGTGAAAATAGCTGCCGTTGGCGTTACTGGTTCAGGTAGAAAGGTTGTCGGGCTCCATGTTGGGACGACTGCCGTTTACAACGAAATCATGGCACACGCAAAGGCTGCTGCCTTTTTCGATCCGCAGGTGGACACGATCTTTGAAATAGGAGGGCAAGATGCCAAGTACACATATCTGAACGAGGGTGTGCCATATGACTATGCGATGAACGAAGCTTGTTCAGCTGGCACCGGTTCATTCTTGGAAGAAGCTGCGCGTGAATCTTTGGGGATCGACTATACTCAGATCGCTGAATACGCACTGAAAGGTGAGAACCCTCCCAACTTCAGTGATCAGTGTGCCGCTTTCATAAACAGTGATATCAAAACAGCGATTCAAGAGCAGATTTCGGCTGAGGATATCTGTGCGGGACTCGTCTATTCTGTCTGCATGAATTACATCAATCGCGTGAAAGGAAGCAGACCAGTTGGCAAGAAACTGTTTGTTCAAGGTGGAACTTGCTACAACAAAGCCATTCCTTACGCAATGGCAGCACTGACAGGAAAGAAGGTGATCGTGCCACCGGAACCAGGTTTGATGGGTGCCTATGGTGTTGCACTGATGACGCTTGAAAATCTCGAGAAACAGCTCATAGAACCAAAAGATTACGATCTCAGAGAGCTTGCAGATCGCCAGGTGAAGTACCTAAAGCCGTTCATCTGTTCCGGAGGAAAGAACAGATGTGATAGAAAATGCACGATAAGCGTTGTGGAAATAGATGGTAAGAGATTGTTCTTCGGCGGAGCTTGCAATATGTACGAAAACATCAGAGAAAAGAAAGAAGATACAGACGAACTGGACTTTCTGAGAAAAAGAGAAGAGTTGCTCTACAGGTTCCCCCAAGTAGCTACTTCAGGTAAAAGAATTGGTATGAGTAAGTCCTTTGCAATGAACAGCCTGTTTCCGTTTTTCTCTGAGTTCTTTGCACAGCTCGGTTTTCAAATAGTATTGCCTGATGAACCAGATGAAAAAGGCAGTGAAAGGATGGGAGCAGAGTTCTGTTTTCCTGTAGAACAATCGCATGGCTTTGCGCTCTCTCTACTCAAGAAAAAGCCAGATTTTATCTTTATACCAAGGATAAGGGCAGTCAAAGTGAAAAATTCTCGCAGCAATGGTGTTTTCTGCCCATTTGTTCAAAGTGAAGTCGACTGGCTGAAGGCTGATCTTCAAGAGCTCAGAGATTACAATTTGCTTACGTGCAATGTCGATTTCAGCGAATCACAGCAAAAGGTTTTGAATTCCCTTCGTGAAATGCTAAAACCGCTTGGTGTTTCAAAAGCAGATGTTAAGAAGGCTTTTGACGCCGCGATGAGATCGCAGACTAACTTCGAGCAAGAGTTAAAAGAGATGGGTAAGGCTTTCCTTGAAGAATCGGCAAAAAGAAAGATCGGCATCGTCATCTTTGGTAGGCCCTATAACGCCTTTCTCAGCTATGCCAACCTTGGTGTTGCCAGAAAGATATCCAGCTACGGTTATCCAGTTGCAAGCTTTGATCTCTTACCCTTTGAGGAGGAACCTGGTTACGAGAACATGTACTGGGCTTGGGGCGAGATGATCCTCAAAGCAGCACAGTTTGTCAGAGAAAATCCAAATCTTTATGCGGTTTACATAACGAACTTTAGTTGTGGTCCAGATTCCTTTGTTCTCTCTTACTTCAAAGATGTGATGAAAGACAAACCTGCTCTGATACTCGAGCTGGATAGCCATACAGCAGATGCTGGCATAGAAACGCGAATTGAGGCATTTCTCGATGTCATCAGGTACAGGAAGGAAAAGGTGCACTCAGAAGTGCTGTATCAACCTTTGGATGTTGAGATAGACAGAAAGGGCGTTTACATACGAAAAGATGGTGAGAAAATCCCATGGACAGACAGACGTGTTCGGCTAGTTTTCCCAACTATGGGTGCGTTCGGAGCTTCTTGCTTGGCTGCGGCAATCGAACATTTTGGTGTGAGGACGCATGTCTGTCCACCAATTGGTGAAATGGAGTACAAATTGGGTAGAGGAAACTCTCTTTCGAAAGAGTGCCTACCGCTACAGCTAACGCTCGGCAGTTTGATCAGATACCTCTCTGAGAGAAAATCACAGGACGAGATAACGCTGTATTTCATGCCACAGACCTCTGGACCTTGTCGTTTTGGTCAGTACAACGTCTACATGAAGTTGTGGCTGAGGCAGAACGAGATCTCCAACACGGCGCTTTTGTCTTTGAACTCTGAGAATGCCTACGGTGGTCTGGGAATATCTTTCACTTTGAGAGCATGGATTGCAGTTTTGATATCAGATCTCTACTCTAATATAGAAAAGTCTTTGTTAACACTTCATCCAGACAAGAATGCATCGATGGAAATGATCAAAAGACATGAACAACGGATAATCGACGCACTCAGGCAGCAATCTTTGAGTGGTATCTTCAAAGTTTTGAGAGAAATATCAGACGAACTTGCAGCGCTTGATTTGTCCGAAAGATATTTTCATTCCCCCAAGGTCTTGTTGACCGGTGAGATATACGTCAGATGGGATGAATTCAGCAGAAGGAAACTTGAAGAGATCTTTGCCTCAGAACAGATTGTCCTTCAGATATCTCCAATTCACGAATGGATCTATTACACAGATTACATATTCCTCAAAAGACTGACGAGCAAAAACTCAACTGTCTTTGATCGTGTCAAGAAAAGAATCGAGATGTCTGTGAAAAGGTACTTCGAAAGAAAGTTGAAAGCTATCTTCTCAAAGGCAGGATTGTGCGATACGAGAATCTTGAATGTGAGGCAGATTGTGGAAAATGCTTCTTCATCCTTGAACCCAAGATTGACTGGAGAGGCAATTTTGACTGTGGGGAGCACTTTGACAGAGATTGGTGAGCATTACGACGGGGTTATATCGATAGGACCGTTTGGATGCATGCCCAGTCGGATAGCCGAGTCTATAATAAAGAGTGAGCTTGAAAGGAGAAAAGCAGCTTCTTCAGAGATCTTGCCTTTTGTCTCTTTGGAAGTAGATGGTAATCCATTCACACCTTCTGTAGAAGCGAAAGTTGATTCTTTCATAGCACAGGTCAAGTCAGCCAAGGGTAGAATATGAACTGTAGGTGGTTGAATTGAGCACAGTAGTGCTTTCCGGTGATGCAACGGTTTTGAAAGATGAACACGTTAAAAAAATGGCTCTCGAGCAAGGGCTGACGAGAATAAGGTTAGACATCGAAGATGCAGCAAGATCAACTGAAATCTTAAATCAGAACAATTTGTTCTCTCAGAATTTTCTTATAGACGTCGTTGATTTCGATGACTGGAAAAAAGATGACCAAAAGCAGTTGATAGAGAACATAGAAAATACCACCAAGCCAGTGGTCTTGAGATCTCTGAAAGCGATAAAGGGCTTTGAGTCTTTAGATTTCTCGTTACCCAAACCTTGGGAACGCGAAAGGTGGATTGAGTACATCGGAAAAAGACTTGATGCACATTCTATCTCTTTTGAGAATTGCGCTGCTGAAGAGATCTTCCAAATGGTCGGTCCAGATGATTTGCTGATCGAAAGAGAGATAGAAAAGCTCGCATGTATAGGAGAAAAGGTGACGCTGGATTTGGTCAAGGAGATAGTCTTTAATCATTCGAGAGTTCAGATAGACGAACTCTGTTTTGCGATTTCATCGGCAGACAAAAGCTCAGCTCACAGAATCTTGTCGAAGATTCTTGCCCACGCGGAACCTGTTTTGATACTGAACAGCTTGATCAGGCACTTCATCGACCTTTACAAGATAGTCGTCTTCGCCGAAAAGCGATCTTCATATTCGTGGGTTTACATAAAAGACCTTTCACAGAGACTCGATGTACCAGTAGTGAGAGCTGCAAAGATGATGGGTTTTGTTTTCAAAGGGCAACCACCAACTGTGAATCATCTTCAGCTCTATGATGTGGAGAAAGTTGAATCGATACTGAGCCAACTTCAGCTCTTAGACAAAGAACTGAAGTCCTCTGAAAACAAAACAATCCCCATTCATCTCTTCATCGACTTTATTGCTCAGTCGACAGGTGGTCAAAATTGAAAAAGATAATCTTCCGAATGCGAAGAAACAATCGCTACAGTCTCATACCACTCATTGCTACTGTGCACGATCGACTTAGGAATGTACAGATCTTCTTGGCAGAAGATTTGCAAGAAATCTTAAAAATAGAACCTCCCGCTGTTGTTGCTTATTCTTTGATGAGCTTTGATCTCGATGAGGTAAGGAATGAGATAGATCTTCTGCACTCGAAGAAGTACACTCTGATTGCTGGTGGTCCACATGTCACGGCGAGATCATCGGAACTTCTGAAACTCGGTTTCGATCACCTTTTCATTGGTGATGGCGAACAGAGCCTCATAAGATTTCTCGAGGGCGAGGAACAATTAGTCTTTGACGGTGTGAGCGAAAGAGTATCCCTTGACGACTATCCTCCTTTTTGCGCAGAACTTGATCTCTTCATGCCAATCGAGATAACCAGAGGATGCGCGTTCAATTGTGCTTATTGTCAGACACCATTTATCGGTGGTCACAAGCCGAGACATAGGAGTGTTGAGCAGATAGTTTACTACTGTCAGATAGGACTTGAGAAACACAAGGTTGTGGCACGATTCATCTCGCCTAATTCCTTTGGTTATGGATCGATCGATGGAATAAAACCAAATGCAGAACTCATAGAAAAGCTACTCTTTGGGCTGAAGAAGATCGGTATGAAAGAGATATATTTCGGCACCTTTCCTTCTGATGTTAGACCTGAGTCGGTAAGCGATGAGGTCTTGAGAGTGATCAAAAAGTACGTTAACAACAGATCGATAATCGTTGGAGCTCAGAGTGGCAGTGAAGAGGTACTCAAGAAGATTCACAGAGGTCATTCTGCTGAAGAACTCCTCAGGGCAGTCGAACTCATTCTGAGACATGGTTTCACGCCTCATGTTGATTTCATATTTGGTTTTCCTTTTGAAACAGACGAGGACAGGCAAAAGACTCTCTCATTGATAGAAAAACTCATTGAAATGGGTTGCAAGATCCATGCACACACCTTTATGCCGCTCCCTGGAACAGAGCTCGAAAAGGTTGGCAGTGCCATCATGCCAGAGTGGTTCAGAAAAAGAATAGCCCAACTTTCAGCAAAAGGCAAACTCGATGGCTATTGGCAGAAACAACAGCAGCTTTCACAAAAGGTGGCAAATCGATGATCTTTTGCTCAAGATTTTGTGAACTCTTATTAACTATGAATCTCTTTCATCGTGTTACAATCACAACGGAGGGAGAGAAAGTTGGCAGAGAAATTTTGTTCTTTTTGCGGTCGACCTGGAAGTCAAGTGAACAAACTCATCGCGGGACCAAATGCTTACATCTGTGATGAGTGTGTTGAATTGTTTCACGATCTTCTCGTGACGGATAAAAGAGTGAAAAGAGAGAAAAAGCGACAGCTGCCTAAGCCAGCTGAAATAAAAGCTGAGCTTGACAAGTACGTGATCGGGCAAGAGAGGGCAAAGAGGGTTATATCCGTTGCAGTTTATAACCACTACAAGAGGGTGTTCTCTGGTGTTGATGGTGATGATGTTGAGATAGAGAAGTCCAACATAATGTTGATTGGACCTACGGGCAGCGGTAAGACGCTAATTGCAAGAGTACTCGCCAAGATACTCGATGTACCTTTCGCCATAGCAGATGCGACACCGTTGACAGAGGCGGGTTACGTGGGTGAAGACGTTGAAAACGTGATACTCAGACTTTTGGAAGTTGCACATTTCGACATAGAGAGAACTCAGTACGGCATCATTTACATAGATGAAATAGACAAGATTGCGCGCAAATCTCCTAACCCTTCTATCACAAGAGATGTCTCGGGTGAAGGTGTTCAACAGGCTTTGCTGAAGATCGTAGAAGGAACTATTGCGAACGTGCCGCCTCAAGGAGGTAGAAAGCACCCCTATCAGGAGTTCATAAAGGTGGACACCACGAACATTCTTTTCATCGTTGGTGGTGCCTTTGATGGACTCGAGGAGATAGTCAAGCGAAGGATTCAGGATTCATCGATGGGTTTTGGTGCTCAGATAAAGAGCAAAAAGAAAATGAGACTCGGTGAAATCATTTCACACGTAACACCTGACGACCTTGTGCAGTATGGGATGATACCGGAGTTTGTAGGACGATTCCCGGTGATAGCGACGCTCGATGACCTTGATGAGGAAGATTTGGTGAGAATACTCAATGAACCGAAGAACGCGATCATAAAACAGTACAAAAAGCTGTTGCAACTTGAGAATATAGAGCTGGAGATAACAACCGATGCGTTGTACGCAATAGCTCGTAAAGCTCTTCAGAAGGGTACTGGGGCAAGGGCTTTGAAGAGCGTCTTTGAAGAAGTGATGATAGATGTGATGTTTGAACTTCCTTCTTCTAAGGATGTCGAGAAGGTCATAGTGACTCGCGAAGCAGTTGAAGGGATGGAAAAGCCGAGGTTAATAATGAGGGAGATAGCTTGAAGTGCCTTTAGTCTTAGCGATCGAAACATCTTGTGACGAAACATCTGTTGCAGTCTTGGAAAATGGCACGATTCTCTCGAATATCGTTCTATCACAAGTGCAGATTCATCAGAGATTCGGTGGAGTCGTTCCGGAGATCGCAGCCAGACATCATCTGAAGAACCTTCCGATCATCTACAATCACGCTGTTGAAGAGGCTCGTGTGAACGTCAACGAGCTGGACGCTGTGGCGGTGACTGTAGGTCCTGGTCTGATAGGTGCTCTGCTCGTTGGACTATCTTTCGCCAAAGGATTAGCTGTTTCTCTGGGCAAGCCGTTGGTCGGTGTGAATCATCTGCTTGGTCACATTCATGCAGCACATTTGGCTTTTGAAGGATTGAGACCTCCATACGTTGCGTTGCTCGTCTCTGGGGGTCATACGGAGCTTTTGGTTTTTGAGAAATCATCACTTGAACCAAAATTGCTTGGTAAGACCTTGGATGATGCGGCTGGTGAAGCCTTTGACAAGGTTGCAAGACTACTGAAAATAGGTTATCCTGGTGGACCGGCGATCGAAAGGATCTCAAAAGATGCAAACCCAGACAGGTATCGCTTTCCAAGGGCAATGACCGAGGCAAAGAACTTTGATTTCAGTTTTTCTGGTCTGAAGACTTCCGTTTTATATTTGATGCAAAAAGAGAGAGTTTTCGACATTGCAGATCTCGCCGCCTCTTTTCAAGAAGCGGTTGTTGATATTTTAGTGGAGAAAGCCATTAGAGCTCTACAAAAGACTGAAATTCGAAAACTCGTTGTCACTGGAGGTGTTGCTTCCAACTCGAGGCTCAGAGAGAAACTCACTCAAAAGGCTCAAGAAATCGGTTTTGAACTCTATATTCCGCCAAAGAGTCTGTGTACCGATAATGCGGCGATGATAGCAAAAGCCGCAATAGAGATGCTGAACAAAGAAATCTCTTCCTCGCTCAACGTGAATGCTGACCCTGCTCTTTCTTTTTGAAGAGCTTCTGTTTGACTCTGCTCGCTTTTTCACCTAAGAGCAGTGTGTGACCACTGTCGATGATTATCGCACTCTTTGCTTGAGCACCGTAGGTTAGATTCAACATCTTGTTTGAGAAGCTCGCTGTTTCGCGCAATTGTTTCGCCGTCAAGTTGTTGATCGGTATGATTGCCTTGATTCTGTCTTTGTTCACGTAAACTCCTCTGGACACCTGGACGAACATCCTATCCCTCTTCTCAAAACCAATCTCTCATCACAAAAAGCATTGGTTTCCCATCTTGTTTGAGTATTTTGTGATTGACTATTCTGCCGTTGTAGATGAGATGGTCTCCGGACTCCAACTTTCCGATCAGTTCGCATTCGAAGTAAGCAAGAACTCCATCGATCACTGGTAGTTGAAACTTTTCACTTCTTGACCAGAGAACTTTCGAGAACTTGTCAAAATTTCTACTCGAATTGTAGCCGAAAATCTCTGCGACTTGACGCTGAGTTTCGTCCAAGACCTGAACGATGAATTTCCCACTTCTGTCGATCAACTGTGCTGTTTGTCTGGTTGGTCCGAGCGACACCGCGAGCATGGGCGGATCAAAAGAAGACTGCATAACCCATGCGGCTGTCAAGCCCGCCATCTGATTTTCAAACTGTGTTGACACAATGTAAACACCCTGTACCAAATAGTCAAAGGCGTTCTTAGCCACCAGATCACCTTCTTAATATATATTAGCATCAAAGGGGGTGGTGTCAGTGAATGTCATCAGCGTCAGAAATCTGAAGAAATATTACGGCACGATAAAAGCTGTAGATGGAATCGATTTCGATGTAGCAGAAGGAGAAGTCGTTGCTCTTCTTGGACCAAATGGTGCGGGAAAAACAACTACCGTTGAAATAATAGAGGGGCTCAGAAAAAAGGACGATGGGGAGATCTATTACTTTGGAAAGAAGATCGACCGAGTCGACCAGAGTATCAAGTCCCAAATAGGAGTTCAGCTTCAGAAGACGGCGTTCTTCGAGTATCTCACTGTGCGTGAGACAATAGAACTTTTCGCTGGACTGTACAACGTTAAGGCACAGAAAGATCAAGTGGAGAGATTGATGGATCTTGTTTCTCTGAAAGAAAAGGCAAAGAGTAGGGTTAAAAATCTCTCAGGAGGACAACTTCAAAGATTAGCACTTGTTGTGGCATTGGTTAACGATCCAAAGGTTTTGTTTTTAGACGAACCAACGACTGGGTTAGACCCACAGGCGCGAAGACATGTATGGGAGTTAGTTGAAGAATTGAAACAAAAAGGAAAGACTATCTTTTTGACCACGCACTACATGGAAGAAGCCGAGAAACTTGCAGACAGGGTCCTCATAATGGATCACGGAAAGGTTATAGCTCAGGGAACGGTGAACGAACTCGTCAGATCGCTTTCGATGGATAGTTATGTGGAGTTCACGACCGATAATTCATCAATTCTTGTCAAGGAGATTCCGAATATCAAAGAAATGGACCACGACAAACTGGTTCTCCCAACGACAGATGTCGAAGAGACCATTCACATGCTGTTGGTGAGAGCAAGATCACTCAATGTGCTGATCGACAATATTGCCATTAGGAGACCAAACCTCGAGGATGTCTTTCTGAATCTAACAGGTCGCCGCCTCAGAGATTGAGGTGATTGAAGATGAAAATCATAAAACTCTCGAGAGCGTTGCTGTTGAACGATATTCGCGAATTCAATGGTTTTTTCTGGCCCTTTGTCTTCCCTCTGGTTCTCTTTTTCATACTCACGTCTGTCTTTTCTGGTGCCTATTCAGACGGTGGAGTGACTTTCAGGTTGGGTGTTGTAAAAGAGGTAGAACTTTCTGGTTTTGGAAAGATCTTGGATCAAGTGCTTGGTTCGATAAGCCCAGATCCTTTTCAGATAACGTATTTTGAAGACCTTGAAGAAGCAAGGAAAAACCTTCAAACGAAGAAGATCGATTTGATACTGAAGATTCCCAAAGATTTCAACATGGCTTTGACGAGGGTTATGTTGTTTTCACAGGGTGTCGCCAATCTGGAGTTCTACGCACTCGCAAACTCGATGGAATCAGAGATGGCAAAGAGAATACTGCAATCGATCTTGGGATCGATAGACCTTGAGATCTCAAAACAAAAAATCGCCCGAAGTGGAGGCAACTATACACAGGTGGATTTTGAACTGATTCCCGTCCAAAAACAGACTCAAAACGAGAAATTTCACTATCCAACCTATATCTTTCCGGCTGTGATACTGATGTCTGTTCTATCGTTGGGATTTTTCAATCTGCCCCTTGGTTTGATTTACAACCGTGAGTCAGGCATCAACAAGCGGCTTTACTCTACTCCAGTGAGATCGCTTGAATATCTTTCATCATTCGGTTTGAGCGTTTTCTTCTCAATGGTACTCTCAAGTGTACTTGTCTATGCAATGGGCTTGGCAATCTACAAAGTGAGCAACCTTGTTTTTTCTGCAGGATTTATCTTAAAATTGCTCTTTTCAATGGTGGTCTCTTTCAGCATTGGAATTACGGTTGTCTCAGTTTGCAGACGGTTTTCAACCGCTATAGTTGTTGTACAGATCCTATACCAACTGATGATGTTCTTGGGAGGATTTTACTTTCCGGTCTTGAACCTCAACATGCCAGTTTTCATAAGGGCTATAGCCTATGTACTCCCAACAACCTACCTCGCCGAGAATCTAAGGTATTCATTGCATCAAGGTGTTTACAGTTTCTCGCAGTTTCAGCTTTGGGCAGTTCCACTGGCATGGGTTGCAGTTTCGATCATTGCTTTTGTATTCAGTTTTAAGAAGGTGATGGGGTATGAATAGGCAGTTATTTGCGTTCTTGAAAGCTTATTCTGCAGAGTCTGTCAGAAATTTTGTTTCCCTGTTCTTCACAGTCTTTTTTCCCGTTGTTTTTCTTCTCATCTTTGGCTTTCTCTTCAGTGAAGAATCTTCTTACAGGAGAACCATGGGTATCTATGTAGATGATGAAAGAATTATTTCTGCTCTGCAAGAGATTGGTAGCTGGGATTTGATCACCTACGAAGACGAACAGAACCTGCAGAAGCAGATAAAGGATGGCAAACTTTCAATGGGGATAGTTGTTTCAGGAGGGAAGGCAATTCTTTACTACCAAAAGAGCCCATCTTTGATGGGCGAAGTAAAAATGATTGAAATCTCGGCGAGAAACATTATAGAAAAAACCATGAACAACTCGGTGAATTTCATTCAAATTGATACAATCGAGGTAAAGGAAGCAAAGAAAGAGATATCTGATTTTGATTACATGATCATGGGCGTTATCGCTCTCTCGCTCTTTTCCAACGGAATGTTCTCCATGATAACTGTCTTCGGTAATTACAGAAAGAAAGGTGTCCTCAGGAGAGTTTCACTGACCTGTGCAAAGCCTATCACTGTTGTGTTGAGTGTTTCGGTGATAAGAATGCTTCTGAGTTTTCTTTCTCTTGTCGTAGTTCTCTTGCTTTGTCGAGTGGTCTTTAACAGCAAGATAGAGTTCAATTGGCTCTTGCTGATTCCAGCAGTTGTTTCTGTTACTCTCGGCATGATGGCTATTGGCGTAATGATTGTATCCTTGTTCAGAAATCCGAATGCTGCTTCCAATGTTGGTTCAGTTCTCAACACAGTTATGGTCTTTTTCTCGGGTGTTTACTTTCCAATAACTTTCATGCCAAACTACATAAGGTGGATTGCGTATATCTTGCCTGTCAAATATGCCGCAGATCTTGTTCGCTATAGTGCAGACGTTCAGAATATGAATACGGGGCTCTTTCTGATCGCAAATACCATCTTCTTTGTCTGTGGGATTTTGGCTCTGTGGTTCTCAGCCAAAAAACTTGTAGAATCTGAGTGAAGGAGGTTGAACTGCTGTGAACTGTGTGAACAAAGAGAGAAATCTTAACAATTGCAACTGTTCCTATCCTGGATGTCCCAGGAAGGGTATTTGTTGTGAATGTCTCGCCTACCACAGGGCACACGGTGAACTGCCTGCTTGCTACTTTTCGAAAGAAGATGAAAAAAGTTGGGATAGATCGATTGAGAATTTCATTTCTAAGAACAAATGAGAACCTTCTCCTGAGAGCTTGCTTTACCTTATTTAATTATATACATATGCCACAGACCAAAATCTTTCGAAAGAGTAGAATAACCCCAAAGTATGATATGGTATAGTGTGTACACACAAGCCCAGGCTTTTTTCCACTATATAATTTACGGACCCAAGGATGCTAAAAAACAGTGGAACATTCGATCAAAAGAGCAAAAGCAGATTTTTCGTAAGATGGATTTTGATCACAAGCAGTTCGTCGTTCAATTCATCGGTTCGTTACACTTTGTTATTGCCGATGCAATGACTGTGAGTACTTGACTTTTCTTTGATTTTCTGTCAAAATACAAAAGTGTTGGGGACGTGGTGCAGTCTGGTCAGCATGCCGGTCTGTCACACCGGTGGCCGCGGGTTCAAGTCCCGTCGTCCCCGCCAGAGGGAGGCATCAGCCTCCCTTTTGTGCTATAATTATTGAAGAGGTGGACTGGTGAGGTTTCTTCTTGGAAGGCAGATTGTTCTGAAGGAATTCTATTACACCGATCTGGCAATATCCTGGATTGAAGAGCCTGTCGCTGGAGCATCCAATTACCTCATAGGAAATGAAAGAGGATATATGTACGTGGCTGCGAATTCTGATGAACTGCATTACGGTGGAGATTTTGATTTCCTGACGACGCCCTTTGGTAAGATTGCAGTCATCTGTTGCACGAAACCAGTCCATTGGCAACTGATACACAATGCGAAAAAGGCTGAAGTCATCCTGACTGTTGTCTTTCAGAATGCGAGCAGTGTATCTGATCTGCTCTTGTCCAAAGCGATATGTTGGGGATCGAGTAGGGAATTCAATCTGCCAATTGCACTCTTGGTGAACCGCGCAGACACACTGCAGTATCAGTTTTCAGTACCAGGTCAGGGAAAGGACCATTCAGGTTTGGTCATCGACTCGACAACGACTTGTATGATAGACATGGATGTCTCTAAAACTGAGAGTGGCCTTTTCTTCAGTGTCAGAAGTTTCGCTGAGGGTTGACTTAGATGAGCCTAACCCGATTTTTGATTTCGCTCTTTCTTCCAACCTTTCAGCTTCAAAAATCACTCAGAAACCTTGTACAGCCAGGTGTAGTGAAAAGAGTTAAAGGCGTTGTAAGAGCTGCGATTGTTCAAATGGAATATTCTCCTGTTTCCAACGTCAATGGATTCATAGAACTGATCAATCGATTTCTCATGAAGATGACTGACTTTGGACCCGATATCGTTGTTTTTCCACATTTGATGGACAGTTTCTTCTTTCGCGTTTTCCCACTCTTTCTGCTCATTGGAACACGTCACCATGTCAAAGCGATAAAAGAGACATCAAGAACAACGAGCGAAATATGTGAGAGAACAATGGCTGAGTTTTCGAAAATCTGGAACTGCACAGTTGTCTTTGGAACTACTCAAGGTCACAAGGTTTATCACGTTGGAAATAGACAGAGCCATCTTTTGGAAACCAAGGAATACAAAATGGCAGTGGTCTCACGTAAAACTCTCAACAACAGCATCCAGCTGGATCATCTGGTATCAAGCGGAGTGAGAATAATAGCTACCCCAGGCTTTGGTGTGGTTAATTACAGTGATTGGGATGAGAGATATCACATGTGGGCACATTCGCAGATGGTGGGTTTCTATGGTCTTTGCTCAGCTGTGTCTGGTAGATTTCTTGGTAAAGATTTGAAGGCTCGGGCTTGTGTCACCGCACCGATACCCATAACGAATTCGTTTGATGGGTATATAGTAAAGAATAGTTCTACAACTGGTGATACAGTGTTATTGGCAGAACTCGATATGAACAAGATAGAATCTTTTGTACAATCGAGGAAGTTTCCAACTTTTCATTATTCTAAGGGTTAGTGGTTGAGTAGAAATTCATCCCAAAGGGTTTCCTCTGCAAACTGTGTTGAACTGTACTGCAATCTTGTGATGTCTTCCTTGTCTGTCGGAAAAAAGACACTCATTCCAAGAGTTGTTGGAAACCCCTTTGATAAATACTTGTAGACAACAACTTCTTTGAACTTTTCTAAGGCTTCTGTAGCCTGCATCTTTTCAAGTATTTCACCAAGATCATATAAAGGCAAGTAGCTACTGTAGGTCGTGACATTTGGCAGATTCGGCAAATTCTGTGGCAACAGGCTTAAGAAAATGTTTAAAGAGCTTATTGCCTCATCGACTTTGGATGTCTCATAAGCTGCCAAAGATATTGTATAGCTCTTTGAGTAATAATAATCCTTGTAATAATCAATTGCCGCTTTTGAAAAATCCAACGGCGACTTATTGCTCACATCACCGAGAAATCGATAGTCAAAACCATAAGCCGGAATATCGTTAGCCGAGGCCAAGATGAAATCTGCTATCTCTCTGAGAGCGTATGTAACTTCGACTGATCCCATCAAGCAGGCGTCCATACCAAAGACGTTCCATCTGCCTTTGACGTTTTTTGCTATCTCATCGATCGTGAGAAAATCTTTACTCTGATCGTCATAGGAGATTCCTTTTGTTGAATAATCCCTCGGAGGAATGTCTATCCAAGACCATCCGTGATTCCAAATGATCAACGCCTTACGATCTGAATCGAGTGAACTGAATCTTTCGGTGAATGACTTGAGAAGATCACCATCTCCACTGTTGATTTCACCACTGGCTTCTATCTTATAAATCGTTTCTGAGTCCGTTAGGACGTACAAGCCGTCCTTTGAAAGTTCAGAACTGTCCCACAGAATTGCCACCGAGACATCATCTGCAGCCTTTATTATTTCCTGTAAATCTGTTTGAGCGTATCTATCAAGATTGTTGTCAGAACAGAGCCATAGAAAGACGAACCACGAAGGTTTTTTCAGTTGTAAGAGTTTTGTCTCCTTTACTAACCCGCTCTGTACTGTGATCTGCTTTGTACCACTTTGTTCAAAGTAAATCGGAACGGTTGCATAGCCAGAATCATCGGTCGTGTAATCTACACCATTCACCCTTATAGTTGTATTGGCTATCAAGAAACCAAAGGTGTTCTTAACACCTATCTTCACGAAATGAACCTTTCCGGCGTAGAGGTTCTCCGGGAAACGGTATACAAAAGCAGAGGGCACAGAGATATTCGTACAACCATGCAGAAAAGGTAAAAGTACTACGAAAAGAATAATGGCCTTTTTCATGGCTCTACGAATCTGTAAGCCTGAGCGAAAAGTCCAAAGAGACCACCGGTATGGATGAACAGCACTCTTTGTCCTTTTTTCGAGAGTTGCAGCATACCCCTGAAAGTTTTCGCTGTGTAGACTGGGTCTAATATTATGCCTTCGTTTGCCGCGACGATTCTTATGCAGTCCAAATCTGGTTCTGTTGGAACAGCATATGCAGGTCCACTGAAGTCATCTACTATTCTTATCTGCTCTGTGGGAAGATCGATCTTTATACTGTATTCCTTTAGCTGTTCGACGATCTGTTTGACTTTCTCAACGAATTTTTCAGAAGAGGTCTTCGTGACATTTATACCTACGACTGGTATATCGTAGCCCATGTAACGAAGCCCTGCAATCAGTCCAGCATAGGTACCGCCACTTCCAACGGCACAGTAGATTGCGTCAAAACTCTTCAAGTCAACCTGAGCTACTATTTCTCCGGCTGCATAGACATATCCCATAGCGCCGAGTGCGTTGGAACCACCTTCGGGTATCGTGTAAACTCTGAGACCTCTCCTTTCGAAGTCTTCTTTGTGCTCTTCATAAACCTTTTCGATCTGTGCGTACTGTTGGACTGTTACGGTTATCAACTCAGCGCCGAGGAGTCTATCGAGTAAGAGATTTCCTTCAGGAACTCTTTGGTTGTAAACTCTTAAGAGTTCCATATCGTCTATCGAGAGAGCCTTAATGATCCTTTCGCTCAAAGAACTCTTCGGTTCCACCTGGCTTTCTCTGAGAAATAGAACAGGTTTCAGCCCACATTTCACAGCCAGGTGAGCCGTTGCTCTGGCGTGGTTTGACTGCATGCCACCGCAAGTGAAGACAACATCACATCTCTTTTTCAAAGCATCTGCGAGTAAGAATTCAAGTTTTCTGATCTTATTACCACTCGAAATGAGCTCAGTCATATCATCTCTCTTGACATAGATCTCTCTCTCGTACTGACGGCTGATCTTTGGCAGAAATTCAACGGGTGTTGGTAGCTTTGCAAAATTCAACTTCATTTCACATCACCTCCAATTCTTTCTGAAGTAGCAGAAGTAGTTCATTCCAGCTCACATCACTCTTGAGCATACCTCGTTTCACACCGCCTCCACCTGAGCAAGACAGATTCTCCTTCAATTTGAATACGAGTTTCGAACAGTCAAACTCTTTCGAAGCAAATTGATAGCCTTCAGATGTTTTACAGATCAAAAGATCGGTTGTAAAATACTTTGCCAGCGCATTGGCTACTTCGTCAAATCCCTCATAAAAAGAGATTCTGTATCTTCCCATCTGTTGTGTAGGTAAGGTATTACAAATGTTCTTCGCCAACTCTTCAGCAAGTCGGTTTGTCAGAGAAGCTTGATCTTTTATCTTTTCGAGCAAGCCGAAGACTCTTTCTTTCATTTCATCTACAGAACTTGTCAGCAACTTCGACAGTTCTCTGAGAACGAGGACCCTTTTGGCATAGTCTGACAACGCTCTGTTCCCCGCCAAGAAATAGACTCTCGTTAACGCACCCTTGGCTTTTTCCCAGGCGACTACCTTCACTATACCTATCTCACCAGTGTTCTTCACGTGAAAACCGCCACAAGCTGAACGATCAAAATCACCTATTTTCACGATTCTGACGAGTTCACCAATCTTATCACTCAATGATTTCCTAAGATCCATCTTTTCTGCTGTTTCTCTGTCGGTGTGAATTATCTGAACTTCGATACACGATCTTATAACCTTGTTCGCCAGTGATTCTGACTCTTCAAGGGCTTCAATGGTCAGTTGGGGGAGGTCAAGATCGATCGTAGAGAACTCCTCACCCATGTGAAAACTAATTGTTCTTGCCTGAATGGTTTTCAAAAACGCCGCAGATAATATGTGTTGTGCTGTGTGTTGTGTGGCTATATCCAGCCTTCTTGACTCATCAACGCTGCATTCGTACTCTCCTGGTTCTATGGGTCTGTCCAACAGGTGAACTATCTCAGTTCCCCTTTCTTCTACCTTGAGGACCTGTGCAAAGCCTATCTTTCCACGATCACCCAGTTGACCGCCTTTACCGTCTGGGTAAAACGGACTCTCATCACTCAATGCATAGAAATTCCCATTTTCTTCATATACTCTTTTGACATTGATCACAACCTATTGCCTCCTTTAGCTGTAGAATATGTTCAGATCGCGAACAAAGGAGGTCGTTCTGTGACTGTACTCTCAGTACTGACTTCACTTGCATCGGTGGTCATATTTCAGCGCTTAACAAAACAACTGATCATATCTATGATAGCAGGTTTTTTGGTCTTTGCATTCGTCAACTGGCAGGTAATCTTGCATCTTCCTATGATCTTTCTGAACTCCGTCAGAGATCCTTCCTTCATAACACTTCTACCCAGTGTTTTTCTCATATATTTTCTCGGTGAACTCATGGCTGCCTCACAGGATGCAGAGAGATTTTCACAGTCAGTCCAGAGGTTGTTTCAAAGTTCCAAATCTGCAGCGGCTTTCATGCCGGCAGTAGTAGGGCTTATGCCAATGCCTGCTGGAGCGATGTTTACAGCGCCGATCGTCGACCAAATTGGTTTGCAGATGAATGCCTTAGACAAGACTGCTGTTAACTACTGGTTTCGTCATTCTCTTGAGTTCTTTTGGCCCGTCTATCCGGCTATGTACCTTCTTGCCAGTTTGACCAGTACACCCTTGGGAATGATCTCAATCAAGTTGTTTCCACTCTTTTTGGTCTCCTTTCTAATAGGTTGGGTCTATCTGAATGGTTTTACTCTGCCAAAGGTCAGAAATATCTCTGCGCAAGATTGGAAAAATCTCTGGCCTCTTCTTGTGATCCTCTCAACTGGTTTCATGATACTTGTGTTCAAATTAGAAGGATGGCTTTCTCTGTTGATAGCCTGTACTTTTTACGCGTTGGTGCGTGTCAAAGTTCTTCCGAAAGCACTTGTGCAATCTTTGAAGAAACTCGATATCTTTCCCATACTTCTTGTGGTCTTTCTCTACAAACATTCGATGATCGATCTTGGAATTGGGCAGAGAATGAGTGAAGAACTTTCCAAGTCTGGTTTTAGCGTTTTACTGATTGCCATCTCATTACCTTTGGTTATCGGAATGTCCACGGGAATAACCAGCGCCGCTCTTGGTGTTTGTCTTCCCATTGTGCTCGCAATGCAAGCTGACCATCTGGCTATGATCACCTATATTTTCTCGGTGATAGGTGTTCTTCTTTCACCCGTTCATCTTTGCTTAGTCTTGACTTGCCAGTACTTCAAAGTGGATTTTCTGCGAGTGCTGCGAAGGGTTTTTGTACCGATTGTAGTTACATCGATCGCTGGTCTTCTTCTGTATTCTTGGTAGGGAGGTGGAGAACTTGACTCGGTTTGTAGGGAAGATGTTTCCAAAACAATCGCCATTGAAGCTTTTGTTCGAACATGCTTTGGTCACTCAGAAGGCTGCAGAGTTCATACTGCCAGCTTTGAGAAATTACTTTGAAAATCATCCAATTGACGAGATATGTAGAGAAGTTGATAGACTTGAAGACAAGGCAGATGAACTCAAGGTACAGATCAGAGAAAGTTACTCAAAACTGAAATTCGTCTACTTTGATAGAACTGATATGATGATCATTCTTCACGAAGAAGATGCTGTGATAGACGCAGTTGACGATTTTCTGAAATCTCTGACACTGAACAAGTTTGAGAAACCACTTACCAAGGAGATCAAAGACTTGATCTTTGAACTTGCAGAGAACAGTCGTGACAGTGTTCAGATGATGGTCAAAGCCGTAGGAGATTTGCAGAATTTGGTAGAATCATCGTTCGCTCCATCCATAGCTTTGGCGGAAGACAAGCTCGCGACGAAGGTTGAGACGAATGAATCACAGACAGACAAACTGTCTCTCGAACTGGGCAGGAAGATCTTCTCGATGAAAAACACAATTCACCCAGTAGATTTGTATTTCCTTGAGAAGCTCGTTAGACTCCTTGCGCGAGTTGCAGATCACGCCGAGAATGTGGCAGAGAGAATCCGTATGATAACTCACATTTGAGGAGGTAAGATCATGTCGATCTTACTGGCTTTTGCAAGTGGTTTCGCTATGGCATTTGCGATAGGAGCAAACGACGTTGCGAATTCAATGGCGACGGCTGTGGGTGCCAGAGCGATCACCCCAAAACAAGCGGTTGTAATCGCCTCTTTCTTGGAGTTCCTTGGAGCAGTTCTGTTTGGTTCTCATGTCACTTCCACCATCACCAAGGGTATCGTTAAGCCAGAAATCGTAGCAGATCCCAAAGTGTTGTTGATCGGTGCCTTTGCTGCGCTGATCTCTTCTTCAGTATGGATTCTGGCTGCGACTATCTGGGGAATGCCTGTTTCAACGACTCATTCTATCGTCGGTGGCATGGCAGGCTTTGGCATAGCGGCGGCAGGATGGCGAGCTGTGAACTGGAAGGTGATGGTATCGATAGTCTCGAGTTGGGTACTCTCACCACTCGCTGGAGGATTACTCGCTTACTCAATCTTCAAGCTGATATCGTTTTTCGTGCTCAGGAGACCTTCACCATCTAATGCCGTCAAGAAGGCTGGACCAGTGGTGATATGGTGTACTTTTTTCATCATAATATACCTTCTGAACGTGAAAACAATTAAATTGAATCAGAGAAACAGTCTCATTCTCGGTCTAATCTTTGCAACTTGTGCAGGGATAATCGGTTATTTGATTTTGAGGAGATACTACAAGAGAAGAACGAGTGATTATGAATTTGTGGAATACATCTTCAAACGCCTTCAAATCATGACCAGTTGCTATGTGAGTTTTTCACATGGAGCCAACGATGTGGCAAATGCCGTTGGCCCAATCGCAGTGATCTACTGGGTAATCAAGACGAATAGCATCTCTTCAAAGGTGGAAGTCCCAATCTGGATACTGATGTTCGGCGGCTTGGGCATTTCGCTGGGTGTTCTTTTTCTTGGCTACAAGGTTATGAAAACAATAGGAACTGACATTACAGAGCTGAACAACACAAGAGGATTTTGCATAGACTTTTCAACTGCTTCTACTGTACTACTCTCTTCGATCTTTGGACTTCCTGTCTCAACCACTCATATAGTTGTAGGTTCTGTAGTTGGCGTCGGCATGGCTCGTGGCATAGAGGTTGTTAATGTGGGTATACTGAAGAATATTGTATTCTCTTGGATCATGACTGTGCCACTTGCTGCGGGATTGTCTGCCCTTCTGTTCAAGGTATTTCAGGGATTCATCTGAATTTCTTTCTGATGGTCAGCATCTGGACAAAGCCGATTAAACCCATTAAGATGACTATCAAGTGATCTAAAGAGAGTCCAAATTGACTCTTAGAAAGATCTCTTAAGAGCACGAAACACATAACGATGAGGAACATTGCACCGCCGACCATCAGATGTGCATCTATCCTTTGGGGATTTTTCCTCATGTCAATTATGCCGAAAAGGTATATCAAGCTGAAGATGAAAACACACAGAGAAAGCATCCAATCGGTCCTCAAAAGAAGTGAAAAGGAAAAGAATCCCAGAATGGTGTTGAGTATTAAGAGAAACTTCTTCACAGTATGAAACCTCCTATGAGCTTGGTCATGTAGGCTAAGAGGTAAGCAATTGCCAAACTGTAGAAGATCGAAATTAGGAGGTACTTCTTGCCGACTTCGGCAGATATCGTACCTAAAGTAGCGAAACAAGGTACATACGCCATCACAAAAACGATCAGAGCCAAGGCAGTAACAGGGCTGAAAGAGTTTGCCAAGGTGGTTGTGAAAGAAAGCTCTGTACCAAAACCGAAGAACATACCAAGTGCTGAAACGATCACTTCCTTGGCAGCAATCCCGAAGACCAAAGCGGTACTGATTCTCCAGTCAAACCCAAGAGGCTTTAGAACTCTTGATACAACTCTTCCTATATGAGATGCGAAGGAATTTGCCGGATCACCATTTACCGGAAAATAGCTAACGGTCCAGAGAACAACAGAAGCTAAAAAGATCACCGTGCCGGCTTTGACCAAGAAGTGTTTACCCCTATGCCAGACGTAGAGCATGAGATTTCTAAGCTTTGGCATACGATATCTCGGAAGTTCAAGAACCAGAAATCCGGGCTCGTCTTTGAAAAGGATCTTGTTCAGAAAGACCGCACTCATCATCGCTATGACAACGCTCAAGAAATAAACTGAGAAAACAACTAAGCCTTTATTCTTTTCGAAAAAGATACTTGCAAGCAGCAGATAGACAGGCAATCTTGCGCTGCAAGAAATGAACGGCACCGAAAGGACTGTTATTATTCTCTCACGCTGATCGGATATTCCTCTTGTTGACATGATTGCTGGAACCGTACAACCAAATCCGAGTAAGAAAGACATAAATGACCTACCCGACAACTTCAATCTGTACATTATTCTATCCACGACAAAGGCTGCCCTCGGCAGATACCCCGATTCTTCCATAATGCCGAGTACGAGGAATAGGACAAAAATATTTGGTACGAAAACGAGTATAGAGCCGACACCAGAAACAATACCATCGGTAATTAAAGATGAAACAATCTGGTTTTTCAGAAAGATTCCCAACGCATCAGCCAGAATACGGAAAAGAGTTTCAATCAGCTCTGAGATTGGCTGAACTACTTCAAAAGCTACTGTGAATGTCATGTACATCAAAGCGAGAAAGATCGGTATGCCTATGTATTTGTGTGTCAAAACGTGATCTAAAGCCTCACTCATTGTCAATTCGGATCCAGGAGTCTTGAAAGCTTCTTTGATAATCAAGTCGATATGTTTGTATCTTTCTTGAGCGATCTTCTCTCTGAGAAGACCTGGCTGAACCTGACATGATTCAATCAGTTTCACCGTTTCTGGATCACCTTCAAGATACTTTTCGGATAACCACCTCAGGGGAAAACCCCTCAGAGATTCCCTGAGTTGCAAAATTGATTGCAATTCTTGTATGCTCTTTTCCGTTTCTGAGTCAAAAGTGAATTGCAGATTCTTTCTTTCGAAAGACGTTATCTTGAGAATCGTATCGAGCAATTCTATTATTCCTTCCCCTGTGACGGCACTTGTTAGGACTACTGGCACGCCAGTGTGTTTTGCCAGTTCTTGTTTATCAATATGGATGCCTTGCTTTCGAGCTTCATCAACCGCATTGATCGCAAGAATTATCTTTGTATCGAGCTCTGCAGCTTCGAGGAAAAGGTAAAGTCCCTGTCTCATCGACAGAGCATCCACAACTACTATCAGAATATCTGGCGTTTTATACAGAAGATAGTCTCTCGCTATCTTTTCGTCCATACTGAAAGAGGATAGACTGTATGTTCCTGGCAGATCGATGAACTCCATCTTAACGCCGCGCCAATTTCTGATTCCTTCCTTAACTTCGACTGTAACGCCTGCCCAGTTCGCAACATACTGTCTCATTCCCGTCAAAGCGTTGAAAAGGCTGGTTTTACCGACATTTGGGTTTCCGCACAATGCTACACGCAGAGCCACTTCACAACCTCCTCAACAAGACACGACTTGCCATGCCAAAACCTATCGTGAATTGACCTCTTTCGGTCTTGATTGTCATTGGTTTTACGATTTGTAGCACCTTTCCTTTTTCAACACCCATTCGGTGAAGTCTGCCTTGAAAAGCGCTCCCACCCAATAGCTCTATAACTTGGTAAGTGCCTTCGGGAGCTGAGGAAAGGACGGTCAGATCGTTATCGAGAACTACTTCAACCTCTTTTGCACTATCGTTTCGCAAGGTTATGAGCTTGTCCATGACCAAATAAACTCTGGGATCACCCAGTGGAGCACTTCTGACAACCTTCACATAGGTACCTGGGATGAAACCAAGAGAAACAAGTCTTGAACCCATTGAGGTGTCTGGTACAGATTGAACCTTTGCTGAAAACCCAACAGGTACTTCTAAAAGAGACACAGACTCACCCCCTTATTGAGATTCATTCTCAATAATAGCACCTGTACGGAAAAATTCAAGTGCTGAGTGTGTTAAAGATTTTAGTATCTTGCGATACGCGACAGCTCGGTACAGTAAAATTATTTGAGGAGGTATTGGGTTTGGATCTCTCGCTCAAAGCGAAACTGGCACCCAACAGACCAGGTGTGTATGTTTTCTACGGTTGTGATGGCGAATATCTATACGTGGGAAAGGCAAAAAAACTTCGCAACAGACTACTTTCTTATTTCAGGGAATCAACACACAGAGAAAACAAGAAAATCAGAAGACTGATTCACGAAGCTTGTGAACTCGATTACACACTCGTTTCTAATGAAAGAGAGGCTTTATTACTTGAAGCCAGTCTTATCTTTGAACACAAACCAAAGTACAACGTCATGCTTAAGGAAACGGAATTCTATCCGTACATAGAAATAACAAAAGAAGAGTTCCCAACTTTGAGAATTGTGCGCAGAAGGCTTTCAAATGGTGAATACTACGGACCATACACCGACGTGAGGTTTGTCAGAGATCTACTGGACTTTCTTCAGCAAGTCTATCATTTCAGGACCTGTCAGAGAGATTTGGCAAAACAATCCAAGCCATGCATGGATTTCTACATGCATCGATGTGAAGCGCCGTGTACGGGTCAGATCTTGAAAGAACAATATGAAAAAATGACGATTCAGCCGATAAGAGAGTTTCTGAAAGGCGACGTTTCTCCAACGATGAAACTCGTCGAGCAAAAGATGAAAAGACATGCACAAATGATGGATTTCGAGAACGCAGCGAAGTACAGAGATCTTCTTTTCAAATTCGAAAAGGTAATGGAAAAGCAAGGAGTAGTGCTTGAACAGTTTAGAAATTTAGATGTCATTGGCAGGGCAAAAGATCTATATGTTCTTTTCAGAATTCGTAGTGGTCACATGCTTGCCAAGCTTGTTTACGAAATGGATTCAGCAGATATCAAGGACTTTGTCTTCAATTATTACATGGTCAACAAAAACGATCTTCCACCTGCGATAATACTGCAGAGAAAGATCGATTTAGAACTACCTGTTTACTGTGGTAGACCACGAGACGAAGCCGAGCAAAATCTGTTGAACAAAGCCATTGAAAACGCAAAGAGTGAGTTAGCAGTTAGAACCATAAGAAAAGATTCATTGGATTTACTCATGAGAGTTCTATCTCTTTCGAAATATCCACATCGAATAGAGGGTTTCGACGTCGCCCATCTTCAAGGTGAGATCACCGTAGCATCAGTGGTGACCTTTTTCGACGGAGTTCCAATGAAAAGAGATTACAGGCACTACAAATTTGGCAGCAAGAAGGTTGATGATTTTGGGACTATCAGAGAACTCGTGAAGAAGAGATATTCCAAGTACCCGCTGCCAGATTTGATATTTGTTGACGGCGGAGTGGGACAAGTCAGGGCAGTGAAGATGGCGCTGCAGGAGATTGGTAAAGATTGTGATGTGGTGGGGCTTGCCAAAGAACATGAGATCGTTTGTACAGCAGAAGGTGAACTGTTTCTGAGTTTAGACAGTCCTATTCTGAGGATATTGGTTTCAATAAGAGATGAAGCGCATAGATTTGCAAACGCCTTTCACAGAAAATTGAGAACGAAAGATGCTCTCATTTCAATTCTCGATGAAATACCGGGTGTAGGTCCAAAAAGAAAGAAAAAACTCATTGAAGTCTTTAAAAGTGTTGATCGATTAAAATCTTCAACTGTTGAAGAAATTGCGAAGGTTTTGGGTAGTAAAAAGCTCGCAGAAGTGATACTCTCAAAGATATGAGGTGGTAATATGAGGACTGCTTTGTACCTCTTGTTATTACTCGGTGTTTTCTGTGCAGCCATAGGCATAGTCATGGCTTTGGCATATGGTTTGTTCCTGTACGTCGCCCCCATTTTCAAAGACGCCTTTGGTTTGAGTTTTCACACCTCCAGGTGGTTTTTCTTTGTTGTCTTGTTGACGATTTCCTCGGGTCTATGCACCAGCTTTTATAGTTTAGCGAAGGCAAACGACGACAACTACATGATATTTCTATCCTTTGCCTTGATATCAAATGGTTTTTCGCTCGCAGTGCAACTTTTCAGAATGATCGTTCATGGTTTTGCGTGGATTGGTGTGGAGTTAGTTGGCAAATCCGGAGATATTAAGGCTATGCAGCTTCTGTCGGTGGGTTTTCTCGTTTTCACGTTGCTCAACTTTGTACTATGTTTGAGCATCCTTAGAGAGGAGAAGTTGTCTCGTTGAGGGTTCTGGGAATAATTGTCGAGTACAATCCATTTCACAACGGACACTTGTACCATTTGAAGGCTGCTAAGGAGCTCGTCAAGCCAGATTACACTATTGCGGTAATGAGTGGAAACTTCTGTCAAAGAGGAGAACCAGCGATCATAGATAAGTTCTCAAGAGCTCAAATAGCACTTCTCAATGGTGTAGATGTTGTTTTCGAACTACCGTTTGTTTTTGCGATTCAAGATGCTGGTGGTTTTGCAAAAGGAGCTGTCTGGCTTTTAGAACGCACGAAGGTCGTAACAGATATTGTCTTCGGTAGTGAGTCGGCAAACCTTGATTTTCTCACCAAGATTGCAGCGGTGATGATTCAACAACCTGAGCCATTTCCTACGTTGATGAAAGAAGAACTGAAGAAAGGTAATTCTTTTCCGAATGCCAGAAAATATGCACTGTTGAGGTACTTTGAAATGACAAAAGAAATGGACCCTAAGGAAGTTCTCAAGATAGAGAAATCTAATGATATCCTTGGTATCGAATACATCAGGTCTTTGATGGAATTGAGAAGTGAGATAAGAGTTCACGCGGTAAAAAGAGTAGGTGCAGAGGATCGCGACATATCATTCAAGGGGAAGTTTTCAAGCGCAACCGCGATAAGAAAAATGATAGTTGACGGCCAGTGGGAAAAAGTTTCACAGGCTGTCCCCGAGACAAGTTTGAAGATAATCTACAGGGAACTCAACGAAGGCAGAGGACCTGTGACATTAGATCAGTTAGAACAGATGATACTTGCCCAAGTGAGACTCTCTGACAGAGACAAATTACAGCAACTCTATGGATTCAGCGAGGGTATTGATCTGAGATTCGTGGAATGTGCCATGAAATCTGGTGAATTACAACAGTTCTTCGAATGTGTCAAAGCTAAACGTTTCACCATGAGCAAGATCAGAAGGTTAGCACTTTATGCACTCTTTAAGGTTTCTCAAGAATTTCTAAATCGATGCAACGAAGTTGGGCCACAGTATCTAAGAGTTCTTGGCTTCACGACCAAAGGAAGAGAGTTGTTGTCTTTCATAAAGAAGAAATCAACTATTCCGGTCCTTTCCGTCTGTTCAATGTACAAGAAGATTATAGAAAAAACTCTCAAGGACAAATCGGGTAGATTCACTATCGATCCTCATTTATTTGAAAATCAGCTACTCATGGATGTGAAATCGACATCAATTCATTCTTTGTTGTTTCCAAACAAATCCGAAAGGTCTGCAGAAAGAGACTTTCGTGTACCACCTGTGATCGTCACATGATAGGAGGGCAGTGACATGATAGGCTACGTACAAGTCTACACCGGTAACGGTAAGGGCAAAACAACGGCAGCCTTGGGATTGACACTCAGGGCGGTCGGCAGCGGTTTAAAGGTTTACATAGCGCAGTTCATGAAGGGAATGGACTATGGGGAACTGCATTCTCTAAAACTCTTGCCGAATGTGACGATCGAGAGATTCGGCAAGCCATCATTCATTCATGGAAAGCCTGATGAAGAAGATACGAGAATTGCAGCTGAAGGCCTGAAAAGGGTGAAAGAAGTTCTCACCACTGGTGAATACGACATAGTGATATTAGACGAAGCAAACGTTGCATGCTACCTTGGGCTTTTTTCCGCTCAAGAACTCGTTGATGTTGTTAAATCGCGAGCGCCATCGACTGAAGTCATTGTCACTGGTAGATATGCACCTGAGGAACTTTTGGAGGTTGCAGATCTTGTGACAGAGATGAAAGAGATCAAGCATTACTACCAAAAGGGAGTTTTGGCAAGGAAGGGTATTGAATACTGAATTCCGTGGAAGCTTCGAGTTGCTATTTTTGTGAGTGTACCTTCTGATGTAAAATTTTATCTGGTGAGATTGTGTATTTGTTGGCCGCGCTCTTCGGCAGGATGACGATACTCGGAGTGACTATCTTCTTTGCTCTGCAGTTCTACAAGACGAAGAAGTCCTTCGCCAAATTGTTTGAAGGAAATAAACCCATTGTTCTGGGTGTCTTTGGTGGTCTTTTCGGTGTTCTGGGAACTATCTTGGGACTGCCGTATAAGGGCGCGATAATAAATTATCGAGATATAGGAGTCATAGTCGCCTCACTTTACGGTGGCCTGCCGGCATCTCTGCTTAGCAGCTCTATTGCCTCTTCTCACAGATTTTTCTTGGGAGGTCCATCTGGATTTGCGTGCGCTGTTGGCACACTGTGTGCCGGTCTCTTCTCAGCCGGTCTCAGAGGCTGGTATTTGCGTTCTAAGGAGAAAGTTCTTCTCGGTAGCCTCATATCTGCCTTTTCGGAGCTTGTTCATCTTTTTGTTGCATATTTTCTGATTATGCCGCGTTCACTGGCAGCAGACATTGTTTTGAATGCGCTGGCACCGATGGTGGTGACCAACGCTTTTGGCGTGGCATTGATATTGGCGCTCACGAAATTCACTGAGCAAGCTGTCAAGGAAGCTTCGTCGAAGGTATTTTCAACAACTCTTGCTGTAGCAGAAGACGCAGTGAAGACTATTGAGGAGCCGAGTATGGCAAACATACAAAGGTTCGCCAAGAAACTTTCAACTATTCTTGGAGTTGAGGAGTTGGTGATTGATTTTGATGAGAAGATGTCACAACAGGAAAGCAACTGTCCTGTTAGAGCATGCATTGCGTTGAAAAGCAGAGGTAGGACAGTAGGCAGATTGATGGTTTTGAACAATGCTGAACTTCAGGAAGAACAGATTTTAATGTTAAGGGAGATCGCAAAATTCATCGAGATGGTTGTGGTAGCGGCAAGAGCAGTTAAAGAATCTATACTTGCACGTGAAGCACAGATGAGAGATTTTTCCTCAAAGCTTGATCCTCACTTTTTGTTCAATACCCTTGCGAGCATAAGATATCTCATAAGGAACAATGATGAAAATGCAGTGAAGATGGTTGACGAATTGTCTGAACTGCTCAGGTATTACTTCAAAAACAAAGAATCTCTCGTAACACTCAACGAAGAGCTGAGAATGATTGAATACTACCTTTCGATAATGAAGCTCAGGTATGGGAGTTCACTGGTCTATGAAATAGATATTCCAGAAGATTTGAAGAATCAACAGGTTCCAACGATGATTTTGCAACCGATCGTGGAAAACGCTGTAGAGTATGGGGCGAGAGACGGTAAAATCTCTGTAAAAGTCAAAGCAAGCGCAACAGATCGAGAACTGATATTGAAGGTTTCTGACAAAGGTATGGGCATGAAACCCACGCAGCAGAAAGGTATTGGAATGACTCTTGTAGAAGCACGATTGCGTAATCTGTACGGGGACAAAGCAAGAGTGGAATACAAGAATAAGGATGGATTAACCGTCACGATAACTATACCGATGGAGGGGGCTCATGATAAGAGTCGCTATATTGGAAGACGAGCAATTAGCTCGTGAGAGTATCGTTCAGATGGTATCGAAATATCCTGAACTTAAGCTCGTCGGTGTCTTTGCCTCGCCCAGGGAATTCTTGAAAAACTTGAGAGAATTTGATGTTGCATTCGTCGATATAAAATTGCCTTCAGAGTCTGGAATAAGCATCGCCAAGAAGATCAACAAGATAGGCATTGTCTTTGTAACTGCATACGAAGAATACGCTACACAGGCTTTCGAAATAGGTGCGATAGATTATCTTGTTAAACCTGTTAAAGAAGAAAGATTCGAGCTTTGTGTTGAGAGAATACTTCAAGCCTATTCACGTCCTCTTTTGAAGTTGCCTGTGCGAGACGGTAAAAATGTTCTTATGCTCGATTTTGAAAAACTCTTTTATATCGAAGCTTTCGGTAAGAAATGTGTAGTCATGACCCTTGATGGAGAATATGAGGTGTATCATTGGGGTATAAGTGAGCTTGAAAGAAGACTACCCAAGAACTTTCTAAGAGTTCATAAATCGTACATATGTAATTTGAACAAGGTTAAGAGGTTGATTCGACTTCCGAATATGGAAATAGAACTCGAAAATGGTTATGTGATACCTGTTTCAAGGATGTATCAAAGAGTTGTCAAGTCTTCTCTCTTCGTGTGAAGTTCGTTTTTTTGCCATTCATTCCCGATAATTGCCTTTCGATCCTTCGAAAGTCCTCTACCTTCTTACAATAATAGTCGAATTCTTCAAGAAAGTGGGGGTGATGGTGAATGAACTCGTTGGTCCTTGCAATAATAGCTTTTGTAGGCTACATAGTTGCGTACAATACCTATGGCAAATGGCTTGCACAGAAGCTTTTTGGTTTGAAGGACACGAACCGCGTACCTTCTAAGGAATTCAAGGACGGTGTCGACTACGTTCCAACCAAGAGGCATATACTGCTGGGACATCATTTCACTACGATTGCTGGTACTGGACCGATAGTTGGCCCAGCGATAGGTGTCATATGGGGATGGTTACCAGCATTTTTGTGGGTGTTTCTGGGTCCTATATTTGCCGGCGGAGTACATGACTTTGTCTCACTGGTTGTCTCGTCAAGACACGGCGGCAAGACCATAGGAGAGATGACAAGAGGTATTGTCTCGAACAGGGTTGGAATAATCTTCCTGATCCTGATACAGTTCCTGCTGTGGCTCGTTCTGGCGGTATTCGCTATGATAATGGGCATTTTGTTTAATATGTATCCAGAAAGTGTCCTGTCAATTTGGATGGAGATACCGATTGCCATATGGATAGGCTATATGGTTTACAAGAAGGGCAAGAAAGACACTGTCTACTCGATCATAGGGCTTATTCTGCTGTATGTCTTTGCGGTGATAGGAATTTACTTGCCATTGAAGATGCCACAGATTGGTAGTGTTTCTCCGATTGTCTCCTGGATAGTTATTCTTCTGGTGTACAGTTACTTTGCATCTGTTTTACCAGTGCAGACACTGCTACAACCTCGTGATTACATAAACTCTCACGAGCTGTTGGTTTTGATGGCTGCGTTGTTCTTAGGTACACTCGTTGCAAGACCACAAGTCGTCGCACCTGCTTATCAACAAGCATCTGGTGCACCAAATCTATGGCCGCTCTTGTTTGTCACAATTGCCTGCGGTGCCATAAGTGGTTTTCACAGCCTTGCTTCTTCAGGAACAACGGTCAAACAGCTTGAAAAAGAGACAGATGCACAATTCGTTGGTTACGGAGGGATGCTCCTCGAAGGTTCATTGTCCATTTTGATAATAATTGCGGTAACAGCGGGAATCGGAATGTACGGCGCGGGGAGTGCAGGATATCTGAAATATTATTCCTCTTGGTCTACGACTGCTGGCGCAGGGCTGGCTGCTCAACTGAAAGCGATCGTTGAGGGAGCCTCTAATCTGATGAAAGCCATAGGCATTCCTAAACAGTTGGGAGCAACGCTGATGGCGATCTTCGTGGTTTCCTTCGCTGGGACAACATTAGACTCTGCTACGAGGATACAACGTTTTGGACTTGAGGAACTGTTTAGAGGCAAAGACAAGAAACCAATTGGTCCTTTTAAAAACAGGTACTTCACAACCCTCATTGTGGTTCTGGCAGCTTTCGCGCTTTGTATGGTTTCGCCAGATGGCAGGGGTGCCATGAAACTTTGGCCAGTCTTCGGAGCCTTGAACCAACTTTTGGCAGGCCTTGCATTGATGATTGCAACTGTTTATCTGGCAAAGAAAAGAAAACCTGTCTGGCCCACCTTGTTACCAATGATCTTTATGCTGACAGCGACTATCTGGGCAACGGTACTGAACATCAAGACCTATTATTTGGCGAAAAACTGGTTGCTTGTGTTCATAGCCACAGTGACACTGATCATAGCTGTGTGGATGATAGTAGAGGCTTTCATTTCTACAATATTGGCCTACAAGAAAAAATATGTTTACCAAGAAGAGTTCACAAAGAGTGGTGTAGCAGGTCAACATGTTCACATAGACTAACATGAAATTGCTGTTGAGGGCAGGCAGGAGCCTGCCCTTATTTTTTGAGATGAGAGAAAAAGGTTTCTCTAAGTTAACCTCAATGGGTTTTGTGGAGCTGTACATATTGATGGAAAAATATTTCATCACTTTGAATGCTCCTGGAGCTATCTGAAATCGAAATAATAATTTCAATTCTTTGTTGCTCTTGTCTTTCGGAGTGGTAGTATAATGAATTCTGTTGAGCTTTGACGAACAGAAGTTGACAAACTGCCGTTTTTGTTATAAAATCGGCATTTGGTGTGTCATTGAAGGGAGGATACAGATGCCGACGATAAATCAGTTGATCAGGCTTCGAAGATCGCAGAAAATTGAAAAGTCGAAGGCACCAGCTTTACAGGGTAACCCTCAGAAGCGTGGTGTGTGCATTCGCGTGACAACTATGACGCCAAAGAAGCCAAACTCAGCTCTGAGAAAGATCGCAAGAGTCAGACTGTCCAATGGTACAGAAGTAACTGCGTACATACCTGGAATTGGGCACAACCTGCAGGAACATTCTGTTGTTCTTGTTAGAGGCGGAAGGGTTAAGGATCTTCCGGGTATCAGGTACAAGATTATACGCGGTACTCTTGACACAGCAGGAGTTGAAAACAGGAAGCAGTCACGCAGCAAATACGGTGCAAAGAGATCGAAGAAGTAGTTTTGGGAGGATGATCTAATGAGAAGGCGAAGAGCGGAAGTCAGAGAGGTATCTCCCGACCCCGTGTATAAAGATGTGCTTGTTGCAAAACTCATAAACAAGATCATGTGGGATGGTAAGAAAGCAGTTGCTCAGAAAATTGTCTACGACGCTCTGGATTATGTAAAGGAAAAATCTGGCAAGGACCCCTTAGAGGTATTCCAAAAGGCGATGGAGAATGTCAAACCTGTTTTGGAGGTCAGACCAAGACGTGTTGGTGGAGCAACTTATCAAGTCCCCGTTGAGGTTCAGGAACCGAGGAAAACCTCTTTGGCACTCAGATGGGTGATCAACGCCGCCAGATCGAAGAGAGGAAAACCGATGTATATAAGACTTGGCGATGAGATTCTTGCTTCTTATCAAGGTACTGGTGTTGCAGTGAAAAAAAGAGAAGACACGCACAAAATGGCGGAGGCGAACAGGGCATTTGCCCACTTACGGTGGTGAAAGGAAAGATCATGATAGAAGTCGAGGCGCTTTACGTTTCGCTGGACAAGTTACGCAATATTGGAATAATGGCTCATATAGATGCCGGTAAGACGACGACAACAGAGCGTATTCTGTACTATACCGGCCGCAAACATGCGCTTGGGAGCGTTGATGAAGGTACTGCCACGATGGATTGGATGGAGCAGGAAAAGGAACGTGGAATAACGATTACTGCTGCGGCTACCACTTGTTTCTGGAAAGATCATCGAATCAATATAATTGATACGCCCGGCCATGTGGATTTTACCATAGAGGTGGAAAGAGCTCTAAGAGTCCTCGATGGAGCAGTTGCCGTTTTCGATGCAACGGCTGGTGTAGAACCACAAACAGAAACCGTGTGGCGCCAGGCGCAGAAATACGGAGTACCGCGAATAGCTTTTATGAACAAGATGGACAAGACCGGAGCAGATTTCTTCATGGCAATGAAGACAATGGTTGATAGACTTCATGCAAGGCCGATAGCTATACAGATTCCCATAGGCAGCGAAAGAGATTTTGTGGGTGTTGTAGATCTCGTTAAAATGAAGGCAATCACTTGGACAAGTGAAGATGGCAGTGAACTGGCAATCTCAGAAATACCAGATGATATTTTTGATTTTGCTGAAGAAATGCGAGAAGAGATGATTTCTTTACTCGCCGAAGAAGATGAAGAACTGATGGAGTTGTACCTTGAAGAAAAAGATATATCTGTAGAAAAGATAAAACGTGCTCTGAGAAAGGCAACTATAAACAACAGACTCGTTCCAGTTTTGTGTGGAGCTGCAGCCAGAAACAAGGGAATACAGCCTTTACTCGATGCAATAGTAGACTATCTGCCTTCACCGCTGGACATCCCACCTGCAAAGGGTTTGACTCTCTCAGGAGAAGATGTAGAAGTCCTACCTACAGTAGAAGGCGACTTTGCAGGGCTTGCATTCAAAATTCAGACAGATCCATATGTTGGTAAACTTACATATGTTAGGGTGTATTCAGGAAAACTGGAGAAGGGAACTTATATTTACAACTCAACAAAACAGGTTCGTGAGCGCGTTGCCCGCCTGATGTTCATGCACGCAGACAAGAGGGAAGATGTCAACTACGCAAGAGCTGGAGACATAGTGGCGTTGATAGGTTTGAGAAGCACAACTACGGGCGACACTTTGTGCACACAGGAAAAGCCAATTCTGCTTGAAAAGATAGATTTCCCAGACCCAGTGATCTCAATCGCAATAGAGCCTGTTACTCACGATGATGAAGAAAAGATGGTAAAAGCAGTAAGTGCGTTATCTGAAGAAGACCCGACTCTCAAAGTTAACGTCGACAAAGAGACTGGACAAGTTGTTTTGTCTGGTATGGGAGAACTTCATCTTGAGATTATCACAGATCGACTCAAGAGGGAGTTCGGTGTAAACGTTAGAATAGGTAGACCTCAAGTCGCGTACAGGGAAACCATCAGACAAGCAGCAGAAGCTGAAGGAAAGTACATCAGACAAACAGGTGGTAGAGGACAATATGGACATGTTATAATGAGGTTCGAGCCACTGCCCTTAGACGGTGAAAAGCATTTTGAATTCGTCAACAGAACGGTTGGAGGTGTGATACCTAAGGAGTACATTTCTGCTGTCGAAGAAGGTGTAAGAGAAGCCATGGAGACTGGTGTCTTGGCAGGGTATCCGATGATCTGTGTCAGAGCAGTTCTACTGGATGGTTCGTACCACGAGGTTGATTCATCGGAAATTGCCTTCAAGATAGCAGCAAGTCTTGCATTCAAGAACGCGATGAGAGCCTGTCAGCCGATTTTGTTAGAGCCGGTGATGCGACTCGAGATAATCACACCTGAAGAATATCTCGGTGGAATCATAGCGGACTTGAATGCTCGAAGGGCACAGGTTGAATCTTTGGAAAGTCGAGTCAATCATAGGGTTGTAAGAGCATTTGTACCTCTGTCTGAGTTGTTTGGTTATGCCACAACACTCAGATCTCTGAGCCAAGGAAGAGCAACTCACATAGCTCAGTTTTCTCATTACAAAGAGGTACCGGATAAAGTTATCGAAAAGATATTGAAGGCTGTTTAGGTGTGAAGGAGGGAGAATGAATGGCAAAGGAAAAATTCGTGAGAACAAAGCCACATGTCAACGTTGGTACCATTGGACACATAGACCATGGAAAGACCACGCTGACAGCGGCGATTACAAAGTATCTCTCGTTCAAGAATCTTGCTTCTTATGTTCCGTACGATCAAATTGACAAAGCACCTGAAGAAAAGGCTAGAGGAATCACTATTAACATCACACACGTTGAGTACCAAACAGAAAAAAGACATTACGCACACATTGATTGTCCTGGTCATGCAGACTACATAAAGAACATGATCACTGGTGCCGCTCAGATGGACGGAGCAATCCTTGTTGTCGCAGCAACAGATGGACCAATGCCTCAGACACGCGAGCACGTTCTGTTGGCAAGACAGGTTAATGTTCCAGCTATGGTTGTCTTTCTGAACAAGGTTGATGCTGTTGATGATAAGGAATTGGTTGATTTGGTCGAAATGGAAGTCAGAGATCTTCTCACGAAGTACGAATTTCCAGGCGATGAGGTGCCAGTCATTAGAGGTTCTGCCTTGCTCGCTATGGAAGGGCCAATGGATCCAAACAATCCTGTTTATAAACCTATTCAAGAACTCTTGGACGCGCTTGACAATTACATACCTGATCCACTCCGTGAAGTTGATAAGCCGTTCTTAATGGCTGTTGAGGACATCTTCTCAATCACCGGAAGGGGAACGGTGGCAACGGGTAGAATTGAGCGTGGAAGAATTAAACCTGGCGACGAAGTGGAAATCGTTGGACAGAGTTACGAGATCAAGAAAACAGTTGTCACGAGTGTTGAGATGTTCAGAAAAGAACTCGACGAGGGAATTGCTGGTGACAACGTTGGTTGTCTTTTGAGAGGTGTTGACAAAGACGAAGTCGAACGTGGACAAGTCCTTGCTGCTCCTGGTTCAATCACACCTCATACAACCTTCAAAGCCAACGTATACGTTCTGAAGAAAGAAGAAGGTGGAAGACACACGCCATTCATGAAAGGGTACAGACCACAGTTCTTCATCAGAACAGCTGATGTCACTGGTGAAATCCTTGAACTTGGGAACAACGCAGAAATGGTCATGCCTGGTGACAACGCCATTTTGACAATCAAACTGATATACCCAATAGCCATTGAAAAAGGTATGCGCTTCGCAATAAGAGAAGGCGGTAAGACGGTTGGAGCAGGTGTTGTCGCTGAGATCATAGAGTAGTTGCCGGGTAGGGAGCTCTGCTCCCTTCCCTTTTTGCAAAGAAGGAGGGAACGAAATTTATGCCTGGACAGAAAATCAGGATAAAACTTAAAGCTTACGACCACGAAGTTCTCGACGAATCTGCTAAAAAGATTGTTGAGGTGGCAAAATCAACGAATGCAAAGATATCAGGGCCAATACCGTTGCCCACGGAGAGATCTTTGTACGTTGTCTTGAGATCGCCTCATAAGCACAAAGATTCCAGAGAACAATTTGAAAAACGAGTTCACAAAAGATTGATAGACATAATTGAACCATCTCCGAAAACAATCGACGCCTTGATGAAGATAAACCTCCCAGCAGGGGTCGACGTGGAGATCAAACTCTAATCGTCGGAGGTGTACTACGATGAAGATGCTCCTTGGTAGAAAGATAGGAATGACCCGTTTATTCAACAACAACACAATCGTGCCAGTTACGGTGATTCAGGCCGGACCATGCTATGTTGTTCAGAAGAAGACCGTTCAAGTTGATGGTTACTGTGCAGTTCAACTTGGTTTTGAAGAGACCAAAAGCTTGAACAAACCACTCGAAGGGCACTTTAAAAAAGCTCAATTGAAACCCGTGAGGTTCCTCAGAGAAATGAGGTTGACAGATGAAAAGGAGCTTGGATCGTATGAAATCGGTCAACAGATAAAGGTTGATCAATTCCAAGTTGGCGAGAAAGTTGATGTGATTGGTTGGACAAAAGGAAGAGGCTTCTCAGGAGCAATGAAACGTTGGGGATTTTCTGGTGGTCCATCTGCGCATGGTTCGAAATTTCATAGAGAACTTGGCTCACTTGGACAGCATACAGAACCGGCAAAGATTTTCAAAGGTAAGAAAATGCCTGGAAGGTATGGCAACGAGCGTGTTACCACACACAACCTTGAAGTAGTCAAACTTGACGCTGACAACAATCTAATAGTACTCAAAGGCTCAGTCCCAGGTGCGAGGGGAAGCCTGGTACTCATCAGGAGTTCCAGGAAAACCCGAAAATGAACCATGAGGAGGAATAAGAGATGGCTCTTGTAGATCTTTACAACATGAAGGGTCAAAAGATAGGGACCCAAGAATTGAAAGACGAAGTCTTCAACATCGAGCCCAACCTCGATGTTGTCTGGAGATATGTGGATTATCAACTCTCTTTACGAAGATCGGGGACTGCTTCGACTAAGACTCGCGCGGAAGTGAGCGGTGGTGGAAGAAAGCCTTGGGCACAGAAACATACAGGACGCGCAAGACACGGTTCGATAAGATCACCCATTTGGAGGCATGGTGGAGTTGCTCATGGTCCTAAACCAAGAGATTGGTCAAAGAGTCTGCCTAAGAAGATGAAGAAACTTGCTTTGAGATCTGCTCTGTCACAGAGATTTAGGGAGGGCAACATAATTGTTGTCGATGACATAAAGTTTGATGCACCAAAAGCCAAGAACATGAGGCAGCTAATTGATAATTTGCAATTGAAAGATAAGAAGGTTTTATTCGTCTTGCCTTGGAAGAAACCAGAGTATGAACATGTGAAGTTGTCTTGTCGAAATATATCCGGTTTGAAGGCAATCATCGCGGACAATCCTGGAGCAACACGTGAAGATGAAACGGCAGTTAGAATAGATGGATTGAATGTTTACGATATCGTGAATCACGAGAAAATAGTTCTCACTCGAGATATGGTTACCAAGATCGAGGAGGTGCTGGGATGAACCAGCAAAAACTCACACCTTATGACGTGTTGATAAAGCCCTTATTGACCGAGAAGACTACAGCGGCAAGAGAGGATAGAAAGTACGCCTTTGAGGTTAACCCACTGGCGAACAGAGTCCTTGTCAAGAATGCAGTTGAAACATTGTTCAAGGTTAAAGTGGAAAAGGTGAACATATCTGTTTGTAAACCCAAGCCCAAGAGAAGAGGCAGATTTGAAGGCAGAACGAGAGAATGGAAAAAAGCGATAGTCACCTTAAAAGAAGGATACACCATAAAAGAGCTCGAGGGTCAGCAGTGAGAGAGGTGAAAAACCATGGGTTTGAAGAAGTATAAACCAACGTCGCCTGGTATTCGTTTCATGTTGACGCCAGATTTTTCAGAGGTTACCAAGAAACAACCAGAGAAGTCTTTGCTCTCACCATTGAAGAAGAGCGGTGGACGTAATCACTACGGAAGAATCACCGTGAGATTTAGAGGTGGAGGGCATAAAAGAAAATATCGTGTGATAGACTTCAAAAGGGATAAGACAGGAATACCTGCGAAGGTTGCTTCTATTGAATACGATCCGAATAGGTCTGCCAGAATAGCCTTGCTTGTATATGCTGATGGTGAAAAGCGTTACATCTTGGCACCAAATGGCCTTCAGGTTGGAGATATGCTCATGAGTGGTCCCGATGCGGAAATCAGAGTTGGGAACGCTCTGCCTTTAGAGAACATTCCATTGGGGACTATGATTCACAACATTGAGGTGAGGCCAGGCTCTGGAGGTAAGATCGCGAGATCTGCTGGTGTTTCCTGTCAGCTCATGGCAAGAGAGGGCAACTACGCCCTTCTGAAGATGCCATCTGGCGAACTGAGAAAGATACACGTGAAATGTTATGCAACGATTGGCATTGTCAGCAATGAAGATCACAAGAACGAAGTCTCTGGTAAGGCAGGTAGAACGCGTTGGCTTGGCAGAAAACCACACGTTCGCGCCATGGTTATGAACCCCGTTGACCATCCAATGGGTGGTGGTGAAGGAAGAGGTAAGGGACAACACCCAGTCACACCTTGGGGTGTACCAACTAAAGGATACAAGACCAGACGTGGTCGAAGACCTTCAGACAGGTTTATCGTAAGAAGACGCAATCAGGCATGAGGAGGTGTGACGGATGGCACGTTCTCAGAAAAAGGGACCGTATGTTGATATCAAGTTGCTGAAAAAGATCAGATTGCTCAACGAGAGTGGAGAAAAGAAGATCATAAAGACTTGGAGCAGAGCTTCAACAATAGTTCCTGAGATGGTTGGTCACACGATAGCCGTTCACAACGGTCTGAAACATGTGCCGATATACATAACTGAGAACATGGTCGGACACAGGCTTGGAGAATTCGCACCAACGAGGAGATTTGGTGGCCATGCTGAGAAAAAAGCTGCAACAAAGGGTCAGGTGAAATGAGGAGGGAACTGTAATGAGTGCAGAAGCCGGCACAAAAAGGCCCAAGAGGTCTGTGCAGTACAGACAGAGAGCGGAAGAGAATAAGTCTGTTGAAGTAAAAGCCAAGGGTCGCTATCTGAAATCCTCTCCGAGAAAGGTGAGGACCGTGATCAATGCGATTCGCGGTAAGGATGTTGGCGAGGCTTTTCAGATACTTGAGATGTCTCCCAAAAAGGCAGCAAGGCTTGTGGAAAAGGTTCTCAAGTCTGCTGTTGCAAATGCTGAAAACAACGCGAAACTCAGCAGCGATACGCTTTATGTTTCACACTGCGTTGTCGATGATGGACCAAGATTCAAGAGAATTTGGCCACGCGGTAGAGGAAGGGCTGACATCATTCAGAGAAGAATGTGTCATATTACCATAGCGGTTAAGAGTAAAGAGACGAAAGCTTAGAGAGGTGATACGGTGGGTCAGAAAGTACATCCCAGAGGTTTTAGGCTTGGAGTTAGCGCTGACTGGCAGGCAAAGTGGTTCAACGAAAAGAATTACGCTATATGGCTAAAGGAAGATGAGCAGATCAGAAAGATAGTCAAGGATGTCTACAATCAAGCTGGTATCAGTGAAGTCTTCATAGAAAGACCTGATAACGAGAGTGTCACAGTAACGATCAAAACGGCAAGGCCCGGTGTCATAATAGGGAAAAAGGGTACTGAAATAGGAAAGCTTCGAGAAGATCTTGAGAGATCTCTTAACAGGAGAGTCGTTGTCAATGTAGAAGAAATAAAAACGCCCGAGACTGATGCAAAACTCGTTGCCGAGAACATTGCAAGTAGGATAGAAAAAAGAGCCTCGTACAAGAGGGCGATGAAGCGTGCCCTTTCAGACGCCTTCAGAAAAGGTGCCGTCGGTATGAAAGTGATGGTATCAGGTAGACTCGCAGGTGCGGAAATTGCACGACGTGAATGGTACCTGAGTGGTAGATTACCACTTCAGACAGTCAAAGCCGTTGTTGACTACGGCGTTGCTACCGCAAGAACGAAGTACGGAACGATAGGAATAAAAGTTTGGATATACAGAGGAGACGTGCAGATTTAGTACAAGGAGGTTTTCAAGATGTTGATGCCCAAGAGAGTGAAATACAGGAAACAACAACGTGGACGAATGCGAGGAACAGCAAAGGGTGGTGCAACTGTAAGTTTCGGTGATTGGGGACTGAAAGCACTCGCTCCAGCATGGATAACCTCGCAACAGATAGAGGCAGGTCGTATAGCCATAATGAGAGTCATGAAAAAGAGCGGAAAACTGTGGATCAGAGTTTTTCCCGATAAACCATACACAAAGAAGCCTGCAGAGACAAGACAGGGTAAGGGAAAGGGCAACGTAGAAGGATGGGTTAGCGTTGTCAAGCCAGGCAAGATACTCTTCGAAATAGCTGGTGTCGAAGAAAATGTCGCGAAAGAAGCTCTTATGTATGCGGCGAGTAAGCTGCCAATACCTACGAAGATAGTCTCTCGTTCACATATCGGAGGTGAGGCTGTATGAAGGCAGCCGAGATCCGAAATTACACCGACGAGGAATTGAGGAAGCTCTTAGAGGAAAAGAAGAAACAGTTAATGGATCTGAGATTTCAGCACGCAATGGGCCAACTGCGAAATACCGCACAGATTAGCGAATTGAGACGAGATATAGCAAGAATCAAGACAATTCTTCGCGAAAGAGAACTTGGAGTAAGGAGGTAGTTGACTTATGCCAAAGAAGAGACTCACAGGTATTGTCGTGAGCGATAAAATGAATAAAACAGTTGTTGTTAGAGTGACAAGAAAATTCGAACACCCGAAATACAAGAAAGCCATTGAAAGATCGAAAAAATACCATGCTCACGATGAAAATAATGAGTGCAAGATAGGTGACATGGTTGTCATTGAAGAAACAAGACCACTCAGCAAAACAAAGAGTTGGCGAGTTGTCGAGATATTGAAAAAACAAATCGTTACTGGTGAGATACCCAGTTCCGAGGAGAGTGAAGGAATATGATCCAAGTCGAAAGCTATCTCGATGTTGCAGACAACTCAGGTGCCAAGAAACTTCGGGTCATAAGGGTTATGGGTGGTTTTCATAAAAAGTATGGAACTGTAGGTGATGTAGTGGTTTGTTCCGTGAGAGATGTTGTACCGAACACTGCTATCAAGAAGGGTGAAGTAGTTAAGGCTGTGATCGTGAGAACGAGGAAGCCAGTGAGAAGACCTGATGGTACCTACATCAGATTCGATGATAACGCAGCTGTTTTGATCGATAAATTCAACGAACCACGAGGCACTCGAGTCTTCGGACCTGTGGCAAGAGAGATTCGTGAGAAGGGATACATGAAGATAATCTCGCTTGCCCCCGAAGTACTGTGAGAGGTGAGCTGGCATGAGAATAAAGAAAGATGATCTTGTACAAGTGATATTGGGAAAGGACAAAGGTAAAAGAGGAAAGGTACTCAAAGTAATCCCCAGAGAGAAAAAAGTGCTTGTCCAGGGTGTAAACATAATGAAAAGGCATCAGAGACCGATACCACAACTCAGAGAAGGTGGAATCATAGAGCGTGAGGGAGCAATCTATGCTTCCAAGGTGATGCTTGTCTGTCCCAGTTGTGATAAACCTACACGTGTTGGTCTGAAATTCTTAGAAGACGGTACAAAGGTCAGATTCTGCAAGAAGTGCGGTGAAGTCATAGATAAGGCGTGAGGAGGAATCCAAAGATGGGTACTCAGTACATCCCACTGAAGGAGAAGTACGAAAAGGAAGTTGTACCGAAACTCATCAAAGAGTTCAATTACAGGAATATACACCAGGTTCCGAGATTGGAGAAAATAGTTATAAATATGGGAATTGGTGAAGGCTCAAGGAATGCCGAAATTCTGAACAGGCATATGAAAGAACTCGCAGCGATAACTGGCCAGAAACCGGTTATTACAAAGGCGAAGAAGAGTATTTCAAACTTCAAAGTGAGAAAAGGTATGAATGTTGGGCTGAAGGTGACACTCCGTGGATTGAGGATGTGGAATTTCCTGTACAAACTTGGAAACATAGTGCTACCGAAAGTGAGAGATTTCAGAGGGTTGAATCCGAACTCCTTTGATGGTCGAGGTAATTACAGCTTTGGACTCACAGAGCAGTTTGTTTTTCCAGAGATAACACCAGATCAAGCCCCGAGAACACAGGGAATGGATATCATAATAGTGACGACTGCAAAGACAGATCCTGAAGCTTTGAGATTGCTTGAGCTTCTTGGTTTGCCTTTCAAGCATTGAGAGGAGGTATAAGATGCCAAGAAAAGGGATCATAGAGAGGTGGAAAAGGCCGAAAAAATTCAAAGTTCGCGAATATACAAGATGTTCAATGTGTGGCAGACCTAAAGCAGTTTATCGTGAATTTGGTTTGTGCAGAGTTTGCTTCAGAAAGATGGTTCTTGAAGGCAAACTCCCTGGTGTCAAAAAGGCAAGCTGGTAAAGGGAGGGAGAAAGATGTGGAGTGACCCGATAGCTGACATGCTCACGAGAATAAGGAACGCAAATGTAGTTTTTAAAGATTATGTGGACGTTCCTGCTTCGAATATGAAGAAAGCGATATGCGAGATTTTGAAGAAGGAAGGGTTTATCCAAGATTATAAATACATAGAAGACGGAAAACAAGGAATCCTGAGAATACACATGAAATACAAGGGTCAAAGAAGGAGCAGAGAGAGAGTCATTAAAGGGATCGTCAGGGTTTCCAAACCTGGTAGACGACTCTATGTAGCAAAGGATGAGATACCAAAGGTGAAGAACGGTATAGGTATAGCTATTCTCACAACTTCAAAAGGCATCTTGACCGACAAGGAAGCGCGAAGCCTTGGAGTTGGAGGAGAGATCATCGCTTACGTCTGGTAAGGAGGTGATTGGTATGTCGAGACTTGGAAAGAAACCCATAATAGTACCAACAGGTGTGCAGGTTCAAATAGAAGGAAACACCATAACCGTAAAGGGACCGAAGGGTACTCTTCAACGTAGCTTCCCCGAGTACGTAAAGGTTACTTTAGAGGACAAGAAAATTCACGTCGATCAGAATGAAGAAGTTATAGTCCGCAAGTCCCAGAGAAAGATCCTTAAGACATATCAGGGCACGTACTGGTCTTTGATAAGGAATATGGTTGATGGAGTTACGAAAGGTTTTGAAAAACAACTCGAGATAGTTGGCGTTGGATACAGAGCACAAACGCAGGGGAACAAACTTTCGTTGCAGGTTGGTTACACACATCCCGTTGTTCTTGAGCCACCAGTAAATGTAACCGTCGAAACACCTGCTCCAAACGTGATACTCGTCAAAGGTATAGACAAGGAAAAAGTGGGACACTTTGCAGCACAGATCAGGTCGTTCAGAAAGGTTAACGTGTACACAGGAAAGGGTATCAAGTACAAGGATGAAGTGGTAATTCGTAAAGAAGGTAAGAAAAAATAAAGGGGGCATATAGTGTGATAAAGAAACTGGACAGAAGAACACAAAGATTAAGGAGACACTTGAGAATAAGGAAAAAGGTCTTTGGCACACCAGAAAAGCCAAGGCTTTCAATCTTTAGGAGTGAAAAACATATCTATGCTCAGCTAATAGACGATACAAAGGGGCACACAATTCTTTCGGCATCTACACTTGATCCGGAATTGAAGCAAAAGATAACCAAGACTTACAATAGAGAAGCTGCAAGAGAGGTTGGAAAGCTCATCGCTCAGCGTGCCCTTGCAAAAGGTATAGATCAAGTGGTCTTCGATCGTGGAGGCTTCAAATTCCACGGACGAGTTAAAGAGCTCGCCGATGCTGCCAGAGAAGCCGGCCTGAAGTTCTGAGGAGGTGCAGGGATAGATGGATGAAATACTTGAAGAAGAATTGATAAAGAGAGAATCGGAGGAATTTGAAGAACGAATAGTTGAAATAAAGCGCACTGCCAAGGTTACAAAAGGTGGCAAAACGTTGAGTTTTCGAGTTCTTGCAGTAGTTGGAAACAGAAAGGGTAAGGTTGGAGTAGGACTTGGAAAAGCCAGAGAGGTTCCAGAGGCGATTAGAAAAGCGATCAGTGCGGCACGTGCATCTATAGTCGATGTTCCACTTTACAAGAGCACAATACCTCATGAGGTTATTGGGAAGCAAGATGCATCGAAAGTACTGCTGAAGCCTGCCGCCCCTGGTACTGGTATCATCGCTGGCAGCACCGTGAGAGCAGTTGTTGAGCTGGCTGGTATACAGAATATATTGACCAAATCACTCGGCTCGTCTACAGCTGTCAATTTGGCTCTCGCTACACTGAATGGCCTGAAAGCCTTAGTTTCTCCAGATAAAGCCGCTAAGATGCGTGACGTGACGATAACTCAAGTCTTGCGTGGGGCAAGAAAGGAGGTCTGAGGATGTCCAAGATTTCGATTGAGTTGATCAGAAGCCCAGTTGGATACAAGTACGATCAAAGACAAACTGTGAAGGCGCTCGGTTTAAGAAAGCTTCACGACATAGTTGTGAAGGAAGACAATCCTCAGATCAGAGGAATGATAAGTAAGATCAAGCACTTGGTTTGTGTGAAAGAGTTAGAAGAGAAGGAGGAATAAGCTATGCTAAAACTTGAAGATCTCAGGCCAACTCCGGGTTCGGTGAGAGAACCCAAGAGGGTTGGGCGTGGAATTGGCTCTGGGCTTGGCAAGACAGGTGGAAGAGGACACAAGGGACAGAAATCCAGGGGTTCTGGAAAGGTTCATCTGTGGTTAGAGGGTGGACAGACCCCACTTCATAGAAGACTGCCAAAGGTAGGTTTCAAGAGTTTCACGCACAAAAGTTATGCTGTGGTGAATCTCAGAACACTCGAAGAGAGGTTCGAAACTAACGAAGAAGTCACCCCAGAAACACTCATCAGGAAAGGTTTAGTCAAAGACATAAAAGACGGGATAAAAATACTCGGTAATGGTGAATTGACAAAACCACTTACGGTCAAAGCTCACGCATTCAGCAAGACCGCCAAGAAGGCAATAGAGATGGTTGGTGGTAAGGCAGAGGTGATATAGCGTGTGGAAAGCATTGCAAAACGCCTTCAGGATACCTGAATTGCGGGATAGGATTTTGTTCACAATTGCTACTTTGATCGTTTTCAGGCTTGGTATCTATATTCCTATTCCAGGGATAAACATCCAGGCTTGGGGTGAAGCTTTTAAAAGATTCGGTGAAACAGCTGCAGGAGGTATACTGAGTTTCTACGATGTCTTCACAGGTGGTGCTTTGGAAAACTTTTCTATCTTTGCGATGAGCGTAACTCCGTATATCAACGCATCGATCGTGTTACAACTTCTGTCTTCTGTGATACCGAAACTTCGTGACATGCTCAGAGAAGGCGAAGAGGGAAGAAAGAAATTCGCCCAGTACACACGCAACTTAACGGTTTTGTTGGGTGCTTTTCAGTCATTCATAGTTTCTTTCAGTCTTGTCAGACAGAATCCAGATATAGTTTCTTACGGTATTAATCCGTTTGCGTTCGTGATGGTTTCGACTGTCTCGATGCTTGCTGGCACAATGTTTTTGCTGTGGCTTGGTGACAGGATTACCGAGAAGGGTATAGGTAATGGCATTTCTATATTGATCTTTGCTGGTATAGTAGCAAGATACCCAAATTACTTTGCCACAATCTTGCTCGGGAGGCTCAACATCTTTGGATGGATTTTCCTCGTCCTGATCGCTTTGGTGACAGTTGCAGGTGTGATATACGTGCAGCAAGCCGAAAGACGTATTACCATACAGTATGCAACTCGAGTGACGGGTAGAAGGGTTTACGGCGGTGCATCCACCTATATACCTGTGAAGGTCAACCAAGGTGGAGTGATACCCATAATCTTTGCAAGTGCAATACTGATGATTCCAGCTGCAATAGCACAGATGGCAAACTGGGATTTTCTGAAGCGCTTACTTGGGCCTGGTAGTGCTATGTACATCATATTGTACGGTGTCTTGGTTTTCTTCTTCACATACTTTTACAGTGTTGTCGTGTTCGATCCACATGATGTCTCAGAAAACGTGAGAAAATATGGAGGATTCATACCCGGTATAAGACCAGGTAAACCAACGGAAGAGTACATACAGAAAATAGTCAACAGAGTAACCTTCATGGGTGCAGTTTTCTTGGTTCTCATTGCCCTACTGCCCCATCTGGTTGAAGGTGTCACCAAGGTTAACATAGTAATAGGAGGTACGTCGACCCTGATCGCAGTTGGTGTGGCACTGGATGTTTTGCAACAGATGGAAGCTCACCTGATCATGAGGCATTACGAGGGTTTCATCAAGAAGGGAAGGATAAAAGGAAGATGAGGTTGGTCTTGCTTGGGGCACCAGGAGCAGGAAAGGGTACGCTCGCCAAGGATTTGGTGAATCATCTGAAGATACCTCACATTTCAACAGGGGATATGTTCAGAGAAGCTGTGGCTGCTGGCACGGAGTTGGGGCGTAAGGTTCAAAGTATCATTCAGTCTGGTGCGCTTGTTCCGGATGAGATCGTTAACCAAGTTGTGGAGGAAAGATTGAAAAAAGATGACTGTCGAAATGGATTCATATTCGACGGTTATCCAAGAACAGTACCGCAGGCTGTCGCACTGGACAAAATTCTATCTAAGATATCTGCAAAACTCGATGCAGTGATTTCATTAGAAATAAGTGAAGAGGTTGTTGTCAAAAGGCTTACGAACAGAAGAGTTTGTCCGAAATGCGGCAGAATATACAACATGATTTCGATGCCACCCAAGAACGATGAACTTTGTGACGATTGCCAGGTCAAAGTTGTGGTTCGGGACGATGATAGAGAAGAGGTAGTAAGAAGGAGATATCGTCTCTATCATGAATTGACCGAACCTTTAGTTGATTACTACCGCAAAAAAGGGATCTTGATTCAAGTGAATTCAGAGGTCGATCATCAGGATCTGGTCATGAAGGTACTTGATAGATTAGAAAAGGTGAGAACTTGATAAGGGTTAAATCCGAAGCAGAGCTTCAAAATATGTCAATTGCTTGTCGTGCGGTTGCTGCTGTACTGAACGAAGTCAAAGATATTGTGCACGAAGGCGCTAATGCCCGTGATATTGAGGATTTTGTCCTTGCCAGATTCAAGGAAATGAACGTAAAACCGGCCTTCAAGGGATACAGAGGTTATAAGTATGCAACTTGTGTTTCGGTGAACGAGGAAGTTTTGCACGGTGCACCTTTGAAGAGTAAGGTCTTCACAAGAGGAGATTTGGTTTCAATCGACGTTGGTGCCGTGTATAACAGTTATTACGGTGATGGTGCCATTACATACGTGGTAGGAGATGTGGATGAAGTTGGTAAAAGATTGATGGAAACAGGGCAAGAGGCGCTTGAAAGGGCAATATCCGTTGTGAAAGATGGAGTCAGAGTAGGCGATATCTCTTATGCGATACAGAGTTTCGTCGAGTCAAATGGTTTTAACGTCATCAGAGACTACGTAGGACATGGCATAGGAAGGCAACTTCATGAAGAGCCGGAGATACCGAATTACGGAAAGCCAGGAACTGGTCTGAAACTCTCATCGGGTATGACTTTGGCAATAGAAGTAATGATCTGTGAAGGAGATTGGCAGGTGTCAACACTTGATGATGGATGGACTGTTGTGATGACAGATGGGAAGAGAAGCGTGCACTTTGAACACACTATCCTTGTTACCGATGTCGGTGTGCGTGTTCTAACACAGTTTTAAGAGGTGGTGAAATGCCGAAGGAAGATGTTATAAAAATGGAAGGAACGATAACAGAAGCACGAAGAAACGCAACTTTTTTGGTAGAACTCGACAACGGACACAAGATTCTTGCCCAAGTCTCGGGAAGAATGCGCAAGAATTTCATAAGACTTTTTCCAGGTGATAGGGTTGTAGTCGAACTTTCGATATATGATCTTTCAAAAGGACGGATTGTTTATAGAAAGAAGCTGGACAAAAAAGGAGAGGAAGATGAAGAAAGGAGCTGATGAAATATGAAAGTAAGATCTTCCGTGAAGAAGAGATGTGAACATTGTCAAATCGTTCGTCGTAGAGGTCGTGTTCTGATCATATGCAAGGCGAATCCGAAACACAATCAGAAGCAAGGCTGAAGGCAAGGAGGGAAATGAATGGCGCGTGTCATGGGTGTGGAGTTACCTGGAAATAAAAAATGTTTTGTCGCCCTGACTTATCTCTACGGTGTCGGTAAGACGAGAGCCTTTGAAATTTTGAAGAACACAGGTGTTGATCCAGACAAGAGAGTCAAAGATCTCACTGATGAAGAGGTTAGTAAGATAACCAAATTCATCCAGGATCATTACAAGGTTGAGGGTGAACTCAAAACAGAAGTGAACAGAAACATAAAGAGACTGATCGACATTGGCTGCTACAGAGGGCTGAGACACAAACTTGGATTGCCAGTCAGAGGTCAGAGGACTCGTTCCAATGCCAGGACTAGAAAAGGACCGAGACCAAGCAGGATAAAGACGAAGAAGAAGGAACAAGCAGTCTGATACAGGAGGGTTGATTATGGCGAAGAGATCAGAAGGAAAGAAAAAGAGGAAGATCTTAACTGACAAGGGAATCGTTCACATAAAGTCTACTTTTAACAACACTATAGTGACTCTGTCTGACGCTGACGGTTCGACTATACTCTGGGCAAGCAGTGGTACAGTAGGTTTTGAAGGTACCAGAAAAGGAACACCTTACGCCGCTCAGCTTGCTGCTGACAAAGTTGCTAAGGAAGCCTTGAGACTTGGCATTAAGCGTGTTGATGTCTTGGTTAAAGGACCTGGCTCTGGTCGAGAAGCGGCTATCAGGACGCTTCAAGCAGCCGGTCTTGAAGTGGACAACATAAAGGATGTAACGCCTATACCTTTCAACGGCTGCAGACCGAAGAAGAAACGCAGAGTTTAAGGGAGGGAATGCAATGGCAAGATACACTGGACCAGCTTGCAGGTTGTGTCGTAGAGAAGCGATGAAACTCTATTTGAAAGGCGAAAGATGTTTTACTGACCACTGTCCTTTCGATAGAAGATCTTATGCACCGGGTGATCACGGACGCCAACGTGGAAAACTCTCGCAGTACGGGACACAGTTACGTGCAAAGCAGGTTATGAAAAGAATATACGGTATTGTAGAAAGACAGTTCGAACGCTACTTTGAAAAAGCTTTGAGAATGTCAGGTGATACTCGAGAGAATCTTGTGAGATTGGTAGAATCACGCGTGGACAACGTTGTTTACAGAATGGGATTTGCCATTAACAGAAAGCAAGCCAGGCAGCTCGTCACCCATGGACACTTCTTGATAAACGGTGTGAAAGTGGATGTTCCTTCTTACAGGCTGAAACCAGGTGACGTAGTTGAGGTCAGCGAAAAGAGCAGATCGTTGAACGTTATCAAAGAAGCCATGGAGACATCCAAAGACAGGACAAAGGTACCCTGGGTCGAAGTAGAAACTGAATCGTACAGAGGCACATTTATGAGATTTCCAAATCTTGAGGAAGTAACAGATCTGCCAGTAGACGTTCAAGCAATAGTGGAATTCTACTCGAGGTGATCTATGTGATCGGATACGTGGTTCCTAAGAAACTCAAGATAGAAGAAGAAAGGGCAGAGGCTGAATATTACTATGCCAGGTATGCATTCGGACCAATGGAGAAGGGGTTTGGTACGACTATTGGAAATGCACTGAGGCGTGTTTTGCTTTCCTCAATCCCATCTATTGCTATTGTGGGAGTTAAATTCATAAAGCCAGAAAAGTACCACGAATTCGACACGATTTCTGGTGTGAAGGAAGATATTTTAGAGATAACGATGAACCTGAAAAGGGTTCAACTAAGAGCAGAGATTCCCATAAAAGAAAAGGTAAAGCTTGTCGTAGAGAAAAAAGGACCTGGTTTACTGACCGCAGGTGATATCAAAGTTCCAGCTGGAATCGAGGTGGCAAACCCATCTCTGAAGATAGCTACTCTCGATGAGGAGGCTGATCTCTTCTTCGAATTGTATGCGCAAGCTGGGAAAGGATTTGTACCAGCCAATGAACTGGAAGAACATCCCGATATTGGTTGGATTCCAATTGATGGAGTCTTTTCACCCGTGATGAAAGTGAATTTCAAAGTGGAAAGTGCGAGGGTGGAGAAAAGAACAGATTACGACAAGATGATTCTGGAAATATGGACAAAGAAGACTATATTTCCAAACGAGGCTTTGAAGAGAGCCGTTGAGGTTTTGACGAATCATCTGCAGATCATCACGGAGTCTTTGCCGGGAGATTTTGTACCACTGACAGCAGAGTTCGTCACTGTTTCTCACGAGGAAGCAAAACCTGAACAAGAGATGAGCGAAGAGGAAGCAGTTTACTCGAGAAAGATCGATGAACTTGATCTGACCATAAGATCGCTGAACTGTTTGAGAAGAGACAAAATTGAAACTATCGGAGATCTGATGAAACGAACTGAGCAAGATCTCCTGAAGATCAAGAATTTCGGTCCAAAGTCACTTGAAGAAATAAAGCAGAAGCTTATGGAAAAATTTGGTCTCACGCTCAAAAAAGGAGGCTGAGTTATGAGACACAGAATGCTGAAGAACAAGATAGGAACATATGGCAGTCATACTCGCTCTCTTTTGAAGAACCAGATGAGAGAGTTGGTTGAACACAAGAGTATTGTGACTACCGTCACTAAAGCAAAAGTAGTCCAAAGGGCTTTTGAGAAAATCATGGCGAAGGCTGTTAAAGCATCAAAACTTGAAAAGAAAGATAGCGTTTCCCTCAGAAGGCAGATAAATTACTATCTCAGTGATAGAAGACTGACAAACAAGCTTGTTGATGAAATAGCAAAGCCTCTTGAGAAAACTAGTGGTTTCACGAGAATCGTACGCATTGGAAAGAGACGTGGCGACGCAGCCGAAATGGTCTTGCTTCAAATTGTAGAAAAACAGTGAGGAAGATCCCCCCACCGAGGGGGTTTCCTTTTTTCAAATCACTTGACTAAATGATGTTTATCTGGTAAATTCTATGTGTAACCTCTTTCGTTTGATACCCAGCCTTTTTGAGTGTTCTAATCTTCGTTTTGAACTGACGAAAACACTTAGCGTGGAGGTGTTTTTCCTTGGTAAACAGCAACGATCAAGAAAAAGGTGAAAGCATTACTGTCAAGATTGATGACCTCGAACGGATGACAATCAAGGAACTGTACGATCTAGCCAAGAAGTACGACATACCCAGATACACAAGCCTGAGAAAACGTGACTTGATCTTCTCGATACTCGAAGCTCAAGCAAAATCACACGGATTGTTCTTTGGCACGGGTGTCTTGGAGATTCATACTGATGGCTACGGCTTTCTTAGAAGTGGGGACAACCTGCTACCCAGTGCAAATGATATTTATATATCTCAATCTCAGATCAGAAAATTCAATCTCAACACCGGAGATATCATATCGGGGATCATAAGACCACCAAAAGAAAGTGAGAAGTTCTTCGCAATGATAAAGATTGAAGCAGTCAACTTCAGACCACCAGAAGCAACGAGTGAGAGAGTGAACTTCGAGAACCTCACGCCTGATTACCCAAAAGAAAGGTTCGTACTCGAGACCTCAAGGGATATACTCTCAACAAGGCTGATCGACATCTTTGCCCCCACAGGTAAGGGTCAACGCGCGATGATAGTCGCTCCTCCAAAAGCTGGTAAAACAACTTTGCTTAAGGAGATAGCCAATGGCATCGCAGCAAACCATCCAGAAACACACAGAATAGTCCTACTGATAGACGAGCGCCCAGAAGAAGTCACGGACATACGAGAGTCTGTTAACGCACAGGTTATCGCAGCACCATTCGACATGGCACCCGACAAACAAATAAAGATTGCCGAACTCACCCTTGAGATGGCGAAGAGATTGGTTGAGTACGGCCATGATGTTGTGATCTTGCTTGACAGTTTGACCAGACTTGCAAGGGTTTACAACATAAATGTGCCACCCAGTGGAAAGTTGCTCAGTGGTGGAGTGGACCCAGCGGCTCTTTACAAACCTAAGCACTTTTTCGGCGCAGCAAGGAACACACGTGAAGGTGGAAGTTTGACGATCATAGCAACAACTCTGATCGAAACTGGTTCAAAGATGGACGAAGTGATCTTTGAAGAATTTAAAGGCACTGGTAACATGGAACTCGTTCTCTCAAGACAGCTTGCCAACAAGAGAATCTTTCCTGCCATAAATCTCCAGCTTTCAGGAACACGAAAAGAAGAGTTGTTGTTAAGTGAAGATGTTCTCAAGAAAATGTGGATACTCAGAAGGGTTCTCAGTGGTATGACAGAAGAAGAGGGTCTGAACTTTATTTTAAGGAAACTTCAAGAAACAGAATCAAATGAAGACTTCCTTGCTCTGATCGACCAGCAGAAGGTAAAATATTAGTCGGAGGTAGAACCCTTGAACGTCATAGGAATAGATCTCGGTGGAACCAACTTTGCAGTTGGATTGGTTAATGAGACTGGAGAAATTCTTGCTCGGATCGAAGGAAAAACAAAGGTTCAAGAAGGACCTGAAGCAGTTGCAAGAAGATTAGCAGAGGCGGTAGACAGAGTACGTGGTTCTGCAGATGTTTCTGCTGTGGGTATAGGTTCCCCTGGTAGTGTAGATCACAAAAGAGGCGTTGTGAAGTTTTCTCCAAACTTTCCTGGTTGGCACGATTTTCCCTTAGCTGATGAAATCAAAAAATACACTAACTTAGAAGTTTTTGTTGAAAACGATGCTAATGCGTATGCATTAGGCGAGAATACCTTTGGTGTTGGCAAGGGCTTCGAACATCTTGTGTGTCTAACACTTGGAACAGGTATTGGCGGTGGTGTGATAACACATGGAGTGCTTTTGAGAGGGAGCACGGGCATCGGTGCCGAGTTGGGACATATGAACGTACTCCCTAACGGTCCAAAGTGTGGTTGCGGCTCAAATGGTTGTCTTGAAGCGCTTGCCTCTGCCACTGCGATGAAAAAATTCGTACTCGACGGCTACGAAAGACACACCAATTCATCGTTATTTAGAGATAAAAATCCAGATCAAGTTACACCAAAGGACATCTTTGAACATGCCAGGAATGGCGATCAATTTGCTCTGAGTATATTCAACACCGTTGTGGAAGCCTTAGCGGTGGCGATAGGTAGTTTGGTGAATATCTTCAATCCACAGCTTGTGATTCTCGGTGGAGGAATAGCAAATGCAGGTGATTTCTTATTGAATCCGGTACTTGAGAGATCAAGAAACTATGTTTTGCCAACGATGCTGGGTACTTATCAAGTGAAGCTGAGTCAACTTGGTAAGGACGCAGGCATCTTGGGCGCTGCCTCGATTGTCATCGAGAGGAAGGCGAAAGGTTGAGGATTCTGCTTGTTTCTGATTTACATGTGCCTGTTAGACTATCGACCTTACCCAACTCACTGCTGAATTTACTACAAGAGGCTGATATGACAATAGCCTGTGGTGATTATGTCGATCTCGATACGGTTTTGACTCTGAAAACGTATTCCAGGCAATTCTACGGCGTTCACGGCAATATGGATTATGCAGATGTGAAAGAACACCTACCTTCACAAGCCCTGGTCCAGATTGATTCATTGATGATAGGCATCTGCCATGGTTGGGGCGCACCACATCAGATACGTGAGAGAATTCTTTCCACCTTCAAAAACAAACCGCAGATAATCTTTTATGGTCATACTCATTCTACAGATGATTCCTTCGTTGAATCTGTGAGGTTCATAAACCCTGGTGCGTTTTGCGATGGAAGTTTTGCGTTAGTTGAGACATGCGTGAACCAGTTGAGAGTAGATTTCAAGAGATTGTAGAGAACATAGTATCGGAAATCAGGACTCTTGTTCGAGAGAGACTGGTAGTTGCTTTCTCAGCTGGAGAGGATAGCTCACTTGTCGCCGCTCTTGCAAAAATGGCACTTGGCAGTCAGAGAGTTGAACTGGTCACGGTAGATTGGGGTCCGTTCATGTACGACAACGCAAGATCTGGAGTGACGAAAGTTGCTCAAGAACTTGGCTTGAGACACACTTTTATAAACGGTCAGCGAAGACAATCGGAGGTTTGGCGTCACGGTCCAAGTTGTAACATGTGTACTCGCTATGCCAAACTTGACCTCATTCTTTCCATGAGAGGAGACTTTGTTGTTGCAACAGGCTCAAATCTCTCGGATAGTTGGGGTAAGAACGGCGTGAAGATGAACGGCAGAGTCTATTCGCCTTTGAAAGATTTAGACAAGGATACGATCAGACTCTTGATCGGTTATCTTGGTATCAAGCCGATGAAAATAGGTGAATCTACACAACGCGAAGGGTGTAAACTCAAGCATCTTCTGAAAATGCTGATAAATCCTTTCTATCATGGTGATGCCGTTGATCGATCGAACGAAGTGTTGCTCAGATTCCTGAGGGAAATCGATTACAAACACACAGCAGCGAATGTTAAGGTAATCGGACCTCTCTCTAAGAATATCGCCTTGGTGAATGTCTTACCACATCTGGATGATTCACAATCAAATGAATTGATCCGAAGAATGAAAGATGTGAAAACGATAGAAGAAATAGAGATCTTGAAAAAACCAGTGAAACTTAAAGTTCTTCTCAATCCATCTTTGTACAACAATCCTGTGGCAAGAACAAGTGTTTTCCATGGTTTCATCGAAAAAGATTTCGCTGTTCCAGTCAGAACAGAATGGATCAAATCCGAAAACTCACGTTTGAGAACCTTTCAAGTAGTGGGATTTGAATATGACCATCGATGATCTTCTCGGAAGACTGAAAGGCAGAAATGTCTTGATAATCGTTCCAACTGAACACGATGCTCGTCTGCTGGCATCGAAATACAATTTTCTTTACTTTCCATCGCACGATGTTTTTCCCTTTGAAGAGATCTCTGTATCCTTTTCGGTGAGAAGAAATCGAATAGAGGTTCTGTGGGGACTGCTGAACGGTTCGCGCGAGGTAATAGTCAGTACGCTTCATGCAATCAGTAGAAAAACGTTTTCTCCAGAGCAATTAAGAAAGGCTTCGAGAACTCTGAGAATTGGCGACAGATTGTACGATTTTGGAAAGTACCTTTATGAACTTGGCTATGAAAAAACTTTCGTTGTAAGAACTCAAGGAGAATTTTCAGTTCGCGGTGATATCATCGACTTCTATGGTCCGTTGTATGATAAACCAGTTCGCGTAGAGTTGTTCGGAGACATAATAGAGAGTCTAAGGTTCTTCGATGTTGTTTCACAACGTTCTATCATGCCGGTCGACGAAATCACCTTGCTTCCTGCACGTGAGTACGTCGGTGATCTTCATTCCTTCGACACAGTACCTGGTAAGGCGGGCTCGAATTCCACGATCTTCGAATACGCTGATTTTCGTGTCTTAGTAGCGGACTTTGACAGATGCCAAGAGGAATTCGTCAAAAGAGAAAAAGAGAGCCGTGAAATCCTCGACAGAGAATTGCTTGAAGATTACGTCGAAAACTCGCAGATAAGGCTGTCAGAGTTGGTGAAATTCATCGGCAGTTTCACGCCAATCGAAATAGATTTGGGCGAACTCAAAGTAGTTGGGAAGATCTCACATGTAGAACAAGCACCAATCTTGAGTGAAGAAGATCTCAACATTGGTGACTACGTTGTCCACAAAGATTATGGAATAGGCGTTTACCGAGGAGTCGAGAGAGTACAGAATGCCCTGGGTATTAAGGAATACGTTGTGATAAAGTATGAAGATTCGATGATCTATGTACCTGTTGAAACTCTTGACAGAGTGCACAAATATCTTGGAGATACTGAGAGCGTCAAGATAGACAGACTGAATTCTCACAGTTGGAAAAGACGAGTTGACAAGGTGAGAAGAAACCTCAAAGAGAAAATCCAGCAGCTGGTTCAGATATACACGAAGAGACAAGAAGCATGTGGTTTAGGATTGGCCGGTGATGAAATGCTGGAAAGAGAGTTTGCTCGCACCTTTCCTTACATCGAGACACAAGACCAACTCGTTGCAGTTGAAGAGGTGCTGAGCGATTTGGTAAGTGATAAACCCATGGACAGGTTACTCTGTGGTGATGCGGGTTACGGAAAGACCGAGGTAGCGCTGAGAGCCGCGTTCAGATGTGTTGTTTCTGGCAAGCAAGTCGCGATCTTGGTGCCTACTACAGTCTTGGCTAAGCAACACCACAAGACTTTCAGAGAAAGGATGGAACCCTTTGGAATCGTAGTTGAGATCATGGAACGTTCGACGAGCAAATCTCAGAGGGCAAGGATTCTCGAAAGATTGCGCAACGGGGATATAGACATCATCGTCGGAACTCACTCACTATTGTCAGATGAGCTGCGATTTTCAGATTTAGGGCTTGTCATCATAGATGAAGAACAGAACTTTGGGGTAGAACAGAAGGAAAGATTCAAAAAGCTGAGAATAAATGTCAATGTTTTGACCCTCAGTGCCACGCCTATTCCAAGAACTCTTCACATGGCTCTGACTGGTATGAAAGACATGAGCGTTCTACAGACACCACCACTTGGCAGACAGCCGGTTGTAACCTATGTTGCGAGGTACAGTGACCAACTCGTGAAGGCTGCCATACTCAGAGAAGTCAACAGAGGAGGTCAAGTGATCTATGTGCACAACAGAATAAACGACATACATGACGTTTATGACAAAGTGAAGAAGATTGTGCCACAGGTGAGAATTGTTGTCGCTCACGGACGAATGAGTTCGAAGAGATTGTCAGAGGCTGTGAGATCCTTCTATGAGAACAGATCTGATGTGATAGTCTGCACCTCTATCCTCGAGAACGGAATCGATATACCAAATGCGAATACCTTAATAGTTGATGATTCGCACCGGTATGGTCTGGCACAGCTCTACCAGCTCAGAGGCAGAGTCGGACGCAGTGACAGAAGGGCTTTTGCATATTTTCTCTATGATTCTGAAACTGAGGAAAAAGCCACAAGGAGACTGCAAGTGATAAGGCAGTTCACCGGACCAGGGAGCGGCTTGCAGCTTGCTATAAAAGATATGCAAATGAGAGGGATAGGTTCTGTTTTTGGTCTTGAACAGCATGGGATGATCAACGAAATAGGTCTCAATTTGTACACTGAGATCTTGCAAGAACAGCTAAGAGAAGCAAGAAAAGAAAGATCTGAAGATCGCAACGAAGGACTTGAAACGCAAATCGAAGGCATCCCAGGAGAGTTGATCATTCCTTCGTATTATGTGGAAAACCCTATGGAACGCATGAGAATGTACAGAAAACTGGCATCGTGCAGAAATCTTGAAGAACTCGATGATATTTCTCTCGAGATGAGAGACAGATTCGGTGAGCACCCAGAACAGGTAAACTCTTTGTTAGAGCTTTTTAGGATAAGGATAATCGCGTCGAAGAGAGGAATAAAGAGCATAAAATACACCGACAACACATTACAACTACAGAGCGAGAAACAACTCGAAATAGGTATTCGCCGAAAATATCTGTACAACGAAAGGCTCAAATCATACTTTTTCTACGATATAGAACCAGAGGATGTGTTTTCATTTCTAAAAGCCCTACTTCCGCGTGACTGACACAAGTACGTACTCATCCTCGCACTTGAAAACGAACAGATCCAGTCTTTTCGACTCTTTTTGAGACAGTTCTAAGACAAGATCTCTCTCTACGATCAAATATCTTTTCGCACTCTCTAATGGAACGGACTTGTAGTATCCGATGAACTGTAGTCTGTCAACTTTTCTTTTATTTCGAATCAAGAAATCCTCAAGCGCTTGCAAAGCCAATTCCGTTTTAGGAAAAGGTGTGGGTTTCAGTCTCATGATTTTCAAGACAGGAAGGTTTTTCTCTTTGACCTCGGTTTCGATCAGACTGAGGTTCTGCGGCTGTGTACCTTCAAAGTTTAGGTTTTCTTCTCGAAGGTCTTCTTTCAAAGAACTACTCTGAAAAAATACTTCGGTGCAGATTCTTGGGTTGATACTTCCCTCCTTCACAGAAACCAATTTGTTCAAATTCACCTGGTTTGTTCTGACGACATCTTGATTTTGGGAGAAAGATCTGATTCTCAATTCTTTTGATGGTAACAAAAGCTCTCTGATAGAACTATGAAAGACTTCCCAATCCGTGCGGACTATTATCGAAATTGGTGGCTCATGAACGCCAGCTTCTATAGAGAGTTCTTGAGAACTGTTCACTTTGATTATCCCAAGTTCCATCTTCAAAGACTCTATCAACTGCTGGAAGATCTGCATATGTATTCAAGTGCCTTTTGAAGTCTTTGAAAAGGTTCAAGAAGATCGATTTCTTCTGCTATCTGCTTGAGTTTCTCCAATTTGTCCTGAGGAATTTCCTTTGCCGAGGCAAAACGTATAGCTCCTATAGATGTGGGAATTATGCACTCATCAGGTGATGGTTGCTCAATCTGCCCGGTTGAAGATACTGAAGCAACGGCGAAGAAAACGTTTTCAGCAGCATCTACTAAAACTGAGCTGTCTGTGAAAACTACTTCTGGTTTGTTGTCCAACTTTTTCAAGAGTGACTTGGCGATCACTTCTGTATTCAAGTATCCCTCCAAAGACTTTCCGTAAAGGATCTTCTGCAGTGTTGTTGGAACAATTGGGTCTGTGTATTTGAATTCATGGGGTATCCCTGATTCATCAACAACCAGTATGCCACCAACATACTTTTCGTCGATTCTCCTAACCGACAGATAGCCTATCACAATCTCACGTCCAGCATAAAACCTTTTCTTTCCTCTTTCTGATTCTGCCCACGTCTTTTGCCAAAATAGTAACCACCTGCAGAGCCTCCGCCTTCTTCTGTGGAGGATTTGACGATCTTCTCCTCGATTTTATTTTCTGGGTTAACCATTCTCAGTTGTTGCTCAGACTTAGACACTATCTCAGATTTCAACAATTGACTTGCCGCAATTTGAACATTTATGGCTTGTGCGGCAGCACCAGATATATCGGGCCCTCTAACAATGACTGTCTGAAGGTCCACCGGAGTTATCATTCTCTTCACCCAAAACCCGTCTCTTGATTTTCAAGAGAGCGGCTGATAAAATCTGAGACACTCTTGATTCACTCACACCAATAGTTAGACCGATCTCCTTCAAAGAAAGATCTTGTTCAAATCTGAGTGATAACACAAGCTGTTCCCGTGGTGTTAGAGTCTTGATGGCTTCGGCTAACTTCTCAGCTACAATCTCCTTAAAAGCACTCTCCGAAGGCTCACTCGGTTCACTCAAATTATCGGCGAAGGAATCGAAATCTTCATACAGAAACTCATCGAGTCTTAGAAGTTGTTTTCTGACAGTCTCATCGAGTGCCCTCTTCACCTCGTTGTTTGTCAGTCCAGTGTGAAGTGATATTTCTTCTATCGTTGGGTATCTGTTCAACTGCGACTCCAGCTCGTACACCGCCCTCTCGACTTCCTTGACGTTGTGTCGCAAGTTTCTCGGCATCCAATCTATCTTTCTCAGATAATCATACATCGCACCTTTGACCCTTTTCACAACAAAGGCATGCAAATTAGCACCTTTCTTTGGATCATATCTCCTGATAGCTGATAAGAGAGCTAAAACACCTTCTTGAACCAAATCGTCCAGCTCTACATTTTTCGGTAGATTATGGAGCAAGTCCAGTGCTATTCTCTTTACGACAGGGAGCATTTCTTTGACTATTTCTTCTTCGCTTGTCTTGTACACGTAATCATCCTCTCTATATTTCGAGGATTTGCACAGTCTCTCCTCCACCGACCTTCCTCACGAGTAATTTGCCCGTTTCGATATTGTATTCAATGCTTCTTGCTCTATTACCACCTGTATCTTCTCCCTTGATTGGTATGTCGAAATATTTGAGCCAGTACTTGACTGAATCAACGTTCTTTTTACCAATATTCATACCACTGGACTCAAACATCGCAGCACCTCCGGCTATTTTAGCTTCGATGCGCGATTTGACAGCACCCATCTCGATTAGCTTGTCAACGAGATATCGCACAGCTGTATCGGCATACTTTCCAGGGCTTTTGACATCCCTGTCACCACTTTCTGGCAGCATCACGTGTGCCATACCACCCAACCGAGCAACAGGATCTCTCATGCAGACACCCACACAAGACCCCAATCCGAGGGTTACAATGATCGCGGGGTTCCTTTCGACTGCGGCTTCGCCAATTCCAATTATCGTCTTTTTAACCATTACGCTCCCACCCTTGAAAACAGTTTTTCAAGACTTCCTCGTCCCGGTATCAGAAACATCTGTGAAGTGGCAGATTTGACATCTTCAACACTCAGTTCAGTCTCGACGAATATGGCACTGTCTTCATAATCTGCCCTTGAAAGAACTGCTTCGGAAACGATTGCTACAAGCATATCAACACTCAGTTCGGGTGGTAGAGGATCGAGGTAGAGTTGGGTGAATTCCGCGAGAGCGGTGATGTAAGAACCACACATGATATTACCTATCTCTCTGAGCGCCGAAGAAGACATCTCGTCTAACTGTGTGATGTCCTCGCATGGACTACCCAATAAGTCTGTGAGAATCTTCTTACCGGCGCGCCTGTCCAAAACAAGCAGCACATCAAGGTCTATATCACCTTTCACCGTCATTCTTATTCCTATGATTATGTCCTCTGGTTGCTCGAACATGAAGATTATTCTTTCGATTGGAACTATCTTCGCACTTGGTACAGTTATTTCGATCCTCTTTCCTGTCAGAGTTGACAAAGCTGTTGCTGCATTGCCAGTACCAATATTGCCTATCTCTTTGAGAAGATCTAATTGCTTCTCAGACAACTGCATCCTAAACCTCCTCTCCTTGTGATGCTTTTCTCATCTTCAGTTCTTGCTGGAATACAAAAACAACCAGCGATCTTTCGAGTTCTGGTGATAGATCCAGAAATTGTACACCGTATTCGTAAAAACCGGTTGCTTCGTTCTTACCAACTGTTCTAACAATCTGAGCTTTCTGTTGAAGTAGCTTTATGCTACCAAGATCGAGATTTACGAAGATCGGTTGACCTACGGAAAGAACGTTCTTTGTGCACATCAACATTCCACCGGCGCTGAAGTCACGTGTCATGAATTTGTACTCTCTAAGATCACCAGGCAGTGTATATACACCATTTAGAACAAGTGGTATTCTCACAAACCTTCTTCTTTGAACTCTCTTAACCATCGATGGTATACTCACATACATGACCAGAAAATTGTTTTCATCTCGTCCATAATCGATTACACGACTTGAAAAGGTATAGACCACCTTGTTCGACAGTGCCGTGACGTAGATGAAATCTCCTCGAGGCAACGGAACAAACCTTCCTTTGAAGCTGGGCATCGCGATCTTCAAAGTGCCCTTCTCAAAATAGGTTTCGTGTACGGTACTTTTCAAAGTTGTTTTCTCACCATCCTTGGATTCGGCCTCTATTAGCAAAGGCATACCAGGTCTGATGACCAATTGAGCTTCAACATAGTTCACTTGTTCGACCATCGTAGCACCTCAACCGACTCCGAAAAGTGCTTTGACTTTGTCGATAAAAGACAATTTCTTAACAGGCTGTCTTTTGCTAACCACATCTGCAATTCCATAAACTGCTAAGGCTGGTTGTGAAATTCTCCTTGTCGTCACAAAAGGCGACTGTTTGTTGACACTGTCTTTTACAAGAGAATCATAGCGAATCAAATGAGTTGAGGTGATCGGGACACCTGCGAATCTCGTTATGACAGAAACAAATCTTTCCATAATCTTTCTACCATCTCGCATGTCTTTAACCATGTTCATGACGATATGAAAGCCATCTGGATCAACGCCCTTCACAGTCATCAATTTTACAAAGGTATATGCATTTACAAGCGATGTGGGCTCAGATGCAGTAACCATTATCAGATGATCTGAACTCGCATAGAATCTCTCGAGTTCGGTGTTAAAACCCGGCGGAAAATCAAAAACCATGTATTCATAATTTGAAGCAACACGCTGTAAGTGGTTGTACAGTTCTGCTTTATCTTCCAAATTGAACGTGATCAGATCATCCACATCCATCCCGGTGCTTATCAGGTCGACTTGATACGGAGTTTGAAAGATTACCTTTTCTAAACTTGTACGCCTCTGCAAGAAATCCTTCAACGTGTTTCTTGGGGTCACGCCCATGAGGATTTCAGCATTTGCAAAACCAGCATCTGCGTCAAAGAGAAGTACTCTTTCGCCTCGCTGTGCAAGCACTATGGACAGATTCACAGCGACTATCGTCTTGCCGACTCCTCCTTTTCCGCTCGCGACGCTTATCACTTTTGGTTGATCTCTCAATAAACCCTCAGCCTGATTGCGCAACTCTCAGCACCTCTTTAGAAAACATGTATGAAAACTCTCTTGAATTGGCTTCAACAATATCCTCTGGAACCCTTTGCCCATTTGTGACGAAGGCGATAGGAGCATCGCACAACTGCGGTATGTTGATCAGATGACCATATGACTTTGTCTCGTCCATTTTGGTGAGTATGACGTGTGTGTACTTGGCGACTGAAAAATGTTTTGTTATGTCTTTCAGATCAGTGTACTTGCAATTCATACTCGTGACCAAAAAGCATATGTATGGTGAAACAGTCTCTGCAAGGGCTTTGAGTTCACTCATCTGTATCTCGTTGTTTTGACTCCTACCAGCGGTGTCTATCAGAATTGTGTCAAAGTCTTGCATAGCGTCAAGTTCCAATCTGGCCTCTCTTGGTGTATAAGCTACTCTCATGGGTATATCCATAATAGTTGCGTAAGTTTTCAGTTGTTCGGTTGCGGCTATTCGGTAGGTATCAAGGGTTAGAATAGCCACTTGTCTTTTTTCTACAAGCTTCAGTCTTGCTGCGAGTTTTGCAAGCGTCGTTGTCTTACCAACGCCAGTTGGACCCACAAAGAGTACGGTATTCTTCAGCTCTGGAACCTCCGTCCTCATGAAAGGTAGCAGATATTCGGCAAGTTTTTGCCGGAAGTTTTCATCGATCGTTATGTCGCCATACGCTATTCTTATGTACTCTACAACTCTGTTCATCACAGTGGGATCAACTTCGTGAACTTGAAGTGCCCTGAGCAACCTTTGAATACTTTGAGGCAGATCATTTTGCCTGCTTAAACTGAGCATGGATCTCATTTCTTGAATCATTTGCTTCAGCTCTCTCATTTCCTCTTCTTGGCGTTTCTCCTTGTTTTTCACAAGAAGCTCTTGGAACTTATAGACTTCGCTGTTTTCGTTCTTAACCTGATTCTTGTCTTCACAAACTGCGGTGACCTCCAGATACCTCTTAGCCCCTATGCCTAAAAAACCACCTTTTCTGATACTTCGAGTACTCAGTATCACAGCGTCTTCGCCGAGATCTCTTTTTATTTGTTCAAGAGCTTCTTTTATATCGTTCACCATGTATTTCTTTACCTTCACAGTTTGACCACACCCTCTATTTGAACTGTTATGTCATCAGGTAGTTCCTCGTAAGCAATCACCGGGACATTCGGTAGAAATCTTTTGACTGTGGACGAAAGATATGGCCTTATGGCGCCAGAGCAAACAAGGACAGGCGAAAAGCCCTTTTTCATAAGATTCTCGAGTTGTTTTGAGGTCTTTTCCATCAGTTCTCTGAGTATCTGTGGGTTAAGAGCGATCCTCTTCTCACCATTCATGTCCTGCAGAGAATCGAGTATTCTCTTTTCAAGGTCGTGATCGAAGGCTACTGCGTGAATTTTGCCATCCTCAGAAAGAATCGATTGAACTATTTGACGTCTCAAAGCCCTTCTAATCTGCTCGGTGAGATAGACTATATCAGTTGATTTCTCGCCGTACTCCAGTAGTGTCTCGAAGATCAGAGGTAGGTTTCTCACCGAGATGCCTTCACTCAGAAGCCTTTGAAGGATCTTTTTCACATCTGTTGACTTCAGAACGCCCGGGATCAAATCGCTCACCAGCTGCGGGAATCTTTCTCTAAGACCGTCGATCAACATGTTGAACTCTCTGGCACCGAGCAATTCAGCTGCATTTCTCTTGAGTACCTCGGTCAGATGGGTGGCAAAAACCGTGGGTGGGTCAACGACGGTATAGCCAAGCCTCGTAGCTTCTTCCTTGCGAGTCGGCTCAATCCAGAACGCACTAAGACCAAAAGCTGGTTCCTTAACGGGGATACCTGGTATTTTGTCTACAGCGGTACCAGGGTTTATAGCCAACAGTCTGCTGGGAATCAGCTCATACCTGGCGACTTCTGCGCCTCGAATCTTTATCAGGTACTCATTCGGTTTTAAGAGGACGCTGTCGCGCATCCTGACAGGCGATATGACTAATCCAAGGTCAAAGGCGATTTGTTTCCTGATCATTGTCACCCGTTCTAAAAGATCCCCACCTTGAGAAGGGTCAGCAAGTGGGAGTAATCCATAGCCTATTTCTACCTCTACTGTGTCCGTCTGGAGCACTTCAGCAACCTCTTGCGGCGTCGTCAAGACAGGTTTGGTGACAGGGGCAGGAGCAGGACCGGCTGGTGCTGGGACAGCCTTCTGTGGTACCGCACGTGCAGTGTAAATGGCGAGTGCGATGAAAGCTACGCCGATAATGGTACTCGTCAAGGGAATTGGTGTGACGATACCAAGAAAGGCTAAGATGGTGCCGGTGATTACTATCACCCTTCTTTCAGAGGTCAGTTCCCTCACGAGGTCTTGACCGAAGTTCTCCTTAGACGCCGCTCGCGAAACGAGAATACCTGTGGCAGTTGAAACGAGTAAAGCTGGTATCTGAGAAACCAATCCATCTCCCACAGTTAGAAGAGTGTAGACCTTGGCGGCATCGGCAATTGAAAGTTGATGTTTCAAGATGCCTATGAGTATACCACCTAATATGTTCACAAGAACGATGATAATGCTCGCGATCGCATCGCCCCTTACAAACTTGGTTGCACCATCCATAGCACCATAAAAGTCGGCTTCTCTTCGTATCGTTTCACGCCTTTGTCTTGCCTCTTGTTCGGTTATCAAGCCAGCGTTGAGATCTGCATCAACACTCATCTGTTTTCCTGGCATTGCGTCGAGTGTAAATCTTGCAGCCACCTCGGCAATTCTTTCAGCACCACGTGTTATGACTATGAACTGAACGATCACAAGAATTATGAAAACCACAAGTCCAACTATGTAATCACCCTTGACAACGAATTCACCGAAGGTTCTTATGACCCTACCTTGAAATTTTTCACCTTCCAAGAGGATCAATCGAGTTGAAGCGACATTCAATCCCAACCTGAAGAGAGTGATAATCAACAACAGAGTTGGAAAAGATGACATATCAAGGGTATGTCTTATGTACATGGTGGAAAGCAGAATGACGAGGGAAAGTGCTATGTTGAGCAACTGAAAGAAATCCAGCAAGAAATCTGGAATGGGTAAGATCATTATGAAAACTATAGCGACAACGAGAACGGCAACAAAGATGTCAACGTTCTTCACAGGAACACTCCCTTAACTCTAAATTATACCAAAATACTCGCTATCTCAAAGAGTAAACATAGGCTAAGATTTCGGCAACAGCATGATAAAGTCCTGGCGGAATTTGCTCTCCTACATCCGTCATTCTGTAAAGCTGGCGGGCAACTTCGGGGTTTTGGACAATGGGTACACCATTCTGTCTTGCTATCTCAACGATCTTCTGAGCAACTTCGTCAGCACCTTTTGCTAAGACAATCGGTGCCTCCATTTCCTCAGAATCATACTTTATTGCAACCGCTATATGTGTTGGGTTTGTTATAACCACATCTGCTTGCGGGACCTGCTGAAGCATTCTTCCTCTCGCAAGCCTTGCCATGATCTCTCTCTGTCTTCTCTTCACCTCTGGACTACCTTCGACCTCACGGTACTCTTCCTTCAATTCCTGCTTAGTCATTCGTAGACTTTTTTCAAATTCCCATCTCTGGTAAAAATAATCGACTATGGCGAGGACCAACAAAGCGATCGAACACTTGAACATCACTTCATACGCAAGATTGAAGACAATCTTCATCGAATCTGCTGTTTCCATATCGCTGTAGAGTGCAAATGAAGCGAACTTCGGCTTTATCACCGAATAGGCTACATAGCCAACGATGATCATCTTCAACACTGACTTGAGCAATTCAAAGAGACTTCTGAGAGAAAACATTCTCTTGAAGCCTTCAATCGGATTGATTCTCTTCAGATCGAACTTCAAAGGCTTAAAGGAAAGCAAGAAACGTGTTTGGATTGCCCCAATCACAACGGCCGATATAGCAATCGAAAAAAACAGAACCACAAGAACCAAGAGAGGATCTCTGAAAGCATAGAGGACACGCGATGAAATCTTTTCAAGATTGTCAAAATCATCCAAACCCAAGAAGCTGGTACTTGCAGCAACAGAGAGATCGATTAATCTCTGCAGGGTAAACCTCATGACAACAGTAGCAACCAAGAAAGCCACTGCCATGTTAAGCTCTCTGGAAAGTGCAACCTGTCCTTCTTCACGTGCCTTTCTCTGCCTTCTGGGAGTTGGCTTCTCGGTTCTTTCTGGGTCAGCGAAGAGCTGCAGATCTATTTTGAAAAGATCTCCGTGAAGTAAGCCAAGAAATTCACCGTTTTTGCTGCGATCTGAGAAAAAACCTCTGCCCATACAGGTATCATCCCTACAAAGAGTATAAAGCCAACCAAGACTTTCAATGGCATTCCAACCATGAACACATTCATCTGTGGTACTAACCTTGAGATTATCCCGAGTGCTATTGAAACAACTAACATGAAGCCTATCATCGGTAAACCGATCTTCATTGCTATGACAAACATCTCTGTTGTTTTTTGAGTTAAAATCAAGGCGAAATCAAAATTCGTAATGGTCTTGGACAAAGGAACCAATTTCAGAGAGTCAACAACAGCCTGGTAAATCAGCAGATGACCTTTCAAAGCAACAAAGACAACAAGGCCTAAGGTGTACAAGACTTCGCCTGGTAAGGGCACTTCTTCTCTCTGAGGGTCGAAAACCGACGACATCGCAAAACCCATTTGAGTGCCAAAGATCTCTCCCGAAACACTAAGCGCAACTATTGGCAGTACCGCCAGGAAGCCTATGGCAAGTCCAAAGGTGTAATTACCAAAAAGTGCGAGTGCAATTTCAGTTGGAGGCGTCTGCAATGGAATGATCTCGTTTGAAATAGGTAAGGATAACCATCCCAGCAAAACTACCAGCAGAATCTTCGCCTGCAGCGGTATAAACCAGTCGGCAAAGAACGGCGCTATTGTGAACATACCTGCTGTGCGTGTGACTATCAAAACCCAGCATAAGAATTTGTTCTCCAAGAACTCTCTGAATTCCAAATCAGATCATTCCCATCAATTTCTCCCACATCTCTTGTGCGTACTCTATGAGCTTTTCAAACATCCAAGATCCTAAGAACATTATCGTGATAAGCATGAGTATTATCTTAGGTGCAAAGGTTAAGGTTTGTTCGTGTATTTGAGTAACGGCTTGAAAGATGCTTATCACGAGTCCAACGATCAAGCTCACCAGCAAAACAGGTGTTATCACAACTATGACTGTTTGAATACCGTCCTTGAAGGCATCTATGAACAAGTCCAAGGTCATATTTGATCACCTCGCAAAACTCTTTACCAAGCCAGCCACCAGTAGATCCCAACCGTTTACTGCGATGAAGAGCAGAACTTTGAATGGCAATGAGATCAACACAGGAGGAATCATGATCATTCCCATTCCGAGCAAAACACTTGCCACGATCATGTCGACAACAATGAACGGGATGTAAAGCAATACACCCATTTTGAAACCCAGCTCAAGTTCTCCGAGCACAAAGGCAGGTATGATAATGCTGTTTGGAACATCATCGATCTTGTCGTACTTCTGCCCAAGACTCGAGGCGAGTAAGAAAACGTTGTCTTCGTTATGGTGGTTCACCAATTCGTTAACCATAAAAACACGAACTCTCTGCATCATCCTTGAGAAAAGTTCCTGATAGCCTATCTCCGCTCTCATGTACGGTGAGATCGCGTTGTTGTAAATATCGTTCCACACAGGCTGCATTATGAAGAAGGTCAGAAAGAGAGCTAAACCGACGAGAACTTGTGCAGGTGGGGTTTGTCTTGTACCAAGTGCGTTTCTCAGAAAGGAGAACACAACAACAATTCTGGTGAAAGATGTAAACAAGATGATGATACTCGGTGCCAAGGAGAGAACGGTCAAAATCAGGAGTATTTCAAGAGTAACCACCAAATCTCTTTGATTTTGCACCGGTGAAATTCCAATACTGATCGAGGGGAAAGGTAATTCTTCCTGGGGCAGGATCATCGTTGGCAGAAAGACAAGTATCAGAACTAAGAACTTTCTCACTTCTCTTCATCCCTTTTTTCTCGTCTTCCAAGCTTTTTGAAGAGAAGACGCGAAAAACTCTCAGACTGTTCGAGTTGGCCTATTTCATCTTCTGTCAATTGTTTTAGAACAGTTCCTCCATTTGGAGTGACGAGAAGAAAAAAGTAACTGTTCATGATTTGGACCAAAACTACCGAGCAATTTCTGTCTATGAAATATCTCTCGAGTACCTTAATGTTTCTCGAGGTAAGAAAAGGATTTCTTCTTCTGACGAAGAAATACACAGCCGCGAGAAAACCTATTAAAAAAACAAATGCCAGCAACACTTGCCAAAAGAGCGATCCTATCCATCCCACCCCACTCAGTTGATTTTTTGAAGAGCTTCGACAACTCTGGTGTGTTGAAATGGCTTGACGATGAAATCTTTTGCGCCTGCTTGAATCGCTTCTATAACCATCGCTTGTTGACCCATCGCGCTGCAAACAATGATCTTAGCATCAGGAGCGAATTCGCGAATCTTCTTTATCGCTTCTATTCCATTCATCTCAGGCATAGTGATATCCATTGTCACAACATCAGGTTTTAATTCCTTGTACTTTTCAACAGCTTCAACACCGTTCGCGGCTTCTCCAACTACCTCGTAGCCAGCCTTTGTTATTATGTCCTTCAAGAGCATTCTCATGAATGCGGCATCATCAACTATGAGCACTCGTTTTGCCATCACCATACCCCCTCAGCGCTGTACTCTGAAACGGTGATCAACTCACCCAATATTTTTCCTATGTTCAGGTAGACAATCAACTCGTTGCCTTTTTTAATTATCCCTTTACACTTCTCACCAAATTTGGCGAGTTCTTGTAATTTCTCGACCTCGCTTTCATTGCATCTCATAACACCTTTCACTTTGTTCACCAAGAAACTGACTTCCATTTCTTCCCAGTTCACAACTACAACTTTCTCATCGTCTGATTTACCGAATTCAACACCGAGCGACATGGCAAGATTTATGACTGGGACAATTCTACCACGTAGATTCATAACACCTAATACTGTGCTCTTCGATTTCGGCACAGGTGTTATCTCGGGCCTTTCTATGACCATGCTAACGTGATCTACATCAAATGCCATTTCTTGTTCGCCAACACTGAAGACAAATACCTCGAATTCGCTCTCGTTTTGCATTGGATCCCTCCTTAAGAATTCAAGCGATGTTGGCAACATCCAGTATCAAAGCTATACTACCATCTCCGAGTATCGCACCACCACTGAATATTCTGACATCACTGAAGATCTTTCCAAGGGATTTTATCACAATGTCCTCTTGGCCAATCAGTGTATCAACAGTCAGACCGTACTTTCTGTTTCCAACTCTGACTATCACAGTGTTGTAGATGGTATCATCACCTTCGTGTTTCAGTTCCAGTATGTCCCACAATCTAACAATAGGGATGATTTCTCCCCTAATAACCGACACTTGTCTATCTTGGATCTTCTGAATTTGTTGCTTTGATATGCTCAGCGTACTATCGATATTCGCTATTGGAATAGCATACACAAAGTTGTTCACCTTGACCAAAAGTGCTTGAATTATAGCTAAAGTCAGTGGCAACCGCATTGTTATCGTAGTGCCTTTGTTCTTGGCACTCTCTATACTGACAGTGCCGTTGAGTGATTCGACAACGTTCTTTACCACATCCAAGCCTACACCTCGACCAGAAAGTTCTGTAGTCTCTGTCTTTGTTGAAAAACCTGGCATGAAGAGGAATTCATAGACTTTTTCATCTGGTAATGTCTCTGCCTGAGCCTCAGTGACTAACCCTTTCTCAATTGCTTTCTTTAGAACTGCCGATCTGTCTATGCCGCGGCCATCGTCTCTAACTTCGATTACTACATTGTTACCCTCATGTCTTGCAGAGAGTACAACAGTACCAATTGGCGGTTTTCCTTTTGCCAGCCTCTCTTCCTTAGATTCTATGCCATGATCGATGGCATTTCTGAGCATATGAAGCAAAGGTTCACCTATGTCTTCAACGAAGGTTCTATCGAGCTCTGTATCTTCTCCTTCGACTACGAAGTTGATCTCTTTGCCAAGTTGTTTTGCCAGGTCTCTAACCATTCTAGGAAATCTGTTGAAAACAAAGGCAATCGGAACCATTCTGATCTTCATCACCACATTCTGCAGGTCCAAACTTATCCTGTTCAACTGTGAGAGACTTTCATCTACCTCTTTGATGCTGTACTTTCTCAGAGTATCGCCTATTCTGCTCCTGGATATGACCAACTCTCCCATCAAATTCATCAGATTATCGAGTTTGTCGATATCAACACGGACTGTCTGGGTGAGCCTTCTTTTCTCTTTTGAGGCTTCGGTCTTGACTCCTTCAAAAATCTTCTTTTCCTCGCTCTCAACTTTCGCGGCAGTCTGAACTTGGACTTCTTTTTGTGAAATATCTTTGATCGTAACTCTCTCAATTTCTGATATAGACATGATCATGTTTCGTAGAGATTCCTTATCTTCTCTTATCACGATTATCAGTTCTACATCTCGACCGAATTTTTCTTGTTCGATGTCTTCCACGGATGGCTTGGAACTCAAGATCTGTCCACCATGTTCCTCTATAGCTTTGAAAACCATGTACATCCTGACGGCTTTGAACTGCGTGCCTTCAGAGAGTGTGATGATCAACTGATAGGCGCTGTAGCCTTCTTTTTCAGCCTCGGTGATCACCTTTTGAACCGATTCGGTGATTTCTGCTTGCTCAGCTGGTTCTCTTTCCTCTTTTGTTGGTTCAACGATCTCAACAAGTGATGAAAGAACTTCGAAATTCTGGGCAAAAACCATCACATCGAAGTCTGGTAAATGGTCAGTTCCATTCTTAACTATCGATGCAATCATTTTGTCAAGAACGTCTACGCCGATGAAGAGTTGGTCTAACATCTTAGAGTCAAGTTTGATTTTCTTGCTTCTTATCTTATCGAGTAACTGCTCCATTTTATGACACAGCTTTGACATCGTTTCAAAACCCATTGTACCAGACATACCCTTGAGCGTGTGGAGGGCTCTAAAGGTTTCATTTATCGCTTCTGCATCTTGATAGTCTTTTTCCAGCTTGAGTAGAGAATCGTTCAACGTTTGAATGTATTCCTTGCTTTCATCAACGAAAACACTCAGGTATTGTTCATTCATGAAGATTCCTCCCATCACTTTAGAAGATATTATAGCATGTTGTGCAGATACCTCCAAATCAAATACAATCCATGAGCAGCAACTCTTGCTCTAAAAATGTTGCGCTCCTGTGGGTAAAAAAATTTGGCAGATTTGTTTTCTTTTCCATCGCTGATGGCGAAGTAAACCGTTCCAACTGGTTTTTCACTACTGCCACCACTCGGTCCCGCAATGCCAGAGACTGCTAAAGCTATATCACTACTGAACAACTTTCTGACACCATTTGCCATCTCGATAACACAGTCCTCACTGACCGCGCCATGTATTTCAATCGTTTCATTCCTAACACCGAGCAAATTCACTTTTACTGAATTGTCGTATGCAACTACTCCACCGAGAAAAACCTTTGAAGCGCCTGGTACATTTACAATCTTAGAGCTCACCATACCTCCTGTACACGATTCTGCGATCGCAATTGTCTTACCTTTCTCACCTAGTACTTTGACCAATACTTCTTCCAAAGTGGTGTTCTCCATGGCGATCAAATGACCATGAGTTTGGTGAGAAAGCTTGCTGACAAATTCCTGAAGCCTTTTCTCACAGTTTGTAGGCACAGTGAGTCGAACACGTACACCCTCACTGAATGAAGCCTGGGTAGCAATTCTTATACATGGTTCTGGTGAAAGTTTTGTCATGATCTCATCCAAAGTGGCTTCGGCTATTCCGAAGAACAGTAGGGAAACAGTCTTTGTCTCTGATTCAACATGAAGTTGTCTCAAAAAACTTTCAAACATAGGTTGTAGTTCTTGAGGAGGTCCGGGAAGCAACACAATGATTCTTTCATCGATGTCTATTCGCTGGCCAGGAGCACTCCCAACTGTATTGGGCAAGATTGAGGCACCTTCAATGACCATTGCCTGCCTATCGATGTTCTCTGGCAGGTATTTGTGATATCTCGAAACTCTTTCTCTGATAGCTCTTTTCAGAGTTTCATCAACAGTGATTCTTCTGTTGAGAGCTGCCGCGACAGCTTCGCGAGTCTTGTCGTCCTCCGTTGGTCCCAACCCACCACTGATGACAACTATCGTGGAATCTACTAACGCATCTCTCACAGCTTTGGCTATCAGGTTACTATCGTCATCCACTGAAATGTTGCGCAAAACCTTGACACCCATTTCGGTCAATCTACTGGAGATAAACTTAGCGTTTGTGTTCAAAATGATTCCTTCGACCAATTCACTTCCAGTTGTGATGACCGTGGCAGTTTTCAAGATACTACCTCCAGGGTAAATTATACAAGAAAAGCAGCCTGCTGGCTGCTCAAGATGACTTTCTCTTGAAGATTACTGAAAACAACTGAGGTCCAATTAAAACCAAGATGGTGAGGACCAAAATGGTCAAACTGATGGGTCTTGTGATGAATGGCAAGAAGTTGCCCTTCGTTTTTATCAGTCCTATCCTGAGATTATCTTCGATCATCCTACCGAGGATCAGTCCAAGGATCATGGGTGGTAGTGGGATAGCTAACTTTTCCAAAGCATAACCGATGATTCCAAAAGCGATCATCACGTAAATATCGAAGAAGCTGTTCCTTAAGGCGTAAGAACCAATGACTGAGAAAACTACAACGGCTGTCATGACAATGCTCGTTTGCAGTTTCAAAAACAACGAGAACGCCTTTATGCCGATCCAACCCACCGGAATCAAAAGGAGTTGGATCACTATGGCAATTATGAACAACTGGTTGACCAACTGTCGTGACTCAGTAAAGATCATCGGACCGGGTCGGAGTCCATACATGAGCATCGCCCCAAGGACTATTGCAGTTATGGAATCTCCAGGCACACCAAAGACAAGAGCAGGGATCCAAGTACCTCCTATGGCTGCGTTGTTCGCGCTTGTAGGAGCTATGACGCCTTTTGTAGATCCCTTTCCTATTTGAGCATCACCAGAGATGTTCTTTTCAGCACCATAGGCAACCCAAGCAGCTATGTCGGCACCTGCACCTGGTAGAGCTCCGATGAAGGTACCAATCAAAGAGCTGCGCAAAACAGTGAATTTGTTCTTCCAAACCTCTCTAAGTGCCTCGATAAATCTCAGCTTAGTCGTTTCTCTTATCGCAGGGACCTTCAAAGCCTGCAAACCGAACTGAACTCTTTTCAACACTTCTGATAGTCCGAAAAGTCCAATCATTGCCGGTATGAAACTCACTCCATCCATCAGCTCAATAACGCCAAAGGTAAACCTCGGATAGCCGGTAGTGACGTCGATTCCAATAGTTGATATCAACAACCCCAAAATTGCCGATGTGAGTCCTCTGATGGTGTTTCCTTTGCTAAGCACAGCTGCCATGCTCAGGCCAAAGATTCCAAGCCAGAAATACTCGAAGTGGGTGAATTTCAAAGCGAAGTTCGCCAAAGGTGGTGCGATAAGGATAAGCAAGATCACGCCAATCAAACCACCGAAGGCAGAGCACAACAAATCAAGTGTCAAAGCGAGCGCTCCTTTGCCCTTCTTCGAGAGTTCAAAACCGTCCAAAGTTGCAGCACCAGATGCTGGTGTTCCAGGTATTCTCAAGAATGTAGCGGGGATATCTCCAGCGAAGATAGCGGTAAATGATACCCCAAGAACCATGGCAAGACCAGCCAGGGGGCGCATGTAATAGGTGATGGGTATTATCAGAGCAACTGCCATCGTCGCAGTTAAACCGGGTATCGCTCCCACGAAGATGCCGAAAGCCATAGATAAGAAAAGAGGAAGAAGAATATTGAAACTCAGAATCTCTGACAAGCCAGTCATCCAAGCCACCTCACAGTGGTATCAGAGTACCTTCTGGCAGAGGAACTTTGAACAGAACTTCGAAGACAAGTCGAATCAACAATGCGAGCGCTACTGAAACAACCGCAGAATAATACCACTTGACACGAAAGAAGACCATCATTGAAAAAGTTATCGCAATTACTCCAACAGTTGTACCAACCAGCTGGATGACAGGTACGAAGAGAATCGAGGATGCCAAAACAACCAACAACGGCGATACTTGACCTTTAGAAGATTTTTCTATTTGATTTTTCTCTCTCTTTTTGAACTTGAGAGTACTCGAAACAATGTAAAATACCCCAAGGAGGATCATCAGAATAGACAACAAAGAGGGGAAATATTTCGGTCCTGGCAATTTCTCGCCTCTGACTACCAGGTTTGGAAAACTCGAGGAAGAAATCAGCACAAAGATTGCCAGAACAATTAGGAAAACGCCCAAGATAGTGTCTGACATTTTCTCACCCCGAAGAATGGTAGCCCTTGAAGGGCTACCACTCATTTGGCGTACCCGCCAAGCTCAAGGACGTGTTTCCAAGCCTGATCTTGTTGTTTCGCAAATTCATAGAATTCCTGAGCGTTGCGTATCTTTATGCCGAAACCGTTTGTGCTCATGAATTTCTTGAAAGCATCTGTTTCCACAATTTCCAGTATAGCCTTTTCGAGTGTTGACTTTATCTCCACCGGTGTTTTTCTCGGAACGGCGATCCCTCGCCATGTACCTGCGGACCAGTTGATGCCCAATTCCTTAAGCGTTGGCACATCTGGAAATCTCGGGTCCCTTTCGTCTGCCATGACCGCTAAAGCGCGAACTTGACCACTCTGTATCTGGGTGATAGCTTCTGCCAAAGAACAGGTCACAACATGCACGTGCCCACCGAGTAACTCAACAAGTCCTTGTGCAGCTCCAGTCGAAGGTACCCATGTTACAGAATCAACAGGAATACCTGCTGCATCGAGCATACCAATTCTTGCAAGATCCCATATACCACCTGCAGCCGTTCCTGAGAAGAGGTACTTCCCTGGATTTGCCTTGATGTCCTGCAGAAGATCGTTCAAAGTCTTCCACGGTGCGTCGCCCTTGACGATGACTCCAGCAGAATCTTCGTTAAACTGAGCGATGTACTCGAAGTCTTCATAAGTGAGTGAGGTCAGACCCATCCAGTGCATCGAGGCAATTTCCATTGTGACAAGGGTGAGAGTGTAGCCATCTGGTGCGGCATAAGCACCAGCACTGTGGCCAACCGCACCTCCTCCACCTGTTTTGTTCACAACTGTGAATGGCTGTCCAAATTTCTTGCTGAGTTCATCAGCTAAAAATCTTGCAATTCTGTCTGTGCCACCACCAGCACCCCACGGACAGATGATCGTGACAGCTTTTCTTGGATAGTCGGCAGCAAGAACTGTTGTGAAAAAGACTGCCAAGAATGTCACTAAAAGCGCTTTTTTCACAACCTTCACCTCCCTTTCATCTCAGCACGAGCTTCTTTGACGAGTTCAACGAACCTTCTCGCTTTTTGAACTATCTCTTCCTTGGTTCCTTTGGTCAGACCTCCACCTACTCCAACAGCCGCAGCACCTGCTTTTATCCAGTCTTTCACATTTTCAAGTTCGACACCACCTGTTGGCATGATCTTTGCTTGGGGTAGTGGTCCATGAATTGCCTTGATGTAAGATGGACCAACCGCGGAAGCTGGGAAAAGCTTCATCAAAGGTACTCCCAGCTCGAGCGCCTTAACTATCTCAGTTGGTGTGAGAACACCGGGAATGTAAGGAACTCTGTGTTTATTACACAGAAGAGCTGTTTCTTCAGAGAGATTTGGTGCAACGATGTACTTTGCCCCAGCTTCGATGGCGATCTTGGCAGTGTAAGGATCGAGAACGGTTCCAGCACCAAGCAAGATCTCATTGCCTATTTCTCTGTCTATTTGCTGAATCACTTCAACAGCATGTGGTACACTGAAAGTAACCTCGATTGCAACAATACCACCATCTCTGCATGCCCTGCACATCTCTACAGCCCGCGATGGAGAATCGGCTCTGATGACCGCAACGATACCATATTCAATCAGCTTCTCAACTACCGTCAACTGTTTCACCTCCTTCAAAGAACAGTTTTATTATATCTTCATTTTGCAGAATGGTAAAGATTATTAACCTTAAGGAAAAAAGATTCTCTCGATTACTTCTCTGATCATTCTCAAGCATCAAAGTCTTGAGACCGAGCAGAGTGTGCAAATGAACCCTTTGTTAAACTGTTCTTCGCAATACAGGAGAAGATCTGTTCTATAATCTTCAAGGAGGTAGCAATCTTGTATTACGCATTGGTTGGTTATGGTGTAGGGAACAGAGCATTGGCGACCAAATTGAAAAAGATTGGACACAGAGTTTTTGTCAGTGAGTCGAGATATTTGAGCGATGATGAGAAATCGTCTCTTTTATCTATGGACATAGAATTTGAAGAGGGTCAAAATACAGAGAGAATATGCGAAGCAGATTTCGTTGTCGTCAGTCCGTCTGTGAAGCCTGATCATCCCGTGATCTCGAAATGTCCTGAAAAGACCGTTACGGACATAGATGTGGTCTTAAATATGAAAAGACCTCGTGTTGTAGTAGGTGTTACGGGTTCTAACGGGAAAACAACTACTTGTAGTATGATTTTTCACGTTTTGAAGGCACTGGGCTTGAGCAGTTATCTGTGTGGCAATATCGGAGAGCCAGTTGCAAATCTCTTTGGGGTAGATCCAGAGTATGTTGTTCTGGAACTCAGTAGTTTTCAGCTTTTCTGGTCTAAGCAATTGCCAATCGATCTTGGTGTGATACTAAACGTTAAGCAGAATCATCTGGATTGGCATCCTACCTTTGAACACTACGTGAAATCAAAGCTCAAGATTTTCGAGTTCGCAAAGTTGAGGGTTTTCAATATCTCTGATCGGTCACTGATTAATGTTGATCAGAATGATGATACCTTTCACAGCTTTGAACCTTTGTTTGTTGAAGAGCCCTTTTCGCGAATTACTTACGACGGTAGAAGTTATCATTTTAAGAATGATCTTCTTTGGACCTTCCAGAACCTCGAAAACCTCTCGGCCGTTCTGAAGGTATTCTCATTGTTAAATGTTGAACCAAGCGTAGTTCTGAAAGCTTTAGAAGATTTCAGACCCCCAAGGCATAGAATGGAATTCGTGAGAAAGGTAAATGGAATAACCTTTATCGACGATTCAAAGGCAACCAGCGCCGCTGCTACTGTATCAGCACTTGAGAATTTCACGAGTAAGAACGTCATTTTGATCTTATCCGGCAGAGGTAAGAACGAGGACTACGCCACGCTGGTTGAGGAAATGAAAAAGAAGGTCAAACACGCTTTCATCTTTGGTGAGATCGTGAATGCCATCGAAGTCCTTCTCAAGAAAGAGAGTTTTCCGTTCACGATTGTAAATGACATGGAACAAGCTGTCTACAATGCGATAAAGATCGCCAGCGATGGAGATGTTGTTCTCCTGAGCCCAGCGGGTGCCAGTTTTGATCTTTACGAAAACTACTCCAAAAGGGGAGATCACTTCGTTCGTGTGGTAGAATCATTGCAAGAGGGTGAGGGCTAATTGACAGATGCTGTGCCGATTCTCTTGGTAGTCTCAATACTGATATCGGTTGGCATCATTCTCATTGCAAGTGTTGATATCGGTGCACAGATGAATGTCTTTGGCAATCTTGCCAGAAATCTTTTGTATTCTCATATCTTGAGATTGGCAATTGGTACATTTTTGATGGCTGTGGCAATGTTGGTTGATTACAGGATACACACGAAACTTGCTCAGTTTTACTATTTCACGGCCTTGGGACTCCTGTCGATTCCCCTTTTTTTTCCTGAGATAAATGGTTCAAAAAGGTGGATCAACTTACCCGGTTTCAGCGTTCAGCCTTCTGAAATTGCTAAAATCGCTTTACTGTTATGTCTTTCAGCCTATATTGCTCAGAATAGGGAACACATGAAAGAGTTTTATCGAGGGTTTTTCAAACCCCTGTTGATGAGTTCGCCAATTCTCGGGTTGATTATGATGGAGCCTGATTTGAGTACATCTCTTATTCTTCTCTTAGTCGTGATTTTGATGCTTTATTCTCATGGTACGCGCGCTATGTATGTCTTTATGACTCTGATACTGCTGTTCATATTGTTCTTCAGTGCGCTGAAGACAGGTTTGTTTCTAAAGGATTACCAATTGTGGAGACTGAGGGCTTTTCTTGAGGGCAATTTTCCAGATCAAGTCTCTAAGGCGGTGCAGGCTTTAAGAGAGGGGGGACTTGCGGGAAAGGGTGTTGGACTTGGTGAGGTCAAGTTGGCTATACCGGCTGTAGTGTCAGATTTTATCTTGGCTGCGATGGGTGAAGAATTCGGAATGATCGGCATTGTTGTGATCGTTGTGTTGTTTTTCATTCTGATTGCCGTGCTTCTCAAGTTGACTCAGCGATTACAAGATACCTTTGCAACATCGTACATAGTTGGCTTTTCTTTTCTGATAATGCTTCAGGTGCTTGTGAATCTTGGCGTTGTCACTGGGACTTTACCTGTAACTGGTGTTACTCTACCTTTCATCAGTTATGGTGGCACTTCTATCATCACCATGTTGCTGGGTCTCGGAGTTGTGATCAACATGGTCACACACGGAAGTGATGAGAAATGAGAGTAGCTGCTGCAGGTGGAGGAACAGGGGGGCACCTTTATCCTGCGCTTGCTGTTCTTGAAACCCTTGCTTCAAAGGAGAAGATCGACGTAACCTATTTCTGCCTGAAAAGAGGTCTCGAGAGCAGAATCATTCCTGTAGAGCATCCAGAATACAAATTCGTGGCTGTCGATCTAAAGGGACTCGAAAGACCTATCTTCAACCCAGTCAATTTGGGTAGACTATTGAAAATCTTTCGAATTGAGAGTATGATAGTCTCGGAAGTGAAAGATTGTGATTTTGGATTCGTCACAGGTGGGTATGTTTCCTATCCGGTGGCGAAGGTGTGCAAGAAAGGTGGAAAACCTTTCTTTGTTCAAGAACAGAATGTTTTGCCAGGTCTGGCGAACAGAGTTCTCAGCAAGAGCGCGAGGAAAATTTTCGTCGCCTTTGAAGAGAGCATAAAGTATTTTCCTGATTCGGCAAAAAAGAACATTGTTGTCACGGGTAATCCAATAAGAGTTAAGGTGTGCAATTCATCGCAATTCGGTCGAGGTTACGTGTTGGTAATTGGAGGAAGCAAAGGAAGTGAATCCATAAACAGACTCATGGAAGAGGTATACAGAATTGAGAAAGATATGAAGTTCGTGCACAGCACTGGAGATAGTACCTGGACTAAGAGATTGTCGCAGTATGAAAACGTTCAAGCTTTTGACTATATACACGATATGTCTTGCGCGTGGAAAGGAGCAGAGGCAGTTGTGACTCGTACTGGCGCAATAGCCATAAGTGAGATGCTCTATTACGGTGTACCTGGTGTGTTGATACCGTGGGAGGAGTCTGCAGGAAATCATCAAATTTTCAACGCGATGTACGTTGAAGCGATTGGTAGAGGCATTGTTGTTAGAGAGAAAGATTTAACGCCAAAGCTGCTTTTAGAAAAATTGCTGAGTGCTATCAAGCTTGGCAGAAGAGATGAAAAGAGAGACAATCCAGCAGAGATGATTGCTAAAATTGTGTTGGAGGAATTGAGATGAGAATTCATTTTGTGGGAATTGGCGGAATTGGTATGAGTTCATTGGCTTTGCATTGTCGTTTTAGAGGAGATGATGTCTACGGTTCTGATATATGCAGCAGTGAGCAAATAGAAATCCTCAGGAGTGCGGGTATACACGTCTTTATTGGTCACAGCTATGAGAACTGGCTCCATCCAGATGTTGTAGTGCACACACCTGCTGTACATTCTGACAACCCGGAGATTCTCAGAGCAAGGGCAGAAGGAGTCAAAGTCATGAGTAGGTCTGAGTTTCTAAGGAGCATTCTGGATGGCGTAACCCAATTCGCGATTACTGGTTCAGATGGTAAAACCACAACTACAGCTATGGTTGCGCATTGTCTCAAATCTCTCGGTGAAGACCCTACGGTTTTCCTCGGAGGCATGCACAAGTCCTTGGAATTCTACAACTATCGTTCTGGTAAAGGTCCCTATGTCTATGAGCTCGATGAAAGTCAACCAGAGTTTTCCGCTTTCTCTCCAGACTTCCTGATAATCACTAATGCCCGCCAAGATCATCTTGAAAATTATGACAACAACGAGATCTTCTACAGAGCCTGTTTTGAAAATCTGGCGAGAAGGACTCGAAGAACAGTAATAACCTTCTCAGAGGACAAAAACACCTGTAACCTTGGTACCCATACCTTTGGCAGATCTTCAGGAACATGCAGACTGTTGAACAGAGAGAGAAAAGGACTGTTGCAGATCGCTTCAATAGAGCTGGCTGGAAAACAGTACGAGTTGAAATTGAGAGTTCCTGGGGAACACAACGTTTTGAATGCAATGGCTGTACTCACCTTGCTCTGGTCGATTGGTTATAATGTTGACGTGGTGCTTGCAGCCTTAGAGGATTTCGTCAGCACACACAGACGTTTTGACGTGACCGTTTTGAATGAAAGAGATAGAACTTATGTAGTTGATGATTATGCTCACACACCCGATGAAATAAGATCGCTTATTGCCGCTGCAAAAGAAGTTTTTCCAGAGGAGAAGAAAGTTGTGATCTTTCAACCTCACAGATACACACGTTTATTGCGTGAAGACGGTAATTTTGCGAAAGCCCTCAAAGATGCCGATGAGATTTACGTCACTGAAGTCTACGGTGCCTTCGAAAAGGCTATTCCACAGATCTCAGCCAAGATGATAGTCGATGGTTTGATATCGCATGGCAAACAAGCAAGATACTTTCCAAAACTCGAAGAGTTACTCGAAGCCTTCAAGCCACAAGAGAAAACGGTATACCTTTTTGTAGGTGCAGGAGACATCATTAGAGTTTCTCAGAGGTTTGTTCAGAATTACTCACAAAAGACAAGGTGACCCGAGCGGGTCACCACTTTTTTATCACCCCAAAGATCTTGGATCAAGGGCGTCTCTCAAAGCGTCACCGACAAAGTTGAAAGAGATAACAGTCACGAAGATGAATATGCCTGGGATCAAAAGCCAAGGTGCACGTGTCATGATGTAAACGTCCTGAGCCTGTGCGAGCATCAGCCCCCATGATGCTTGAGGTTCGCGAATTCCCAAACCCAAGAAACTCAAGCCAGCCTCACCGAGGATGTAACCAGGTATTCTGAGTGTAGCGTTCACGATCAAATAAGTTGCGGTGTTCGGTAACACGTGTCTTGCCAGGACCTTGCTGTTGGGTAGCCCGATGGCGATGGCGGCTTCAACAAACTCTCGCTGCCTTATGGAAAGGACCATTCCACGGATCACGCGAGAAGTACCAGCCCAACCTATGAAGGAGAGTATGAACACAAGCAGTATGTATATCTGAGTTGATGGCAAATTCAGCGGAAGCATTGCACGGAGCATGATCAGCAAATAAAAACCGGGTATTGACATGATTATTTCGGCAAATCTCATCAATCCTTCATCTATTAATCCTCCGTAGTAACCAGAGATTCCACCAAAAAGGAGGGCGAAGGCAAAGGTGATGATCATACCGATTATACCAATAGAGAGCGATATTCTCGATGCGAAAACTATCCTGGACCAGACATCCCGACCAAAAAGGTCCGCACCCATGATGAAGAATTTCACATACTGGTTGTTGTCGTAGTTGTCGACTCCGAAAAGATGAACTTTCATGGGGAATATCCACAAAAGCTTCCCGGTCCAACTCTTTACGAACCACTTTATCGGATAAGTTTTGTATTCGTAGTCGATTACCTTTGCTTTCAGCATTTCAAATTTGCCGTCTTTTTTCACAACGATTGTGTCAAGCAGCTCTTGCACCGCAACAGCTTGAACGTCGTCTTCACTTTTCAAATCAAATTTCGCTGAATAGCTCTTGAAATACATCTCCTGAGCCACAGCTGAGGTGGTTTCAACTCTACTAACACCTTTCGTCAGCGTTTCATCGTTGTATCCGAAGAGAAAGTAATCAGTTGTTCTCGGCGATCGCTTGACATCGAACCATTCTCCGTTTATCTTGATGCTTTCAATCGAATTCACAGAAAATCTGAAGCTTTCCACACCGTCTTTGCCCAGCTCGTAAGTTACGATGGAGCCATCTGGCTTCTCTAAAACCAGTTTACTTGGAAAGAGCATATCCCTGTAAGTTCTCTCATATGTCACTTTGTCTACGTACGAGATCATCGGTAGAACGTAAGGCTTTGATTTGACGCCTTTGTAAGTTCTGTAAATCTTAGTGGGTGGTGCATAGGTGTGTTTTAGAGATTGCTCTATGGGGTTGTACGGCGAGAAAAAATCGGCGAACAACGCCAGCAAGTAGAGGGCTATCAGTATACAGAGTGCGATCACCCCTGGTCTGTGTCTTAGAAATGCCCTCACTATGAGTTGACCTCTGGTCATATATTTTTCTTCGAATTCCACCTTTTTGTTGTTTTTCACCTCAGGCATAGATAAGTCCTCCTATCAGCTGAGTCTGACCCTCGGATCGACCAACGCCAGCAGGATATCTGCCACCAAATTGCCTGCCACAAGAAGAACCGCGCTGATCAACCCACTTGCCATGACTATGTACATATCTTGTTGAATCAAAGCTTGATATATGAGTCTTCCCATGCCGGGCCAACCGAAAACATTTTCTATGAAGAGTGCTCCACCAAGAAGTCCAGATATACTAAACCCGAGGAAAGTTATCATGGGGTTTATCGCGTTTCTCATTGCGTGCTTGAATACCACAACTCTTTCCGGCATTCCCTTGGCGCGGGCAAAGACCACATAGTCTTCATTCAAAACGTCCAACAAAGACCCTCTCATATATCTCATCAATCCGGCAAAAGACCCCAAACTCAAAGCCGTTGCCGGAAGAATCAAATGCCAAAGAATGTCCTTAAACCTTTCCCAAGTTGTTAAAGAAGAATAGTACACAGATTTCATACCCGATATGGGGAACCAACCGGTTTTGGCTGCGAAATACAACAAGACAAGTCCGAGGAAGAACTCAGGAATCGCAACGAATCCAAAGGCTAAAAAAGTTAACACTTTATCACCAAATGAATACTTCCTAAGCGCCGAAAAAACACCCAACGCAATTCCAAGAATCCACGCGCTTGCCAGTGAAATGAGTGACAAAATTAACGTTGCACCAACTCTCTCCCAAATCAAGGTGGACACGGGTCTTCTGTAGTAGAAAGAGTATCCCAGATTGCCCTTCAAGACATTTCTCAACCAAGTCAGATACTGCACAATTGCAGGCTTGTTGAGTCCAAATTCTTCCTCCATTGCTTTCAACCTCTGCGGTGAGACTGAAGGATCGAGCTTGTACTGATCGAGGAAATCCCCAGGTGCTGCATACATTATCAGGAAAATCATCAGGGAAATCACTAAGAGTTCTGGTAAAGCTATCACAAGTCTTCTACCAATGTACTTGAGCAAGCACATCACCTCAGATCAAAAGGGGGCTGGGCAGCCCCCTAAGGATTACTTTTCTTTCCAGATCCAATCGATGTTCCAGAGCATACCACCGAAAGCAGTGGGTTCGAGATTGTGCAGTTTGTTGACATATGCATACAGGTATTTCTGTTGAATCGTATAGATGAGAGGTAGATGCTCAGAGACGAGTTCTTGGTATCTTGAGAACATCTGGAAAACCTTCTTTTGATCGAGTATTCTTACGTTCTCTCTGAAGATCTTATCGATTTCAACTTCCCAATCTGGTGCTTCATATACATCTGGACTTACAAAATTCTTAACCTTCGGGCTGTAGTTCCAGAAATGGAGAGCGCCGTCGAGTTTCCATACATTTGCACCACCTTGTGGTTCATCTGAACCGGTCAGACCTATAACGATTGCCTCCCAATCACCTGTAGCTGTCATCTTCTGTACGAGGGTGTTGAAATCAATAGGTGTGAAGATCATTTCAATACCGAGTTTTGCAAGTTCATCTCTGAGAATATTGCAGATACCTTCGCGCTGTATATTACCCGCGTTGGTCATTATTATGAAGTTGACTCTGTTACCATCTGAATCGATGAGTCTACCGTCTTTATCCCAGCTGAATCCACCCATCTGCAACATCATGCGGGCGTAATCCAAATCATATGGATATTTTCTGAGAGCATTGTCATCGTAGAATGCAGCGACTGCAGCACTTATTGGACCCCACTGAGCATCGCCAAGACCTGCCATAAGCGTGTCGATCATCGCATCTTTGTCCATCGAGTAGGCTATAGCCTTTCTGAAGAATTCGTTTCTAAACCAATTTCTCTTCACAGGATCTGGGCAGTTGAAGTTCAGGGTGACGAAGGTTGTACCAAAGGTTGGCCCTCCTGTACCGACTACCCAACCTTTGTCCCTTGCCTTGTTCTTTATCTCTGGGTAGAACTGTGCCGTCACGCCGTAGATATCGATCTCTCCATTTTCAAAGGCAAGTCTGATCGCGTTCAGATCTGGTATGATCTTGAGAACATATTCATCAAGATATGGGAGGTTTTGCCCATTGGCGTCTTTCTTGAAATAGTATGGGTTCTTGACCATTCTTACAAATTGGTCAGGGACGTACTCCACTGGAATGAAGGGCCCAAGTCCTACGAGTTCCTTCTTGTTGATTGCGTCTACTGTCCACATTTCTTTGAACTTACCCTCTTTTACCCAGCGCTCTGCTATGTGTTTTGGAAAGATCCGAATACCTGCGGCATATCTCACGGCAAGCCTGTAAGGCTCAAGGTAAGTAATCTTCACTGTGTAGTCATCTACTTTTTCGGCTACAGGGAGTCTCCCTTGTGAATCTTCAAGCAAATTGGCCATATCGTTTGGGATATCCGGGTTGCAGTAAATGTCGTTCAGACTGAAGACAAAGTCATCGGCTGTGAACGGAGTTCCATCCGACCACTTTACACCTGCTCTGATTTTGAGTGTGATGATCATTTTTTCGTCGTCTGTGACCTCTACTTCGCATCTCTCTGCAAGAGCTGGATGCATTCTCGCGTAGTTGTCCATCTCGATCAGAGTCCACATGAACATGTTGATGACTGCTGTGGAACTGGTTTCCTGTGCGGCGACGGCGTTCATCGTCTTTGGACCGCTACCAAGTTGCGGAGCAATGAGCGTTCCGCCTGGCTTTCCTGTTGCCTTGGCACCAAGATAAGGCGTCTTTTCATCAAAGTAGACGTACTTCTCGGCTGCAAAGCTTAGAGAGACGAATGTCATGATCAGTACTACTGCCAGAAACTTTTTCATGCCAATACACCCCCTATTTCACCAGGTGGCAAGCCACCCAGCGGTTTTGTGATACTTGCCTGAATTCTGGATACTCCTTTTCACAAACCTGCATCTTGAAGGGACATCTTGGATTGAAGAAACAGCCACTCGGCCTTGAAATAGGACTCGGAACGCCACCTCTGAGTATGATTCTCTGCCTCGCTCTCTCCACTTCTGGATCGGGGATGGGCGTTGCCGAGAGCAAAGCCTTACTGTAAGGATGAAGAGGTTCTTCGAAGACGCCATCAGTTTCACCCATCTCGACTATCTTTCCCAGATACATTATACCAACATCATGGCTGATGAATCTAACTAACCCCAAATTGTGAGAGATGAATAGATAACTGAATCTGAACTGCTGCTGAAAATCGAGGAACAAGTTGATTATCTGTGCCTGGACAGAGACATCAAGTGATGAAGTTGGCTCGTCCAGTATCAAGAATTCTGGTTCAATAGCAATAGCTCTTGCAATCGCGATTCTCTGTCTTTGTCCGCCGCTGAACTGATGTGGATATCTATCAAGATGGAAGGTTTTCAAGCCAACCATTTCCATGAGCTTTTTCGCCCTTTCGTATGCCTCGTTTTTAGTCTTAGCAACTTTATGAAAGAGCATGGGCTCTGTGACTATTTGGCCTACTGTCATTCTCGGATTCAGCGAGCTCATGGGATCTTGAAATACAATCTGCATTTTTCTCCTGAACGGTAGTAATTCCTTGTAACGCAGTTTGGAAATCTCGCTACCTTCGAAGAATATCTCCCCAGCCGTGGGATCTGTAAGCCTCAGAACAGTTCTCGCGACCGTCGTCTTGCCGCAACCAGATTCACCAACCAATGCAAAGGTCTTACCTTTTTTTATCTCAAAACTCACATCGTCAACGGCTTTGATCTCTGCGACTACACGTTTTATCAAGAAACCTTGTTTGACGGGGAAATACTTTTTCAGATTCTTCACGCTCAACAAGATTTCGGTCACCTTATTTGCCACCTCCAACTGGGTTGAAACAGCGTACGAAGTGACCAGGGGACACTTCGACGAAGTCGGGAATTCTTTGGTTACACTCATCTACATTTCTTGGGCATCTTGGCAAGAAGGGACACACCTTTGGTATGTCTATCATCCTGGGTGGCTGGCCTGGTATTGGTTCCAGTCTATCGATCTTTCTGTCGATCCTCGGTATGCTCCTGAGTAACATGTGAGTGTAAGGATGTGTTGGGTTGTAAAAGACGTCGTTTGCACTGCCCATCTCCATCTGTTTACCACCGTACATGACGATAATTCGATGAGCCATTGATGCTATGACACCCAAATCGTGTGTGATGAATATCATTGCCGTCCCAAGCTTCTGCTGAAGACTCTTCATCAGATCAAGTATTTGAGCTTGGATCGTCACATCGAGGGCTGTTGTTGGCTCGTCAGCTATCAGAATCGATGGATTACAGCTCAAAGCGATGGCGATGACTACACGCTGGCGCATACCACCACTGAACTCAAATGGGTAAGATCTCATTCTCTTTTCAGGTTCTGGTATTTGAACCAGACTGAGCATCTCGACAGCTCTCTTGAATGCTTCTTCTTTGCTCACTTTCTGGTGCTGAATAATGGTCTCTATCAACTGATCTCCAATTGTGTACAATGGATTCAAAGAGGTCATGGGATCTTGAAATACCATACTGATTTCCTTGCCACGTATCTTGTACATGTCCTTTTCATCGAGTTTGAGTATATCTTGCCCTTTGTAGATTATCTCGCCACCGGCTATCTTTCCGGGAAATTTTATCAATCTCATTATGGATTTGACTGTCACGCTCTTTCCAGAACCTGTCTCTCCAACTATGCCTAAGACTTCTCTTGGAGCAAGATCAAAACTCACATCATCGACGGCAGCAACGACACCCTCGTCCATATAGAAATACGTCGAAAGGTTTCTCACAGAAAGAATATTCTCCAAACTCAACTACCTCCCAACTCTGAGAGAAGATATGCTTGACCACTTTTCGTATCAAAAAGAATCACATCATCACCGTTATGTTCCACGATCAATGGTACTTTCAAATAACCGTTTTCAAAGATTCCTTCTTTACCTGTTAGAACATCCTTTAGAATACTACAAATCATTTGTTCTATGTCTTCTGCAATCTGTGGTCTTACAATGTATAAAAGTTCATTTCCATCTTGCTGTGGTATTCTTATAGTTTGTTCGAATTCCTTCAACTGTGATTTTATCACATCGGTGTTCACTTTGATATAGAATGATACCACATCCACGATTTCTTTTTCAAGATCCTCATTCCAGTAGAACCTGAAAACGTTGCTTCGATAGATTGCCCGATCGTTGTACAAGATCAACGTCGCCTTGTCTGGGCTCACTTCTCTATAGGCAACCTTCAACCTACTGAGAGCACTTTCGAAGATTTGTCTCAAAGTCTGATCACACTCGAATCTTACGCCTATCTCACCAGAATGTGAAAATCTGTAAAACAGCAAAACTATCAACAAAACTGTCAGTAAACCAAGCCAACCAACCCTATAACCTTTCATCTTCCAACCAGATGGCAGGCGACAAAGTGACCTGGACTGATCTCTCTGAGAACGGGTTCTACCTTGCTGCATTCCTCTACAGCCATGAAACATCTCGTGTGGAATCGGCAACCACTGGGTGGGTTTATCGGACTCGGCACATCACCCTTGAGTATGATTCTTTCCTTCTTGATGTTCGGGTTTGGTATAGGTATGGCGCTCATGAGCGCTCTTGTGTATGGATGCAACGGGTTCTCGAACAATTCTTTCTTGGAGGCTGATTCCACAACCTTGCCAAGGTACATGACTATGACTCTATCGCTGACGTACTTTATCACCGAAAGATCGTGCGATATGAAAAGATATGTGAGCTTGTGTTCATTCTGTAGATCTTTCATGAGATTTATAACCTGCGATCTTATCGAAACATCAAGTGCTGCAACGGCTTCATCGGCGATTATCAGCTTTGGTGATAGAGCCAAGGCTCTGGCTATACCAATTCGTTGTCGTTGTCCGCCGGAAAACTCATGTGGGAACCTGTATATGTAATCACCACTGATTCCTACATCCTCTAACACTGACTTAACTCTTTCGATGGCTTCTTTCTCTCCCTTCACCAATTTGTGGGTAACTGGACCCTCTCCAACGATGGTTTTGATACGCAATCTCGGATTGAGGGAACTGTATGGATCTTGAAAGACTATCTGAAGATCCCGTCGAAATTTCTTTCTCTTCTCATCTATGTTAGAAAGCAGTGTTGAGAGGAATTTCGCAGTGGAACCTTTTGCTTCACGGAAGAAGATTTCTGCGTATCGTCGATCTACACCTTCAAGAGACTCTATGACTGAGTCAACAGATTTCTTTTCATTCAGCAGTTTTCTGAATCTTTCTGTGTAATTTCTTTTCAGGTAGGCTCTTGCCTTTAAAGACGGTAAGAAATAGTATGTGGTATCTTCATCGGCGACAATGATTCTGCCTGAAGTAGGCTCGTAAAGACGAAGCAACGTCATTCCGATCGTTGTCTTACCACAACCTGATTCCCCTACGAGTCCGACGGTTTCACCCTCATAGATGTCAAATGAAACATCATCGACGGCTTTAACCCATGCAACGATTCTTCTGAAAACTCCTGCTCGAATGGGAAAGAACTTGACCAAATGTTCTATTCTTACGATTGGATTCATCTTCTATCACCAACCTCTTTGCTTTTTGCTTCTTCTACCTTTTCCCAGTAGAAACATCTCACGAAATGTCTCTCGGCAACTTCTTCAAGATCTGGTTCCTCAATTCTGCATTTTTCCTGGGCAAATTCACATCTTGGGTGGAACTTGCATCCACTTGGGAACTTCAAAGGATTTGGAACGATACCTGGAATATTGTACAGTCGAGTTTGTTCTATGTCGAGCCTTGGTATTGCGTGCAATAACCCCCACGTGTAAGGATGTTTCGGATCGTTGAAAAGTGTTTTGACATCGGTGTATTCAACTGCTTTCCCTGCATACATCACAACGACGCGATCTGCATTCTCTGCTATAACTCCCATGTCGTGTGTGATCAAAATTATCGCCATTCCGTATTCTTTCTGCAACTGTTTCATCAGTTCCATAATTTGAGCTTGAATGGTCACATCGAGAGCTGTTGTTGGCTCATCGGCGATGAGAATCTTTGGCTTACAAGACAAAGCCATTGCTATCATAGCCCTCTGACGCATCCCACCGGACAGCTCGTGTGGATATTCATCGACTCTTTTCTCAGGTTCAGGTATCCCAACCTTCCTCAGAAGATCGACTGCGATTTTTCGTGCGGTCGTTTCATCAACTTTCTGGTGCAAAACGATCGCTTCAACTATCTGCTCTCCTATGGTGAAAACAGGGTTCAACGCGACCATCGGTTCTTGAAAGATCATCGCTATATCTTTTCCTCTGATCTTTCTCATTGCTTCTTCAGAGATTTTGGTCAGATCAATTCCGCCGAAAAGAATCGATCCCTCGACAATCTTTCCCTTCTCATCGAGTATTCGCAGAATAGAAAGTGAAGTGACACTCTTGCCACATCCTGACTCACCGACAATTCCAAGCGTTTCACCTTCAAAGACGTCGAAATCTACACCATCTACAGCTTTAACGATGCCATCTTCGGTGTAAAAGTATGTCTTCAGATTTTTCACACTGAGCACTGACTTTTCCACGGTATCACTCCTCATCCTCTAAGTCTCGGGTCAAAGACGTCTCTTAAGGCATCACCGACAAGGTTCCAAGCGAGCACGAAAAGTACCATAGCAACACCTGGATAAACGATCGCGTACCAGTACTTGAAGGCTTCACCTGAGGACCCAAGCAACCAATTTCTTGCAAAATTAAGCAAAGAACCCCAGTCGGCATACCCGATTGGTGCACCCAACCCAAGGAAACTCAAAGCCGCCGCCGTTATGACAAGCGATCCTATTCTCATCGTTGCCTGTATGATCACAGGGAAAATGGTGTTGGGCAATACGTGTCTGAGTATCACCAAGTAATCGTTGACTCCAAGAGCTCTCGCCGCCAAAACATATTGCTCTTCCCTCACCTGTAAAATGTTTCCTCTTATCAGCCTTGCTGTTGCCATCCAGCCAAACATGATCAAGGAGATCATTACTTTGTTCAAACCCATTCCAAGAAAGGCGGTGACTACGATCGCGGCGAGTATATATGGTATTGAGAGAAATATGTCTGTTATTCTCATGAGAACCTCATCGAGCCAGCCTCCAAAATAGCCTGCAACGGAACCTATCAACAAACCAATTAGCGTTGAGACGAGTGTCACGATCAATCCTACCTTGAAAGCAGTTCTCGTACCCCATACGACTCCGTAAAAGATATCTCTTCCGTCTATAATCCCAAAGGGGTGCTCTGCTGTTGGTGGTTGGGGTGTCTTGTCCCAGGTAGCTATCGGTATCATGTACGGGTTGTAAGACTGTGGTGGGCATATGATCGGTGCAAAGATCGCAACTAAGGTGAAGAAGATGAGCAGTGAAAAGCCCAGAACAGCCGAAGGATTCCTCAGTAATCTCTTTATGATTCTCTTGGTTTCCGTCCTCACAGTCGTAACCTCCTCAGCTGAAACGTATTCTTGGATCTACTGCGGCGTACAGTATGTCGATTACAAGATTACCTATAACGAGAATCAAAGAATAGAAGAGCGTAGAAGCCATAATCGACGCATAATCAAGCTGGGTGGCTGCCACTGCTGTGAAACTACCCATACCCGTTCTGTTGAAGACCATTTCAACGATGACCGTACCGGCAAAAAGTTGTATTACCATACCACCGCCGACTGTGATAACCGGTATCATCGCATTCTTTCGAGCGTGTTTGTGTATGACAACATTCTCAGCTAAACCCTTTGCCCTCGCTGTACGAATGTACTCTTTTGTGAGTACTTCGAGCATGCTTGAACGCGTAATTCTCAGCAAGTAAGCCCACCAGAGCCAAGAGAGTGTCAATATTGGTGCAACCATGTGTTGCAAGGCATCAACAAAGATATCAAATCTACCGTTCAAAAGTGCGTCTATCGTCACCAAGGATGTGAATCTTTTGAACTCCGGTGATTTTACGACTACGTCAGCCCAGAAACTCAGATTTCCAGGTGGAAACCAACCAAGCATACTGTAGAAAATCATCAACACGATTAGGCCAAAAACAAAATCTGGAAAACTCCAACCTACTACGGCGAAGATGCGTACAAAATGATCGACGAATTTGTCACGGTTCACCGCCGCTACTATTCCCAACCACACCCCAACGAAGACTACTGGGATGATAGAGTAAAGTGCAAGTTCAACTGTCCACGGAAGTCTGTTGAGTATGGCGTTCTTAACAGGCTCTTTACCCACCACAGACCATCCCAGGTCACCCGTTAGAGTATTCTTCAACCATTTGGCATATCTGACAACCATCGGATCTTTCAATCCATACTTTTCCTTTATCTTCTCCAACTGATTCGGCGTTAGCTTGTCCAACAGCCCAGGGTTCACATAAGCCGCTAAGAGCCTATCGGAACCAAGACTTTGAATCATTCCAAAAACAATCAGAGATATGCCAAACAAAATCAGTGGTAAGAGCAAGAATCTTCTGATGATATAAGCAGCCAAAGATTTCACCTCCTACTGAGTTTTGAAACGATCAGAAAGGGTTTTCAATTCAAGTACCATGCTCGACAATTCGTCAATCTTTGTGGAAAGCCCTTTGATCTGTTTGGTCTCTTCCAAAACAGATTTTGAGACCATATCAGTTATCTCAGAAACTCCTTCAACGTTCTTGGTGATCCTGTCCAAAGCTGTACTGATCTCCTCCACTGCCCCGCTCTGCTCTTGACTCGTCGCTGCCAAGTCGTTGGTCATGGATGCGAGCTCCTCTGTGTCCTTCACCATACTCTCGGTTTGCAAAACAGCTTCTTTAACTGCTTTCAGTGACCTATTCACTTGTTGGACTACTTCAGCTCCACCTTGAGCCACCAAAGTAATCTGGGATCTTATTTGTCTCAAGATCTCTGTAACTTCCTCTGTTGCCCTTCTGCTCTCTTCTGCAAGTTTTCTTATCTCATCTGCAACTACTGCAAACCCCCTTCCTGCCTCGCCAGCCCGGGCAGCCTCTATCGCAGCATTCAGTGCGAGCAAGTTTGTCTGCTCTGCTATTTTGTAAATTGCATTTGTTATCTCACCGATGCGGTTTGACAGATCGACCAATTTCTGGACAACTTCCATTGACATCTCGCCACGTCCCACAGCTTGTTGCATAATAGATGCCAGTTCTTTCATCGAATTTTGAGTAGAGAGAGCTTTGTTCTTGAGCCTTTCAGAACTTTCAGCGAGTTTTGAGGCATCTCTCGCTGTGTTGTCAGCACCAGATGAGATCTCTTCCATGCCTGAACTCACTTGTGCGATCGACGAGACAATTTCCTCAACGCTCTTTCTAACTTGTTCAGATGATGCTTGAGCCTGATCTGACAAAGCGGTTGCATCTTTCACACTTGTGGATGTGTCTGCCGAAAAGTCCTCCATTCGGTTGCCAAGCTCTTTGATCTTGATCACGCTTTCTTTTAAGCTTTTAGAGAGCAATTGGAAGGTTTTAGAAAGCTTGCCGATTTCATCATTTCGCTCAGTCAGATTCGTTGCACTTTTCGTTAGGTCGCCCCGGGCAACGCGCTCAGCTTCTGTGACTAACGCTCGTAATGGTTTGATAATCCTTCTACCGAAGAACATTCCTGCAATTATACTGGTCAGTACTACAACACTCGAGGCGATCAAGGTCTTCCAGAGTGTTTCAACGAATACTTCCTCTATTTCTTTGTAGGGCATCGTCAAAACGAAAGCCCACTTTGTTGACGAAAGGTGTGAGATCGCTGCAATCTTTCTTTCACCATCAAGACTGTATATCACAGAACCAGCAATTCCTTTGCGAATTTGATCTTCGAGCACTCTTAGAGATTCACTGATCTGGCTCAAAGTCTTCGAAAGATATTCTTTCTTCGGATGTGCCAGGACAGTTCCCTGTAAGTTCGTCAGAAAGCTGTATCCGGATTTGCCATATGTGACAGATTTCAACATCTCCCAGAATTTCTCCTGAGATATCACTGCAGCGAAAACACCTGAAGTACTTCCATCGTATCCAACTATTCTGGATGCAAGAACTACTGATTTGATTCCTTGCCATTCGACGTTATCTTGCACAGAATTCTCTTTACCTTCAGATACTATAGCACGAAAGAATTCATAGTTCGAGATTTCTATTTCCTGTTCGTTGTATGTGAAAGCCTTACCATTTGTCTTTGCCAGCAAATAATCTTCGAAACCGAATTTTCCGAGCGTATCAGAATGAGATTTCAATGCCAAGACGATCATCGATTTTTCGAAGATCATCAGATAACTTTCGAAGTTCGAGGCAATGCTGTTCATTTCAGAAAACCTTTGTGAGAACCAGTGATCGATAGTCATCGATTCTTTTTCAGCCTTCTGTTCCATCGCGCTGATGGCAAAATTGATTAACCTGTCTCTGATTGTTACAATGTTTAGAAAGGTCACCACCGTTACTGCCAGAACCACAAAGACAACAACCAGAAGAACAATCTTTGAACGCACAGACACCAGGTGCACCTCCCTTAAGCCTTTGCAATACAATAGACTGTGATAGATCTTGCACCGGCTTCCTTCAATACCTTAGCACATTCCTTGACGGTAGATCCAGTGGTGAAAACATCGTCGATGAGCACGATGTCTTCGTTTACTCCTCTGAAGGCGAGAAAGGTTCCCTTGACAGAGTTCTGCCTCTCTTGGCGTGTCATACCTCTTTTGTTGGATCGCGAAGAAGATTGCAAGACTGAGTTGATGGGGATATGAATCTTCTTTGAGACTGCCTGTGCTATCAACATCATTGTATCAAAACCGCGTTCTTCAAGCGAAAACAAACTAGAAGGAACCCATGTTATGCTCTGGGCAACGGGAGGATATCGCTCGATAGTCTTTGCAATAAAAAGGGCGAGAATTTCATGTAGTCTCCAGTGATGGTGGTTCTTGTAAAGGAGAATCAACTCTCTGAGTTTGGATTCATACCTTCCGTAGAAGTATGCTTCGAAGAGCTCATCCTTCTCTCGCAAGGTTATAGGTCCGTTTGATAACTCCGCCATGCAGTTTTCACAGATGAGCTCGGTCATTTTTATCGTACGTCCACATAGCGAACACCTGTTTGGGAAAAGCAAATCTAAGATATTCAAAGTCTCTGCACCTTCGAGTGTTGAATGCTGGGTCGATGAAACAACCTTCAAATTGAATTCTACCACCTTCATGACTCAATCGCAAAGAGATCACTGAGCATTTTGTGAATTGCCAGATCGTATTCACCACAGATGAAAAACGCCTTGGCACACAACCTTCTTCTCTCTTGAAGGACTATATCTCCACATTGATCTATCGAATCGATCACAAACGCATAATCATTTTGATCGCAAATAGGCACAACATCTCTGTAATTCTTTGCCGCGGCTCTGAGCAAAGCAACTCCACCTATATCGATCGATTCGAGCAAACTTTTTTCATCTGACGCCTTTGGAATTGGTCTCAGGTTGACAACTACCATGTCGATGGGTTCAATTCCGAGTTGAGAAAGTTGCTTAAGATGGTTTTGATCTGAGATTCTTGCAAGCACAGCTGCGAAGATCTTTGGGTGCATCGTTTTCACCCTTCCATCGAGTAATTGAGGAAAGCCCGTGAGTTGATCGATATCAACAACATCTAAACCGTGTTCTCTTAGGAACAACGATGTCCCATGGGTTGCCAGTATCGAAATATTTCGATTCTTCAACTGCATGGCAAAATCCACAATGCCTGTCTTATCCCAAACACTTATAAGCGCTCTGCGTATATTCAAAGGGTCACTCTCCTTTGATGATTATTTTAACAAAAAAGGTGACCTCATCAAAAGGTCACCTTGAAATCTAAGATCAAATTGAACTACTCTTCTTTTCTCTCAACGATCAACAAATTGGCAAGGATACCTACTATTGCTGCAAGGCTGAGACCTTTCAGCTCAACAGGACCAATCTTTAGCGATGCACCCCCGATACCTATGGTCAATATCAAAGATGCCACCAAGAGATTCTTGGCTTTTGAGAAATCGACCTTGGCGTTCACCAGTGTTCTGATTCCAACGGAAGCGATCATACCAAAAAGTATCAAGCTGATACCGCCTATGACACAACTCGGAATAGTTCTGAGCAAAGCACCAAACTTCGAAACAAATGCCACAACCATAGCAAGAAACGCAGCTCCTCTGAGAACTCTTGGATCGTAAACTTTGGTCAACGCCAACACGCCTGTGTTTTCACTGTAAGTGGTATTCGCTGGTCCGCCCAGAAGACCTGCCAAGGATGTTGCCAAACCATCGCCTATCAGTGTTCTGTGAAGCCCGGGATACTTGAAGAAATTCTTTCCGACGACTGCTCCATTAGTCGTTATGTCACCTATGTGTTCCATGAAAGTCGCAACTGAGACCGGTGCAATTATCGTCACAGCCGCCCAGTCAAACTTTGGCAACATGAACTTCGGCAAGCTCAACCAAGCTGTTTGTTGTAATGGAGAGATGTCAACTTGTCCTGAGATCAGTGCGGTTATGTATCCGACCACCACTCCGGTTAAAACGGGTATCAAACTCCAGAAGCCTTTCAGGAAGGCCGAGACCAATATGACCGTTATGATCACCACGATTGCGATTGACCAGTTGGTACTCGCCATCTGGATCGCTACGGGACTCAGAGTAAGACCTATAACAATGATCATGGGACCTGTTACAACCGGTGGAAAGAGCTTGTTCACCTTTTCAACGCCAAGAGCCCATACGGCGAGTGCAAACAGAAGATACACGAGCCCTGCTACGAAGATACCACCCGTCGCGTAGGACAAATCGTTGAACTTTTCCTTGACCAACAAAACTGGCGCAATAAAGGCAAAACTGGAACCGAGAAAGACTGGCACAATACCTGAAGTGGTTGCGTGAAACAAAAGCGTGCCCACACCGGCTGTGAATAGAGCAACAAGTGGGTCAAGTCCTGTTAAAAGAGGAACTAAAACGGTCGCACCGAACATTGCGATGAAGTGTTGAAGGGAGAGAACAAAATAACGCCAGCCAATTACGCGCTGCTGAACCACGGTAATCTGTGTTTCCATTCTCTTTCCTCCTTCCTGCCCTCACTGGGGCAAATTAAAGGATTCCTGGTAAAGTCTACCACCGTTGGTCATCTATGTCAACAGCTTTGTCCCTCCAACGAGTATGATATAATTTCAAAGCAGTCTTTAATCTATGAGATCACAAATTTCCTAATGGAAAATGGAGGTGGAAATATGGCAAAGGTGGTTACCTTTGGAGAGATAATGATGAGACTTGCAACACCGGGGTACTTGCGGTTGGTTCAAGCCAATCAATTTGATATCACCTATGCCGGAGCAGAGGCAAATGTGGCAGTGTCACTTGCAAATTTCGGTATTGATGCGAGCTTTGTGACAAAACTGCCCAGCAACGAATTGGGTCAGGCTGTCTTGAGAACTCTCAGACAGTATGGTGTTGATCTATCTCACATCTGCTTTGGAGAAGGTCGCCTTGGGCTGTATTTTCTGGAAACAGGTTTTTCTCAAAGACCATCAAAGGTGATATACGACAGGGCTAATTCCGTTTTTGCACTGTCAAAGTCACAAGATTTCAACTGGGATGAAATTTTTAAAGACGCAACTTGGTTTCATTTTACTGGTATTACCCCTGCTCTTGGAGACAATCTTGTAGAATCTTGCAGAAATGCTTTAAACAAAGCGAAGGAGAAAAACATAACGGTTTCCTGTGACCTAAACTACCGCGCAAAACTGTGGAGCGAGGAAAAGGCGCGACGTGTGATGAGTGAACTTGTCCAGTATGTCGATGTACTCTTTGCCAACGAAGAGGACACAGAAAAGGTTTTTGGAATACATGCAGATGACTCAAACATCGTAGAAGGTAAACTCAGCTTGGCTGGTTATGAACAAGTCTGCCGCAGACTGAAGGAGAGATTTGGTTTCAAGAAAGTGGCAATCAGTCTTAGAGAAAGTGTCGTGGCGAATTTGAACGGTTGGTCTGCAGTCTTACTCGATGATGATGATTTCTACCACAGCAGACAATACACCGTTCACATAGTTGATAGAGTTGGTGCTGGTGATTCATTTGCAGCCGGTGTGATCTACGGCACAATTATGGGAATGAAGCCACAGGAAGCTTTGGATTTTGCAGTTGCCGCTTCTTGCTTGAAACACACCATAATTGGTGACTTCAACCAAGTCACTTTGGAAGAAGTCAAGAAACTTGCAAAAGGAGAAGGCTCGGGGCGAGTGGTGAGATAAATGGCGATAGGATCCGTTGAAAAAGCCTTGAAGATCTTGGAGTTCGTGATAACCAAAAAGACCGGTTCGAGAATTCAGGATATCGCACAGTACATGAAAATGTCTCCACCGGCAGTCTATAAGCACCTTGAGACCTTGGTAAACTCTGGATATCTGTGCAAAGAACCTTACAGTCACAGATACATGCCGTCTTACAAAGTTGTCGAACTCGGAAGTATCATCTTGAGAAATGTTCAGGTCAGAGAAATAGCGCATCCTTTTTTGGTTGATCTCATGGAAAGAACGGGCATGACTGTCCATTTTGCCATAGTAGATGGTTTTGAAGGTGTCTATGTTGACAAGATCGAGAGCGCTCGAACGATACCGACTATTTCCAGAATAGGTATGAGAATGAGACTCTATTCAACTGGTTTTGGAAAAGCCATTCTGGCATTTCTTTCTGCTGAAGAACTCGAAAAGTATACTTCGAATGTGAAATTGGAGAAGCAAACCCCAAAAACCATTACGGATGTAAGCCGTTTATTCGAGGAACTTTCTCGAACAAGGCAAAGAGGTTATGCTGTCGATGACGAAGAAAATGAAGCTGGGGTGAAGTGCGTTGGCGCGCCTGTTTTCGATTACACGGGAAAGGTGATTGGGGGTATTAGTGTCACGGCAGCGGCTAGTACCTTCAGCGAACAACTCATAGCTGTCGTTGCGAATGAAGTTCTCAAAACTGCACGCGAAATCTCGAAAAGGCTTGGGGCAAGTCTGTGATCAACTGTGAGAGTCACTTCACGGAAATTGATTTCACACATATAGATTTGATCTAAGGAAGTAGTTTGACGAGGTTGAAGTTCGTCTTTCTGAACGAGATTAAGAGCGGTACGAAGGTGATAGTACAGATCGACTGAGAGTCCTCCTCCTGTGGTACTATAGAAAGCAGAAAGGAGGAGGATTAGTGAATCAGAAAACGCTTTTCTACATACTCATTGCATTCATAGTCTTTTTCATCGTGACGCAACTGGTCACGACACTTACACAGAGACCACCTTTTGAAATAGCGTACTATAGAAGCAGAATGGAATACGATTACACGGGCCAGGCAACTTTCACAGCGACGGCTGGCCTTTTTTTCAAAGATAAGTCCAAGCAGCAGCAGTACATAAATCAGTATCAACAAGTGTCGTTGTCAACCTTCAAGGGCTATTTTGACGATGTCAGCAAGAAGGTTGGTAGACAGATAGATGTGATATCGATGAACTCAACGATTACCGAAAGATCTGGGATTCTTGAAGTACTTGAGATTGCAAAACTTCACAATGCAGCCTCTGTAGAAAATGGTGTAGTTGATACATCTCTCAAAGATATCACGATCTACTCTGTTGGTGATTCCGAAATCGTAGTAGTTGTTCCAGAGGATGCTCAAATACTGACTGCAGAACCTACGCCCACGAAGATAATACTCAATCAGATATACTGGCAACCAGGCCAGGCATCTATGGTCTTTCCAAAGGTCGTCTTCAAGAAGGGTGATCAGAATTGATCGATGAATTCCTTGAACTTCTGAGGTCTTCCAAATATGCCGTTGCTTTGACAGGCGCGGGTATAAGCACAGCCAGTGGTATACCAGATTTTAGAAGTCCAACGGGGCTTTACTCCAAATATCCAGAGAATATCTTCGACATAGATTACTTTTTTGAAAATCCCAAAGTGTTCTACGAATTTTGCAAAGAAGGATTGATACCAATGACTGAAGCAAAGCCAAACTGTGCACATCTCATGTTGGCGAAGCTTGAAGGAAAAGGTCTTTTGAAAGCTGTGATCACACAGAACATAGATGGATTGCATCAGAAGGCAGGCAGCAAAAAGGTCATAGAACTACATGGGACGGTTTTTGAGTATTATTGCACTCGGTGCTTAAAGAGATTTGAACCTTCACAGATCAAAGAGATGCTTGATGTTGTACAGATTCCAGTCTGCAGTTGTTCGGGATTGATACGACCCAACATAGTTTTCTTCAAAGAGACTCTACCCCAGGAAGCGATCAGTGATGCTTATTTACATGCATCTAAGTGTGATTTGATGATCGCCTTAGGGAGTTCTTTGGTCGTCTATCCTGCCGCGCAGATTCCAATAGTTGCGAAATCAGCTGGAGCAAAATTCGTCATAGTGAACAGAGGAGAAACAGGTTTAGATCACATATGTGATATGAAGATTCAGACAGATCTCTCTGTTTTCGCGCAAGAATGTTTTTCTGCTGCCCCAGATCTTTTCAACTGACAGACTTTGTTTTATACTACACAAGGATGAGTAGAAAAAATCAGGGAGAGAAGAACGATGAACGAAAAGGTAGCAGTCTTTGGGAAAGTCAACGTTGATACTATCTTGTACATCGATCAACTTCGTATTGGAGAAAACCATCAGTGCGAGAAAACGTTGGTTGATGTCGGCGGGAAAGGTGCAAACACTGCGATAGCTTTGGCAAAACTCGGTGTCAACTGTCATCTGATAGCCTGTGTTGGCAACGATGGGATCTCTCAAAGTGTTGTGAAGAAGATAGAGAAATACGGTGTTGACACTTCTTTTGTCAAGAGTTGCAACGCTCAAACGGGTAAGACTTTCGTCATCGTGGAGTCGAAGGGTAGAAACACTATGTTTCACATCATGGGAGCTAACAGTTATCTCACTCCCGAAATGATAGATTGGACCTTCATGGAAAAGTGCTCGGCGGTTTTCATTCAGTTTGGTATACCAATCGAAACCGTGCGTGAGATCGTGTTGATGTCAAAAAGAAATGGCAAGTATGTGTACATAGATCCAGCAGGATTTGCAGACGAATCAATTTTGGAAATCATAGCCTATGCAGATACAGTTGCTCCGAACGAACTGGAATTGTTCAAAATCACTAAGGAAGTGGAGCTGGAAAGAGCGGTGAAAAAGCTTCTCTCAACTGGGGTCGAAGAAGTAGCGGTTAAATTGGGTGCAAGAGGAGCAAGTCTTTTCTCTGAAAAAGCCTCCTTGCATATCGACTCATACCCTGTGGAAGTAGTCGACACAACAGGAGCCGGGGATGTGTTCAACGCGGCTTTCATCATGGGGAAGTTGAGAAAGCTCCCGGCGAAAGATCTTTTGAAAGTCGCAGTCGCGGCATCTGCTCTTGCAGTGAAAAGACAAGGGACATCGAGTTCAAGCCCTACGAAAGAAGAGTTGATCGACTTTCTACAAGAAGTCGGTGAGAAAACGTTGATTTCAGAGCTCTCGTAAGAAGGTGATTTTGTGAAGAAGTACATCGTTGTGACTGGTGGTGTTCTCAGCGGAGTTGGGAAAGGCATCTTCTCCGCGTCTTTGGCAAGGTTGCTCAAAGAGTGTGGCATAAAGGTGAATGTCTTGAAGATCGATCCTTATCTGAACGTCGATGCTGGTACGATGAATCCAAATCAACACGGAGAGGTTTTCGTGACAGAAGACGGTTATGAAGCAGATCTCGATCTCGGTCACTATGAAAGATTCTTAGGCGAGAACATGAGCAGGAAGAACAACATAACTGCAGGACAGGTCTATTCATCAGTTGTTCAAAAGGAAAGAGAAGGAGGATACCTTGGTTCGACTGTTCAGATAGTTCCACACGTGACGGCTGAAATCAAAAAGAGAATTGAAGCGCTTGAAGGAAATGTGAATGTCATTGAGATAGGTGGTACAGTCGGAGACATCGAGAGTGAAGTCTTTCTCGAGAGCGTTAGGGAGTTAGCTCTGGAAAAGTCGGCCGATGACTTTCTTTTCATACACGTGACTTATGTGCCTTATCTAAAGGCATCGAATGAATTCAAGACGAAACCAACACAACAGTCCGTTCAACTTCTGAGAAGATCAGGGATAAACCCGGACATGATAGTTGTTAGAAGCGAAAGTCCGATAAATGGAGACAGTATCAAGAAAGTGGCTCTCTTCGGTGGTGTACCGCTGGAGATGGTGATCAATCTTCCCGATGTACCCAACGTTTATTCTGTGGTCGAGATGCTCAAAAACTACGAAGTACACAAGAAGGTCGCTCAGAGGTTGAAGATCGTGCTCGATGAATCTCATTTTCGCTGGGATTATCCGAAGACCTTCAAACCGTACAAAATAGCCTTGGTAGCGAAGTATCTTGGTACCGACGATGCGTACAAGAGCATCAATGAATCTGTTTTTCTATCGGGTTGTACAAAACCATCGGTCGTAGATTCCCAAGCACTTGAGGAGATGAGTTGGCAGCAAGTTTGTGAACTTCTGTCAGAATACGATGGTTTCATCATACCGGGTGGCTTTGGCAGAAGGGGTATAGAGGGTAAGATAAGAGCTATTCGCTACGCGAGAGAACACAAGAAACCAATTTTGGGAATCTGTCTTGGGCTGCAACTGATGGTAATAGAATTTGCTAGAAATGTTGCTGGATACGAAGCGGCAAACTCAACGGAATTCGATCCGGCCACACCTCATCCTGTGATAACCTTGATGGAAGAACAGAAGAAAATCCTACAACTCGGGGGAACGATGAGACTTGGAGCGCAGCCAATGCGAATTCTGAGAAATACAAAGCTCTGGCAGATCTATGGTGAAATCGAAGATGTCTCAGAAAGACACAGACACCGCTATGAGATCAACCATGAGGAATATTCCGATCTTTTCAAGCTTCCAGGAGAAGATGGCTACAGACTTGTCATAAGCGCCCGGTCGAACTTCGTTGAAGCCGTTGAACTGGAAGATCATCCGTTTTTCATAGGCATACAGTATCACCCCGAACTGAAAACAAAGGTGGGAAATCCCCACCCACTTTTCACGGCATTAGTGGACTCAATCAGCAGCAATCGCTAAATCGAAACTGATTTTGTGCGGGTAGATTTTGACGGGTACTTGAAAAGAAATGAGTTGTGTGATAGGATATTTGATGGTTTGTCAAGGTGGGTGCGTAGCTCAGAGGGAGAGCGTCTGCCTTACGAGCAGAAGGTCGTAGGTTCGAGTCCTGCCGCACCCACCAAATGAAGTGGCCAGGTAGCTCAGATGGTAGAGCACTGGACTGAAAATCCAGGTGTCGACGGTTCGATTCCGTCCCTGGCCACCATCTTTTAGGTGAACGTTTCCAAGGCTTGATTTGAACCTCCTTGTGACTCATATACTGTGTGTGAAGACAGTTGTTGGGGCCGTAGCTCAGCTTGGGAGAGCGCTACCATGGCACGGTAGAGGTCGTGGGTTCAAGTCCCATCGGCTCCACCAGAGGGCTTAAGCCCTCTTTTTTTCAAAAAAGCCTGGTGAAATCAGATCTACCGTATGAGTTCACAATGAATATTACCCAGGAGGTTTTTTGAGGAGATTGTTTTGAAATTAACCTCACAAACGAACTGTTGCAGTAGAAGCACAGTAATACCGACACATGAATTAGTAAGGAAAAAAATAACTGAATACTCGTTCTTTCCGTGAATCTCGACTCATAGAAGACAAATTCCTTTACACTGTACTTTCCCTGCATCTTGATGATTCGGATGGCGATGAGATAGTAAGCTTGTTTTGTATAGAGCAAAAATTCATTCGCTTTGTTAGAAATTCTGAGCATTCACAGTGATGATCAAAGTCTGAGAGATGTTAGTTGAAGATAAGTTCCAAGATGCCCCTGAATTGTGAGAGTGAGTGAATGATGATACTATTTTTCAGTCTTAGTGGGGTTTTTAGAACCTTTGTTACACCGAGAGACCGTATATTATATTGTGGGAAGACTTCCTGGAAATTTCAATCAAAGGCGCCTTCGTAAGATTGGGATAGGTCTAAGCTGTTGGCAAGTATCAAGAGAGTGCTTTAAGAATTGATCGTTAGTGGAAACTCGGTGAGCAAAGTCACCTACCCAAATTAAAAAGACTGCAATATCAGATTCATAAGTTTTCGAAAATATCCAGATGGCTGAGAATCTCAGAGATAGAAAAGTTGAGTTGTATCGATATCGACGATGCGAAACTCAAAAAAATTACAAGAATCGCCAGAAGATGGCAAAGTCAATAAAGATGAGAACCACACAACTCATGAAGAGCAAATTGATCGTTATCAGAGTAGAAAAATTCAGTTTTAAGATGAGGAAAGAAGCTGAGAGTTTCATTCCTACACCAAGAAAGATATTCTGTACTTACTTTCATTTGAAAACTATTCCCTCTATTTCTGCGTCTTACATACCCTCCCTCGAAAGTTCTTCCCATATCATCTTCATGGACTCATCTCCTATTAGCCCTCATCATTTCAGCATCTCTCAATCTTTGAACATCTCTTTGGACACAATTTTGCCTTACCATCTTCAGAGAATATCACTCTTGTTATCTTTTTAAACTGATTTTATCAAAATATCTACTATCAAATTTCCCATTGGGTCGATTCTCTGAACAAATCTCTTTGTGATAATTTTTAATTAGTGCTCTTTCAACAATCACACTTTTTTGCACGGGGGTGTTTTGATGAGCAAGTCTTTCAAAGTGATCGCGGTACTGTTGGTGATTTTCATGATCTGGGGGTGTTTGAAACTTCCCAACAACAAAGGTAAACTCGTTGTGAATTTACATCAATCGAAATCCATCCCAAACACCCAAGTAGTTGCAGGAACAATCAGCATACAGAGAAACGGAAGAGTTCTGCAAAAAGACTTTTCCTACCCCACATCTGAGATTGTCTTTGAAGGTGTTGAAGAAGGACTCTGGTTGGTAAGTGCGCAGTTGACGGATGGCAAAGGATATGTCATTTACATTGGTTCGCAGTCTGTCAGAGTTGAGGCAAACAAAAACAACTATTGTGATTTAATTCTTGAACTGAACAGTGCAGATCTTCTTTTGAACGTCGCAGTACGATCTGATAACGTTGACAGTCTTCTGGTTGATCTGATCTGTGGAGATATCACTCGTAGTGAAAAAAAGGATCTTCAAGGCAAGATGGCGATCTTTAGCTTCCACGATTTGAAAAGCGCTGTCTGGGATGTGAAATTCACTCTTTTTTCACAACAGGCAACGGTTCTAACAGTACCACAAACCGGCTTTTACGGTTTGGAATTGCAACCTGGAAGGACAAATTCTTTCAACGTCACAATAGATCCCTTTGGAAACTTGAATGTTGAGATGTCTTTACCAACGTTAAGCCCAGTTAGTGATGCAACGCTCACAAATCTTGAAGAAGGTATAAAAATAGATTGGCAACCCGTTGAAAATGCGGTGGCTTATGATCTTTACAGAAAGAGCGACGACTTTTGGCTAAAACTCAACTCAGAATCACTTGCACAGTGCACATTCACAGACACAAATGTAATCGAAGGTGAAACATATGATTATGTGATAAACGCAAAGTCCATCGATGGTCTTCACAGCGGTTTTTCACAGATCTTCAGCATAAAGAGAGATACCAAGAGGATCTTCGTTGGAACTGATGCTAAGAAACTCTATCGACTAAAAGTGACACCAACAGGCTTTGAGGTTGTTAAGCAGACGACTTTTTCCGATGTTCCAGGTGGTTTTATCACGGTTGGTAATGAACTCTACGTCTGTGAACGAAATCGTCTGAAGATGAGTAAACTCGACTCCACTAACTTTGATATTCTCAGCACAATGAACAACAGCACACTTGTAGCAAAAGTAGACTTCAACAGCGAATATCTGTTCGCAGTGAATTCAAATGCCTTGTACAGGATGAAACTGAGCGATTTTCAGATACAGCAGTTCAATGTCTCGGGTTTGAACTCAGTCTCGGCAGATGAACTTCTTTGCACTAACACATTGACCATGGTCCAGCTGCGAGAAGTAGAAAATCCGGCTGTGGTAATAGCAGAATTACCTGGTAGTATCGGTTTTACAGTGAAAGATCTGCTTCTTGTGTATAACAACCAAACTATGAGTCTCTACAGATACACAGGCACACTTACTCATCTGGGTTCAGTGACACTCCCCGACGATCCAAAATGTGTTTCGCTGGACAGCGAAGGAAAATATGCATATGTTGGGACCTTCAGCGGTTTTTCTGTGATCGATCTTCAGACTATGGCAAAGGCAGATTTTTCAACCTCTTTGTTGAAGGCTCTGATGGTTCTCGGCAAGGAGCTTTTCGTAACTGCTGACAAGACTCTCTATCTCTACGATGTGACCATTCCCATGTCTCCAGTTCTGAAATTCTCATACCCCTTTTCCGAAAAATGCTCAGAATCAGCGCTCTTCATCGATTGAATTACTTTGAGGGCGGGTATTCACCCGCCCTTTTTCACAGCACATTCTTCTTCTGCCATTCTTTCCACACTCTGCCCTGAAAGGTGTCTTCTTCAACGAGTTCTTTTTCTATTCTTTCGACTATTTCGATCTTTGACATGCCCCAATTTCCAACAACCGTCATATCTTTGGGAGGATCTGAAGCAAGACGATGGATTACGATCTTTGGTGACAGGTTTTCTAAGAATCTAACGACTCGTTCTTTGTACTCGTCAAAGTTCAGCAACTTAATCTGTCCTGTCTTGAAGAGGTTTTCGAGTTCTGTTCCTCTAACAACGTAGAGAGAGTGTAATTTCACCCCATCAACACCGAGTACAGACAAGATTCGAGCAGTTTCTACGACATCATCTATTCGATCCCAAGGAAGGTCTGCGATGACGTGAACAACGATCTCAAGTTCGTGTTTCTTCGCCCTCAGAACTGCGTCTATGAACTCAGCCAGTCCATGACCCCTGCTGATCTTTCTCAATGTCTCAATATTCGTCGTTTGAAGTCCCAATTCAAGCGAAACATCAACTTTTCTGCGAAACTCTTCAAGTAATTCGAGCACGGGTTCTCTAACACAATCAGGTCTTGTCGAGACTGCGAGCTGAACGATACTTTCATCTACGAGTGCCTCTTCGTATCTATCTCTCAAGATCTCAACTGGTGCGTACGTGTTGGTGAAGGCTTGAAAGTACACGATGAATTTCTCGGCTTTATATTTTGCCATTGCCCACTCTCTTTGTTTGATCACCTGCTCTCTTATCGGCAGGTTATGAAAGGTGTTAAAGCCACTACCAGTTGGATCACAGAATATGCACGGTGTTCCTTGTTCACGGTTGGGACATGTGAAACCAGCATCTATGACGAGCCTGTGGACCTTCGTACCATACCTTTCTTTGAGATACTGACTCAGTTTTCTGTACCTATCAATCTTCTCATCACCTCTATGGCTTTCCTTTGAATTTCCGATTGGTCGATCGTTGGATAAGTACCATCCAAGTATACCCATTTACCTTTCACCATCGTTCCAAAAACATCCAAAGCACTTGCCGAATGAACCAGATGTGCCTTGAGAACCTCACGCGGCAAGTACCAAGGTTTCTCTATATCCAAGACAGTCAAGTCTGCGTCCGCACCTACCTCGATCCTACCAGCCGTCAATCCAGTTGCTTTCGCACCGTTTGTTGTCGCCATCGCCAAAGATTGGTCCAGCGAAAGATTGGTTGGATCATCCATTTTCTGTAAGAGAGCTGCCAATCTCATCTCGTAGAAGATATCTAAAGTGTTATTGCTTGCAGCTCCGTCGCTGCCAAGACACAGCTGAACTCCCTGGTTTAACATTTGCTGAACAGGAGAGATACCGTTTCCCAATTTCAGATTACTCGTTGGATTGTGTGCCACAAAGAAATTTTCTGCTGCCAACAACTTTATGTCTTGTTGTTTTATATGAACACAATGCGCAAAGATGACATTACACTCAGACAACGTGGTGTCCAGTATCTGCGAGAGAGGATAATCTTCCTCTTTTGATTCGTAAAGGTGTATCGTGACAGGTGCTTTCAGATCGCGTGCCACCTTTGCCACCTGATCTATGTACTGAAGAGAACAGCTGTATGGAGCGTGTGGTCCAAATCCGATTTTTATCATACCATCTTTGTTATTCCATCTTTGATGGTATTCAACATTCTGATCCAGTTTGGCTTTGCCAGTACCCTTGGCATCTGTTAGACCACGAGTTATCAAGGCTTTCATGCCAAAGTCGAGTGCTGCCTGTGCTATTGCATCGCAGTGGAAATACATATCAACATAGGCAACAACACCTTTCCGAGCCATTTCCATCTGAGCGAGCATTGTGCCGTAATAGACATCTTCTTCAGTCAGTCTGTCCTCTATCGGCAAAACTTTTTTGAAAAGCCAATCTTGCAAGCGCATGTCTTCAGCAATACCACGCATCAAAGTCATCGGAGCATGGGTGTGTGCGTTGATTAAACCGGGCATGATCAGTTTGCCAGAAAGATCATATCTCTGGTCTGCCTCTTCCTGTCTGTAATTATCTATTTGGTAGATTTGTCCATTCTCGATCAGAATGTTCGAAAAAGTTGGTTGAGAAAAGACATCTTTGAGGACCAAGGCATTTTCAAGTGAGATTCTCAATCTCTCTCAATCCCCCTTCCAATTCGTCAATCTTTCTCTTAGCTCTCTGTTGATTTTCATCTACAACCTTTATGTACACCTTCAATTTGGGTTCGGTACCAGATGGCCTTATATAGATCTTTGCTCCTTCCAATTCCATGAGCAGAGTTTCATTGGGTATCTTTTCATTGTTACAGTAATCGTACACCTTCTTCACAGGGAAATCTCCTATTCTGCTCAAAGGGAACTTAGAGAGATTTTCGTAGAAAGATCTTGCCTGTTCGGGAGTCTTAACCTCAATAGAGACCAATTTTTCGAAGTGATGGCCGTATTTCTCGTACAGATAATTCAGTCTTTCAACTGGATCAACGTGCATGCACATAATAGATATGAGAGCTGAACCGAGTACACCATCCTTGTCCCTGACTAGATCGCCTGTCAGATAACCACAACTTTCTTCAAAGGCCAAGAAATAGCGAAAGTTTGGTTGCAAGCTTCTTTTCTCTATTTCGGCACCGATGAATTTAAACCCTGTAGGTGTCTCCTCGATCGTTTGATTTCGTTCCTTGCAGATTTCGTTGACCATATCTGTGGTGACGATCGTTTTGAAAAGAAAACTGTTTGCAGCACTTGTCTTTCCCAAAAGATCGGTGAGCAGGACGCCGACTTGATTACCCGTCAACCTCACACCGCGAGCCATGAATCCAACTCTGTCACAATCTGGATCTGTCACAATGGCAAAAGGTATTTGATATTTGTCCATGTAGTGCTTTGCCCATTCAAAGGAACTCTCTTCTTCTGGATTTGGAACTGCCACACTTGTGAAATTGGGATCTGGCAGCATCTGTTCTTCGATACAGATCACATCGAAGCCGAGCATTCTGAGAACGGTCGGCACAAACTGTGCACCAGTTCCATGAAGTGGTGAGTACGCTATAGTGAGTCTTTTTGAATTCACAATGAAAGGCTTTACGAGCTCAACTACCGAGTTGATGTAAAGATCGATCAGTGTATTTGGTACCATCTGGATCTTTGAAGTTGTGAAAGGTGTGAGGGGTTTGTCGATGAATGAAGAGATCTTGTCAGTGTAAAGTGGAATAGCTTGAACACCATCTTGAGTGTAGACTTTGAAACCGTTGTACTGTGGAGGATTGTGACTCGCGGTTATGACGATCCCAGCCTTCAATTTCATCTGTCTTATTGCAAAGGACAGAACTGGTGTGGGTACGGGCCTGTCGAACAAATAGCTTTCGATGCCATAAGTTGAGATAGTCTCAGCCGCGAGTAAGGCATACTGTGCTGAATTCTTTCTCGTGTCATATGCAATCGCAATACTTTCCAATCCTTCGCTGGCCATCCAACTGGCAACGGCTCTACTTGCCTTGATGATCAGATCTTCGTCGAATTCACCCTTTCTCATGATGCCTCTTATGCCGCCAGTGCCAAAAAGCACCACATCGCTCACCTACCAAAGATTTCTTCTCCGCCAACCATTCTAAGCAGTTCGCTTTTTCTTTCTTCATTTGTCAGGCATCTCAGGGTCATCTTGTCACTTTTTCTTTCTACGACAAAATGCCTGTCAGCATGAACTGCGATTTGGGGCAGATGTGTGACAACGATTGTCTGAAAGTTCTCCGATACCTCTTTGAGTTTCCTTCCAAGGATGTTACCCACCATACCACCAATACCGGCATCTACTTCATCAAAAACCAAAATTTGAGATGAGAACTTTGATGCACACACGAGCTCTAAGGAGAGTAACAGTCTTGACAGTTCGCCACCAGAGAGAATACCCCTTACAGGCAATCTTTCACCATTTGGAAGACTCACCGAGAACTCAACTTCATCGATTCCATTTGAAGTCAGATCTGAGAGCTTGTCTATCCTCACAAAAAACTCGATCTTCATTGCCAGATCTTTGAGATGTTTCTTGACTTCTCTTGATATGTGATCTGCTGCTCGAAGACGATTCTCGTGGATCTTTTCGGCTAAACTGAATGCACGAGCTTTTAGCTGGACCATTTCCTCTTTGGCACGAGAAAACTCCTTGAATTTTTCCTTGAGTTCTCTTGCTTTACGTTTTATATTTTCAAAATGCTCTATGACGTCTTTAATTTCCGGACCGTATCGCCGTTTCAAATCGTTGTAAGCCCAGATTCTTTCCTCAATCTCTTTGGCATCCTCGATTTCCGTCTCTTGAAGAATGGATCTCGCCATTTTGTTCAATTCTTCTGATTTTTCAATGATTTCCTTGAGAAGCTCTAAAAACCCTGCCGGAAACACAGAGGCGATCTTCTCAACACTGTGTAGTACATCCCATAAAGATACGAACCCGTTTGGTGAATCGTTTTCCATGATCAAGTTGATCTTAGAGACTATCTCTGCTATCTGCTGTTGCTTTAGTATCCTCTGATACCTTTCCTTCAAAAGGATTTCCTCTTCTTGAGATGGGTTTATCTTCTGAAAATAATCGATCTGTGTCTGGAGATCTTCCAACTGTTTCTGTGTTTCCTCAACATCGAAGTCCTTTACAAGTCTTTCGAGTTCCTTCAACCTTTTGTACGCTTCTTGGTATTCCTGCAAAATATCTTGATCGTTTTGAAAGACGTCGAGAAAAGCAAGTTGATTCTTAGGTTTCAACAGACCTGTTTGTGAGTTTTGCTGATGGAAATGCACCAAATCTTCAAAAATGGCTTCGACCATCCCCTGCGTGATCATTCTTCCGTTGAGTCTGTAGATCCACCTTCTTCCCAAAGAGAGACTCACTACTATCTGATCTTCACCAATATCAAACTGCGAAAGCCTCTCCTGTGGCAGACTAACCAAAGCTTCTATATAAGAGTCGTCGCTAACTGGCAGATCCACTTTCCTTCCAAAAAGTGCTTGCAGAGCCCTCAACAAAATCGATTTTCCAGCACCTGTTTCACCCGTGATCACGTTCAATCCATCTGATAGATCGAATTCAAATTCATCGAAATACAGCAAATTCCTCCCGGCAAAACGTATGACCATAACTTCCTCCTCAGAAGGACAGATCTATTTGTTCCACCAAGTTCTGCGGTATTCTTTTCACAAAATCAACTCCGTTCGCCCAGTACATGTACGGCACCGATGAAAATCTTTGTTTCAAGATGTACAGTAACTTTCTCGGGCGGGTGATTGCCACGTAAAAAACTCGCTCTTCTTCATCGAGATTTCCATCGGCCAGTGCATAATAGCTTGGAAAATCACCTGGATTCACACTAAGGATGAAGACTACATCCCATTCGAGTCCCTTTGCCTGATGTACTGTTGTCAATGTGACTTTGTTTTTCGAGTTGCGCTCTTCCTCTTGCGATTCACTCAAGGTCAAATCTGACAGAAAACGTTCCAAAGATTTGTATCTCTCAGCGATCTGCACCAATCTCTCTATGTCCATCTGCCTATCTCGATAGTCTTGATAAGTATCTTCAAGATACTGGTGATAGAAATCTTCCAAGATCACAGTTATTTTTCCACTCACGTCCTCTTTTTCACAGATCTTTGTCAAGAGTTCAGCAAGTTCTCTAAACTGCGTTTTCTTTGAAGAGAATTCCTCAACGATCTGCATAGGGTTTTTGTCTGCTGGCGACTGACTTGCGAATTCTGCAAGGGCTGCTGCTGTCTTCGCACCAATCCTGGGGAAAAGTCGTGCTATCCTACTCCAGGAAATCTTGTCACGGATGTTCAAGAGAACTTTGAGAAAGGCAAGAGTATCTTTTACATGTGCTGTTTCGGTGAAACGAATGCCAGAGAGTATCTTGAAATCGATCTGATTTCTTGAAAGCTCTAACTGAAGGTCGAGCGAATGTGAATGACTTCGATACAGCACGGCTATCTCACCAGGTTCAAAACCTTCTTCGATCAGCCTGAGTATCTCGCGTGCTACAAAACGTGCTTCTTCTTCTTTGTCGTTTGTTTCAACCAAGAGAGGTTTTCTCCCATTTGGCTTGACAGCCCGCAAGGTCTTGGGGACGGAGTTTCTTGGCAGAACTTTGTTTATCAACCTGACTATGCTCTCATCACTTCTGTAATTTGTTTGTATTTTGAAAAGCTTTGTATTCTTCACCCTCATGAAATCTTGTACGTTCTCATACCGTGCACCACGAAATGAATAAATGCTCTGCGAATCATCGGCTACTACCAAGAGATTTCCGTGCACCGTTGCAAGTAGTTCAACGAGTTGCAATTGTAAGATATTGGTATCTTGAAATTCATCGACCAAGATCCATCTGTACTTCGAGGCTTCTTTCATACGTAAAGAACTGTTCTGCTGCAGGATCTGAACTGCGAAGATCAACAGATCATCGTAATCCACACAGTTTTGATTTCTCTTCTCCAAGGTGTACTCGCTGTAGATCTTTTCGATGATCTGTTCATAGTCGACGAAGTTGGGATTGATCTTCAAGATAGCCTCTCGCAGTGATGTCAGAGTATTGGCACAGTAAGAAAAGATCTTTTGAAGAACGTTGTGGCTGGGGAAGTGCTCTATCTCACCTTCTTTTTCAAGAACAACGGTCCTGACATGTTTGATAAGACTCTTTGAGTCTTCCTCGTCCAAGATTGAGAAATTCGGAGAAAGTCCCACTCTTGGAGCATACTTTCTGAGCAACAGGTTACAGATATGGTGAAAGGTGCCGGCGGTGAGCTCGTCAAGGTCCATGCCAGTAAGGAGTTTGGCACGCTGGATCATCTCATTCGATGCTGCCCTTGTGAAAGTCACTAATAAGATCTCAGAAGGCTTAACTCCATTGCTCAGCAGATGGAGCAATTTGTACGTTATAACCCTTGTCTTGCCAGATCCTGGACCAGCTATGACCAAAGATCTGCCTTGTGATTGTAGGACAGCCTGCCTTTGTTCCTCGTCGAGTTCGTCGAGATAATCAGACAAACCATATACCTCCGTTCGAATTTTAACATCAAAAAACATTTGCATCAAAGGCGCCTGTCACAGGATCGACCGTGAAGGCTTTCTTTGGAAATTCCTTTATGTAAAACTTAAAACTGAGCTTTTGAATTGAGAAACTGGGATCTGTTGAAAACTGGCTCTCGAAGACAAGTCCCCAGCAATGGAGATCTTTCTCTAAACTGATTCTCAGATCGCTGATCTTTAGCGTCTCTGTGTTCATGCTTATGTAAAAACCGATCATTGGATCGAATCCAGAGAGGTTGTAGGAGAATCTCAATCTGGAAGATCCTTTGAGGTAATAACCTGAAAACTCATGATATGTTTTAGCGATATAGAAAGTTCCCTTGGCCTCGATCGACAGAAGATCGAATGGTTGTGCGCTGAGTTTGTAGACGAATCTCACATTTGGGTTGCTCATAAAGAAAAAATTTACACCTTTAATGGCGAGGGTGTTCGTAATAATGTCAACAGGTTGTTCCCTATTGTAATAGTAGGTGAACTCAGTCACATGTCTTAATGAACTGTAGGATATATCTATGTCGTAATCTGTTCTATGGAAGATGTTCTCTTCTATTTTGTAAACGGTGTTTGTGTAAAAACCTATTCCAAGTTGCCATACCTTGAATGCAGTACTGCTCTTGATCGTGAGATCATCCCATTTTGACGTGAGCAAATTGTAGGAGGTCGAGAATTCAAAAAGAGTGGTCGGTACATTCAACTTTGTCAGAAAACCAAGTTCTGATTTTTCAGAAGCATTGCTAAAAGAGGAATAGACATCGTTCTTTATGACACCAACCCTCGAGTAGGAAACAGAAGTACTCAAAAAATCAAATGGTTTAAAGGTCAATCTAGTACTGAACAATTGCGCAAACCTAAAACCAATCTCTTCAACACCAAAACCTGACCACATGCCTGCTACGATTGAATTATCAACCGTCCACTCAAGAGTACCAAGGTTTGCTCTGACTGTCTTGAACGGAAGTGTAGAATCTATAAGCAAGTTTGTTCTCTTAGTAGGTTCGTAGTCGTTCAGCTCATAGAAACCGGAGAGATTGACCTGTAAGTTCTTGAAAACAGCGGGCAATTTCACAGACAAAGTCGAATTCAGTCTACCAGTCATGTCGAACTCTTGAAGATGGTCAAAGAGTGAACCTTCGGTGTAATCGACAGAAGCACGATGGTAGAAAGAATTGATTGTGAGAGTAAAGGGGTCGAGGGCGAATGTCGTTTTTCTGAGTTCCACATAAGGCAAGATCCACGAAACTCTGTTCGAACTCTCAAGTCTCGAGAACTGTATAGATAGTTCTTTCACAGGAGAGAGTTGATACTGATAGTAAGTTCTATCGTTGGCAAAGAGAACTCTGAGTCTTGAAGAAAAGGGTTCTGTTGAAGAGAGTGTTGTGTCAATTTGGTAAAGATCTGCTTTTTCAGGTGGTTGACGTATGTAATAACTTGACTTGAGCTGTAAGGAACCCCAGTTCTTCTCCAGATCAAATTGTGCATACCTGCCAGGGCTATCGCCTTTCTCTTGCCAGCCTATCTTGGCTCCGATGGAACCGTCCTTGAAGGTGATGTTGTAAGAGCTTTCAAAAGAAAAGCCACTTGATTTAGAGTATCCTGCCTTTACTGCAAAAGGTTGAGGACCATCCCTGAGTGAAGTGAAGTAAACTGGAAGGTACACTGTTGGCACACTGAATATGAAAAGAACGGCATCATAGGCAGCCAGATATTCGTTTTCTTTTATTTCAACCTTTATAGCTTGCATTCTGTAGTGAGGTTGATCCAGCTCACACGTGGTCAAATAACCTCTTTCGATGAAGGATTCTTCTTGCAGACCTTCAAAGGTTGTACCACCGAAATAGATAGTATGCCTCTTTTTTTCTTCGTCTGAATACACTGTCTTTCCACGTATCTGTGCCATCAGAGAGCGCTTCTCAGCGAAGGTGTATACAAAGTTCTGGCATTTAATCGATGTATCTTTCTTTGTGTACGTTACATTTTCTTCCGCAAGAATCTGCTTGGCATCGCCTGAGGAACTCAGCAGAACTGTGAGCTTTTGACATTCGATTTTCGAATCTTCGAAAGACGCTACGATCTCTCCGATGAAAACTACCGATGTCGCGTCGTACGTGACAGAACTCGCACTCACCGTTAGTTTCTCTGCACCCATCACATTGCAAATCGTGAGCAACAATAGAATCACAAAGAACTTTGAGAGGCTTTCTCTGAGTCTATAACTCAATGGGGTATCCAAGAGCAGAAAGAGTAAGATGCCGGTGATTCCAAAGAACAGATTTGGTAACCACGCAGAGAGCACGGGGTCGATTAACCTCTCTTTACCCATAGCACCAAGCCACGCACCAGAACCTTGATAGAGAACGACGATGACAAAGGTCAGAATAACACCCCAAGACTTACTCTTCAGATTGAACATCAGTGAGAGCGGTATACCGACCAGAACAATGATCAAAGGTCCAAGCGAGATAGAGTAACGGTTGTGAAATTCGACGACCCACGGGGCAGGGTCTATCCCAAGTTTTTTGAAGGTTGCGATTCTGTCTTTCAGTTCCTCACTTTTCATGTCTTTTGGTGTTTTTCCAACTCTCATGATCGCTTCCAGATCTTCCTTCAGATCGAGTTCGACTTTACTGAACTTTACATCGAATCTGAGCATACCTTCTCTGTCAACTCTGTAAAGTCTACCGTCGTACATGTACCATTTTTCCTGTTCTTTGACTACCTTTTTGGCTGTGATTATCTCTTCCTCGCTCGGTTCATTTCTGAAAAGAACCACGTTTTCCAGTATGCCGTTCTGCCTGTCATATTTTTTTACGTAGAAATACTGACTTTCGTCAATTTTTGTCAAAACATTCTCACTGATGAAAACCTCTGGTCTCTTGTAGACGAACCGTGAAAGTACTTGATTTGCCTTCTGGTTGTATTCCGGTACAACTCGATCACTCAACCAGTAGGTCAGCAAACTCAGAAAGACCGACAACAGCAGAAAAGGTACGATGAGGACCTTGAGGGATATACCATGAACTTGAAGAGCCATCAGTTCGTGATCTGTAGAGAGTTGTGAGAGTACCCAAAAGATTGCAAGCAAAACGCCAACAGGTATTCCAAGTGCGACGAAATACGGCATGTAATAATAAAGAACTCTGAGTAAGACTACAATTCCAACCCTGTGCCTGACTATCAAATCTGACAACTGGTAGAGAATCTCAACACTGACAAAAACTACAAATCCAGCCAAGCCTATCAATATAGGTCCTACGGAAAGCTTGGAAATGTACTTAGTCAGGATTGTCAAACAGAACACCTTCACTTCGCTTGAAAAGCTTCATCTCGTCTTTGAAACATTTGTACGATTCGCCTGTCACTATGTATAGTATGATCTCGACTATATTTGTCGAAAGATCTGCTATTTCCTCCATCTTTTGTGCGATCTCAATGAGCAGAGAATTGCGATCGATTGTTTCAGGTTTGTTTCGTGCTGAGTTGAGGAGTTCATTTCTGATGTCCAGATAGAGTTCGTCAACTTCGGCGTCCCTTGAACAGATTTCAAATGAGCCTTCAATCTGCAAGTCTGCAAGAACTCTAAGGCTTTCCTTGAGCAAGTTTGAGGTCAATTTACCAAGTCTCAACAGATCTGGGTTGAAAGTCTGTTGCTCTCTGAGAAAGGTGATCGTTATTTGGGAAATCCTTCTTGCGTTGTCACCGATTCTCTCGAAAATATTCGCAAGTTGCATACTGCCGACAATGAAACGCAGTTGAGTGCCCGTGAGGTTGTGGATGCCGAGCATTACGGCAGCCTCTTCTCTCAGTTCTACTTCCATTTGGTCGAGGACGTTGTCGTCTTCTATGACCTGCTTGGCTAATTTCGTGTCCCTACCCTCGAGTGCTTCTATGGAACGCAGAAACATCTTCTCGGTGTACCATCCCATCTTCATCAATGCCTTTTTGAACCTCTCAGTTCTTTCATCGATTATCCATTTCATATTGGACACCTCTTCCATAACCAACCTTTTCCTTCAAGACCATGAAGAAGTCGTAATAATCTGGCCTCAAAAGGGTGAAGTGATGCTCAGATTTGGTAATCACTATCTCTTTCGATCTGCCAATCGCCGTTCCATCTGCGAGAATCTCGCAATCTTTGTTAGTGCGGACTGTCGTTGATCTTTGATTTGGTACGACAATGCTCCTGTTCTGCAAATAATACGGGGCTATCGGCAGAAGCTGAAGAACATCACAATTAGGCGTAACTATGGCTCCACCGAGTGAAAGGTTGTACGCCGTTGAACCTGTAGGCGTTGAAATCAGAATTCCATCAGCGAAAAAGGAAAGCTTGGAACATCCGTCGAAGAAAATCTCATATTCACTCATCTGACGAGATGGTGTGTGGAAAACTACATCATTAACGGCATCGGCGTCTTGACCATCGAAGTGTACCTTGATCATCCACCTCTTTTCCTCGACGAGCCTACCTTCTTTGAAATCACTTACGAAACGATCTGCCTCCTCTATTTTGTAATACGCCAAGAAACCTATTCTGCCTGCTTTGAAGCCAACGATAGGGACTTTCAAATGTTTTATGGCTTTCAAAACAGTGCCATCTCCGCCAACGATGATCGCAAAGTCACAACTCTCTCTCAAATTTTCACTTTTCGCCTCGATTATCTGCGTTATACAGATCTGCGAACCAATTCTTCTTGCCAGTTCTTCGGCTTCTTCTTTTTTGTCACTTCTGAAGACTATCGCCGCTGAAGCTTTCAACGTATCACCACCGCCAGATCGAGCAGAGTGTTCACCGCGAATACATCGAGAAAGGTCAGAATCAAGATCGCAATCATAGGGGTTATATCTACAGGTCCTATTGGAGGTATTATCTTTCTCAAAGGTCTCAGAATGATCGCAGAAACGCCGTCGACAAACTGTCTAAGTGGATAATAATGATAGGGTGTGATCCAACTCAAAATCGCCGAAAATATAACGCAGGTCATTTCAAAGTATATGAATATCCGGAATACTTTGGCTATAGCGATGAGAAAGTTTGAAATCACAAACACTCTCCTCACTCCCCTTTAAAGATAGCCCTGCCAACTCTTATCATCGTTGCGCCTTCTTCGATCGCGATCTCAAAATCATTGGTCATGCCCATAGACAGATGTATGAGTGAAGGATACCGTTCTTGGTAAAAATCTCTCAGTCTCCGTAGTTCTCTGAAAATAGGTCGAATTTGCGTGAGATCTTCTGTGAAGGGAGCCATCGTCATCAACCCAACGACTTTTACGTGTTCAAGCGTATTTGCAAAGTCGAGTACCTCTTCAAGCTGAGATTCATCTAAACCCGATTTCGTTTCTTCGTGGGATATGTTCACTTCGATGAGAATCCTCTGGGTTTTCTGATGCCTTGAGGCCACTTTTTCTATCTGTAGCAGTTCTTCTTTTCTACACACCGAGTGGATGTACTCACAAATTGGAACGATGTACTTGATCTTGTTCGTCTGTATTCTGCCGATGAAATGCCAGTTCACACCCTCAAGTACGCGAGATTTCTGAAGCAGTTGTTGGGCATAGTTCTCAGCCAAGTCCTTGACTCCAAGATGGACGATCTGTTGAATTGCATCTAAGTCTGCTTCTTTGACAACTGCAATCAACTGTACAGAATTTGGATCTCGTCTTGCTCGCCTTGCGGCAGCTTCAATTCTCGTTTTGATCTTCTTCAAGTTCTCCGAAAGATCCATCGAAAAGTCCTCCTCTGATTCGTGATGAATATCCGAGATGTGAATAAGCAAGATCCGTCGCAACTCTACCTCTTGAGGTGCGAACTATCAAACCCCTTTGGAGCAGATAAGGTTCATGGACCTCTTTGAGTGTGTCGATCTCCAAGTTGAGTGTCGCGGCAAGTGACTCGATTCCAACTGGTCCGCCGTCGTAGATCTCGATTATAGTTTTTAGAATTCTTCTGTCTAACTCGTCTAAGCCAAGTTTATCGATTTCGAGGATATCCATTGTCTTCTCCACGAGGGTTCTGTCTATCTCATTCTTTGCCTTGACTGTAGCCACATCCCTTGCTCTTCTGAGCAATCTCAGCGCAATCCTCGGGGTACCTCTTGATCGCTCGGCAATCAAATGAGCTGCTTCTTCTTCAATTTCGATTTTCAGAATCTTGCACGCCCTCTTGATTATCTCGACCAGCTCTTCTATGTTGTAAAACTGCAACTCCAAAATCATACCAAAACGGTTCCGTAGCGGTGAGCTGAGCAAACCACTTCTGGTAGTTGCGCCAATCAACGTGAAAGGTTTCAGAGAGATTCTAACAGAACGTGCCGTTGGACCTTTTCCTATCATTACATCTACTTTGTAGTCCTCCAGGGCTGTATAGAAGATCTCTTCAACTGTCTTGTTGATCCTATGAATCTCATCGATGAACAGAACATCTCCATCGTTGAGTGTTGACAGTACCGCGGCGATATCACCTTGTCTTTCGAGCACCGGTCCACTTGTTATATAGATATTTGTTCCCATTTCTCGCGCAATGACCAAAGCAAGGGTTGTCTTACCCAAACCAGGAGGACCTGCGAAAAGAATGTGATCTAAGGGCTCATTTCTCATCTTTGCTGCTTGAATAGCTATTTTGAGCTTTTTCTTCACCTCGACCTGCCCTATGTAATCATCCAAACTCTGAGGTCTGAGTGAAGACAGTATCTCACCGTTCATAGCTGAGTTGATCGTATCCACCCTGTTACTCCTCTCATGGATATATCCTGTAAAGGGTTCTGGCAAAGGGTATAGCCTCTCTTATGTGTTCCAAACCACAGATCCAAGCGACAGTTCTTTCGATACCCAATCCAAAACCACTGTGTGGAACACTTCCCCATCTCCTCAGATCGAGATACCATTGGTACTTTTCTTTTGGCAGATTGAATTCTTCAAGTCTTTCGAGCAAGAGTTTGTAGTCGTGAATTCTCTGAGAGCCACCTATGATCTCGCCATAACCTTCAGGTGCTAAAAGATCGGCACAAAGGACTACCTCTGGCCTCTGAGGATCTGGTTGCATGTAGAAAGCCTTGACCTTCCTTGGATAATGCGTCACGAAGACAGGTTTATCAAAATTCGAGGCGATGATGGTTTCCTCATCGCCACCAAAATCATCACCCCAAGTGGCGTTCAGACCATTTTTCTGAAGCAGCTTGATTGCATCGTCATATCTTATTCTTTCAAACGGTGGTTCTACCTTTTCTAGTTTCGAAGTATCCCTTCCGAGGGCTCGCAGATGTTCGCTCGCATTTTCGAGAACGTACTTGACAATATGAGAAACCAGTTGTTCTTGCAACTTCAAATTGTCTTCGAATTCGTAATAAGCCACTTCGGCTTCGTGCATCCAGAACTCGATCAGATGTCTTCGTGTCTTGGATTTTTCTGCTCTGAAGGTTGGACCGAGATTGTAGACCTTACCAAAAGCCATGCAGGCAGCCTCCAGATACAATTGACCTGTCTGCGTTAGGTAGACCTTTCCGTAGTCAAAATAATCGAGCTCAAAGAGATTGCCAGCCGTTTCACCGATAGCACCTGTGAAGATGGGTGTATCGATCAATGTAAAGTTCCTCGCTTTGTAGAATTCCCTTATGGCTCTAAGGATTGCATCCCTAACCTTCAATATGTGGAACTGTCTTCTCGAACGCAGCCACAGATGTCTGTAGCTCATCAAAAAGTCTATACCATGATCCTTTTTCGAAATAGGATAGGCTTCCTCTGGTATCTGAACTGGTATCACATCAGTTGCATGGATCTCTACTCCGTAAGGCGACCTCTGATCCTCGACAACCTTTCCTCTTACAACGGCACTCGATTCGATTCTAAGTTTTGACGCTCTGTCAAAAACATCTTGACCGCTAAAAGAGCTTTCGACAACTACTTGCACAAAACCAGTGCCATCTCTGAACTGAATGAAGTGAATTTTGCCACTTGAACGCATATTCCACACCCAGCCGCGCAGCTCTGCTTCCTCACCTATGTGCTCTCTTAGTTGCTCGATGTAAAACCAGTTCACTGTAGATCCCTCCTCGTTGTCTTTCTTTTTTAATGATAGCACCTCATGCAATACTTGAACATTCAAAGTATCATGGTATAATATCACTGCAAGGCGACGTAGCCAAGTGGTTAAGGCGGGGGTCTGCAAAATCCCTATGCGTGGGTTCGAATCCCACCGTCGCCTCCAGAGGGGAAGTGATTTCCCCTCTTTTTCTCTCCTACTTGACTATTTCTCTGTCAGTTGCATAATCATCTTAGAGGTGATTCGATGGACATCAAACGCCTCGATCGTTTTGTATTTCAAATAAAAGGGGCCAACGTCGATGCAATTGTTTTCACAGATAATGAAACTATCAACGATCCTGAGTTCAACGAGGCTCTACAACAGATTGTGAATGTCACTCACATGCCTGGTGTGATTGCGGCAATTGCTATGCCGGATATTCATTGGGGTTATGGTTTTCCAATAGGTGGTGTTGGAGTTTTTCCAGTCAAAGGTGGCGTTATCTCTCCTGGTGGCATAGGATTTGACATAAACTGCGGCGTAAGGGTACTGCTTACTTCTGCAACTGAAGACGAGGTCAGACCAGTTTTGGAAAGATTGCTTCAGCAAATCTACAAGGAAGTTCCCGTTGGTGTTGGAGCGAGTGGTGCAATGAAGGCAGATGAAAAAACCTTGAAAAGAGTTTGTATTGATGGTGCCCACTGGGCTGTTGAGAAGGGATATGGGACCAAGCAAGATTTGCAGAGGATTGAGGATACAGGAAAATTGAAGCCAGCTGATCCGGAACACGTGTCAGAGAAGGCATTCAAAAGAGGTCTCGATGAGTTGGGTACGCTTGGTGCTGGAAACCATTTCATAGAAGTGCAGACGGTCGATCGAATCTTCAACATAGAGATCGCAAAAGCATTCGCAATTTTCGAAAGGCAAGTGGCAATTTCAGTGCATTGCGGTAGTCGTGGTTTTGGTCACCAAATTGCGACTGATTACATCCAGATAATGCGCGATAAGCTATCAGAACACAACAAAGGCTTACCGGATAAACAACTGATAAACGCACCATTCGATCATCCCATAGGTCAAAGGTACTTCAGTGCCATGAACTGTGCCGCAAACTACGCATTTGCGAACAGACAGATCATATCTCATGCTGTAGAGAAAGTTTTTGAAAGACTTTTTCCCTCTCACAGAGTCTGGCTTCTCTACGATGTGGCTCACAATATAGCGAAGGTAGAGAACTATGGGAAACAAGTGATCGTACATCGGAAGGGAGCGACAAGATCTCTTGGACCTGGCAACTCTCTACTCACAGAAGAGTTCATCGATACAGGACAACCGGTTCTCATACCAGGAAGTATGGGCAGTTCATCGTACATCTTGGTCGGCACCAAGAAAGCTGAAGAGATTTCTTACGGCAGTACTGCTCATGGTGCGGGAAGGGTTCTGGGACGAAGGGCTGCTCTGAGGGGTTTGAATTATGAACAAATTCTGAAACAACTCAAAGACAGAGGTATAGTTGCTCTAAGTAAAGAGAAAAAGACACTGATCGAAGAGGCGCCGAGCACATACAAGGACGTAGACAGAGTAGTAGAAATAGTTGATCAGATAGGTATATCAAAAAAAGTAGCACGATTGGTACCAATGGGCGTGGTAAAGGGATGAGATTTTATCTCAATTTAGAGGGCATTGCTTCAACACTTTACATATTGCTCACACAAGGCGCGGTTTTCACAGGACTTGCCTTGGCATTTGGATTAGATGAGTTCCTTATAGGTGTGAGTGCTGCATTTCCAATGATCGCTCAGGTTTTTCAGGTGTTATCACCCTTGGTCATGAGAAAGTTCCCAAAACGGAGGTTCTTGACGAATCTCTTCAACTTGCTCTCGAGATCTCCTTGGCTGTTGCTGATGATCTTTTTACTCTTGCCCAACAGAAGTCCAAGCGTTTTTGTGATTGTTTTTGCCTTTTCACAGATCTTTGGAACCTTGGCTGGTAATGCTTGGACGTCTTTGGTTAGAGATCTCATACCTGAGGAAGAAAGAGGTAATTTTTTCGGCAGACGGAACATCTACATCTCCCTTGTAACCCTCGTTGCTTTTTATGGCTATTCGCTGATCATTGAGAGATTTAAAGATCCTCTTGGTTACGAAATTGTCATGGGCATAGGAATGCTCGGAATGCTTCTCTCGTTGTGGTCGCTGAAGAAGGTACCTGAAGTTCCATTGAAAAGTTCAGGTGCACTCGTCGAGACAAAGGTGGTTTTCCAGGATTACAATTTCATGAGATTGTGTACTTTTTACTTTTTTTGGAATGCAGTGATAGCTTTCACATCACCTTTTTATAGTTATCACTTGCTGAAGAATCTAAATGTACCCTTCTCGTATATAGGTGTGACAACGGTGATCAACAGCCTTGTCGCGATGGCGTTTTACAGTATCTGGGGCAAGTTGTCCGACCGGTACGGTCACAAGACGATAGCTGTCTTAGGCATTATTATGGCATGTTATGTCTCGCCCCTGTGGATACTGATGAACCAGTACACTTGGAAGTATATGATGATCGTCGATGTAGTTATGTCAGGTATCGCGTGGTCTGCGATAAACTTGACTTTCTTGACCTTACCAATGGAGGTTGCGCGAAGTTCCTCTCCGGCATATTTTGCGATCTATTCTACCTTTGGTGGAATAGGTGGGCTGATAGGAGCTGTCCTCGGTGGTATAACCGCGAAGCTGCTTTCGCCGGTGAGTTTTTCTGTATTGGGTATCCCAATAGTTGGGATACAGATAATGTTTTTCACGGCAAGTTTCTTAAGGGCTTCAACTTTGAAATTCATCCTCAAGGTCAAAACAAAGAGATATGTACCAGTTCGAAGACTCATTGTCAGCGCCTTATCTCATATTCCCCGCAATGACATGGCAAGAACCAATGGCACAGATCTCTCAGATCTGGGAAGAGTGATAAAAGAAAAGGTTGAGGACACTAAACTCATGGAGGCGAAAAAATGGCGAGTGAAAAGATGGTGGTAGTTCAGATAAGAGATTCGACGGTAGTACTTGAAAGGGAAAGAACCTCTATGTGTGGTAAGTGCCCCGCGAATATGTTTTGTACTGGTGAAGCACAAAGGATAAGATTAGAAATTGAAAAAGGCGATTTTCAACTCAGTGTTGGTGATCGCGTTGTAGTAAAAACGCCAGCAACAAGCGGTACGAAAATTGCTTTCCTCGTCTATACAGTGCCCACAATCATTTTTGTCGTACTGCTCGTGCTGGCGATGAACTTTTTTTCAGAGATACTTTCTTTCACCGTGGCAGCTGGAACTGTTGGTCTTTACTATTTCTTCCTGAAGCTCTATGATCGAAAGTTTAAAAAGAAATTCAAGCCACAGATCGTTCAAATCGACCGTGATTGATTTATTAAATCCAGTAGATGTTTCTTCTCTTCAGCGATTATGGCTTCTACGGACTTTCTCTCGTCACCAGTGTACGGCAAGAGTTCAGAATAAAAAATTATGCTGTCTTTCTCTACGTCTATTGCCAGACTAAAGGCTTCTTGCAATGTCAGGCTGCGTTTCGATCTCTCGATCTTCGGAAAGATGGAAACGTCGGCAAGACTTTTCAGATAACCACTAACCTCTTCATCGATCCAAGTTGAGAGCGAGGGTGAATCTTTCGTGTGAGTTATCAAGTTTCTGAAAATCTGTTGGTGTGCTCTTTCTTGTTCTGCTAAATGCATGAAAAGCTCTTCGAGTTTCTTATCTGACTGAGTCTTTGCGAGTGAGCTGTAGAAATCGTAGCCATTTGCTTCGATCTGAACAGCAATTGACAGAAGATCTGACAAAGATACCATTACTCCACCTCCAATCCTTTCAGAGATTTTCAGAATTCCGATATCTCAGCCTGAAGTGAGTTGATACCCTCCAAGATCTCTTCAGGAGTTATCAGTCTCCCACCTACCTTGGTGACCAGTTTGACTCTGATGTTCTTCTTTGTCAAAGCCAAAATCTCCTTTGCGTACTGACCCAAGTTCATTTCTGCGAAGACAACGCCCTCAACTTGAGACAAGAGCTTTTTCAAACGTGTTGTGGCGACTGGCCATATCGTTATTGGTCTGAAAAGACCAACCTTCATCTTATCCTGTCTTGCTATCTTGACCGCTTTTATCGCACTTCTTGCCACTGAACCGTAGGCTAAAACGAGTATTTCGGCATCTTCAGTCATGTATTCTTCATACATAGCTATTTGATCAGCATGGATGCGAATCTTGTTCGACAACCTACGTACCAATTTGTCACTTATCTCGAAACTTGCTTGCGGGAAACCAGATTCGTCGTGCACAAGACCAGAGACATGAAACCGAGCCTTACCCATCTCTATGAGTGGAGCAGGTGTTGGTTCGGCGAAATCCTGTTCTGAAAACGGTGTATAGATTTCTTCCTCCCCAAGTTCACTTTCGGTTAGCCTTGGAACAATCTTAATCTCCTTTTCGCTTGGGAGTTCAAAAGTTTCTCTCATGTGGCCCAAAACTTCGTCCATCAAAAAGATAACTGGTGTACGATAATACTCAGCGTAGTTGAAAGCCTTTATGATGAGCCTGTAGGTCTCACCAACACTCCATGGATAGACGGCTATGATCTCGTGATCACCGTGAGTCCCCCATCTGGCTTGCATTATATCTCCCTGCGCAGGCTGAGTTGGAAGACCAGTGGAAGGGCCTCCTCTCATGACGTTCACGAAAACACATGGTGTTTCTGTCATCACCGCATATCCCAATGCCTCTTGCATCAAACTGAAACCCGGTCCACTCGTAGCGGTCATCGATTTGACTCCTGCGAGCGAAGCACCTATTATGGCGGCAGCACTGGCTATCTCGTCCTCCATCTGTATGAAGACTCCTCCCACCTTTGGCAGTTCTCTCGCCATCGTTTCTGCGATCTCAGAAGAAGGGGTTATCGGATATCCTGCGTAGAATCTGCATCCACCTTTGATTGCACCTATTGCACACGCTTCATTACCCTGCATCAAAACTCTTTCACCCATTCTGAACACTCTCCTGTACAGATTTCTTTTCGTTGACGGTAACCGCAAAGTCTGGACACAGATTTTCACACATCAGACAGCCAATACACTTCGCTACATCTGAAACGATCGGCTTTAACAATTCGCCCTTTGTGATCGCACCAGTCGGGCAGAAGTGATAGCAAATACCACACCGCTTACACCAAGAGTAATTTATCGTTACTTCGTACTGTTTTTTCATCACCGCAGCCTCCTCACTTGACCAATGACAAGAACACTCCTGCGGCAACTGCTGAACCGATGACTCCGGCAACATTGGGACTCATTGCGTGCATCAGTATGAAATTCGTCGGGTCAACTTCCTGCGCGAGTTTTTGAGCGACTCTTGCCGAATCGGGAACAGCAGACACTCCAGCAGCGCCTATGAGTGGATTGATCTTCTGCTTGAGGAAAAGATTCATGAACTTCGCGAACAGGATACCACCAGCGAGTGAGCATATGAAAGCGAAGGCACCAAGACCAAAGATCATCAAACTCTGTGGTTTGAGAAATACATCTGCTCGAGCCGAGGCACCGACACAGACCATCAGAATGATCGTTACCGTATCGAGAATGTACCTGCTGGCTGCCTCGACCAACCTCTTGACATTCCCCGCTTCTCTTAGAATATTCCCGAGCATGAGCATGCCCACTAATGAAAGTGATTGTGGTACTAACAATGCCGAAACTACTGTGACAATTATCGGGAACAACAATCGCTCGATCTTAGAAACCTTTCTCGGTGGACCCATTCTGATCTTTCTCTCCTCTTTTGTGACCAAGATCTTCGAGACAATAGGTTGCAAGATCGGTATCAAAGCAATGTATGAATAAGCGGCAATCGCTATAGCAGAAAGAAGTTCTGGAGAAAATCTGCTCGATATGTAGATCGATGTAGGACCATCAGCACCACCTATGACGCCTATCGAAGCCGCTTGTTTCAGCGTAAAGCCGAAATACTTTGCCAGTATAAAGGTGATGAAAATACCTATCTGCGCTGCTCCACCGAGAAATATAGTTATGGGGTAAGAAATCATGAATGAAAAATCAGTCAAAGCACCTATTCCAAGAAAGATGAGAGGAGGGTAAATACCTTTTATGACCCCTATGTTCAGATACCAAAATAGGCCTCCTTCATTCAAGATCTGCGTTAACTGCGGTGGGATATTTCCCAAGATTATTCCAAAAGCAATTGGTACAAGCAGCAACGGCTCAGCATCTTTTTTGATCGCTACATACAGAAGTGCCAGTGCGACAAGATACATGATCACATTTCCAAGTGTGACATAACCAAAAGCCGATTGCTTGAAAAAGCTCTCCAGACCTTCTAACATTCTATGACCTCCTACTCATTCCATCATCGGGTAGCGAAGCTTCTTCTTCTTTGCAGTTTCGCGTGCAATTTCATAACCTGCATCCAGATGTCTGATAACCCCCAGTCCTGAGTCGTTTGTTAAAACTCTCTCGAGTTTTTGCCTTGCAAGATCGGTTCCATCTGCAACGATAACCATGCCTGCATGGATTGAATAACCTATCCCCACACCTCCACCGTGGTGAACAGACACCCATGTTGCCCCGCTTGAAGTGTTCAACAAGGCGTTAAGGATGGGCCAATCAGCAATGGCGTCACTACCATCCTTCATTGCCTCTGTCTCTCTGTATGGCGATGCCACTGATCCCGTATCGTGATGATCGCGGCCGATGACGATTGGAGCTTTCAATTGGCCTTTCTTGACCATTTCGTTCATCGCGATGCCCATCTCGGTTCTTTCACCTTGACCAAGCCAACAAATTCGAGCTGGCAGACCCTGCCAATGTACCTTTTTCTCTGCCATCTCAATCCATTTCCTCAGATGTTCATCGTGTGGAAAGAGCTCGAGAACCTTTTGATCAGTTGCATAGATGTCTTGTGGATCACCTGACAGTGCAGCCCAACGGAATGGACCGCTTCCTTGAGCGAAGAGGTCTCTTATGTACTCGGGCACATACCCTGGTATCTCGAAGGCGTCCTTTACACCGTGATCGTATGCTAATCTGCGAATGTTGTTGCCGTACTCGAAAACCTTAGCACCCTGTCTTTTCATTTCCAAAACCGCGCTTATGTGTTCTTTTACGGAGGAATAGACTCTTTCGAGGTATTCTTGTGGATTCTTCCTTCTCAGCTCTGCCGCTTCTTCAACGGTCAAACCTTTTGGTATATAACCGTTCAGCGGATCATGAGCAGCCGTCTGGTCTGTGACGACATCTGGTACCATCCCCATTTTAACCAACTTCGGATGTATCTCAGCTGCATTACCAAGCAGGGCAACAGAAAGAGGTTTCTTGTTCTTCTTCGCTTCGTCGACCATCTTCAGTGCTTTATCCAGGTTATCTGTCCAAGTGTCGAGATAGCCTTTATCCAACCTTCGTTCGATCATTCTCTTGTCGACTTCAACTGCAAGAATTACGCCATCGTTCATCGTCACTGCGAGTGGTTGAGCACCACCCATCTCACCCAGTCCAGCAGTCAACACCCACTTTCCTGCGAGAGTACCGTTGAAATATTTCTTTGCCACCGCATAAAAAGTCTCATATGTACCTTGGAGTATTCCCTGAGTACCTATGTAGATCCAGCTACCAGCAGTCATTTGGCCAAACATTATCAAACCCCGTTGTTCGAGTTCTCTGAAATATTCCCAAGTCGCCCATTTTGGCACCAGTAGAGAGTTCGCTATCAAAACACGAGGTGCCCACTCGTGAGTCTTGAAAACTGCAACAGGTTTGCCGCTTTGTACCAAAAGGGTCTCGTCATTCTCCAATCTTTTCAACGTTTCGACTATTTTGTAAAAACATTCCCAATTTCTCGCAGCCTTTCCGGTTCCTCCGTAGACAATCAGGTTGGCAGGATCCCTCGCAACCTCTGGATCCAGATTGTTCATCAACATTCTCATGGCTGCTTCAGTTTGCCAGCTCTTACATGAGAGTGTTGTCCCTCTTGGAGCTCTAATCGTTTCCATATCATTCAACCTCCCTTCACTTGTCTCAAAAATTATTGTATCATTTTCACAGAGTCTGTCTGTTACAGGGGGAGAAAGATGAAAATAGCGATCGTTGATGCAAAGAGATTAGAGGAGAAATTAATTCAGCAGTTGCAGCGAGTAAATACTACGGCGAATGATTTTGTAACAAACCAGGTTCATGCCTACGAGGGTCCCTTTTCCGACGTCTTGAAAAGAAACATCACAGTAGCCCAGCAAACAGGACTTCCTCTTTGTCAGGATACAGGTATGGTGGAGTTCTTTGTCTTTGCCGGTTACAACATCGTTTTCAGTGAACCTCTTGAGGAGATACTGAACAACGCAGTGAAAAAAGTCTATTCCAGCAATCCGTTCCGATATTCTGTTGTGAGCGAACCACTTTATGAGAGAAAAAACACCCATGACAACACCCCAGCAATCGTCCACCTCTTTCACACTCGAAGAGAGGATGTAGAAGTGCGCTTTCTTGTAAAAGGTGGGGGTAGCGAGAATTTGACTAAATTGTTTATGGCAAGTCCTTCCGCTAATGTTCACGAGATCATTGAATTGGTTGTAAACCATATAAAGGAGCATGGAGCGAAGGGATGTCCGCCACTGAATGTTGGAATTGGGATGGGTGGCAGCGCTGACAAAGCAGTGGTTCTGTCCAAGCTGGCTTTGACGAAATCTTTCGACGAGACAAATGAAGATTCACGTTATGCACAGCTGGAGGATGAGATATACCAGAGGCTGAATGAGTTGAAGATAGGTTTTCAAGGTCTCTTCGTTGGTCCAACAGTGTACTCAGTACATGTGGAATATGCGCCAACGCATATAGCCAATCTACCCATCGCCGTTTCCGTTGATTGTTACTTGTGTCGGAAAGGAGTTGTTCGAATTGAACCTCACGCAACTCAAGATCTTTGAAAGAGTTGACTATACCGGAGAGTTCTTAATAATGAGAGATGCTGCACAGAAGAGAATCGAAACTCTGTTGAGAAAAAACCAAAGTTTGCCATTCAGCCTTTCGAACCAAATAGTGTTCTACGCAGGTCCAACAAAGTCTTCAAACAACAGAGTTGCAATAGGACCTACGACAAGTGAGAGAATGGACAGATATCTGAAGATGCTCTTTGAACTCGGTGTCATAGCAACGGTTGGAAAAGGCAAAAGGACCGAAATGGCCAGAGAGTTGTGCCGTCAATACAGAAGATTGTATTTTGTTGCACCAAGTGGTGCAGCAGCTGCACTTTCTGAACATCTTAGGAAACTGGAGATTATTGCTTTTGAAGACCTTGGTCCTGAAGCAGTCTACAGAGTACAAGTTGAGAACTTTCCACTGATTGTTGCCACAGATTTTGATGGTAACGACATATTTTCAGTGGGCTCATATAGGTTTTGAAGTATTTTCATTTCATGCAAAATCACCCTTGCTTGTGAGTATAATTCTGAATAGAAATACTTTAAGGATATCATTTAGGAGGGCTGAATATGAACTTATTTGGAGTTCTTGCTGGTACTTGCGGTCTTCTTTTTTACTTAATCGAGGTACCCTACTGGAAGATCGTTGTTCCAATTTCGATGATCGCTATGGTTGTGATATTTGTTTTGAAAATCCTTCGATTGAGAGAATCTGTCAAAGAGTCTGTGCCGACAGAAGATAGAGAGACAGTCAATCTCTTTAGAGAATTGTTTGCTTCATCAGATGGGCTTCGCGGTGATGCACAGAATTTAACAGGCATCTCAAAACGGGTTAATGAAGTGTCTGAATTGACGGCACAAAAAGCTAGGAGAGTCTCAGAATTAGTTCAATCTTTGACAGCGGCTTTGGAAGAAACTTCTTCTGGGACTACTGAAATAGCCAACTTCGCGCGAATGATAGGAGATAACTCTGAAAAAATGCGCCAGAAATTTGAACAGATCGAGCAAGATGTTTCAAATGTGAGGAAGAATTTGGAAGGGTTGTATGGTGAAAATCTTCTTGCCAAGGATAGGTTGACCGATTTGGTGAAGACTATGGACCAACTGCGAAAAGTTTCAGATGACATAAAACAAATGGTTCAAGCCATACAGCAGATATCAGAGCAAACAAATCTTCTTGCCTTGAATGCAGCGATTGAAGCGGCAAGAGCTGGGGAACACGGCAGAGGCTTTGCCGTTGTCGCTGATGAAGTTCGAAAGCTTGCCGAGCAATCACGTCAGTCAGCTGAACAGATATCAGTCCAGGTATCCAGCATAGAGAGCGCGATCAGAGACTCAATAGAAAAGGGCAATGCAGTTGCTGAGTCAGTTGAAAAGACAGTCATGGCAAATGAACAGTTCTCAGGCAATCTTCTTTCACTGAGAGAAACGGTTAACAATTTCAAGAAGATCCTCGATGAGATTGTTTCTTCAATAGAGTCTCAAATACAATCAACTCAGGAGATTGAATCTGCAGTAAATGCCAACGCAAATAGTGCAACAGATATTCTGAACTTTGTCGAAGAAACCAATAAAGCTGTTCAGGATCTTCATGGTCTATCACAAGATCTGTTCAAGAACGGTGAAGTTCTTTCTATAAAGTCCTTGAAGTTGAGGAGCTTAACTGGTGCGAGAAAGTGGTTACTTGATCAGTTGCACGATCTGGCAAGACTGATCCAGATTCCCGAGTGTCAGAGGTTAGACTGGGCAGGTTTTGAGCCGCATGCAAGGGAATTTTTGAAAGCAAAAGGGGATGTTTATGAAGCTATATTCATAGCAGATGCTTCGGGGAATTTCATCACAACTACTGGTGCAAAGGGCACGATCTCTGACAGGGCGTACTTCAAGTACTTAAAGGAGAACAACGTTGAGTGGACGATCTCTGATCCTCTTCAATCACGTGCAACTGGTAATATGGTACTCACCGTGGCTTTTGCGTTAAGAGATGGTTCAGTCTTCAAAGGAGTTGCTGGTGCGAACCTCATCCTGAAAAGACTCGAACTACAAGTGCAAAAGGAGAAGATATGAAATCCTTAGGCGCAGAAATGACATCTACAGTAATGCCCTGGTGATACCTCAACAAAAGCTGGTTCCTGTTCTTGACAGATTTTCTGTGCCTTTGGACACCTGGTGTGAAAGACACAACCACTAGGTGGTTTAGTGGGATTTGGTATCTCACCACGAGGAACTGATCTGATCTTTCTTCCAGTTCCAACGGTCGGTACACAATCAAGAAGCGCGAGTGTATAAGGGTGAGATGCCCTTAGAAAGATATCATCCTTTGTACCAATTTCCATCACCTTGCCGAGGTACATCACTGCCACGTGCGTTGCCATGTAATCAACAACAGCCAGATTGTGTGTGATGAAAAGATACGTCAATGAAAACTTTTCTCTGAGATCTCTCAGAAGGGCAAGCGCTCTTGCTTGTACCGAAACATCAAGGGCTGAGGTAGGTTCATCTAAGACTACGAACTTAGGCTTGAGGACTAACGCGCGAGCTATGGCTATTCTCTGTCTCTGACCTCCTGAAAACTCATGTGGATACCTAAACATGTGTTCTTCCCGGAGTCCAACCAATTCCAGAATCTCCTTTATGTGTGTGTAAACTTCATCTGGTTTCATTTTGAGGTGTATTTTTAAACCTTCTCCAACTATGTCTTTGACAAGTTTTCGTGGATGCAAAGAATTATACGGATCTTGTTGAACTATCTGCATCTGTCGACGGTATTGAAGCATCTCTTTTCCACTCAGGTTTGTTATGTCCTTTCCATCATAGACCAACTTGCCAGAAGTTGGTTCGATCAACTTCAGAATAGTTCTGCCAAGCGTGCTCTTACCTGAGCCAGACTCTCCGACAACTGCAAAGATCGAACCTCTTTGAATCTGAAAGCTAACATCGTCAACGGCCTTAACATAGACGGGTCTGGCAAAAAGTGATTTTCTTATCTCGAAATACTTCTTGAGATTCTTGACATCAACAAGCACTTCCACACTCGATCCCCCTATTGATACAAGTGGCAGGCAACATAATGATTCGGTTTCACCTGCGACAGAGATGGCAGTTCAGTGTGACATTTGTCAAAGACTTCTTTGCATCTGGGATGAAAACGACATCCTGACGGCGGGTCAACCAAGTCTGGAACGACACCTGGAATACCAGCCAATTCTTTGCTCCTGCCTACGACTGGTATCGAGTCAATCAAACCTTTGGTGTACGGATGGAGCGGTTGGCTGAAGATCTCCTCGCTCGTCGCAATTTCCACAACATTGCCCGCATACATAACAGCAACTCTATCACAGAATTCGGAAGCTATTCCCAAATCGTGTGTGATGAGTACCACTGCGCTTTGACTGACCGTTACCAATTTATCAAGCAACTCGAGTATCTGAGCTTGAATCGTCACATCAAGGGCTGAAGTTGGCTCGTCTGCTATCAACAACTTTGGTTTCACAGCCAAAGCCATTGCAATCATAACTCTTTGAGCCATTCCACCACTCAGTTCATGAGCATACAGATCAATGGTTCTCTGCCAGTCCAAGCCAACCATCTCAAGGGCTTCGCGAACCTGCGGATAAGCATCTTTGATGGTTATTCCCTGACTGTGCGCGATCGCTTCAGCTACTTGAAAACCCACTTTGAAAACAGGATTCAACGCTGCAATTGGCTCTTGAAAGATCATCGAAATATGCTTTCCCCTGATTCTATCCATCTCTTCTTCACTGAGCTTCAGAAGATCCTTATCGTTGAGCCATATTGAACCTTCTGTGATTTCTCCAGGCTGTTCTATGAGTCTCATAACAGACAGTGCTGTAACGGATTTGCCACAGCCTGTTTCACCAACTACTCCAAGTCGTTCTTCCTCATTCAACCAAAGCTCAACACCGTTCAAAGCCTTTATAGTCCCACGATATGTGTGAAAGATCACACGAAGTCCGCTTATATCGAGAAGCGACCCACGTCTCATAGTTTACCTCCTGAGTCTTGGATCAAGAATATCTCTGATACCATCTCCAAGCAGATTGAAGCCAAGGACAACTACCGCTATGAACAATCCAGGAAAGGTAGAAATCCACCACTGTTGAACCAAGTAACTTCTGCCATCACTGACAATTGCTCCCCACTCTGGTGTAGGCGGCTGAGCACCAAGTCCGAGAAAACCAAGGCCTGCTGCTGTCAAGATGATAGTGCCCATTCTCAATGTCAATTGGACCAGCACTGGTGACAAACACATTGGTAGTACGTGCAAAAACAGTATACGAAAATTGCTCGCTCCGACTGCCCTGATTGCCTCTATATATGGTTGTGATTTGATCTTCATTGCTTCTGCGCGTGCCAATCTGGCTATCACAGTCCACTCCACGAGTGAGATGGCTAAAATAGCGTTAGTCAAACCTCTGCCGAGCATCGCAGAAAGAGCCATTGCGAGAATCAGTCTCGGGAAGGCAAGAAAGATATCGGTGATGCGCATCAAAATCTCGTCAACCAAGCCCCCGAAATACCCCGCCGTTATACCTACACCGATACCTATTGCACCACTTATAACGGTTACGAGGAATATTATCCATACTTCTATCCTGGCACCGTAGATTACCCTGCTGAGAATATCTCTACCGAATTGATCTGTACCAAAGAGATGTTCTTTGCTTGGAGGTCTCAATCGTTCAGGTAAATTAGTCTTGATGGGATCATAAGGTGACAACAGAGGCGCAAAGATCGCCAACAATATAAATCCCAACACGATAAAGGTCCCAACCATTGCAAGTTTTGTTCTTTTCCACAGATAGAAAGTGTGTTTCCAGTCCTCTATAATTGGTTTCCAACGCGAGACGGTGGTTTCTGATCTATCAACCAAAAGACTCACCCCTAAGCGCGCATTCTCGGGTCTAATGCAGCATAGATAATATCAACAACGAGATTGACAACGGAATAAACAACCGCCACGAACAAAGTACCGCCCATGATCGCTGGATAGTCGAGCAACAGCAGCGAATTGACTATGTACCTGCCAAGGCCGGGCCAACCAAAGATTGTCTCTGTCAGCACTGCTCCTTCGAGTAAGCCACCGAAGGTCAATCCTATTATCGTGATAACAGGTATCAACGCATTTCTGAGTGCATGACGGTATATGATGAGTCGCTTACCAATACCCTTTGCTTTCGCAGTTCTTATATAGTCCTGTCTTAGAACATCCAACATGCTTGAACGGGTTATTCTGGCTATGGACGCAGCAGCTGAGTAACCCAGAACTATCGAAGGTAAGACCAGATGTGCCAAGGCATCTTTGAAGGCTTCAAAGTTCAGTGACAACAAAGAATCAAGTAAGTACAAACCCGTATACTTGGTCGGTGGAGTAACAAAGAGACCAAGTCTTCCAGTTCCTGGAAGCCACCCGAGGCGAAAATAAAAAAGTAATAACAACAACAAACCAGTCCAGAAAACAGGCATTGAAACACCAAGTATAGAGAAAACCCTTGCAAAGTGATCTATGAATTTGTTCCTGTGAACAGCAGAGAGTATGCCAAGAAACATACCTATCACAACTGCCAAAAGAGTTGCACAAATGGAGAGTTCCAAAGTCGCGGGAAAGAAATTCGATATATCTATTGCAACGGGTCTATTGCTTTTCAAGGAGATTCCCAAATTTCCCCTCAGAAGTCCAAAGATGTAGTCAGTGAACTGTTGAATAAGAGGTTTATCGAGTCCAAGACGTCTTTTCATGTCTTCAACGAGATCTACAGGTGCATTTCCCCCGAGTATCGCTCCAACTGGATCGGCTGGTATGACCTTTGCTATGATGAAAACTAAGACAGAGACACCAAAGAGAACCAACAACATCAAAAGGAGCCTTCGAATTATAAAAGAACCAAGCTTCATCTATGAACACATCCTCCTCAGTTGTCGAATAAATAGAAGGGTGGTCAGCTTTACCGACCACCCTTTTGAAAATTACTTCTTGGAGATCTTTGTGAAATCGAAGGTCAACGTGTACCCCTCAACAGCTCTTTCAAATCCCACTACGTCATTACTAACAGCCCAGAAGCCAACTGGTTGATAGAGCATGGCGAATGCACTTCTTGTTATCCAGTACTCCTGCAATTCTTTATACAGCTGTGCACGTTTTTGATCGTTCAACTCGACACCTGCCTTCTCTGCAATGTCAGCTGCGTAATCGTCATACCACATATTTCTCCAAGCGAGTTGCTTCACCCTGTAATTCGCAAAAGGTTTTGCAAGTGCGTCAGGGTCTGGATAATCAATACCCCAACCTGCTATGATCATTTGATGTCCTTGCTGGCGATACTTCGCATACATCTCAGATGAAGGCATCTGGACAATGTTTGCCTTGATACCGATGTCGGCAAGATTTGCTTGAACAACTATTGCCTCGTTCCTTCTTATCTCTGTCGTACTGGTTATGATCTCAACCTCAAAGCCATTTGGATAGCCTGCTTCTGCCAGCAACTTCTTTGCCTTTTCAACATCACGCTTGAATGGATTGAGTTCGATGTATCCAAAGTATCCAATAGGCATGAAGTTCTGGTTCAAAATGGCGAAGCCTCTCATAACAGAATTGATGATTGCATCGTAGTCTATCGCGTATTTCACTGCCAGTCTGACCTTTTCGTCTTTGAAAGGTCCCCAACCTACGTTCATTGCAACATATTCATTCGATTGTTCTGGTGTTGTTACCAACCTTATGTTTCCACCTTTTGTCTCTCTGAGTTGAGCTGCCTGTTCGGTTGTTATATTCCATGCAATGTCAACATCGCCTTTTTGGACGAGTAAGAACTGTGTTGTTTCTTCCGGAACGTCTTTGATAATAACTCTCTTCAGCGGTGGTTCACCAGCCCAATACTTTGGGTTAGACTGGAGTATAACCTGTTCTTTGCGTTTCCACTCAACAATTATGAATGGACCTGCTCCTGCAGATTTGTCTGTTAGGTATGCCTCGCCTAAATCGTTGTTGACCCGGTTTGCCATTACTACCTTCTTGTTGACAACTCCACCCCATGGTGGTGCGATGATGGAGAGTACGATGTTTCTCGCCAATGGCTTTGTCTTTAGGACAACAGTGTTAGCATCCTTGGCGAAAATGGTTTCGTTCATGTTTTCCTTCGTCAGCCCAAGCTCGTTGAAAAGCCATGCTGGTGATTTGTTTATGGCGAGCACTCTTTGGAATGAGAAAACCACGTCTTCTGCGGTGAGTGGATCACCATTAGCGAAGACTAAGCCTTTTCTCAAGTGGAAAGTCCAAGTGGTGCCATCTTCTGAGACCTCCCATCTTTCTGCCAAGTCTGGAACAGGAGTTAGAACGCCGTTGACCGGTTCAATCTTCGTCAAACCAGCATAAGCGGAGGTAACTACTGCAGCTGCGAAAGTCTCGTAACAAACCGCCGGATCAAGGGTTATGAAAATCTCAGTGTTTGCGGCAATCACAAGTGTGTCTTTTGGAGTTTTTGCAAACCCAATGACTGCGACTAATGCAAGAACGACTAAAAGCACTTTCTTCCACATACTTCTTCCCCCCTACATTAGGTTTAATGAAACTATATCACAAACCGTCTGTCATTTCAAGTATCAGTTACAGAGATAGTTGTTCTTCATTTCTTGCTGAACGGTTATTACACGTGTTTGACTGTGAGTTGAGGTTGCCAAGAAGAAACTAAAAGAATTATCACAAAAACACTTTCTTTCAGCAAGATGAGTTTTACGACAGTACAATGAAAGATGCCCCATAAGGGGCATCTTTTAGATCTTTTCGAAAGCCAGTTTCACTGGCGTTGGATTAGCAAGGTTGTCAGAGACAGGACATCTTTGCTCTACAGTCTTCAGCCATTTTTCGAGTGTCTTCTGATCTGTGTTGCTCTTAACTTTCATCGAAACACATATCTCTTTATAACCGGCTCTTTCGGTGGTTTGTTTGCCCTGGAACTTTGCAGGATTCAATGTTCCCTCTATTTCTATTGTGAGTTCATCAAGTTTTATACCCATCTCATGTGCAACAAGATTGCCGACCACGTTCAAACAGCCTGCCAAAGCAGCCAAAAGGTACTCAACTGGATTTGCTCCCTTGTCTTCGCCACCGAGCTGAGGTGGTTCATCAACGTACATGGTGAAATTCCTTGCTTTTACTAAAACTCTTGTTGGGCTTTCAGATTTTGCATTGACCGAAAACTTTATATCCATAATTCTCACCTCCAAGACAATGATAATCTGTGTTTATTCCGACAACGTTACTCTGCATTTGCGTTTTTCTGCTTCTTCTCTTATCGCACAAAGGAGTTCTGTGAAGATATTTTCTGCTGACAAAGTTTTGACTATCTGTCCGTTCTTGAATAGGACAGCTCCATTTTTCGTCCCTGCAATTCCAATATCTGCGTGTCTTCCTTCACCAATCCCGTTGACAACGCATCCCATCACCGCTACTACAAGATCTGTTTTTTCAACGAAAGGCTCGATCTGCGTTGCCACCTTTTCCACATCGAGTTCGCTTCTGGCACAAGTAGGACATGCGATGATTTGACCTCCTTTTCTCAAGTGAAGTGAGATCAAAATCTTGCGTGCTATGGAAACTTCCTTCACAGGATCTCCTGCTGTTGAGACTCTGATGGTATCACCTATGCCACGTGATAAGAGATAACCAATACCAATAGAAGATTTGACGATCGAGGTTTCGTAGGTTCCGGCTTCAGTTACACCGAGATGAATTGGATAACTCACTTTTTGGGCAATGTATTCATTTGCCTTGATCGTCTCGAGCACATCGCTGCTTTTAACGGAAACCACAATCTCAAAGAAACCACACTCTTCGAGTATACGAACTTCATTTAGAGCCGACTCAGCCAATGCTGTTGCACGATCATACTTGGACTCGAACTCCTTTTTAAGGGAGCCGACATTCGATCCAACCCTTATCGGTATTTGGTGATCTTTTGCCACCTTGGCGAGTTCTTCTACTTTCCAGCTCTCTCCTATGTTGCCGGGATTTATTCTGATCTTGTCTGCACCCATTTTGATCGACTCGATTGCCAATCGGTAATCAAAGTGTATGTCAGCGACCAAGGGTATATCGATATGCTTCTTTATCTCCTTGATTGCCTTCGCGCTCTCGAAATCTGGAACGGCAACTCTGACGATCTCACAGCCGGCTTCTTCAAATCTCTTGATCTGACCAACAGTTGCGGCGATATCGCTCGTCTTGGTATTTGTCATTGATTGGATGGTTATCGGATGACCACCACCGATGAAGAGATTGCCAACCTTCACAACCTTACTCATCTTGCGATCAACCTTCCAATATCAGAAAAGGTCACAAAAACCATAAACAAAACGAGAATCACAAACCCAACCAGATGTATCAAACCTTCTATCTTGGGATCGATCCTTCTTCTGAGCAATATTTCCAGGAAAGAAAACACAATCCTACCACCATCGAGTGCAGGTAATGGTAAAAGATTGAACAGTCCTATGCTCATGGTGATAAAGGCGACCAACGTCAAAACTTGTTCAAGTCCAACCTTTGCTGCTTCACCGACAAGCCCCACCAAACCCAAAGGTCCCACAACTCCGCCTTGATCGGCTGATCTGAAGATACCAAAAAGTGATTTGTACATCATGAAAAGCAAATTGTTGCATCTGTCGACAGCCACGAGGATTATTTCACCGAGATTCTTGAACTTGAGATTCTCTGACCTCGGCTCAAAGATGCCTGCACTCTCCAAAATCTCTTTTAAAAGAACACTGCTCACAGCGAGCGAGACCTTCTGGTTTTCTCTTTCAACTTCGACGACTATCTGTTCACCCAAACCTGCATGTGACCAGACAACTTTGTCACCGAAAATCTCAACGTAGATACCGCCTTCGCCAGTCGATATCAGCTGATACACTCTCGATAGGTCAACGTTGTTCTGAATCTGCAACCCATCAACTGAGATCAGACGATCACCTTTCAGGAATGGACCGATATCCTTTCTAAAAACCGTTGAAACAGTTGCAAAGTAAAACCCCAGCGCATACCTTGGAGGATCATACTGATATTGCTTTAGAAGGCCCTTCAATGAAACAGAACCAAAATCGATTGAAATGTATTGGTTGGTCATCGAACTGAGATAGCTCGGTTCAAAAGGTTTGCCAGAAATCTCCTTCACTGATTCGCCTACCTCACCAGAGACATCTCTGAGCACCAAAAAGTGGCTTCCTTTGAAGATTTGAGGCGTGGCGAGCAGGGTCAGTTTTTTACCATCTCTCAAGACCACCAATTTGACTGGTCTGCCCTCTCTTATGATCTGGCTCACCGTATAAGTATCATAGACACGCTTACCGTTGATCGAAAGTATAATGTCATCGGCAGTCAAACCGGCTTCAAAAGCTGGTGAGTTTCTCTCGACGAATGCAACGGAAACTGATGGAACACCCCAAGCAGATACTATCATGGCAAAAAGTAGATATCCGGCGAGAATGGAGAAGAGAGGACCTGCGAAAAAGATCAACAGTCTCTGCCAGGCTGGTTTGCTGTAAAGGCCGATTAAACCTTCTTTTTGCTCTTCGGTAGGATCCTCCCCTGCCAATTTGACATAACCACCAATGGGTATCAAATTCACACGGAAAGAGGTTTTCTTGCCCTTCTTTTCGTACAACTTTGGACCAAAGCCAAGTGCGAATTCCAAGACATCTACACCAAAAAGTCTTGCAAAAGCAAAATGGCCAAGTTCATGCACAGAGATTATTCCTACGAGTATTACTAAAAAGTACACTACAGACATTCGATCACCTCTAATGTCATCTTTCTGGCTGTTTTGTCTATCTCTGCAAGATCTTTCAGATCCCTTGCCTGACCTTTGATCTTACTTACGGTCTTTTCGATCACCTTGGGTATGTCTGTAAACTTTATCTTTTCTTTCAAAAACCATTCCACAGCGATTTCATCTGCGGCGTTGTATGCCGTTCTTTTGGCGTAATCTTCCCATATCTCGTAAGCGATATAAAATGCCGGGTATCTGTTTTGGTCAACCTCGTAGAAAGATAGGTCACTCTTTGATAGGTCGGGCCAATCGAGTTTCACATATTCTCTTTTCGGGTAGGTCAAAGCATAGGCTATTGGTACCCTCATGTCAGCAAAACCCATGTGCATCTTCACCGTTCCATCTTTCAAAAACACAGCAGCGTGCACGATGCCTTCTTTGTGTACCAGCACTTGGATCTTAGAAACCTCTAAACCAAACAACTCATAAGCCTCGAGCACCTCAAAGCCTTTGTTGACCATTGTGGCAGAATCAACGGTAATCCGTTTTCCCATCTTCCAGATCGGGTGCTTGAGAACATCCTCAGGCTTCGCATTTTGCAGTAGTTCAAGCTTCCAGTCTCTTAAAGCCCCTCCAGAAGAAGTGAGAAGAACTTTCTGCACACCTTCTTCGTATAACTGCATTAAGGCGCTGTGCTCGCTGTCGATGGGTAACAGCTGTGTTGATCTCTCTGCCAATGACTTTCTCACAAGCCAGCCACCACAGACAAGTGCCTCTTTGCTGGCTAAGAGAACCCTGCTAGAAAGATCTATCGCCTTCAGAGTCACAGGTAGGCTAACGAAGCCTGGAATTGCAACGATCGTTATCTCTGGCTTGAGTCTTCCTAGTTCCTCAAAGATCTCTTCGTAGTTCTCTTGCATTTTCAGAACTTTTCTTATTTTGAAATTCCTGGACAAATGATCAGCCATCTTCTCGTTGGAGTGATACGTACCAGCGAGGATTTCATAACCACCTATTCTGTTGATCACTTCGACCGCTTGAACTCCAATAGAACCGGTTATTCCCAATATCACGACGGTTGTCTTATCCATCTGAAATAAACCACCGATCCTTTCTCGACCGTTATTCTTACCTTATTGGCTATGGCAATGTTACTTACGCCGAAAGGTTCATGACAAGGCATAGAGCCTTTGTGCAGAGGATACTTGAAGCCTTCCAAAGTTACTCCAGCTGCATCACCACAGATCGGCAAGATCGACCATTTTTCACCCTCAACTGAATCGAGTTCAACGTGGCTCGTGATCACACCCATCTCAAGATTATCATCCTTAGCGATCATCTTCACATTATGGTATTTGCGCATCAGATACATGAGGGCGAGTATCATGTCCAGACGTTCTCCTTGCCAACCACGTATTATTATCTCATCTGCGCCGAGCTGCAGAACTCTTTCGATGGCAAGTTGCGCATCAATTTCATCTTTGTCCTCCGGGTACAGATATACTTCACAACCCAGTCTCAACAACTCTTCGAGAACACTTTTTTCAACGGAATCGGCATCTCCAACAAAGATCTTGGGTGTGATCCTTCTTTTGAGCAAATACTTTGCTCCGCCATCAACGGCCACGACGATGTCATTTTCCATCAAACTGCCAACTTGTTGTCCTGTGTAATCACCGTTCAAAAAGACGATTGCCCTCAGTTCGATCATTCTCCTTTGAAAGTTTGTAGAATATCTGTCTGTACTTGTTCACCGTTCTCCTACTAATGTATATGCCCTTTGATCTCAATCGTTCAGCAATCTCTTTGTCTGTTAGCTTGCGATCTTCGGCAACGATCTTAGAGAGCTCTTTCAACAGGTAATCTTTCTCCACATTTCGTCCAAAAAAAGACCTCATCTGAAAGATGCCTATCGGTGTTTTTACATACTTCCCACTGATCGCTCTGGACACAGTTGAAACACTCACATTCGAAGATTTGGCAGCCTGGCTCATCGTGATCTTCTGAGGATATTCGATCTTCCTTGACAAAAAGAGTGTGTTTTCCCTTACGAGCATTTGGCTAAGAGTCAAGAGCAGCTGTCTTCTGTAATTGATTGCTTCGTTCAGAAAAATGAAGATCTTCAATTCCAGCTTCGTGAAATGGCGAGGCTGCCTCACGCATATCTCTTTAACCGAGACACTCAGGTCTTCGTTCACAATTACATCCGGTTCAATGTAATGTGATTTCACACCAAAGCCAACAACCTTACCTTCGAGGATTCCGTCCGGGCCAACTTCTTTTATGGCATTGATAGCCCTGTTGACAACTGAAGCATTGGTCTTCAGTTTTTCACAAACTTCCTCAACAGAGACCATGATATTACCATGATCGTCTATGTTGTAAGCGATGTATTCGGCGATCTTCTCAGTCTCTTCATCGAGTCTGGCGAAGACGAGATTTTCAACGATTTCTTCTGACAGGCTTTTCTCATCACTTGAGATTCGTTCCAATCTTGTTTCGTTCTCGTTCAGCGACTCAACATCAAGGCTCAAGCCAATGGGTGCTTCTTTTAAATACTCAAGCAATGCCGAAAAAGGCAGTTCGAGTATTCTGAAAAAGGTCTTTCGATTGTGAGAAAAAGTTGGTTCTAATGTCAGACCTTGTCTCACAAAATCACCTTTCTACAGTATCAACATTGCATCACCAAAGGAGTAAAAACGGTATCTTTCTCTGATGGCCTCTTGATAAGCTCTCATAACAAGATCATAACCTGCAAAAGCACTGACCAACATCAACAGAGTCGATTTGGGTAAATGGAAGTTCGTCACGAGAGCATCCACTATCCTGAACTCAAAAGGTGGGTATATGAACAGTGACGTGTATCCTTTAACCTTACCACTCCTTGCGTATTCTTCCAATGCACGTACTACAGTAGTTCCCACCGCTATTATTCTCCCACCACTGGCTTTTGACTGGTTTATCAGACTAAGAGTTTCAGAAGATATCTCGTATCTCTCCGAATGGATTTTGTGTTCAGCAATATTCTCCGTTTTGACAGGTCTAAAGGTTCCAATTCCGACGTGGAGTGTTATCTCGGTGATTTCAACTCCACGCTCCTTTATCCTCTGAATCAGTTGTTCGGTGAAATGTAAGCCAGCTGTTGGTGCAGCAACAGCACCATCTACCTTCGCATAGACTGTCTGGTATCTTTCCAGAGAGATCTTGTTGTGAACATAGGGCGGCAACGGGGCTTCACCATAAGTGAGAAGTTTATCATCTGGTATGTCGAACCTCAAGATCCTCGTGCCGTCATCGGTTCTATTCAGACACTTTGCCGAGAATCCTTCGAAAGTGAGAAGATCTCCAGGCTTGACCTTTCTTCCAGGTTTTACCATACATTCCCACACATCATTTTCTACCTTGCTGAGCAAGAAAACTTCAATCGTTGAAGTGCCTTTCTTGGCGAAGAATCTGGCTGGAATAACGCGTGTGTTGTTCAGCACCAAGAGATCTTTCGGCTGAAGGTATTCGATTATCTGTCTAAAGATCTTGTGTTCGATTGAACCCATATCTCGGTGTAAAACCATTAGTCTTGAGCTGTCGCGCGGTTCGGCTGGTATCTGGGCTATCAGCTCTTCGGGCAATTGGTAATCGAAATCTGACAGTTTCATGCAAAGAACCTCCTTGGATCAATTCTTGGTAGATCTGTACTCCACTGTCTGAATCTATCACTGCTCAGAATGACTGCGTTTTCCTCTTTTGCGATCTTCAAAATCTGCTCATCTGCAGGTGAATGAAGATAGACAAGAGGACTTCTAAACCATGGAGAAGTGATTTCATCTTTGACAAGATGAATGATATTTCTGTCGAAGACTACCCAGAATGGATAGAAAAAATGATCAGCCCTTGCGATCTCTTCAAGAGTGAATTCCAGGTCTGAAAGTTTTCTTCTGAGCATGAAGATATTGCTGCCGTCCAGGACCATGGGCTGTTTTGCCTTACGCTTCAACGCCGCTTTGACATACGAATGGCATCTCAGTTTTGAGTCAACCTCGTTCTGCATGACCTGATCGAGCTCCTTATAGAGCTGTCTATAGGGTTCGATCTTCCCACAATCGTAGACTGTTATGTGGTTGATCTCATCGATGAACCAAGCAACTTCACTTGTTTCACTCTTAGTCAGTGCGGCTTGGAATTCTATGAAATCCTTTAGCATCGATTCTCTGAGTAATCTTCGTGATATCGAAACAAAGGAAAACAGTTCTTCGGTGTCAACCAAAGCAAGCATTTCTTCACTTGGAGGTGGATACAATGATGGTTTCAACCAAAAGAGTGGCTCAAGACAAGCTACTATTGATATCGAAAGTTTCTTAGACAAAATCTTCAATCTTTCAGCTAAAGGATGTCCTTTCACAAACAATTCGTTCAGGCAAGACTGAAAGAATTCAGCTGTTTCGTGTTTCACTATCTTTCTCATTGGACCGAGCAAGTTGTCGGAAAGAATCTTAAGATCCTCTTGTGACCAAGGTTCAACTTTCTTCAAGATCTGAATAACTCTCTCTCTTTTGATCTGCAGTTTTCTCATTCTGATCAAGTAGTCAAAATCATAGATGTTTAGAACCATTTTGAACGCCTCACGAAGAAATAGGTGAGATAGCCAAAAAAGATTGTGAAAAGAGATCTATAGAGCGAAACCACCATGGGAGTCTTTACGTGACAAAAGGTGTTGAAGGTTGAGATAAGTGCTATCGAACCGATTATTTCAAATGCAAAGGACCATTTGAACTTCTTCAAACAAATTGAAAGGAAATACACCGGGTAGAAAATCAATTCCTTGAATCTGGGTCTGATCCAGAGTATACCCTCGATGAAATCTCTCAGTTTCCTCTCAACATCTGGGACAAATGCTATGTTTCCGGATCTTGAGATGTAGTAGAAACCAAAGATTACACCAGCGACAACCGCAAGAGGGAAGTATTTCTTGAGCCACTTCCATTCTCTGAGAAGATAGGCCATCGCCAGAGTCATCGGTAATGCCACAAGCGAGATTTTAACACCTCTGAACTGGCTTAGGTCGTTCATGTGACTGAAATCTGAGAGTGCGGCATAGGTCAACATCCCGAGCAGGAGATAAACTAAGGGCAGAAACTCCTTTTTGCGAGTGGAAAAATACAATGCCACAGTTGCAGTTATTGAAGCAACTGAGACAGCGATCGAGAAATCAAAAGGCAAGATCAGCAAAGCTGGTAAGATTGTGATCAACTTGAAAGACGCCAAACCAAAGAGAATCGCCAAGAAAGGTATCAAACCAATCTTTGAGAAGCTTTGCTGTGGAATGGGTAAGGACGTAGGTTTTCCAAATTCCTTTTCGATTTTCTTCAAAATTGCCTGTGTGTCAACACTCTCAAGAGGTTGTATCCACAAAAGATCGATACTTCTTTCGAGAATCGCCCTGCGAAGCCGATAATATATCATTTTTTCGTCCAACTTAAGTTTTTCAACTTCCTCTTGTCTCACCGTGTGCACGCGAAAAACCAGGTCTTTCAATGTCCTCTCTAAAGCTATTTTCTTGGCAAAAGGAAGGCTTTCGTTGAATTCGAGTACACCGGTGTGGATTCTGTATTGGTCTAAAACCTCTATATATCCTTTCGCGTCTAAGCCAGTGAAATCACCCTTGAAGATCACATATCTCATATACGGCTGAATTGCGTCACCTGGTTCTATTACCCAAAGGATTTCACCGTTTTGAAGACTGATTCTCTTGTCATCGATGGTAAAACCAACAGAATAAGCCAATGCCCTTTTGTCGCTCATAATTCTCATTGGTGTAAAAAAGGAAAGATAGAAGACTGCTGTCAGGAAGAAAAACCAGCTACTGAGTCGCCTCAATGAGATACCTTTTTTCACTCGTCATCACCTTTGCATTCACATCTTTAGCCAACCACCATTTGACATACGGAGAGTAGAAGCTGAAACCAAAGATATCAAAAACCACCTCTCGATCTCTGGTGATCATCCCATCTCTCTCAAGCTGTGTATTCTGAATGATCTGCCGGATCGCATATGATCTGTTTTCAAAAGCATCCTGGGCGGTTACAACTATCACGGTGTTTTGCTCTTCGAGATTTATTACGCCTCTGGTCAACTGAATTCTTTCTCCATTCACAAAGACCTCTACTGTACACGCTGTCATGTCTTCAACATCTGTTGACAACTCGAAGATCCCAGGGGATAATTCCGTAAGATTCAGTTCGAGAACAGGTGATGTTGAATCAACTGATCTCACTCTTTGCACTTCCATTCCGCCATCAAGCTGTTTCAAGAAGACAAAGGTTCCGGGAATCGTCAACTTTTCGATGTCCAACCCACTTATGGAAATAATCCTTTCCTCCAAATTGCTACCCAGTTCAACTACTCTTTCTTCGAAGGAATATTTCCATTCATCGACAGAAAGACTGAAACGCCAAAGACTGGCATTCACTTTGGCTTCAACCGAGTGTTGCCCTGTTGAAAAAACGACGCAGGGACCTTTGAAATCAGTCCCATCTACACTCCAAAAAACAGTGTAGATCTGATCTTTGAAAATCGGTATGATTGCTCCACCAAAACCGTTGTACTGAACCACAGCCCATTCGATCTGCACACTGCTCGGTTCTAAGGGGTACTTCCCAGCCTTTGTAATCTTCGACAGATCATAAGCGATAAAATGTGGTAAGAATTCTTCGATCTTCTGCCTGTCGTATTCAACCACTGTTATGTGATCTGGATAGATCTCTATTGGGTATCTGTCTACGGTCACATAAACCATCGTACCAGTCTGAAAGAGTTCTGTGACCTTTTTGTACACCGATTCAGGCAGAACGATGTCTGTCATCTTTGTACCTATTGTCTTGCCAGTTGCCGTTATGAAGAACTCTTGCTTTGGCAGAGGTATATAATCAACGAGAATCTTCGGTGGGGAATACAGATCGACGATGTAGCTTCTGAAAGGGCTTTCTTGGCTGTACTGAAAGTGGAAATTCATCACTACTTGATCGTTTAGCAGTAAATAGCCACTGTTGTCATAAGTGTTCAGAAGTAGTTGTTGTGAAAAACACATGGATGCAACTAACAAAAACATCAGCGTTTTCATCTTCGTAGCCCCCTGAGAACTTCCTCAAGATCTTCACTGAGAGGGGCTTTGATCTGCAACCTTCGAGGCTGCGAAGGATCTGCGAAGCTGATACGGATGCAGTGCAAGAACTGCCTTCTCAGACCAAACCGTTCTCTGTACAACTTATTTATCGTTTTGTCTCCGTAAAGCATGTCACCGATCACTGGTTTTCCGATGGAGGAGAAATGTCTTCTTATCTGATGAGTACGACCAGTATGCAAAAGAACACTCACAAGTGTTGAATCTTGAAAGTTTTCGATTACGGTGTATTCAGTAAGCGATTCAAGACCATCGAGTGGCGTATTTATTACTCCATGCCCTTGCAAACTTCCAGATACGAGCGCTATATATTCTTTCTCAACAAATCTTTCTTTGAACATTCTGCTCAGTATCCTGCAGACGCGCAGGTTTTTCGCCACCACTAAAATTCCAGAGGTGTCTCTATCAAGTCTGTGAACGAGATACGGTTGGAAACCATGTCTGTCACCATAAAACAGTAAACCTTGAATCAGAGTTGTGCCCTTGGTTCGTTCTGAAGGATGCAAGGATATACCAGGCTTCTTGTTCAGGACCAAAAGATTGTCGTCCTCGTAAAGGATGTCCAATTTTAGCGGAACAGCCGACAGTTCTTTTCTCTTCTTCTTGTAAAGCGAAAGATCAACCAAAAGATCGATCTTGTCACCGGGATCGATTTCATAACTCGCTTTCTTGACTGGCCTGTCATTCACAAGAACTTTACCTGTGCGTATGAACTTGTAGATCTCAGACAAGGGAACATTGGTCAACTGATTTCTGAGAAATTTGTCGAGTCTTCTGTACTGATTTTCTCGATCAACGATCAATTGCAAGCTTCTATCTTCCTCCATGCTTAAGGTACATCTTAATCTTCTTGTCTATCTCTTGTTTCTTTATTTCCTCTCGCTTGTCGTATTGTTTTCTTCCTTTTGCTAAAGCTATTTCAACCTTTGCAATGCCGTTCTGATTGAAATAGATCTTGGTCGGTATAATCGTCAAACCGGTCGATGTCAACTTGCCTATCAGCCTCTTGATCTCTCTTTTGTGCAAGAGCAACTTTCTTGGTCTTTCAGGATCGTGGTTAAAGCGATTTGCAAATTTGTATGGACTTATATGTAGGTTTAGTAGATAGATTTCACCATCCTTTGCACGGCAAAAAGAGTCCTTGAAAGAAACATTTCTCTCCCTTAGGGATTTAACCTCTGTGCCCTTCAACTCGATTCCAGCCTCGTATGTTTCTATTATCTCATAGTCACGTGCCTTCTTGTTGACGGCGACAATCTGCAAATCGATTCCTCCTCACAACGATATGCCTTCAAAATGCTCTATACCCTTCTCTGTCACTTCAACTACATCTATTCTATACCCAAGGCAACTGATCGGATTCTTCATGAGGTAATCGTTCGCGGCAAGCTGAATGTGTTCCATCTTCTTGTGATCTACCCTTGTCCTGGGGAAAAACTCCTGAAGACCGCTCTTGACCTCAACAAAAACGAGGTATTTTCTATACCTCGCTATGATATCTATCTCACCGTATTTCGTTCGGTAGTTTCTTTCGAGTATCTTAAAACCTTTTTTACGCAGGAACTCAGCTGCCCTTTCTTCTGCTTCTTTCCAATTCAAGCGTGGATCCCTGGCACGACGATTTGCCCCGAACGTTCTCTTGGGAAATTGGCTTTGATGAGCTCAACACACCCTGACTCCTTAACGACATCATCACGAAGCTCAACGGGGTCTTCAATAGGTGTGTACATCGGCTCCACTCGACTCACATCGACTTCGTTCAACAACTCCATATAACCAAGTATCTCGTGCATATCTTTCTGGATCGATTTTCTTTGGTCACTGGTCAACTCAAGTGCTGCCAATGTCTCAAGATGCCTAATGAGAGATTCGTTTATCTCAATCACTCGGTATCACTCCTTTAAGGTTCTCGACATCCACTTGCGCTGCTGTTTTGTTCTCTTCGACAATTCTTTGGTAGATCTCTGACCGATATATTTTAACATACAAAGGGGCTGTGATACCAATCTTGACCTCGTTGCCCTCAATTTTCAAGATCTTGACTTCTACCTCATTGCCTACTAGAAAACTTTCCCCAGCCTTTCTCGAAATGACTAACAGACTCATTCACTCCCTGTCTTGCTGTTCTCTAAAATACTTTTGCTCCTCTTTATCTCATCTTTCACAAGATGTCTCACCATATAAGGACTTTCTTCTTGGATTACCTGTTTTGCCTTGTTGTTCTTTAAGTTTATCACAATCGGTGCCAACAAGTTTATCGTCGTTTCGCCAGGGTTCTCCTTCGGTATGGTCAAAATCGACAGAATCTTCAGATCGGTTTGGCTTTCAATTTGTAGTTCTTCTATATCGTTTTTCGAGAGGTTCAGTGAATAATCTATGCATACAAGCCAAGGATTAACCACTGGTAGCGCGATTAGTTCATCTTCGAGAGACACAAGCCACTGAATAGGATCGTCGCTTTCGCGTGTAACGAGAGCAAATTTTCTCAACTTATTGAAGCCAGGAATACCGTTTTCGAAGATCAAAACTTGATTTTCCTGCACGTCTACTTCACCGAGTTTTGTCTTGTAGGTCATTTTTAGGCTCACCTCTTGTTGAATCAATCAATATAATCGACCAAGGTTGCACGTAAGATATCTGCTGCTGTCTTCAACGCCGCAGTTAACGCGGCTTGATTGGTAGAAAGTTCCATCAAAGTTTTTGGTAAATCGGTATCTACTTCTTTTGAGATATATTCGTTCATGAAGTTGTTCAGATCCTCTATTCTCAAACTGACCATCTCAGTCATTCGCTGTGTTCCTCCCACTCGAGCTAAACTCTTCGCAACTGAATCTTCAAGTGAGTCCAGACTGAGTAAAGAGGCTTTGAGAAGCATGGCTTGGTCGTTATTCTCGAGTGCACCTAAACTCATGTCTATCAGCTTGAAGACACTCACTCCTGTCTTTGTCATGAAGATGTCGTTGACGGTCAAGCCATACTCTATTTTGTAACCAAGGGCATTTATGAAACGTGGTTTTGATGCGTTTGGATCCATCACGATATCTCCGTCATCGTCTACAGGTGCTTTGTCACTCTCGTAACCGGCGAAAACATAATCTGTTCCAACTTGAGTATTGGCGATCTGAATGAGGTGTGCCTTTATTTCTTTTATCTCCTCCTTTATTGCCTGCCTTTGATCTGCTGTCAGAACACCATTTGAAGCCTGAACGAGTAATTCTCTGAGCCTTTGATAAACACTGCTCACTTCTTGAAGCGAAGTATCATAAGAGTTGAGAATGTTCTGCGCGTAGTTGACATTACCTTTGTACTGCTCTATCTCACGCAGTCGACTTTGAATCTTGGCAGCCCTGGTTGCCACAACCGCATCGTCACTGGGGTATCTCACCATCACCCCTGATGAAATCTGATCGTGCAACTTTGCAATCTTTGCAATACTGCTTTGAATATTACCCAACACCCTATCACTAATCATCTTGTCTGTGATTCTCATTCAGATCACCTTCCCACCACACCGAGTTTGTCTATAACCCTACCTATCATCTCGTCTACCGCAGTTATCACACGAGCAGCAGCGCTGAAAGCATGTTGATATTTGATCATATTCGCCATTTCTTCGTCGAGTGAAACACCTTTAACGCTCTCTCTCGCTTGTTCTATCTCACTTCTAAGAAGCTCTGTGTTGTCCTTCATCTTTGAAGCTGTTTCAGCCTCGACGCCAAGCTCAGCGATGATACCAGTCATGAATTCGTAAAAGTTTTCTTTTCCATCTGCTAACAAAGTATCATACCTCGATGAAGATATGAGATTCATTATTTCAACGTTACTCGCGCCTGTTGGTACGAAATTTATGGCGTTCCAAGTCATGTTCAAAAGGGTTTTACCTATGTCGACGGCAAGAGATTCAGCGTTGCTCAATAAAGCATTTGTAACAGCCCACTGATCGACAAAAAAGTATGGCTCATAACTCTCGCGTCTATCGACCGTCAGCAGCTCACTCAAAGAAAGTCTGTCTCTCACCGTAACGAAATCTTCATTTCTCGATATGAGTGTGTACAAAGTATTCCAATCTGCATCAAAGTTTGTTGGATCATTGTTTGTATCAACAAAGCCAAGAGCTTCGAAAAGGCCCTGAGGTCCACTTATGTTGAAGGACCTGAGATCAAAATCATAACTCCTACTGGCTCTCAGCACGAACCCTCCGTGTGGAGTCAAATCTGCAACGACACCTGTGTTTGCTGAGTTTATTTTTTTCACAAAATCGGTAAGTGTATCAGTAGTGGGATCGACATGAATCGATGTGTTGTTTATCAGAAGGTCAAAACCAGTTGTGGGATCAAAGTTCGTCGTGGAAGCGAAAACATTCTCCAAAGTTTCAGATAGATCAAGTACGGTGTATGTCGTTTTTGTAGCCTTTGCCTGTGTCAGAAATCCCTTACTGTCTGTGATGGCTATTCTATCGCTGTTGAATTCAAGATTACTGTTTGGAATGAGTACTAAGGAGTTGTTCACAAAAACTGCTCTGACATTTGTCAGTTGAGAGTTGATTTGGATCACAAGATCGTTCAGATCTGGGGGTTCATCGATGATTAGATCAAGAGTCTCGGTTTGCTGAGTACCATCGGCCAACTTTTCTTGAAACGAAAGTGTGTACGTGCCGGGTGTAACATTCGAAGGATCTGAAATCGTGAGAAGTTGTACTCCTTTGGTTGCAAAGCCCATCCTTGAAAGAATATTCCCAGTGTCTATGATCAAAGTGTTTCTGAGATTTGTTTGAGACGTTGAACTATCAAAGTACAACCTATACGTTGCACTCGTCGAAGTTGGACTGTGTTGACCTATTCGGAGAGAAAGCCATGTAGTTGACAAAGAAGATATCAAATCGTTCACGCTGCTTCCATTTGCAACGTTGACTGTTACAGAATCTGTTCCATCAAACAGTGTGAGTGAACCATCGTTAATAAAGGTGATGTTTTCGAGTTGGGATTGGTTTGAATACCCAGTTAAGCCCGTTGCGTAATAGATCGGACCGTTCATAATCCTTCGGCTTGAAAGTATTCGATACAGCGCAGGATCTTCTGCAGAGTGAAGTTGTGTTATGGGGTTGAAGAGATTCAGGCCAGTTATCTTACCCGAAGCATCGAAGCCTTCTCTGTGTATCAAATTCAATTTATCGCTCAACGTCAAAGCAAACTCATCCAGATAACTCATATACTTGACCACTGTGCTGTCTCTCAGTTCAAGCAGCGCTTTCATCTTACCATCTGTGATCGTCACTCTGGCGTTCCCAACAAACAATTCGTAAAAACCTTTGGCGTATGGTCTTTCGAGTGCTCTGAGATCGGTATGCACCGAGCCAGAAAGAACCACTTGATCTCCAAGCATTAAGATAGTCTGTCCATCCTTTGTTTCATAGTGAGAAATATTTGCGTACTGTGAAAGTTCGTCCAGTATGCGATCACGTTCATCGAGTAAGTCATTCGGGGTTGATTTCAAAGCCAAAGCTATTCGAATTTGCTCATTAAGCTTGGCAAGTCTTGCGACTAGTGAATTGATCTTATCGACAGTTTGATTGATTTCCTGGTTGATGTCCTCTCTGAGTTCTTGAAGCCTTTTATAGAGATCTTTTATGTTCGTCACCATCTGTTGTGCTGAGGTGATGAACTCTCTTTTCGCAGCGACATTTGTTGGATCAGTTATGACCTCCTCAGCAGTTGAAAGAAAATTGTCGTACAGACTTGTGATTCCCGAATTGGTTGTACCTGTCAGAAGTTGCTCAATGTAATGCAGGTTTGAAAAGGTCGAATCGAAATAGCTGTATCTGTTCGTAACCTGCCTGTACTGCAGATCGAGAAAGAGATCTCTGACTCTCTGAATATCCTTTACCATCGAACCAGTACCGATTGTCAACACATTTCCCAATTGAATTGTTAAAGGATGAGTTGTCACAATTACCGGGCGCTGTCTTGAATAGCCTTCAGTATTGGCATTCGACACATTGTGACCCACAACGTTCATCGCCAATTTGTGGGTGTATACTCCCATAAGGGCGGTGTTCAGAGAACCAAAAAGGCTAAGATTAGCCAATCACTTCCCTCCTCGTCATATGATCTTTCTATCGAGATGAGTTCAAGTCCTAATTGATTATCGTCAGAGAAGAAAAATGGATTAGCTCTGGACTTCAAAACGATGAGATGAATCACGCCTTATGGAGGCTTTTTCATCATAGGTAGGAGAATCCTGGGGATTCAAGATCTTCATCATCACATCGATGTATCTAAGCTGAAATTGTGAAAGCTCCTTGAGTTTTTCAATCTCTAGTGCCATCTCATTCAACTGCTCTGTCACTTTGAAGAGTTTTTCGACTATGATACCTCCAGAATTTCTTACAAACTCATAAAAAGACAGATTTTCTGATAGACCAAGTTCTGATTTCATCTTGAGAAAACAAAGTCTTCTACGATCTTCTGTCTTTTCGAAAGAGGTCAACAATCCTTCAAGCTCATATACCGTTGTGGATATGCCGTTCAAATTCTTCGATAAGAGTGCGTCTTCGTGTTGTTTTAATATGTCGTTAATTTGCAACAAAAGAGTTTCCTCTTCTGTGAGGATATCGATCAATTCATCCATTTCTAAAGTTCCCTGAGGATGTGCCTTGCAATTCTTTCTGGATCGATATTGTAGATATTTTGATCGAGTGCCTTTTTGATCTCCTCAACGAGTTTTTCCCTGACTTCTGGTGCTTCCTTTGCATCTCTGATCAATTCGATCACATTTATCGGCGAACCCGATCTTTCTGCCGATGCGGATGTATCAGAAGATTTCGTCTTCTTTTCCGTTTTCTCTACATTCAAAGGTTGTTGAGAAGGTGGTAATCCACCAACTCTACCAATCTCCTGCACCGTCAACCCTCCTTGTGTATAATCGTCTAAGTATTGGAAAACTTTAATGGAGGTGTCTCGTTGTCTGTCGGAAACACTGGTAGATATCTCTACAAAAACTCAGCTCTGCACAACAGCAACTGTGTTTCTAAGATCTCCTTTGTAATCTGCGCATCGATCGGTGTTTTTCTCAGCAGTAACTGTTTATATTATATCATAGCTACATTCTCAGTGTGTGTGCTCGCAATTCTTTCGAAGGTCCCTTTAAGATATTTTCTCAACGACATCAAAGGTGCTTGGCTTTTGATTTCACTTGCTTTTCTGGTTCAACTTCTTGATGGGTTTTCGATTGTTACATTCCAAAAAGGCGTGATAGGAGCTCTGAGAATTTTCATAATAGTTCTCAGCGTCTCTGTTTTCACGAGAACTACAAAAGCAACGGAAATCTCACATTTCATTCAGAAGTTCCTCAGACTGCTTGGAATATCAAGGCAGAAAGCCAGGGATATTTCCTTGACATTTTCTCTGGCAATGAGGTTCTTCCCCATATTGATCGATGAGATAGATCGCATTAGAACTTCGCAGAAGTTGAGGGGTGTTGACCTATCAAGGGGTAAGATTGTGACTCGATTATCGAGTTCTTTAAGTATCATTGTTCCCGTTATAATTGCTTCATTCAGACGCGCTGAACAACTCGCAACGGCAATCGAAGCCAGAAAGTATGGGTTGAGTGAACTTACAAGTGAGTACTACCAAAATAGGTTGAAAATTTCTGATGTTTTCATACTCAGTTTCACAACGATCTTGATCTTAGTTTTGATATCCCTGTCTTGATCTGAAGGAATATCTTGTGGGAAAATTAGACAGGAGGTGATTCAATGAAGAAGTTATTGGTTATAAGTCTTCTTATCATTGCAATCTTGATGATTGGAGTACCCAAGAGAGTAGCGTACGTCATCAACGGTTCGCTTGGTGATCAATCTTTCTATGACTCTGGTTACAGTGGAATCAAACAGCTTGAGAAGGATTTTGGAGTGCAGACGAGAGTTATCGAATGCAATTTTGACCCGTCACTCTATTATCCAAGCCTGACAACAGCAGCTCAGTGGGCTGATGTGATCTTCGTGATCTCTTACGGTTTTGAGGAAGAACTCAAAGAGGTTGCGATGAAATTCCCAAACAAGATATGGGTGAACATCGACACCGTTGTGCAGGATGAGAAAAACGTTATCTCCAGTGTCGATTACAGAGAAGAAGAAGGAGCCTTTCTTGCTGGTGTGGTTGCCGCGATGGTCACGACTATGACGCAGTTACCAGGTATTAATCCACAGAAGATCATAGGTGCTGTTGGCGGTGATGACGACATAGTGATAAGGTCCTTTGTATATGGGTATGAACAAGGTGCAAAGTACATAGATCCTGAGGTCCAGATCAAAGTCATATATGTCGGCACATGGGATGATCCTGCCAAAGGGAAACAAGCTGCTCTCCAGCTCTACGCGCAAGGAGCCGATGTGGTCTTTCAGATAGCTGCTCTGACTGGCTACGGTGTCCTGCAGGCTGCCCAAGAAGTTGGAAGATATGCAATAGGAGTTGATTCAAATCAGAATCCTTTGGTACCGGGCCACGTGATAACAAGCGATCTAAAGGAAGTAGGCAAGTCCATATACGATATTTACAAAATGATTTTAGATGGAACTTTCCAGAAAGGGAAGATCTACAGTCTCGGTGTAAAAGAAGGTGCCGTTGGCTTGGCAATTGATGAATACACACGAAAGATTCTCCCGTCGGAGGTAGTTGAGAAAATCATTCAGCTACAGCAGATGATAGCAGAAGGTAAAATAGAGGTTAAACCGTATAATCCATGAAAGGTGAGAATTGACTTTGGCATTTGTTGAAATGGTAAAGATCTTCAAAGTTTATCCACCAGACGTAGTTGCCCTCAGCGGAGTGGATCTTTCTCTTGAAAGGGGGGAGATCCACTCTGTCGTTGGTGAGAACGGTGCCGGAAAATCAACGTTGATGAGAATACTTTACGGGATGGTGAAACCCTCCGCAGGTTTCATATTTTTGGACGGAAAAAAAGTTAACATAAATACTCCATCAAAGGCGATGGAACTGGGCATAGGCATGGTACACCAAGAGTTCATGTTGGTACCGTCTTTCACGGTCTATGAGAACGTCATCTTGGGGCAAGAAAGGACTGTGGCTGGATTTATAAACAAAGCAGAAGTCAAAGTTCAAGTTCAGAAGATAATCGATGCCTATGGATTTGACATAGACTCCAATGCACAGGTTTCACAGCTCTCAGTAGCAGCTCAGCAAAAGGTGGAGATAGTCAAACAGCTTTATCGAAAGATTGAGCTTCTGATTCTGGATGAACCAACGGCTGTCTTAACTCCACAGGAAAGCGATGAGCTCTTTGAAAGAATCCTGGAGCTCAAACGCAGAGGAAAGACGATCGTTTTCATAAGTCACAAACTCGATGAGGTTCTCAAAATCTCAGACAGGATAACTGTTTTGAGAAAGGGTGAAAAGATCGCAACTGTTCAGAGCAAGAACATCACTGCAAGTGAACTTGCCAAGATGATGGTGGGCAAGTCCGTGACCTTTCAAATCGATAAGAAGCCATATAATCCCAAAGAAGAAGTACTGCTCATAAAAAATCTTCATCTCAGATCAAAAAGAACGAGTAAGGCACTTTTGGATGATGTAGAAATATCAGTTCGCGCTGGTGAAATAGTCGGTATCGCCGGTGTGGAAGGCAATGGGCAGTATGAATTAGTTCAGGCAATCGTTGGTACCATCAAGCCAGATAAGGGAAAGATTCTCGTAAACAACGTTGATGTTACAACAATGTCTATCAGAGACAGACGAAGACTCATCTGCTATGTTCCACAGGACAGGAAATATGCAGCTCTTGCACTCAAGGCGAGTATACTGGAAAATCTGATCATGACGCATCATTTGAAGAGAGATTTTCAAAAGGGCCTGTTCTCCATAAACTGGAAAAAGGCAAGGCAAAGTGCATCAGAAATGACCAAGAGATTTGAGATCGTTCACAGAAACTTAGAAGAACAGCCACAGGTGCTGTCTGGTGGCAACCAACAGAAGGTAGTAGTAGCAAGAGAATTCTCGTTGGGTCACAATTTGATATTACTCGATCAACCAACTCGTGGCTTGGATATTGCTTCGACTGAGTACATTCACAAACTGATAATACTGATGAGAGATTCACTCAAAGCCATCTTACTCATTTCAGCTGATCTCGACGAGCTGATGGAGCTTTCGGACCGACTTTATGTCATGAGAAACGGTAGAATCGTGGTTCATCTTGTACCTACTGAGGTAGATGTTCACACGGTGGGAAAATACATGTTGGGGGCGGTAGACTGAGAAGACTCAAAAGAATAGCATTATCACTTATCTCGATATCTGTTGCACTGTTGGTGAGCAGTGTTTTCATAAAGATGCAGAGGAACTCCCCCTTAGAGGTTTACAAAGCCTTGTATGACTATGGTTTGGGTTCTTGGTATTCATTTTCCTCATCGCTGAATGCAGCGACACCCTTGATCTTAACAGGTGTTTCAGCGGCCATTGCATTCGCTTCTGGTGTGGTAAACCTTGGACAGCATGGTCAGTTGCTCATGGGAGCTATCGTGACTGCCATCTTGGGGGTTTATTTAGACACGTGGCGTTGGGTTGGTATACCACTGTTAGCTGTAACCGGTGGAGTTGCTGGCGCATTGTGGGCTGGTATCGTAGCTGCAATGAGAAGATTTTACAGAATGGATGAGTTCATATCGACTCTCATGATGAACTTCGTTGCCGAGTATTTCACGATTTATCTGGTGACCTATCCATTCCTTGACAAGAAAGCCTACGTTCCTGCAACCAAATTGATAAAGAGACTTTATTTCATGCCAGACATCAATGGTTTGAGCGTGGCTTTTCTTGTTGCCCTCGTTGTAGCGGCATTTTGTCATTGGTATATGAGGACGACAAAGCGTGGTTATGAGTTTCGAATGATGGGATACAACGTTAATTTTGCGAAAATCGGTGGTTGTTCAATCGAATCGAATGTAACACTCGTTCTTCTTTATACAGGTTTTCTATCTGGACTTGCCGGTTCTCTTCTCATTCTTGGTGGAACACAGCATCGATTCATGAAGGGTATAGGTGCCAATTTTGGTTGGGATGGTGTGATGATAGCGATAATTGCGAACAACAGTGTGATTGAAACCATTCTTTATGCTCTTTTCTTCGGCATTCTGAAGAACGGTGGTATAGGAATGGAGTTTGAAACATCGGTGCCATCGGAGTTCATAGTCTTCTTACAAGCAGTTATCGTTCTAACGGTTGTCGCGACAAGAAGTGCCATTGAGTTCTACGGTCAAAGGATAAAATCTCTTGTAAAACTCAGGAAGGTTGTGACAAAAGGATGACTGATCTGATCTTCCACATCTTTGGCGCGACTCTGAACAGTTCGACTCCGATAATGCTCGCAGCCCTTGGAGGAATGTTCACCTATTATGCAAACATCTTCAACATCGCTATGGAAGGCATGATGCTAATGGGAGCGTTTTTTGCTGTCTACGGAAGCTACTTCTTTGGAAGCTGGGCTGTAGGAATTCTCTTTGCCCTTCTCAGTGGCATATCGATGGCTTTGCTTTTTGCTTTGTTCGCCATATACTTGCACTGTGATGAGTTCATAACCGGCATAGGAATAAACATGGTAGCTCTTGGCTGGACCACCTATGCGCTTCGCAGCACCTTCAAAGTAAAAGGAGCTCTCATATCACCGAGGATCATTGGCTTACCCAGATGGCAAATACCATTCCTGCACAAAATGCCCTTTCTTGAGGAGATCTTCTCAAATCATCCATTTGTTCTGTACCTGGCTTTCGGTTTGGCTTTCGTGCTCGATCTACTGATTTTCGACACAAAGTTTGGTTTGCGCTTGCGGGCTACTGGTGAAGATCCAGAGACGGCAAAGTCGGCGGGTATCAACCCAGCTGGTGTGAAGCTTCTTTCAACTATACTCTGTGGAATCCTCTCTGCAATGGCTGGTGTTTATCTCTCTCTTGGTTATGTCACTCTCTTCAGCGAGAATATGTCAAATGGCAGAGGCTGGATTTCTCTGGCTATAATCATACTCGTAAAAGGTAGACCCTTATCCATACTTGGACTTTCTTTGGTCTTTGGTTTTTTCGAGAGCATCGGTCTCATACTTCAGCATTACAAGTTAGCACCACAGTTTGCTTCAATGATTCCTTACTTAGCCACACTGTTTGTGTTGTACGTTTATGGAAAACAAAGGCGTAGAACGGAGTGGTGAACCTTGAAAGCTTGGGAATATGAAGCACGGCTCAGAAGAAATGCACAACCAAGAACAGTACAGGAAGGATCATGGTCAGAGGTAACTCAACTCGAGATCTTTCCTGCTCAGATTGTCAGAGCCTTCTGGCAGAGTAATGTTCCCGGTTCAGATGCACCAGAATGCTTGATCGCTGGAGCAATACAATCTGTTGAAAACATGGGTAAGGATGTCTCCGAAGCAGAGTCTTTGTTCGAAACTGGACTCAGACTGTTCAGTAGTGGCGAAACGGCGAAATTGAAAACTGTTACCAGTCTCATATTCAAAGCACTGAGAGAGGCAAGAATTCTTACAGATCACCCATATCATACCTATGAGAGACCTCTTGAGTGGACAGATATATCGGCTGACTTCCCAGACGATCGAGTGCATGTAGATAAAGACCTTTATGACAAGATTCTCGGGGGATGGCTTGGACAGATTGCGGGTGCGTCGATGGGAACCAAACTCGAGGGATACACCGGAGAGGCTCTTGAAAGATCTTTTGGGAAGAATCTTGGCTATTACATTGGTCAACCGGATACTTTCAACGATGACATAACTTATGAAATAGCTTTCTTAGAAGCATTGAGAGAAAATGAGAGAATTACCTCCGTTGAAATAGCACTGAAATGGCTTGAATTGATACCATTCGGTTGGAGTGCTGAATACATAGCACTGGAGAATCTGAAAATGGGTATTTTCCCGCCTGAATCTGGTGCCTTCAACAACCCATTTCAGGAATGGATAGGTGCCCAAATGCGTTGCATGGTACACGGGCTACTGCGACCAGCTCGACCGAAGGAGGCAGCTTATCTCGCTTATCTTGATTCACAGATCTCGCATTCGGGCAACGGAGTCTACGGTGGAATACACAGTGCTGTTATGACATCGTTAGGCTTCGTTCACAACGATATTCGCAAGATCATTGAAGAATCCACAAAATATGTACCCAAGGGTAGTGAATTTTCACATGTTCTGAACGAAATCATCGTGGCGTGTGAGAGAAATACCGATTGGAGGCAAGTCAGAAAAACTATTCAGAGGAGATTCGAAAAGTACAACTGGATTCATGTCTATCCAAATCTCTGTTGCGTGATAGCCTCTCTGTGGTATGGTGAAGGAGACTTCGACAAAACTATGAATTTGGTTTCTGCTATGGGATATGATGTCGATTGCAATGCTGGTGAGGTCGGAACGATTCTCGGGGTGATAAAGGGATCAAAGAAACTTTCAGAAAAATGGGTTTCACCACTGAAAGATTGCCTTCAGACTTATCTACCAGGTTTTGAGAAGATCAGAATCAGCGAGCTCGCCAAGACCACGACCCAGATGGTGAAGAAAGCTGATTTGCTCTTTCTAACAGGGGCTTGATTTACGACTTTTCGACTTATCGATCATTTGGAGAATCTGTACAGAAATCACAGAAGCAACTTGACAGGTGTCGAGCAGTATAGTTTATAATATTCCGACTCAAGACGTTAGGAGGGAAACATATGGACAAAGAAGAACTCATGGAAAGGATTAAAGAACTTGTCGCAGAAAAACTCGGAGTTGACATTGATGAGGTGACACCAGACGCAGATCTCATTGAAGATTTAGATGCGGACTCCTTAGACCTTGTTGATCTCGTAATGGCTTTTGAAGACGAGTTCGGAGTCTCCATACCAGACGAGCAACTGGAAAAGATAAGGACCGTTAGAGATATCTTCAAAGTCCTGTACGCAAACATCAAGTTGGAAGAAGAAAAGGAAGAAAAAGAAGAAGAGATCGATGAAGAGGATTGATCTTCTCAACTGTCGCTGGCTATGCCAGCGACATTTCCCAAATGCCACCATCTCCAACCGAGTCTTATTACCAAAATATCTCCATTCACGTGAACAGGTTTTTCACCAGTGATTAGATATGTCTCATATTCTCTTGTTGTAAAGTCATCTATCTCGCCGTTTGTGAGCGTCACAATAATCGAGTTGGGGAAGACATGTGTGTTACCATGACATCTGTACACCTTGAAATAATCACACTCAAAGTGTTCTACGGACGGGAAAATTAGATCCTCGGCGCTGACCTTCTTGACCACCTTTAAAGCTTTCTCGACATGCAGTTCACGTCCTCTTCCCCAGTCATGAACCCTATACGTCAGATCAGAGGATTGCTGAATTTCTACGAGCATGGATCCCGGGCCTATCGCATGAAGTGTTCCGGCAGGAATGTAAACCAAATCGCCCGCGTGCGGATATATGATCTTCATTGCACCTGAAAAGGAATTCTTCTGAAGGCACTCTTGCAAATCAGTACATGTATCAGAAAGAGCTATAACACTGTCTTTGAGAAAAAACCAGCACTCAGTTTTACCCCAGGGTTCATTTTCAAGTTCCTGAGCTGATTGATCATCTGGATGAACTTGCACAGAGAGCCATTGCTCAGAGGCGATCAATTTTATCAATATGGGGAATCGTACCAATTTCAGATCAAAGATATCGCTGAGTGAATGTGAAGCAAAGTTCTCTTCCGAAACAGCCTGAAGCTCTGTCAGAATCATGGGAAACTCCGACAAAAGCCAGACTTCGCCGACGGGTTTTGTACAGGACTTACAAAAGCTCTGGTTAAGGCTGAAACTTCCCCAAATCATCTCTCTCGCCTTAGGTACCGACTTGAGAATCACTTGAGTAGCCTCCGAGCCTTATTTCTTGGTTTTCCACCAGGACTACAGCCTTTTCAAGAGTTCGGTCTGCATAGAACCTCTTTTCGAATATTGTTATCTCGACGCCTGGATGTAAAATTTTCCTCGCGATTACTTTAGCACGTGTCAATTTTTCTTTAATCTGTACCTGGAGTTCTTGTAATTGCTTTTCATTCATCTCAATGGTATTTCTGAGATTTATCATGCTCTGTCCTACTTTCTTGTATATCTCCATCTTATCTGGAGGAAGTTGCCCTTGGTTCTTTTCCATCAGGGCCTTCAATGTTCTGTATATGTTAACCAGTTTTGTCAGATTCTCCTTGTCTAATTCCAGTTTTGCCTTTATAACCTTGATTTCTTCACGTGTCTGTGGGTCGAAACCTATCTCTATGGTCGTTCTAATTCCGAGTGGCGAACCTATCTCTTCAGCTTCAACAGCAAAGCCAGCGACAATCATCCCTCCTGCTATTATTCCTTTGTTTCCTGTTGCTTTGACTTCAACCCCAGATTTAATCTGAGAATTGGTTATCGGACCATTTACAATGACACTCTGTCCTGCTTCGACGATTGCGTTTTCAAGAAACTTGGCAACGACATCTTCTTTTGCTTTCACGATGCCCTTCTCTCTACCTTTTATTCCCAAGGCGCTAACCGATCCTTCATAGGATATCACCGTAGCAGCTTCAATAACGCCAGATATGGATATGTTCCCTTTGGCTTTGACTGAAAAACCTGGTTTCACGTCTCCAGAAACCTGTACTTCACCGGGAAAATCGATATTCCCCGTTGCGTAATCTACATCACCCTTTATGGTGAGTACTTCATTTACATCTATTGATCCATCGGCTTTCGCGATGAGCATACCATCAACTGCTGCTATGATCTTTTTCCCATCCTCCGAGAGTTTCACATTTTTTCCAAGTTTCAATTGCGGCGGTTTGCCAGGCTTTGGGTTCAAAGACCTTCCGAATACGTTCTTGCCTTCTGTGCCTGGTGTGGGAGGAATGATCTCTGCTATCTCTTGACCTGCTTTTACTATTTGTCTCGCGCGGCTGGGAAGTTCACGCAAATCAACTCTGTTTTTCGCTTGCTCTGTTAGATCTTGTTTCTCCTGTTGGATCATAACTACCTGGCCATCTTCACCGCTGATTGGTTCTTTACCAAGGGCGACTAAAACAGGTATATTGAATGTTCTTTTCTTTATTAGGTCGTCTATGGCCTCTTCTAAAATGCCATAGACTACACCACTTGCTTGAAGTTGAGAAATTATTTGATCTCTTGTTATCTCTTCATTTTCATCTGCTGAAACAGTCACATATGCCTCCAGTCCATTACTGGAAACTTTAACCTGTGCTTTCACAGAGATCCTCCCTTTCCCCCGCCACTTGCGCGAGGAAAAACTTCAAATCTTCAATAGATTTCTCGGCGATCTCATCACGATCTCTCTTTTGTGAAGTGAGCAACCCATAGTTTGCATACATCGGTTGCAACTCCTTATCCAATTCACTTGTGACGTAATCAAAAAGAGCCCCCATCATGGTCGTCGTCGGTAACATCACTGGGTGCAGGTCTCTGATCACCCTACTCGCATTCATAGCAACGTACAATCCGCTTGCTGCTGATTCTAAGTAACCTTCCACTCCAGTTATCTGCCCGGCGAAGAAGATTTTCTCGTTAAGCTTCAACCTCATGTACGGATCGAGCACCTTTCGCGAGTTGATATAAACGTTTCTGTGCATCACACCATACCTGACGATCTCTGCGTTTTGTAAACCCGGGATCAGTCTGATGATTCTCTTTTGTTCAGACCACTTAAGCCTTGTTTGGAATCCTACTATATTGTACAACGTACCGTCTCTGTTATCCTTACGAAGCTGGACGACAGCATAAGGTTGCTTGCCAGTCCTGGGATCGGTGATCCCAACGGGTCTCAACGGACCATAGAGTAATGACATTTTCCCTGTTTTAGCGATTTCTTCGACGGGTTTACAGCGTTCAAAGAGCAGTTCCTTGTCGAAGCCTTCTATCGGAATGACCTCAGCGTTAACAAGTGCTTCGTAGAATCTTTCGTATTCTTCTCTATCCATGGGACAGTTTAGATAATCCTTCGTTCCAACGCCATAGCGGTCGGCTGTAAAGACAACAGAGTAATCTATACTTTCTGCAGTGATTATCGGAGCAACTGCATCAAAGAAGTACAGGTTTTCGCCGGTTATCTTCTTCAACCAAGAACATAGACTGATACTTGTGACGGGCCCTGTGGCGATTATCCAAAGATCCGAAGAATCCTGAGGTATTTGTGTTATCTCTTCGTTGACGATCTGAACACCAACGTTCTTGATCTTCTCTGTTACAAACTGTGAAAATCTCTCGCGATCTACCGCAAGAGCTTTCCCAGCAGGAACTTTTGAAAGTACAGCGGCCTCTATGATCAGAGAACCAAAGAGTTCCATCTCCTTTTTCAACAGTCCAGATGCGTTGCGAAGATCACAAGACTTAAAAGAATTGCTGCAGACAAGTTCGGCAAGTAACCCTGTTTTGTGAACTGGCGTCATCTTGGATGGGCGCATTTCGTGTAGGACAACTTCTATATTCCTTTTTGCGAGCTGATATGCCGCCTCTGAACCGGCTAAACCGCCTCCGATAACGTGCACTTTCAGCGAGGATCACCTACTCCATTCTTCAAAAACCTTTATCAGTTTGAGAAGATTTCCGTTTTCAAGATTCTTCAGTTCCACCGTGTCAAAGATCTTGTGAATTATATACAAACCAAAGCCACCCTCTCTTTCGGGGGAAGGTACTTTGGGAATCATAACAGTAGCATCAATGGGTTCTCCAAAGTCTCTCAACAATATCTGCAGTTCTTTTTCCAATTCGTTCCAAATCAAAGTCATGGTGATGTATCTCCGTTCGTCATTCTTATAGGTGTGACGTATAATGTTCGTAAGTGCTTCGTTGACTCCAAGCTCTGTATCCCATATCGCTTCATCTGGGAGATTTCTGTTTGTCAGAAAGGATCTTATAACCGCTCTTGCAAGTCGGGTGTTGACAGATTTAGAAGAAAAGGAAATGGTCACAATTTCTTTCATTTTGACACCTTCCCTTGCCAATTTCTCAGACCCACTGCGTACAGATAACTGTCGATGCCAATGTCGAACAAAAGCCAGTACTTCTCTTCAAGAGATCTCTGCACCTTATAAGCATCCTGCAAAGGCAACTTTATTCTCTCAGCAAACTCCTTGAGGCTATGAGAACTCAACCTGCTGGATATAAGACCTTTATCGCCATCATCGAGTTCCACAGACAATTCTACATTGTAAAGATCTCTGTAACTGCACGAGCCAGTGAAATCGCCATATCTATCGACAACAAAGGCTTCTCTTATGGCTTCCAAAGTCTTTGAACATCTGCAGGACATAGCCAATTTGACGTTTTTGTCAGCTGAGATCTCTTCAGTTGCAAAGACATACAAGTCTTTATCGTCAAGAGAGAAAATTTTAATGGCAACTTTGCTGAGTTTTTCTCTGTACTCGAATCTGATCTCTTGTCGATCTGTGGAGAGTAAACCCAATGAGATCTTTCCTTTCCATTCACCAATGGATTTTGACAACTGTACCATGAAGTTGGGTAAAGGACCAGACTGTAGGATTATTCCGTTCAAATACTCCGTGATCGGTTCAGCGAAGAGTTCTTCCCTGATCAAACCAACGACCGTTGGACCTAAAAGTGTATCGACACAGCTCAGTGACAGGATTTCATCGCCCACCTTCAAAGCTATAGGTACCTTTGATTGCAGCACGAGTTCTACATACTTGGACAAGTCTTCTTTCAATTCAAGACTATCCACAATTACTCTGTCACTCGTCGCGGCATATATTCTCATCACTTATCCCTTTCTCTCTTTTGGGAGTTTTCAGTGAATAAATACACCCACAGTAATTCTGTCTGTAGAGCTGTAACTCTTTGCTCAGTTGTACGCTTCTCAAAAATCCATTTTTCTTTTTGAAATCTCTGTGCAAGTATTGTATTTGAAATTCATGTCCAATTTCTGTTCCAATTTCCAGAATGAGTTGTGAATTCTTCTTCGGACTCGTAGTCAACGTATTAGAGAAGATCTCAAAATCATTTGCTCTTGCATATTCTGCCGTTCTTCTCAGACGAAATTCGATGCATTTCCGACATCTGAATGAGCCTTCCCCAAGCTCTTCAAGGCCCTTGACTTCTTCTCTCCACAAATCTTCGCCAGAACTGTCAACGATCAATTTCAACTTCCAAAGTTCTGCCAACTTCTTCGTTGCTTCCAAACGCTTTAGATACTCTTCTTGTGGTTGAATATTTGGATTGTAGAAAAAAAGTACTGGTTCGTAGTTCTCTTCGCGTAACCTTTCAACTGCAGTTGTGGCATCCGGTGCACAGCACACATGAAGAAGTATCGTCATCAAAATCTCCTCTCACTGTCCAGCAGCAACGTCACCGGTCCATCATTCAAAGCCTCGATTTCCATATGAGCACCGAAAATACCTTCTGAGACCTTCTGAATTTTGATCTTCATTAACTGAACAAATGCATGGTACAGCTTTTCTCCGATTTCAGGAGGTGCAGCATCGCTGAAAGATGGCCTTCTACCGTGTCTGCAATCACCATAGAGGGTGAACTGAGAGATCACCAATAGACCACCATCTATCTGCGCTACACTCAGATTCATCTTTCCATTTTCATCTTCGAAGATCCTCAAATTCAAGATTTTTTCACACATCCATTCAACGTCCTCGGCAGTATCATTTTTCCCCACACCCAGGAAAACGAGCAGACCTTTTTCTATTGCCCCGACAATGTCACCATTCACAGAAACCCTCGCATAATGCACGCGCTGAACGACGGCTCTCAGCTGAGTTTCCCCCTTTCAACCAGTATGACAGTGTTAACACCTTCGAGCGTTTTTTTCGCTTCCTCCAGTTGTCTGAGATCGCTCACCAAAATGCTCAGAGAGATTATGGAATAGCTTTTCCTCGAAGTCATGAATGGCACTCCCAAAACTGATATTCCCTTGTTTTCGAGCAACTGCACGAACATACCGACATCGGCTTTTTCTCTTGTTGTTACCCGTAAAGTGGTTTCGTACTTGCTCTGAACGTCTTTATTCCATCGAGCTTCGAAGATTCTATCAGTTTCTACGTGCTTGATGTTCGAGCAGTTCACTCTGTGTATTGTTAATCCTCTTTTTCCAATCACTCCGATTATCTCATCCCCAAATACAGGCCCGCAACATTTTCCCATGTGTATCTCAATGTTCTTCAGCCCAGAAACTTCGATTGTTGATAGCAAACTTCGTGGTTTTCTTTTCTCTTCTTGTGCCTTTGGTTGAGTTTTTTCAACCAAAGGCGTGAGCAAGTTGATCAATTCACCGTAGGTAATGGTGCCTTCACCGATGCGACTGTAAAACTCTTCCTCGGAGATTCCTTGATTTTGGAGGTATTTCTTCACTAACTCGGACCCCATGATCTCTTCCATGGACTTTGAAAGCCTCTTACTGACACGTCTGAAAACATCCTTTCCTCTTTCCATCAGCTCGTTCTGCAACTGTTCACGAAAATATTTCCTTATCTTTGCTTTCGTACGAGGCGATTTGGCATACTTAAGCCAATCAAGACTCGGTTTTGCGGTTTTTCCAACGATTATTTCAACCAAGTCACCATTTTTGAGCAAGTAGCTGACTGGCACCAGTTTTCCATTCACCTTGGCTCCTGCAAACCTATGTCCTATATCTGTGTGAATAGAATAAGCAAAATCTATCGGTGTAGCACCAGCCGGTAGGTGTTTCACTTCACCCTTGGGAGTGAAGACAAAGACTTCGTCCATCTGAAGCTCTTTCTTGAATTCCTCTAAACCCGAAAGGTCTCTGGTGAGTTCCTTCCTCCATTCGAGGAGCTGACTAACCCATTTTTGCATTGTTTTGACATTAACGCCGTTCTTGTAAATCCAGTGGGCGATTAAGCCATATTCTGCTTCAGCGTGCATTTCTTTGTCTCTGATTTGAACTTCAAGAGGCTCTCCGTATCCTGTGATCACCGTGGTGTGCAAAGACCTGTAACCATTGGATTTTGGCGAAGCGATATAGTCTTTTATTCTGCCAGGTAGGGGTTTCCAAATACTGTGAACAACTCCTAAAACGCTATAACAAGTGGGAACATCATTGACGATAGCACGAATTCCAAACAGGTCATAGATTTCGTTGAAACTTTTTCCCTTTTCTCTCAACTTCTGCCATATTCCGTAGTAGTGTTTGAACCGCCCTTCAACGTATCCATCGATCTCGTTATCGCGAAGAGCTTTCTCGAGAGTTTGTACGTATTCCTTTATTCTCTGTTCTCTCTCCTTCTTTTTTTCTGCAACGAGCGATTTTATCCTGTTGTATTCATTTCTGTTGAGTACTTTGAAGGCAAGGTCTTCGAGTTCCCATTTCATCGAATATATGCCCATCTTGTGTGCAATAGGTGCATATATTTCAAGTGTCTCTTTGGCTTTGTAGATCTTCTTTGCTTCATCTCTGACGAACTCAATCGTTCTCATGTTGTGCAATCTATCTGCCAGCTTCACAAAGATAACTCTGATGTCTTCAGCCATCGCGAAAAGCATTTTCTGAATGGTTTCCAGCTTGAGCTTTGAGTCAGTTGTGCCGACAGGGGCATTCAGTCTGCTAACCTTTGTAACTCCGTCCACAATTCTGGCAATCTGTTTGCCAAATTCTCTCTCGACATCTTCGATTTTGACCTTCCCGTCACTGTCTTCTACGGCATCGTGTAGCATTGCAGATACAAGTGTTTGAATGTCCACGTTCATTTGAGCTAAGATCTTGCAAACTTCGACAGGATGAGCGATAAAAGGCTCACCTGAGTCACGATAATAATTCTCGTGGGCATACAGAGCCACAGTGTATGCTTTGGCGAGCAGTTTGAGATCTTCTTCGGAGAATTTGCCTGCCAAGGAGAGTATCTGTTTAGCGATTTCAATTGAATCTGCCATCTTGCTTTCGCCTCTTTAGTGATATTGTATCATTCACAGTGAAACGACTCTAAGTATGTCACGAGTGCCGTGATATCCGCTGGGGTTATTCCGGGAATGCGAGAAACCTCGAGGATGTTTGAGGGACGAACGCGGTTCAATTTCTCAGCTGCTTCCGTAGAAAGGTTTACTATTTTTCTATAATCGATATCTTTTGGAATAGTTACTGATTGCAGATTCTGTAAGACTCTTATCTCTTCAAACATGCGTTCAATATAATCCTCATATTTCGCATTCAATTCAATCTGCTCTATCACTTCAGGATCATCAATAGGAGTTGGATCGAAGATCTTCAGTTGAGCATAAGTAATCTGCGGTCTTTTGAGCAACTGAATGAGATTCGTTGGTTGACGCAGAGGCTGTGTTCCCATGGCAATAAGCAATTCATTGACCTGTCCGGTGGGTCTGATAACCAGAGATTTCAACCTGTCTGTATGCTCTTTGATGCTGTTTTCCAATGAAAGGACTCTTTCGTAGAACCATTTTGGTATTAATCCCGCTTGATATCCCTTCTTAGAAAGTCTCAGATGAGTGTTATCGTGTCTGAGCAATAACCTGTACTCTGCGCGAGAGGTCAACAGTCTGTAAGGCTCATCGACTCCTTTAGTCACCAGATCGTCGATCATGACTCCTATATAAGCTTCTGATCTGCCAAGAATTATTTGGTTCTCACCTTTGAGCTTCAAGGCGGCGTTTATACCAGCCAGTAGTCCTTGACCAGCAGCCTCTTCATAACCACTTGTACCGTTGATCTGCCCTGCAAAGTACAGATTTTCCACAACTTTACTCTCCAATGTGTGATAGAGCTGAGTTGGGTCAATATAATCGTACTCTATTGCATATGCAGGTCGTGTGATCTGTGCGTCTTCAAGACCTGCAATTGATCTGATGATTTTTATCTGTACCTCGTAAGGTAGACTGGTACTCAAACCGTTCAAATAGTATTCGGTTGTCGTTTTTCCCTCAGGTTCGACGAAGATCTGATGGGCATTTCGGTCCGGAAATTTGACTACCTTGTCTTCTATAGAAGGACAATAACGTGGGCCCTTGCCAACGATGAGTCTTACATCTCCATACAGCGGCGAGAAGGAAAGATTATCACTGATTATGCGATGAGTCTTTTCATTTGTGTAAGTTAACCAACACGGATAATCTTTTGAAAGTACGACAGGTTCATGAAAATGAGAGAAACACAATGGTTCATCTGCAGTATCTTGCTTTTTCATCTTGGAAAAATCTATTGATCTACCCAGTATCCTTGCTGGTGTGCCTGTCTTGAACCTACCGAGTTTTACTCCACACTTAGTCAAAGACTCTGATAAGCCCTTGGAAGGAAAATCACCAAGCCTACCTGCTTCAAAGACGTCTCTCCCGATGAAGATCTTGCCGTTGAGGAAGGTACCTGTGGTGATTATAACTGCTTTGGCATTGTACCTAATCCTGAGTGTGTCAACAACACCTTTAACCTTACCATCTTCAACTATTATCTCATTGACCTGAGAGTATTTCAGATAGAGATTCTCTGTCTCTTCTAACGTTTTCTTCATCATCTGAGTGTAAGCATACTTATCAATTTGAGCGCGAAGAGCCCTCACAGATGCTCCTTTGCTCGTGTTGAGCATTCTGATGTTTATCATCGTTTTGTCGGTTATCTTCGCGATTTCACCACCAAGGGCATCTACTTCTCGCACAACTATGCCTTTTGCAGGTCCTCCCATCGCGGGGTTACAGGGTGTCCATGCGATTCTATCGGGATTTGATGTGAGCAAAATTGTCTTAAAGCCAAGTCGTGCCGTTGCCAATGCCGCTTCTACACCAGCGTGCCCACCACCTACAACGACTACATCAAAATCTTCATAGACCAGGACAGATCACCTCTCATACAAAATCACGAAAATCCCATCTACTTGTTTGCTTATGGATCTTTACTATTTTGATTCCCAATTCTATGAGAGCAATACCGACCACTATCGCAACAGATCTCCATAGACCAAGAGAACAAATCTGAAAAGCGTTGAGCAAGATCAAAGATGCTATGCTCAACGATATCAATCCCGAAGGAAAACCTCTCCTAACAATTGCGCTGACACCAGAATAAAGGAATATGACCGAGAAAAGTATCGAGAAAAACTTTCCAAAAGTGATCTGCAGATATCCAAGGGCGCTCACGACAAACATTGCCCCGATTGCTATCAAAAAGATGGCAAAGTTGAACACAATCAGCACCTCCTAAAAAATTGTAACACAATCAGAAACAATCTCCGTTGCGTTCTTTATTTCCAACAAGCGTGGTAAAATGAAAACGAGGTGAAGTTGTGAGAATACTGTTGACAAACGATGATGGTGTGACTTCTCCCGGACTGCTAACACTTGCACAGGTTTTGCACAAAAAACATGACATTCTCGTGGTTGCACCAGAATCTGAACAAAGCGCAACAGGACATGCAATAACAGTTCGAATGCCAATATGGGTTAAGAGGATAAAAGTCGTTGAGGATTTCCCAGTTTACGCAACAACTGGAACTCCTGCAGATTGCGTGAAAATAGGTGTTGAAGTTCTCTCAAAAGGAAAAATCAACTTGGTCATAAGTGGTATAAATATCGGTCACAACCTCGGTACTGACGTCATCTACTCAGGTACCGTTTCGGGTGCTTTAGAGGGTGCACTCTTAGGTATACCATCTATTGCGGTCTCTGCGCCAATGGAGAAGAATTATGATTATCATGATGCGGCATTTTTTGTGGAAAGGTTCATAAGTGATTTTGATTTTGCCGTCCTTGAACCATTCACAGCCTTGAACATAAACTTCCCAAAAGGTATCATAAAAGGATGGAGAGCGACAAGACAGAGTACGAGAAGGTACGCAGACAGGTTTGAAGCGAGGACCGATCCTGCTGGCAACACCTATTACTGGATGTACGGAGATATCATAGAAGACGATCCAACACCTGACTGTGATTACAAAGCAATCAAAGAAGGCTATGTCTCAATCACACCGATAACTGTTTTCATGAACAGTGAAAGGGTTCTGTTGAAGTTGAAGGAGGTTGAAAATGAGAAAAATAAGACTTTTGGGGGACCCTGTTCTGAGAAAAAGGGCAAAGGAAGTTGAGTTTATAGATGACAACGTGAAAGCTTTGGTTAAAGAACTCTTCGACGTCATGTACGCAACGGACGGTATAGGTCTTGCTGCTCCTCAACTGGGAGTTTCTTTGCGCATCTTCGTGATGGACGATGGTACACCAAGGACATTTATAAACCCGGTGATAGTCTCCAAAAGCGAGCAGACCAATACAGCTGAAGAAGGGTGCTTGAGTATACCGGAGGTCTTTGAGGATGTTGAGAGGAGTAATGAAATCCTCATCAGATATCTTGATTTGAACGGAAACGAAATCGAAGAAAGACTGACTGATTACAGTGCCAGGGTTGCACAACATGAGTACGATCATTTAGATGGTGTGCTTTTTATAGATCTGATCCCAGCAGCAAGGAGATTTGCCATAAGAGAGAAATTGTCCAGCATTATAAAGCAATCTAAGAAAGCCTGTTCGACCAACAGACCATGAGAATAATCTTCTTAGGCACACCAGAATACGCTTCAAAGCATTTGGAGACCATTTTGGAGTACGGATATAACGTCGTAGGAGTTGTCACACAACCAGACAAACCCTCTGGTAGAGGTCAAAAGACTGTGCACAGTCCCACCAAAGAAGTGGCTATCAAAAGAGGTTTGGCTGTTTTCGAAAGACTCAAAGACGTGCCCATCGATCTGCTAAAGCCAGACATAGGTATAGTTGTGGCTTACGGTGCATTGATTAAAGAGAAGTACCTGAATCTGTTACCATTTGGTTTTTACAACGTGCACCCATCACTGTTGCCAAAGTACAGAGGGGCGGCCCCGATTCAACGTGCACTGGAAAATGGCGAAAAGGTGACTGGAATAACCATCTTCAAGCTTTCAAGAGAGCTTGATGCTGGTCCTGTCGCTGTACAGATTCCAGTCACCGTGGAAGAGTATGAAAACTTCGATCGGCTTGAGTCGAGATTGATCGAGATTGGGAAAAATGCCTTGGTGGACTTTTTGAGCAGGCCGGAGTCATTTCCATTAGAACCACAAGATGAATCACAGGCAACGTACGCACCCAAGATAACTTCCCAAGATCTTGTGATCGATTTCTCCAAGAGTGCGAAAGAGGTCAAGGATAAGATCAGAGCTTATGATTCATATCCTGGTGCCCGAGTTCTCTTCAACGGTGTACCCGTCAAGATCTTCGGGGTAAAGCGTATCGAGAAAGTTGAAATCAAAGAACAGCCTGGGACAATTCTACACGTTGATGGAGATGGTGGCTATATTTCCACGGCAGATGGAATAGTGATCGTCTCAGAGCTACAGTTTCCTTCCAGAAAAAGGATCACATTCTTATCGGCGCTGAATGGCAGGTTGATAAAGGTCAAAGATCGTTTTGGATAGTCTGTGGAGAGGGGCGGGTGGTCGCAGGCAAATCTGCCTGAGGAAAGTCCGGACTCCAGGGGACGGAGTGCTGGGTAACACCCAGGAGGAGTGATCCTCGGTAAGGGCCATAGAGACTTCAAACCGCCTTCCATAGAAGGCAAGGGTGGAAAGGTGAGGCAAGAGCTCACCAGTATCGGAGAGATCCGATGGCTCGGTAACCCCCACTCGGAGCAAGGCCAAGCAGGGTTTGGGTGGTCCCGCCCTATAAACCCGGGTAGGCCGCTCGAGAGGGACCGAAAGGTTCCTCCTAGATAGATGACCACCCAAGACAGAATCCGGCTTACAGCTCCTCTCCACTTTGAAGAGAGTGAAAAAAGTGAAGAAATTTCTGGCAGTTGTTTCGTACGATGGAACTATGTTCTACGGTTTTCAAATTCAGCGAGAAGTGAGGACTGTTCAGGGCGTCCTTGAAGAGGCACTACAGAGAATCTTCAAGGAAAAGGTCGTTACGGCTGCAGCTGGCAGAACTGACACAGGTGTTCATTCGGTTGGACAAGTCATTATGTTTAACTGTCCGATAGAGATTGATGCAGCGAGTATGAAAAACGCCTTGAATGCCAATTTACCCGACGATGTCTATGTGCGCAGAGTTATCGAAGTGGACGAGAGTTTTCATCCGAGATTTGATGCAAAAAGAAGGATCTATCACTACTACATATATAACTCAAAGGAACCAAATCTGTTCATCAGAAACTATGCGTGGTGGTTCCCATATGATCTGAGTATTGAAAGGATGAGAATGGCAGCGAAATTCCTCGAAGGTGAACACGACTTCACATCTTTTGCAAAGAGCGACAGTATAGAGCGCTCAACGGTACGAACTGTTTACCGTATACGTATAGTCAAATTAAGGGGTAAGATTCTGCTGATCAGAGTCGAAGGCAGATCATACTTGAGAAGAATGGTCAGAAATATGGTGGGGGCACTTGTGAAGGTGGGAGTTGGCGAATGGGAACCAGAGAGAATCAAAGATATACTCGAGCTAAAAGATCGTTCACAAGCTCCAGCTACGGCACCACCACATGGTTTGTACTTGTATTCTGTGGAGTTCTGATCGCCGCAGATTTGAATTTGAAGAAGGTCAACCTGAATAATCAAGAATTCTTCCAATACGATCAGTCCGGTGTTGTCTACTATTTTGGGTTCGCAGAACCAACCGCAGAAGATCTTGTGATTATCTCTCGGTGGTTGCAATTGCCAGTTGTGCAACTCTTGTACTATGGACCCGTCGAATACAGAGAAATCTTAGAGAAAAGACTCAGCGATCTCGGTGTGCTCGTTGGCATAGGAGATGTCTTGTTGGTGAGGGTCGAAGCATTGCAAAATCTCTGTCATTACGAAATTTCGTACAGAGAATATCATCACAGTGAAACAGTAGCTGTTGAGAGTTTTTCCGAATCCCTACAGGGGGCTCTTGCCGATATTTTTGAAAGCATTCAAAAGCCAACAGAAGGTTATCTGGTTGAGATTGCAGATCAGATTTTGATAACAAAGGCGTCCGTTCCAAAGCCAGTACAGTTCATCTTTCAAAAGAAAGTTCATTCGGTGGTTATGAGGGGCAAATCTCTGCTACTCGAGGAAGGATTTCACAACTTCTACGGCAGAACGGTCTATGTGGACAGAGACATGGAAATAGAGGAACCTGTTTTCTTTGTCGAGAACGCCTCGATGGTTTACAAAACAAACAACGGTTTTGTAACTTATGAAAACGGCAAGATACTTTTCCCAGACGGGCGTTCATTCTACACGGATGAACCTTTCGATGTAACAGGTGACAAATTAATCGCTAAAGTGATCAACGTGAAAGTTGACGGGTTACCGATGAATACAACAGTTCTTGGAAGGCATAATGAGTTGCTCGTTTTAGCGAACGGAGTGATCGTACCTTTAGATCAGTCTTGGGCAATGAAAGTTTCGGGTCCTGTTCTTGAGTGGTCTGTTGAAGGAGATAGACTTTATGTGCTTGATATTTCAGGCTATCTAAGGACAATAGATTTGAAAAGGAGAAAACTGTTATGGGAAAGACGTTTTGCTGGTGCATGGGGCATAAGTGCAACGCTAAACAGAGTTTATCTCGCTGTTGAGAACAAGCTTCTGATGATGGACGAGAACGGGCAGATCATTTCAGAGGAACCATGTAGTGATTTTGGAGTATGGAAAGAAGGTATAATTACCTTGAAATCACCTCAAGAAGGTTACGTGATAAGATCTCATATTGGTTTTGCCGTTTGGGATGGCAGTCAGGTGATCCTCTACGTCGATGAACCGCGTTCCTTTGGAGATGTTCTCAGAATCAGATTTTTTGATTGGGGCTGTGTTGTGGCAACTACAAAGGGGTGTTGGGTGATAGAAAGATGAAAGAAAGACTCGATCTCTTACTCGTTAGGAAAGGATTGGTAAGGAGCAGGTCTCAAGGGAGAGATTTGATAAAGCTTCGTAGAGTAATTGTAAACGGAAAGATCTGTGACAAACCCGGAGCGATTGTTGATGAAGAAAGTCAGATCGAGTTTTTGAAAGGCAGAAAATATGTGAGTAGGGCTGCCGAAAAATTGGAACGTGCATACGAAGTCTTTAGTTTGGATTTCGAGGGAAAAGTCGTATGTGACGTGGGGGCTTCAAAAGGCGGTTTCACGCAATTTGCAATCGAGCATGGTGCGAGAAAGGTTTACGCTGTTGATGTAGGCGATAATCAACTCGATGAATCTTTGCGAACAGATCCAAGGGTTATCTGCTTTGAGAATTTCAATGCTAAGCAGTTAAGTCTTGATGTGCTTGGCGAAGCCGTCGATATGGTTCTTTGTGATGTCTCGTTCATATCCGTGAAACTACTCATAAAACCGATAAGTTCTATTCTGAGGCAAGCTGGTCAGGCCGTTCTACTCATAAAGCCACAGTTTGAGATGGGTTTGAGTAAAAACAGATCGAAGACATCGCACAGAGGTGCCATAGAAGGCATTCTTTCTGAGGCGGCAAAATTCGGTCTTGTTGCATTAGATTTGACATATTCACCGATAACCGGCTGTGAAGGTGATATCGAATATCTGGCTTTCTTTGTTAAAGATGAAGGAAATGACCGGAGAAGTCGAATAGATGAGATGAAGATCGAGTATTTTGTAGATGAAGCTTGGAGAATATTCAGAGGTGGGAAATGATATGCGCTACGTGCTTTCAACGATTTTGTTGACACTTTTGTCGGTTTGTCTTTTAGGTGATTTATTGGATTTCATACCAGCTGACTACGATTTCTTTTTGCTCTTTAAGGACAACGGTATGTATTATTCCAAGATCTCTTCAGTCCCTTTTTTCAACTTTCTCTTGAATGAACAAGGCCTTGGTCTTGAATACGTGACGAAGTCGCTGCTCGAAAACATTGGTTACAGTGCAAGAGTGTCGCCACAAGTGATCTACGACGCTCTCAGTAAAAGTGTGCTCTTTGCTTCCAAAGGCGTTGTTTTCGAGGTCCAGTCACTTTTCTCAATCGATATAAATTACTACATCGAGGCTCTCAGGAATATCGGGACAGCTTCCATATTGGTTTTCGAAAGTGAAGAACCAGAAAAACTGCTCAAGATGATTGCAGGTATAACAAATTTGAAACTCTCCTATACCGAGAAAACGTGGGTTCTTCAAGACACAGATGTTGCGATCTTCGCCCGTTACTATAAGGGTTATTTGGTCATGAGTGGCAGTAAGAACGCCTTGGAGAGAGCTATAGATGTCTATGACAGGCCCACCGATCAGTTTGTCACTAAATATTCGGTGAGAGAGTTGGTGAACCAGTCGGGGTGGATCAGTGGTTTTTTCAAGGGCGGCTCTTTTGGCATCAACATCCCTGGTGTCGGAGACAATTCTCTTGAGACCGATTATTTCACAGTTGACGGAAGACTCACAGAAGAATCTTTAAGATTGGAAATCAAGCAACACCTGAAAAAAGGCGTCGACCTGAACAAATATTTGTCGAGTTCCTTGACTATGAGGAACATGCCGTTTATTGGGAACTTTGCGTTTTCATCGACTGTTTCTGGTCCTTCAGACATTGCGCAGGGTATTTCCTGGTGGTTCCAGGGTGCACAGGAAGAAATCAGGAAGATGTATCAGATAATCTCTTCGATACTCGATATCAGCAAGGATAGAGTGTATCTGACAGGTGATCTGACCGGTGAATATGTGCGTTTTGCGGCGATTTTTACCTTAGCAGCCGATTTCGATGCCAATCTGGTGAGGTCCTACGGTGCTCGTGAGTTCGGTGATGAATTGAGATTGCCTATAATGAACGGTTTTGTATCGTTCTTTAAGCAAGGCAAAGATCTAATAATGACGAACATGACCAAAGACGAGTATCAAAAGCTTTCGAACAGAAGAAGGTTACGAGATGACAGTGCTTATCAATATGTATCTAAGGGTTTTCCCGAAAAGGACATAATGAGAATCTACATAGATTTGGGTAACTTGGTTGAATCAATGTTGGGTGTGAAGGCACGTGGCAGGCTTTTGTTCTCTCAGTTCGTTGAAAGTGGCATAATTGTTTACAAAGTGGAGGTCATGTGAGATGAAAATAGCTCTCTTTGACAGGAACAAAATACTTTTGAAGAAGTACTTCAAAGCAGTTGAGAGGATAAAGGAAGTCGAAAAAACCTTGTCGGAGGCAACCAACCGTGAACTGATTGATCTTTCAGAAGAGTTGAAAAAAAGTGAAGATCACCAAGGAAGCCTTTTCACTGCATTTGCACTTGCGAGGGTTGTGGCAAAGAGAGTTCTTGGAATGTATCCCTTTGATGTACAAGTTGTCGGAGGCCTTGCCTTGAACGAAGGCAAAGTAGCTGAGATGAAAACCGGTGAAGGTAAAACACTTGCTGCAACGATGCCGCTGTTTTTCAAAGCTTTAGTAGGCAGAGGAGTTCATCTTGTCACTGTGAACGATTACCTCGCACGTCGAGATGCTCTGTGGATGGGACCGCTGTACCTCTTCTTGGGACTCAGAGTTGGTGTGATTAATCAACTTGGAAAATCCTACGAAGTCGTCTGGAAGGATAAACAGCTTTTCGAAGAAGCAATTGCAAGAAATCTATCAATCTGGCCCGATGGCTATGTGGAAGAATTTCTGAAAGATTCAGCGAAGAACAAAGATGCTCTTGAGGCGTTCTCCGTTGAGCTTGTCGAGATTGACAGAAAACAAGCCTACCAATGCGACATAACTTATGGGACTAACAATGAGTTTGGGTTCGATTATCTTCGCGACAACTTGGTCCTCGATCTTGCAGATAAGGTACAGAGGGGACATTTCTATGCGATAATCGACGAAGTCGATAGCATTCTAATTGATGAAGCCCGTACTCCTTTGATAATCTCAGGTCCTTCTCGTGAGGGTGCTTCCATCTACAAACGCTTTGCCTCGCTTGCAAAAAGACTGACCAAGGATACTGATTTCACAGTTGATGAGAAATCGAGAACGGTCGTTCTCACAGAAAATGGCATTGAAAAAGCAGAGAAATTGCTTGGTGTAGGTAATTTGTACGACCCATCAAACGTTAACAACGTCTACCACTTGACCAATGCACTTAAAGCACTGCATCTGTTCAAGAAGGATGTTGACTATGTCATCATGAACCAAGAGATCATAATAGTGGACGAATTCACCGGAAGACTTTTGCCTGGTAGACGATACAGTGGTGGTTTACACCAAGCGATAGAGGCGAAGGAAGGAGTACCAATAAAAGAAGAATCGATCACTTACGCTACGATAACCTTCCAGAACTACTTCAAGATGTATGAGAAGTTGGCCGGTATGACAGGAACGGCTAAGACCGAAGAAGAAGAGTTCAAGCAACTCTACGATATGGAAGTAGTTGTTATCCCAACTCATAAGCCCATGATACGCAAAGATCACGATGATCTGATATACCGAACACAAGCTGAAAAGTATACAGCTGTTGTTGATGATGTTGTCGAAAGGTACAAGAAAGGGCAACCCGTGCTCATAGGTACGACCTCTATAGAAAAAAGCGAACTACTCAGTTCTATGCTCAGAAAGATGAACATTCCTCACCAAGTTTTGAACGCAAAATACCACGAGAAAGAAGCGCAGATAATAGCACTCGCCGGGCAAAAAGGTGCAGTTACGATCGCAACGAATATGGCGGGGCGAGGTACAGACATAAAACTCGGTGAGGGAGTCACAGAACTTGGGGGCTTGTGCATCATAGGAACAGAACGTCACGAGAGCAGGCGCATAGACAACCAGCTCAGAGGTCGCTCTGGAAGGCAGGGTGATCCGGGAGAATCCAGATTCTATTTGTCACTCGAGGATGACCTGCTGAGAATATTCGGTAAAGAGCAACTAGAGAAAGTCATGAATGTCTTGAAGATAAAACCTGGTGAACCAATAGAACATCCGCTTCTCACAAAATTGATCGAGACAGTTCAGAAGCGTGTAGAGGGTATCAATTTCTCCATAAGAAAGCATTTGATGGAGATGGACACTGTTCTCGATGCTCAGAGGAAGTCGATCTATTCTTACAGAGACTGGATCTTGTCAGGAAAGATAGAGCAGTATGTGGATGATGCTGTGGAAGACTTTGTCGAAAGAAGATTGGAGGAGTTTTGTAATTCCTCTGAGTGGAATGTGGAAGGTTTGAAGAACTCTCTGTCAGTCTTGCCAAAAGGAGTTGTTGAGCTCGATGGTATAAAGGAAGATTCCGTAGAGAAGTTAAAAGAATTTTTGATCAATTCGATAAGAAAAGCTTATGAGAGAAAAAAAGAGGAAATAGGAGAAGAATACTCACAGTTCCTCAAGTTTCTGGTACTGCGTATAATTGATGACAACTGGAGACAGTATTTAGAAGAGGTTGAGCATGTCAAAGAGGCTGTCAACCTAAGAGCCTATGGACAAAGGGACCCCATAATAGAGTTCAAGAGAGAGACTTACGCGCTCTTCGACGGAATGATGGCAAGAGTCAATGAATTGGTTGTTTCTTGGATGCTGAGAGTTGTGAAGGTTGACAAGCAACAGGCTGAACAAGAAGCGAAGAGAGATCTGGCGAAGCTCCAGTTGGTTCACGAAGAGTTCGACATTGTAAACAGAGCTGAGAAGAGAAAGTTACAAAAAGGCGAGAAAATAAAAAAGAGATTCAAAATAAAGAGGTGAAGTACGAGGATGATAGCCTACGAGACTCGTGTGAAAATAGACGAGATGAGGGAAAAATTCAGTAATTTCTCGAAGGTCATTGATTTGGACAAATTGAAAGCAGAGTTACAGCGCTTGGAACAGGAACTGGCAGATCCAGAAATATGGAAGGACCAGAAGAAAGCAAGTGAACTATCAAGAAAAGTGCAACGCTCAAAGGAACTGCTCAGTGATATGAAAAAGATAGAACGCATTTTCGAGGAGATAGAGATTGGAATAGAGCTTGCAGAAGAAGATCCACAGATTGCTCAGAACGTGGAAGATCTTGTGAGAAATGTCGAAAAGGAACTGCGCCGTTTTCAGATGGAACTGATTTTGAACGATCCACTTGATCCAAGCAACGCCTATCTATCTGTGCATCCGGGCGCAGGAGGTACTGAATCACACGATTGGGCTCAAATGCTTTTAAGAATGTACATGAGATGGGCGGAGAACAAAGGTTTCAGTGTTGAGATTTTAGACTTCCAGCCCGGTGAAGAAGCCGGTGTGAAGAGCGCAACGATCCTGCTAAGGGGCGAGTACGCCTATGGTTATCTGAAACACGAACGAGGTGTTCACAGACTCGTTAGGATCTCGCCATTTGATGCCGCAAAGCGAAGGCACACTTCCTTTGCTTCTGTGAACGTAATTCCCGAGATCTCCGATGATATAGAAGTAGATATCAAGGCAGAGGACCTAAGGATTGACACTTTCAGGGCATCAGGTCACGGCGGTCAGTACGTGAATCGAACTGATTCTGCTGTGAGAATTACACACCTTCCCACAGGTATCGTAGTGTCTTGTCAAAGTGAAAGATCTCAGCATCAAAACAAAGCCCAAGCACTCAAGATGCTAAAGGCGAAGTTGTACCAACTTGAGCTGACGAAGAGAAAAGAACAGCTCGAAGAAATTCAGGGTGAGCTGAAAGAAATTGCATGGGGTAATCAGATAAGATCTTATGTTCTTCAACCCTACACAATGGTTAAGGATCACAGAACTGGTGTTGAAACCGGCAACTTTGAAGCTGTACTCGATGGTGATCTTGATCAATTCATTGAAGCTGAACTGCTTTTCTTTGCAAACCAGAAAGGTTAATCTCTGGTTATTCCGTACTTCTTCATCTTGTAGCAAAAGGTCTTGTAGTTCATCTTGATGATCGCAGAAGCCTTTTTCCTGTTCCAGGAAGCACTCTGTAGTGCCTTGTGTATGAACTGCTTTTCGATTTTTGCAACTATGTTGTCTACGTATTCTTTGAGATCTATTTCTGTTGTACTGTGTAAGGGATTGTTGGATTCTACCAGATAGTCTATTATATCATGACCTGATGCGTAGAGATGAACTATTTCAATCAATTCGTCGGTGTTCCCGGGCCAGTCGTAAGATGTGAATATCTTCAGAGTCTGCTCGTCTGGGAACTGCACGGGCAGGTGTTTGTAGCGGTTATGCAGTGAAGAAAGCAAGTGATCTATCATATAGGGAATGTCCTCTTTTCTCTTTCTCAGTGGTGGAATCTCTATATTTGTGCAACCATTCAGAGGAAGATTCGAACTATGAAGGATGATCTTTCTGTCATCGACTATCGCTTCATAGCTGAGTGGTGAAAGCTGAGTGTACTTCCCTTCACACAAAAAATCGACGTATGCTTCAATCCTTATTCCCATTTCTGCAACAATCACCAGTTCTTCGACGTGGCTGACCTTCAGCTTCTGGAGTTGTCTGAGGACTGGTAATATTCTAATACCCTGTAGTTCGACAGAAGAGTTCATTATATCATTCATCTTTCTGCACTTCTCAAGTGCTCTTTTAGCCTCCAGATATTTGATAGCCAAAATTAGGGCAGACAAGTTATCCACAAAGATTGCAGATGGTTGCTTTTCAACCCGTGTACCGTAGACGATATCCCAAAAATCATCGAGAATCCTCTGCTCGTAATCACCTTTGTCCTCGTAATACTGAAAATGAATCTTCTCGCTTGTTATTGGAAGTACAACCTTTTCAGCAAGCTCGTAAGGAAGAAGAACTCTTATCAACGCTTTCACCTCTTATCCAACGCAAGCAGCCATAGCAAGAGAGATCAGCTTTGACTGAGCACTATCTGCCCTCGAAACTACAACCACAGGAACCTTTGCGCCTACTACAAGCCCCGCAATGTTACCACCAGCTAAATAAACTGCAGCCTTACCCAAAAAGTTACCCGAGTGAATATCCGGAACTACCAAAAGATCAGCTTTTCCTGCTACCTCACTCCTTATTCCTTTTATCTTTGCTGCCTCTTGACTCAGCGCGTTGTCTAACCCAAGTGGACCGTCGACAACACAGTTCTTCAGTTCCCCCCTCTGTGCCATCTTCGATATCACAGCCGCTTCAACTGTCTCAGGCATCTGTTGATTCACCGTTTCGACGGCACATATAAGTGCAACCTTTGGCTCAGAGTATCCCAGGCGGTGTAGTAGATCGACAGCATTTCTTATGATTGTCACCTTATCCTCCAGCGTTGGTCTGATGATCATCCCACCGTCTGTTACAAAGACAACTCTCCCAAGGGCAGCAGTTTCAAGAGCTGCAACGTGACTCAGCACACCACTTCCTCTTAATCCCCATTCTTTGTTGAGCACTGCCTTCAGCAAGATCGAAGTTTTGACAAACCCCTTGAGGATTATTTCTGCCTTACCGGAAGAAACCAGCTTCACACCTATTTCCGAAGCCTCTTGCTCAGAATCAGCGTGTATGATTTCCAAATTCCTGCTCGGCATTGGCACACTCACATTTCCGACAAGAATAACCTTCTCAACCACTTCATTTTCTTGAGCCATGATTGCCGCTCTCACCGCTTCTTCATCTTCTGCTCCAACTACCACAACACCCTTTCGCTTCGAGTTGCGAGCCCGATCGATCAGCTCTGTGAGCGATTTCATCACCTGCGAGCACAACAGATTCCATCTTCTGCAAGATGGAATGAATGCGCTCTTTCCTCCTTTCCAACATTAACGTCTTCGACCTTTTCACACTCCCACGTTTTTCACAGCAGCCGCGACGTACACAATTGCCATCAGTGCGTTAAAGACCACACCATAGTCTTCGTGACAAAATAGGATTGTTCTGGCATCGATTCTGTTCACACCCGGCAAGAGTTCCACGGCATCTGCAAACGATGTATCCTTCAGTTCTACTTTCAGTTCGATTGGCGGTTTAAATCTCACAACTGCCAATTTCTCTCTCTTGATTGATAATGCACACTTAGCGGATTCTCTTATTTCTCTCATTACGGTTGCCTTTGGTCTCATGATCGCTGAGAATCTCCCAACGGCTCGCTTTGTAGTAACATAAAGATATTCTCCAACCAAAGTCCCTTCTAATTCTTCCCTGAGTGCGTTGTCGCCTACAATCAGCGCAATTGGAACATTATGGTATCCTGCAAAAGCTGCATTGATGAGAGTTTCATTCATTCGAACCCCATTGATCCACATGTTGTGGACGACTGAGCTTGAATAAGTGTGGTCCATGATTCCATATTTGGTGCCCACGCCGGCATGGTATCCCAGAAAGATAACCCTGTCAAAAGTGTTGTCAAGACCAGTCATCATGAAATCTTGTCTGAGTGGTCCATGGACAATCTCTACTTTCTCAAACTCCTGAGTTATCCTGTAAGGTATGTTATCACCAGTGCTGTGAGAATCAGAGATCATAACGTACTCTACCTTGTCTGTTTCGAAGAGTCCTTCAAGCAGTGATCTCAAATGTTCATACAAAAGCTCAGAAGATTCTCTGTTTTGCTTGGGAGTTACTTCACTCCAGGTAGATATCCCAGCAAGTCCTTCCATATCAACGGAAACATAGATTCTCACCGATTTTTCCCCCTTTTCATCTTGTACATGTTTTTGTCTGCTATTTTAAGGACCTCATCAAGTGTCTTAGAACCATCATAGACTGCCATTCCATAGCTGAAAGTTATCTCTTCATCAAGATCTGGGATCTTCAATTCCGACAGCTTCTTCGACACCCTCTCCATAACTTTTTTACCACTTTTGAGGTCCATATCCAAAAGCATCAACAAGAATTCGTCTCCACCGTACCTCACAACGAGGTCCATTTTTCTTGTGCTCTGCAAGAGCAGGTATCCAAGCTCTTTGAGAACCTTATCACCAACAGCGTGCCCATACCGGTCATTGATCTGTTTGAAGTTGTCAACATCGATCATCACAAAACAAATCTGTCCACCCTTTCTCTCTATGATACCTTGAAACTTGGCAAAGTATTCTGCAAGATAGTATCTGGTGTAACATTCGGTGAGAGAGTCTCTTATAGCGATTTCTCTGTATTTAGATCGTTCATTCTTCAGTTCATCCACAAGCATCTTCATCTTCAGTGCTATTGTGATCTGTTTACCAATCAGTTCGAAAAGTGCCAAATGTGTTACAGAGAAAGCGTTTGCACCCTGTCTTTGGAAACTGATTGTTCCAACAATCTTTTCGTCGACTCTTAGAGGTATGCCTACATAACTCCACACTCGTTTGGTTTCTCCAGTAACTAAAGCCTTCGCTCTATAAGGAGCAATGCGCATAGTCCTTGTGTTTGGAATGTAGGTGAATTTACCAGTGTCTATGACATAGTTGGAGAGTCCGGTGTATCCTCTTTTGATCTTAATATCAGTGACCTTTTCACCATAATAGACTCCATATCTAATGATTAATTCATCACCCTCAATCAGTGCAAGATAGAAAACGTCGATCGGAACAATATTTTTCACCTCTTCATAGATCTGCGCGCCAATTCTCTCAAGGTCTGTCTCACCTCTGCCAAGGAGATCGAGAATATTTTCCATCAGAGTAAATCTCGTACCAGCTACTCTCAGCTGTTCGTACCTGTCTTGTGCTAATTTTTCAACTGTCTTGTCTCTTAAAATCATCACAACTTCGTCATTCTGTGGCTTTGCCGTCACTCTTAGAACTCTTCCATCGATTGACAAATCGTCCTGACACACACATTGACTTTCTATGCTTGTTTTTGCAATCTTCAAGAGCTTCTGCCATTCCTGTGGGTGAGTTTCAGGCAGCTGTCTGAGCTCCATCTTGTTGCAATACAGTACTGTCATCTGTTTGTTGAGGATTAAAACTGGAGAAACCGACATATCCTGCATTATCGTCTGAGCATGCCTTACAACGGCACGATTAGGTTCGACCACAAGAAGCGTGTACACTGACTTGCCATCTTTCATGGATATCGATGTGAGGCTTTGCCATAGATCGCATTGATCAACAAAGTGTGTTATCGTTGCTCCAAGCCTTCTCATGCTTTGCTTAACAACTGAGTTGATCTCTTCTTGGAGCGTTATCTGCTGAGATGAGATGTAACTCTTGAACAGCTGATTCACTTGAATTTCCAGACCATTCTCAAAGACGGCACACGGCAGAATGTTTTCTTTGCACAACCATATGAAGGCGTCTTTCATCAAAATCACCTGATAAATAATAACATCGCTTTGAACTTATCTTCAATAAATGTTATGATCTCTTTGGTGATGTCCAGTTGTTTTACGTGAATCCACAGACAACCGTTTCGATTTCTTTGACTGGGCAGTGGTGTGCGCTGAATTGTGCTCATTGTGGAAAGCATTATCTGAGAGGTATGAAGACCTTCGAAGAAATGGAAAAATTCATACAGCTGGGTTATCGTTCCTTTCTCATCAGCGGTGGATTGAATTCTGACGGTGAAATACCTTACAGTAAGGCTGTTCTTGATAAACTTCTGTTCTTGAAAGAAAAGTACGACTTACAGTACAACTTTCACATAGGTTTTCCAAATCGATTGGCAGCTGAGCTTCAAGGAGTTGCAGATGTGATCAGCTTTGACTTCTTTTCCGACCGTGAAATCATGAAGAAAATCTATGGTTTATATCGCGAGCCGATGGATCAAATAAACGTTCTCACCTCAACTCAGATTAGTGCTATTCCACATATAACGATCGGCGTTGATTGTGGAAAGATAACACATGAACTTGAATCTCTGCACATACTCTCTGAATACTTTTCTGTGATTGTCTTGAATGTCTTCATACCAACTCTTGGTACTCAGTATGCGAGCTGTTTACCACCGAAGTTAGATGATGTCAGAAGAGTTTTCGAGTATGCGAAAGGTCGCTTCAAAGTTGTCACACTTGGTTGTATGCAACCCAGAGGAGTTTACAGATTGCACCTGCAAAATGAACTGAGAGAGCTTGCCGATGTTATAGTCAAACCCGTCAAAGGTTGTCAGGAGAGCTTTGAAGGGTGCTGTGCCTTTCTTCTGAAACAAATTTCACAGGGGGTGTTTAGCAATGTACGATAAAGACTTTCTGGAGAAACTCTCTGAAAAACTCGAGCAATGGCAAGAACAGGTTGAATCCGAACTGAAGAAATTTCCCGAGAGGCGCAAAAATTTCACTACTCAGTCAAATCTGGAACTCAAGAGAGTTTATACACCCTTAGATCTGCGCGAAGCTGACTACTTGAAGAACCTTGGTCTACCAGGAGAGTATCCCTACACCAGAGGCGTTCAAAGAACTATGTACCGCGGCAGATTTTGGACCATGAGGCAATACGCAGGATTTGGTACAGCAGAAGAAACCAACAAGAGATTTAGATATTTGCTTGAACAAGGACAAACTGGTCTGTCGGTTGCCTTTGATCTCCCAACGCAGATGGGTTATGACTCAGATCACCCACTGGCACAAGGAGAGGTTGGGCGTGTAGGTGTAGCAGTAGATTCTTTGAAAGATATAGAAACACTCTTTGATGGTATACCTTTGAAAGAAGTCAGTACCTCCATGACTATTAACTCAACAGCTGTAATTCTGCTGAGTATGTATGCTGTGACGGCACAAAAACAGGGTGCGCAAATAGCAGAACTGAGAGGCACGATACAGAACGATGTTCTCAAAGAATACATAGCAAGAGGAACTTATATCTTTCCACCACAACCATCGATGAAGATCATAACTGATATCTTTGAGTTTTGCTCTTCCAAGATGCCAAAATGGAACACTATCAGCATCAGTGGCTACCATATAAGGGAAGCAGGAGCAAATGCTGTTCAGGAGCTGGCATTCACCTTTGGTGATGCGATTGCATACGTCGAGGCGGCTATCAAATCCGGTTTGGATCCGAATGTCTTTGGCAAACAACTCTCGTTCTTCTTCGCAGCTCACAACAATATCCTTGAAGAAATAGCAAAGTTTAGGGCGGCACGTCGAATTTGGGCGAAGATCATGAGCGAGAGGTTCAAAGTTACAAACCAAGAGGCTTTGAAGCTCAGGTTCCACACGCAAACTGGTGGTTCAACACTCACCGCTCAACAACCTTTGAACAACATCATCCGTGTTACTCTGCAAGCGCTCGCAGCCGTTTTGGGGGGTACACAGTCATTACACACCAACTCCTTTGACGAAGCACTCGGTTTGCCAACGGAAGAATCAGTCCAAGTGGCACTCAGAACTCAGCAGATAATCGCTTATGAATCTGGCGTTGCCGATGTCGTAGATCCGCTTGGAGGATCTTATGCAATTGAAAACTTGACAGACCAAATCGAAGAAAAGGTTTGGCAGTACATAGAGAAGATAGATTCGCTCGGAGGAATGGTCAGGGCAATTGAAACAGGTTATGTGCAAAAGGAGATTCACAACAGCGCTTACGAACAGCAACTCGCAATTGAGAAAAAAGAACAGATCGTCGTAGGTGTGAATGCCTTTCAGACAGCCCAAGAACAACAGATGCGAAGTATACTGAAGGTGGATCCTTCTGTTGAAGAGAGACAGGTTTGTGCATTGAAAGAACTGAGAAAGAATCGAGACAACAATGCAGTGAGGACAGCTCTGAAAGAACTGAAAGAAGCCGCAAAAGAGAATAAGAATATTGTGCCTTATGTTTTCGAAGCTATCAAGAGTTATGCGACACTTGGTGAAGTCTCTGATACTTTAAGAGAGGTCTACGGCGAATATGTTGAATCAACAGTTTTATGAACGAGGTGATGTAGATGAAGATTTACAGAATCTTGATTGCCAAACCTGGGCTCGATGGTCATGATCGTGGTGCCAAAGTTGTGGCGCATGCTTTGAGAGATGCAGGATTTGAGGTGATCTACACAGGACTTCGACAGACACCAGAACAGATCGTCAGGACTGCTTTACAAGAAGACGTTGATGTGATAGGACTTTCAATACTTTCTGGTGCTCATCTACAGTTGTCGCAGAAAGTAATTGAACTCATGAAAAAGGAAGGAATTGAAAACATCCCAGTCTTCGTTGGTGGAATCATACCACCAGACGATGTGCCGCAACTTCTGCAGATGGGAGTAAAAAGAGTCTTTGGTCCAGGTACGTCGTTGTCAAAGATCGTTGAAGAGATAAAAGCCATTCTGCAACAAGGGGTGGCAAGTGCGGGTGAATCATAAGGAGATTGCAAGACTCATAACTGAGGTAGAGAACAATCCAAGATTAGCCCCGAGAATTTTGAACCAATTTCCCACGCGCCGTTCAAAGATCATAGGTTTCACCGGAAGTCCAGGTGTTGGTAAGAGCAGTCTAATCGATCGTGTTGTAAAACAGATAAGAACTAAAGATCTCTCAGTTGCCGTAGTTGCAATCGATCCATCAAGCCCCTTTTCAATGGGCGCTTTTCTGGGAGATCGCATAAGGATGAGGCAACATTTTCTTGACGAGAAGGTTTTCATAAGGAGTATGGCATCACGAGGGGCATTGGGTGGACTCAGTGATGCCGTTTTTGACGTCGTCAAACTGTTGGAAGCTGTTGGGTTTGATTACATCTTGATAGAAACGGTGGGTGTTGGGCAATCGGAAACGGAGATTTCAAAATTAGCCGATATAACTGTTCTGATTCTTTCTCCAGGCTTTGGCGATGATGTGCAGATGATGAAGGCTGGTGTCATGGAGATAGCAGACATCTACGTTGTGAACAAAAGTGATTTGCCAGACACCGACACTGTCTATGGACAACTTGTCGCTTTCGTATCGCTCGCAGGAAAGGACGAATCGTGTATCTGCAAAACCAGTGCACATCTTCAGCAAGGGATCGAAGAACTCGTCAGTAAGATAGAGAAACTTTGGAAAGAGTTCGACAAGAATGGAATCCTTGAAGCCAGAAGAAAAGAGAGAACAAGACACCACGCAGAGCACATTCTCAGAAAGATTGTTCAAGAAGCGATAAACACTGCGAAGATTGACAGCACAAATCCCTATGATTTCGTCGGAGAATCATTATCCAAATTGTGCAAAAACTTACCACCAACTGGTCAGGGGGGAGGGACTTGAACCCTCGACCTCCGGACCCCGATTCCGGCGTTCTTCCATCTGAACTACCCCCTGATTTGCCCAAATAGATGATATCACACTGTCGAAATTCTTCAACTGCGTATTTCATATCTCAGCCTTTAACATGATAGAATTTTTCAAGGGTGAGAGACTTTGATCGCTGTTGTAGGTGTCCTACCACAGGAGATAAAACCTTTAATGGAAGCTTTGTCTCACAAGTTGGAAGTCACAGAAGTGATAAGACGCCCCTTAGTCAGAGGAATTATTGGCCAGAATGAAATCGTTCTCACAAGTGGATGCGTCGGAAAGATCGAGACAGCAGCCTTAGTTCAGTGTCTAATAGATCGTTACAAACCAATGGCGGTGATCTGCATTGGAGCTGCCGGTGCACTCAAAAGCAACATCTCGATTGGTTCAGTCATTGCTGGGACAGGATATATGGAATACGATTTCTATCCGAGAGTGAACGTCGATTTGATACTGGAACCAAAGCAAAGGTGTTTTTCGGATTTCTTTGAAAAAAACGATTTCATCTACGGTATTATTGCCTCTGGCGATAAGTTCATTTCGACAGATTTAGAGGCGAAAAAGATCTTCGAGTCAACTTCGGCATTATGTGTGGACATGGACTCTGCCGCAGGGGCAAAGGTGTGCATCGAAAATGAAGTTGAGTTCCTTTCACTCAAAGTAGTTGTCGACTTCGCTGGCTCGAAAGCAGTAGAACAGTACATCGAAAACCATCAAAAATATGGAACAAAACCTGCTATTTTGCTTGCCGAATACCTTTCAGAGAATCTTCTCATCTGTGGGGGATAAGAGTGAAAGAGATTCCTGAGGAGATAAAAAGAAGGATTGAAGAACTCAGAGAGGAGATAGAGTACCACAATTACAGGTATTATGTTTTGGCGGCTCCAGTGATCAGCGATCAAGAATATGACAAATTAGTTCAGGAACTGATAGAACTTGAAAGGGCATATCCAGAACTTGTGACAGCCGACTCGCCAACTCAGAGGATTGGAGACAAAGTTTTGGATGAGTTCAAGAGCGTCGAACATTCTGAGCCAATGTTGAGTCTTGACAACACCTATGATGAAGAACAGATAAGAGAATTCGACAACCGAGTGAAGAGATCCTTAGAGTTGCATTCTGTTGAGTATGTTGTCGAATTGAAGATAGACGGCGTCTCTGTCGCTCTGAGGTACGAAGAAGGCAGATTAGTCTTGGGATTGACCAGAGGCGATGGCACGCGCGGTGAAGATATCACCGAAAACCTGAAAAAGATTCGCACCATTCCTTTGAGGTTGAGACAGCCTGTAGATGTCGAGGTTCGTGGTGAGATCTACATGCCTACCGAAGTATTTGAAAGGCTCAACAGCGATAGGATTGAGCGAGGGGAACCACCCTTTGCCAACCCGCGCAACGCGGCGGCTGGGACTCTCAGACAGTTGGACACTCGTATAACGAGAGAAAGACACCTCGACTCCTTCATATACTATGTAGTCCATCCAGAGAGATATGACTTGAAGACTCAGTGGGATGCACTCAGCTGGCTCAAAACAGTTGGTTTTAAGGTCAATCCAAACTCCAAACTGTGTTCGAATGTACAGGAGGTGATCGAATACTGGAAAGAATGGACAAAACGGAAAGACCAACTGCCGTATTGGGTGGATGGAGTAGTTGTAAAGGTGAATCAATTTGAACTACAAAGCACACTAGGTATGACGGCAAAGGCACCAAGGTGGGCGATAGCCTTCAAGTTCCCTGCCGAAAGAGTCGAGACGAGGTTGATCGGTGTTACGATCCAAGTGGGTAGAACAGGTGTTTTGACTCCTGTTGCTGAACTACAACCTGTGCAACTTGCGGGCACGATTGTCAAAAGAGCCTCACTTCACAACTTCGATTACATAGAAGAAAAAGACATCAAGATTGGCGATTGGGTGTACGTTGAAAAAGCTGGGGGGATCATTCCACAAGTCGTTTCTGTTGATGTGAATAGACGGTCGGGAGAGGAACAACAGATACAGATACCAAGGGTATGTCCTGTTTGTTCTGGAAGGGTTGGTAAGTTAAACGATGAAGACGTGGCACTGAGGTGTCTCAACCCGCATTGTCCTGCCAAACTCAAAAGGTCATTGGAAACCTTCGCCGCAAGAAGCGCGTTAGACATCAAAGGGTTAGGCGAGAAGATCATCGAGAAACTTGTAGATTCGGGGTTGGTCAAGGACTTAGCTGATATTTTCTATCTCACACCTTTTGAACTCACACAGCTTGGTTCGGGCATAGGACACAAAACGATTGTGAATCTGCTTTCGGAAATTGAGAAGGCTAAAACTGCACCACTGCACAAAATCATCACTGGTCTTGGCATACCAATGGTTGGCGAAAAGACCGCACGTGTCTTGGTACAGAATTTCAGAAGTATCAAGAAGCTTTCGAATGCCTCATTTGAAGAATTAACTCAAATACAGAGTATAGGACCTGAAGTTGCAAGAAGTATCAGAGAATACTTTGAAGATCCGAAGACCAAAGAGCTCATCGAAAAACTGGAAAAAGCTGGGGTAAGGCTTGAATCTGAAGAAGAGTCAAAGCAGCAGACTTTGAGTGGGTTGAACTTTGTGATCACAGGAGTCTTGAAAAACTTCACGAGAAACCAAATAGAAGAACTCATACAATCGCTTGGCGGCAAAGTTAGTGATAGTATTTCGAAAAACACAGATTACCTAATTGTAGGGGAAAAACCAGGCTCAAAGCTGGAAAAGGCAACGAGCCTGGGTGTGAAAACGATAACGGAATCTGAGTTTCTCAAGCTTGCGAAGGTCGACATCAAAAATCTCCGACAACAAAAGTTATTCTAAAACCGTACAAATTGATTAGTGCAGACGGCAAGCTCTGTGTCCAGGACAGATTGATCATATAGCCGACCTTTACACTCACCTTGGGTGAATCTCCAAGATCGAATTTCACCGATGGCTGAAGCAGTACACCCATCGATTCAAGTTCAATGGGCGGAATCACGAAAGACAAATCTCTGTTTGAGTCAGTGTAGAAGCCGAGTAATGTCTTTTGTGCAGTCAGCTCAAAGCCTATGATGTTCACTTGATACGATGTTTTCAAATACAGATCGACATTTCCTCTTTTGATGAATCTTGTACCACCTTCTTGATCAGAAAGGATTGAAACCATTGTTCCTGTTTCCACATGCAATGAAGCTGGTTCGACATAGACTCCACCAAAAAGGTACCCAGATTGTGAAAACGGATCGATCGCAGCGCCCATCTTAGTTGATAAATTCCAGACCGGATATGTCACTTCGAAGCCACTGTACCTATAACCTACAAAAAGGTCGAAATTGCCAACCGGAAGATGTAATGCCACTCCATCGTTGGTGTCAAAGCTCAAATATGAAGCGAAAATAACCGTAGAGAACAAAACAGTCAACAACAGTACAGTCCTTCTCATATTCACCACTCCACAAGAATTCTGTAGAAAAGCTGAGCATATATTCTTGCCACCAGCAGAAGATCATCCAAAGCTATTCTTTCGTCTGGTTGATGTTCTGTTTCTGGTCTGCCTGGTAGCAGTGGTCCAAACGCAACACCACATGGTACGGCTCTGGCATAAGTTCCTCCACCTGTTGTCAGAAGTTTTGCTTCTTGACCAGTTACCTCTGTGTACACTTCACTCAAAATTCCTATCAACTCGCTATCAGGAGAGACAAAGAGCGGTGGTAGATGATTCTTAGCCTCGACCTGTATTGGTTTCAGAGCTTCCTTGATCTGTCTGGTGAGCATCGATTCTGAATAGTATATCGGATAGCGCACGTTTATCACCGCTTTTATCTTACCTTCAGTCAGTTCGATAGTACCTAAGTTAACCGTTAGCGGCCCTGCTACACAGTCTGTGCCTGCAACCTTCAAGGAGAGACCATCTGTTTCATAATTAATCTTCGCAAAAACAGTTCGCACGAAGTCACTCAGATCTACGTTCTGCAATTCGATGTCTTTGAGAAAATCGAGTAAAGCTGCGATTGCATTTACACCATTTTCTGGTTTTGAACCGTGGGCTGATTTGCCCCTGAACTCTACTTTTATCCTGTCACCGTCAAGATGCCAGAGGACCTTAGCACCATTGGAAGGTCTGAACTTCTCCAGGATGCTGAGCACTCTTGCTAGAGCTGGTTTCAAAACAACCATCGCGTACTGTGGAACGACATTAGATGCCTCTCCGCCTTTAAGGTAATCAACTTCAACACCTTCAGAACGAGATTCTCCAAGGGGCATTGTTAACTCGTAATTGATTATCCCCTTTTCAGCATATATAATCGGGAAATTGGCATCTGGTGTTACGGCATAGATCGGTTTTTCCTCCTTTTCGAAGTAGTACTTCACACCTTGCCAACCTGATTCTTCATCGGTTCCAAGTATAATCCTGACGCGATTTTTGATCTTCAGTCCTGCGTCCTTGATCGCTTTCAGAGCGAATATGGTAGCCACAGTTGGTCCTTTGTTGTCCGATGCCCCTCTGCCGTACAGATAGCCATCCTTTATCACGCCTCCATATGGTTCGACCGACCAACCATCGCCCTCAGGGACCACATCTAAATGCCCCAAAACCGCGAAAAGCTTTCCATCATTTCCGTACTCTATGTGACCTCCATAGCCATCGACATTCTTGACAGAGAATCCAAGACGTCTACCGATCCCAATAGCATACTCTAAAGCCGCTGCTATACCGTCTCCAAAGGGCTTGTCTGGTCCTGTTGGATTGGATTTCACCGATTTGATCTTTATCAGATTTGAAGCTTCACGAAAGATTTCTTCAGCATTCTGTAAAACAAGCCTGTCGATTTCCTTGTTCACCTTTTCACCCCCACATTCAAATGATACAATAAGAAAGGGGATTTTTGAAAATGAAGGTTGCTCTTTGGTTCACGGTGTTGTGTTTTGCCTGTGTTTGTTCTTTTGGAAGTATTCTCTATACAGATGATTTCTGCTATACACTCTATGATGTGCATGGTTTTTTACTTTGGTCTTCCACTGGTTTGAGATTCAGTTTCTCGCCTATTGAGAATCTTTCTGTTTTTGTTGAAAACAACGACGCAGGTTTCTCTGCAAGAATCTTGAGGTTTTCTCGGCTCGAAATCGTCACAAGAATAACCAGTGATAGTTTTGGCATTTATCTGCAAGACAGAAAACCTTTTCTTGCTTTCAACCACTTCACAATTGGTTTTGACTTTTCGAGGCAGAAAAGCCTGCTTTTTTCCACACTCATAGAGAGTTATGGGATTTTACCGGACGAGTTTGTAAACCTTGGAGCTTCGCTCAAGATTTATGAGGATGGAACCAGGGTTTTGAAACTTCTCGCTCATCTTCGTTTGTGGCAAGCGGGTATGATTGCTTCGATGAACTACGGAGGTGATGCTTTCTGCAGCGTTTCGTTTTATTTCTCTTTCTGATCTGCGCCATTTTCTCAAACTGTTTGGCTTTCAAAATAGTTCTTACCAGTGATCTACACGAAAGACTCAGTGAAAAAGATCTTGGACCTGCAGGTTTAATAGAATGGCTTACAACTTTTGATAGAAAAGACGTGCTGCTTTTCGACGCAGGAGATCTCTTTGATTCAAAACTACAACTTCCTTTTTTCGGTGACAGCAGGCAACAAGTCATGGAGTACATAGAGACGGTAAAATATGATGCAATGGTTTTGGGTAATCACGAGTACTATTTTTCACGCGAATGGTTTGAATTTTATAAGAAATCCAACAGATCATTGATAGGAGCAAATGTCGATGGTTTGGATCCATATCGAGTATTTGAGATCGGTGGGACGAAGATAGCTGTTATTGGTCTAACGACGGTACAACATCTCGCCAACAGGGTTGAACATTGTGGTAACTTGCCAAGAGATCCTTTTGAATCTTTGAGGAAAACTCTTGAAAACCTCCCGAAGGTTGACTACGTTATCTGTTTGAACCATCTTCCACATGAACACGATAAGAAGATACTCGAAACCTTTCCGGAGGTTGATCTGGTTCTGAGTGGTCATGACCACATGGGTCCAAGACTTGAGAAAATAGGCAGTGGCTATCTCTTTGAGGCTGGTTCTGGTGCCAGCTCCTTGTATCTGATAGAGGTTGATCCACTTGGAAAGGCTGTCATATACGAACAGCTCAAAGTATCAGCAGACTACAAGATGCAGTCGAATATCACTCAAATGGCCGTTCTTATCGGCACGATTCTTGGCATTCTTTCCGTGGTGTGGATCTTCTTCTAACCCAAAAGAAGGTCAAGGACTGACATCGTCGTAAAGCCAATAAGTACCCAGTAAGTGGTTAATCTCTCCTTGCCTCTGAGGTGTGTTTCCGGAATTATCTCATCGCTGATGACGAAGACCATAGCTCCTGCGGCAAGAGCCATAAGATATGGTAGTAGCTGCGTTGAGATTTTTATCAAGAGTGCTCCTAATAGACCACCGATGATTTCCACCAAGCCAGTCAAAAAGCTGATCCAAAAGGCTTTCAAAGGAGCGTATTTTGCATTTATCAAAGAAGCAACAACGGCTGCGCCTTCTGGAATGTTCTGCACACCTATCGTGAGTGCAACGGAGAAAGCATGGGGGGTAAAACCAGAAACACCAACAGCCATCCCTTCTGGAAAGTTGTGAATCGTTATAGCTATGACGAACAGCCATATGCCCTTCAATCTCTTAGATTCGATACCTTCATGCCCTTTGGTAAAGTGTTCGTGCGGGATGAACTTATCCACGAGATCGACTAAGATTCCACCTAAGATGAATCCAATGGAGAACCTAACTGGTCCACCGAGTTCCATCGCAGGGACTACAAGACTAAACGCACTTGCAGCAAGCATCACCCCTGCCGCAAACCCAAGTGAACTGTCGATGAACCTGTCGTTCATCTGCCTTTTGAGAAACAAAAATGGCAAAGCGCCCAAGCCTGTTGCCATGCCGGCTACAGCGCTATAAAGAATTCCCCTTGAAAATCCGTTCATGACTCTATCTTGGTAAGTGCCTTCTTGATGGCTTCGAGTGGTGCTCTAATGCAATCAAAACCTTTGTCAAAGAACTCCATCTCTTGTCTTATGTGTTCCTCGTTCAAAGACTTTACATAATCCACGTGCTTACCGTTCGCCAATCTGCAGAGCGCTTCAGATGCCGCAATGATCCTCGGACAACCAATGGCTTTGAAAGCCACATCTTTCACCACGTAGTTCTCTATTTTGAGAAAGATTCGAACCCTATCACCATGATCGGGGTAAACAACCTCAGCTGTATGTGTGTACTCGATCTCTTGAGCGTGTCTGGGATACATGAACAGTTCCTTGAACTTCTGCGAATACGCCATTGAACCACTCCTAAATCTTTCTCAGACGTTTCACTTCCTGTGAAAGTATTTCTGTGAAATATTGTATTTCTTCTTCACTGTTGTCATAACCGACTGAAATCCTGATAGCCCCATCTATCATCCACTCTTCCAGGTCCATCGCTTTTAGAACATGTGACTTGCTGACTTTGTGATGTGAAGAACAGGCAGAGGCTGTTGAGACAGACACACCGTGCATATCAAGGGCGGTAGCAAGCGCTTCACCGTGAACTCCCTTGAAGGAGAGATTGATGTGTGAAGAGACGGTGTTCCTTCCATTGATATGGTAATCGGTTAGCTGTGTTAGGCTTTCGAGAATCTTTTTCTTGAGCTTTTCCAGCCTCTTGGACCACTCGTTGAAGTTCTCTTCGATCATCTTCAGTGCCACTGCCATTCCGTGAGCACCAGGGACATTCTCCGTGCCACTGCGCAAGCCTCTCTCATGACCTCCGCCGTAGGTGATTGGAGCAACTTTCAACTTGCTGTTTACGTAAAGAAAGCCACATCCCTTTGGAGCATAAAACTTGTGACCAGAAGCAGAAAGCATATCAACCAATTTCCCATCGATTGGTATCTTTCCAACAGCTTGAACAGCATCACTGTGAAGAACTATTCCATATTCCTTGCTGATCTTTGAAATCTCCTCTATCGGTTGAATGACACCTGTTTCGTTGTTGACCCACATTATTGATGCGAGGACTGTGTTTTTTCTGATTGCCCTCTTAAAGTCCTCGGGTGTCACATAACCATCGACTGTCGGCTTCAAATAGGTCACATCGTATCCTCTTTGCTCAAGATACCTTGCAACTTCCAACACGGCAGGGTGTTCGATTTGCGTCGTTATTATGTGCCCACCTTCGGGGAAGTTTGCCTTAAGAAAACCCATTATGGCTATGTTGTCAGATTCAGTACCACCAGATGTAAAATAGATCTCTTGAGGTTGAACCTTCAGATACTCAGCAATGGTTAACCTTGCTTTTTCATAGATCTGTTTTGCCTCTTCACCATGAGAGTGCAAACTCGAGGCATTGCCGAAGTTTTCCGTGAAAACTCTGTATACTTCCTGTGCGACCTGTGGAAAAACTCTCGTTGTTGCCGCGTGATCGAGATAGACTCTCATGTCGAACACTCCCTTTTATTGCCTTTTTCCCTCGTAAGCTTCGATCGCTTTTTTCAGTGTGTCGACTGCAAGGTTACTGCAATGATACTTGATCTGTGGTAAGCCACCAAGTCTTTCGACTATCTCCTTCCAACTCAGCTTCTTCGCCTCTTCGATCGAAAGACCCTTTACAACTTCGGTCATCATCGAAGCAGTTGCTATGTTTGCAGCACAACCATAAGATTCGAATTTGATGTCTGCGATCTTGCCATCTTCAACTTTCAGATAGACTGTCATCATATCACCACAGGCAATGCTTCCTTCTGTAGCTTGAGCATCTGCATCGTCAATTTTCCCAAGGTTTCTTGGATTCTTGAAATGATCCATGACTAATTCGGTGTATTTGAGCATAAGATCACCTGCCTACCCTTTGAACGGACTGATCTTTCTCAGCCAACTGACCACGGACTTCAACTTCTCGACAGTGTAGTCTATCTGTTCCCTGGTAGTGAATCTGTCAAAAGTAAATCTAATAGATCCATGTGCCCTTTCGTGATCTCCACCTATTGCCAGAATAGCGTAGTTGGGTTCGAGTTTCTCTGAAGCACAAGCTGATCCGGTAGCCACCTCTACGCCTTCCATACTCAGCCCAAGGCTTATTGCTTCACCTTCGATGAACCTAAAACTGAAGTTCACGTTATACGGCGTTCTCTTCATACCCCTTGGTCCGTTCAGAATAACACTGTCTATCTCAGATTCCACTCTGTCGATAAAGTACTCCTGAAGCTCTCGGAGCCTTTTAAGAGCCTGATCCATATCTGCAAGTGAAAGTTCTGCAGCCTTCTTCATTCCCATTATAGCTGGGACATTCTCTCCACCTGGACGGCGTTTGTCAAAGGAATCTGCGCCGTAGAGAATTGGCTCAATTCTTGTACCTTTCCTCACGTAGAGAAAACCTACGCCCTTCGGTCCATGAAACTTGTGGCCACTGACACTCAGCAGGTCAACTCTCAGTTTTTTTACATCAGCTGGGAATTTTGCGTACATCTCTGCAGCATCGGTATGAAAGTATATCTTATGATCTTGCCTACTCAAGATTTCTCCTATTTCTTCAAGAGGCATAATAGATCCTACAAAGTGACCTATGGCTATGACGCTCACAAGTATCGTAGTTGGTTTGATCGCCTTTTCAAGTTCGTTCAATCTTATTATTCCTTCGTTATCAACTGGTACTACAGTAACTTCGAACCCTTCTTCTTTCAACCGAGAAGCAATACTCATTACTGAACCGTGTTCAAGCGCAGAGATGATTATGTGATTACCATTCTTCCTGTTAGCTCTCGCTACACCCAAGATGGCAAGGTTATTCGACTCCGTTGCACCCGATGTGAAGACTATTTCTTCTGAAAAATCGGCATTTATCGATCTTGCAAAGAATTCTCTCGCAGTTATCAGATCATCATAGACCTGCTGAGCAGATTCGTAAAGACCATCTGGTCTTGCAAAGTTCTCAGCCATGTAACTTTGAACAACCTGTAATACCTCTGGGAGCACCCTTGTGGTCCGACAATTGTCTAAAAAGACTTTCATTTACCTCCTCCTCATAGATGTTCTATCACCCGCAAAATTATCCGAGCCATCTTTTCTCCAGTCTTTTCAGCTACTTCGAGGACTTCCTCTGCGCTCAATGGTTTTAGATCCTCTGGGACGGCTCTATCTGTTATTGCCGACAAACCGAGAACCTTTATACCTGCATGTCTTGCCACGATGACTTCTGGTACAGTCGACATGCCAACTGCGTCTGCTCCAAGATTTCTGAACATCTTCAGCTCGGCAGGTGTTTCGAAATTCGGTCCAGTAACTGCAACGTAGACACCTGCGTACACATCTATCTTTTCTTCCTGTGCTGCCATCTTTGCGAGTTTGATCAACTCTCTGTCGTAGGGAGCACTCATATCTGGAAATCTTGGTCCCCACTCCTCAACGTTTGGACCTCTCAGTGGATTGTCGTGCATGAAATTTATGTGATCTGTTATGATCATGGGTTTTCCAACATCAAAGACTGGGTTGAGTCCTCCCGATGCGTTGGTAACAAAAAGATACTTCACACCAAGCAATTGCATGACTCTGATTGGAAAGGTAACCTCCTGCATGGAATATCCCTCGTAATAATGAAAGCGGCCGTTCATCAAAACGACATTCTTCTTGCCCAACTTACCAAAGATCAACTCTCCCTTATGCCCCGGTGCCGTTGACACAGGGAAGCCCGGTATTTCTGAATAATGAAATCTCTGAGGTTCTTGCAGTACATCGGCAATCTTCCCCAAGCCAGAGCCAAGAACCACACCAACTTCTGGAAGATTACCCACCTTCGCTTTGAGAAATTCAGCCGCAGCTTTCACCTTTTGAACGTACTCGTTCATCTTCACACCCCCTGTTTTTATCTCAACCTATGAGACCTTTTATGATCAATTCAGTTGCCTCTTCCTCTGTCAATCCTTTTGCCATGAGTGTTTGAAGTTGATTTGCGTTGACACGGCCAATTGATGCTTCGTGTGTGAGCTCAGCCAACTCGTTGAGAACCTTCAGCACCGGAATGGTACTGACATCCACGCCTTCTCCCTTTGTCACTTCTTCGCACTTTATGTGCCCCTTGGAGTAGGCTCCAACACCATAAGCTTCATTCACGACTCTCGCTTTCGATTGATCTAAAGCGATAACGGTCGTCTTTGCTATTCCGCTTGCATAATCGCCAAAAAGATTGAGTTTTTCTCTTATAGCTACTTCATCTGTTTTGCTTGCTTTCACTTTCACTGAAAGATCTGCCTTTGCATTTGTGTGCAACTCCACTGATGCATCCAGATGAAGCTTACCAATTCGTGTCTTGGTCAAAGTGAAGTTGTTTATAAAGACTCCGCCTTCCTCTACGGTTGCTCTCGTTGTCGTTTTCAGGTGTATAGAACCTGTGTTGGAATGATAGTGCTCATCAGCGTAGTACATCTTTGCGTTTTTTCCTACATGCACGATCGCAAGAGCATCGTGCGTGAATTGTTCAGCCCATGGAAAGGTACAATGTGCAACAAACTTCACCTGAGCATTTTCTTGCACCTCTATCTCGAAGATCACTCTCTGCAACCCATGTTTCTCGAGAAATCCGGTACAGATATGTATAGGTGTTGTGAGCACAGTGTCTTTCTTTATCAACATCTTTGCCTTCACGCCATCTTGTATTTGTTCTGGTTGAATCTCCACACCATTTAACCCGTTTAAACCTATCACCTTATTGCCACTAATAATCAATGACGCGACCCTTTTATCTAAGAATTTGGAAGCATCCCCGCCAGCCTTTTCGTATGCCTTTTTCAAAAGTTCGAACTCTTTCTTTTGATCAACGATACTTATCATATTTTCACTTCCTCTACTGCAGGTAGATTCGCGTGAGAACAGTTGTCACACTTATTCTTGTAATACTCGATGATCTTATCAGGTGAACCGTGTGCGAGTATTGAACCATTGCACAGCAGATACGCTTCGTGTGCTATTCGCGCGATTTCCTCACGGTGTGTTATGAGTATAACCGACCCGTTGCCTTTTACTATGTGTTCCATCACTTTCTCTATCATCGACAAAGACATTATATCGATACCCGAATCCGGCTCGTCAAGGATTGCATACCTCGGCTTCAACAAGAGCACCGAGGCGAGTTCTACTCTCTTTCTTTCACCACCGCTCAGTAGCCCATCGACCATCCGATGAAGATAGAGTTTTCCAGACAATCCTACCGATTCGAGAATCGATTCAAGTTCATCCCTCGATGCTCTTATTTTTCCACCCAGTGTCAAGTATTGCTCTACACTGAGACCTTGAAATCTAACCGGTTCTTGCCACAGCAGCGTAATTCCTCTCTTCGCCCTTTCAGTCACCGACAAATCTGTTATATCTTCGCCGTCTAAGAGGATCTTCCCCGAAGTTGGTTTGTAATCATTTACACCCATTAGCACATACGCTAAGGAAGACTTGCCCGCACCATTTGTGCCAAGAATTGCATATACTTTCCCGGCATCGAAGGCAACGTTTATGTCTCTGAGAATCTCTTTTTCATTCTTCTTAAGGCTCAGGTTCTTCAACACAAACAACCACACCATCTCCCTTCTACTGAGATTTTACATGGTGTGGTTTACGTTTATATTAGACTTTTTAAGTCTAATTTGTTGCAGTCCTCAATCTAGAAGAATAAAGGGACCTTCTTGTTTGAAGTCTCCTCTGAACTTTTCTTCTTTAAGAGATAGATGTGCGTCCAGATCGTAATACGTAAATGCTCCTGTACCTGCAGCAAAATGAACGCTCTGCCTGATACCAAGGCTACTTTCACCCATACAGCCAATCATGAGTTTCACGTTTGCGGCTTGAGCGATCTGAACTATCGCCAGTGCGTCACTCAGGCCTGATTTCATCAACTTGATATTTATCACATCAACTGCGTCTTCTTTAATCACTCTCAGTGCGTCATATTTTGTGAAAACACTCTCGTCTGCCGCAACTGGGTAAGGACTGTTCCATCGCACAAATCTCAAACCATCTATGTCATATCTGAAAACGGGTTGCTCAAAGACGTCGACATTCACAGACTCATCGGCGAGTGCCTTGATGAAATAGACTGCTTCCTTTGGCGTGAAACCTTGATTGGCATCGACAACAAAACTTGCGTCTGGTGCAATCTCCTTTGATCTGACAACTCTCTCTATGTCACCTTTGACATCCCTACCGACCTTTATCTTTATCTTTTTGAAGCCTTCGTTGTAGATTCGCTTTACCTTAGACAAAGTAGTCTGAAGGTCTTCTATTCCAACGGTCTTGTCTGTTTCAAGTTTGTTCTTGGCTCCACCAAAAAACTGATATGGCTTAATACCGTTAATCTTGCAAAATGCGTCGATGATTGCGAATTCCACTGCTGCCTTTATAGATGGAGTTGCACGAAGGTTCTGTGTTATGCTGAACAGGTTCATATATCCTTCGACATCTTTTCCAACTATCATTTCTTTTACTGTCTCTTCCATCTTCTCAAGCATCTGCGGTGTTTCGCCTGAAATTACAAACAATGCCGACGCCTCTCCCCAGCCTTCAGTACCATCTTCGAGTCTCACAGCCACCTCAATGTTTTCCTGCTCTTCATGTGTTCCCAGCGAGATCGTGAATGGCTCAAAGTACTGATACAGAACTCTTCTGAAGCAAACTGATTGTATCTTCACAAAACCACCTCCAGTTTCGATATGATCTTTGAGATTTGTTTTTCATCAAAAGGATTGAATACAGTATAACCCTCACATTCATAGCCTTCCTCTAAACAAGAAATCCCAAGAACCTCTGTGTTGATCAATCTCTTGAGCAATTCGATCTCCTTGTGAGGATCGGGTGAGCTATGGAATTGCTCAAAGAATTCAAAATTTTTCCGCTTCGGCTCGTGCACCATGACGACGTACTGAGGCATACAACCGTAGATCAAACCAAGGGCGACTTGACCGTAAGCAGGATGTCTGAGCGCACCCTGGCCTTCCACAAAGATAAGACGTTTCCCCATCTGCTCGAGTTTGAGAACAAGTCCTTCAACAACACCAGGTACGAAATCTGCTATTATTGCATCCACGGCAACACCTTCATCAGCACCAATCATAATGCCTGTTTGTCCTGTTGCCAAAAAGGCTGCAGGAAGCCCCCTTTTCATTGCACTCTCCCAAAGCTGTACAGCTGTGGTCCTCTTTCCAGTTGCACAGTCCGTTCCAAGAACACAAACTCGTATCGTTTTCGATCTGAGTATATCACCACTGAAGATTCTCAATCTCTCGTTGGAGTGACGTAGATCAATTATTCTGCATTTTGCCATCTTTGAAAGCGTTGAGAATGGTTCTGTCTCGGATAACTTGATGTGCAGTCCTGAAACGATATCCAAACCGTACTCAATGGCTTTGAGAAGATGAGTCACCAGATCTTGGGGAAGATATCCTCCGACATTGGATATTCCGATCAACAACACCTTCGCCCCAAGACGGACCGCCTTATCGACACTGTCAACTATCGGTACATCGAATCTAACAGGCGACACAAAATCGGTGATTCTTCTTCCCTCTTGTTGAGCTATCACACACACTGGTTTGAAGACTCTACTGTGTCTGAGGATGCCATAGGTTGTCTTTGCCAGGGAACTTCCGAGTTGTCCCCATGCGAGTATAGCTGCAGGTGTTCCTGGCTCAAAGAACTGAGTTATTTGCAAAATCTCACCTCCTTTTTAGGAAAATCATATCACTTGTCGATGTGTTATTGTTTTTTCGGAGAGCTGACGATATTAATAACGGAGGATTTAGATGGAAGGCGTAGTAATTGATAGGTTCGGTAAGTGGATAAAGATAAGGACGCAAGATGGTGAAACCATTCTCAAGGTGCGGAAGAGACCACCAGAGGTTGGTGAGATAGTCAGAATAACCGATCAACCGACGAGCCAGAAGGTTTACCTGGCAGAGAGACTCTTCAATGCTCCGGAGCCTCTGCCACCACTTGAGGAGCTAAAACCTTTACTGCAGAACATTGGTAAACCTCTGAACGACTATGACATTCCATTCTTGGTAAAGCTCATCGAACAGATTGAAAGACGTTTAGGGCAGTTACCAAAATGGTTTTTTGAAGAGTTGGGTGCTTATTACAAGAACGGTGAGACAAGCGAGAAGATGGAAGCCTTCGGCTTGTGGGTCTTGACAGTTTCACATCCCTATGTTTTCAGAAGTTTGGTCGGTGATGGTGGACTTCATCACCTTTTCATCGATAGAAAGAGAATGACTTTCAGGATACATTGTATCAAACAATCTAAAACTCTATGCATCGATGGGATAGTCTTAGCCGACTCTATTACGGTGAAGGTGAACGACTACAAACTGAACTTTGAACAGATACAGAGTCTAAGAGAATTACTCAGCAAGCATTTTAGAAATGTTTTCATCAATACGGGAGGTTTGAAAGATGGATTATACGCATAGACTTGCCGTGGCACTTGGATACGACCCACAAAAGGCTGATGCACCGTTTGTGATAGCAAAGGGCAAAGATGATCTTGCTAAGAGAATCATCGAAGAGGCAGAGAAAGCAGGTATCCCAATAGTCTCATCACCTGAGCTGGTGAGGAGATTGTACAAGCTCGAGATTCTCCAAGAAATACCAGACGATCTGTATGTCGCTGTGGCACAGATATTAGTCTTTGTTCAAAACTTATGATTCCTTCTGCTTGATTTTTTCCAGAACTTCCTTCAATTTCATGAGCTCTTCGACTGTCTTTTTCAGGAGTTCATCCTTCTTCAGCAACTTCTGCCTAAGTTCGTTGATGAACTGCGGTGATCGCTTATCTTTCACTGCAAAACTGTCCTCAGAGCCATTCAATAGTTGCTGGATGTCTCTTTCGAGTGCGAGCAACTTCTTCTTATGATGATCTAAGACTGTGACCAGGATCACCGTGAAGGTCAAAGAAATGCAAATCAAGATTGGTAAGATAACAGAACTCATATCTCTCGAAGGTGTCAGCACAACGACAGTAAAACCATAAGAGACATTCTTCTTTGCGAGTACCAAATAGTTCAGGCTTCTGTACCTTGCTTCAAAGATCTCTCCGGTTTTCTCGATCTTTACCACACCGATTGATCTTTCCCCAACCAATACTCTGTTGGATGATGCTACAATCCTTCCAGCAGTGTCTGTAACAAAATACATGACGCCATCAAACTGAATGTCGAAAGAAGTTGCAACAGTTCTTACGCTGTTTCCCTGCCGAAGGGAGACGACAGTCTTTTTCAGTTCTTCATCGTACAAAAACACTCCGCCTAATCGCTGTGCGAGCTCCGAATACTTGGCTAAGATTCTATCTGCCTGTGCGGGGGCACTTTCGATCTGTCTTTCGATCGACATCTCGATAAAGGCTGCAGAACTTCTCAGCAGTGAAGTATTCAATTGGTTGAAATCGGCTCCGATCTGTCTTTGGAGCAAGATCGTCGGTATCAATCCAGAAAAAAGCAAAACCACGAAGAGAACGGAGTTCTTAATCAATCTTCTAACCATCTTCCCATCATCACCAAATCGATGTATTCACCATCGATGCAAACTGCTTTTTTCATGATTCCTTCAACTTCAAAACCAAACTTTTTGTAGAGTCTTATAGCTCTTTCGTTGTTTGCCATCACTTCAAGCTGGATTTTCTTGAAGCCTTTTTGTTTTGCGATTGCCAGACAGTTGTACATCAGTGAGGTACCAATGCCTTTTCCCCAAAAGTCCCTTCTGACAGTTATGCCTAACTCACCTCTGTGCACGATTCTTCGCCTACTGGAACCATAAAGCGTTATCATTCCAACAATTTCACCGAAATACTCAGCCACCAAGAAGATTCTCCTTGGATCGCCCAAGTAAAGCGTTATCATCCTCCGTTGGTCTATCAAATCCTCCACTTCATCAGGGCAGGTCAGAAGGAACTTGGATTCCTGTGAAACCATTTTTTTGAAATTGACGATCTGTACAGCATCTGACAATCTTACCTCTCGAATGATCAGCCCTTCCACAGAATCATATCCTTTCAAAAAAGTTGTCCAGTTCTGTGAACTTCATGGCAAAGATCAGCGGTCTGCCATGAGGACATACACTGACTTTCTTTTCAAGAATCTTCTTCACCAAAAAGAATGCCTGATCGTTATCAAGTTTATCTCTCGTTCTCAGCGCACTCTTACAAGCAAGATTTGCAATGACCTTTTTGATGACCTCGCTTAGACCTACGATGTCTATCAACTTCATTTCGTCGATGCTTTCAACGACAAAATCCTTGATATCTCGTTGATCCAACCACTTGGGAATGGCAGTAACGATGACCTTCTGCCCTTTCAGCCGATAGTCAAAACCTATGGTCTTCAACAACTGCGTATTTTGAAGTAGATCAACTTCGCTCTCTTTAAGGTCGAATTCATAGTTTACAAGCAAAGAATTTGAATGCATCTTTTCAATTGACTGAATCATCTCTTCGTATATCAACCTTTCATGAGCTGCATGAAAGTCAACTATGAGCAATTGATCTGAAGATTCAACAATTATATACCTTCCTCTGACTGTTCCGACGATCCTGAAGTCAATCGGTTCCAAAATGCGTTGATCCTTACTTTGAATCGGCTCGACGTATTTTCCTTCGTGCGTCTTGTAAGCAACTGTTGGCTCAAAGATCCTTTGTGCAGGTTGAGTTACTGGAATCTGATGTACGATAGTCTTTTCAAATGATCCCTTGATCGTATCGCGAACGAATTTGAATACCTTATCTTCATCCGAAAACTTCACTTCGATCTTCTGAGGGTGAATATTTACATCAATCTCTCTTGCAGGTATCGAAAGATTCATGATGACCACTGGATGTTCTTTTTGATGAATGAAATCACTGTAAGCCGCGTAGATAGCGCTCGAAAGTAAATTGTTCACAACATACCGTCCATTCACATAAGTATAAATTGACCTTCTTTTCCTGAAAAAAGTGGGCAGGGTTAAACAGGCATTGATTTTCATCTCGTTCGAACTCATTTCTATGTATTTCAATGAGTTTTTTGGAAGATCTCTGAAAAGTGTTGTGGTCCGCTCAAGCAAATCTGATGGCATAAGGTTGTAAATGACCTCTTGATCTCTCACCAATACAAAGTGAATCTGAGGATGAGATAGACAGAACCTCTCAAAGGTTTCGGTTGCCATTCTTGCCTCTATGGCAGCGGATTTCAAAAACTTTCTCCTGGCAGGCACGTTGAAAAATAGGTCCTTTACAATAACAGTTGTTCCCTTTTGACAGACAGTTGGTCTTTCGTACACCAAATTGCCTGCAACCACTTCTATTTCATGTCCAATTGAAGATTCCTCTGGTCTCGAGATTATCCTTGTTTTGCTCACCTGACAGACAGAGTAAAGTGCTTCTCCACGAAAGCCAAAAGATCTCAACTGATAGATGTCTTCGAAATATGAGATCTTGCTTGTTGTGTGTGGCTGAAAACAGTTGAGCAAGTCTTCCTTATCCATGCCGTCACCGTTGTCCTGAACTTTTATCTCGCTTTTTCCACCGTTCAACAATTCAACGACTATCCTTTTCGCACCGGCATCTATTGAATTTTCCACCAATTCCTTCACCACAGAGTGTGTTCCCACAACCACTTCTCCAGCCGCGATTCTCGACACAACTGAGGGATCAAGTTTCTTGATCTTCATCCAAAATACACCTCACCTATGACAATAATTAACTATATTGTAAAGCGTTGTATTCTCGCCGGTGCTATTATGTGCACAGAGGTGAGGATCTTGAAAACCAAACGCGCAATGCAGTTCATAATTCTTATGGGTTTTGTAAGCCTCTTCTCAGACACTGTCCACGAGGCAGCAAGAAGCATTTCAGGACCGTACCTTGGGCTTCTCGGAGCCAGTGCGACGATCATCTCTGTTACAGCCGGTTTGGGAGAGTTCATAGGCTATGCGCTTAGACTTGTTACAGGATACTTTGCCGACAGAACAAGACGCTATTGGTTGCTGACATTTTTGGGGTATCTGGTCAACTTGTTTGCGATTCCGACATTAGCTGTCGTTGGAAAATGGCAGATGGCGGTCTTACTCTTGATAGCCGAAAGAGTTGGTAAGGCTATTAGAAAACCTGCAAAAGACACGATGACCTCTTTCGCAGCAAAACAGGTGGGTGCAGGTTGGGGGTTTGGGCTCGAAGAGGCTCTCGATCAAATAGGTGCCGTCGCAGGTCCCCTGATGTTATCAATTGTCCTGGTACTGAAAACAGGAGATGAGCTATCAAGATATAGATTCTCTTTTTCTTTGTTGTTGATACCAGCCATTGTCGTATTCGTGCTTTTGACAATTGGTCGAATTCTATTCCCGAAGCCGAGTGATTTTGAAAAACCAGTTTCAGCAAAGTCGAACAAGCCTATAACAAAGCGTTTTTTGTGGTATCTCATAGCGATCTCTTTCATTGCCGCTGGTTTTTCAGACTTTGCTTTGGTTGGATATCACTTTTCAAAAACCAATTTGTTGAGTGCTTCTCTGATTCCGGTGTTTTACTCAATTGCGATGGGAATAGATGCCGTGGCAGCAGTAGTCTTCGGCAGACTCTTTGATAAAAAAGGTCTGACAGCTCTGATAATCTCATCGTCGATCGCGGCATTTTTCGCACCGTTTATCTTTCTGTCGAAGAACATAGCCCTCTTAGTACTGGGCGTTAGCCTTTGGGGTGTTGGTATAGGTGCACAAGAGTCTATACTGAAAGCAGTTGTGGCACAGATAGTGCCTATGGAGAAGCGTGGCACAGCTTATGGGGTTTTCAACACAGTCTTTGGTTTTTCGTGGTTTCTCGGTAGCTTCTTGATGGGTATTCTGTACGAAAGATCGCTTTATCTTTTAGTGAGTTTTTCTATGCTGATGGAACTTTCCTCGGTTGTCACAATATTCATTATGATGAAAGCCAAATCAACGATCAAATAACACTATCTTTATGAATTTAAGGACATCTCGTGGTACGTTTTTCTTCTGAAGCGGTGACTGCAAGAACCTGTAAAGCCACTCTAAATGCAGCTTTTGAATGAGTTTTGGAGCTCTCTTCTTGTAGCCTGAAATCACGTCAAAGGATCCTCCAACTCCCATTGCAAAAACGGCATTCAGTTTTGGAAGGTTTTCACTTATCCATAGTTCTTGTCTTGGCACTCCCATGCCGACAAAGATGAGTTCTGGATTCTCTTTGTTGATGATCTCAAGTGGTTCATCTCCAGTGAAGTAACCGTGATAGAAACCACATACGATGTTGTTGAATTGTCTGTTGAGATTCTCTGCAGCTCTGGCAACAATTTCAGATTTTGCACCGAGCAAGAAGATACGCCATCCTTTTTGCTGTGCGATCCTGCAAAGCTCTATCATAGTGTCTATTCCGGTTATCCTCTGCGAATTTTTGCCGTGAATTTTCTTAATTGCCCAAACTACTCCTACGCCATCGGGGAAGATCAGATCTGCTCTTTGAAGGGCTTTTCTGTATAGAGTATCTTCAAATGCTTTTACTACGATAGAGGCATTTGCCGTAACCACAAAGGTCTTTGTTTTGTTGCAGATCCGCTGGGCAAGCAACTGAAGAAGTTCCTGTCTTTCCACTATTGTGATTGGCAGATCAAAGAGTTGAACAACTTCCAACAGATGACCTCCATTATAAAACTTCGAGGCCGACTCTGCGGCCTCTGCTGGTGCCGAGGGCGGGAGTTGAACCCGCACGGGAGAAACCCACATGATCCTGAGTCATGCGCGTCTGCCATTTCCGCCACCTCGGCAACGCTACCGATAACTATCATAACACATGAATCATCTTAGATCAAGAGAATTCCCGTGTCTGAAAAGGGTGGTAGTACTTGATCGTTACAGAACAGTAATCATACAGACATGTATATCTCTCATGATTAGTGTTATATATAAGTAGAACACTATAACATTGGAGGTGTTAAGATGGAGTGGATCAAAGAATCAAAGTTCTTGCGGGCAACTCTCTTGATAGTCCTGCTGGGTCTTTTGGGATGGCTGTCACCCTTTTTTCCACTGAAGGTGATCGTGGCTTTCTTGGGCATCTTGATCTTTGCCTTTGTCTTGAGAGAGTACGCTAAACACCTCGCCGGATTTATTGTTCTGGGTATCATTCTTTTCCTGATTCCCTCGAGTGCAAATTACTACTCTCACATCATTCTGGAGAACTTTCAAAATTGGCTGCACTTGCCGTTTGTTTCTGAAGTGCTCAGAGAGGTGAAACCATCTAAAACTTTACAGCTCCCACCGAAGCTCTCAATTGAGCGGGTGACAAACGTAGAACTTCGCTTCGTAGATGCAAAGGAAATCAGAGTACCCGAGGAGCTGACTGTTTCGTCATTTGATGAAGAGATCAGAATCAGTGGAGGTCTTACCAACAGAAAGTATGTTATCGAAATTGGAAATCAAGGGCTGAAAGAACTCAGGGTGGATGGGACAGCTATCTCCCTAACGGGTGATTGCAGTATTGAGCTACTCGATATCAACGGATCTGCCATCAACTTGAAGGGGAAGATGGTTGTTCAAAGACTGTATCTGGATGGAACAGGTGTGAACGCAAGCGGTAGTTTTGAAGGAGACACACTGTATGCAGATGGGACTGGCGTGAATCTCAAAGGAGAGATCGCATTCGAGACTGTGAGGATCAAAGGTACAGGAATTTCCTTTGATCTGACATTGATCAACTGCAAGAGTTTCAACGTGGATGGAACAGGAGTGAATGGAAAAGTAACTCATACTGGTCAGGGAAATCTGTTTGTGAGGGCAAATGGTACAGGAGGAAAGATCACGGTGAGGAATCAATCGAATGCCGAAATATTCGTTGAAAGTTCTGGCATAAGAGTTGTGAGAGAGTGATTGATATGTTCAGAAAAATCGATAAACACAGCGGCGTACCTGCCTATATTCAAATCATGAATCAGATAAAATCGGAGATCTTGCTTGGCAATCTCAAAACTGAGTCACAACTGCCAACGGTCAGGGAACTTGAAAGTGTTTTTGATGTGAACATCAACACAATTCTCAAGGCTCTTGACAAGTTGAAAATGGAGGGATTTCTCGTGTCTGAACAGGGTGTGGGATACTTTGTTGCAAAGAATCTGTCAGTAGACATGTCGGTTGTCGATGACATCAAATCTCTGGTAAACGAGCTCAAATCCAAGGGACTTGATCTGTACACTTGTCTTTTGTTGATAGAGGAGGTGTGGAAAAATGAAAAAATTTGATGTCTACCTTAGAAAGCAACTGCTCGAGAAATACCCCAGTATGCTCTTTTTCATGGTTGTAATGCTGTATCCTAACTTTGGTGTGAAGGCTTTTGGTTCTTTTTTCATACTGCTTTTCTCACTTGCTTCAGACATCAGACAGAAAAGACTCGACTTGATGACCTTTCTACCTTTTACCAAGAGCGAAATATTCTGGATGGAATATGCATTTCTTTCAACAATAGTATTGACGACCTTTTTCATAGGTCTTCCATTTGCCGAGTCAACTCTTTACAGTTGGATGATTCTACTCAGAACTATGATCTTTCTTTCAGCCTATTTTGGAGTGGTGATAAGTGCCGTTAGTGTTGGATTCGATCCTTTCGGTGCAGCCTTTCTCTTCCTGTTGGCAGATTTGGTGCTTGGAGGGCTTGGCTCGAGTAAGATTGGTCCAACCTTCAACCCGTACAAACTGATCAGCCCAATCTATCAAAGGAATCTTCTGGCTTCCTTAGCAATGGCTTTGGTTCTCCTTTATGTGGCGTACAGACTTTTTGCTCAAAGAGGTGGTGAGAGATGATTCGCATCGAACATCTGAGAAAACAACTGGGAAACAAACAAATACTCAGCGATGTCACTTTCAGTATTGAAGAATCAGCTGTCTTTGCACTGGTTGGACCAAACGGTGCTGGAAAGACAACCACAATAAGGTGTGTCACGGGAGCCTTGGAACCAGATGGTGGAGATATATCTTTGTTCACAGAGAAGATCAAGAGAACTCACAGTGCAACTTTGAAACAGAGAATCGCTGTTGTGCCTGAAGAACGAATTGTCTTTCGCAACTTCACAGCCAGTGATTATGCGAGAATGTGGTCAAAGCTCTATCCAAGCTGGAACGATACAGTCTTTTCCAATTTCATTGCAAGGTACAACTTCGATCTGTCACAGAAAGTTGAATCTTACTCGATAGGTATGAAGACACTTTTCTTTGTTGGGCTTTGTGTGGCAAGTCAAGCCGATCTTCTGGTGCTCGACGAGCCCACTCAGCATCTCGATCCAACTGTCAGACTTGAGATAATGAACATGCTCAAGGAATGTGCAAACTCTGCAAGAACAATCTTCATATCGTCGCACGAAATCTTCGAAATCGAAGAATACGCAACTCACTTTGGAATCATAAAGGAAGGCAGGATTATCTACACAGATTCGATAGACAATGCCAAAGAAACTCACAGAATTGTTGAAAGAGGAGAAAATCTTGAAGCGTCACAGGTGATCGGTCTGGTGGGTTCAACGGTTCTTGTCAAAACCAACTCACAAATCGGTAGATTCCCGAAACTCAATGAGATTGTTGTTGGCTATCTGACAGGTCATACCGAAAGAACGCTGTCACTGAAATAAAAGGGGCATGAGCCCCTTTTATTCTCTTAGAAAGACCAGGTACAGGACAAAGAGGATAGCCAAGATCCAAGTCAACCAATGTACTTGCTTTGCCTTTCCACTGAACAGTTTAACGATGGGATAAGTGATTATACCCAGTGCTATACCATTGGCTATCGAGTATGTCAAAGGCATCATCAGAAGAGTTATGAAAGCTGGCACGGCTTCGCTGATGTCGTCCCAGTTGATCTTTTTGAGGGTCTTGATCATGAGAACACCAACGAAAATCAGAGCCGGTGCCGTTGCAGCGGTTGGAACGGTCATGGCGAGTGGTGAAAAGAAAAGCATTAGAAGCATTAGAACTGCCACAACCAATGCCGTTAAACCTGTCCTACCTCCTTCGGCAATACCTGCGCTACTTTCTATGTACGTGGTCACAGTTGAAGTCCCAAACGCAGCACCAACGGAAGTACCAACAGCATCGGCAAGGTATGCCCTCGATGATCTGGGTAGATCACCATTCTTCATGAAGCCAGCTGACTCTGCCAGTCCAGTCAGCGTACCAAGTGTATCAAAGAAATCTACAAAGAAAAAGGTGAAAACGACCATCCAGAAGGTTGCACTACCGAGAGCCTGAAGGTTGAAGTCCATCTTCATGAATGTTGGAGAGATACTCGGAATAGCACCGACTATACCTTGATAATTCGTTACGTTAAAGACAGGCAAGGCACCTATGACAGTACTGGCAAGTATGCCGATCATTATTGCTCCAGGCACTCTCAGAGCAAACAAAACTGTTATGATGAAAAATCCGATCGTTGCAACTATCACATTTGGATCACTCAGATGCCCCAGACTCACAAAGGTTGCAGGATCAGACACAACGATTCCTGCTCCTTTGAGCCCTATGAAGGCTATGAACAGACCTATACCGGCACCCGTTGCAAGTTTGACTGAATCCGGTACTGCTTTCACAACAAAGCTACGAGCACCAGTGATCGTCAAGAGAATGAATATGAGACCTTCCACAAAGACAGCCGCCAAAGCTACTCTCCAGTCGATACCCATCTTCAAGCACACAGTGAAGGTAAAATATGCATTCAATCCCATTCCCGGTGCAAGTGCAAAGGGGTAATTTGCATACAACGCCATGATGAGAGTTGCTGCTACGGAGCCAAAGATCGTTGCGACCATAAAGGCACCGAAGAACTGCGTGTAGAGATCACTACCAGGCGTGGCTCCAGGGATGACATTGATGAGAATCGATGGGTTTACAAAGACGATATAAGCCATGGTGAGAAAGGTGGTGATACCTGCAACTACTTCTTTTCGCACTGTAGTACCGTTCTCTTTCAGATGAAAGAGCTTCTCCACTGTTCTCCCTCCCACGAGAAGAGTAAAAACACACTAAGATGCTACAGAAAGTCTTTTAACTGTCAAGCGTAGATATGAAACAATTTCTTGAACTGTCAAGAATCTAACCGCCAGAAAGTGGGTCTATGAAAAGATCTATCCAAGGCTTTGAGAACGAGAATCTCACATAGAATATCACAGACATTACAAATAGCACAAGAATAATCATTCTTACAGGTGAACTTAGAGAAACTCGCTCGACTGTTTTCTCCAGCATGATCCCAGCAATTCCAGAGAGGATGACTACAGCAAAAGCCCATGTCAGCTCGAGAGCAGTTGATTCTACGTGACCGAAAATGGCTGGTACCATGTACCAAACGATGACAATCGACCATGGAACTAAGACGGTAGAAAGCAGTCTTGAGTACCAAAAACTTTGTGCTTCAACCCTCTTTCTGGAAAGGAAATACTCGATTATGCTAACAGTTAAGTAAGCCCAAAATCCCATCTTGATGTGTTCAAAAACAGATTCATCTATTCCACAAAACGGTTTCAAAAAAGGTAATTCAGTTAGCTCGTAACCAAAGTGAAGAACGGAAAAAAGCGCCACATAAAGCAATGTCTTTGACACAATCTCACTCCCCCAACATACAGATTAACACAGATCTTTGACAGCTCGATCGAGTCTTTTAGGTAAGTGTAGTTAAACTGCAATTGACGTGTTATAATACCACTTAAGATTTGTGCAGGGGGTGAAAACTGTGAGAAAGGTTTTGGTAGCTTTGTTAGTGGTTTTTGCGGTCCTTTCCTTTGCGGTGAAGTACGGTGGCACACTCAGATTCGTCATGGGGTCAGACGCTGTGAGTTTGTTGCCAGCCAACCAGACAGACAACATCAGTGGAACTGTGTGCCGACATATCTTCGACGGACTTGTTGAGTTCGACGAAAAGCTCAACCTAAACCCCGCTCTGGCGGAAAGATGGGAGATCTCGTCAGATGGAACCGTCTATACTTTCTATCTTAGAAAAGGCGTCAAGTTTCATGATGGCACTGACTTCAACGCCGCTGCTGTGAAGAAGTACTACGATTACGTTATCTCTGGAAGCTTGAGAAGAACTGGATTGTTCAAAGGGATCGTCAGTGAAGTTCAAATTGTTGACAATTACACCGTCAAGTTCGTGCTTGCAAAGCCGTTTTCACCGTTCCTGTACAGACTTGCCCACGAAGCCGCATTGATAGTTTCACCAAAGGCAATAGACGAGTATGGTTCAGATCCTGCCAAGCTTGGTAGAAATCCAGTTGGTACGGGACCGTTCATGCTCAAAGAATGGAAGATAGGTGAAAAGATTGAGCTCGTTAAGAACCCAAATTATTGGCGTGAAGGTCAACCATATTTGGATGGATTGACTTTCACGATAATACCAGAAGACGTAACAAGAGTTACCCAGCTTAGAGCAGGCGATGCAGATGTGATGTTCAATCCACCACCGGCACTTGTCCCAACATTGCAGAAAGATGAAAAGCTCAACGTGAGAATAGAACCAAGCCTGAGAGTCATATACATTGGTTTCAATCTGAGAAAACCACCTTTGAATGACATCAGGGTCAGACAAGCACTTAACTATGCAATAGACAAAAGCAAACTGTGCTCTGTAATCATGAAGGGACTTGCTATACCTTCAGATTCTCCGTTGGCAAAATACACCGTTGGATACAGTTCCACAGGTGGATATCCGTATGATCCAGCAAAGGCAAAACAACTCTTGAAAGAAGCTGGTCTTGAAAATCTCAAACTCGAATTGCTGACACCAAAGGGAAGATATCTGAACGATTACGAGGTGGCAGTTGCTGTTCAAGGTATGCTCAAAGAGATAGGAGTTACCGTGGATGTGAAACCAATGGAATGGGCTACCTATATTAATCGTCTTTTCTCTACAAACCCCGAAGATTGGAATTACGAGTTATTTTTACTCGGTTGGGCACCTTCAACGGGTGAAGGTCATTGGGTTTTGTATCCACTTTTCCATTCTGACAATGTGAATCCAAATGGTACAGGTGACAACAACACCTTCTACAGTAACCCACAAGTTGACGATTTGATAAACAAGATCGGTTTTGAAACAGACAGAAACAAGATTTTGAGCTATTACGCCGAAGTCCAAAAGATGATTGTGCAAGATGCACCCTGGATTTTCCTTTACAATATGGCGAATGTAGTTGTTCACAGAAAAGAGCTTAAAGATCTCTGGATCTTACCAACTGAATTCGTGATTGTCAAATACGCATGGTTTGATAAATGATTTCAACTGGGTGTGGCTGATGCCACACCCTTTGTGCAACTTTATTTCTCCAGCATATGATATTTTGAAGATTCATGTTTTTCGTAAGACTAAATGCTGTTAATTAGTCCACAACGTCCATTTGATATAAAAGATAGTTATTTTGCTCTTAATCACCCAATGCCTGCATATAATAAACCTCCTTGACAAGCTCTTTCCATCATGATAAAATGACAGCTAAATATACCGCAAAAAGGAGGTGAACTTAGGTGAGAAAGGCTCTTGTGATCTTTTTTTTGGTTTTCACCGTGTTGTTTTTCGCGGCAAAATTTGGTGGAACGCTGAGATTCTTGATAGGAGTTGACGCCACAACACTGCTCGGTCCAAACATCCCAGATTCGATCAGCAACATAATCACGAGCCACATTTGTGAAGGACTGATCGATGTAGATGAGAACTTGAAGATCATACCGGCTCTTGCCGAGCGGTGGGAAGTTATGGAAAACGGGACCAGCTATGTGTTTTATCTGAGAAAAGGTGTCAAATTCCACGATGGTGAAGATTTCAACGCCTACGCAGTTAAGAAACATTTCGATTACGTTCTGAATTCTTCTTTGAGAAACGTTGGGATGTTCAAAGGTGTTGTGAAAGAAGTACAAGCTCTGGATGAGTACACAGTTAAATTCAAGCTTTTCCAACCCTATACACCAATACTATATCGATTGGCAACCTCATCTGCGGCATGGATTCTTTCACCGAAAGCGATCGAAAAGTACGGTAACGATCCTGCTTTATTCGGCAGAAACCCTGTTGGAACTGGTCCTTTCATTTTCAAAGAATGGAAGGTAGGCGAGAGAATCGAGCTTGTGAGAAATCCAAATTATTGGCGTGAAGGTTTGCCGTATCTCGATGGTATAACCTTCCTTGTTGTCCCTGAGGATGTCTCTCGTGTCAACCAAGTTAGAGCAGGCGATGCCGATATCATGTACAATCCACCACCAGCGTTGATTCCAGCTTTGGACCAAGATTCAAGATTGGTTGTCAAAACAATTTCAACGGTTAGGGTAATCTACATAGGCATCAATACTCGCAATGCTCCTCTCAACGATGCCAGAGTCAGGCAGGCACTCAACTATGCCGTTGACAGAGAAAAGCTCTGCAAGGTCATAATGAGGGAGATGGCTAAGCCGTCAGATTCACCGTTGTCCAGCATTACTTATGGTTATGTTCCCACTGGATTGTACCCATACGATCCACAAAAAGCAAAACAATTGCTGAAAGAGGCTGGGTACAACAACCTTAAGCTTGAACTTATCACACCGAAGGGAAGATATCTGAACGATTACGAAACCGCAGTTGCACTTCAAGGTATGTTCAAAGAGATAGGTGTGACACTCGATGTCAAGCCGATGGAGTGGGGTACGTACGTTGCCAAAATTCTATCTTCCAAGCCAGAAGATTGGGACTACCAGCTTTTCTTACTCGGCTGGGCTCCAGGGACTGCCGAAGGTCACTGGGTGTTGTTCCCACTCTTCCATTCGACAAATCAGATGAGCAATCCACAAGGCACAGCAAAATACAACAACTTTTTCTACAGCAACCCTAAGGTTGATGAATTAATAGACAAAATCGGTACTGAACTTGATGAGAAGAAACTAATGGAACACTATGCCCAAGCGCAAAAGTTGATAGTCCAAGATGCTCCTGCAATGTTCTTGTACGAGATGAAGATAGCAACAATCATGAGAAAAGAGATAAGAGATCTGAAGATCTACCCCACCGAACGTTTTAACATGACATACGCTTGGATTGATCGGTGAATCTTTTGGGGTGTGCCAACACACCCCAATCTTAAGTGGGGTGTTGCGAGTGATCAAATTTATCACAAGAAGGTTATTGCTCTTAGTGCCAGTGATAATTGGAGTTTCGATAATATCCTTTTCAATAATGCACATGATACCAGGAGATCCAGCCCGCATTATAGCTGGTGAAGGCGCAACGAAACAAGATATAGAGGCAATTCGCCTTAAATATGGTTTGGACAAGCCGTTGGTCGAGCAGTATTTCAGATTCATGAAAGGCATCATAACCAATGATTTGAGATCGATCAAGACAGAAAGGCCAATTCTCCGAGAGATCTTGCCTCGTTTCTCCAACACAATTCAACTCGCTTTGGTCAGCATAGTAATTTCATCGTTCATTGGAATCTCACTTGGAATTATCTCTTCTGTTCGTCGTAATACGTGGGTAGACAGCTTTGCGATGGTTTTCTCACTCATAGGTGTTTCGATGCCAATTTTCTGGCTTGGAATCCTTCTAATAATTATCTTTGCCGTCGTGCTTGGATGGCTTCCATCTGGTGGTAAAGGTGGTGTTGAACACATCATCTTACCTGCCATAACACTCGGTCTTGCCACCTCAGCGATCATAGCCAGGATGACACGCGCGAGTATGCTCGAAGTACTCAACCAAGATTATGTCAGAACGGCACGCGCTTTTGGTATTAACAGAAGAAAGGTCATATACAAGTACGTTTTGAGAAATGCGCTCATTCCCATCGTCACGGTCATTGGACTGCAGTTTGGTTATCTGCTCGGTGGAGCTGTGTTGACTGAAAGTGTCTTCGGCTGGCCCGGATTGGGCAGATATGTTGTCGATTCGATCTTCAGTCGTGATTACATAGCCGTGCAAGTTGGAATCATGATCATTGCGATCAGTTTTGTTTTGGTGAACTTGGCTGTTGATATTGTCTATGCACTTGTTGATCCGAGATTGAGGCGGGGTTGATATGCCTGGAAAAACTTCACTGACGATCACTTTCAAGCGAATCAGCAGGAACAAAGGTGCTTTGATAGGAATGATTATCGTGATAGTTTTTGTGGCAGTTGCCATCTTGGCTCCACTGATTGCACCAAAGGATCCTTACAAGCAAGACCTTTTGTCAAGCCTTGAAGCCCCATCTTTCAGACATCTTTTCGGAACAGACATCTTCGGCAGAGATGTGCTCAGCAGGGTTATCTATGGAGCTCGCACCTCACTGTCGATATCTCTTGCTGCGGTCCTTTTCGCCATCTTGCTGGGGGTTGTAGTTGGAACAATTGCCGGTTACTTCGGTGGTGTAATCGACGAAGTTCTGATGAGGTTTCTCGATATACTCATGGCGTTTCCAGACATACTCCTTGCAATCGCAATTGTGGCCGCATTGGGTCCTGGGAAAGCCAATCTGATAATAGCGATCGCCATCTATTCTTTTCCACAGTTTGCAAGGGTCATGAGGGCTTCTGTTCTGACGATCAAGACAAACGAATATATCGAAGCTGCAAGAGCAATCGGTGAATCACATTTGTCTATAATGATTAGGTACATTGTTCCGAATGCCCTTGCACCGATAATAGTACAGGCAACACTGAGAATGGCTACAGCGATCTTGACGATATCGGGTTTGAGTTTCTTGGGGCTCGGGGTTAAACCACCTGAAGCTGAATGGGGTACAGACTTAGCAATGGCAAGGGTTTACTTGGAAATCGCACCACATTTGGGTATCTTTCCTGGACTTGCTTTGTTCCTAACAGTTATGGGTTTCAACCTATTTGGAGATGGTCTTAACGATGCTCTCAACCCAAGATTGAAGGACAGGTGAGAAACAAGATGAGTGAGCTGCTCAGAATAGAGAATCTGCGGCTTTATTTTGATACAGAGGAAGGTACAGTCAAAGCCATAGAGAATGTGAATTTGACTGTGAACGACAAGGAGATAGTTGGAATCGTTGGGGAGACTGGAAGTGGCAAATCGATCACCGCAATGAGCATACTGAAATTGATTCCATCGCCGCCTGCAAGATACCTTGGTGGTAAGATCTGGTTTGAAGGTGAAGAAATCAGCCGCTTTTCCGAAGAAGAAATGAGCAAGATACGTGGCAAGAAGATAGCGATGATCTTCCAAGAACCAATGACCTCCTTGAACCCGACCTTCACGATTGGTGAACAGATATGCGATGTAATCATGACACACACAAAGGTAAGTAGAGAAGAAGCTGTAAAAAGAACTGTTGAAACTTTCAAATTGATCCGAATGCAAGATCCAGAAGCTTTGCTCGATAAGTATCCTCACCAGCTCTCCGGTGGTATGAGACAGAGAGTGATGATTGCAATGGCTCTGGTCTGTAATCCCAAACTGCTGATTGCCGACGAAGCGACTACTGCGTTGGATGTCACAATTCAGGCACAGATACTTGGTTTACTCAAGAACATGAATGAGCAATTGGGACTGAGTGTGCTGGTTATCACTCACAACTTTGGTGTGGTTGCACAGTTGTGTGACAAAGTGGCGGTTATGTACGCAGGTTATGTGGTCGAGTTTGCCAAGGTGAATGAGATCTTTGAAAGACCTTTGCATCCTTATACGAAAGGATTGTTGAGTGCAATTCCTCCCGTAAACCGTATGGTTGACAGTCTGAAAGTGATCGAAGGCAGTGTCCCGAATCTGATAGATCCACCGAGTGGTTGTCGATTTCATCCTCGTTGCGAAAGATTTATCAAAGACCTTTGTGACCAGAAGGCACCCGAGCTTTCCGGTGCTGCTCATAAAGTTGCCTGTTTCAATCCATTCAACGGGGGTGAAAGATGATGGAGCTTCTGCAGGTGAAAAAGCTTGTTAAAACCTTTGCTGTGAAAAGAGGAATCTTCGGAAAGCAATTCGTTATCAAACCGCTCAACGAAGTGTCTTTCACGCTGAAGGAAGGAGAAACACTCGGTGTTGTGGGAGAATCAGGGTGTGGCAAAACAACCTTGGGCAGGACTGTTATAAGACTTCAAAAACCTGATGGTGGTGCGATCTTCTTCAACGGAGTCGATCTGACCAGGTTGCCAGAAAAGGAGTTTCGAAAACTCAGAAGAAATATGCAGATCGTTTTTCAAGACCCCTTTTCTTCTCTGAATCCTCGCATGACTGTGTACGATATATTGGCTCGTCCTATAAGAATTCACAATATGCTTTCAAGATCTCAAGAACGAGATCTCATACTGAGCACTTTGGAGAGTGTTGGATTGAAATCAGAGCACGTTGGTAGGTTTCCACACGAATTCTCTGGTGGACAGAGACAAAGAATAGCCATAGCCAGAGCGATAATAACAAGACCAAGGTTCATAGTCCTGGACGAACCGACATCGGCACTCGATGTCTCGGTCCAAGCTCAAATAATGAACTTACTCAAGAAGCTCAAACAAGAGTTCAGGCTCACATATTTGTTCATATCTCATGACTTGTCAGTCATCAAGTTTCTGAGCGATACCATAGCAGTCATGTACTTAGGACAAATAGTTGAAATTGGCAAGACTGAGTCGATACTCAACCAGATGCTCCACCCCTACACCCAGATGCTCTTCAATTCTATCCCTCTGCCAGATCCCAAAGCAAAGATGAGATTCACGATCGATGTCAGCGAAATCCCTTCACTGATCAACCTACCGCCCGGTTGTCCATTCTTTGAACGATGCCAGTACAGGATGCCTGAGTGTGGCAAAAGCAGACCTGCGCTCGCTGAGGTGAAAGATGATCACTCAGTCGCCTGTTTTTTACACCACAGCAAGGTTTATCTCTGAGAAATTCTTTTAATCTCTTGTTGTATAATGTATCTATCAGATGTCATCAGACTTATATAATGAAATTTTTCTTTAGGGAGGTTTGAATGTTCAAGAATTTTCTTTTTGTGACAGTTGTCTTAGCTGTGGCAGTTGTTTTCGGATTTTTCCTGATTAGCTGGAACTTCGAGCAACGTTTATCCTTGATCAAATCAACCTACCAGACGAAGGTTGAAGAGCTCGCAAGAGCCATTAGCCTTGGCTACTTTCAGTGGAATCACATGTACTTGACTGTGATGCAGAACCAGACCAGCGAGATCGAAAGGCAGTTTCGTGATATTAAAGAAAGCTTTCCACAGGTTAAGGATATCCAACTTGTTGAAGAGTCCTCTCTTGATATGCCGCTATACAAAATAACATCAAACAAGTTAGATTTGATCCTCACCTTCAAAATCTGCGACGATGATGCAAAAAGGTTCATTGAAGACAGAGTTGTGCTGGTCACAGTGGATGCCCAAGAAATTCTAAACGCCCTTGAAGTTAGAGAGATTAAGGTTGCCGAGAGGGGTAGAGAGTTTGTCTATGGGCTGACCGTTCGAAGGGTTAAGCTCACCCTTGTTGATCTACTCATTACTATGTTTTGTATCGTTGGCGCGCTTTTTTCTTATTTTGGTGCGCTGTTTCTAAAGATCCGAATAAAACTACAAGCAGAACAACACCTGAAAAAAGTGCTTGAAAGACAACACGGAATTGTACAAGTGCTTTTAGAAGTGAGTGTGGAATTTTTGCGTAGACAAGTCGAAGACGAGTATGATTATTGGCTGAAGAAGGCTATAGAGATCGTTCCTGGTTCACAAGGTGGCAGTGTTTTGGTGAAAGACGGTGAACGGTATGTCTACGCAGCGGCGGTAGGGTTCGACTTGAAAGAACTGCAAAAGCTTTCTTTTTCGAGTCAAGAGATCTCAGAATGGGCGACCGCATCTTTCCGAGTGAAAACGAAGTTGGAAGAGTATGACAGAGCAAAGGTTCCACGTGAAAAATTGGAGATCCTACAAAAAGCCGGCAGGATCAATGAAATCAAATCAACTCTCATCGTACCAGTTAAGCTGAAGAACGAGATTGTTCTGCTGTTGAATCTTGATAACTTTCAGAGTGAAGAAGCCTTCACAGAAGAGTCGATAGAACTTGCCAAGATTTTTGCGAACCATCTTGGAATCGTTTTGCAGCGAAAGAATCTTGAAAAAACGATACTGGAACAACAAGAATTGATGGAGTATCTTTCGTACCATGATGCACTCACGGGGCTTGCAAACAGAAGAATGTTCGAAGAGTACAGCCAAGAGATCATCTCCTTAGCCCAGAGGGAAGGTAAGAAAGTGACTGTCCTGTTCATGGACTTGAAACATTTCAAGCAGATAAATGATATTCACGGACATCAAGTGGGAGATGAAGTATTAAGAATCATAGGCAGCAGATTGGAAAAATCTCTCAGAGAAAGCGATCTCATCTCTCGCTTTGGCGGCGATGAATTTGTGATCATCTTGTATGATTGCTCGTCTGAAGATTTGAATCGTCTATTAGAACGAATAATTAGAGTTGTTGAGGAACCAGTAGAGATAGCTGGTGAAATCTTCAGGATATCTTGCAACATAGGTGTTGCAAGGTATCCCGATGATGGCACTGAGATAGACCAACTTATAAGAAAAGCCGACATGGCCATGTACAGAGCAAAGAGTAAATCTCTCAAAGCTCTGCAGTTTGAAGACATTCAAGAGTGTGAACTTCAATGAAAGGATTTTCATTTCACTTTCAATTTTTAATATCTTGTTGAATCAGGTACAACTGGATATCCGTTGAACTGTGAGGGTTGTCTGACGCTGCGAGTATCAGCATTCTTTTGCTTTCAAGTGGTACGATTTCCACAACGCGCTGATCATTTGGCTCTCTCAGAGTGCGTTGTGCGATCAGTTCCCCATTCTGGTCTAATAAAAGATAGGTTATGTCTCTTCTTGTGTCGTTCTGCCAAAGTTCACCATAAACGAGCACGATATCTTCATGTGTCAAAGCACCCTTAGTTGTGAAGTCATTTCCCAGATCAATCGTCTTTTGCCACACAGTTCGACCATAGGGATCAACTTTCACAGCAAACAGTGAATTTTGAGATGTGAAAGAGTTCGACGAACCAACTAATACTACTGAGTCATGCATTCTTGCACAACCGATAGCCCTTTCCCACCTCTGACCGCCAAAGGTTGTACACCAATACCTGTTGCCATTTTCCGAGAACAAGCAACCCCAGAAATCCGCCTGTCCGTTGCCATAGCTCTCGGTAGAACCAAAGCACAGATATTTGCCATTCAGCTTGCAAACTCCGCTGAACCATTCATCAGAAGAACCGCCAACCCGCTTGCTCCACAAGATCTCACCGTCATGATCGATTCTCATCACCAAGGCATCGTACCAGTTGCTACCAGTCGTGCGATGACCTCCAACGATTATGAGATCTTTTTCTTCACAAATCAGAGACTCTGCCCATTGGTCTGCGCCAGAAACAGGAACGGAATGTTGAAAAACAACACTGAGCTTTTCGTCCAAGATAGCTATTTTGATTCGAGATTGTTTGCTGATTATCTCATACCCAGCGAGGACAAAACCACCAAGGATATCCTGGGTAACATCGTTGAGTTTTGTGAAAGAAACTCTGTCGAGTGCGACAAGTTTCTTTAAATGAAGATCTGTGTCCAGTTCTATCGCCAATATCCTACCTTGTTCTTTTTCTTGTGCAAAGACGAGAAAACCACCCTCGGTCTCAAAACACTTTATAGGTTCTTGTGCGTCAGGAAGGTTCAAAGTGAAACTGTGGGCGATTGAACTTGACGCCCACAGCTCTGCGGTCAACAACAAGAGAATCAGGACTTCAATAGACCTTCTTCGAATACAACTAAAGAGATATGGTTTCATTGCCCAATGGGACTAAGGTTCACACATATCACTGCTGAGCTCATCAAAAACCTGCTTACATCCATTGTCTGAAAGATCCTCAACACTAAGATCAGTTCTACACAGATCAACTCCTCTTATTTTCCCATTTTGTAAACTATTCCGTGTTGAAATCCTCTCGTCTCAGTGATCACTAACCTTTGAGAGGATGTGCCTTTTGACTGTTCTCTATAGCCTTTTCTTTGGCTTGAATTGGTTCTGTGAGAACCTTTGATATCCGTTCGAGTGCCCAGTCTATTTCTTCTCTCTTTATGACAAGAGGTGGAGCAAACCTCACAACTTGATCGTGTGTCTCTTTACACAGCACACCGATTTTAGCGAGTTTTTCACAGAATGGCCTGGCTGTGCCGTATTCTTTCTTTATTTCCACTCCGATGAGTAAACCTTTACCTCGAACCTCTTTTACATAGTCGCTCTCAATGCTTCTGAGCTGCTTCATGAAATATTCACCCAGTTCAAGGGCTCTGAGATCGAGTCTTTCATCTTCGAGAACCTCGATGGCTGCTATTCCAACTGCCGCTGCAAGTGGGTTGCCACCAAAGGTTGAACCGTGATCTCCTGGCTTCAAAACATCCATGATTTGGTCGTTGGCAAGCACGGCTGAAACCGGATAGACTCCTCCACCGAGTGCCTTACCGAGTATCAGTATATCTGGTTTTGCATCCTCCCACTGCCATGCGAAGAGCTTGCCGGTTCTTCCAAGGCCAGTCTGTATTTCATCAAAGAGCAACAAGACATGGTATTTTGAGCAGATCTCTCTCAGTTCTCTGAGATAACCTACTGGCGGTACACGCACACCGCCTTCACCTTGAATTGGTTCGACCAAAACACCTATCGTTTCGTCATCAATCAGTTTTTCTACCGCTTTAGAATCACCGAACGGTGCCACTTTAAAGCCCGGTGTGTATGGCCCAAAGCCGTCTCGATATTGTTCTTCAGTAGAGAAGGAAACGATTGTGATCGTGCGACCATGGAAATTCCCCTCAGCCACTATGATATTGCCCTTGTTCATCGGTATTCCTTTCTTGTAATAAGCCCACTTTCGTGCTACTTTGAGCGCACTTTCTACTGCTTCAGCACCTGTGTTCATAGGTAAGACCTTTTCGTATCCACTGAAAAGTGCCAACTTCTCCTCAAACTGTCCGAGTAGATTGTTGTAGAAAGCCCTTGAAGTCAACGTGAGTTTCTCGGTTTGCCTTCTCAGAGCTTCAATGATCTTCGGGTGTCTATGTCCGTGGTTCAAGGCTGAATAGGCAGAAAGCATGTCCAAGTACTTGTTACCCTCAACATCCCAAACCCATACGCCTTCACCTTTTTCAATGACAACAGGGATTGGCTTGTAGTTGTGGGCTCCGTATCTGTACTCGAGTTCCATGAAATATGAACCGGTCATTCTAACCCTCCTTTATGGCGTTCATGTTACCTTCGATTTAATAATATCATCGAGTCCATTTTCGCCAAAATCTCGTAATCTACGGCTATCTGCGACAATGATTGCCAATCATGGACTATCATTCTTATTCTCACTCTTTCTTACGTATGCTTTCTTATGCTCAGGTATGCTAACTTTTGCGCGAAGACATTTGACTGAACACAGTTGCTCTGCCAGTGGCTGTTTGCGTTGAAGAAGTGCTGTTCTACTCAGGTGGCTTTCCGAGCGAAATGTGGGTGTTCGTTTCTTTTGGAGAACTCAAAATCTTGGATCTTTCAAGTTGTAGACATAGCCATTAGATACTTTTCTCACTTCTATTGAATCAAAAAAAGCATAAGCGCCGACGAGTTGGTAATTCAGAACTCTATCGAGAGTGTTGACCGATGTGCCAGAACTTTGCCCAGCAAAATTCGAACTCACTTCGTTGAAGAACGTCGCTTTCTTTGTCAAAACCTCACTGGACTTTGAGAAACTGCTAATCGCTTGGTTTGAAGACAAAATCAGTATGATCATTGCAATTGAAATTATCGCTATGCCGATTATCAATTCAACCACTGTGTATCCTCTCATCTGAGCCTCAACCCCTCGAGCAGAATAGCCCCAGTCATAGGTGAAAAGCCTCTCTTAGCTGAATAAAGTCTGTTATCGAAGATGTTAAATTCTTTTAATCCCTTCATTCCATCCCACGTTGCAGTGACTGCCTCCGATGCAATAGAGCCAAAGACAACCCTGTAACTCAAACCTTGAAAATTACGATAATCGACCTTAAGGGTTGGTACCAAGACTTGATTGCCCTGGCCCGGTTTTCTGCTTCTATCCCAGTACATGGTGAAAATGCTCATATCCATGCGTAGGTTTCTGATACCCGTTCCGACTCTGTATCCGCTGTGCCAAGGTATCTCGATATCGCCTGTTGTTATCAGATTTATATGGTCCCTACTACCTACCTGGGTGAGTTTTTTGTACCAAGCGTCCCAGAAAGCCTTTCCATCTATCAAATCTATTGTTTGGCTTCCATCGACCAACCTCAGTCTTCCTTTTACATCTTTATTGTTCGGGATAGGGGTCCCATCGGCAAAAAACGGATTCATGAAGACCTCATAACTTCTGCCTTTAAAATCGATGACCATCGTGTTCGTATCGCGTGCACTGTAATATTCAATATCACCGTAAATCCTCAGAATATCCCAGGGTGTTTGTTCCTGCTGCCTGCCTCTATTCCCCATCACCAGTATCGTCCAATCACCCATAAAGACATTTTTCGTCCAACTACCTTTCGTACCTATACCAACTACAGAGTTGGTCGTTTCACAGAATATGCCCAAGAAACCGTTGAATGACGGTAAGGTTGCAGTGTATGTGTTCGAATCTCCTGAAGCTGTTTCCGTTGCGACAATCGTTGCCTGTACATTGGGTGGACCGGGAAAAGGTATTCTTATCTCCACTTGATATCTTTTATTTTCATCTCTCTCAAAGTATCCATCCTCACCGGAAAATCTCAGAATTTGGACATCTTGGTTGTTGATCTTGACTATCGAAGAGGTAATAACCAAGTCATCTTTCTGAATACCCGGAAGCTTGGAATAGCTCAAGATGAGTCCACTTGGGTCTTGCGGCACGCTGACTGTGCCCTTTGCAAGATCGACGATATCGACTTTGTTGAAGGTTGAAAGCTGTGCTTCCCAGTAGACTTTGCCTTGATATGCGGACTTAAAGGCCTCCACATCGTTGTTACTCAGAGTTACTCTACCTCCAACGAAGACATCACTCTGTTTGGCAGGACTGATCAAATAACTCCTCAGCAATCTGTAAAAGGTTTTGCCGTAGAACCTCGGTCCGGGATTACCACCTATACCCAAACCCCCATGTCCGAAATCATCTACACCAAACCAGCTTGGACCGTCTATAACCTCGCCGTTGCCGTAATAAGTCGAACCAGGTATTCCATTTGGCAGAAAGACAGCGTAGTTGAAGAATCCCTCTGGACCGACGAGTGCCCATGCCCAAGAAGTACCCACGTTTGCACACAGGAGTACGACCCACGAACGATCGCTATTCTCACAAAACGCGTAGACTCGAACTTTAGATAGGTCAATTTCCACCAGTCCCTTTGCCTTGCTGTCGAGCAAAGCCCTTTTCAAGGGAGAATCACTACCATTTCCAAGCAATAGAAGATTCTTTACAAAAGAAAATCGGATATCATTCAGGGCGTCTTCGTCAAAAAAGCTCTGCCAAATACTTTTTTCAACTGGACCTGAACTGTTGAGGACAACGTCTCTTATTTTATCGAAATCGGTCGAGGCTGTAAGATGATCAGCGAGGTAAAAACCGTTGGCAACACTGTACTTGCTTCTCAGATATGCGCCAGCCGTTGCGATGACTTTCAGTGCATCTGATTTATCTGATAGTCTCTGTATGGTCAAAGAAACTTTTCTCACAGTTGCCTCTATCTGCGTGAAGATTGCCACTGAAATTATTGCACAAACAGCGACAAGCAGTATGCTAACAACTATGACATACCCACTTCTCGCCCTCATACCTCTCACCTCACTCCAGGTGGATAAACTGTGAATTCCATACTCAGTGTTGAAGTTGTGTTGAACGGATTTGGAGTGCTTACAGTCACTTTCAGCGGAAGATCGATTTCAGATGCTGGAACAGCTTTTGCGAACCTTATCACAACATTTTCAACGGGGATTGTCTGAACTTGTTCATTCTCATAATATTTGAATTCTGTTGTATCCACAACTTCGACGGCTGCGTTTATTTTCTGTCCATACAAGATTATATCAAAAGTTACTTTTGTTGGCGATTCAACTTTCACAGACGTTGTCGGACCAGCCGCCTTTGTTAGATATTCGATAACTTTGTCGGCAGTTTCGGAGAGCCTTCTGAAGGCGTCAAGTAAAAGGATATTCTTCTGTGCTTTGTCCAAGTAGTTGTTCAGAACAAGGATTAACACGATCAGAAAACTGGTGAAAATCGCAATGGCAATTATGAGTTCTAAGAGTGTGAACGCCTTCTTCACCCGAATCCCTCCTCGGTGATGACTCATTATACCACTACACCAACAGAGGATTGATGAACTTGCCAATCTATGTTACAATTTTCGAGGTTTCTGTTATAATGTTAACATGGTACGAGATCATCGGCGATTTTTGAAAAAAGGGAGGTGTACCCGAAGAGGGTGTGAATATGGCAAAGAAGAAGATTCTCGTTGTTGACGACGATCCATCGATCATCGAATTGGTGAGCTACAACTTAGCGCGTGAGGGCTACGATGTTCTGAAAGCCTACGAGGCAGAAGAAGCTTTGAAGGTAGCAGCAAATGAACCTGTAGACATGTTTATAGTCGACATCATGTTGCCTGGCATGGATGGTTTTGAGTTGGTCAGGCAGTTAAGAGGTATGGAGAAGTACAAGAACACACCTGTTGTCTTTCTCAGTGCGAAAGGCGAGGAGTTCGACAAGGTTCTTGGTTTGGAATTAGGCGCTGATGACTACATCACCAAACCTTTCAGCATCAGGGAAATGATAGCGAGGATCAAGGCTGTTTTCAGGAGAATACAGCTGAGTGTTCAGGAGAGAGAAGAAAGGCCCAAGAAGATAATCGCGAAAGGTTTAGAGATCGATGTCGAAAGGTATGAAGTCAGGGTACATGGACAGAAAGTTGGTCTCACACCACTTGAGTTCGAACTACTGAGATTCCTGGCAGAGAACGAAGGCAAGGTCTTCAGTAGGGATGTATTGCTTGACAAACTTTGGGGGTATGACTACTACGGAGATACCAGAACAGTCGATGTGCACATCAGAAGGCTGAGGACAAAGATAGAAGAAGATCCATCGAACCCCAAGTACATCATGACTGTGAGAGGTAAGGGCTACAAGTTCAGAGACCCAGGGAAGGAAGAGTAATAGGTGCTTGTTTTCCTTGCAGCATTTTGTGGCTTTGCTGCCGGTCTGATCCTGTCCTTTATCATCAGAGATAGAACCATCAAGAACTTCAAGAGATTTTTCGTGAGGGTGGCGGAGTTGGTAAACGTTCCAGATGATTCGCCACCTCCTTATGTTTTGGAGACTATTAGAAAAACTATCAAGAATCTCGAAGATGAATTAGAAATGGCGCAGAAGAGCAGGCAGAACACGATGACTCTTCTGGACAGCATTGTAGATCCAATTTTGTTTGTGGACAGCAACAGTGGTGAGATACTCTTTGCAAACGCTGCAGCACAGAAGATAGCCAGGCCTGTCGTCACCACGAGGAAGATCTACGAAGCAATTGAGGACTACTATCTCATAGAGATGTTCGATGAAACGGTCAAGAGCTGGCAAGTTCAGGAAGGAAATGTGATAATCTACATCGAAGGCAAGAAGAGATATTACTCCTGCAAAATGGTTCCTGTTCTGCTGCCTAAAGGTGAAAAAAGAGTGGTCATCCTATTCCACGACATGACGAAAGAGTACGAACTCAACGAGATGAGGCGCGAATTCGTTTCAAATGTGTCTCATGAACTCAGAACTCCCTTGACCTCTATTCATGGATATGCAGAAACGCTTTTGAGCGATCCAGATATGGATCCAGAGACAAGAAATAGATTTCTCACGGTGATAGAAAATGAATCTGCCAGGATGTCGAGGTTGATAAACGATCTGCTCGATCTTGAACGTCTTGAATCTGGTGAGGCCAGATTTGATTTCCAAGAAATTGATCTGTGTGCAACCGCGAACTACATAATCACCATAGTAGAACCTCTGTCAGCTGATTACGGTGTGAAGGTTGAGTGCGATTGTGAAAACATTTCGGTAGTTGGAGATCAAGACAGATTGGTACAAATGCTTTTGAATTTAGTTGACAACGCCATAAAATATACATCACTGAAAGAGTCTGGTGAAAAGAAAGTCAAGATATCCATGAGCCGATCTGATTCCCACGCGATAATAAAAGTGATCGATACCGGTCCTGGAATGCCAGAAGATGCTCTGAAGAGAATCTTCGATAGGTTTTATCGTGTGGACAAAGGACGCAGCAGAAAGATGGGTGGGTCGGGCTTGGGTTTATCGATAGTCAAGACGATCGTAGAAAGGCACAACGGAGAAATCTCAGTGGAGAGTGAACTTGGTGTCGGTACAACCTTCACAGTGAAGTTGCCTATCAGAAGGGTTGAGGACGATGAGGATGTATGACATCATAAAAAGGAAAAGAGATGGCTTTGAACTGACTGAAGAGGAAATACAGTTCGTTGTCAACGGTTATGTCTCTGGCACGATACCAGATTATCAGATGGCGGCTCTGTTGATGGCAATATTCTTTAAGGGAATGAACCAGAGGGAAACCTTTGATCTAACGATGAGCATGGCAAGATCCGGTGAAATGATTGATCTTTCACCGATCGAGGGTATAAAGGTAGACAAACACTCTACAGGTGGTGTTGGCGACAAGACAACCTTTGTTGTCTTACCACTTGTAACTGGTTTTGACGTCAAATCGGCGAAGATGTCTGGTAGAGCCCTTGGACACACAGGGGGAACGATTGACAAGATAGAATCAGTGCCTGGAATGAGAACAGAATTGTCACAAGACGAGTTTTTCGAAATCGTCAGAAAGGTCGGTTTCGCGATAATCAGTCAGACAGGTAACCTTGTTCCTGCAGATAAGAAGATCTACGCACTTCGAGACACAACTGCTACCGTTGACAACATCTCTTTGATCGCTTCGAGTATCGTCAGCAAAAAACTTGCGGCAGGTGCCGACGCAATAATCTTTGACGTGAAGGTCGGATCGGGTGCATTTCTCAAAAGCGTTGACGAAGCTAAACAACTGGCGAAGCTCATGATAGAAATACTCAGAAAATCTGGCAAACTCGCCAGAGCGGTCCTGTCTGATATGAGCCAACCTTTGGGCAAGATGGTCGGAAACTCTCTTGAGGTCATAGAAGCAATCGAAACACTGAAGGGCAATGGACCAAGTGATTTGAAAAAACTCTGCGTTCACATATCTCAGAAACTACTCGATTTGGTTGGTATAGTTGTTTCCGAAGAAGAGATCCACAAAGAGATCTTTTCCGGCAAGGCTTTAGAGAGATTTGCGAGATTTTTGGAAGCACAAGGAGGAAATCCAAGGATAATCGAAAACTACTCGTTGCTGCCTGTGAGCGAGAAGATCGTTGAGGTAAAGGCCTCGAGAAGTGGTTATGTTTCGGCTATTGACACTGAGGCTATTGGTATTGCCTCAGTTGTGTTGGGGGCAGGAAGATCAAAAAAGGAGGACAGTATCGATCCAAGCGTCGGAATAGAAGTTCTGAAGAAAGTAGGTGACTCGGTGCATTTGAGTGAACCACTCGTACGAATGTATGTCTCTGAGAAGAGTGATGTGCAACTCGCCAGCAGGTTGATCACTCACGCCTACACCATTTCAGATGAAAGTGCAAAACCACGTGAGATCATAATTGAGGTGATTGAATGAGGATCGTCTCGATTCTTGTGTTTTTGCTCTCCTGTACGATAGCTTTGTCACAAGTTTTAGTGGGCGTGAACGGTAAGTTCACCTCGTTACAAGAGAAAGATGGTTTTGCAGAAGTGAAACCTCTGGAAGCAATAGGTGCTTCATTTGTCGTTTCTGAAAAGTCTGGCAGGGCTTATTTGCTTTACGGTAAGAAGATAACGATTCTGGAGAGGAACGGTACAGTATCGGTCGACTTCTTGGACATCTTCCCCAACGGTGCCTTGTACACAGGCGATAAGATCATGATCAGAATCGATCTACTCTCGAAGATCTTCAACGTTGACAGGTATGAAACTGCCACCGGAAAGATGGTACTCTTAGACAATCTATCCATTTTAAGGTCGATAGATCTCTCCCGAAACGAACTGAAGCTGAGCTTTCTTGGTTTTCCATTTGAAGACATGATGAAGATAACCACTGAAAAATCCAAAATTCGCATTGTTCTATCTCCATGTCTTTCCAGCTTCTCTTCAACAGATAGGATTAAGGTTAATCAAGTTGGCAATAAGACTGAGATAGAAATTAACTTCGATATCGAAGCAGAACCATCTGTTTCATTGAAAATGGAGGGTAACTCTGCAATCCTCGCTGTGAGATTTCCGCAGATCAGTAGAGAGATACTCGCCGAAGGAGTTTCTTGGGAGCAGAAGGTTGAAAAGATAGGTGGAAAAGATGTTTTGGTCAGCTACCTATGGATCGATCCAACGGTTGTCGAGTTAAGGCCCCAGATCAGTGCAGGTGGCATCGGAACAGCTGAAAGTGTCGAAAGGATGGTTTCCAGAAGTAATGCAATAGCAGGTATTAACGCCAGCTATTTCGATCCGAATACAGGACTTCCTATAGGTTTACTCATCGTCGATGGAAAGATACTCTCGCTGCCTTATGGGAACAGACCAGTTTTCGTTCAGACGAAATCAGGAACAGTTACTGTTGCCAGGATGTACTTCGATTTGAACGTGAGAATTGGCCAGTTGTTGTTCTTGGTTAAAGGCGTTAACACTATAGCACAAGGAGAGGTGCTCATCTTCACACCTGAATTTGGGCTTTCGATCCCACGACGCGATGGAATGATCTATTTCAGTGTTGTTAACGGCAAGATCAGCGGTTTTGGATGGTTAGCAAAGGCACCGAAGGATGGTTATGTTCTGGCAATTTCATCGAATTACGAAAAATATCTGCAGAGTATTCAGTTGGGTGATAAGGTGGATTATGTTGTAAACACCGATTTTCCTTACTCGATAAAGCACGCCGTAGAAGCAGGACCACTGATTTTGTACAATGGCGCTCCAATTCCAGATAGGAACGATGAAAAGAATCGTTACGGTGGTAACATAGCAAGGAGTAATGCCACGAGAACGCTGTTGGCAACGCTCGCAGATGGTAAGGTTGTTTTGGCAGTCATAAATGATCAAAATGGATCGGGTGGTGTCAATTACGACGATTTGGTCGAATTCTGTACGAGCAAAGGATTCTATTCAGCGATGAACTTCGATGGTGGGAGTTCCTCGGTGATGGTTATCAGAGACCAAGTGGTGAGCAAAACGTCGACTGCTTGGACGAGGGCAATTCCAGTATCATTACTTGTCATCAAAAACAATAAATGAATTTCGGAGGTGGAGACATGAACAAATCGGTCGAGAAGAAAAGAACGGTTGCACTCATAGGCCATAACGGATCAGGGAAGACTCTTCTGCTTTCGGCAATGCTCTACAATGTAGGTCTGTCGGATCGAATCAATCAAAAGCTGATCGACACAGATCCGATCGAAGAAGCAAAAGGTTCGAGTATCACTTCTCACATTTACTCTTTCGATTGGGCTGGATACACGGTTACAACCATCGATACACCGGGTTTCGGAGATTTTATAGCCGATGTCATGAATGCGGTGTTCGTGAGTGAAAACGTTCTGAGTGTTATCAACGCGGTCTCGGGTGTCGAAATACAGACAGAGAGAACCTGGCAGATTGCCGAGAGCATGCACAAACCCATCATGGTTTTCATAAACCAGATGGACAAGGAACGTGCAAATTTTGACAACGCGCTTCAAAGTCTTCAGTCAGCCTTTGGCAGAAAGATGGTCGCATTGACGATACCAATAGGAAGCGAAGCCAACTTTCAGGGTGTGGTAGACCTTGTTTCAGGCAAGGCGTACCTGAATGAAAATGGTAAACCCAAGGAAGCATCTGTACCAACTTCTTTGACAGACAAGGTTGAAGAGATGAAACTGAAGGCAATTGAGGATATCGTTGAGTCAAACGATGCTCTGATGGAAAAGTACTTGGAGGGACAGCAGATTCAACCTGATGAGTTGATAGATGCGTTGCTGAAAGCGTACAGAGAAGGAACTGTGGTACCTGTTTTCTGTGGTTCTGCAGAAAAGAATATAGGTGTTAATCTTTTGCTTGACTACTTGGTCAGAGTTGGTACAAATCCACTCGAAGCTGCTGCTTACGAAGGGAAACTTGAGACCGGTGAGAAAGTCACCGTGAAAATGAGTGAGAGTGAGCCATTCTGTGCCTACAATTTCAAAACTGTCGTTGACCCATTCGTTGGTCGCGTGAGTTATATCAAGGTAATCGCGGGAGTCATAAAACCCCAAGACAGTTATTTCAACGTTAGCAGAGGCAGTTCAGATAAATTCGGACGCCTTTACTTTGCGCGAGGGAAAGAACAGATCGAAGTCGAGCAGGCTGGATGCGGTGATATAGTCGTTTTGCCGAAACTCAAAGAAGGTGCTGTCACGGACACTTTCACTCACAAAGACAGAAAATTGACAATCGTGCCACCGACCTTTCCGGAACCGATGTTCTCAAGATCTGTCAATCCAAAATCGAAAGCGGATATAGACAAAATCAGTAACGGTCTATCGCGCTTGGCTGAAACTGACCCAACATTTGAGTGGGAGTATGATCCAGAAACCGGTGAAACGGTGGTCTCTGGTCTGGGAACTATTCATTTGGACGTGATGATAGAGAGATTGAAGAGTACTTTTGGCGTTGACGTTGAAGTTGGTAAACCGAAGATCGCTTATAGAGAGACAGTGACCAAAAAAGCAGTCTCTGAATACAAACACAAGAAACAAACAGGTGGCCATGGACAGTATGGACATGTGAAGATAGAACTGGAGCCACTCCCAAGAGGTGCCGGCTTTGAGTTCGTCGACAAGATCTTTGGCGGTGTGATACCGAAGAACTTTATCCCATCTGTTGAAAAGGGTATAGTAGAAGCTATGAAGAAAGGATCTGTGGCTGGTTATCCAGTTGTTGATATACGCGTGACGCTCTTCGATGGTTCATATCATGAAGTGGATTCTTCTGATATCTCTTTCCAGATTGCTGCAATTCAAGCCTTCAGAAAAGGCATGGAAGAGGCAAAGCCTGTTCTGTTAGAACCCATAATGGAAGTCGAGATCTTCTGCCCAGATGAAGTGGCTGGAGATGTAATGGGAGAGGTCACGAGCAGAAGAGGCAGACCACAGGGCATGGAGTCGGCCGGCAGAGGCATGTCAAAGATAAAGGCTGAGGTCCCTCTCGCCGAAATGCTCGACTTCTCGGGAAGACTTTCTGGTATTACGAGCGGTCGAGGGTATTTCACAATGAAGTTCGTACGATATCAAGAGGTTCCACCAAACATTCAAGAAAAAATTGTTCAAGAAAGAAAACAAGAGAATCAGAATGCATGATCTTGGGGGCTCAGTCCCCCTTACAAAATTTGGGTGAACTCTCATGCACGTTGCTGTTCTCAGCTACACAATAAGGCTTTTTGGAATAAACAGCCTCAAGGAAAAACGTTCTCTTATCAAGGGTTTGATAAATGAGATCAGGACAAAGTTCAACGTATCGATCTGCGAGCTGGATTTGAATGATTCAAAGAATTGGGCACAGATCGGTGTAGCCGTAATTTCGTCGGCACAGGATGTAGTCGATCGAGTGGTAGAAGGCATCACTTCGATAATAGAAAACACAGATGGTGTCCAGATAGCTGAGATCGAAAGGGAAGGCTGGTAGACTGTGCAGGAGATCGTGAGGTCTCTTGAAGAACTCTGTGATAGATTGCTGACCAAGAAACGTAAAGCTCATGTCAAATCGTGTGTGCGTTTTGCATCTGAACTTGCAGAAATTCATAACGTTGATGTTAATCGAGTGAAGATCGCAACTCTCGCCCACGACGCTTTTAGGGATCTTAAACCAACGGTTCTTCTGAAGATGGCAATTGCTTACAAGATACGAATCACTGATTTAGAAAGGTTGAATCCCATACTCTTACATGGAAAGGTTGCTGCGGAATATCTGCGCCGAAGATTCAACTTGTCTGACAGAGAGGTCTTACAGGCTGTTGCTTACCACACAACTGGCAAAGAAGGTCTTGGGAAGGTTGGTACAATCCTTTTCTTGGCAGACTCCTTGGAGGAAAACAGAGTGTACGATGACGTTGAAAGGCTCAGAAAAATCGCCAAAGAGAATCTGGATGAAGCCCTCTTGATGATTGCAGAGAACAAGATTCGCTATGCTCTCATGAGAAGGTTGCTTTTGATGCCAGAAACAGTTAAGATGTGGAATTGGCTCATAAGACAACGAAGGGATGATAAGAACTGGAACTGATTTGGATAGATGATCGCTGTGGTCTTCTGAGAGATAGAACCTCGTTGGGGTTGATAAGATTTTCAAAGGATGTTATTTTGATAGACTCTGGCATAGATGATTCGTATGGACGCAAGGCTTTGAAAGCCATTACGGAAAATGGTTTGAAACTTCGATGGCTGATCAACACACATTTTCATGCCGATCACATAGGCGGCAATGCCTTCATTCAAAGGAAGACAGAGTCAAAAACATATGCACACAAGTTGACAAAACCTTTCGTTGAGAATCCCATCTTGGAACCTGTTCTTCTCTTCAACGGAGCCGATCCAATAGAAGAGCTAACAGCGAAGTTTTTCAAGGCAGAACCTTCTAAGATCGATTGCATCTTTGAAGGAGAATCTTTCTTCGAAGATGTGAAGATCATCGAATTACCGGGTCATGCAATTGGACAGATCGGCATAGCTCTGAATGGCATTGTATATGCTGCTGATTCCATCTTTGGAAATGAGGTCATTGAAAGACAACGGATGATCGTCTATAGTGATATCGATGCAGCTCTTCAATCAATAGAAAAGTTGAAAACCTTTGACATCTTTGTACCATCACATGGCTCACTTTCGAAAAGCCAAGAACTTCTCACTCAAAACAAGTTCCACATCGAAGAAACTGCAGGAAAGATCTATAAGCTCTTGTCAGAACCAAAGAGCGAAGAACAACTGCTCGCTGAAATCGTCAACAAACTCGGCATAGAGATAAAGGAGCTGGGTTTATACTATCTTCTGAGAATGACATTGCTCGCTTACTTGAAGTGGTTCAAAAAGCGTGGTTTGGTACAACCACAGATGATTGGCAACAGAGTCATTTGGCATAAACTGTGAAGGAGGAATGATGAGTGAAAAGGAAAAGAACTGGTCTGATGTGGAGTATTGTGATCGCCGTAATCTTAGTTGGGGCTTTTGTGCTCTGGTTCACGGTGAGCTCGGGAGCGATCAAAAACTCTGAAGAGTTCACTGCCTCAGTCCTTCATTTTGCTTTTGTTTGTAAGGATGACAATTACGCCTACTTCATAAGGATGGATGTCTCTAAGAGAATGGTCTACGTGATCAGATTTCCTCAATATTCTTTCAATCCTATGACAAACAGAGCGCTCGATGTCACAAATCCTTTGGAGGTCTTCAATTTCGCTGAAAACCTCATCGATTTCACCTCAAACAAAAGGTACTACGCTGTGGTTAGCAAGGAACAAATTGACAAATTCTCCAAAGAGGTTTTACACCGCCAAGAGGAAAACTTTGAAAAGCTTTTAAGAGCAATTTCAGAGAGAAAATCCAAGGCCTTCGACTTTCTGCTTTTCAAAAAATGGGTCTCGATCTTCAAGCCAGAGACGACCCTTACACCTGCGGCATTGGCTAAGCTCCTCTACGAGGTCCAGAGAAACGCCATGAGGTTTTACTACCCAGAAGCAGTCACTGAGAAACCACTGCAGATCCTCGTAGACGGCAAGACTTATCAGAGAGTCTATCTCGATGTAAAGAGTGTGCAGTTCATAAGAGATGACATAAAGAAGTAAGGTTGAAATTCCGACAGAAATGGTATAATATTCTGTCGGAGGTGATATTTTGTACAGGATCACGGTCTATACGGCGCCAGGGTGTCCGTACTGTGTCAAAGCCAAGAATTACTTTAGACAGCTTGGCTTAAAGTTTGCAGAAATCGATGTTTCAAGAAGTCAAGAAGCTGCTGAGAGATTGGTGAAGAGAACTGGTCAAACAGGAGTACCGGTTATTGAAATAGGCAATCAAATCGTCATTGGATTTGACAAAAACAAGATAGACAAACTCTTGGGAGTGTAGAATCGTTGGTCGATGTACTCTTTTTGCCCAAACGCATTAATGAACAAGATGGCTGTGTTGTTGTCGTTGATGTTTTGAGAGCCACGAGTACAATCGTCACCGCATTGGCGAATGGCGCAAGGGCAGTCATACCTGTCCGAACAGTTACACAGGCAAAGAGGATGAAAAAACAAGATGTCTTGATCTGTGGCGAGCGCCAAGGTATCAAGCCACAGCACTTTGATTTGGGCAATTCCCCTCAGGAGTATCTGAATGTTACAGACAAAGAGATAGTTCTCACAACCACCAATGGCACTAAGGCAGTTTCGATGGTCAATTCTGGAAGGGTCTACGCAGCTGCGTTTTTGAACTTGGCTGTGATATCAGATCTGATGAGAAATTGCCAAAAGATAACGATCGTCTGTTCGGGTCAAGACAATGCCGTCGCTCTTGAAGATGTGCTCTGTGCCGGTGCTCTTGTTTATCAAAGTGGTTTGAAGAAACTCACAGATGCTGCTCAAATCGCCCTAAGACTTTGGAAACAAGCAAAGAGAAAGGATCTATCGAAATTGCTTGCCATTTCACAGCATGGTAGAGAACTAAAAAAGTACGGTTTTTCAGAAGATATTGAATTCTGTGCGCAGATCGACAAGTACAACGTCATACCTGTGTTGACCAAAGACCGCTTTGTAGTTGAAAAATAAGCCCCACGAACGGGGCTTATTTCAAACGAACCAAGAAACTATTTTAGCCAGTTCGACGAACTGTTCATCGAGACTCGCACCACCAACTAATCCACCGTCTATATCCGGTTGTGCCATGAGTCCGAAGAAATTGTCAGGTTTTATGCTCCCACCATAGAGTATTGGTACCTTTTCCGCCAAATTGTCATCATATAGGACCTTCAGCAACTTTCTTATGAAGTTGTGAACTTCTTGAGCTTGCCACGGTTTTGCGACTATACCAGTGCCTATAGCCCAGACTGGTTCATATGCAATGACGATCTTTTCCACCTGGTCTCTGGTGAGACCAAACAAGCCTTTTCTGAGTTGTGATTCAACCACACAGAAAGTCAAACCTTTTTCTCTTTCTTCTTTCGTTTCTCCAACACACAGTATTGGTGTCATACCGTTATCCAGAATTGCCTTGACCTTCTTGTTGATAGATTCGTCTGTCTCACCGAATATATGACGTCGCTCAGAATGTCCCACGATCACGTATTCGACACCGATCTCTTTAAGCATCACAGGTGAAATTTCACCAGTGAAGGCTCCTGCTTTCTCGTAATGGCAATTTTGAGCACCAAGGCACAGATTTGTCTCTCGGAGTACCTCGGCTAAATCAGATAGGCAAACAAAAGGCGGGCACAGAACTATTCTCAGTTTCATGCCCGCCAATCGCTGAATCAACGTATTTGCAAAGAGTTTTGCTTGTTGGTTGGTTTTATTCATTTTCCAGTTTCCAGCGACGATCAGTCTATCTATTTTTTTTTATCAGCTAAGCTGCTTATTCCGGGAAGTTCCTTGCCTTCAAGAAACTCCAAAGATGCTCCTCCTCCAGTCGAGACGTGGGAATAAGCTGCTTCCAAACCAAATTTAGCAACAGCTGCCGCCGAATCTCCTCCACCGATGACCGTCGTGCCTTTAACTTTTGCGATCATCTCGGCAACGGCCTTTGTGCCTGCTGCAAAATCGTCTATCTCAAAAACGCCCATAGGTCCGTTCCACACAACGGTTTTAGCATTTTGCAAAGCTTTTTCAAACAGCTTCACTGACTCAGGACCAATGTCCAAACCCATCCATCCTTCTGGTATGCCATCTTTCATATTGACGATCCTTTTTTCAACCCCAGCCTCGATCTTCTGGGCAATCACGGCATCTACCGGTAGTACGATTTCAACGTTCTTTTCCTTTGCTTGTTTCATTATCTGTTTTGCAAGCTCCAGTTTATCGTCTTCTACCAGAGAAGAGCCAATCGAAAAGCCCTGTGCTTTGAGGAATGTGAACATCATTGCTCCACCTATCAGGAGCTTGTCTGCTCTGTTCAAAAGATTGGTTATGACTCCTATCTTGTCGGACACCTTTGCGCCTCCGAGTACGACTACGTATGGATGCTCTGGTTCATAAGTGACTTTGTTGAGAAATTCGATCTCTTTTTCCATCAAGAAACCTGCAACACTTGGAATAAAGGTGGCAATACCAACATTAGAAGAGTGAGCCCTATGGGCTGTTCCAAATGCGTCGTTCACATGAATATCCGCAAGTTCCGCCCAAGCTTTTGCGAGCTCCAAATCATTCTTTTCCTCTCCAGGATGGAATCTGGTATTCTCGAGTACCAAAATCTCTCCTGACTTCATACTCTTAACGGCTTGTTTTACTTCTTCTCCTATAAGATGAGGAATGAACGTAACCTTCAAGTTCGATATTTTTGCAAGATGATCTGCTACAGGTTTCAGCGTGTATTTTGGATCTGGACCACCCTTGGGTCTACCGAGATGAGATAGGAGAATGACCTTTGCCCCTCTGTCGACTGCGTACCTTATCGTCGGAAGTGCTGCCGTGATTCTTGTGTCATCTGAAACCTTGCCGTCCTTATCAACTGGTACGTTGAAATCGACTCTCATGATCACGGTTTTTCCCGAAAGATCAACATCTTTTATGGTTAGTTTCTTCATCCTTTCACCCCCAAAAAGAGGGAGGAGACCTCCCTCATCTCACATCAACTTTGCCACGAGTTCAACTGTGTCAACCACTCTGCAGCTGTAACCGTATTCGTTGTCATACCAAGAGAAGACTTTTATGAGATTGCCTTTCACATTCGTCAAAGTTGCATCGAAGATACCGGAGTAGGTGGTGCCTATGATGTCGCTGCTCACTATTGGATCAGTGTTGTACTTGACAATTCCTTTGAGAGTGGTTTCGCAGGCGTTCTTCATTATCTGGTTAACTTCTTCAACACTCGTCTGTTTTTCTACGACGGCAACGAAGTCAGAGATCGATCCATCGGGCACTGGCACTCTCAAGGCGACTCCGTCAAGTTTTCCTTTCAGTTCTGGTACAACCAATGCCACTGCTTTGGCTGCACCTGTGGTTGTTGGAATGGTGTTGATAGCAGCTGCTCTTGCTCTTCTCAAGTCTTTGTGTGGTAGATCCAAAACCCTCTGGTCGTTGGTGTACGCATGTACTGTTGTCAAGAAACCGCTGAGAATGTTGAATTTCTCGTGAAGTACCTTTATTATTGGGGCAATAGAGTTGGTTGTGCACGATGCACAAGAGATAACTGTGTGCTCCGGTTTGAGATTCTTCTCGTTGCACCCGATAACAACTGTGATGTCTTCACCTTTTGCTGGAGCTGTGATTATAACCTTCTTGGCACCTGCTTGCAAATGCAAAGAGGCTTTTTCTTTGTCTGTGAAAACTCCTGAAGATTCGATTACTATCTCCACACCCAGATCCTTCCATGGGAGTTTCGAAGGATCTTTTTCACTGAAGATCATATAACTCTTACCGTCGATGACTATTTCCTTTTCTTTTGCTACGACTTCGTTTGGATAAATCTTATGCACAGAATCGTACTTGAAAAGATGGGCCAGTGTTGCGGCATCGGTGACATCGTTAATCGCAACTACATCCAAATCCTTCCAGTTGCGTCTCAAGATTTCTCTGAGAACCACTCTTCCTACTCTTCCAAACCCGTTAATTGCAACTTTCATGCTTTTCCCTCCTCAAACTTAGTGTCTATGCAAATTCTACCCAGTAATGTTTACAACATTCACGAATTTGTGTAAAATCTCACAAATTTGGTAGACCACCCACTCCGACTATCTTTGAGATCTCTTCGTTCCTCTTTTCGGTGACCTTTCTCATCGTTTCGTTAACTGCTGCAATCAAAAGATCATTGAACATCTCTCGATCGTCGAGCAATGACTCATCGTACTCAATCGACACTACTTCGTAGTTGCATTTCGCCGTCACCTTGACCGCACCACCTCCTGCTGAAGCCGAAACTTCGATCTTTTCAAATTCCTGTTCGACCTTTTCGAATTGTTCTTTCATTTGCTGTTGAAGTTTCTCGATGTTGCCTGCTGGCTTCTCAGACTTTCCATAATTTCTTCCACCAAATCCTTTGAGTTTTTTCACCTTTCTTCACTCCTCTATTCTTATTCTCCCTGGAAAGTTTTCCTGCAATTTCTGAAGAATCCTCTTCTCTCTTTCTTCGTCGATGAAAAGATTGACAACAACGTCTTTCTGCATTTTTGTCTTGAACAGATATTCAAGCTCCAACAATTTTTCCCTTAGGTACTCGTACTGAAAACGCTGAGAAGGCAGAAAGGATATATCTAAGATATGTCCTTTTTGTGTGATCCTCGATTGAGCAAGAGCAACGTATATAGACATGTCCTTCTCATCTTTAAGCCACTGTAATAACTCTTCGATCTGAGAGAGATTAGAATCGACTTTCTTCTCTTTGGGTTGTACAATCTCTTCCACTGGTTTTGATTCTTGCATTACCTTTTGTCTTGACTCTGTATTCTTCGCGGCAAGATTCATTGCCAAGATCTTGCAGATCGTCTTTTTATTCTCAGCAAACCTGAGTTCTTTGGATATCTCAAGTAAGTCCTTTGCCAACTGCAAGAGTTCTATGGTAGCATTTTGTGAGATTCTCTCTTCAATTCTTTCAACGGACAGTGCAACAAGCTGTGCCGGATCGTAACCGTTCTCGAAAACGGTGTCAAGCAATCTTCCAATCTGTGAGATTTTACCACTGATAATGTAATTGATGAACTGGTCAACGATCTCTGAAGGTACCAATCCGAGTGCTTTCTCGGCGAGAGGAAGAGAAATCACTTCTTCAAGGGCGAAATTGGCAATTTGTTCCAAGTAAGAAAGCGCGTCTCTCATACCACCGGCAGATCTTTTGGCTATCAGTTTGGCAGCATCCTCTTCCAGATTCAAGCCTTCCCTCTTGGCAACAATCATCAAGTTTTGGAAAATATCAGTTTCTGTGAAGTTCTTGAATTCGATGACCTGGCAACGGGAAATTATCGTTGAAGGTACCCTTTCAAGGTTCGTGGTTGCCAGTACAAAGGTGATACCAGCAGGCGGTTCTTCGAGTGTTTTCAGAAACGCATTGAAAGCCTCCCGAGTGAGCATGTGAAATTCATCGACGATGTAGACCTTATATCTTCCCATCATTGGTCTGAATCCTACGGCATCTCTTATCCTGCGGATTTCATCGATACCTCTGTTTGAAGCTGCGTCCAGTTCTATCACGTCGGGGTGAGTGCCTCGATCTATCGAAAGGCAACTTTCACACTCACAACAAGGTTCATAGGTAGATCTGTTTGGACAGTTCAATGCCTTTGCCAGAATTCTTGCCACCGAAGTCTTTCCAGTTCCTCGAGGACCAGAAAAGATGTAGGCATGAGAGACCCTATCTTTAGCTATGGCATTCTGAAGAACCAATTTCGCCTGTTTCTGGTCTATAATTTGGTCGAAGTTCTTTGGTCTGTACTTGCGATAAAGAGCTTCCACAGAGTTCCACCCTGTGAAATTATAACAGATTGACGCTTTGGAGGTGCAAATTTTGCTTGCTGAGAAGAGAAAGAAGATCTTGGTAGTGAGCTTGTTGCTGATGTCAGCTCTAATGGTAGCTGAAACGGCGCCGACCTGGTTCAGCAAACTCGTAAGAGAGACTCGGTCAAAACACGATTTGATTGTTGATGCACAGATCATTGATGAAATGTACAGTGCTATAGTTGAAGTGAGCAAGAAGTATGACTTTGATCCACTTTTAATCATTGCCCTGATAAAGGTCGAGAGTGAGTTCAGGAATGTGGTTGGCATGTACGGTGAGTTGGGTTTGGTCCAGATAAAGAAAGAGACCGCTGAGTTTGTAGCGCAGAAGTACTCACTGTCTGAGCCAGAAGGTGGATGGTCAACGCTTCTTTGGGACTACCGATTGAATATAGAGTATGGAGTTCTTTACCTCAAGTATTTGCTGCAGAAAACCTCTGGTAATCTCTTGAAGGCTCTTGAAATGTACAACGGTGGTAACATGAAATCAGAGTATGCGAACAGAATAGTCAAAGAGTACAAGGAGCTGATGACGTATAAGAATGCTAATAGTGGAAGATGACCAAAAGATAGCACGTCTTCTTCAACTCCTCTTTGAAAATCATGGTTATGAAGTTCTTATGGCGAGCACTGGAGAAGAAGGCTGGCGAATGTATTCAACTCATAATCCTGCTCTGGTGATCCTTGATCTCATGCTACCAGGGATGGACGGATTTGAGGTTCTGGAGAAGATCAGATCTGTGGACGAAGAAGTCGGAATAGTAGTTTTGACAGCCCGAGGTGAAGTTGAAAACAGAATAAGAGGTTTGAAAAAAGGCGCCGATGATTACGTACCAAAGCCTTTCCATCTTGATGAACTCCTCGCACGTGTAGAAGCCGTTGCGAGGAGAGTCAGAAAACCAGAGTTGTTGAGGATTGGGCCCTTGGTCTTTGATGTTAATTCAAAGATACTCACCTTCCCAGATGGTTCGACGGTGGTACTTTCCGAAAGAGAGAGTAGTCTACTTTACCATCTTCACATAAATGCCGGCAGGGTGGTTAGCAGGGAAGAACTCTTGAAAGAAGTCTGGGGCGATAGTGAGTTCATCAGCAAGAACATCGTAGATGTTTACATAAAGTACTTACGAGACAAATTGAAAGATCACGGTAAAATGGTGAAAACAGTTAGGGGTATTGGCTATGTTCTCTACGCTTAAGTGGAAGATGGTCTTCTGGCAGACTGTACTCTTTTCAACCATACTCGGTCTGGGTTTGCTCACTGCATATTCTCTGGTAAAGAATATGCATCTATCTCGTTCGGCTGATAATCTGAGAAATGAAGTAATTACGGCTTTCAGAATACCTGGTAGGATTCTGGTCAACCTCAGGTTGCCACCAGGCGTTGCAGTTTTTGATGATTCTGGAAACGTGGTACTCGGTAGCGTGAATACAGAACACGAGCATTTCAAGAGATTTGTAGAACAAGTGATGAACACAAAACGACCAACTTACATAAAACTGGGTAAGGACGAGTATTTGGTGGTCAGAGCGAGATTCACAACTGCTTCAGGTGAAAGAGATTTCTTTTTGATTTCACCAGCAGGTGGAATCGGCGATTTTCTGAAGATCCTCTCACGTGCTTTTGTCGTTTTCTGGGTTTTTTTCAGTGTGATTTCCTTGGTTTTGGGTAGCTATTTCGTTAGTAAATCACTCTCACCGATGAGTAGGATTACCGAACAATTGAAGGATATCAACACAACTGATTTGAACAAAAGGGTTTATGATCCAGGTAGAAACGACGAAGTTTCTCTGCTTGCAAAAACTATAAACAACATGCTCGATCGATTGAGAATAGGTTTTGAAGTCCAGAACGAGTTTGTCAATGATGTCTCTCATGAACTCAGAACACCGTTGACGACAATACAAGGTTATGCTGAACTAATTCAGCGTTTTACAGATAACAGGCAGATCGTTCTCGAATCTGCACAGACCATACACGAAACCTCAGCCAAACTCATATCGTTGTCTGAGACATTGCTCATGCTTTCAAAGCCCATTACGAAACTCGAGATGAAGTTGATCGAACTCAAGCCTTTTTTACAAGAGCTTGCCGATGAGTTTCGGCACCAATTCCCTGAGTTCCAAATAGAGGTAGAAGGAGAAGGTAAGGGGTATGCAGATAGTAAAGTTCTGCAGATAATCGTGAAAGCTTTAGCAGAGAACGCGATAAAGTTTTCAAAGGATCGAAAACAGATCATTCTGAAATGTGGTGAAGGTTGGCTGAGTGTGAAGGATTTCGGCATTGGGATAGACGACTCAGAAAAAGAGAAGATATTTCGGCGTTTCTACAAAGGTGATCGATCCAGGTCTACGCCAGGATATGGCCTCGGGCTATCCTTAGTCGAGAAATTGGTAAAGATAATGGGTTGCACTATAGAACTTCAAAGTAGGCAAAATGAAGGTAGTGAATTCAAAGTCGTGTTGCCACGATTTGAGGAGGAGAAGAGATGAAAGTAGGAGGACAAGCAATAATCGAAGGTGTTCTCATGATGGGTAAGAGTGTGGCGATCGCTGTTAGGAACAACAGTGGAGAGATCGTCGTTGAAGAAATCGGCAAGAAAACCCCTTCGAACTTGAAACTTTTCAAGGTACCATTCTTGAGAGGTCTAATCAGTCTGTTTTACTCGCTCTACTACGGTATCTATGCCTTGGATAGGTCGGCTGAAATAAGTTCTGGCCAGAAGATGAAAAAATCAGAGACCTTCTGGTCGATCTTCCTTGCTGTCGTATTGGCTGTGGGGTTGTTCTTGGTTTTACCGGTTTTCTTGACCAGTCTCTTGACCTTTCTGCGGGGCAACGAATTCCTCTTTTCGTTGATCGAAGGTTTGATCAGACTCGGGTTGTTCTTACTCTATGTCTACGTCATATCGTTGTTGAAAGATGTGAAAAGATTTTTCCAATACCATGGTGCTGAGCACATGGTGATTCATGCCTATGAATCGAATGAACCACTGATTAATGAAAAGATAAAGAAATACAGTACCATTCATCCAAGATGCGGCACGAGCTTTGTCATGATTTTCCTGATATTCTCCATAATATTTTTCAGCTTGGTCGGTTGGATTCTCCATTTGAATGTCTTTTGGAAGGTCCTCAGCAGGGTGATCTTCATACCCGTGATAGTAGGTTTTTCTTATGAGTTTCTAAGAGTGTCAGCGCGAAACTCGAAAGTAATGCGCTTTTTGGCAGCACCGGGCCTTCTACTTCAGAAGCTCACCACAGCGATTCCAGACGATTCACAGATTGAGGTTGCCATTGCGGCTTTGAAAAAGGCTGTGGGTGAAGAGAACAAGATAGATCATGCAAAAGAGCATGAAGGACCAGAGTTTTTCGGATAAGCCCAACAAATTGCAGACAAAGGAGAAGACGATAAGCATTATCAGAGAGCGCCATACTCCGAATTTTCTCATCAGCAGATGATGAGTGTGGTTTTTATCTGCACGAAAAGGATTTCTGTGACGAACTATGCGACGCGCGAAACTGCTTAGAACTTCGTAAGCTGGATAGCCAAGAAAGACTGTCGCATAGCACAGATCTCCTTTGAAGTACATCAGCGCATAAAATGGCAACAGAATGCCAAGAACAGCTGATCCACTGTTTCCGAGAAAAGATTTAGCCTTCGGTAGATTGAAAGGTAGAAAACCAGCCAAGGCGAGGGCGAGTCGATGTTCTCTCAAGAAGAGAGCACTCAGCATTGAAGTGGAAGATGCAAGTGCGTCCATACCATCGATCATGTTGAGTGCGTTGAACATGGCAGCGAACCAAAAAACTTCTACAACCTTCCACAGCATTCCATTCAGCGCATGCCCCAGAAAATAGATCTGCTCGGGTCCTAAGCACACGGCAATGGTTGCAATCAGTATCTGAAAGGGCAATTTGATTTTGTAAGAGAGATCCTCGATATCGTCCAAGACTCCCAGAAAAAAGGCTAAAGACAAAGGCAAGATGACCTTTACCTGAGTTTCTGTTGCAAGCAGAGCGACAAAGATCGCGATACCGCCGCTCAAGGGGATTGGCATCTTGTGAATTTTTCTCGCATTTGGCATGTCCAATGGGAATTTCTGCGAGAAGAATCTCACGAACAAGAGATTTAGAAGAAAAGATATGAGGAAACTCATCAAACACCCCTCATGTCTCGTTCAAGAACTGCTGTATCTTTTGAAGAACCTCTTGAGGTTGTTCCACCGACATCTTCAAAAATGTGTCCACAGTATCACATAGCTTCTCAAAGTCAACCCTCTTACCATTTCTAACAAGCAACACCTTTGGATGTGCCGTAGACTCCACCTTCTCATATTCGTAGAAGAGTTCTTCGGTGAGTTTCTCACCGTCTCGACTTCCTGTGTAGACTACTTTGATGTCTTGATCTGGAACAAGACCGTTCAGCATGATCATCGTTCGAGCTAATGTGTCTATCGAGATTGGTTTACCCATGTCCAAGACAAAGAGTTCTTTATTTGTACCAAAACTACCCGCCTGCAGTACAAGTGAAACGGCTTCAGAGATACTCATGAAATATCTTGTCATTCTTGGATCGGTGACCGTCACGGGTCCTCCCTTTTGGATTTGATAGTTGAACTTCAAGATCACACTGCCTCTGCTGCCAATCACGTTACCGAACCGCACTATCACAAAGTTCGTTTTGCAGTTAGAATCAATGGAGAGCAAAAGTAGTTCTGCCAGCCTTTTGCTCGCACCCATGATCGAAGAAGGCTTTACAGCCTTATCGGTGGAAACAAAGATCATCTTTTCGACACCAAACTCACAACACAGCTCTGCGACAATCTTTGTTCCAAGAGTATTGACGCGCAACGCTTCATATGGGTTCTCTTCCATCAACGGGACATGCTTGTGTGCGGCAGCGTGAAAGACGATTTCGGGTTTGGCAATCTCGAAAACTTGATGCATTCGCACAGAGTCTGAGACGTCTGCTATCACACGCATCCTGTTCAAAAGTGGGTAATCCACGGAAAGCTCTTCGTCTATCTGATAGATGCTGTTTTCTCCCTTACCCAGCAAGACAAGCATTGAAGGTTCAAGTTTCGCCAACTGTCTGCAAAGTTCACTGCCTATACTACCGCCTGCGCCCGTTACGAGTATTCTTTTGCCTTTGACATAGGATCTTATCTGTTCAAGATCGACCTTGGTCTCTTCCCTACCCAGCAAATCTTCGACCGTAACCTCTCTGAGCTGACCTATCCGTGGCTGTGTATCTGTGAGTTCGTATATACCAGGCAATGTACGAACTTTCACATGCTTTGGGTTGATCAAAGACACGATTCTTCTCATCTGCTCAGCGTTTGCCGAAGGAATCGCTATTATGACTTCATCGACTTTCAACAAGTCTATTACTCGCTGAGCTTCTTCGATAGGTCCGTAAATTGGTATCCCATGTATCTTTCGCCCGATCTTTCCTAAGGAGTCATCAAGGAAACCAACGACTCTCCCCAGATTGGGACGGTGCTCGAAATCTTCCAGAAGCATTGTTCCAGCACTTCCTGCGCCTACTATTAACACTCTCTTGTTACTCGTCGACGGAACGGTGTTCAACCACTGCCAGAAGAAACGACTTGCGATCATCAGCATCGTCGAGCCCAAAAATGTCATCACACCAACAGAACGTGGCAGAACGACAGCCTTTACGAAGTAGAAAAAGAGCACATTCAAAAGATATGCCACAGCAGAACCTCTCATCAGAGTGATCATATCTTTGAAGGATGCATACAACCAGACTATGTTGTAAGTACCGTTCAGAATATAGACTAATGCGCTGATCGAACAATAGATTGGTATGCTGGGAAAATACCTTGCAAGCTCTGCCCAGTCGAATCCAAGTCTAATGAAAAGAGCGGTGATACCTGCGAACAATGTTAAACCGACGTCTATGAAGAAGAGCAAAAGCCTTCTGGACAATCTCACCACCTCGTTGTCAGCTCAGTGCCGGCTCTTGGTACCACGTTGTACTTCCTGAGTATCTGTCGAATGTCTTCGGTGACATAAATTCTGACTATCTGAACCAAGTTGTTCGCCATCAATTGATAGGCTGGGTATTTTTTGAGGTAATCTTCAAGAGAAAAGACTTCTTCTTTTGTGGGATCATACAGAAACACGTTGCTCCTGAGGAATTCATCAGGATGCATGAGAGACAGCTTGTAAGGAGTATCAGTTTTGAAGATCTCGTCGAAGTTGTTCAGAATTCTCTTTAATTCATCTTTGTCCTGTTCTATTACTTCTGTGCTCTCGATCAAAGTTCTCAGTCTTGCTTTTATCCTCTGCAAGGTGTCTTCCACGACTCCCTTGCTCATGATCGAAGGATCAATGCCAACAGCAGAGAAGGTGATTTCAGCTATCAACTTCCAAAGATCTCTTCTTTCGATACGCCTCAGCAATTCATAAGCTTTGATCAAAGAATACTCATCTTCTTTTAGTTGTACATTTCCATCGAAGATCTCTTTTTCATTCACACCGTATTTGTCGAGTAATCTTTTGAACTCAAGTTTTATCTGTGAGAAAACGAACTGATCTGTCAAGTCGAGAAACTTCGCTGTATCGTTCACTTGCTCAGGCAAATTGAGTGGTTCGTAGACGAGCGATAGTATTTGTTGGATCATCAGATCGGCCGCTCTGGAGGTCTTGTGAAAATAAACGTTCTTGTACATCATGAATCTTCCGAAAAGACTGGTGTATATCTGGTCGAGAACCTTCGCATGATAACACAAGATCTTTTTTCCATCCTTTTCCTTTACAAAAGAGTTCCTGATGATTCTATCAATCGCACCCACGCCGAACTGCGTTGTACCACTGTAATAGGAATCCCTCATGAGAAAATCAAGTCTGTCGGCACCCAGTGGTCCTTGTACTATGTTGAACTCAACGGTTCCAAGCTCTTCTCCCTCAAAGACTTCATTCACCAAATTCATGAGTTTCAAAAAGCTATCTTCACTCACTTGATCTAATCCAAGAGTCTGATGCAAGTCCTCGGCAACTGCATCTTTCATTCTTGGATCAGATATTCTCTGGTAAGATTTCATCATCTCATAAGGCATCAGCTCAAGCAATATTCTCTTTCTGAATTCATCGTGACCTTCGGTCAATCCCATTCTCTTGTAGACAACATCGTCGAATTGGTGACTGAATGGACCATGACCTATATCGTGAAACAACCCAGCCAGTCGGACTACTCTCCTTTTCGATTGATCTTCGAAAAGTCTTGAGGCGTAGATACCACAAATGTGCATCACGCCAAGCGAGTGAGAAAACCTATTGTGTGTTGCACCAGGGTAGACAAGCTCAGCACCAACCAACTGTGACAGATATCTCAGTCTTTGAATTGGCCTGGTATCGATTGAGAGTATCTCTAATGGATACATGAAGATCTCAAAGTGAATTGGATCACGAGATACTTTGTAGTACAATCAAAACCACCTCTTTCTAATTCTTAAATCATTATAGTATAATTTACCGGTCAACGACACAGGAGGAAAGATGTACGCAATCATAAAGTATAAGAAATATGGCCTAATGAGATTTCTGTCGGCAATAGAAACGTCGAATGCGATAGAAAGAAATATTCGTCGCAGTGGATTGCCATTCGTGCTCACCGAAGGTTTCCATAAGAAACCAAAGATTTCGTATCTCGATCCAACGCCTACAGGTGTAGTGAATCTCGCACTTTATACAAGGGTTGATTTCGTTAGTAGAGTTGAAGGGGCATTAAGCAACTTAAGGACAAGCTCACTCAAAGGCATTTCTCCTGAAAAGCTGTGGTGGACTGAACTGAATCCGAACAAATTAGTGACAGCTTATGCTTTTAGAATCTTGATACCTAAGAAGTGTATAGATCTGTCGGTATACGATCCCGCAAGGCAGATTGTGATTACAGAGAAATCAAAGTCAGGTCCAATTAGTTATTTCTTTGAAAACGTGCAATTCAGTTCTCGAGGTGAATTTTTTGTGATAGGATATGAACAGAAAAGGGACCGGCTCATTCGTGCTCGATATCTGTACCAGCCCATTTTGAGTGAGAAAGAATGTTTTGTGCTGGTCATGTGTGTAGAAGCACTATGCAGTGGTAGAAGACTGTCTGATATTTTGGAGGAGTCTTCATGGGATACAGAGTTTTAGTGGTCGATGATTCTGAAGTTTTGAGAAAGATAGTCAGCTTCAACCTGACCAGAGAAGGGTATGCAGTTGAAGAAGCAAAGGATGGAAAAGAAGCTTTAGAGAAACTGAGACAGGCCAAGCCGGATCTGGTGATCTTGGATATAATGATGCCATACGTGGATGGATTCGAAGTTCTGAAGACGATGCGAAAAGATCCTGAACTGAAGGATATTCCTGTGATAATGCTGACGGCAAAAGGTGGCGAGGATGATCCGAAAACTGCTTTAGAGATCGGTGCAAATGGTTTTCTCACAAAGCCATTCAGTCCGCTGAAACTACTCGAAGAAGTTCGCAGGGTGATAGGTCGTGGAGCATGAACTCAAACAGGTCTATGAGAAAATATCCAAAACCATGAACTTACCTCCATATCAGGGTATGTCGAGTCTCAAGGACATATCCTTTGCTATAGACAACATTGTGGCAGAGTTGAACGAGCGACGAAAGAATTACGCGAAATTACTTGAAGAACACATAGAAGAACTTTCCAGAACTTATCAAGAGATCGCGACTCTCTTTGAACTCAACAATGTCTTTGCGAATGTCGTTGATCCCGAGGAGGGCCTTGAATCTTTGGTCGAGTTGTTAAAGCAAACGATACCCTTCTTGGCAATCTGCATCGAACTGAATGTAGCGGACCGCTACGTTTATTACGAAAAACTCTTCAAGCTTGATCATGAAACCTTCGCAAAGGCGAAGCAACTGATTGACACAAAGAGTGATAGTGTTTTCTTGATCGAACCTACTCATAATTCAGAGGTTCGCAATTTGTTATCAATTCCTGTCAAGAGTGGTAAATCTCTTTGGGGGAGGATCACACTCGTCGAAAGAGAACCAGACATCTTCACCGCAGTTGATAGGAAGATTCTCGAAGCTGCTGCTCAGCAATTGTCGTCGATATGCGAAAGGTATGTGAGATTGAAAAGAGAAGTCGAGAGAGAAAAACTCAGAGAGCAACTCGAGATCGCAAGACAGATCCAAATGAGACTCTATCCGAGAAAATTGCCGAACTTGAGTTATGTCGAGATAAGTGCTGATACAGTGCCTGCGATTCAGGTGAGCGGAGATTACTACGACATCCTCGTCAGAGAGAATCGTGTGTTCGCAACTGTGGCTGATGTTTCAGGTAAAGGTATTCCAGCGGCTTTGATGATGACGGCATTACGTAGTGCTTTGAGAACGCTTTCCAGAAATGTTGAAACAATCTCTCAACTTGCGGTGCAACTCAACAACGTGTTGTGCGAGGACTTGGAAGAAGACAGATTCGTCACCATGATACTGCTATGCCTGACTCGTGATGGTGAACTCCACATCGTGAACGCGGGACACAATCCTGTTTTACTGGTTAGTGGTGATGATATTACTACTGTAGAAGCACAAGATCTACCACTTGGTATTCTAAGAGATACAAACTACAGAGAAGTGGTTACGAAGATCGGTACAGGAGATCTAATAGTGGCTTACACGGATGGCGTAACAGAAGCGAGGGACAGTTCTGGAAATGAATATGGACTTGAGAGATTTTGTGCAAAAATCAAGGAACTGAGGAATCACAGTGTTGTACAAATTGTTGAGCAACTGAAGAACGAGATTGAAAACTTTTCGAAGGGTACACAAAGACATGACGATACTACGATAACAGTGATAAAATATCTTGGAGATAACTCTGTTTAGGAGGGAAGAGAATGTCAGGACATAACAAATGGGCTAATATCAAGCATCGAAAGATGGCACAGGACGCTAAGAGATCGCAGATGTTCACGAAATTGATACGCGAGTTGATAGTCGCTGCTCGTGAAGGTGGAGGAGATCCAGATACTAACCCACGGCTTAGAACGGCTATCGAAAAGGCAAAAGAAGCAAACATGCCAAAAGACAACATTGAAAAGGCTATCAAACGTGGTACTGGTGAACTTGAGGGCGTTGAGTATCAAGAGATCATATACGAAGCATATGGTCCTGCAGGTGTTGCGCTTTACATAAGAGCTTTGACCGACAACAAGAATAGAACAGCCCAAGAGTTGAGACACGTTTTGAGCAGACACGGTGGAAGTCTTGCCGATCTTGGAGCCGTTAGTTGGATCTTCGAGAGAAAGGGAATAATCAACGTGGCGCGCGATCAAGTGGCAAATGTTGAAGAATTGATGATGCTTGCAATTGACGCAGGAGCTGAAGATATCAACGATCAGGATGATCCGATTAGGATTGTTACATCTGCAGAGAACTTGACAGCAGTCAAAGAAACTCTTGAAAAGAACGGCTACAAGGTGGAGGCAAGTGTGTCGTATGTACCAAAGAACACAGTTCAAGTGACTGGAAAGGACGCAGAGAAAGTTTTGATGTTGCTGAACGCACTCGAAGACATGGATGATGTACAAGACGTCTTCTCGAACTTTGAGATGGACGACGCAGAAATGGAAGCAATACTGTCACAGATGAATCAATGAGAGCTTCAATATTGTTCCTGCTGTTACCTATTTCTGTTGCAGCTGCCGTAATGAACTTTGACATAGCCATTGGCACCAGTCCTTGGTTTGGTGTCACGTTGTCTCCACATATTGAGTTTTGGCGCATCGAGGCTGATCTTTCTTTCAGTCTAGGTGTAGTCATTGATCAAGGGCGCTTAAATCTTTCGCCTCTTTATGAACCTTTTGAGAACCTGAAATATCTATCACTCGACTTAGGCACCGGTGGAGCCCTTTACCGCGTACCGTATGCGGGTTGGTTGAGCTTCAGTAACCTCAATTACGAAGCTAATACTTTGAGTTTATGGGGAATGAACGGCTCCATCGGAGCTGTCATTCAGGATAGTTATGCGCTTTTCTTCAAGATCGATTACTTTTCGATCTGTGTTGATAACAACAGTGGTTATCACCTTTCGGTTCCAATAAGTTTCAACGATTTCAAAATAGAACCGTTTATCTCCAATTTGGGCTATGGAGTTGGTCTTTCTCATAGAGGAATTGTTTTCTTCCTTATACCAAACATGGGGTTGCGAATTGGCTATGCGGCAGACAGGCTGTTTTTCTTTGCGCAGTATCTCGCAAACAAGACAAATGTGGGTTTTGGCTGGGTGAACGAAGACGAGTGGGTTTTGGTGTCGAATGAATCGATGGATTTTAGGAAAAAGATTGACAAAATCTATGTGATCTTTCGTTCAGAAAAGGAGCGATGGTATGCAGGATTTTCTTTCCCAGTTTTCTGGTGAACTCCCCATGGAGGATTTTCAGTGGTTTGTCAAAGAGGTTCACAGATACTTTGGCTTAGATCTCTCTGGGTACAAACCTCATAGGGTCAAGAGAAGAATTGAAATACTGATAAAGAAGTATAAACTGTCTTCCTTTCAAGAATACTTACGCTTCTTACTGTCAAATCCAGCAGCTAAGGAAGAATTTCTTGACAAACTGACGATAAACGTCACGGAGTTCTTCAGAAACCCAGAAAAATGGTGGGAGCTTAGAGACAAATACCTACCCGAGCTCTTGGCTTTGAGCAAGGGCAAATTCAAGGCATGGAGCGCAGGTTGTGCGAGCGGGGAAGAACCATACTCTTTGGCAATATTGCTTGAAGAACTGAAAGCTCCTTCGACTGCCTCAGTGCTCGCCACAGATTTGGATGAAAGAGCGCTCGACGAGGCAAAAGCTGGTTTATACGAAGCAAGATCTATGGTGAGTACACCGAAGGCATATTTAGAGAAATACTTCGAGCTGCTTGATGGGAGTTACAAGGTAAAAGATTTTGTGAAAAAGAGAGTGGAGTTCAAAAAACACAACATGCTTCAAGATTCATTTCCTCAGTCACTTGACCTCATAATCTGTAGGAATGTGGTTATATACTTCGAAGCCTCTGCAAAAGACCAGCTTTACAGAAACTTCACTAAAGCTCTCAGGCTCGGTGGAATACTTTTTGTGGGCAGCACAGAGAGAATCTTCGATTACGCCGAGATAGGGCTGAAGATTATCAGTCCATTTTTCTACCAAAGGGTGAAGTGAGATGTTCTGGGTAACCTTTGTAATCTTAATGGACCAACTTTCAAAGATGTTGGTAGAGAACTTTCTCTTTCAGCCCTTATTTGCTATTCCAGGTGTTCTGTGGTTCACTTACACCAGAAACACAGGAATCGTCTTTGGCTTGTTTTCCAGACAGCCCTGGGTACTTTGGGTTACCTTTGCTGTTACACTCACACTCTCAGTTGTATCGAGCCTTACAAAGGGTTCGACTCTCACGAAAGCAGGACTTCAGATGATCGTTGGCGGAGCAACAGGTAACATCGTCGATCGATTCAGGTTCGGTTATGTCGTTGATTTCATAAACCTCCGTTATTTTCCTGCTATCTTCAACATCGCAGATCTTTTCATCACTATTGGTGGTGTGTTGATAGTTCTGAGTCTCCTGATGGGAGAGAAAAAACTTGAAAGTCACGGTGAACAAAGGTGAATCGGAACAAAGACTTGATCTCTACTTATTACAGAAGATCCCTGCGAAGATCTCCAGGAGTTTTGTACAAAGAGCCATCAAAGAGGGAAAAGTAACTGTCAATGGAAAGCCTCAAAAGCCCAGTTACAAAGTGAAACCACAAGATGTGATAGTCATTCCAGACCCAGAACCTGTTATGCCGATCACAGTTGAACCACAACAGATAGAACTCGAGATTCTTTACGAAGATTCTGATATAGTCGTGATCAACAAACCAGCTGGTATGATTGTTCACCCAATTCCTTCACACACCAGTGGTACGCTTGTAAACGCACTGTTATACCACTGCAGAGATCTTCAAGGCATTGGAGGGCAACTCAGACCAGGCATCGTTCACAGATTGGACAAAGACACCTCGGGAGTCATAGTCGTTGCGAAGAACGATCTGGCACATCAGAGTCTTTCGTACCAGTTCAAAGAGAGAAAGACTTTCAAGATGTACTTGGCAATCGTAGAAGGTTTTGTCGAGAGACCTCAAGGCGATGTGCAGATCGCAATAGCCAGACATCCAGTTTTGAGAACAAAGATGTCGGTGAATGAATCCGGTAGAGCTGCAATAACACATTACAAAGTCATAAAACATTTTGGGAAGACTGCATCGCTTGTCGCAGCTTATCCAAAGACTGGCCGCACTCATCAAATAAGGGTCCACATGAAGTACATAGGACACCCCATTCTCGGTGACAAACTCTATGGAAGGGGATCACTCGCAACAAGACAGATGCTCCACGCGACAAGACTTGGATTCTATCATCCAAGAACCGAGAGATGGATGCAGTTCACTGCCCCAATACCAGATGATTTCAAATCGATGTTGGTGAAGTTATCGAATCAGGTAGTGATCCTTGGATGATACCATGCGTTGTCTCACCGTATGCTTTTGACGGTTCCATAATACGATTGGAGCAAGTTGTCGAGAAAGCCAAATCAATTGGATTGAAATCGCTTCTTTTAGCAGATACAAACTTCCATGGCACAGTAACTTTCAACAACCTCTGTCGTCGAAATGGAATCATACCTGTTCACGGACTGAGAGTTGGTACAAAGGTTTTTTACGCAAGAAATCGCGAGGAATTTGAAGAACTGGTGAAGGCTTATAACAGATCAGAAGAACCGAAACTCGATTTTCTGAAAATCGATGAAATCAAGTTGATATACTACCTGAACGACTCTCAGCTTGATGGTCACATCGCTATGTGCCAGATTCAGCAAAGTCCTGTCAAGTCTGGTTCATCATTTGATGGAGCCTTTGAAGATGCTGCTTTAATCCTTGGCTGTACACCCTACGATTTGCGAGTAGAGATGAAATTGCCACAACCAAAGAAGAATTGGTTGAGAAGTTGTGCAGAACTGGCAAGAACTCCTGAGCACAGAAAAAGGTTTGAAGAAGAACTCAACGTGATTGAGAGACTCGGTTTTGAATCGTATTTCTACACCGTGAAGAGAATAGTTGATATTGCCAGGTCACTGGATGTGGAAATTGGCCCTGGAAGGGGAAGTGCCGTCGGATCGGTAATAGCCTATGTACTGGGAATAACAAAGATAGATCCGATAAAATATGATCTGCTCTTCGAAAGATTCCTCAACGAATTCAGAAAAGAGTTACCCGACATCGATATAGACGTTGAAGACAAAAAGCGCCCTTTGCTGATCGAAAGTCTGTCCCAACACTTTCCTTTCTTTGCGCTGATCTCAACCTTTTCAACGCTTTCAGAAAAGTCAATTCTCAACGAGATGAATCGATTAAAACAAACTCCTTCCAGCAAGGTAATCGAATTGCTCAAGGGTTTGCCAATCCACAGGAGTATACATGCTGCAGGTGTAGTTATAGCGGGTGAGCCAGTGAACCTGCCTTTTGTTCCGGGTTCAAAACCTTTCGTTCTCGAATACGATATGCAAAGTCTTGAAGAGATTGGTGTGACAAAGATAGACATTCTCGGTTTGACAACGCTATCGCTGTTATCACAGATGAAAAAGAACCTTGAACTTCATGAAATACCAATGAGCGATCGATCGACTTATCACACCATATCAACTGGAAGAACACTTGGGATCTTCCAACTTGAGCGGGAATTTGCAAGAACACTGTGTAGGCAAATTAGGCCAGAGAGCATTGAGGAACTCTCAGTGTTGCTTGCGATGAACAGACCCGGCCCACTACTGGCAAAACTCGACCGAGTCTACGCACGTAGAAAGAGATCTTGTGACAACTCTGAAAGACTTAACCTGTTTCAAGACACTTTTGATGTGATCATATATCAGGAACAGATAATGAAACTCGCTATGAGTTTAGCAGGAATGTCACCAGCCGAATCTGATCTTTTCAGAATGGCGATCTCCCAGAAGGACAGACAAGCAATGAAAGTTGCCATAGAACAGCTCAAAGCAAAGGTGATTCAGCGAGGTTTCGGTATATCCTTCGCTGATCACTTGTCCAACACTATAGAGCAGTTCTGCGCATATGCCTTCAATAAGTCTCACAGTATTGCCTACGCGACTATCAGCTATGAACTCGCCTACATCAAAACCCACTTTCCAAAGGTTTTCTTCAAGTACTACATAGACGAACAAGCCAGCGACAAGAAGAAGATATTTCAAGCGATTCAAGAACTTCGTCTGCGCGGTTTCGAGGTACTCTGCCCAAGTGTGAACACCGTTGAAGTGAAAGAAAACCAATTCCAACTACCTCTTTCAATTATAACGGGTGTGGGTCCATCGGTCGAACAGATGTGTGCCGCTAAATCACCATTCAGCAGTATCGATGATTTTGCGAGAAAGATCTCTCTGCCCATCTCCACCATTCAGAGATTGGTAAACGCGGGTGCCTTTGATTGTATCTATTCGTCTAGAGCAGAATCTTTAAAGGCTTTCAACAGCTTTCAAAAAGGCTATGATCCTTCGTTGTCTGAAATATCAAAGGTCTTCGGAAAACTCAGTGAACAAAAACAACTTCAGATAACTGAAGTTGATATAGCAAATCTTGAAGAACAAGTCTATGGCTTTCCTCTGACTCCTCTGGTAGTCTTCTTAGAAAAGAGCTTTGCTCCCCTCAGTGAAGTATTTTGTTCATCAAGAGTTCTTCCTGTGGCAGTCAAAGTGCAGTCCAGCTATGCCAGTGATGGTATGACGATCTGCAAGGTGGATGAAAAACTCTCAGATGGTGAGTATTTGATAATCTTTGGAATCAACGGCAAAGCCTTGAAGTTCTACAAACTCAGCGAAGCCAAATCAGTGCTCTACGAAGTCAGTGGTTGTTTCGACGAAAAAGACTTTGAAGAAGCTTCACCAAATGAGTCTGTAAAGGTTACCTTGATGGGCAAGAAGGTATTCATTGAATCTGCAAGACCCCTAACAGATACTTATAGAGTACTTGTTGTCAATTAAGTCCTTTGTCTTAGCGAACTGAAAAACCAAACAATACCGATCAGCGAGAGGACCAGCCCAACGTACTGAGCGGTAGTTGCAGATTCCGCGAAGATCATCCACGACCACAGTATACTCAGTACCGGTTCTCCAACCAGAGCCATTGATACAACCCCTGTTGGGAAATGCTTCAAAGAGTTGTTTATCATCACATAACCGAAAAAAGAACAACCAACACCAAGTCCAATGAACAACAACCAATCTCTTGGTGAAAACCTACTGAACACTTTGTCAGAGCTGAGTAAGAAGAGTATCACTGTTGCAACTGAATAACTTCTGAAATTGAATACGATCGTTCCAACTCTCGGTATCATGTACCTACCTATGAGCAGAAAACCGCATACGAACAACACACCTATGACCGAAAGGAGATCACCCTTTGAAAAACTCAAAGAACTCCTTGCATCGAGTACAGTCATCTGTACAACGCCAATGATCACCAATACAGTAGAGAGTATCTGCCGAAGATTTAGCCTTTCGTGGTAGATATAAGCCGCAAGGACCGAGGTAACAAAAGGTTGCAACATCAAAGGTATCACTGCACCTGCAAGTGTTGTGTGGCTGAAGGATTGAATCCAAAAATAGAAATGCATTGCGAGAAAAAAACCGGAGATTGAAAACAACAGTTCCTCTTTTATTCTGTATTTGACCATCCTTGCCTTCATTGCACACAAATAGCATAGAAAGGCGAAAAACACTCTGAAAAAAGATATCGCATTGGCTGAAGCAGTGCTGGCCTTTATCATGATGCCAGAGAACGAGACAACCACTATTCCTAAGAACAGAACCAGAGTGTGCAAGATGATTCCTCCTCTGAAAGAGATTCTATCTCAGTGATGGTCCGACTATCTCTTCAGTTATACTTTTCCAAGATAAATGGTAAACTTGAAAAATCAGAGGAGATAATATGACTATACTTTTGCAGAAACTGGTAGAATTGGAATGACAAAACCTTTTGTGGGAAAAGGAGGCATTCCTGTGCGCATTATACTCGATTGTGACCCTGGACATGACGACGCCTTTGCACTGCTTTTGGCTGCTGCATCGAAAGAGATCGAATTGCTCGGTGTTACCACGGTTGTTGGAAACTCTTACCTTGAAAACACCACAAGAAATGCCAGAACCGTCCTCGATCTGTTCGATATCGATCTTCCTGTCTTTGCTGGCTGTGACAAACCTCTCCTGAGAAACACAGTTGTAGCTCCAAACATTCATGGGAGCTCTGGACTTGATGGTGCAGACCTTCCTTCGGCAAAACGCCCGATCGAAAAACTTCACGCAGTTGAGTTCATGGCACAGACGTTGGAAAGATACTCTGATGTAACTCTCGTCCCCACCGGACCACTGACCAACATCGCACTCTTCATGTTACGTTATCCTCATTTGGTGAAGAGAATAAAGGAAATTGTGCTAATGGGTGGAGGAATCGCATTCGGAAATGTAACTCCTGCAGCGGAGTTCAACATATTCGCTGATCCAGAAGCGGCGAAGATAGTCTTCAAATCGGGTGTACCTATAGTCATGGCTCCACTCGATTTGACGCATCAGGTGATTATCACCGATAAAGAGGTCAACAGAATGGGGCAGATGGGTGAAAAGTTCAACTTACTCGCTGATCTGCTGATCTTCTTCAAATCGACTTACAAAAAGGTCTTCGGCATTGAAGGAGTACCTCTGCATGATCCATGCACAGTGATGTACCTATTGCATCCAGAACTTTTCGAAGCGAAGGATTACTATGTTGACGTTGAAACAAAAGGAGAGTTGACCTACGGGCAAACCGTTGTTGACTTATGGCACAGTTCAGGTAGATCACCAAACGCCAAAGTGCTGTTGAAAGCCGATAAAGAAAGGTTTTTCAATATCTTCTTTGAAAAACTCCAAAACTTGAAGGAGGTTTGAACAATGGTCGATCCAAGGTATCACATAAGGGTTAATCCAGATGACGTAGGCAAATACGTCATCGTTGTAGGAGACAGAGGCAGGGTTGAAAGGGTGGCAAAGTACTTTGATAAACCAGTCAAAGTCGGGGATAATCGTGAGTATCTCACTTACACTGGTTATCTGAAGGGTGAAAAGGTCAGTGTAATGTCAACGGGTATGGGCGCACCGGCGATGGCAATTGGTATAGAAGAACTCGCTACAACAAATGCAAAGGTTGTAATACGCGTAGGCACTACTGGCGCACTTCAAAGGTCTTTGAAGCTCGGTGATAGCGTGATTGTCACCGCGGCTGTGAGGATGGATGGAACGACTTCTCAGTACATCATTCCAGGGTTTCCAGCCGTAGCGGACTTTCAAACAGTAGACGCTTTGGTCAAAGCCGCAAGGCAGATAAACAATCCTTTCCATGTAGGTACGGTTCTGTCAACAGATTCGTACTATGGACGAGCCTTTGATGTTGAAAGACACAGATATCTTGAGGGACAGCTCATCAAAGCAGGAGTACTTGCCGTAGAGATGGAAATAGGAGCACTCTACATCACTGGCACGATAAAAGGGTTGAGGACTGGAGCAGTCCTGACTGTGCGCGAAGAACTGACTGAAGCCGGTGAGTATCTGCAGGCAGGGGAGAAGTTCGAAAGAGGCTTGGAAAACTCCATAAAGATAGCCGTAAAGGCTATAGAAATTCTCATTGAGGGAGGTGTTGCTGGATGAAAAAGCTTCTGGTGATTTTGTTGGTAACTCTCGCAGTTTTGAGTTTTGCAAAACCGTTGAAGGTTGCTCTGCTGTTGAATGGAACTCTCGGCGACAAATCTTTCTTCGATTCCGCTGGTAGAGGAATCGAATTAGCGATCAAGCAACTTGGCATTCAGGGAAAGATCATCGAGGCTTCTTACAAACAGGAGAACTGGAGACCTTATTTGGAAGACCTCTCAGATCAAGATTACGACATAATAGTAGTCGGAACTTGGCAGATGCAGGAGATACTTGAAGAGATCGCACCTATGAACCCTGATAAGAAATACTTCATCTTTGATACTTCTGTTGACTACAGTAAGCCAGGTTTGAAGAACGTCTATTCAATACTCTACAAGCAGAACGAAGGTTCATTCCTCATGGGAGCACTTGCCGCAATGGTTACAACTTCGGGTATGCCAAAGACGAACGCAGAACCAATCATTGGTTTCTTGGGCGGCATGGATATTCCTGTGATCAACGATTTTCTCGTTGGCTATATTGAGGGTGCAAAGTACATCAATCCTAACATCAAAGTTCTAATATCATACGTTGGATCTTTCAATGATCCTGCGAAGGGTAAAGAACTCAGTTTGGCGATGTACCGTCAGGGTGCCGACGTCATCTTCAACGTTGCTGGAAACACTGGTATAGGATTGCTTGAGGCAGCCAAGGAAGCCGATCGCTGGGCAATTGGTGTTGACTCTGATCAGGCTCTGATATACGAAGAAACCGACAAAGAAATAGCAAAGCGCATTCTCACTTCTATGATGAAAAACGTTGACAACTCGATCTTGAGAGGCTTGAAGCTGCACCTCGAAGGTAAACTGGCCTACGGTAAAGCCGAAGCCCTTGGAATAGCAGAGGGTGGAGTCGGTGTTGCAGACAACAAGTATTACAGAGAAAATGTTCCAGAGAACATCAGAAACAAGATAAAAGAGATCGAAGAAAAGATAATCAAAGGCGATATCAAAGTTGGTACAGTGTTCGGCATGTCTCAAGAAGATTTGAATAAACTCAGAGCGAGCGTGAGACCCTGAGGGAGCGTCTGCTCCCTCTTCTTAATGGGGGTTGAAGATGAAGGCGATCGAGGCTGTTGAAATAACAAAGGTCTACCCAAATGGAGTCGTAGCGAACAGGAATGTGAGTCTGTCTGTGCAAGAGGGTGAAGTTCACGCAATAGTTGGAGAAAACGGTGCGGGCAAGACAACTCTGATGAAGATCTTCTTTGGTATTGAGAAACCAACGAGCGGTGAGATAAGAGTCTTCGGCAGACCAGTTCACATAAGTTCACCAAAAGAAGCGATAGCTCTTGGCATCGGAATGGTTCATCAGCATTTCATGCTTGTGCCATCTTTCAGCGTTGCCGAGAACATCATGCTCGGTATCGAGCCGAAGAAAGGCTTTTTCTCCATCGATTTCAAGAAAATGGAAGAGATTATAGGTGATTACGCGAAACAATTGAACTTTGATGTACCGATTTGGGAGAAGGTTTTGGATCTTCCCGTCGGTGTGAAACAGAGAATAGAGATCTTAAAAGCCCTTGTGAGAGGTGCAAAGATACTGATACTGGACGAACCATCTTCGGTTCTCACACCTCAAGAGGTGGATGATCTCTTCGGGGTTCTCAGAAAACTTGTGAAGAATGGTCTAACGGTGATCTTCATAACCCACAAGCTAAATGAAGTGAAACAGATAGCCGACAGAATAACGGTCATGAGGAATGCCCAAGTTGTGGGAACATATGATAACAGAAACATCACAGAGATGCAGATAGTCGAATTGATGATCGGAAGAAAATTCGAGTATGACATAAAAAGAGAAAGAAGAGAGCCAGGAGAGGTCGTTCTAACTGTTAGAGATCTCGATTATTTTCGCGAAGACGGTGCACACGTACTGAAAGATGTGAGTTTTTCTCTCAGATCTGGTGAAATACTCGCAATAGCTGGCTTGGAAGGTAATGGTCAGAAAGAGCTCGTAGAGATACTAACAGGTCTCAGAGAGAAAGCTAAAGGTGAAATCTTGCTGAACGGTGAAAAGGTGCTTGGTCAACATCCTTGGCATTTGAGAAAAAAGGGCATCGCGCATATTCCAGAGGACAGGATCGAGGTGGGCTGTGCTCTTGACCTTTCTATAGCAGAGAATCTCATATCTGACAGATATCACTCTCAGCCATTCTCGGGCAAAGTCGTTTACAGAAAGAGTCAGGTTATCGATTTTGGCAAGAAGGTGCTCAGAGAGTACAACATCAAGGCTAAGAGCCCGCACACCATGGTCAGAATGCTTTCTGGTGGAAACATGCAAAAGGTTGTAGTCGCTCGTGAAATGACAAACCACGCTCAAGTGATAATAGCCAATCAGCCTACCCATGGAATCGATGTCGCTTCGAGCGAGTTCATAAGAAAGAAGTTAATTGAAGCTCGAGACAACGGCAAAGCGGTGCTTCTGATTTCCACTGACCTTCAAGAGGTTCTCCAGATTGCTGACAGAATACTCGTCCTGTACAAGGGCGAGATAGTGGCTCATCTGAAAAATGAAGATCTCAATGAAACGGAACTTGGATACTACATGCTCGGTGTGAAACGCCAAGAGAAGATACAAGGGAGTCTGTGAGAATATGAAGAGAACTCTTGCTATCCTCGAGTTAGTGAGGTTTGTCATAACCGTTGGCATAGCATTGCTGATCGGCTATCTCTTTCTTCTCTTCAGTACCGATGAACCTACGGAAGCCTTCAAACTGTTCCTGACAGGACCTTTGACAACACAACGCAGATTTGTTGAGTTTCTGAACAACTCAGTACCTTTGATGATGACTGGTATTGCGCTGTCCTTGGTTTTCCAGGCTAAGATCTTCAATATCGGTGCGGAAGGGCAGTTGTTTTTTAGTGCCTTTGGAGCGATGATCTTTGCGCTGTACTTTCCGCAGACACCATGGTTACACATCTTGGTTGTCTTGTTTGGCGCAGCGCTTTTTGGAGCTCTATGGGCTTTTGTTCCCGCTTTCTTGAAGACTAAGTGGAAGGCAAGCGAACTTGTTTCATCTCTTATGATGAACTACATCTCGTACTTTTTTGTTCTGTTCCTCGTGAACAATTTCTTTCGTGATAAGACAGCCGGTGCACTGGTATCGTACAGATTTCCTCAAAGTGCTTGGCTTTCAACACTAACTCGCTTCAGGTTGAACAGTGGAATCTTCATATCGATTGCATTGGCGATCGCTATTGGTTTGATCGTCTACAGGACCAAATGGGGTTACCAGATCAGAGCAACCGGAGCCAACAAGAAATTTAGTCTCTACAGCGGAATAAAGACATCGATGGTCGGTTTCTGGGTACAGCTTCTATCTGGTGCAGTAGCTGGTCTTGCAGGGGGAATTGAATTGGCAGCGATGTACCGACGGTTTGTATGGCAGTCCTTACCTGGTTATGGCTTCGATGGAATCATAGTGGCTATACTCGCAAGGAACAATCCTTTCTTGGTCATACCGAGTGCGCTTTTCATTGCCTATCTGCGCATCGGTGCCAACATCATGGGTAGAACCACTGGCGTTGCACCTGAGATCGTCGTGGTTTTGCAGAGTCTGATGATTCTGTTGATAACTGCAGAAGCTCTACTTGAGAGATTCAAACAAAGAGCGATTACCAAAGAGGCGATGAAAAATGAGTGATTTCCTCAACCCGCAGTTTTGGTACAGCGTCATAAGAGTTTCCACACCGCTGTTGTTTGGAGTCATGGCGGCTATATTGAGTTCGATCACAGGAACGATCAATATAGGTATCGAAGGCATGATGCTCATGTCTGCCTTCTGGGGGACGATAATTGCTTCGCTCGCACAGAATCCCTGGTTGGGTCTTTTGGCAGGCATAGCCTCCTCAACGATGATGGCAGTAATACTTGCATACTTTCATCTGAAGCTGAAAACAGATTTGGTCATAGGTGGAGTTGCACTGAATTTGCTTTCCTCGGGTCTTACGGTTTTCTTGCTCTATCTCATCACCGGAGACAAAGGCTCATCTGCTTCACTCAAGAGTGCCGTGATCCCAAGGCTGGATATCCCGTTCTTGAAGGACTTACCCTTTGTTGGTAGGGTGTTGAGTGGTCATAACGTCTTGACTTATATAGCCATAATCTCTGTTTTCGTCGTCCATTATTTGGTGAAAAAGACTCCGCTTGGCATCAGAATGAGAGCCGTTGGAGAAAACCCCGGTGCCGCTGTATCGGTTGGTATCTCGGTCTACAGAATGAAATTTCTCTCGCTGATTCTCAGTGGTATCTTCGCGGGTTTCGGTGGGGCATTTCTCTCGATGGGTTACGTTTCTTGGTTTGCAAGGGACATGACTTCTGGAAGAGGTTTCATAGCGATTGCCGCACAAGCTCTCGGTGGAAGTTCAGCACTCTTTGGAGCCTTTGGTGCCATATTGTTTGGTATTGCCGAAGCTTCTGGAATAACCCTGCAATCGCTGAGAATACCTTCAGAGATCACCAACATGTTGCCATTTATTCTAACACTGATCGTCCTCGTCATCTATGCAAGATCAAGGGTGCGATCTCATTCAAGGATTCAAGAACAATAGCTTTATTTCCTGTTCGGAGAGTTCTCGAAACTCTCCGAACCTCAGATTACCCAAAGTTATGCTGCCTATTCTAATCCTCTGTATCTTTGTGTATTTCAAATCCAAGGCTTTCATCATCTTCTTGACTTGGTGGTATTTACCTTCCCTGATTGTCAGACTCAGCAGACCAGGGGTTAGCAACTTTATCTTCGCAGGTTTAAATCTTTCGTCACCAACCTCTAAACCCTCGCTGACAGCCTGTATCTTCTTTGATGTCAATTCTCCTTCAAAGTGCACGAGGTATTCCTTTTCGACGTGCCACTTTGGAGCTATGATTCTGTGAATGAAACCCCCATCATTAGAAAGAATGAGCAATCCTTCAACATCCTTGTCTAATCTTCCAGCTACCTGAAGTTCATCGGCATATGGATGATCGATTAAGTCATAGATAGAGGCTTCATCTTCAGTTCTGTCGCTCACATACCCAGCCGGTTTGTTGAAGGCAAGGTAAACTTCTCTGTGCGGCTTGACGACTGTCCCTGAGAGTTGCACTGTGTCTTTATCAGAAATGTGATATGCTTCATCCTTCACAACGATACCGTTCACCGTTACAGAACCGGACCTTATCAGTTTTTTCACTTCACTCCTTGTTCCCACCTTCGCGTTTGACAAGAACCTGTCCAACCTCAACCTTCTTCACCAGCCTTTGCATGATGAGTGGCTCAGAGAATATAGTGAAAGATACACCAAAGGCTATTCCCAAAGCCAGCAATAGTGACACATCTCTGAATAGAGCAAGTCTTGAGAGAGCCATCAGAGAAAACCCCGCAATCAAGCCAAGTGCATTTGCAAGAACAGGCATGCCGATGTTCGTAATAGTTCTTGATATATCTCTCGTCAACCTCAAATCGTGTGCAAGGTGTATAGAATAATCTACCACAAGACCAACCAAGATACTCGCTACGATCGAAGTTGCGATGTCTAATCTGAGTCTCATCAAATACATGAATACAAAGTTGAACAGCGCAGTCAGAAAGACTGGCACAGCTACGGTGACAGAAAGCGATACATTTCTAAAGGCAAGTAGAATCGCGAGAAATATCAAGATCAAAGAGGTGAACAAACTCTGGAGCTGGCTTTTGAGAATCTGTGAATTTATTTGATCGACTATGAAAGATGCACTTGCCAAGGTGAAGTGATACTCTGTGAACTCTTTCAAGGCCTCGTTTATTCTCTCTTTCACCTTTCCAGCCTGTCTGTAGGCATCATCGGTGATATTGGCGACTATTCTTATGGTCTTGCCGTCGGCTATGAAATAATTTATCGCCGGCTGGACTCTTGAGAGTATCGCAAGAGTAGGAATCGGATATGAAATTGGAAATTGCACAGAAGTGACACCTTCTACTGCACCGATCTTTTGGAATATTTGCTTAATTCTCTCAGTGTCTTTCACTGTGAAAAAGCTCTCCTTTTCTATCATTATGTACACCGGCTCACGGTAAGAGAACTGTTCGGTGAGTATCTTCATAGCTCTACCAATTTCACTGTTCTTCGAGAAATAAGAAGCTTGATCCATGCCGATCTGTATGCGAGGTAACAGGAATGGTGTGATCAAGCCCACCAAAAGAACTGCAAAGATCAGTGTTTTTCCAATAACCTGACTTTTGAGCTTGAAAGTGAAGGTGTTGGAATACTGTTTTTTCTCGTTGTAATAGAGTTCATAACCAGCGGTGAAAATCATGAGAAAGATCAAGCCAAGGCCAGATGAAACCATCAAACCCAGTTGTCTGAAGGCCGTTATCTTTACAAACAGAAAAGACAGAAAACCGATGGCTGTAGTGAACATAGAGAAGAATATCGGGCGAAACATTTTCTTGCGCACATCTTTTCCAAAGCGTACAACTCCGTTGTAAAAGTGTAGTCCATAGGCAGAACCTATCACGAGAAGAAAGCTGACGCACATCACAGTCATAACGTTGAGTTCTACACCCAACAGAGCCGAGAGACCATAGACTATGACTGTAGCGAGTAAGGGTATGAAAAGCGAAAGAAGACTTGCCTTTAAAGATCGTGTTTGCAGCCAGAAGACAACGAGTATTGCCAAGAACATCAACGTTGGGTAGACCAAAATCTGTCTTATGATCTCGCTGAAAAGACTGTCGTTTATGACAATTTGTCCAAAAACAAGCGGTGAGTATTTCTGATAGTTTTTCAGTACACTCTCTATTCTGCGCAAAATGGGTCTGGCATCCTCAGTTGGTTGAAGCATACAGTTCAAGAGAATGTATTTCCCATCCTCTGAGATGAGTGATTTCGCTTCAGGATCTTCTGTGATCTTTTCATCGATTGTTCTTCCGTTGAAATAAGGTGTTCTAAAGGTGTAATTGAGCACACTCAGGATAGTCTTTAGACCTTCCAGCTTGGACAACTCTTCTTGAAGTTTCAGAAGCTCACTGACATCTTCTTCCCGAAAGAAGGTATCCTCTGAATGCAGGATCAAGACAATCTGAGTGCCATCTGAGAATCTTTCAGAAACCCTCAGCAAAGCCCTCAAATCTTCGTTGTCAATCTGTTGTATCGTTAGACCTGGCTTATAACCGGGAAGAAAAACGACATAATCTGCGTTGATCTTACCTTTGAAAAAAGCAAATGCCCCAAAGATCAAAGAAAGAAGCAAGAACAAAATGGTTGCTCGATATCTTTTCATCTTTATCCTCCAGTTATCAAAATAGAATCTTCCTGCAGATTATATCGTTAAATTATTTAACCGTCAAGGCATTTTATCAATAAGATATGGTAACGGTTTCAGAGCAAAAATGCGTTTCATTTCAAGTGTTTGTCAAACCATTCTGTTATCTCTTTGAGCCTCCTGAGTCTGTGTTTTGGTTTTCCACTTCTGCTCAGTTCATGGTTTTCTCCCTTGAAGATGACCAACTTCGATTCAACTCCATGGTACTTCAGAGCCGTGAACATCTGAATTGCCTCGACCAGCCAGCATCTGTAATCTTCATCTGAATGAATGAACAGAGTGGGTGTCTTCACTTTGTCTGCATATTTCATCGGCGAATGCCACCAGAGTTTCTCGAAATCACTCCACGGTGTTGCAAGGTGCTGATCTCCAACAAAGAAGTAGCCTATGTCGGTCGTAGCGAACTTTGAAATCCAGTTCGCTATACTCCTCTGCGAGACGGCAGCTTTGAAACGATCAGTGTGACCTATGATCCAGTTGGTCATATAACCACCGTAAGAACCGCCAGTCACACCAATACGTTCTCTATCGATGAAAGGATATCTCTCAATCGCTTCGTCGGCAAATCTCATCAGATCTTCGTAGTCAACGGTGCCGTACCTTCCCCTTATGTCTGCAAATTCATTTCCCCTGCCATCGCTACCACGTGGGTTTGTGTAGAGTACTACATACCCTTCGTTCGCCCAAAACTGCATCTCGTGAAAGAAGACCTCACCATACACCGTCTTTGGACCACCGTGGATATCCAATATCGCTGGGTACTTGCTTGTTGAATCAAACTCAGCAGGTTTCATAATCCAACCTTCCAAGACTGTACCATCATCGGACAGAAAGGTGAATCTCTCGGGCTTTACAATACTCCTTTCTCTGCTAACCCATTCGTTGAAAACACTCAATTGCTTTTCACCACCTTCATGCAGATCGTAGAGTTCTTGAAGTTTCATATCTCTCAAACCGACAAAGATCACTCTGCCTTCGTGAACATCAAAACCGTCTACTGAACCGTTGTCTGCACTGAGTCTTTCTATCCTTCCATCAAGATCGATTCTGTTGAGATAGGAACTGTGCCACTCGGTGGAGACAAAGTAAAGATCTTTCCCGTCAACTTTGGTTGTTCTATTTGTTCCGTAGCGGCAGTCAGAGTTCACGCTGTTGTACAAACTCAGGTCCAGATCGGCTGTGATGACTTTCACCTCTTTTGTCTTTGGGTCGAGTGAGTAAAATCTTGGATTTTCGTTCAGGCCATATCTCTTCATGTTTGTTCCAGCAAAGACGATCGATTCTCCTAAGAAATGGCAGAAAGCATAATCAAATGGTTCTTCGTGCGTCAATTTAGAAAGTCTCTTCGGTTCGATTTCATAAAGATAAAGATCTGAACGTATCTCCATTTTGTCTTTGAAAGTATTACCCACGAACAACACTTGCTTAGCAGCTTTGTTCAGCGAAAAATGTCTGACATTTGTCAACTCATCGCTGATGGGTGTGAGTTCACTTTTGTCCAACTCAAACAAATATAGTCTGATTCTCTTCTTGTTGGTGAATCCAGTGCCATTGGACCAGAACGGTATTTCATCGATCACTTGATAATCTTTTTCCTCTTTTTGCCTTTTCAGAAACTCTTCTCTCTTTTCATATTCGAAATTCATGTCTTTCTCAAAGATCGCCGTTAAGACGAAGGAATTTTCTGAAAGTGCCTCGATCTGTTTCACCAGCAGTGGTACTTCAAAAGCTCTCTGTGCTTCACCGCCTGAGATCTTTATTCTGTAGAAAACTGTGAAAGGTTCACCTGCTTCCTTACGTTCTTTGTCCTTCTTTTCTCTTACAGCCGGGAACAATAAAGTTTCTTTGTCAGTCCAAACGAATGAGCTCTCTTGAAGACCAGTGGTGAGCTCTGTGAATTTACCGCTTGCCAGTTCGTAGATCCAAATTGATGAAAGATATCGGTTTTCTTCAAAATCGCTCCGATGAAGTACAAAGCCAAGATACCTACCATCTGGAGAAAAGTTGAGGTTTGACAAATACTTGTAACCCAAAAAATCATCGATCTTGAGCTTCTCCACAGTCTTTCCCCCTTTTGTTCGCATAGAGTAACATTTTGATTTTACCACTCTTATAGCCACAATCAGACTGCCGTGAGAAATTAGATACCGCTAAGTTCCAAAAACCTCCTTAGCAGCCTTGATGGGGTGAAAAATGCACTCTTTTTCAGTCTCTAAAGGATTTCTCATAACTCTTATTGCTTGGAGGCATCGTATATTATATAGTGGAAGAACTTACCCGGGGAGTTCGACCAAAGGCGCATTCGTAAAGTTGGGATAGGTCTAAGGTGTTGGGAAAACGAAAGTCGATGTTCTGTATAAAAAATTAGGAAATACCCGGGTAGGAATTTGATCGTCAGTGAGTTAGAGAGACTTTCAACAAATCAGACGTTTTGTCGCACAGAGCGCTTCTCGAGATCAAAAGCTCACACAAGAAGACTGATCGAGTTTATGCAGAAGGTCAAAATCAGTAACTGTTAGAGAGTTGAAAATTGTGAATCGATCCTATTTCATGACAAACTCGAACTTTTCCTAACATTCTCAGGTGGAATACAAGAGCATCCTCGAGAAAAGCCCCTGATAAAGAAATTGAAGACCTTTTTGAACTGAAAGAGTCATCTCTCATTCAACATCCTTCCAAAGAATAGTCGTTCCTGTGTTTTAGTTCCAAGCAGCGATCATCCCAAAATAACTCCTACGGTCACTTTCTCAAATCACCGATTATCCCACAACATATTACTTCTTCCCAGAGTGTTCCGAATGAAAACTTGACTTTGCTCTCACTCGGGTGTAGAATTCTGGCAAAGGAGTGTAATAAATTGTTCGTTCTGAAGGTACTCGAATTTGGTAACACGGTTGTCTGCAATCAATGGTGGTGGTACTGCCCCAGTCCGGTGGGGTAGTACCCTTTTGACGTACTGCACTGGATTGGGGCTCTCTTATTCAAGAGAGCCCCTTTTTTATTTTCAAACAATCAGGAGGTGGCTTTATGAGAATCAGGGTGGATTTAGGTGTTGAAGAAATTCCGAGGTATTGGTACAACGTCTTGGCAGACTTACCTTTCAAACTCGATCCTCCGCTTGACCCAAAGACAAGACAGCCGATTTCACCAGATGCACTGTCAGCTATCTTTCCAATGCCACTGATCGAACAGGAAGTCAGTGACAAACGCGAGATCCCAATCCCAGATCCAATCCTTGAAGAGTATGCCGTCTTTAGACCGACACCGTTGTTCAGGGCGACTTACCTTGAACAGTTTCTACAAACCCCAGCGAGGATCTACTACAAGTATGAAGGTGCAAGCCCAACTGGAAGCCATAAGACCAACACAGCCATCGCACAGGCTTACTACAACAAGATCTCTGGTACCGAAAGACTGGTCACCGAAACAGGTGCAGGTCAGTGGGGAAGTGCCTTGTGCTATTCGGGTGCGAAGTTTGGTCTAACGGTCAGCGTCTTCATGGTGAAGATCAGTTATGAGCAAAAGCCCATGCGCAAGTACTTGATGAAACTCTTTGGTGGCGATGTTGTGCCGAGCCCAAGCGATCGCACGAATTTCGGTAGATCTCTGCTTGAGAAGAATGGAGATATGCCAGGAACCTTAGGAATAGCGATCAGTGAAGCAATCGAAATGGCTATAAGTGTTCCAAAGACCAAATACTCACTTGGCAGTGTGCTCAACCACGTGCTCTTACACCAGACGGTGATAGGTTTGGAAATCAAAAAGCAGTTGAAAGTCCTCAACGAGCAGCCAGATGTCGTAATCGGTTGTCATGGCGGAGGTTCCAATTTCGGTGGGACTGCTCTGCCGTTCATACCAGACAAACTCGCTGGAAGGAAGGTTAAACTACTCGCGTGTGAACCAACAGCATGTCCTTCTCTGACTGAGGGTAAGTACGAATACGATTACGGCGACACAGCAGGTATGACACCACTCTTGAAGATGTACACACTTGGAAAGGATTTCATTCCTCCAAAGATTCATGCAGGTGGTCTTCGTTACCACGGTGCTGCGCCGATCGTTTCAAAGTTGGTGAATGAAGGACTCATAGAAGCAATTGCACTTGATCAAGATGAGGTTTTCAAAGCCGCGAAGTTGTTTGCAAAAGTCGAAGGCATCGTCCCAGCACCCGAAAGTTCCTATGCAATAGCTGGGGCGATCAGAGAGGCTCAAAAAGCAAGAGAGGAAAAAGTTCAAAAAGTTATAGTGTTCACACTCAGTGGTCATGGTCTTTTCGATCTAACTGCCTACGTCTAATCCCTCCCCTTTGGCGGGCACATGCCCGCCTTTCTTTGTTTTTTCAGCATATTTTGAGAGTAATTTCAGCATATTGTCAGGATTTTATCAATATTTTTTCAACGCCCTGAATAAATTTGTACCAGGAGGTTGTGAGGGTGTGTAAATTTCTAACTTATAAGTGGGGGATCAGAAAATTAATAACTATTCTCGTCACTCTCATAACCGTAGTGGTTTTCTGCCAGTCACCAAAGGTCTACAAATACGATCCGATCACAGGTCTTTGGAAAGTTGCGAATACTGACGAATCTCAAATAGTAGTTTTCCCGTTGCCGCAGAATGCTTTCTCGAATTCTCCTGTGTCTTTTCAGATTCAAGGAACGATTGTCATTGAACCAACCGAGGTTTCGCAAAAGACATCGATCGATCAGCCTACAAAATCTGGGCAATGGTACTACTACATAGAGTATGTGATAAAGAACAGTAGCGACAGGAGCTATTTTGGGATAATCGCCGCTCAAAACTACAACATAGGAACGACTATTGTTTGGAACGATGCCAATAACCTTTATGTTGGCTTTGAACTGGAAGATGGATGGTTTGCCACCAATTCTCACTTGAACATTACAGATCAGCTACCAACTGGAAATCAAATCCCAGGCCAGTTCCCGTACAAAACGGTGCACAACCCACCTGTAAGCCAGTACCTGTACAGCGTGAGTCATTCGTATGAAGTTGGCAAGAAGATCTACACCCTTCTCCACATATCTGTCACAAGAAATGGCAATTCGGAAACTGCCTGGGCAGGCGGCGAACCACCCTCAAAGATGTGTGTGACGATCTCAAACGATAAGGCTCTCTGGTATCTGAGAAAACCTGGTGCGTACGCAGCCAATGTCTACCAGATAACGGTCGAGGCTTCAAGGCAGGTTGCCATCACCTTCAGCAACTTTGATAACCTTCAACCGCAAGGAGGGATAGGGGTAGAGAAGATAGATGTGAGATATGCACTCAGTAGGGATTTTCCAGATACTTTTGACTGGATAAGTGCTCCTGATCTCAACAACAAATCTGTGATCGTGAGTTCTGGTCTGACGTCTTTGAATCTCTATCAGCTTGTGAATCTGCACACTCAGTCGTCGGGTATCTACACAAATGTAGGCACGATAACCTTCACGCTCCAGAACACAAAAGCTTACATCGATTCAACGGGCCGTTCAGGCAAAAATTGAGAAAGTTTTTACGACAATCTCACCCAAGAGGGTGAAAAGGAGGGAATTTTTATGAGGAAACTGTTGTTGGTTTTAGCAGCTTTGCTTGTGGTTTCAGTTTTCGCAGTTCAAAATGGCGCCAGTCAACTCACGGTTTGGAAAGACGTGGAAGGCCAATGGGTAGCACTCAGTATGACAGATCCATTTGCAGAGGCAAGAGCGTACAAACTTGGTGCAGCAACAGGCTCGTGCAACAAGAAAAATTGGACTGTAGACATCGAAACAGAGGTTCAAGTAGCACAGTGGATCAACTGGCAGCTCGATGGAACAAAGTGGCTGTGGTATGTCAGAAAACCTGGAACGTACATCACTGACTGCATCAGCTTCTTCATTCAGAGCAACGGAGAAATCGTGATCAGTTTCAGCGGTTTTGAAAGCCCAACGTATGCCTCCACTTTCACACACGTAAAAGATACCGTTGATGCATGGTATGGCTATGGGCTTGGAAATCTCCCTGAAGAGATTCAAGAAATGGCAAGTGCCGAAGAATTGAATGAGCTTTCAGTCTTCATACCAGACAGCGCAGATCTACATGAAGGTATTAGCAGAAAGCTGTGGAACAAGATTCGAGTTGTCAACTGCAACTCTGCTTGCAACTACATTGGAAGAGGAACTGTCACCATCACACTGCAGAGGATCAAGCCTTGGATCAATCCAGAGACTGGTGGATTCAATTTCTAAAACTCTCTCGATCACGAGATTTGAGTGAAGAGAGTTGACTGAAGTAGGGGGGTTGTCCCCCTACTGTTTTTAAGAAAAAGATAAGGGGTGAGTACTTTGAAAAAGATGATTTTGTCTTTGTTGATTCTTTTAATCGCAAACTTGGCATTTTCACAAGGTACCTTCAGTCTAAGGCTCGATCCTATGATTGTCACGAAGAGCGTTTCCCAAGGTGATAAGTTCAGTTACAACATCTTTCTTGAAAACGCAGATGAATTCAACCCGGCGGGTATAGAGGTCTTAGTGGCAGATGTAGTACAAGATATCGAAGGAAATTACAACGTAGCGCAAGCCGGCAGTACAAACTACTCTGCAGCAAAGTGGATAAAGGTTTCTCCGACCACTTTCACCCTTCAACCAGCGGGAGGACAGATCGTTACAGTCGAGGTTACGGTGCCAAGAGGTATCGTTGGTGGAAGGTATGCAGCGATTGTCTTCAGGATAGTTCCCCCTTCTCAGAAGCCAGAGGTACTACCAGAAGCCATGGGGATCGCAGCGCAGTTTCAGTTTCAGTTACCAAGCTTCTTGGAGTTGGTAGTCGAAGCCGGACGAAAGAGGATGGAGGCTTATGCGACAGAAATCGAAGTTCAGAAAATAACGGAGATTCCATCTTTGGCAGAGATCATGCGGGTAATCGGTAAAGATGCAAATGTCTTCAGCGCTACCATCGTGAACAAGAGCAACATACACGTAGAGGTTACTGGAGAACTGACGATAAAGACAAAAGAAGGTAGAACCATAGCTAAGATGCCGCTTGGTGCTGGCAGGGGGATTATTCTGCCAGAAGCGAAGGTGAAGATCAGAAGCATCACCTTGCAACAGTTTCCAAGCGGTTCTTATATCGCAAAAGGTGTAATATACTATGGAGGTCATAGACCTGCAATCATAGAGACAGAGTTCACAATCGAAGAAGGTTCGGCGAAGATTTCCCAGACTAAAGCATCTGAAGCACCGATGTTCTACATCGAGCCAGGAAATATAGAACTGAAGGCATTGCCAGGCACCTTCAGGAGTACAACCGTCCAGATCACCAACAGAGGTCAGCAAGTGGCTGACATCACAACATTTATTTATCCTCTTGAATACGATGCCTATGGTGAGCTCGTTCCGATTGAAGAAAGGGCAAAGGCACCGGAATGGGTTGAGATAAACCCAGGCTCTTTCCAGTTGAGACCCAACCAGAGCAGAAGAATTAGAATCACGGCCAACCCACCAAGAGAAGCACTGGGAGGTTACTATTTTGATGTTGTCTTTTCTTCTGCCACAGAAGCGATCAGAACTGAATTCGGTGCAAATCTTTTGGTTTATGTTGGTTCAGATGAAACGATGATCAAAAAGCTAACAGCAGAGTTCCAGCTCATAAAACTTACCGAAAGCGGTCTTGAGATAGATCTGATTGTTAAGAACGATGGCACAGTTCATCTGTTGCCATCCATAACAATTGGTGTCGAAAGAAGAATACCTCCAAAGGAAGAAGAGAGCGGGATCATACTGCCTGCCACGACTCAAAGACTTGCAACTGCTTCTTACACCGAGGAAACTCCAATTCTTCCTGGAACGGAGAGATTTTTCGGAGTTGCAATGCCCATCCAACTTGAACCAGGTGAATACGATATCGTTGCGAGGATAGATTTCGGTACGAATGAGCCGATCTTGCTCAGGGGCACAATTAAGATAGAAGGGGGAGAGGGGAAATGAAAAAATTCATCGTGATTGCCTGCTTTTTGATGATTGCCGTTACGTTTTTCGCACAAGAAGAACCACTTGTCTCGAATTTCTTCCAAGATACTTACATACTCGATGCACTTGCAGATATTTCTGCTCAGACCGGCATTCCAATTATCGCTGACACTACAGTCAGTGGTTTTGTGACGATAGAGCTGAGGGACGTTCCTCTGGAAAAGGCATTGAAGATGATTCTCATGCCCGGTGGGTACACCTTCATAAAAGTCGATGGCTTTTATTTCGTCGGTGCACCAGATCCGAAAAATCCAGCCTTTAGATATCTTGCGCAGACCAAGACCATCAAGCCGAATTACATCAAGGTAGATGCCATCAAGAATCTGTTGCCATCCTTCTACGAACCGTTCGTGAAAATAGACACACAGAACAATCTTATCACGATCACCGCACCTGAACAGATCATAGAGAGTTTTGAAAAGGATCTCAAGAAGATGGACATCCCACCAAGGCAAGTGAAGATAAGTGTTGTGGTGACAGAGATATCAAAAGATGTCATGACCAACCTTGGACTCGACCAAGTTGGGTACACCTTTAGGGCAAATCAACAGCTCAACGAAGATTGGACTACCACGTTGGGATTGATCTCTGGAGTTCTGTCAGTTCAAACAGACATCTTCGGGACTATTGTAGCAAGAATTCAAGCGCTCGAAGAACAACAGAAAGCCAAGATAAAAGCCGATCCTTGGATCATAGTACAGGAGAACAAACCTGCGAGACTCTTTGTTGGACAAAGAGAGATCATAATCATCCAACCACAGGGTGGCACAGCCACTACTCAAACAGTGGATGTTGGGGTTGGACTGGATATAACCACGAGAGTCGTTGGAGAGAACCAGCTCGAGATTTCAGTTGCACCCAGTGTGAGTCACTTCACAACCGCACAGACTACGAGTTCATTATCGACCAAGAGAAGCGAACTTTCAACAACTCTGCGTATCCAGAGTGGCCAAACCGTCGTGATCAGCGGACTGACTGTGGAAAAATCCTCTGACTCTTATGTTGGTTTTCCGTTCTTGAGCAGCATCCCAATTCTGAGATATCTCTTTGGTGTCAAATCTGAAAGCGATAGCAATAGAGAACTGGTTATATTTCTGAGCGCAGAAGCACTGTGAGGAAGTGCTGAATATGTGGAAAAAATCGTTCATCATCTTGTTTCTTGTACTCTGTGTTCTCGCTTTTTCACAACCAATAGTGATCTATCAACTTGAAGTCGTTCGACTGAGTGATGAGACTATTACGAAGATTGGGTTAAAACAAATAGAGATCAGCAAGCCAGATCTTTCGGCATACCAATTCAGAGTTACCTATGAACCTGCTGTGATGGAGCTTTTGTTGAAGATTCCCTTCATCAGTGCAACGATTGAGGTTGGAACCAAACACGAGAAGGCAATGACATCGGTAAGACCATGGGTTTCTACAATACTCGGGAAATCTGCTGTGATCTTTGCAGGAATAGATGAGCTGTCACTGAGAACTGGCGTCACAACGGGCACAGGTTTAAGGGTAGAGCTAACGCCTTTGAATATTGCAGATGGAAAGATTCAGACAAAGATCGTAATCTCAGATCCGTATAGCCCAACGATCTTTGATAACGAACTGCGTATCGGCACAGATTTCTCACCGATCTGTCTGCTCACGTTGAAAACCTTGAATGGTTTTGAATACTTTGCAGTTTATGCGAAAGCCTCTTCAGTTGGAGAACCACCGAAAGAGAATATCTACATGATTGGGAGTATGGATGAACTTGTCAACCTTTTCAGCTATTCTTCAGTCGAGAGAACAACTGAACTGTATGGTTTCCTCTTGACCGATTTCTCTAAATACAATGGCGAGGTTGGAACATCGATTTGGATGAATGACTCAATCACACTTCAATCGAAAGTACTCTTCATGCCACTGAATTTCATGGCTGGAATCGAAGCTCTTGTGAGTGAGGAAGGCTTGAGAGCTGGGCTGAGATTCTTCTATGATGGTGAATTCTACATCGCAATAGGTGTGTCTGATTACTCAGAACTATCAACTGTGTTGACATTGCTTGCAGAGTTCTACCCTTTCAAGCTTTCCATCTCACAATTGAAATTTATTGAACCAGCATGGAAAGTCGGAGCGAACTTTGATTTCGACAACTTTGTTTTGACCCTCGGTGCTTACGGTGATCCAAATATCGGTTTCTGGATCGACGGCAGAGTAAAGATCTCCAAAGGTTTTTACATCCTCGTTGGCTGTCGGTACTCATTGAACGAAGAGATATACCTGATGGCAGGTATTTCTATCACATTTTGATCTAACCCCTATAGCCAAGTTTGCGTTTCCCATGCAGTTTTCTTATGAAAACTGCGTGGTCTTTTTGTGAGGTTAAATCTTCCCGTTCTCATACTCTCACAGTTCAACTTCTCCTATATAAGTTCAAAGAGGCTATTTATGCATATTTCACCGTGGTATAATATTAAAGAACACTTACTGAGGTGGTAGCCCTGAAAGAACTAAAAATAATACCGCTGGAATCATTCGTCAAGATATTCACTTCTTTTGGTGTGCACGAGTACAAGAATATAATTCTGCACTCGGTACAGGTGGCAAAACTGACCAGGCACTTTGTAAAGTTGCTCAATTTGGGAAAAAACCTGGATCAAGTATATTTGACAGGACTTCTGCACGATGTTGGTCTGATTTTCAAGGCTTCCATTGAGAACTATGAGGTCTTCATCGATGCTTTCAGAAACATTCCCGATCTGGAGAAGATAGTCATCACCCTCGACAAAAGAGATAGACATTCTTTCATATCGTATCTACTCAGTTCACATCTGAACTTTTTGTGCCCCTACTGCTCGAGGGCTTTGATCTATCACCACACACCATACGATGCGATATCTGAATCTGACGTCGCACTCTTGGCAAACTGTATCAAAGCGGCAGACACGATCTCTTTGATCTTTCTGAAAGATGGTAGAGGAATTTTCAGTCCAGAGTTGATAGAGTCGATAATTCATTCTGTTGAAAAAGATAACGGCTTGAATGAAGACGTCAAAAGGGTTTCTGTTGAAACCCTTATGGACTACAGGGTTTTGGAGGATCTTTTGAGCAGTGAGGATGACTTTGAGAGTGATCTCAGGCTCTCTTGCAACGACTTTGAACCAGCGGCAAAGTTAATCGCTGGACTTCTTGATTTGAGAAGCCCTTACACACGAAGCCACACCTTTTGGGTTGCCAGAACGGCGAAAGAGCTTGCGCGCGAGCTCATGACCGAAAACGATTCCGTTGTCATGAACGTTGCGGCGCTCTTGCACGACATCGGCAAAGTAACTACACCGCTCGAAGTGTTGCACAAGAGAGGTACTTTGAATGGCTTTGAGCTCATCGCTATGCGTATGCATGTGGTGAAGACAAACAAGGTACTTCTGAAGAGTGGCCTTGAGAGTTTTTCGCTGCTCAGCAGTTCACACCACGAGCGTCTGGATGGCAGCGGGTATCCATACGGATTGAAAAGCGATCAGATAAACTTGCAGATGAGGATTCTTCAAGTGAGTGATGTTTTCTCTGCTCTGGTTGAAGAAAGACCGTACAGACGTGCGTTGGAAATTCATGAAGCGCTCGGTGTCATAGAGAGGGAAGTCAATGCAGGCAGACTCGATGGAACTGTTTTTGAAAAGCTGAAAGAACTGGTGGAAAACGGTTTTGTTGTTGGTGGGCTCAAACACGTTCTTGAAGATTTCTTTGGTACCGAAGTTGATTTTCTCGATCAAGTGATGGGCAGACTCTGAAAGGAGGGAGCATCTTGAAAGGCTTTATCGTCAACGTCTGGATGCAAACTTGGGCAAAGCTTTACGGTAAAGATTTCATTGAAAAGATCAAGAGCTCTTTCGGTCTGAAACCAGATCATGTGTACAGCCCTTTAGATGATGTAGCCGACGAGCTGCCGATAAACATCTCTAAGCAAATAGCTCAGGCAAAAGGTATAAACCTCGATGAACTGTGGTACAAGACTGGAAAGGAAAATCTCTACACCTTTTTCGATCACTATCCAGAATTCTTCAAAAAGCCCGGTTTGTTGTCATTTATGGCTGCAATGGACACCGTGCATAGGGTTTTAACCAGAAGAATAAGAGGTGCGACACCTCCGCGTGTCTTTTTTAGACTCACGAACGATAGAACTGCGATAGTGCGTTATCAGTCAAAAAGAAACTTCAAGAAATACTTCTTGGGCTTAATGGAGAGTTCATCTGAGTTTTTCAAAGATCCCATGCAGTACAGAGTGATCTCAGAAGGTACTACGGACGGACAGAACTACCTCGAGGTCGAAATTCGTGCCACGAAACCTTATGGTGTCTTTGAAAAGCTCTCCAGTATAGCGATAATCGGACTAGGATTCTTGAAAGCCATCTTTCCGGTCTATACCTTCCTCCTGCCCATTTATGTCTTTGTTTTGAGTTATCTGTCTTTTTTCTTCTTACCTGGTGGAGCTCTGATCAAATCAGCAGCTGTTGGTGGAGTGACTCTCATATTATCAATTTTGGGCATGCTCGATTTCAAGAAAGGTAAGAGAGCTGTTGAAGATACCTTGAAAAGAGTATCTCAGGCCGATCTGGATTCTCCACTCTCTGTTGCAGGGGTAGCTGAGTTTTCTGAACTCTCACGATCTTTGATGAACTCCATAGACAAGATAAAAGAAGTACTGCTCGGTATTTCTGGAGACGTTCAGGAAATGGCGTCGTACTCTGATAAAGTTGTGAACGCTGTCAGTGCGATGAAAGAACAACTTGATACGATGGGAGCTCTTTCAAATGAGATCGCCAACACAGCGGTGCAGATCAGCAACGACACTGAAAGAATCTCAAATGCGGTCACTTCGAATGTAGACACAATTACTTCTATAATCAGTGAGCAGACAGAAATAGTCAAGTCACTCAATGAAGCTGTTCTGTTGATCGTTAACTCAGCGCAAAATGTAGAAAATTCAGCAGATGGCATCGTGAAGATGAGCGAAAGGTTTTCACGGCTGGTCGAAGAAGGCAAGAGGCTTCAAGATCAAGCCAGCTTAATCATGCAGGTGGCATCGACTGTTTCGAGTATAGCAGAACAGACAAACTTACTCGCACTCAACGCAGCGATTGAAGCAGCCAGGAGTGGAGAAGCAGGACGTGGTTTTGCCGTTGTAGCAGACGAAATCAGGAAACTGGCAGAAGAAAGCCGTGCCTCAGCAGCGAAGATCTCTGAATTCCTTGGTTCGATTACAGCGGGCATAGACCAACTTGGCAAAAGCATTCAAGCGGAATTCAACGAGATGAAAGAACAATCCAAGAAATTGCTCGAAAGTTCTGAGAGAAATAAACAATCGAGTGACGTGATTTCGAAGATCTCTGAAAAGCTCTCGACGTTGATCGAAACGCTCAACTCTCAGGCTACAAATCTTCAGAACATCACCAGTAGCATACAAAACTTGCTGGCAATCTCAGAAGAAAGTTCAGCAACGGCAGAAGAGATCAGTTCTTCCATTCAGAACTTCTTTGCACAACTCAAGGTGGTACTCGATAGTGTGAATGAAACCATAAGACTTCTGAATGTCATTAAAGAGAACTTTGAGGGCATAAAGATGTGATTTAAAAAAGGTGGGGACATACCCACCTTTTTATTTGAAAACCTCTGTTGAGTCAAAGGTTGTAGACCTCTGCAGAAGTTTTTGTTTGAAAAACTCAGTGATCAATTTGTACCTCTTCAGTCTGTGTTTATAGCTTCCCTGTACACTGTGACCGTGAGCACCTTTCTTGAAGATGGCTATATAAACCTCCTTGCCAAGGTCCTTCAAAACTGTGTAGTACATGAGCGACTGATCTAATGGACATCTGTAGTCTTCCATGCTGTGTAAGAGTAAAAGAGGCGTCTTGACATTCTTGGCATGGAAGATTGGGCTGAGCCTTCGATAGTTTTCACAGCTCAGGGGATCTTCTCCGATCAGCGCTTTGTCGAACCAAAATCCAATGTCAGAGAAGGCATAGCTTGTGAACCAATAACTTATGCCGTTTTCACTCACCGCGGCTTTGAAGAAATCCGTCTGCGTGACAGCCCAGTTTGTCATGAAACCGCCATAGCTAATTCCAGTGATACCAGCACAGCTGACAGGTTCTTTCTTCATCAACCATTCAACGCCAGCCATGATGTCTTTGAAATCTTCCAAGCCAACCTTACCTTTGACAGCAGTTGCAAATTCTTCACTGTAGTTGTCACTTCCGCGAGGATTTGTGTAGAGAACATAAAAACCCTCTTGAGCGAGCAGCTGACCAAGAAAGTAGAGGCACTCACCATATGCGCCTTTTGGACCACCGTGGACGAATACCACCATTGGCGCGGGTGTACTGTCGGGTTTTATGTACCAACCGTCGATAGGCATCTTATCAAAACTCTCGTAGGTGAAATGTTCCAAGGGCTTAACTTTCAATTGCGAGATAACAGTATCATTCAAAGAGGTAATTTTTTGCAGTTGCCCAGAATTCAACACGTAAACCTCGGCAGGTGTGAATGAATCTACATAGACAAAAGCAACATCACCTTTCATGTTGACATCAAAGGTTGTTATGACACCGCTTTTTGAAAGCAAAGTGCTGACTTGACCCGAAAAATCTGCCTTCTGCAGAAGAATTGTACCGTGAAAACCACTCTTGAAGTAAATGCCGTCTTCTGCTATCACAGGGTTACTTTCACCTTCGGCTGTCCATATCTCAGTTCCAACGTGACCAGCGTTGTTCAAGCCATACTTTTCAGTGACGGAATGCAATTGACCATCGTACAGATAGACGTATTCATGTTGAAAATGATCTTTGCTCTCTCTGCCAAGAAGGACTATCTTTCCGTCTCTTGCTGACGTTGGTATAAGCCCCTTCTTCTCCAAAAGGCTCTTTTTTTCACCCTTGCTGTAAAGAAAGACATCAAACTTGGTGAAAGGTTCTTTCTGGTCTGCCACAGCGTACAAAATCGAATCATTGAAGAAAAACACGTTGACAAGGTTATTCTCTTCAAATTGATCGACCACTTGATTGCTCTCAACGTCGATGATCTGTATCAAATCTGCCGCACTGTCCAAAAAACCTTTACCATCAAACCAGATCGGTACTGTCTCTTCGAAGAAGAGTTCTTCATCTTTACGCTTCTTAGGTTGCGCAAGAACAAGCTTTTTTGAATCTTCTGACCAAGCCAGGAAAGAAATACCCTCACAGGTCAATATCTCTTTTGTCGAAAAATGATCCAGTTCCAGAAAACACAAGCTCACGTTGTCGTCTTGTTTTTTCAGAAAAGCCATCTTTTTGCCATCCGAAGAGAATCTGGGTTTACTCGTGTTCTCAGGAAGATAGAATTTGCTCTTTGTCTGAAGGTTTTCAACGACAATCTGCCTGAGTGTTTTGTTCTGCTCTGGGACAATCCTCTTGATCGTGTAGGCTATCCATTCACCGGTTCCGTTGATCTTAACCTCAACAGGAACGACAAACTTTGCAAAAGTTCCGATCTCCCATCTCAAAAAAACCCCTCCTTGAACTATATCCTAAATGATTGAACGATAGAAAACAAGTATCTGTTCCAAAAAAGAATTCTGTGAACTTTCAGATTGTCACAAAATGGGATGATCAATTTCAAGGCAGATGACCACCTGTTACAGATCACCAATCAACGGACTGTGCTGAAAGATTTATCTGGCCGTGAAATGAAATGTGCGTAGCCAAGTTTTTTTGAGATTTCATTGGCACAACTGATCACCGATGTTGCGTATTTTCTGATCAATTTCATGGTGAGTTTGTTCTTCGAGCCCGCAATGCTCACAGCGCCTATTGGTCTGCCTTCGTGGTTCAAGATGGCACAACCTACGCACCTAACTCCATACTCGTTTTCCTCGTCGTCGACAGCGTAGCCTTTTTCTCTCACTTCTTTCAAGTGTTCGATCAATTTCTGTCGTTCAACGATCGTTTTATTGGTTTTTCTCAAAAGTTCAACTCGCGCAAAGTATTTTTCCAGCTCTTCTTCTGTGAAATGGGCAAGCATGGCTTTACCGAAGCTGGTACTGTAAAGTGGCATCTGCATACCGATACGTGACATCAAAGGCATACTTTCAGCACACTCTATCTTATCCACATAGACCGCCATGTCACCATCACGCACAACCAGATTGACCGTTTGATGAGTCTTTGCTAGCAGATCAAAGAGATAAGGTCTTGCTATCTCTCTCAACTCTACCCTGCGCAGCACTATGCTTCCGAAATCGACGAATTTGAAACCTGGAACGTACTTTCTTTCTTGGTTCTTGACGACAAAACCGTACTCCTCCAACAGTTTCAAGTACTTGAAGGCATTCGAGATACTCATCGAGAAATTTCTCGCCACATCTTTTGTGCTCACGCTTGCAGGATTTCGAACAACGTACTCCATGATCTCAAGCAGTTTCTTAGGACTTTCCAGAAACTTCTTATCATCTTTCAATCTACCGACATGTGAGGACAACCTTCAGCGCCTGCCTTTCCTCTACCAATCTGAGTGCTTCATTGGCTTTCTCTAAAGGAAGTCTGTGCGTAACGAGCTTCTCAAAGACTCTTTCGTGTCGGATCACCAACTCGACTGCCTGTATTAAATGTCTCGCATCGCTCACCCATATACCCTTAAGATCGATGTTCTTGAAAACCAAATCTCTGTAGACATCGACCGGTATAGCCTGCTGAGGCACAGCCACACCTGTAACCAGATACGTACCACCACGTCTGAGCAAGTTGAAACCTTCAATCAATGCGTTGCTGCTACCACTTGCTTCTATCACCACATCCGCCCCGCGATTGTGTGTGAGAGCCTTCACAGTTGCGATTCTCTCTTCTGATGAACTCTCGTGACGGTTTAGAACCATATCTGCTCCTGCTTCCATGGCCAATTCGAGTCGCTGTTTGGTTCCGCTGATCATCACAACTGTGGAAGCACCCAAAGACTTAGCCGCAACAACACAGAAGACACCTAAGGGTCCTGCACCTTGAACTACTACAGTCTTACCGAGCAATGGTTCTGAGAGCACATCAAAACCATGTATCGCAGTTGCACCAGAACAACCAGCCAGCACAAGATTAGCCGGATCGATTGATTTGGGAATCTTCAGTATCTCCGTCTCTTTGAACAAAACCATGTATTCAGCGTATGCCCCGAGCAGATGTGGATAATCTCTGCACGAAAGGTTGATGCCGTAGATCTTTCTGTTTGGACAGAGATATGGCTGTCTTGCCACCCTGCACCAGAAACATTCGTTGCAAACTATGCCTCGATTCCAGATAATCCAATCGCCTTGGTTGAGTTCTTCACCGTTGAGATCTTTCTTCTTGCCATCTATCTGCACTATCTCTCCGACGCCTTCGTGCCCGAGTATTATCGGTAGTGGCGTTCGAGGATCTTCGCCCTTTGCCATATGAAGGTCACTTCCACAGACGCCACTGGCAAGGACTTTCACCAACAGAGCACCTTCTGGCAACCTTGACAACTCAAATTCTTTCTGTACAAGCGGTTGGTTGAACTGCTCAAGCACCATCGCTTTTGCTTTCATTCAATCACCCTTTGGTCTGACCGGAATTCTTATCTCATATCGTAATCTCTGATTTTCATCAAGGCGGAAAACTATATATCTGTTCCAATCGTCTTTTCTCGGTAAGAGACTCATGATCGGTGGGTCGAAATGCGAAAATCTCAGGTGAGGTCCTCTGCTTTCGTCCCTCAACAAGATCGATCTCAAAATTACTTTTGCCAAAAGGAGCATGTTTTTCGTTTCCATAAAGTGGACTAAGCCATTTTCATCCTGGCAAACGCCTTCTCTCTCGACCATTTCAAGATCGCTCATAGCCTTTACGATTTGCTCTTCTTGTCTGACCAAAAAGCCAGATTGCGAGAGGATATCTACGATCATCTTTCGTGCCCTTGAGGATGGTACTTCGCCTTCTGTAGACAGTTCTTCGTCTGCGCTTAGATTGATCTGGACTAAAGGAATCTGCCTTGCTTCGATAGCGGCATTTTGTCCGGCGATCTTTCCAAAGACCTGAGTGTCGAGTAGCGAGTTGCCACCAGGTCTGTTGGCACCGTGCTGACCTCCGGCGCACTCTCCGGCTGCGTACAAACCTTTGAGCGATGTTCTTGCATCTCTGTCGATCTTGATACCACCTTGAAAATGTTGTAAAGCATTCTGCACCTGAATTGGCTCTTTTGAAAGGTCTATGTGCTTTCTTTTCAGCCATTCAACAACAGTTGGATTGATCTTCGACAGCCTTTCATATGGTATAGTCTTTGAGAACAATTCGCTTGAGACCTTTTCACTCCATCTGAGAGTTTCCAGTGGGACCTTCTCTGCTGAAAGGTAACTTGGGTTTTCAGTGAAATCCAGGTACACCTTGTGCCCTTTCAAGGTGTGCGCATAGACGGCAAGGTCTATCACCTTCGTTGGAGATTCATAGGAAACAGGCCAGTGAGCACCCTTTTTGAACTCAAGGGTCGTCAATTCACTTCTGTCTGACTCGTTGAGATATTCTGCTATAAACTCCCTTTGTGATTCATCCACAATTCTTGGCAACGCCCTGAACATACTTCCTGAACTTGCAAAAAGTAGATGTGGATGACAGATACCAATCTGCATGAACTCCATGTTGACGAGTTCTGCCCCCGCTCTGAGTGCAGCGGCATAGCCATCTCCTGTCATCTCATTTGGAAAAACATTTTGTCGATAAAGTACTCCAGCACCACCCGTTGCCAAAACAAAGGTCTTTCCTTGAATAAAAACCAATTCATCTGTCTGAAGGTCAATTGCCTTTGCCGCGACCACTCGATCTTCTCTGACGAGGAAGTCATAGACCATCAGATTTTCGATGACTTTCACCTTTGAACGAATCACTTCTCTGTGTAAAGCCTTTGCGATTTCTATCGCAGTCTCTGGTCCCACATAACATGCACGTGGGTAGACAGATCCGTCGGTGAGAAATTGATCGATCTTGCCATTGGCTGTCTTGACAAAAGGAACACCTATCTTCAGCAGATACTCGACAGCATCTGCGCTCTTCATCGCAAGAACCTCAGCCAAATCATAATCGGAGACCTCACCACCGATCTTGTATATGTCCATGGCATGTTCTTTGAAGTTGTCGTGAATGGGCAAGGTGTAAGGCAAGGTTGCGTGAAAAGCCATTCTATCAGAACATGCCAGAGCAGTTGTTCCACCTTTGCCCAAAGGTTTTTTACTGACCAACAAGATGTCCAATTCAGGTGCCGTTTCTTTAGCAGATAGAGCTGCCCTCATGCCAGCTCCACCGCCACCGATGACCACCACATCTGCGACGAACTTTTTCATTTTTTCTCCTCCCAAGGTGCCATATCAATAGCCTTCGTTGGACAAAGTTTTACACACAGTCCACAGCCATCACATAGATCTGTTATGAAATAGGCTTTCTCTTGGTTTATCGGTGCATCGTAGATGCAAACCCTCTTGCAGATGCCGCAAGAAGTGCACAGTTGTGGATCGATCACAGCCTTCAAGAGATGTCTTCTATCGATCTCTTCATTACCCAGGATTGCCTTACCACTCACCTTACCTCTGAACTCTGAAAAGTCATTGTAGGACTTTCTTTTCATGAATTGCTCTATCTGTTCAAGCAAGTGATCTATGGCTTCATAGCCCAGGAGATATATCAAGCTACACACCTCAACCACATCTGCTCCAGCGTAAATGTACTTGATGACATCTTCACCACTTCCTACACCGCCTGAAGCCGCTATTGACAGAGAAAGGTGAGGGCTGCTTGTGGCAATCCATCTCAGTACATAGTTGAATGCCCATGGACCTCCATGACCAGCATATCCACCGTGCATGATCGGCCTTTCATTTTCAAGATCGATGTCAAGACCTGTCAATCTGTTGAACATGACAACACCATTTACACCAATCCTCTCGAGCATCTTCGCCATCGAAAGAGGAGAAGACAACTGCATGGGAAGTTTGACGATTATTGGAATTTTGACTGCATTGCGCACGATGTGAGCAACATTCAGGATCTTTTCTTCAACATCGCCTCCTCTAAAAGATATCGATCCGTGTGGGCATGAAACATTCAGTTCTATAGCTGGCGCACCGACTTGCTCTGCTATCTGTGAATACCTTTTCCAACCGTCGTCTGTGATGCAGTTTATGCTCGGTATCACCGGTATTGAAAGTGTGTTGACAGCTTTTCTGATCTCTTCGAAATAACTTTTGCCATCATAGGGGCTGGCTTGCTCAAAGGAATAGAAGGTTTGAGATTTCAGTTTTCCCATCTTTCTTTCGATTATTTCAAACCTTGGAGTTGGTGAAAGGCGGCAAACCTCTTCTTCAAAGAAGGACTTCACCACCACGCATGCCGCACCGTGTTCTTCAGCTTTCTTCATGTTCCTCAAGTTCTCGGCAAGGCCAGATGAGGCAACTACGATAGGGTTTTTCAGTTTCAGTCCCACGTATTCGCAAGATAGATCCATTTGGCAAACCTCCGTTTTCAAAGATCCACTCTGATACCTTTTTCAGCCGAAAGATAGGCGGCGTAGATGACCTTTGTGGTTTCCTTAGCCAGTTCGAAGTCTGATTCTGGCTGCTTTTCTCCAAGCATCGCTAAGGCGAAGTCTCTCATCTCTTGTGGATAACCTCTGACCCAATCTTCGTCTGGCGAGGGGAAGGTCCAACCGGCTTTTGTCTCAATCTTTTCAGCTATGTATTCCTCGCCCCAGGTTTGCTCAGAAGGTGTGTAAGCTACCATCATGTTGTTCGGCGTGATGTTGCAGTATATCATCCCATTTGCCGTGTTGATCTGCACAAAGTTTTTAACTCCTCCAAGGCTTACGTCATTCGACATCACCACTGCCCTTGAGTCATCTTCAAAGGTTATGACCACACAAGCCCAGTCTTCCACATCGAACCAATCGGTGACCATATAAGACCTTTCGAACTCCTTGAAACTCTTCATCTTGGTCAGCTTTCCAACTTCTGCAAAGACTGACTTCGCATGGATCGGTTCACCACTTCTTTGCCTGCCTTCGAAGTGTTTCAGGTGTAATACCGCACCAACTGGATGAGATCCCATCCTCAGTAGACTTCCACCACCGGCGGTTTTCCATCTTCTTGAATAAGAGGCGTGTGATCCAGAGTGACTTTCTTCAGCCCTCAGCTCGAGTATCGGTGCTTTCGAAACTGAAATGAGTCTTTTTGCTTTGTGAATTGCCGGTGCATACACAAAGTTCTCTGCATACATGAACTTTGATCTGCCGGATCGTAATGCATCTTCAATGCGCTTGATTTTCTCAAGAACCTTTTGGTACATGTGATCTTTCTCTATCTGCCCAACTCTATCAACATGGGGCATATCTTCACCGAAATATCCCGTGAGCGGCTTTTCACAGATGACATTCTTCCTATTTTCAATTGCAGCTAAGATTATTTCCTCGTGTACATTCGTTGGCACACAAACATCTACAACATCTATCAATTCACTTTTGACGAGTTGTTCGTAGTCTTTGAAAACCCTTGGAATACCATATTGTTTTGCTACTTTCTCGGCATTTTCTACGTGGAAAGCGCATATTCCGACGATATCGAAAAACTCCTTGTTTTCTCTGTAGGCATTTACATGTATGTGTGAAACAAAACCAGCACCGACGATACCAACTTTTATCTTACTCACTTTTCGCACCCCGCTTTTTAGGTATGTACTTTGAAATCATCACAAGAACCATCGCGATCAACAATACCAATGAAATTGGACGTGTGACAAAGGGCATTAAACTACCTTTTGAAAGCATCAGTGCGCGCCTTATATTTGTGTCTGCCATGGGTCCAAGGATGAAACCCAGTACAAAAGGAGCGGCAGGGAAATCGTTCAACCTCATAAAATAGCCTAGCAATCCAAAGAGCAGCATTATCCACACGTCGAACATTCGCCCGTTCAAAACGTAAGTACCGACTATACAGAGCACAAAGATTATTGGCATGAGAATCTCTGTCGGCACAAGGAGAATCTTCAGAAACAATCTTGTTATGATCAATCCAAAGACTACCATCAATAGAGTTGCCACTGTGAACATGGCTGCCACGTTGCCAATCATCTCTGGATGTTCTATGGGCAGAAGTGGTCCAGCCCTAACGCCGTGTATCCACAGAGCTGCTAACAAAACCGCGGCAGGTGCACTGCCAGGCACAGCAAGTGTCAAAACTGGTATTATTGCGCCAGCAACACACGCGTTGTTTGCTGTCTCAGCTGCCGAGAGTCCCTCTATTGATCCATTACCAAATTTCTCTGGTTCTTTACTCGAGCGCTTTGCAAGGTCGTACGAAACCCAAGAAGCGACATCCTCACCAACACCAGGAATAACTCCTATGAAGACACCAACGATACCAGATCTGATTATGTTAATCCAGTTCTTAGCAATCGTTTTCCAGTAAGAGAGACCACCTGCGGTCTTTGAGAAATCTAAAGCCACCTCTGGCTTAGTAACTCTCTTCAGACTTGTGAGTATCTCAGGTATACCATACACACCTACGAGAACAGGCAGTAGAGCAATTCCTCCGTAGAGTTGGATATTTCCGAAAGTATACCGTGGATAGGAAGTGATCTCATCAAGACCTATCAGTGAGATCATCAATCCTAAGAATCCTGATATCCAGCCCTTCAGAGGATCCTTAGGTGCCGTCAGACTTCCAGCAATGATCGTTCCGAAGATCGCAAGGACTGCAAATTCCCACGATCCAAATTGCAGTGCGAGTTTTCCCAGCAGAGGTGCCAGCGTGACTATGAAAATCGCGCCAATGATCGATCCAATTCCAGACATTATAGTAGCAACATTCAAAGCAAAACCCGCATTGCCAGAACGGGCAAGAGGAAAGCCATCGACAGTAGTTGCGGCGTTTGCTGGTGTACCAGGTATGTTCAAAACAATGGCTGTCCTACTCCCTCCATAAATTGCACCTATGTAAACACCAACGAGCATGGCTATAGCAGTCTTTGCCGGAAAACCAAAGGTCAGCGTTGTCAGGATTGCAACACCGAGGGTTGCAGTAAGTCCCGGAAGTACACCAACGAGGATACCCAACAGCGTTGCCCACATCATGTTGAACAAGAGGAGAGGATCAGTGAATATCTCAACGATGTACTGAATATAACTTGCGAGCACATTCATTCAAAAGCACTCCTTTAAGGCAAAGGTAAGAGAAAGAGTTTATCGAAGATATAATAAATGCCGTAGGTCACGAGTATCGATGCAACTACTATCAGAATCGGTTTCTTTCGATAAAAGATCAACGACAGAGTTGCAATGAATATACTACTGAGGACTATGAAATTGAGGTGCCCCAGCAAAAGCACATAAGCAAGGCAAACGATTACTGAAACCAGTAATCTCTTGTTCTCCGTAGCGATTACCTTCTTTTCTTCAACGCGTTTTGTGCTGTCATCCTGCCTCTTTTTTCTAAGAAACATGACGAGATTCAACACTATCACAATCGTTGAGAAAACTACAGGAACGTTTCCTGGTGCTCCATATCTTCCATACTCTGTCTGCTTAGGCATCTGAAGAGCTCCAATCAAGAAAAACAGAGCCAGACCAATGAAAGCTAAAGCGGTTATCTTGTCCCTTTGCATCTTGCAGACCTCCTAAAAGGCGCCCACAAGGGGCGCCTTTAACTATTGTCCGATCCTTGGTATGTTGTATTTTTCAGGAGATATTTTCAAAACGCCTCTGTCGTACAGAAGCCACGTAACTCTTCTTGCGACTTGTTCTACTATGTTACTTGCTTCTTCACCATAGATACATACAGATACCAGACCTTGTTTGTCTGCCCAATCTTTCATCGCTTGACTGGTTGCTGCTTTTTGGAAGACTGATTCCACAGTCTCGAACACTTCTTGTGGAACATCTTTCGGAATGATCAACCCAAAGTACGCACCAACATCTGGAAAGTCCGGATACCACTGGCGAATGGAAGGTATGGTTCCGTAACCGGATATGGTGAGTGGCTCTGCACTCAGTGTGCATAGAGCTCTCAATTTGCCAGCTCTGAGCATGTCGGCAACTTCCATCGAGAACTGCATGTTCCCAACGACTTCACCCGAGACAACAGCAACGGTCGCGGGGTTTCCACCTGCGTAAGGTGTATGTTTGTACTTCAGTCCGAAATATTCGGCAAAGATTTCCGCCGCAACATGTCCGCCACTACCGGTACCTGCAGAGCCGATTGGTATCTCAGGGTTTGCCTTCATCGCTTGAACCAACTCGTCTACAGTCTTGTAAGGAGTGTTTGGATTGACGACTACAACGTTTGGTGCATAGATACAAAGCAAATATCTCCAATCTCTGTGAGTGAATGGAATCGTCTCCTCGAGCAAGGCATACTTTGTCAGATCCAGTACTGCGTTTGCTGTCCATGTATAACCGTCGTGAGTAGCGTTCCATGTGTTAACTGTTCCAATTGACCCTGCTCCACCTGGTGTGTTCACGATCACAAATTTGCGCCCAAGCAATGGTTCCATCTGACTGGTTATCATTCTGGTGACCTGGTCAGTTGAGCCACCAGCAGACCAAGGAACAATAACTGTGATCGACTTGGTAGGCTTCCATTCTGCGAAAACAAAGACTATAAACAGAACCATCAGCGCAAGTGTCAACACTCTCTTCATCCAAACCCCTCCCATTCTGAGGATAGTGTATTTCACCTTATGAAATGTCTTTTCTCTATGATACGACAGCCACATCAAAAGATCAAGTTGAAAATACGATTACAGTGTGCTATGATCATCGAAAAAGATTGGAATTCTTTCTCTTGCTCTATTCTTCAAAGTGTTTCTCGTTATCAGACTGGGTTTTGAAGAAAGGAGAACAACAGATGATAGGGATTATAGGCGTCGGTAACATAGGTTCTATTATTGCAAAGAGATTGGTCGAATCGGGTCTACTCAAGACTGAGGAGATATTGCTGGCAAACAGATCTCAACACAAATTGATGCCTTTTGTGGAGAAAGGTTACAGAACGGCAACTCTTGCTGAGATCTCTCGCTTTTGTGATGTTATATTTCTCTGTGTAAAACCACAAGACAGCCAAGAGATGTTTTCACAGATTGGCACGCTTAAGAACGCCATCATCGTGAGTACGATGACTGCCGTGCCGATCGAGAAAATCATTCTCAAGACGAATTGTCAAAAGGTGGTAAGGATCATGCCAAATGTTCCAGCGATGATAGGCAGAGGTGTAGTGGGAGTCAGTCGTTCCTCACAAGTTGACAGAGATGACTGGGAAAGATGCCACACACTTCTATCGTCTTTGGGTACGATCGTAGAAGTTGAAGAAAAGCACTTAGCTGCAGTCACCGCACTGAGCGGCAGTGCTCCAGCCTTCATTTTTGTCATAATCGAAGCTCTGATAGACGCTGGTATCCGTATGGGTTTGTCTTACGAACGATCTCGTTTGATGGTACTTGAAACTCTAAGGGGTTCTTCTGAACTGTTGCTCAAACTGGGTGATCATCCTGGTGAGTTCAGGCATGTGGTCACATCGCCTGCAGGAACAACGATCGAAGGTGTGTATAGAATGGAAAGAGAAGGTGTACGTGGCGCTCTGATGAAGACAATTCATGAGACTTATCTCAGGGCGTTACAACTTCAAAGGGAACTCAACCCAAGGGGGGAGGAAAATGGGTAAAAGAATGGGAGTTCTTGTCGGAGTACTTTTCATATTGCTAGGGTTTCTGATGGTATTGAATCTCAGTGGGAAGTATTTTTGGACAATCACCTTGTTGATTTTAGGACTTATGTTTGAATTTGGCTTTTTTGGTAAGTCATCAGGCAATTTCATAACAGGTGGTATTCTCACAACCATTGGGATGTTGTTCTTAATGTGCAGTGTATTTGGTTTCTCTATTCTGAGTCGGCTTTGGCCCATCTTTGTCATTGCACCCGGCGTTGGTCTATTGCAAGGATATGTTGTTTCCAAAAGAAAAGGAATGCTGATTTCGTCTATCATCATCTTTGCAGTTTCTATTTTGCTCTTCCAGGTGAGCTTCTACAAAGCGACTTATCTTCGCATTGTATTCGGAGCCATTCTAATCTTTATAGGTATATTACTTGCTTTGCCACGAAAAAAGTAGAAATATTCTAAGTGGTTTGACCGTAGTTTTTTTTCAGAAATTCCATAGCCTCCTTAGCATGAACTTCATCTATTGTATGAATCAACTTTCCTGTTGATAAAGCCAGTACGTATATCTGTGCATTTCTTTCAACATTTTCACACATAGAAAAGGCTTCCTTCAAGGTTTTTGCGGCACAGACGAGCCCATGATTTGCCATCAAGACCGCACTGCTCTTTTTCATAACCTCAACGACATTTCTTGCCAACTCAAAGGTGCCGGCGTTCGCATAAGGTGCAATGGGTATCTCTTCTGAAATCATCAGCACAGTCTCTGTGATCGCTGGTAGTGAGATCCGCAATGTTGAGAGAACTGACGCATAAATAGAATGTGTGTGAATCACCGCATCAACTTCTGGAAAGCTTTTGTAGATCTCTGTGTGTAGTTTGTGTTCTATTGAGGGTTTGTAGGAGCCATCGACAATTTTTCCGTTGAGATCGATAACAGGCACTTGTTCTGGCAGAAGTTCATCGTATGGAATACCACTTGGACTTATAGCGATCAAATTCTCAGAGATCTTCACACTCAGATTTCCGGAGCTTCCACTTACTTGATTCGACTTGAGCATCTTCAAACCGTATTCGACTATCATTGCCCTGTAGAGATCGTACATTCTATCACCTCAATCTGCTTGGTTTATTTGATCAACAAAAAGATATCCCAGATTTCTCTCTTTTGCTTTGTACATGGCTTTATCAGCCTTTTTCACCAGATCATCTATAGATGTACCATCCCTGGGAAACATGGCTATCCCGGCACTTACACCTACGCACAAGGCTAAGCCATCAAAAGACACAGGCCGACAGATCGAATCAACTATCCTTTTTACAACCTCTTGAGCAACCTTCTCACTGGCACCTACCAGTAAAATCACGAATTCATCTCCACCAAGGCGGCATAAAAGATCGCCTTCTCGCACGGAGTTTTTCATCCTCTTGCTGAGAATCTCGAGCATATGATCTCCAACATGATGACCATGAAGGTCGTTCACACTTTTGAATCTATCTAAATCGATGTAGATCAAAGCAGCAGTTCTTTGGTCTTTGGCAAGATTTCTCAAAATCTTTCGCGAACTGTTCAAAAAAGCTCCTCTGTTCAGCAACCCAGTCAGCGAATCCGAAAAAGCGAGCCGCCACAGCTCACCACCAAAGGTGTCTTTGAAAAGCAAAAAGAGACCTGTGGTTATCAACAAAATAGAAGTTGTCTCGACAACCATCACCACGATGTTTATGGTTGCGATGGTGAAAAAATGACCTAAAAAATACAGATATTTGGCGTATACGAACATAGAACTGCCAACCTTCAATATCCTATGTGCAAATCCAAAGACGAAGTACATCAGCGCAAAACTACTCAGAAATTCAATTAAGGCGACAACAGTTGGAAACAACTGCGGTTGACTCTCATCAAAGAAGATCTTCACAACAACTCCTGTCACGAGGAAAGCAAAAACTGATCTCAAAACACCCCCACGCATCGAAGTCCTTTTCACACAACCACCTCAGACAGCACAGAGATTTTATCACTCGACTGTAAAAGTATCTTGTGAATTATTTCAAGATCATTTCATCATAAAATCTTTTTGGTTTTGTCAATTATCTGAACATGTGGACAGAATTCAGCGAGTAGCTCAACTACTTCACGACGCGAATCTGTTGAGGAAAAGCCCACGATGTAAGATCGTCTGTCTTTGAGTCTGAACTTCAAGGCGTATCTCATATCAGATCTACCAGAGAGATTCTGAACGATCACCTTGTCGAGGTTCTGCGCGTTGATCTTATGCTGTCTCACCCCTGGTAGCATGATTTCAAAGTCACTCAGAAAGATCCCCTGCGAGTAATTTCTATACTGAGCTGTTAATAACACCGCTACAAAGCCTTCAATTGAGCAGACTACGATCACGAAATAATACTCAGCACCTACAACCGCAAGGACCAACAAGAAGAATATCGCCATTGCCCAAGCTATTGTTGAAGAGATCTTCAAAGAATGTGCCATTCTTTCATCCTTCACCCACATCAGACCACGCCTCCAAAGATATTCTGCCACGTCTGAAAGATGATAAACTTTTGGGAACATTGAAAACAAAGGTTTTGTTTAGTTCAGTTGAATATGGTACAATAGTAAACAAGTTAATTCTGCTCGCATTTTGCGAGCATTTTTGGGGGGATCGAAGATGAGAAAAGCTTTGGTGCTTGTGGCGGTACTCCTTACGGCGATTTCTTTTGCAGCAGTAAAGATCGGGCTTTTCGTGCCTCTCACTGGGCCCGCTGCAGCCGATGGAGAGAGTGCACTTCATGGTGCCATGCTTGCTGCGGAGTATGTGAACTCACACGGTGGTATTCTGGGAGACAAGGTTGAACTGGTCTACTACGACGACAACTTCAAGGCTGACCAAGCTGTGAACATTGCGTACAAACTCGTTCAAAAGGATCAGGTAGCCGTTGTTGTCAGTGGATCTTACAGTGGCCCAACAAAGGCAGCAGCAGGGATTTACCAGCAGCTGAAGGTACCAATGATCTCTGCTTATGCGGTCCACCCGGATATCGTCGCGACTGGTGAATACATCTTCAGAGTTGGCACGCTCGCTACAGTCCAAGGCAAAGCAGGAGCCCACCTTGCAGTGCAAAAACTCGGGGCTAAGAAGATCGCAATTCTCACCGTTGACAACGATTTTGGTGTTTCTCTGACAAAGGGATTCAAAGATGAAGCCTTAAAGCTTGGCGCCGAAATAACTTTTGAACAGAAATATCCCCTTGGAGAAACTGATTTTAAACCCATTTTGCTGAAGATAAAGGCTAATCTACCTGATGTCATCTATGCTACGGGCTACTTTGCCGAAGCCGCGCGACTTGTTTCTCAGGCAAGACAGCTGGGTATTTTCATACCGATCATTGGTCAAGAAGGTTATGATTCACCTCAGTTCGCGAAACTTGCAGAGCAAAAGGCTGCAAACGGAGTAGTCATAACCACCGATCTGGACAGAGATAGCAAGAGTGAGATCACCCAGTGGTTCATAAAGGAGTACGCTGCCAGGTACAACTTAGACGCCGATATGGTCGCCGCATCTGCCTTCGATGCAGTAATGGTTGCTGCCAAAGCCGTACAGATCGCAGGTGTTTATGATCCACAAAAGATCAGAGATGCCTTGGGTACCATAAAGACCTTCGAGAATTCCGTCACCGGATTTCGTGGTTTCACCGCAGCCAGAGAGGCTGTCAGAACAATTACTTGCCAGATCTACCTTGGCAACAGATTCCATTGGTTCTGGGAAATAAGCGACCCTGAGGTAGTCACACCTTAACTCAAGGGGGCTTCTGCCCCCTCTTGTTCAGAAGAGGGTGATCACTTTTGCTGTTGCAGAATTTGGTGAATGCAGCAGTTCTTGGAAGTAGTTACGTGCTGATTGCGATTGGTTTAACCTTAGTCTATGGCGTTTTGAAAATACTGCACATAGCACACGCCGGTATCTATGCTTTTGGTGCTCTTTTTGCCTTGTTTCTGTATGAAAGAGGTCTTTCTTTTCCACTGTCAGTTTTCCTCTCATTGCTCTTTGCTGGTTTGGTTGGTTCTCTTGTTTACGAGGGACTGTACAAAAAGGTTCTCAGTAGAGGGAGAATCGTTCCACTGGTGATGAGTATTGGTTTGTTCGCAGCTATGGAAGATCTATACCGTCTCCTATGGGGGCCTTACAAGAGACCGATAGATGTGTACGTGCCGCTACCTGACTTGATGAGTTCGTCGCTCTATCTGAGTTCAAGGGGTCTTTTGGTGATTCTCGTGACCGTGATAGCGCTGATCTCTGTCTACGTCATAGTCAGCCAAACGAAGTTTGGTAAGTGGTTGAGGGCTTGTGCAAATGACTTACAGCTTGCAGGTGCCTTTGGCATCAACACAGATAGAACTATCTTCTTTGGTTTCTTCTTTGGATCTCTTTTGGCTGCACTTGGAGGGATCTTGGTTGGTCTGTACGAAAACACAGTGTATCCGACAATGGGTAGTATACCGTCTTACAAAGCTTTTGTGGTCGTTGTACTTGGTGGTTTTGGAAGTATTAGAGGTGCTGTGATAGCCGGTTATCTTCTGGGTATCATTGAGACTTTCATCGTGTATTATTTTGGATTTCTCTTACCCAGAGACGCGATTGCATTTTTGGCGATGATCGTTTTGCTGATGTTCAGACCTGAAGGTCTATTCGGGAAGGTGCAGAGATGAGTTTAGACTATCTCTTGACAATAACTGTCTTTATGTCGGTGAATGTCATACTTGCTACGAGCTTGAATGTCTTGATTGGTTTTGCGGGACAAGTATCATTGGGTCACGCAGCCTTTTTTGGCATAGGGGCATATACATCTGCGATTTTGACTGTGAAAGTTGGTGTTGACTATTGGTGGGCTCTGGTTTTGTCCATAATCATCGGAGGTTTGATCGGCTCATTGCTCGGTCTACCATCCCTGAGAGTTAGGGAAGATTTCTTGGTTCTCGCAACGATTGGAATGAATTTCGTTGTGGTTTCAATCTTTAACTATGTGCCGTTCTTCGGTGGCCCATACGGTATCATCTCCATACCTCGACCGAAGTTTTTTGGACACACCTTTGGCACAAGGGCGTATGCCATGTATGCCTTGATCTGGGCTGTTGCGGTTGTACTGTTTGTGATTTTCCTCTCTAAGAGATATGTGAGGATGGGCTTTGATGCTCTCAGAGAGAACGAAGATGCAGCAGAGTCTATAGGGGTGAGTAGTCCCAGATATAAGATCTATGCTTTCACCATTGCAGGTGCCTTAGCTGGACTTGCGGGAAACCTTTGGGCACACTACATGACTGTGATCTTTCCGGACAATTTTTCTTTTCCCGTCTCAATAAGCATAATAACGATGGTTGTGATAGGAGGACTTGGTACAATAACGGGTCCTATCATAGGTGCTGTACTCGTTACCATCCTGCCAGAGCTCTTGCGCTTCATCCAAGATTACAGAATGTTTGTCTACGGTATGATCATCGTCTTCACCATGTTGTTCATGCCAAGTGGAATAATGGGGTTCTTGAGAGGTGTTTCTAATGGTAGCACTTTCAGTAGAAAATATATCCAAAAGATTCGGCGGATTGCAGGCTCTTAAGGAGGTCAGCTTTCAGGTAGAAAAGGCAGAGATCAGAGCGATAATCGGTCCAAATGGAGCCGGCAAGACCACTCTTTTCAACATAATCAACGGTTTCCTGAAGCCTGATTCTGGAAGGGTACTTTTCAATGGGTTCAATCTGGTGGTTCTTCGTCCCAACAAGATATCGCAGCTGGGGATAGCACGAACCTTTCAGATTGTAAAGACTTTCTTGGGTATGACTGTGCTGGAGAATATCTTAGCTGGTTCTGGCTGTGAGATATATCATCAGATTACTTCTTTTTTTGAGAAGCCTTACGGCTCACGATATTTGAAGGATGCACTGAAGATCGCCGAAAGCTGTGAGTTACAAGAATACCTGTATTCACCCGCCGGAACATTGCCTTTGGGTATTCAGAGAAAGGTGGAGATCGCTCGTGCTTTAGCCACAAAACCGCAGTTGCTCTTGCTCGATGAACCCGTTTCGGGATTGAACGACCTTGAAACTCAAGAGATCGTAAAATTGGTGAAGAAGATAAATTCACAAGGTGTTACTGTGATCTTTGTTGAACATGACATGCATTTCACCAATGAGGTTGCGCACAGAATAACCGTTCTTGATTACGGTGTAAAGATAGCTGAAGGCACTCCAAGAGAAGTTATGAGCGATCCAAAGGTGATGGAAGCCTACTTGGGGAGTGAAGAAAGTGCTTGAAGTTAGAAATGTTGTGGTAAGGTACGGAAGAATAACAGCAGTGAATGGTGTATCTTTTACGTTGAATGAGGGAGAGTTACTTGCGTTGATAGGAGCAAATGGAGCTGGGAAGAGTTCTACACTGAATGCCGTTATGGGTTTGGTGAAAGTGGCTGAGGGAGAGATACTTTTCGAGGGTAAAAGGATCACACAGATGAACAGCTGGGAAAGGGCAAAACTTGGTATCTCAATGGTTCCAGAAACGGCTCGCCCTTTCGGAGACATGACAGTCATGGAGAACTTAGAGATAGGTGGTACTCTCTCAGACAAGATTACCTTCAAGAACAAGGTGAAAGAAGTTTTTGAGATATTCCCAAGATTAGCTGAGCGCAGGAAACAACTCGCCAAGACCCTGAGTGGTGGAGAGAAACAAATGCTCGCGATCGCCAGAGCATTAGTAGGACCAGTGAAATTACTTCTGCTTGATGAAGTCTCTCTTGGACTAATGCCATTACTGGTGAACGAAATTTTTAAAGTCATTGACAAACTCAAGGAAAGAAGGCTTACAATATTGTTGTCGGAGCAGAATACAAAGAAGTCGCTTCAGGTTGCAGATCGTGTTTGTGTGATGCAAAATGGTGTGATAGTTGCTGAAGGTAGTGTTGAACAACTTGTCAACAGTGAACAGCTGAGAAAGGCTTATTTGGGAGTCTGAGAGGAGGTACAAGATGGCGCCAGTGAAGATCAGTATCATAGGTGCGGGTAGTGCGGTGTTTTCGATGAGATTGGTAAACGATCTGTGTAAGACAAAAGGCTTGGCAGGGAGTTTGGTTTCACTGATGGACATCGATCAAACAAGGCTTGATGGTGTTCATGATCTTGCACTTAGGTACGTTAAGGAATTGGGGGGCGATCTGAGATTTGAGAAGACTACTCAGCTTGAAGACTCTCTGAGGGATGCCGACTTTGTCATAAACACCGCAATGGTAGGTGGACATTCGTACCTTGAAAGGGCACGAGCCATAGGGGAAAAACACGGTTATTATCGAGGGGTAGACACTCAGGAATTCAACATGGTTTCAGATTATTACACGATCAGCAACTTCAACCAATTGAAGTTCTTCGTCGATGTGGCAAGAAAGATGGAAGAGCTTTGTCCAAATGCATGGCTCCTGCAAACGGCAAATCCGGTCTTTGAGGGGACAAATTTGGTAAGGCGCTGTTCGAAGATCAAGGTAGTGGGTTTCTGTCACGGTCATTATGGTGTCCACGAAATGGTAGAAGCACTTGGTTTGGACATGAAAAGAGTAGATTGGCAAGTTGCCGGTTTCAACCACGCCATATGGTTGAACAGATTCAATTATGAAGACAAAAATGGTTATGAATTACTCGAAGAATGGATCAAAGAAAAGTCAGTATCGTGGAAGCCAAAGACGCCCTTTGATTTACAATTGAGTCCTGCTTCGATCGATATGTACAACTTCTATGGACAGTTGCCCATAGGTGATACTCCAAGAAATGGTTCTTGGAAGTACAACTACAACCTCGAGACGAAGAAAAAATGGTATGGTGAACCTTGGGGTGGTGCGGATTCCGAGCTCGGTTGGCAGTGGTACCAGGAGAGGTTGAAAACTATAACAGATGCGATCAACTATCTTTCAAACAACAAATCAATTAAGCTTCTTTCCCTGGAATCGTATCTCAAGTTCTTGCCAAAGGGTTCTGTACCAGAGGAACTCAAGCAAGAGATCAAGGTGTTCTCATCACCTACTGCATTGAGTGGAGAACAACACATACCATTCATTGATGCAATCGTCAACAACAACGCACAACGCTTTGTCATAAACGTTCCAAACGAAGATTCTATACCACAGATACCCAAGAACGTTGTTGTAGAGGTGCCGGCTATCGTAGATCGAAACGGTTGGCATGTTGAAAAGATAGATCCACCGTTGAGTGAAAAGGTGATAAAGATGTATTTGATTCCCAGGATGCTCAGAATGGAATGGGCACTGCATGCGATAATGAACGGCGATAAAGATGTGCTCATAGAAATGCTCATCAGAGATGTCAGGACAAAATCCTATGAACAAGCTGTTGGTGTTCTTGAGGAAATACTGTCCTTACCAGAGAATGAAAAGATGAGAAAACATTACAACGACCGCGAGAAGTTGTGATATACTCTTTTGCAGAATCTCTACAATTTGAAAGGAGGAATACAGATGAAGAAGTTAGTAGTCTTAGTGGCACTCGTTCTTTCGGTAATTGCGTTTTCACAGGTAAACCTTGATGTCTTTGGTTCTTACAACTTCGTATTGGTCGCCACACCAACAACAGCATCCCCGACTGCTTATGTGTCTTTTGGAGCCTTGGTAACCTACGAAGTATCTGAAGGTGTCGAAATAGGTGGGGGCATAGGTCTTGCATGGTTTGGGCTCGATGCAACCAGTACCATTGCGGCTTTCCTTGGCGTTGATACTCAGTACACACTCGATCTGTTGGTTGCAGCGAAGTACAATCTGCCGATCGATGATTTCTCAGCCATCACGATCAAAGGTTACGGTGGACTTTCGATACCTGGTTTTACAAATTTCACGAGCCTGGGTTATGTAGTGGGAATCGGCGTTGCGTACACCTTTGATGTTCCCAGCTTCTCACTTGGATTTGGTGCTGGCATAGAGATGAGAACCTATGGAACCAGCAACTGTACAGCGATTCCCGTTGGAGGAAATCTCAGCATAAGATTCTAAGCATATCAAAGTAAAAAGCCCCGCAAGATGCGGGGCTTTAATTATGGTCAGGTCTGTGCTGTTACTGAAGAACCTTCACATGGGCTGCCTGAGGACCTTTTGGTCCATCTTGAATTTCGAATTCAACTTCCTGACCTTCCTTGAGGGTCTTGAAACCGTCCATTTCCAGTGCAGACCAGTGGACAAAGACGTCGCCACCCTCCTTCTTTGTGATGAATCCGTACCCCTTCTTGGGGTCAAACCACTTCACAGTACCTTTCATGACACAACTCCTCCTCGTAAAACGAAATAACCCATCACGGGCTTAAAAAATTATACGCCCTCAAATCAGAAAAGTCAAAATCATTTGAGTATTGAATGAATGATCAGGAAATACATCATTATCCCCAAGACGTCGACTATCGTGGTCAACAGTGGACCAGCCATTACGGCAGGATCTATGCGTACCAAACGTGCCAAGAATGGCAAAATGGCGCCCACCGTGTTGGCAAAGATCACAACAACTGCAAGGGCTAAAGAAACAGAAAAGCATATTTTTAGCGAAGAGCTTATCATCATGGATCTGAAGAACAAGGTAGCACCCAGTACTGCTGCGAGAACAGAACCGATGAGAATTTCGCGTAAAATGATCTTCCACCAATCTTTTGATCTGATCTCGCCAAGCGCCATACCCCTGATGACAAGTGCCGATATCTGTGAGCCTATATTTCCGCCGGTGTCCATCATCGTGGGCATGAAAGCAGCAACTATTGGTAACGAAGCGAGAAAGTGTTCGAATTTTGCTATCACATTACCGTTGATGGATTCTAACAAGAGCAGAGCCACGAGCCAAGGGAGACGTCTGAAGATCAATTTCCAACCACTCACATGAAGGTATGGTTCTTCCGTTGTAACCATTGAACTCATTTTCTGGATGTCTTCTGTGGCTTCTTCGTCGATGACATCTACGACGTCGTCTATCGTTATAATTCCTATCAAGCGCTGTTCGCTATCTACGACAGGTACTACAAAAAGGTCATACTTTCTCATTATCTGCGCGACTTCTTCTTGGTCTGTTGTCGCGTAGACGAATATCGGTTCCGAATTCATGATCTGTTCTACAAAAGAATTGGGATCTGCAAAGATCAAGTCTTGTAATTCAACGGTGCCGAGCAACTTTCTGGATTTTTCTATCACAGGCATCAGGTGAACCGTTTCTTTGTCCTTACCCTCCTTCCTGATCTTCTCGAGCGCTTCACTGACAGTCATTGTTGAATACAGTTCTAAGCATTTAGGTGTGGTGAGTCTGCCCGCAGAATTCTCAGGATAGTTGAGCAAAGACAAAGTTATCTTTCTCTCGTCTGGCGTCAGGTAGGACAGGAGTTTGTTCACAACATTAGCAGGCATTTCTTCGAGTAGATCAGCTCTGTCATCTGGGTCCATAGATGATATTATTTCTCTGAGTCGTTCTTCTTTGAAGAGTTCAATCAAAGCCATCTGGTCATCTGTCTCAAGTTCGCTGAAGACCAATGCTGCTTGATCCTTAGGGAGCAAACGAAAAACTATGATTTTTTCATCTGGTGGGAGTTCTTCGATCATCTCTAAAATTTCGGCTGGTTCTTGCTGAGTCAAAATCGTTTTGAGGGTTCTAAAATCTCCATTCTCGATAAACTTCTTGATGTCGACCTGAACTCTTACCTTCATCGCTTCACCTCCTTGAAGGTTTATGGTGGAAGATTAAGCGAACTACTGGTACTTTCCAAGGCAACTCACCTCCCTCGAATGGTCTTACAATGTAATTTTACGCAGTAGCAATTGATTTTGTCACCACAAATCTTTAAAAAAGCACACACTTCTGAGTTACAACTATTCGACAATCTCGGTGGCGGCTCTTCTCAAACGGTTCATCACCGAAAAGAGTATTCCTTTGGGCTCAAAGCCAATCACTATTGCCGCATTTGCGACCAAGGAGTCTATTTGTCGAAGCACGTTGAATAGCTGTTGAGCGATTGTAAACGGTTCTTTCAATGTTCCAAGCATTATAGTCTTCCTGCCGTAGAATCTTGAAAGCATTTCTTGTGGGCATACGATAGGTGCATCAGGATACCTTGAAAGAACTTCATCAAGTCTTTTCTCGTTGACAACGAGAATCACAGGCTTTTCGGGTGCATAATGTCTGTAACTCATTCCTGGTGAAAGTGGTCTAACTGGTTCATTGATCGTTTTCAGAAGAAACTCTGGTATCTGCAGATCCGGTATAATGCGTTGAATCTCCTCAACAGTAGCTGGACCAGGTCGTAGCAAGATGGGTTTTTCTCTTGAGAAATCTATTATAGTCGATTCAATACCGAATGGAGTTTCCCCACCATCTATTATCACATCGACTATTCCATAAAGATCATCGATGACATGCTCTGCTCTTGTTGGACTTGGTTTGCCCGATAAATTGGCACTCGGTGCTGCAATCGGTGTGCCACAGAGCTGTAGGAATTTGAACGCTACTGGATGGCTTGGCATTCTAACGGCCACTGTCTCAAGCCCACCAGTTACCTCCTTTGGCACAGTTGGCTTCTTCCTGAATATAACTGTCACAGGTCCAGGCCAAAAAACATCGATAATCGCAGAAGCCCTTTCATAACTCTGGTCAACCAACAGCGCAAGCTGATTCTTATCGTGAATGTGAACTATCAGTGGGTTGTCGGCAGGCCTTCTCTTTATCTCGAAGATCTTCAAGACGGCAGTAATGTTGAAACAATCAGCACCAAGGCCATAGACAGTTTCCGTTGGAAAGGCAACGACGCCACCTTCTCTTATTATCTCAGCAGCCTTGCGAAGAATTTCTTCATTTGGTTTGAGTGGGTCTACTCTGATGAGCATAGTCATCTGCATCTCCTCCTAACTCTACTCTATCATCACTGGTAGTTTTTGCGATGAAAATGGTATAATCGAGCTGAGCTTGTGAATTTATTAACAGGAGGTGGAACAGTTGCCAGATCTCTGCACTACAGGTGAGCGTTTGTTCAAAGAACTGGATGAATACATCAATTCAATCGGTGCAAACCCAGACAAGTTGATCTCAGTGCTACAAAAGGCTCAGGAGCTATTTGGTTATCTTTCAACCGAGGTACAACAACACATCGCAGATGTTTTGAACATCCCAGTTTCTCAAGTCTATGGTGTTGTAACCTTTTACAACTTCTTTTCCACAAAGCCAAAAGGCAAGGTCCAGATCAAGGTTTGTTTAGGTACGGCTTGCTATGTGAAAGGCGGAGACAGAGTACTTGAAAGATTTCTTGAGGAACTTGGCACGAAACCAGAAGAACCAACGAAGGATGGGCAGTTTTCAGTTCATCCAGTGAGATGTCTTGGAGCCTGCAGCATGGCGCCTGTTGTCTTAGTGGGTGAGAAAGATTTCTACGGCAGAATAAAGCCTGATATGGTTCCGAGGATCATCGAAAAGTACAGGGAGGTGAAGGAAAGGTGAGTAAGATAAAGTCTCTTGAGGATCTGATGAAAATCAAAGAAAAGGCAGTCAAAGACCTTCAACTCAGAGACACGGGCAAAAGGGGAAAGATCACGGTAGCAATGGGTACTTGTGGAATTGCGGCAGGTGCGAAGGACACACTGAAAGCCATAGTAGAAGCCTTGAATGAGAACAACATCAACGATATCTCGGTTGTACAATCTGGGTGCATGGGCTTGTGCGAAGTGGAGCCAACCGTTGAAGTCAGGCTGGAAAACCAAGAGCCTGTTGTTTATGGTCATGTGACTCCCGAGAATGCAAGGAGAATAGTGAAGTTACATATACTTTCTAACCAAGTTGTGACAGATTTATTGGTTCGCAAAGGGGAAATCTAAGAAGAGGTGATCTGAGTGCCATTGACAGCTACTACAATCTTGGTGTGCGCTGGAGGTGCTTGTATCTCGGCCGGAGAAGAGAGCGTAAAACAAACACTCGAGGCAGAGATAGACAGGTATGCATTGAGAGATGTTGTGAGAGTAGTTGAAACTGGTTGTATGGGTGCCTGCAGTCTGGGACCACTGATGGTGGTTTATCCAGAAGGTGTCTTTTACCAAAAACTCACGCCACAGGCTGCCAGGAAGATCGTTGAGGAACACATTCTAAAAGGTAGGATTGTGAGTGAGTACCTCTACAAGATGCCCACTGGTGAAGCCGTGCCAGAAGCTGTTGAGAAACTGCCATTCTTCTCCAGACAGGTCAAGATTGCGACCAGAAATGTCGGTTATATAGACCCATCGAATATAGAAGAATACATCGCCCGAGATGGCTATTTTGCCTTGGCGAAGGTTTTGAAAGAGATGACACCCGAAGAAGTGATCGATGAGATCAAGAAGAGCGGTCTTCGCGGCAGAGGCGGGGCAGGCTTTCCAACAGGTCTAAAATGGGAACTCACGAGAAAATCAAAAGGCGAGAAAAAATACATCGTCTGCAACGCTGACGAAGGTGATCCAGGAGCCTTCATGGATCGTTCGGTTCTCGAAGGCGATCCTCACACAATTCTTGAGGCTATGACGATCGGTGGATACGCCATAGGTGCAAATCAGGGTTATATATACGTGAGGGCAGAGTACCCACTTGCAATTGAAAGATTGAACATCGCAATTGCACAAGCAAAAGAATATGGTTTTCTCGGCAAGAACATTCTCAACAGCGGTTTTGATTTCGATGTTGAAATAAGGATAGGCGCCGGTGCCTTCGTTTGTGGTGAAGAGACCGCGTTGATTGCCTCCATAGAGGGAAGAAGAGGACAACCGCGTGTGAAACCTCCATATCCTGCACAGAGTGGTGTGTGGGGGCTTCCCACGGTGATCAACAACGTTGAGACCTTTGCTTGCATTCCGCCGATAATAATCAAGGGTGCCCAATGGTTCAAGAGCATAGGCACAGAAAAATCCCCTGGTACGAAGGTCTTTGCACTGGCTGGAAAGATCACCAACACGGGTCTTGTTGAAGTGCCGATGGGTATAACCTTGAGAGAACTTCTCTATGAAATAGGTGGAGGTTCTTCAACGGGTAAAAAGATCAAAGCGGTGCAAACAGGAGGACCAAGTGGTGGTTGCATACCTTCGGAGTACTTTGACACGCCGGTTGATTATGAATCTCTGCAGAAATTGGGTGCCATCATGGGATCAGGTGGCATGATAGTCATGGATGAAGACGACTGTATGGTCGACGTGGCAAGATTTTTCCTCGAGTTCACCGTCGATGAATCTTGTGGTAAATGTACTCCCTGTAGAGAAGGTACAAGACAGATGCTTCAAATCCTCAACAAGATAACCGCAGGAGAAGGGACCGAAGAAGATCTGCAACAACTTGAGACTTTGGCGAACGTTATAAAAGACACATCGCTCTGCGGACTCGGACAGACCGCACCAAATCCCGTTCTCAGTACATTGAAGTACTATCGCCATGAGTACGAAGCACATGTGAAAGAGAAGCGCTGTCCATCCTTGAAATGCAAATCACTCATCAGATATGTGATAGATCCGACAAAGTGTGTTGGTTGTACCGCATGTGCAAGGGTCTGCCCAGTAAAAGCGATCTCTGGCGAGGTCAGAAAACCCCACAGTATTGACAACGAGATCTGCATTAGGTGCGGAAGCTGTATTGAGGTCTGCAGATTCGGCGCAATAAGCAAAGTTTCACCGTGAGAAGGGGGAATCAGTCGTGGTCGACCGCGAGAAGGTTAGTGCTCTTGTTAAGGAAGCAAAAAGCGAGCGCTTAGAAGAAAGAGACGTATTGATCAACACGCTCCATAAGGTTCAGGACTATTTTGGTAATTACATACCAATCGAGGCAGCCGAAGTGGTTGCCGAAGAGCTTGGAGTACCAAAATCAAAGGTCTATGAGGTTCTCACTTTCTACACGATGTTCTCGACAAAACCAAGGGGTAAGTATGTAATACGTGTTTGCGTTAATCTGCCCTGTCATGTAACTGGTGGAAGAGAAATCGTTCAGACACTGCAAGAAACACTCGGTGTGAAATTTGGGGAAACCACAAAGGATGGTCTCTTCACGTTAGAAACGACAAGCTGCCTTGGTTTGTGTGGAGTTGCTCCAGTGATAATGATCAACGATCAATACTACGGTGATCTGACGCCAAAAAAACTCATAGAATTGATCAATAGCCTCCGAAATGGAGGTGATACAAAATGAAACCGATGGTGGTACTCGTTTCAGTGGATTCGAATAGCGTGCTCTTGGGTGCAAGGCATTTCGTGAACTACCTGAAGGAGCTGACCGAAAGATTCAGTCTTCAAGACACAGTTGATATCCTCGAGACAGGTACAATGGGTGTCTACACGCAAGGCGTTGTGATGGCAGTCTTCCCAGATGATGTTTATTATTCTGTTCGCTCGGTCGATGACGTTGAAAAGATTGTAACAGAGCATCTGCTGAAAGGTAGACCGGTACTATCACTGGAGATCCCAAAAGATAAGCTGAAATTGACCGTTGAAAGGGAAAAGGTAACGGCAGAAACGAGAATTGTTCTACGAAACGTTGGAAGCATTGATCCTAAGAACATAGATGAATATATAGCGCGCAATGGATACTTCGCACTACACAAGGTGCTTTTCGAGATGAAACCACAAGAGGTACTCAATTGTGTAAAGGCATCAGGTCTGAGGGGAAGAGGTGGAGCAGGTTTCCCGACCGGTTTGAAATGGGAGTTCACAGCCAAAGTTCAAGCCGACCAGAAGTACGTTATCTGCAACGCCGACGAAGGGGAACCGGGCACCTTCAAAGATAGGCTCATCATGGAGGGTGACCCACACTCTGTAATTGAATCTATGATCATCTGCGGTTATGCAGTTGGTGCGACGAAAGGTTATATATACATACGCGGTGAGTATTACGGTTCGGTGGAGAACATACAGAAGGCTATAAAGGATGCCTATGAATACGGCTTACTTGGAAAAAACATAATGGGCAGTGGCTTTAGCTTTGATCTGACAGTGAGACTTGGTGCAGGAGCTTACATATGCGGTGAGGAAACAGCACTGCTCGAGTCAATAGAAGGGAAAGCTGGCAGGCCCAGGCTGAAACCACCGTATCCACCAACAAACGGTCTTTTCAGCAAACCAACCGTTATCAACAACGTGGAAACCTTTGCAAACGTGCCGCCGATAATCCTAAACGGTCCAGAGTGGTTCAAATCCTTTGGCACCGCTGGATCGTCTGGAACAAAGGTCTTCTCGTTGGTTGGTAATGTCGTCAGACGCGGCATAGTCGAGGTTCCAATGGGTACAACGGTTCGTGACTTGATATACAGATTCGGTGGAGGCCTTGTTGGAGGCAAAGAACTGTACATGGTTCAAACCGGTGGAACGGCAGGCACCTTCATCGGTGTAGATAAACTCGATGCTCCATTAGACTATGATTCTTTCAAGAATCACGGTGTCTCGATAGGCTCTGGAGTTATCTTGGCAATGTCAGAAGGTACCTGTCCAGTCGATGTTGCACTTAACACGATGCAATTCTTCGAACATGAATCTTGTGGCAAGTGCACACCTTGCAGAGAGGGCACAAGACTCGCAGTTCAGATACTCGAGAAAATCTCTAAAGGTCAAGGAAAGTTGGAAGACCTCGAGACGCTGAAACAGATTGCCTACGTCACACAAGAAGCATCTCTCTGTGGCCTCGGACAGAGCATCAATGTTCCACTGCTCTCGATCCTCGAAAACTTCAAGGAGGATTTCATACAACACATCGGTTCAATTTCTTGTCCGCATGGTGTTTGCAAGTTCGTCAAGGTTCAGAAGCCGAAGATGAAGGTTTAGCACTTTCTGGGTGCTCGACTAACTGTTCGAGCACCCCTTCTACCATCAAGAAATTCTTGAAATTTTCGCTCAATTGATAGATGTAGGTATTGGACTGCCTCTTTCTGGTCAATACTCCTGATTTGTGTAAAGACCTCACTATTGCCGAGGAATCCTTTCCCCTTAGGTAGTTGAGTGCTTGTAAGGTAGAAGGACCATTCAGTAATACTGCCGCCACTATCTCCATTTGACTGGCAGAGAGTTTTGAGTAAAAGGTCTTCACAACTTTTCCAACAACTTGTGAATACTCAGGTTTTGTGTAAAAACGGTACACGTCACCGACCTTTTTCAGTTCCACTCCGTGATCTTCACTACTGTATTCACTGATGAGTTCCTCAACAGCTTTGGCAACGGTGTCTGCATCAGTTTCAGTTATCTTTGAGAGCCTTTCCAGCGTCATACCACGAGCAGCGAATATCAATGCTTCTATGGAGGCTTTAAGGTTCAAGGTCATTCCTCCTCAATACGAAATCGTCTCTGGCTTCCAGCAAAAGGACCTTCTTGAAAAAGATAAGCTCCAGTACCGCAAGAAGATAGACTATGACTTGATAACGACTCTCACCCGTACTGAGCAAGGTATACAAAGTGAGCTCTCCATTACTCGCTAATAGGTCAAGAATTCTGTTCATGGCCTCTTCAACGGTCATAGCCTGCCTCTGTATTCTGTAAACTGCCTTACGAATATTGAGATCTTGAAGGGCTGCCTGCAAAATCTTTCTTATCTTTTCTTGCTCGATCTGTGGCAGTGAAGGTAACTTAATGAGTTGTCTTGCTCCGAGATCTTTTGCTCTTTCTGAGATCTCTGAGCTCAGTTGTTTTATCTTTTCGTACATCTCGATTCTTCTGTATAGATCTTCTTCTTGTTCAGTTAACTGTTTTGCCTCTTTCTCACTCAAAGATGGTAGCATGTATTTCGATTTGATTTCCATCAGCTGCGTTGCCATTGCGATGAAATCTGAGGTGATATTCAGATCGAGTTTCTTCATCTGCTCGATGTAAGAAATGAATTCATCGGCAAGTTGTGAAAGCGAAACCGAACGTACGCTTATCTTACGTCTTTTAACGAGATACAGAAGCAAATCAAGTGGACCTTCGAACTGCTCAAGGCGAAATACTATCTCCAAAAGATCACCTCAGAACATCAAATGCATTTTTTCTCTAACTTGGCGCATGGTCTCTTGGGCAAAGTTTCTCGCCTTCCTGTTGCCCTGTTCAATAACATCATCCACATAGTGCGGATCAGAATCTATCTTGGCGTATCTTTCCCATATCGGTTCAAGTTCGTTCAACATGTTTTTCAAAAGGAGTTTCTTGCAGTCGATACATCCTATCCTTGCTTTAGTACATCCTTCGATAACCCACTGACTTTCCTCTTCGTTTATCCCAAAGGCATTGTGATAACTCCACACCGGGCACTTTTCGGGATCACCTGGGTCTGTCCTCCTCTTTCTGGCTGGGTCTGTCATCATTGGAAGAATTGCTTTTTCAAGATCGGCACGGGTGTTTTCGAGCACGATTATGTTGCCATAACTCTTGCTCATCTTTCGACCATCTGTACCTGGGAGCTTTGGTACTATGGAAAGCAGAGACTGTGGCTCAGGAAAAACTTCGCCGTACAAAAAGTTAAATCTCCTTGCAATCTCCCTCGTGAGTTCAACATGGTACACTTGGTCCTCACCGACGGGTACTCCTTCGGCGAGATAGATGAGTATGTCGGCTGCCTGTAACACAGGGTACAAAAGAAATCCAGCATTTGAGAGATCCTTATCTGAGAGTTGTTGCTTCAGTTCTTTGTAAGTTGGTACCCTTTCAAGCCATGAAATAGGTACAATCATTGAAAACAGAAGAGCAAGCTCCGCGTGTTCTTTTATAGCTGATTGAACAAAGAGAGTGGCTTTGTCTGGATCAAGTCCGCAAGCCAAGAAAGACCTCATGACTTCTCTCGTGTGAAAACTCAGTTGTGCCGTTTCATCATAAGCAGTGGTCAGGGCATGCCAGTCTGCCACAAAATAGAAACAATTATGCCCATCGTCTTGAAGTTTTTTCCAATTCTTCAGTGCACCGACGTAGTTTCCAATGTGCGGTTTTCCGGTCGGTCTTACACCACTCAATATCCTCAACTTTTCTCACCTCTCAGAGCACTCTTCACAACTCGGTTCATCAAAATCGAAGTCGTTACCACACCTACCCCACCAGGAACAGGAGTCACGCGTGCCTTTTCTTCAAGACGTTTATCAGCATCGCCAACTACCTTGCCATCGATGACATTTATTCCAACATCGATGACGATGCAATCTTCTCTGATCATCTCGGGAGTCAAAAAACCCGCCTTACCTACTGCAATAACCACAGCATCCGCGTTCTTGGTTATTTCACCCAGATCTTTGGTCTTACTGTGACAAACTGTCACCGTTGCACTTCTATCACGCCTTAAAAGCATGATTGCAACGGGTAGGCCGACGGTAGTGCTCCTTCCGACAACTGCAACTTTCTTGCCTGCCAAATCTGTTGTTGCAGTCAGTATCCTCACAGCTGCGGCTGCAGTGCACGGTGAAAACTCCTCATAACCGTAGACGAGATAACCCATGTTCAAAGGATTTCTGCCTTCAACATCCTTTTTTGGATCTATCAGTGCCGCAATCTTGGTTTCGTCGATCTCTGGTGGCAGAGGATGTGACACGAATATTCCGTGGATAGATCTGTTCTCTGACGCTTCTACCAGCTTATTCTCAAGTTCTGAAACACTCTGCAGAAAAGTCATTTCGTATTCGATCCCAAGTGAATCAGCCTTTTTCTTTTGGCTCTTCAGATAAGATATCGTACCATCATCTGGTCTAACTGAAATACTCAGCAATTTGGGTTTGCAAGGAACTTTCGTTAAAAGCAACATAGTCTCAGTGTCTATCGACTGCGCTATGGATTTACAATCGATTAACATGAGATCATCTCCTAAAAGAGACCAGTGATGTTCCCATCTTCATCGATGTCTATATTCACTGCATTTGGTTTCTTACCAAGTCCGGGCATCAACATGATCTCACCACATATTGCAACGACAAATCCGGCACCGGCAGACAATTTCAAATCTCTCACTGTGAAAGAATAACCACTTGGAGCGCCAAGTCTCGAAGGATCATCGGAAAGTGAGTACTGTGTCTTGGCAATGACAATCGGAAGGTTTGAAAAACCATCCTTCGTGAACTTTTTCAACGAATCAACTGCATCTTTAGAATAGACAACTTCTTTGGCACGGTAAATTTCCTTGGCGATCAGTTCTATCTTTTTCTCAAGAGGTGAGTCCCAACTGTAAAGTGGTGTGAAGTTCGATTCGTCTGCAATTTCGACAACTTTTTTTGCAAGATCGGTTGCACCTTCACTCCCTTTTGCAAAGGCTTCATTGAGTGATACCTTGGCTCCGAGTTCCACGATGTAGTTCAGGGTGAAATCAATCTCTCGCTGAGTATCTGAAGCAAATCTGTTCAGTGCTACTACCACGGGCAGACCAAATTTCTTGACGTTCTCTATGTGAACTCTCAAATTCTCGATCCCTTTTGCAAGAGCATCGATATTTTCATTGCCCAGATCTTTCAACGGCATCCCACCATGGTATTTCATTGCCCTTATGGTTGCGACGATCACCACAGCGGCAGGTTTCAAATCTGCAAGTGGTGCAACAAAATCAAAGAACTTTTCAGCACCAAGATCTGATCCGAAACCTGTTTCCGTTACCACATAATCTGCTAAACCGAGTGCCATTCTTGTGGCAATTATTGAATTAGTACCGTGTGCGATGTTTGCAAATGGACCCCCATGTACGAGAGCCGGCGTGCTCTCGATCGTTTGAACAAGGTTTGGATCAACGGCATCTTTGAGTATTACCGCAGCGGCACCTTCGGCATTCAGTTCTTTCACCTTGACTGATTTGCCTGTTCTTGACCAACCTATGACCACTTCCCCAATGCGTCTTTTAAGGTCTGATAGGTCTTTAGACAGACACAGAATAGCCATTATCTCTGAAGCAGCCGTGATCACAAATTGATCTTGCCTTGGATAGCCGTTTGCATGACCGCCAAGCCCAACCACGATCTCTCTCAGTGCTCTGTCATTCATATCGATGGTTCTTGGCCAGGTTATGCGAGTCAGATCGATATCCAGTTCATTTCCAAATCTTATATGTGCATCGATCATAGCAGAGATTAAGTTGTGTGCAGCAGAGACTGCGTGTATATCTCCAGTGAAGTGAAGGTTTATCTCCTCCATAGGGAGCACTTGAGAGTAACCTCCACCAGCTGCACCACCCTTTACACCGAAGACAGGACCCAAGGAAGGTTCTCTCAAAGTTACGAAAGATCTGTACCCGAGTTTATTCAACGCCATCGATAAACCTATGCTCGTTGTGGTCTTCCCTTCACCAGCAGGCGTGGGTGTCATAGCAGTTACTATGACCAACTTACCCTTCTTTGTATTCAAAGCATTCAAAAACTTGTGCGAGACCTTTGCAATGTAGTTACCGTAAGTTTTCAGATACTCTCTCGGAATCGATAGATCGTCTGCTATGCATGTAATGGGTTTCAACTGTGCGGATCGTGCAATCTGTAAATCGCTCAGCATGGTCTCTGCCTCCCTGTTGATTCAAATGAAACGCTTACTTTCAGGTGCAAAAGACTTGGCAATTCTATCCAACACACCATTTACAAACCTACCACTGTTTTCTGTTCCATACTTTTTTGCAAGTTCAACTGCCTCGTCCAAAGTTACCTCTATTGGTACGTCTGTCTCATACAACAACTCATATGTACCTAATCGCAGGACTGATCTATCCACCGATGACAATCTGTTGAAATCCCAGTTCTCAAGACAGATCGAGATTCTTTCATCTATTTGCGCCAAATTTTCATAAATACCCTTGACATATCTCATAACATCGTCTTTGATTGAATTTTGTCTTTGCAAATTCGACAAAAGCTCATCCAGCAAGATATCTGCCGGTTCATTACGGAAATCATTCTGGAAGATAGTTCTGAAGACTAAGTCTCTCATCTTACTGCGACGTGTCACAGGTTGAACTCACTCCTTTTCTTCAGTTTTCTGTTCTTCACCCTCTTCGATATCTTCTATCATGATGTTGACGGCTGAAACTTGAAGTTCAGTCATTCTTTCGATATCCATTTTCACCCTTTCCATTATCTTCTGTGACATTTCAACTAGAGATTTCCCAAAAGGTACACCTATCTTTAGGTTGATCGTTATATTGTCTTCCGGAGAGCGATCGATCTCGAGAGATTTTCTGATCTTTTTCTGTTTCTTTTCATCGGAAATTTCGAGTGCAGAGAATACACTTCTGACTGCTATTTCCTTTATTGCATTATCAGAGATATCGATACTTCCCATGTCCTTCGTTTCCATTTTCTCACCTCCTAAGCACGTTCAACATATTCACCTGTTCTCGTGTCGACCTTCACCATTTCACCGCTCTCTACGAAAAAGGGCACCGTTACCTTCAAACCAGTTTCCAGTACAGCCGGCTTGCCACCACCTGAGACGGTATCACCTTTGAAGGTCGGTTCTGTTTCAACTATTTTCAAAACGACGACATTCGGTAGTTGAATACCAATCGGTTTGTCTTCTAAAAAGACGATGCTGACCTGAAGATTCTCGATCAAGTACCACTTGGCATCCTGAATCTCTTCCTCTGTAAGCGCATACTGTTCGTAGTCATCCATAGCCATGAAGTGATAGTGCTCGCCATCACTGTAAAGAAATTGAGCTTCCTTGAAAGTGAGATTGGCTTCGTCAACGCGTTCTCCACTGCTGAAGTTGACATCTTTGACCAAACCACTTTTAACACTCTTGAGCTTTGTTCTAATGATACCGCGTCCCATCGCCATATGATGTTTGTTCACATCCACTACTCTGTACGGTTCACCATCAACCATTATGACCATACCCTTTTTCAGATCACCAACTTCTATCACGTTCTCACCTCCACCAATTCTCTGGATAGGCTTGTCAGTCTTTCTAAAGAATTCTCTGAAACCACTACGTCTTCTTCTATTCTAACGCCATACTTACCCTCTATATAGATTCCTGGCTCGATCGTTACCACGGCGTTCTGTGGCAGCAACTCCTCGTTTGCTTGGTTCACCCGAGGTGACTCGTGAACTTCGATTCCCAGACCATGACCTAAACCATGTCCGAAGTAACGCCCATAACCCTTGCTTTCGATGTGATTCCTCGCAACACTATCAAGCATCTTGCCACTCATCTTTGCGCTGCCTTTCTCCAAAGCCAGTGTTTGAGCTTCATAAACTGTTTGGTAAATCTTTTTGAATTCATCATCTGCCTTGCCGAAGACGATTGTCCTCGTTATGTCTGCACAATATCCATTCACCACGGCGCCAAAATCAAAGGTGATTGGTTCGTTACGCTTGATCTTCTTGTTAGAAGGTCTGCCATGAGGCATAGACGTTCGAGGACCACTTATCACGATTGTTTCGAAAGCTATACCCTGTGCACCAAATTTCTTCATATTGTACTCAAATTCAGCGGCTAATTCCATTTCAGTCATATCTTCCTTTATGCACTCAAGTGTTTTCAAATAGGCTTTTTCACTTACCGTTATTGCTTTCTTTATGCTGTCGATCTCTTCTTGAGACTTCACCATCCTTATTGTATCGATCACAGAATCGATTGGCACAAAATTCGCTTTGATTTTCTCGTTCAGTTTTAGAAATGCATTGTGACTCACTCTCTGAAATTCCAAGCCAATCGTCTTTGGTTTTAGATTGTCCACAACGGCTCTCACCGATTCAAAAATGTCGTTACCCTTGTACTCTACAACCTCAAAGCTCGTTTGCTGTTTCACCTGTTCCAAATATCTTGAATCTGTTATGATGAACTGTTTTTCCCGGCTGATTACCAAGACGCTAAAGGAACCTGTAAAACCAGAAAGATAATAAGTTGAAGGCTTTGAAGAATATTCCACGTTGTAAATGATCGCCACCTGGACACCCATTTTCTCAATCATTTCTACGAATTGTTCTACTCTGCTCAAGCTTGGCACCTCCTTCAATCATTGTACAATAATAGCAGGAGGTATACCAAACGGAAAAAGAAATCATTGAAAAGATCGCCAGAGAAATCGTGAGACTCTTTCCTCGTGATGGTTTCACAAAAGATCCTTTCAAAATCCTGATCTCGACAATTCTCAGCCAGCGAACGAGGGATGAAAACACCGAGTTAGCAACTGCAAGGTTGTTCAAGAGATTTCCAGACCTTGCCTCACTTGCCACAGCAAGACCAGAAGATCTCTACGATCTGATCAAACCATCTGGCATGTACAAACAAAAAGCCCTGCGAATAATCCAGGTTGTTCAAAAACTCTTGCACGAATACAATGCGAGAGTGCCCGACGATCTTGAAGAACTCCTGAAACTGCCTGGTGTTGGTAGAAAGACTGCAAATATAGTCTTGTATCACGCTTTTGGAAAAGATGCCCTAGCAGTTGATACACATGTTCACAGAATATCGAACAGACTTGGCTTTGTCAAAACCTCTCGTCCCGAGCAGACTGAAGAAGAGCTTTCCAAACTCATTCCCAAGGAACTTTGGGGTCCTCTGAATGGATCTATGGTGGAGTTCGGTAAAACCATCTGTCAACCTCGTAGACCAAAATGCCATCTGTGTCATTTCAAAGAAGAATGCAAATACTTTGCCGAGCACTACCTCAGATCTCTCAAAGACAACTAAAAAAAGATGAAGGTTTCAAAAGATTTCCTGAGAACTCAGTAGTCTTCTCAAATTTGAAAAATTGGTCTTCGCTATCTTTCCCAGTTCCTCCATTCCAAAGTCAGCCAAGAAGTGCCTGGCGAATTCAACGGTGTTTTGACCAGCACCAAGTGGTATCCTTCTACCGTATTTCTCAGAAGTCCTCTCGATCCAATTCAGAAACTCAGCTCTCGCCACGATCGATGCGGCAGCAACGGCTGGATTTCTTTCACCTTTCTTAAACCCAAAGGCTCTAACTCCAGGATAAACTCTCAGTTTTTCTTCGATCCCCCTTGCTCCGAAATCATCGTAGACAACCACCAGCGATTTCGATCTCTCAAGCAAGGTCTTAATGCAACTCAGATGTAACTCTTCCAAGAGATCGTTCAGGTTTCTCGATCCTATTTCGAAAGGTTCAACTTTTGCGATGAAATGATCACAGCGTGATCTTATTCTCTCATTCATGTAGAGTATCTTCTTCTTGCTCAAGGACTTACTGTCTTTCAGTTCACTTGCGCCAATCTCTTGGTACTGCTCTAAAGTCAAGTAGACTGCCGCTACAACCAAGGGCCCGAAGAGATCTCCTTTACCAGATTCATCTGACCCAATCGCCGGCAAGTACATCTTCGGATCAGCCGGAAGGTTTTGTAAGAGTTTTCTTTGAGCATCGAGATCGTTTTGAAACGAAGCTGATAACTTCACATCTTCCACTTGGGCAAGCACATCGGCAAGAATTGCAAAGCAGTTCGATCGTATCTGTGAAAAATCAATAGTTCTATCGTTGTTCTTTCGCCAGTAAATTCTCAGACACCCACAACCCTTTATGCGCAGCTGCACACCGTTTTGTATAGATCTCTCTGACTCAATTTCAAATCCGTTTTTCAGGAGTTTTTCCCTTATCCTTTCTAAATCCTTCATGGTTGCTCGAGTATCTTCTTTCCAAATTCGAATCCCAGCCTTTCTGCCTGTTGCAAATCTTCCTGTGTTGGCCCTCCGTTCACATCGAAGGTATCAATCACTTGCCAATTCAACTGCTGAGCTATTTCTCTAATTCTCTTCGATGCACCTCCACTCCAACCATAACTTCCAAAGATCGCCGCGATTTTGTTCTGAACACGTTTCACAGTTGCCATTTGCAGAACATCTACCATGGGAGGAAAGAGTGAACCTTCATAAGTTGGTGCCCCTATCATTACACCTCTGTTTTTCCACAGGGAGGCGAGTATGTAACTGACGTGAGTTTGAGTAACGTTGAAGACTTCTGTTGATACACCTGATGCCGAAAGGCCTTTCAAGACTGAGCTCATGAGTTTCTCTGTATTGCCGTACATCGACCCGTACAAGAGAGTCACACCTTTCTCTGCAGGACTATCCATATACTGTGCCCATTTTTTGTAAAGACTCACCACTCTTGATGGGTCTTTGCGCCAGATCAGTCCGTGTGAAGGAGCGATGATTTCGATTGGAAGTGATGAAAGTTTTTCGATGGCTTTCAACACTGGCTTACTGAAAGTTGCAACTATGTTCGCATAATATCTGAGCATCTCTCTTTCATAGAATTCTTGCTCTTTGCATTCATCATCAAAGAGAGTTCCTCTCAAGGCACCATAACCTCCAAAACCATCACAAGAAAAGAGTATCTTGTTCGTTATCTCGTACGTCATCATCGTCTCAGGCCAATGTACAAATGGTGTGTAATAGAATTTCAATTTCTTTTCGCCTATATCCAACTCTTCAGTGTCTTTTACCACCTTCACTTTTTCAGTAACATGATAGAAGGCTTGAAGCAGCCTCTGACCCTTTTCACTAACCAATATCGTTATATCGGGTGCTATCTTTTTCAACACGCCGAGAATTCCAGTGTGATCTGGTTCCATGTGATTCAACACTACGTAATCTATTTTCGATATCGGAATCAACTGATCTATTTGGCTCAAGAATTCATCTGTTTCCACAGACTTCGCAAGATCTATCAGAACACTTTTCTCATCGATCAATAAGTAAGAATTATAAGAAACCCCCTCTTCACCAATCGGCCAAAGTCCTTCAAAGAGCTTAGTGAAACGATCGTTCACGCCAACCCAATAGATCTTTGGTCTTATCTCAACTGGTCTCACAAAAACACCTCCTCACACCAATGCTTAAACCCTACTCTCTGGGGTCACTCAAAGAGTACTGAAATCACCACAGCGATGGGACTAAATCTCTCATAGAGAGCTTCTCTGTTCCACCTCCTTTTATTTATTATTTTATCATCCAAAGTGTGTTCAGAAACAAACGTAATTCATCTTTTCACACAAGAGTTTTACTTTTCTTTATCTTTGATGTTTTATAATACGCTTTGTAGGATATAGGAGGTGAAAAAATGCTCAGTGAATTGTTCTCGGGGATACTCACGCTATCGTGGGGAAACCTGGTCATGATAGCCGTTGGTGCGTTACTGATTTATCTTGCGATAGTCAAGAAGTATGAACCGGCATTGCTGCTCCCTATAGGTTTTGGTACCATCTTGGTCAACATCCCACTTTCATCTGCGATTGATCAAATGGTTGGTGCGCTTCAGCACAGAGGGGTCTTGAGTATCTTTTTCGATGTCGGCATTGCGACCGAAATCTTTCCGTTACTCATCTTCATTGCAGTTGGTGCAATGATAGATTTCACACCACTATTGGAAAATCCGGTTATGTTTCTCTTCGGAGCCGCCGCACAGTTTGGTATTTTTGGAACGATGATGGTTGCAACGCTGCTCGGTTTTGATTTGAAAGAGTCTGCCTCTATTGGAATCATTGGAGCTGCCGACGGACCTACCTCAATCTACGTTGCATCACGATTCGCACGACACATGCTTGGACCTATCTCGGTCGCTGCTTACTCTTACATGTCGTTGGTACCGATCATTCAGCCTCCAGTGATAAAAGCTTTGACGAGTAAAAAAGAACGCATGATCAAAATGCAACCTATGCCATGCAAGATACCAAGGATTGTGAAGATCATCTTTCCGATCTGTATCACTATAATGGCAAGTCTCTTAGCACCTACTTCAGCCGCATTGATAGGATTTCTCATGTTTGGGAATCTTCTGAGAGAGTGTGGTGTCCTTGAAGGTTTGTCCAAGACAGCTCAAAGCGAGCTTGCAAATCTCGTGACCATCCTGTTGGGTTTGACGATAGCATCAACGATGACAGCCGATAAATTCTTGAAGCCTCAAACTCTGATGATACTCGGCTTGGGTTTGATTGCATTCGTATTCGATACCGCCGCAGGTGTTTTGTTTGCAAAGTTTCTGAATATCTTTTTGAAAAACAAGCTCAATCCAATGTTGGGAGCAGCAGGTATCTCTGCCTTCCCAATGTCCGCAAGGGTAATACACAAGATGGGTTTGCAGGAAGATCCAACAAACTTTCTCCTCATGTATGCAGCGGGCGCTAACACTGCTGGGCAGATTGGTTCGGTCCTCGCAGGAGGCATACTGATATCTTTGATAGGAGGAATTCGACTATGATCAAGACCTTTTTAATGGCTCTTAAGCTGGGGTTGACTGGCTATTTCTTCCTTGTCGGTTTGCTCGTGATGTTTTTTCTATTTGTTAAGCTTCTTTTGAAACTGTTCATGAGAGACAAATGATTTGGTGTAGAATTACTTTGTGAGAGCCGTTTACACTCAAAACCAAAGTCGAAAGGGGGAGTTCTACATGAAGAAGTTTCTCACCTTCTTACTGGTAATGGTCTGTATCCTGAGCTATGCAGCCAAAATCACTATTCTTCATATCAACGATACTCACGGACGCGCCTGGCCCTTCAGTGAAACAAATAATCCAAACATCGGTGGCTTTGCTGCGATCGCTTCGATCGTCGAGGAAGTTAGACAAGAGGTAGAATCTCAAGGTGGGCATCTCATCTTTTTACACGCGGGGGACATCAACACAGGTGTGCCCGAATCAGATCAACTTGACGCAGCACCTGACATCGTCGCTTTGAACCTCATGAAACTTGATGCCGCAACCTTTGGTAACCACGAATTTGACAAGCCAAAGACTGTTCTCGCCAAGCAGATGAAACTTGCGAACTTCCCATTCGTCTGTGCCAACTTCATCGATCCAGAAGGTATTGTCAAACCACAAGCTTATGTGATCAAAGAATTCAAAGATATCAAGGTAGCTATCTTTGGCTTGATCACCGAAGAGACGGCAATACTTGAACCAATTCATCTCAACGGGGCGACCTTCAAAAATGCCGTGCAGACCAGCAAAGAATTGATACCTGAACTGAGATCAAAAGCTGATGTCGTGATCGCACTTGCACATCTTGGTTGGGAACCAGAAACAGAAGGCAAGACAACCAGTAAACAGCTTGCGCAGATGGTAGACGGTATAGATGTGATCATCGATGGCCACAGCCACACGAAATTTGAAAACGCTCAGTTGGTGAAAAACACAATCGTGGCTCAAGCTTGGGAATGGGGAAAGTACGTTGGCAGACTCGATTTGGAAATCGAAAATGGGAAGATCATTTCTTGGAAATGGCAAGCAATTCCGGTCAATCTCAAAGTCTACAAAGGCAAAGATGCTGAAGGAAAAGATATCTACGAATTCTTGGGCAAAGCTTACGAGGAAAACTTCTATGTCAAGACAGTCTTGACATACTTCAAGTTGCTCGGTGCAGAGAAGTTAGACACTGTAATAGGTGAGACGAAGATAGTACTTGATGGCGAACGTGCTAATGTGAGATCAAAAACGACCAACTTGGCTAACATGATATGCGATTCCATGATATGGAAGGTTAACGCTGATCTCGCTTTGACCAATGGTGGAGGCATTAGGGCATCGATCAAGCCAGGTAAGATCACTATCAGGGATGTGCTGACGGTCTTACCATTTGGTAATACACTCTACGTTCTTAGGATGACCGGAGAACAACTCATGAAAACCCTTGAATATGCGGCAACAATCAAAGAAGGCCAAGGTGCATTCTTGCAAGTTGGTAATCTCTTCTACAAGAGTGTTGGTGGGAAGGTAGTTGAGGCGAAGGTGAAAGATCAACCAATAGATCCAAACAAGGTGTATGTTGTTGTGACGAACAACTACATGGCTGGTGGTGGCGATGGTTATACGATGCTCACAGGTCTTCCAGGGTACGATACCGGTTTCACAATGGATGGCGTTTTGGTTGAATACATTCAGAAGGTTTTGAATGGCGTTGTGGAAACTTACGATTCATCGCCAAGATGCATTAGAGAATAAGAAGGTTACTGAAGAATCTCTGCCGGGGTAACACCCCCGGTTTTTTTCATTTCATTTTGTATACAACAAGAAACAATGATAAAATGAAAGATGTGGAGGGGTTTTTAGGTGGCGTTCTTTCAAAAGCAACCGCTGATGAGACGTGTACTTTACTCTTTGGTACCTGTCTATCTCTTCGCCTTTATTCTCTACGGTTCGAGACTATTGTGGCTGAGTTTGTTCGTCTTCACAACAGGTATTTTGACGGAGTACGTGATGGAAAGGCAAAAGGGAAAAGCAGTTACTGAATCTGTCTTGGTGACATGCTCTCTACTGTCACTCTCTCTGCCACCTTTGACACCTTGGTGGGTAGCGATCGTTGCATCGTTTTTCGCTGTATTTTTTGCAAAAGAGGTCTATGGAGGTTTCGGCAGAAATATTTTCAATCCAGCGATTGTTGGGAGGCTTTTTGTCTACATTACCTTCCCCATCGCGATGACGACCAACTGGTTGTTGCCAAGAACGGACACAGTTACCAGTGCAACTCCTTTGGACTTACTCAGGGCTGGCAGTACGGTTGATCTGAAAGATCTGTTTTTCGGCGTAAGACCTGGTGCAATGGGTGAAAGCTCTGTGCTGTTGATAGTTGCTGCGGCAGTTTATTTGGTTTTGACAAAGACTGCAAGTTTTAGAATAATTCTGTCAACATTCACATCAGCTGCTGTATTGAGTTTCTTACTCGAGCAATTTGCGAATGCGCCCTCGACAGTTGCGATGTTGTTTTCTGGCAGCTTACTTTTTGTGACGGTCTTCATGGCAACAGATCCAGTCTCTGCACCCAAGAAGGCGAGTTCACAGTGGTTGTACGGAGTGATCATCGGTGTTTGCACCGTGCTGATACGCACGTACTCACTTTTTTCAGAAGGGACCAGCTTCGGTGTCTTGATGGGCAATACCTTTGCATCTCTGTTGGATGAAGTGCTGTCTAAGAAGAAGGTGAAAGCGTGAAAAGAGATTCCAAGACTTACACTGTTTTTTTCGCCTTCCTTATAACCTTTGTGTTCATATTCATTCTTTCGATTCTCAACGCCTCGACTGTGAAGCAGGTGACTGACAACGAGCGTTTGTTCAAAGTCAAAGCCATTTTGAAGGCCTTTGCTATAGATTTCAAAGATGACGGTGAAGCTTTAAGACTTTTTTCAGAAAAGGTTGAGATCAAGCAGGTAGACGAAGTAGAACTCTACATGAGCTCTGCAGGTGACCAGAAGTTATACGGAATTGTCTTTCGGGGCAATGGACTGTGGAGTACTATCACAGGCTTTCTCGCTGTTGATGAAAAAGTTGAGAGAATAACCGGGCTTGAGATCATTTCTCAGGCAGAAACACCTGGCTTGGGAGGAAGAATTGAAGAAAGCTGGTTCAAAGATCAGTTTCGTTCTGAAAGAATAGTCAACGGTGTCATACGGGTGAAGAGTGGATCTGGTGATTTCGATCATGAAAACGGGAAGGTCGATGCGATAACTGGTGCAACACAGACATCAAAATCTGTCGAAAAGATCATCAACGAGCACCTTGAGCTTTTGCGCAGAGTTTTGGGGGTGAACTAAATGAATGATCTTTCAAATATCGCCAAAAAGAATATTCTCAAAGAGAATCAAATCCTGATCCAAGTACTTGGCATCTGCTCTACCTTGGCAGTCACGAACAACTTGAGGAACACACTCATCATGGCAGTTGGTGTCACTTTGGTGACGGCACTTTCAAGTATGACTGTTTCAATCATAAAGGATTATATTCCACGAACGATCAGAATGATGGTTGAAACGCTTATCATCGCTTTCTACGTCATCATAGTGGATATCATTTTGAGGGCATATCTTCCAGAGGTGAGCAAGGCTTTAGGCCCTTATGTTGGTTTGATCATAACGAACTGCATAATCATGGGACGAGCAGAAGCTTTTGCACAGGCAAACAAACCCATTCTTTCTTTCTGGGATGGCTTTACAGCCGGGCTTGGTTACACGTTGGTTCTGTTGACAGTTGCTTTCATACGTGAATTACTCGGTTTTGGTACAGTTTTTGGCATACGTGTCATGCCGAGTTCATTCACACCGTGGACCATCATGGTGATGGCACCGAGTGCATTTTTCGTTGTAGCAATCTTGATATGGATCGTCAAATCAAAGCTGATCAAAGGGAGTGAGAAGAAATGAAAATAGACCCCATAACGCTCCTCTTTGCCTCTATTTTCACCAGCAACATATTGTTGGCAAATTTCTTGGGCATGTGTTCGTACATCTCCATATCAAAAGATCTCAAGTCCTCAAATGGCCTTGGAATGGCTGTAACATTTGTAATGACTGTGACGACAGTCGTGAATTGGTTTGTCTATCATTATGTCATAGTACCATTGAAGATCGAATATCTCAGGTACATAATTTTCATCGTTGTCATCGCTGCAGTTGTACAGATTCTTGAAATGGTCATTGATAGAATCTCACCTTCGCTTTACATAACCCTGGGTATCTTTTTACCACTGATCACTGTGAACTGTGCCATACTCGGTGTAACACTCTTCATGCAGCTCAGAGATTACTCAGTTGTGCAGTCACTTTTCTATGGTCTCGGTTCAGGACTTGGATGGTGGCTTGCGATAGTTCTCTTAGCTGCCATCAGAAAGAAGATCGACAACGCTCCTGCACCAGCTGGTTTGAAAGGTACAGGTCTTACCTTCATAACTATCGGCATTATGGCAATGGCTTTCATTGGTTTTTCTGGGATGATAAGAGTGCAGTGAGGTGAAAAGATGAGAGTTCTCGTAGAACCATTGATCGTATCGTTGATAAGTTTTTTACTCGCTTTGATCATTGTGATCGTTGATGCTGTGGTGAACAACTATGGAGAGGTGAAAATAACTATCAACAAGAAAAAGACAATGACGGTCAAAGGTGGGGTTCCTTTGCTCTTCACCCTTGCTTCGCAAGGGGTCTTCATTCCATCAGCCTGTGGTGGTCGAGGCAGTTGCGGAGTTTGTAAAGTCAAAGTACTCAGCGACGTGGGACCTTACCTTCCAACGGAGTTTGCATACATATCTAAAGAACAGATGAAAGAAAATGTACGACTCTCCTGCCAAGTGAAGGTTAAGAAAGACATTGAAATAGAAATTCCTGAAGAACTACTCTATGCAAAGAAATTCCAAGCAGTAGTTGAAAAGATCAATAACGTCACCTACGACATAAAAGAATTGACATTAAAGCTGATCGAACCAAAAACGATCGATTTCAGGGCTGGTCAGTACGTTCAGCTCTCAATACCACCTTATGGAAAGATCAACGAAGTGACTCAAAGGGCATATTCTATCTCCTCACCTCCCAGTGAAAATGAACACATCCAACTTTTGATCAGACTCGTTCCCGGGGGTGCTGCCACAACCTACGTGCACAATTACATGAAAGAAGGTGAAAAAGTACAGTTCACTGGGCCCTTTGGAGAATTCTATGTTCGCGAAACAAACGCAGTTATGATCTGTGTTGCCGGAGGTTCTGGTATGGCGCCTCTGCGTTCGCTGATCATAGATCTCTATCAGAAGAATGTGGAACGAGAGATATGGTATTTCTTCGGCGCAAGGGCTATGAAAGACCTGTTCTATGTCGATTTTTTCATGGAATTGGAGAAGAAATGGAAAAACTTTCATTTCATCCCAGCCTTGTCAAGTCCTGATCCTCAGGATGAATGGAATGGCGAAATTGGTTTGATAACCGATGTCTTAGACAAATACCTGAAGAGCAAAATAGATTTGTCAAAACCAAAAGAAGGTTATCTGTGTGGTAGCCCTGGTATGATCAACGCCTGTGTTCAAGTAATGAAGAACAACGGTATCGCTGAAGAAAAGATCTATTTCGACAAATTCGCATAAGGGGTGAGAGGATGAAAATGTCACCCGAGTTCATCGAAGCTCAGAAAAACATGAAGCCAGGTGTCATAAGCTCTGTGGGGTTCCTCGGAGATGATGAGAGAGACTTGGCGCAGATCATTCAGGAAGATGAATTACTCATGAGTCAACTTCAGCTCGATTTTGATGAAGTTGCCCGGTGGATGGAAAGAATAATGGACGAAGCGGTGAAAGGTTTGGGTGAACCGATGATCGTAGAGGGAAAATGGGAAGTTCAAATCTATGAGGCTCGTGGCTTCATACCATGTCCTTTTAAAGATGGGATTTTCAGAAAAAGGGTTGCTTTGGTGAGAAACCTTCAGAACAACGCCAAAATCAGTTTCAGTGATCTCTCCATTCATCTGTTGAAAAAACATCACTTTCTACAGGGAAGAGGTTCCCCGTTCAGAATCGAGCCAGAACAGTTGAAAAAGCTGTTAGATTGACTATCTTTCTCCGATTACAGTGCCAGGAATTCGCAGCCTTCTTTCGAGCCTTGAAAAAATCTCAGCAGCTATCCATACAACAGCCAGATACACAAAGGCAGTCAAAAGGTAAACTCTGAAAAACTCGAAGTTTCTGCTCGCAATGAACTTAGCCTGTGCCATCATCTCAGGAGCACCGATGATGTAAGCCATAGAGGTGTACTTCAACAGGTAAATGAACTCATTCGTCCAAGCAGGTATCACCCTTCTGAGTGCCTGGGGTAGTATTATCAGTCTGACAGCTTGCCATTTTGTCATTCCTATGGAATATGCTGCTTTCATCTGTCCGCTGCCAATCGACTGTATCGCACCGCGTATGTACTCTGCTTGATAAGCACCGCTGTTTATGCAAAAACCAATCAGTGCAGCCATAAGTGGTGTGAGCCGAATACCATAAACGGGTAATCCGTAGTATAAAATGAACAGTTGAACCAGCATTGGCGTTCCACGAATCAGTTCAATGAAACCCACGCACAGAGCTCTTACCAATCTATTTCCATAGACTCTTCCCAAGCAAAGCAACACACCAATCAGCATGCCAACTCCAGCAGAAAAGATGGTCATGTAGATAGTTACCACCAAGCCGTTCAAAAGCCTTGGCATCGAACTCAGAACAATCTGTCCAAAGCTCATACTTTGTCCTCACCGTACAGTTCAGTGAGTCTTCTTAGAAACTGTCTGGTCCTTTCCTTTTCTGGATTTGTGAAGATCTTCGAAGGTGGTCCTTGTTCAACAATCACACCGTTTTCCATGAAAATGATCTCATCTGCAACGGTTCTCGCAAAACCAAGTTCGTGTGTGACAACCAGCATTGTCATACCAGAGTTCGCGAGTTCTATCATAACCGACAACACTTCCCCTATCAGTTCCGGGTCGAGTGCAGATGTTGGTTCGTCAAAGAGCATGAGTTTTGGCCTCATCGCCAAAGCCCTTGCGATTGCAACTCTTTGTTTTTGTCCGCCAGAGAGCTGAGATGGGTAGAGATTTGCCTTTTCAGCCAAGCCGACTCTCTTCAATTGCTCCATTGCGATCTGTGTGGCTTCGTCTTTCGAAAGCTTTTGAACCTTTACAAGTCCTATTCTGACATTGTCGAGTGCCGTGAGATGGTTGAAAAGGTTGAAGTCTTGAAAGACATAACCGATCTTTTGGCGCATTTTATGAATGTTGTGGGGTGTGATCAATTCGTTTTCTAAGTAAACGTTACCACCATCAGGTTCAACAAGCCTGTTGACGCAGCCAAGTAACGTGCTCTTCCCAGTACCACTTGGTCCAATGATTACCTTTGTTTCCCCTCTCTTCAGCTGCAGTGAAACACCCTTTAAAACGGCATTGTCACCATAGCTCTTGTGCAAATCTTCTATTTTCAACACAATCTCTTCGCTCAATGTGAAACCTCCTTGATCTCAAAACCTGGGATCTGCAGTCTTCGTTCGAGTAATTGCATGATTTTGTTTGCAGAAATAGTCATCAGTAAGTATATTGCCGCACACGTCAAGAAGATTGTCATAGGTTCATAGGTTCTTGAAATGATATAACTTCCTTGTCTGAGCAGTTCAACAACACCGAGTGCATAAGCCATAGAGGAATCTTTCAAAACCACTGTGAATTCATTCGTCCACGGAGCTATAGAGTAACGAAGAGCTTGAGGAAAGATTATATATCGAAAGGCTTGTATTTTGTTCATTCCAATTGAAAAGGCTGCCAGCGTTTGCCCTTTTCCAATCGACAGTATAGCTCCTCTGAAGATCTGTGATTGGTATGCAGAGCTTCTTATACCCAAACCCAGAATACACGCAAGAAATGGAGCAGGTCTTACGCCGATCTCGGGTAACCCGTAAAAGATGAGCATCAACAAGACCAGGAGAGGTATACTTCTGAAAACTCTTTCGTAGATTGAACAAAGCAGACGGGCAACACGACCACCGTAGATCTGTCCAAAACTCACAGGTACAGCTATCACCAACCCCAAAACCAACCCCAGTATCGTCAGCTGTACGGTGACCCATGTGCCCTTCAAGAGAATCGGCAAAGAATCCAGGATAAGCGCGAATTTCTCTACGTTCTAACCCCCCACTGAGCTCAGAAATACTTGTCGATCAACTCTGCCATTTTGCCTGTTTCAATAAGAACTTCGAGTGCACTGTTGATCTTGTCAAGTAGCTCTTTGTTCCCCTTCTTCACGACTATTCCATACTGTTCTCCTGTAACTATTACACCAACTACTTTAACAGGTTTTACCGCGGCAAATCTGTTTCCAACCGGCGAATCAAGCACGATTGCATCGATGTTCCCATTCAACAGATCACTCAAAGCCAGCACGAAGGTGTCGTATCTCTTAAGATTTTTCTCTGGTAACAAACCTTTGCCTACTAAGTTATCAGTACACCAAAGATCACCAGTTGTGCCGGTTTGAACACCAATCTTACCCTTTTGGAACAACACCGTTATTGTCAGATCGCTGTCTGCTTTGACTATTATGCTTTGATCGGCAGTCCAGTATGGTTTTGAGAAGTCTACGACTTGCCTTCGTTCATCGGTGATCGTCATCGCCGCCGCAGCCACATCGATTTGGCCAGCTCTAAGTGCTGGTATCAAAGAATCAAAACTCATGTCGACAAACTTCAGCTCAAGATTAGCAAGCTTTGCAATCTCCCTCATCAAATCCATGTCGAAACCTACAAATTGTCCGTTTTCAATGTACTCAAATGGTGGAAAATCTGCACTCGTACCGACTGTAATCGTTTTAGCAAAAACAAAGGCTGCAAGGATTAACAAACACAGTGTAAAGAATCGAATCAATCTCATCAGCCTGCCTCCTCTCTACAAAAATGCATTATAGCACAATCCAACAATCAGTTTACAGAATCTTTTGACAGTCTGGTCAATCTGTACGATATAAAAGCTGCGGTGATTGTCAAAAAACCCACCATGATCGTTCCATACCCCGTAAAGGCTTGTTTGTCAAAAGGTTGTATCTTGATGAGGGATGCCAAAACAAGTCCAAAGACAATGTTTTTCGTTTGTGTTGGGAATTTTTCATAAAGGTATTTCATGAAGATTGCACACACAACTATACCGAAAACCATGCCTATACCAAAGGGTATCAAGATATTCAGTTTCATTTCGCTCACTGCCTCGACAACATCTTCATAAACACCCAAGATGAGCATTACAAGTGATCCACTCAGACCAGGCATGACCATTGCGAAGGCTGCTAAAAAACCAGCCACCGAAACAAATTCGTTTGAAAGATCAAGAGAGAGACCAGAGAACTCAATGAATATGAACAACACAATTCCGATTGAAAGGTGTAAAACCTTGATTTTGCCAAGTTGTTTGAACAAAAGTGGAAGTGTACCCAAGATCAGACCGAAGAAAATCGCATACGTGACACCACTTGCCTTTCTCAAAGAGATATCGATCAATTTTGAACCTGCGAAGATCGCTGCTACTACACCTACTCCAACATATAAAAGTAATTTCAGCTGCTCGTATGTGAGCTTGATTTTGAAAGCTGCTACAATGGCTTTGATCAGTTTTTCATAAATACCCAGCACAACGGCTATCGTTCCACCACTTATGCCCGGTATAAGGTTTGCCAAACCAATCAAGAATCCAGACAAGATAGTTTTCACAACTTCTTTCAACTCCTTTCCGGAAAATTCTACACCTTGTGTGAGACTCTTCATCTAATCTTATTTAACAACCATCTCTCTGAGAGTCAACTGAACTGCTTACTATTTCAATAAGATGATAATAACCTCTCTGTTTCTCTAATGCAGGTGCAAGTCTTCAAATTTGGTTCTGAGAGATAGAAAACTCATCTTCGATAGAGTCAGGAGAACCAAATTTGACTTGACTTAAAAATCAGCGTAAAATAATGTACGTACCTTACTTGGAGGTGAGCGATCATAGTTCCAAAATACAAATTCATAGAACAAGCGCTGATAAAAGAGCTGAAATCCGGGAGATACTCGGCTGGTGGGAGGCTACCCACTGAAAAAGAGTTAATGGAACAATACAACGCAAGTAGAGAAACCGTCCGCAAGGCTCTTGATAGACTTGCCGTTAGAGGTGTTATTGTCAGAAAACCTGGTGTCGGCACATTTGTGAACGCGGAGAGAGAAAACCAGACAATTGGCATAGTTGTCCAACAGATTACCAGTTACATCTTTCCTTATGTTGTGCTCGGGGCAGAAGATTACTTGTTCAGAAATGGTTACAAAATGCTACTTGGAAATGCTTCAGAAGATCCGAACAAAGAAAGACAGATAATCACCGAATGGGTTGAGTCGGGTGTGAGCGGTTTGATAGTCGATCCTGTTTACAGTGCCACGAAACGTTCAAACAAAGATTATCTTGAGTTGCTGGTAAGAGAGGGCATCAAGGTTGTTTTAGTGCACAGCGATTGGAAGATCAGCGACTGTGGAAGCGTGACATTAGATGATGCCTTTGGGGGAACAAGGGCTGCAGAGATCTTTCATGAACATGGGCACAAAAGAGTTGCCGTTTTGTACAAATCTATCCACTTGCCGAGTGTAACAAGGGCGATGAGTTTCATAGAAAGGGCAAGACAACTTGGCTTTGAGAAAATTTACGAAAAGTCTTTCAACGTATCTGAGTTCACGGGAGCTCCAATGCAAAATGCCTACGAGCTTTTGAGTATGCCCAACCAGATTCGTCCAACAGCCATTTTCTGCTATAACGACGCCACAGCGTTACAGCTTCAACTTGTCGCAAAGCGAATCGGATTGAAAATACCAGATGATCTATCGGTCATTGGTTTTGACGACGCACCAATAGGTGATTTCAGAGATGTTCTGACAACCTTTGCCCATCCAAAAGAAGAAGTGGGAAGAAAGGCTGTTGAAATCCTGCTGAAGATGCTTCATGGTGAAAAAGCAGAAAAATGTGTCTTGCAACCTGAGTTGATCGTGAGAAACTCAGTTGCTCTGATGAATCCTCAAAATTGAGGTGATGAAGATGTACGAGGCTGAAAAACAATTACTCTATGAAGCTCACATGACTCTTGAAAAATACGGCTTGGTTGCGTACACCAGTGGGAATGTGAGTTTGAGAATCGATGATAAAGTGATCATAAAGCCTTCGGGAGTTCCTTACTCTCTTCTGAAACCAGCGGATATGATTGTGGTTGATCTTCAAGGGGAAACCATTGAAGGGACCAAGAAACCATCGATTGATACCGCTACACATCTCTATTTGTACAAACACCTTGATTGGGCAAAAAGTATCATACACACGCATTCAACTTTTGCAACTGCTTTTGCAGTACTGGGGAGAACAATACCAGTTTTGTGCACCGCACATGCTGATGTTTTTGGTGAAGAGATACCAGTCAGCGAATATGCACCAGTTGGTTCAGAAGCTATCGGTAAAGCTGTTTTGAAGGTGATAGGAAAGTCAGGAACGGTCTTGCTAAAAAGACATGGAGTGATAGTTGTAGGTGAATCGTTGGATGATGCGCTAAAGAAAGCCATCTTTCTTGAAGAAGTCGCTAAGATGAGTTACTTCGTTCTTCTAAGGGAAAACGTTGAGCAACTCGATACGTCTGAGATCGATAGATTAAACCTTCAGTATCATACGAAATACGGGCAGAGGTAAGGGTTTTGTTCAAACCCATTGTGATCGTAGAACAGTTGTTTTACGACAGTTCAAGTATAGAAATCAAAAGTTTTTTGAATTCATTCATCTCGGTTCACGGTTAACTCGCCAACGATCTTCATCTTGAATTTGAATCAGTTATTGCTTCAAAGAGATATTTGAAGAAAAACACAGCAAAGCAGAGAGAACACAAGAAGATGGGAACTTTCTCCCGATTGCTTGAAATAATTCATACCATATCGGCTCATTTTGAGCTTTTGTCTTACCTGCATAGAAAAGTATAATCTAATTGGAATGTACGTATCAATACGTATGTTGGTTTTTGCCGTGTAATGGGGTTACAAGGGTGGTTTCATAAAAGTTCTTCGCACAAGCGAAAACTCATATATCATCTGGGGGAGGTGTTGCTATGAGGTCCAGGCTTCTAGTTGTATTGGTTTTGGCAGTCTTGAGTGCACTTGCCTTCGCAGAAGTTACCATCAGTGTGGTTGCTTGTTCTGACAATGCCGATTCACTGAAGTGGTTAGCCCAAGAGTTCATGAAGAAGAACCCCGATATCAAAGTCGATGTGACAACTCTGTCATGGGAAGTTCTGTATCCAAGAATTCTGGCAGATATCAGCGCAAAATCAGGTGCGTTCGATGTCTTCAACTGGGATGTCATGACTGCTGGTGCGGTCAGTCAAGGTTGCGTGGATCTGTTTGAGTTCATCAAACAGAATCCTGATCTTGTTGATCCAGAATATGACATGGATGATCTCCTCCCACTGGCGAAGAACTTGGGGATCTGGGATGGCAAGTTGGTTGGTTTTCCGTATTTTAACAACACCATGTTGTTCTATTACAGAAAAGATCTCTTTGAAAATCCAAAGCACAAAGAAGAGTTTGAAAAGATGTTCGGCAGACCTTTGAGAGTTCCCACGACATGGGCAGAGGCTGTGGATGTCGCAAGATATTTCACCAAGTCCTTTAACAAGAATTCTCCAACACAATACGGAATTGCGTTGATGTTCCCCACAACACACACCATGTTCTACATGTACTTGATCTTCTTCGGTCCTTACAGAAGAAGTGTTGAAGGCATAACGCGTTTTGGACCAGTCGACCTCGATTATGGAGACTATTTCACCAGCGACAGAAAGCCAGCCTTTGCGAGTGACCTAGGTCTGAAAGCTTTTGAAGACATGAAGGCTTTGATGCCTTATTCACCTGACCCACTTGGATCTGACTACGGTGAGACATTGGAGTATTTTGCAAAAGGTATAGTTGCCATGGTACCACAATGGACCAATCCATATCTGCAGTTTAAATCATCCCCAGCACTCCAACCTGCTGAGGAAAAGATTGGAATTGCCCCAATGCCGGGTCGCTCGGTAGCTGGTAACTGGGCTCTTGGCATAAACAAATTCATCTCACAGGAGAAACAAAGGGCAGCCTTCAAGTTCATTCAGTTTGCTACATCAAAGTGGGCAGATAAAGAAAAACTCATCAGATTTGCGATTGCACCTGTGAGAAAATCAACCCTTGCAGATGTAGAGGCACAAAAAGCGATTCCTTGGGTAAAGGTCCTCCCATCGATCTATGCCGATGAGACCTTCAGACCAAGAATACCAGAAGAACCAAGACTCGAGGACATCAGCAACATAAACTTTGCAAAGATTCTCTCTGGAGAACTTCCTTTGACAATTGATACACTGAACAAACTTGCCGCCGAATGGGAAAAGGTTCTCGGAAAGTGAGAACACCTCGGGGTGGGTGATCCTCGCCCACCCTCTTCACACCTGACTGAGGAGGGAACCATCTTGATATCTCAACAGAGGAAAAGAAAGGGCTTGTTCATGATATTGCCAGCAATTGTATTGTTTCTCGTTATGACCATCTATCCTTTTATATACATGATCTACAATTCCTTCACAAATCTCGATCTTTCAAAAAAAGGTACAGGGCAGTTCATCGGTCTGAAAAATTATTTTGAGATCTTTCAAGATAGATTGGCGATATCGTCGATCGAATTCACTATCTTGCTGGTTCTCATAGCCGTCCCACTGGAGATGATCTTTGGCTTGGGACTTTCCTATCTGTTGCGTGATCTGTTTGGCGAGAAGGTTCTCAGATCGTTGTTCCTTATCCCCATGATGGTACCTGCCGCAGTTGGAGGATTCGGTTGGAAGATGCTGTTTAATTTCATCTTTGGACCTATAAACTATTTTCTGGGGCTTCTTGGTTTTCAGCCGATAGAATGGTTTGGCAAGTTGAACAGTGCTCGAATGGCTGTTATGATAGTTGAAATCTGGCAGTGGACACCTTTTGTCTTTCTCATTCTGTACGCTGCGTTACAAGCACTGCCGAAGGACATTCTCGATGCCGGTAAGGTTGATGGAGCAAGTGGATGGAAACTTTTTATGTATATCGAGCTCCCACTTCTCAGACCAATCATATACGTAACACTATTGCTGAGGATCATCGATGTGCTGAGAGCTTTTGATACGGTCTACATGACTACATATGGTGGCCCTGGTTCGGCTACTTCGACATGGAGTTTCTACGCCTACAAAGTAACGGTCTCTTATGGGTGGAACATAGGCTATGGTTCTGCTTTGTGTGTCATTTTAGTAATCGTGAGCGCGATATTGATAAATACACTCACAAGAATCCTGAATATAGGTAAAGAGCTCGGCCTTTCCAAGGAGTGATGAAGATGACGCGCAAAAAGATTCTTCGAATCATCAGATTTCTTGTGGCAATTCTTGTTCTATCGATCTTTCTTTTCCCGATTTACTGGATTCTCATAACCGCTTTTAAACAAGAGTCTGAATGGTTCACTACACCTCCTGTCTTCTGGCCGACGAAATTCACTCTTTCGAACTTTTTGGGCACAGGTTCAACTACCTTTGGAACTACGACTACATCGATAGCTGGGATAATTCCTTTCTTGCGCAACAGCATAGTCGTTGCTACTACTACTTCCTTGGTTTCAACAATCATCGCAGCTTTTGCAGCCTATGCGATTTCCAGAACAAAGATAGGTGGGACAGGCTTAGCTGGTTGGTTCATTTCGATGAGATTCCTACCCCCAATTGCGAGTGCTATACCTTTGTATGTCATTTTCTCGAGAATATCAGTTTTGAACACTTGGTGGGCTCTCATTCTTCCATACCTTGTGCCAACAACTGCCCTCTCCATTTGGCTGTTGATATCCTTCTTCAACGAAATTCCACAGGAGATCGAAGAAGCCGCGTACATAGATGGAGCATCACGAACACAAGCCTTTTTACAGGTAGTCCTGCCGTTGAGTGCACCAGGTCTTGCCGCCGCGGCAATCCTCGCCTTCATACAGAGTTGGGGTGAATTCTTACTCGCTTTGGTTCTGACAAGCAATGCTTCAGCTCAAACCTTACCCGTCTATCTTGGAAGATACATAACTGGCTGGCGTGTAGCCTGGGGTCCACTTTCCGCAGCAGGTCTGGTGACAATGTTACCGGTGATAATCTTTGCACTCATAACACAGCGCTACTTGATAAGGGGACTAACCTTGGGAGCTGTAAAATAGTCTTCATTGAATTTGCCGACAAAGAGCAACTTGCAGACTCTTGAAAATTAATCTCTGGCGAAAATCAAAGAAATCAGGAGCAATAGTAAGAAACTAGACCCTAGTGCGACCAGGATCAGTAGTTTTCGTTCACTCTTGCTAAGGGCTATCCCTTCTTGGCTTTGACTCGCATACAATATTCCTGTAGAGTCATATATGTACGTACATATGTGAACACAGCTCATAATAGTCGTTTCACAAAATCTCGTTCTCAGTTGTTCGTTTTCATTCGTAAGTCTGTGCCTGGGAATGACCACAATATTGAAAGTGAGACAGAATGATCTAACCAGTACAACCAGCTAAAAACCATTCTTTTCAGGCAGACTGCTAGAAACGTGTTGGAAATTCGATGACGACAAGAAAATATCAAAGACTAAAGTTGGTGCAGGATTTGCGATCACATATTACAACTTTGATGAGATCTTTCGGCAGAATTACTTTCAGCGCGGCATAGTTATGACAGGAATGAAATAGCCTAAAAGGAGGTTGCGTGATGATGGGGAGAAAAGTACCTGTTGAGACGCAGAAAAGCCCTTATGCACTTTTGAAAGGTTTAGAGATATCTGATGTTCACATCTCTGGCTTTCTCGGTGATTACCTTGATAGAGCAGCTAATGTAACACTGCCGAGTATGTATGAAATGCTTGAAAAAGAAGGAAGAATAGACAACTTGAGATTTGCCTCTGGTAAGAAAAAGGGTACCTTCAAAGGATTTCGCTTCAACGATACTGATGTACACAAATGGGCTGAAGCTGTTTCCTTTCTCTTTGCAACAAAAGTGGATACAGAACTCGAAAAAGACCTTGACTGTACTATTGAGGAAATCAGAGCAGCTCAAGATGAAGATGGCTATGTGGATAGCTATTATCCCAAAGATAAAAGAAATGAGAGATGGACAGATCTGGGTTGGTCTCATGAAATGTATTGTGCCGGACATCTCATTCAGGCAGCCGTTGCACATAAGAGGGTCACTGGCAAAAATTCCTTACTCGAGATAGCCAAAAGATTTGCCGATCATATCAATACTATTTTTGGACCCGGCAAGAAACCCGAGCTAGACGGGCATCCTGAAGTTGAGATGGCCCTTGTCGAACTCTACAGGGAAACGGATGATCCTAAGTATTTGAAGCTGGCGGACTATTTTGTGCGTGCCCGTGGAAAAGGTTATGCAAGTAGCTCAAAGTATCCTGGAATAACCCGCGAATATTTCGTTGACCATAAGCCGTTCGTTGAACTGGATGAACTTGTTGGTCATGCCGTGAGAATGTTGTATTTGTGTTGTGGGGCTGCTGATTTGTATTTGGAAACCGGCGCCGAAGATCTTTGGCGAGCCCTTGAAAGATTATGGCATGATTTGGTTGAAAAGAAGATGTACATCACTGGTGGATGTGGGGCTCGTGCAGAAGGGGAAGCCTTTGGCAAAGAGTACGAACTGCCAAACATGAAAGCATACACGGAAACTTGTGCAGCGATCGCCAGTTTCATGTGGAATTACAGAATGTTCTTGGCAACAGGTGATGCAAAGTACGTAGACATTATGGAACAAGTGCTCTACAATGGACTACTTTCAGGTATCTCCTTGGACGGAAAGCATTACTTCTACGATAACCCGCTCGAAAGCGATGGCACCCATACAAGAAAAGAATGGTTTGAATGTGCCTGCTGCCCACCAAATATAGCCAGGTTAATTACTTCCATGCCTGGATATATATATTCAACAAAAAAGGACGGCTCTGCTGTTTTCATCAATCTGTATGAGAAGAGCACAGCCAATATCAGCACACGTTTTGGAAAGATGACACTGGCAGTGGAAACAGATTATCCATGGTCTGCACAAATGCAGGTTCGTGTCATGAATTCGCAGATCACAGATGTCGTGGCGATCTACCTTAGAATACCAAGTTGGGCAAGAGATTTTTCGATAAAAATCAACGGTGAAGATGTGATAATTGAGCCACAGAGTGGCTATGCTGAGATAAGAAAGATCTGGAGATCGGGAGATTCTATAGATCTATCACTTTCGATGCCCCTGGAGACTGTTCAGAGCCATCCATTTGTTGAAGAGAACAGAGGAAAGGTTGCAATTAAGAGAGGCCCTGTTGTTTATTGTGCGGAAGCCGCAGATAATGATTTTGAAGTTCGAACATTGGGCTTGCCTAAGGATCCTCACCTACAAATTCACTACGAAACCATTCCTGTTTTGGGCAAGATCGTCTCGATTTCAGGACGAGGATTTGCCCAGGATATGAAAGACTGGAAAGATAAGCTCTATATACCCACGGGAAAACTAAGAGCAGATAAACCAGTTGAGCTACGACTTGTTCCCTATTATTCTTGGGCAAACAGGACACCCGGACCAATGGTTGTGTGGATAAAATCGGTTTGAATTAGAAAGGGGAAAGTAAATGAAAAGAGCCCAGAAGTTAATCGATTACGTGAAATCCAATGTTCATAACGACATAGATACGGTAATGATATGGAACTATGAGAATTCGTCTACAGCAAACACATTCTATTTGTCTGGTTTTCGAGGTTCGTGTAGTGTTCTGATAATTCGGGGTGAATCTAATTACTTAATCACTGATTCAAGGTACTTTGAACAGGCAGAGCAAGAGAGTGACTTTGTTTTAGTGAAACACACCAGTAGCAAGCTAATCAAAACCGTAGCATCGTTTCTAAAAAAACTATCTGCTCAGTTCATAGGTTTTGAAGCGGAGAGACTTGACTGCAAAACTTATGGTGAACTACGTAACGAGCTGAACGTTGAATTCATACCAATCGATGATGTTCTTTACAGAATGCGCTCTATTAAGAATGAAGAAGAAGTGGGGAAGATACGTGCTGCCAGCAGAATAGCTGAAAAAGCTTTCAGAGAAACACTCAGTTACATTAAGGAAGGTATATCAGAAATTGAAATATGTGCCGAACTCGAATACAGGATTAAGAAACTGGGCGGTCAAGTGGGGTTCGAGACTCTTATCGGTTCTGGTCACAATACTTCAAAACCACACGTCAAGCCCACAGCCAAAAAGATAGAAAATGGGGAGTTGATCTTGTTCGATTTTGGTGCACGTGTTGACGGTTACTGCTGTGATATAACAAGAATGGCAGTACTGGGAAAACCATCTATGGAGATAACTGAATGCTATGAGCTGGTAAGGCAGGCTGTTGAGAAAGCAACAAACGTGGGCAAAGCCGGGATGATTCCAAGTCAAGTCGACGAAGTGGCAAGGTCTGTCATTCTTCAGAGCAAATACGCTGAATATTGCTTCAAATACGGATTGGGACATGGTATAGGACTCGAAGTTCATGAACCACCCAGAATGGGTCCAACGTTTAATGAACCATTGCCAGCTGGAGCGGTAGTCACTGTAGAACCGGGAATCTATATACCGGGAAAGTTCGGCATCAGGATCGAAAACGACGTAATCGTTCGTGAAGATTGTTTTGAGAGAATAACAGATTTGAGCGAGGACCTTGTCATAATCTAAGATACAACCACAGGAGGTGAATGATTTGAAGACAAATCTCAACAAAGAAATCGAACGAAGACGTTCGAGTATAAAACCAGTGAGCGATCGAATTCAGAGACTGAGAGAAGAAAGTATTAAAGCGAAAGAGAGAATATCTTCGGAACGTGCGAGATTAATTACAGATTTTTACAAAACTAAAGCACCGAAGAATGTCTCGTACCCAGTTCTGCGTGCTATGGCTTTCAAATATCTCATGGAAAAGTGCAGCCTTCCCTTGGAAGAAGGTCAACTCATTGTTGGCATTCGAGGAACAGGACCAAAAGAAGTCCCCACGTACCCAGAAATATGTGTTCACGCGTTGGAAGATCTTGAAACGCTGGCAACGAGAAAAAATATGCCATTCTGTGTTGATGATCAGGTACGTGAAATCTACGAGCGCGAGATTATACCTTTCTGGCGTGGGCAAGCGATGAGAGATATCATTTTCGAAAACATGACACAGGAATGGAAAGACGCATATGAGGCAGGAATTTGGACTGAGTTCATGGAGCAAAGAGCACCGGGGCATACCTCTGGTGGTGGATGGGTTTTCAAAACAGGTGTTCTGGATATAAAGAAAAGAATAAAGGAAAAAACCAAGCAGCTTTCTCCTTCAGATCCAGGGTATTTTGAAAAACTCGAAGAACTCAAAGCTATGGATATCGCCTGTGATGCAATTCTGATCTATGCGAGACGATATAGTGAGAAATTAAAAGATCTTGCCGCGAATGAACGAAACTTTCAAAGAAGACAGGAACTCTTAGAAATGGCTAAAATTTGCGAAAAAGTTCCAGCATATGCGCCGGACGGTTTTTGGGAAGCTCTTCAGCATTACTGGTTCATCCATGTTGGTATCACGTATGAGACTAATCCCTGGGATTCTTTTACACCTGGCAGATTAGACCAGCATCTGTACTCATTCTATTCAAGAGATATCATGTCGGGTGCCTTGACCAGAGAAAGGGTAAAAGAACTGCTCCAAGCCTTCTGGATCAAATTCAACAACCAGCCATCGGTTCCAAAGGTGAAGATAACCGCCGAAGAAAGTTTTACCTACAACGATTTCTCAAAGATCAACGTAGGTGGACTTAAAACAGATGGTTCAGATGCAGTAAATGATCTTTCCTATTTGATTTTGGAAGTACTCTCTGAGATGAGAACACTTCAACCGAACACAGCTGCTCTCATAAGTGATAAGAATCCCGATACTTTTCTACTGAAGGCTTTAGAAGCACTCTCGCCTGGTTTTGGTGAACCACCTCTTTTCAACTACGACAGGATAATTGTAAAGATGTTGCGCCAAGGAAAGACACTTGAAGATGCAAGGGAATCAGGTGTGAGTGGGTGTGTCGAAACAGGCGCACTCGGTAAAGAAGCCTATATTCTGACAGGTTATCTGAACCTGCCAAAGATTCTGGAGATAACGCTCAACAGTGGTATCGATCCAAGAACTGGTAAGCGTATAGGCTTGGAAACACAAGTACCACAAAATTTTGATGAACTTTGGAATTCTTTTGTCAAGCAGCTTCGGTATTTCATAGATGTGAAGATGAAAGGAAACGATATCATTGAAGCACTTTATGCCAAATACTTACCTGTCCCTTTCATGTCCTTGTGGATTCAAGACTGTGTGGAAAATGCAAAGGATTACAACTCGGGTGGAGCTCGATATAACACTCAGTACATTCAATTCGTTGGTCTTGGAACCGTGACAGATTCACTCGCTTCTATGAAATGTAACGTTTTCGATAAGAAACTTTTCACCTGTGAAGAAGTTCTAAAAGCTCTGCGTGAAGACTTTCAAGGTTATGAGCATATGAGGCAGATCTTTCTGAACAAAGCCCCAAAATATGGCAACGATGACGATTATGCTGACGATATAGCAAAGAAACTTGTTGATGAAATTGTTCGAATCGTGGAGGGCTATGGACCCTCGCCCGTAAGAAAGGCATCTCGAAGATCGTATTTTCTTCCAACAACTGTCCACGTCTATTTTGGTAGTGTAACTGGGGCAACTTGTGATGGCAGAAAAGCTGGCATGCCTGTTTCAGAAGGAATCTCACCTGTTCAAGGTGTAGACAGAAAAGGCGTAGCAGCTGTTTTCAATTCTGTCTGCAAATGTGATTGGGACAAAACAGGTGGGGCATTGCTCAACCAGAAACTTACACCAGATTTGGTACAAGACAGCACAAACCTGGTCAAACTGGGGAAACTCATAAGGACCTTTTTCAGGATGGGTGGACACCATGTGCAGTTCAACGTAGTCTCTTCAGAGTTGTTGAGAGAGGCTCAGAAAAGACCCACCGACTTTCAAGATCTGATGGTTAGAGTTGCTGGTTACAGCGACTATTTTGTCAGTCTACCCAAGGGTTTGCAAGAAGAGATCATAGCTCGAACGGAGCAAGGTGAACTTTGAAAATGCGAGCGCTCGTCTTTAACATACAGAGATTTGCCATACACGATGGTCCTGGCATAAGGACAACTGTCTTCTTGAAAGGGTGTCCTCTCTCTTGTCTGTGGTGTCATAACCCAGAGGGTATATCTCCAAACGTAGAATTGATGTGGGCAAAATACAAATGCATACACTGTGGATCATGTATTGCTTCGTGTTCGAATCAAGCTCTGAGTTTTGATGGTGATCTGTTGATTCTGAGAAAGAATCAGTGTACGCTTTGTGGAAAATGTGCACAATATTGTCCTACAGATGCTCTTAGAAATGTTGGACAGTTGATGGAACCAGAAGATCTTTTAAAGGAGTTAAAAAAAGACATAATGTACTTTGACCAATCTGATGGTGGTGTTACCTTTTCTGGTGGCGAACCATTACAGCAGAGTGAGTTTCTACTGGAAGTACTACCCAAAATCAAATCACAAGGTGTACACGTTACCATCGATACCTCAGGCTATGTGAATCAAGAAGATTTGGAAGAGATCTTACCGTTTGTAGACCTGTTCTTGTACGATCTTAAGGTCATAGATGAAGCAAAGCACATCAAATACACCGGTGTCAGTAACAGTGTGATAAAGGATAATTTGAAATTCTTAATTGAAAAGAAGAAAGATGTCGTGATTCGCATCCCCGTGATACCGAGTGTGAACGATTCACAACAAGACGTAGAAGATCTGTGCAATTTTTTGGCCTCACTCAGCGTGAAGCTGAAGATAGATTTGTTGCCCTACCACAATGTTTCGGAAAAATACTCAGCTCTTTGGAGAAAATATGAGATGGATGCCACGTCAGATATCAACAGAGCAGTGAAATATGTGGAAGATGAATTGAATTCGAGAGGCTTTCAAGTGAAAATCGGTGGGTAAAGGCTATAGCTTCTTCTTAATAATGGGCGAACATATCTTCAAACTTGAATATCAATTTATGTCTCCTTAGTGTTCGTAGATAGATTTGTAAAGAGAAGTCGTCGTGAAAAACATAAAGATCGCGAGAAAGTCAAAGATATATTGGACAAAACAGAGCATTTCGCCGTTAATCGTTTCAGAAGCTGTAAATTACTTTGTTGAAGGGGTTCTCACAGTTTGACAAGAGAATTGTGGTTGCTGATAATATCAATGTACGTATGTATACTGACATATTTCCGAGCTCGCCGACCATTTCATATTGATTTTCTGTGATTTGATAACCTTACTGTTGTCCATGATCTTGGTTAGCAACCGCATAATTCTCTCAAGACATCTGTGAAGAAATGGGGGTGATAAGGGTGAGAGATCTCAAAGATGAAATAGGGTTTACTTAGTCTTGAAATTCACTCTGGAAATCTCCAAGTGTTAATCAACGCTGAGTTGTTGTGGGGTTAAACCTCAAGGAGGTGAAAGTCTATGGGTATGAAAAAGATTCTCTTGGTGATTTTTGCTCTTTTTTTTCTAGCCTCGTTAGTGAATGCAAAAGTTACCTTGACGTTCATGACTCCTCTTGCCGGTGAAGATGGTGCATACATGGACAAAATCATCCAGAGATTTAACGCAGAGCATCCGGATATCGAAGTTGTTCACCTTGTTCTGGTGAATGACCTTGAGTACAAAATGAAACTGTCCACAGGTGTTGCGACAAAGCAGGCTCCACAGGTCTTGTTCACTAGAAAGTATGTATTGCCAGCCTTCAAAGATCTCTTGAAAACATTCACTGCCGATGAACTCAAACAATATGGGATTGATGTCAACGATATCTATCCCGGTTTGATCGAAGGGTTGATTGAAAACGGAAAGATCTACGGAATACCACTTGACTGTTGGATATTCTACATGGCTTATAACCGCGGCAATTTTGTGAAGGCCGGTCTTGATCCCGACAAACCACCGACAAATAGAGAAGAATTTTTCGCAGCCTTAGAGGCGCTGAAAAAAGTCACACCACAAGGGGTAACTCCGTACTATGAAAACCCATCCTGGAGCTGGATATGGGTACATTACCTGTGGCAGTTTGGTGGCGACTTACTCACACCAGATTTCAAAGAGCCAGCCTTCATGGAACCTGGTGCTAAAGCACTGAGATTCATGATGGAAATGCAAGATAAGGGATACTTACCAAAAGCGAGTGTCGATCCGGGTCCAGTATTCTTGGGTGGCCAATCCACCTTCCTGATCACAGGAATTTGGACGGCAGCAGCGTTTAAACAAGCCCTGGGAGAGAATTTCGGAGCAGCTCCCGCGCCACAACTTGGTACTCACAAGGCAGTTTTCGGTGGTTCTCATGTCCTTGCGTTGACAAAGATTATGGTTGAGGATCCAGCAGTTCTCAAAGCTGCTATGACTTGGGTCAAATACCTCTGGGATCATGCCTTAGAGTGGTACGCAGCTGGGCAAACACCCGCAAGAATATCTATCGCACAGAGCCAAGAGTTGAAAGAAAAACTTCCTCATATATACGCGGTTGCTCAGCAACTTCCATATGTTAAGACATTCCAGATGTTCCCGATACTCTCCGAGGTTTTAGACGCTGTGGCGGTACATCTTGAAGATGTACTCGTTACTCGAAAACTAACGCCAGAAAAGGCTATGCAGATGGCTGCCGACGAAGTAAGAGACATTTTGGAAGACTACTGGTCCAGTCAGAAATAGGTCATTGCGGGGAGGAGGTGTGAGTTATGGCACGACCGCTGTCTAAACGTATCAGAACGGGGGTTGGAGCCTACATATTCCTCCTCCCCCACTTGTTTTTCTTTGCTCTCTTTGTGGCAGCACCATTGATTTACGGTATGATAATGAGTTTTCACGACTGGCGTCTTCTTGGCGAACCCAGATTCATTGGACTTGATAATTTCTCTCGTGTGTGGAATGATTCGCGATTTTGGGAAACGGTGAAGAACACTGTCTTTTTTTCTGCGGTCAGTGTGCCACTAACTGTGGTTTTGGGTGTTGTTTTGGCGCTAATTCTCAATCAAAAAATGTACGGTAAGTTGTGGCCACTCGTTGCCTTTGTCTCGCCAGCATTCTTTGGTTCAATTGGTATCTTGTTCTCTTGGAGATGGATATTGGGTTCCCAACCCGCCGCTCTGGCAAATTACTATCTGAAACAGATCGGTCTGATATCGGATCCAATGTCTTGGTTTAAAAGTGCCACTTTTGCATGGACTTGGATAATCATGATAACAGCTTGGTGGATTGTCGGCTTCAGTGTTCTTCTCTACATTGGTGCATTGCAACGAATTCCACAAGAACAGTATGAGGCTGCAAAAATAGATGGTGCAGGACCTTGGAAAAGGTTTGTACATGTAACACTCCCATGGATAAGAAATGTGATGTTTTTTGATGTGGCAAGACACGTATTGCTTGCTTTTGGCTTGTTTGATCAGGTGTACATCTTGACCGGTGGAGGACCTGCTGGAAGCACGCGTACGATGGTCTATTACCTGTATCTGGTTGGTTTTGAACGGCAACAGCTTGGTCGTGCCGCAGCGATATCTTGGTACATCTTCATGATAGTAATTGCCTTTGGATTGATACAGTTGGCTCTCCTGACACAATCAGTCAGATCAGCGGAGGTGGAATGAAATGCGGATTAAAAAGATCAGGAGGTCAGTGATCAGAAAAGCCGCATACTCGGTGCTCGTATGGTTGTTGGCAGCACTGTGGTTTGTGCCGATTTTCTGGATGTTGACCACCTCCCTCAAGCCAACAACAACTGCAATAACGGAAGATCCTCCCCAATGGATACCTTCACCTATGACCTTTGAAAACTATGCAGCCGTTGCAAGGGCAGCAGGGGGTATCAATGTTGGCAGATCAGTCTGGAACAGTTTCGTAGTGGCTGGGATAGCGACCATTACTGGGTTACTCGTTGCGATACCAGCTGCATATGCACTCGCAAGGCTGAGATTTCCGGGACAGCGGATAATTTTCTGGACATACGTTGCAATACTGGCATTTCCATCTGTCCTTTTCTTGGTTCCCAACTTTTTCATAATCAACAGTTTGGGATTGATGAACAGCTTCGCGGCTTTGATTCTGCCAGGATTGGGTGGAACCTTTGGCGTTTTCATGTTGCGCCAGTATATGCTTGGAATTCCCAGAGAACTTGAAGAAGCGGCTTTGATAGATGGTTGCTCACGTGTACGGATCTTAACGAAAATAGTCGTTCCATTGATCAGGCCAGCACTTGTCACGCTGGGTATAATGACTTTCTTAGGTTCTTGGAACAGTTTTCTATGGCCGCTCATCGTACTGACATCCTCAAGCAAATTTACCTTACCCATCGCACTTGTGCGTTTCAGTGCAGGGTGGGGTGATCCATACAGAGGTATAGGCCCATCAATGGCTGCAGCCTTTATCTCCGTTGCACCAGTTCTCATTATCTTCGTGGCCTTTCACAGGTATCTCATGCGTGGTGTGTCGCTTGGATCCATTGGAAAGTGATATTTCAGATGGGGTTGATTTTGATGAAGTACCTTTGGCTGAAAAAGTTCATACAGATTGGTTTTCTCTTTTCCCTCCTTCTTGGTGGTGAGATAGGTATGGCTGCTGAAACGATGGTAAACGTGAATCTACAAAAATACCTCAGATCAATCGAGGAAAACAGAAAGTTGTCCGTGAGCGTAACTGTTCTGGATGAAAACAGCAGATCGTTGAATGATTTCAAAGTGGAATGCGTCCAACTCACACATGAATTTTATTTTGGCAACGCACCAGAATACTTACTCTTTGCCTATGCACCCTACAGCTACAGAAGAGGAAACAGGTTCGGAACAAAACCTCTGCCAGAAGATCAATTGAACCAATACAAGAAACTTTATGTCGAGTTGTTCAACTATGCAACCTTACCGGCTTTCTACTGGGCAGACTATGAACCTGCGCCTGGTTTTCTGCCAATGGTTGAGGCAACGAAGAAAATTGCAGAATGGCTGAGCGAGTACAAGATTGTCACTAAGGGACACACACTTGTTTGGGGAAATCCGCCGAGTGTGGGTGTACCGGGATGGGTTGCGGCAAAAGGAGCTGCCGGGGAATGGGAAGAAGTTCGTAGTCTACTCTACACCAGGATAATTCGCGAAATGACTCAGTTCAAAGGCTTAATACAGATGTGGGATGTCGTGAATGAGCCAGTTGTTCAAAGATGGTTTGACAGTCTCTCAGAAGACTATGTCATCGAAGCATACAGGCTTGCAAGAAGAGTTGACCCCGATGCAAAATTGGTCTTGAACGAATTCGGGTTACTGACCAACAACGATACACGTCGTAAGTTCATCAAGCTTGCCGGCAAATTGGTTGAAGAGGATCTGATTGACATAATAGGTGTCGAGGCGCATATTTTCAACGCTCGTGATTTGAAGATGCAGCTTGAGAATCTCGAAGGGATTTACACAGCTCTTGATGAGATAGCTACTCTTGGAAAACCCATTCATATCACTGAATTTCAGATCCCTCTTTTGGCGGTTATAGAAGCCTTCAATACAGATGTACAAACTGCCGAAAAACTGCAGGCAGAGGCTGTTAAGATCTTCTACACACTCTTTTTCAGTCATCCTTCTGTTGAGGCAATTGTCTACTGGAACTTTTATCGAGCTTGGCAACAAGGTAGTGGTTTCTTAAGGGATGATCTGACGATAAAACCAGTGTACTATGTTCTAAAAGATCTGATTCATCAAGAATGGAAGACATCTCTTGACACACGAACTGACCATGAGGGAAAGGTAAGCTTTAGAGCTTTTCCTGGGACTTACGAAATAAGAGTGAAATATGCTGATGAGGAAAAAACATTTAACATAGCCGTGTCGAAAGGAAAGATCAACGACTTCACAGTGATCTTTAACGGAAGTGGTGATAAATGAGCCGATCGACTATCGCGACGGCTTTCTTGTTCATCTCGTTTTTCTGTGGACTCTTCACTGGGGAGAATTCATACAGATTGACCATTAATTTTGACAAGCAGTTGCATCAAGTGCCAGCGACACTCTTTGGCGTTTTCTTTGAAGATATCAATCATGCTATCGATGGTGGACTGTACGCACAGTTGATCAGAAATGGTTCATTCGGACATTCGAATCCCCTGGAAGGTTGGTCTGTAGAAAAAAGTGGCGATACGTGTGTAAAAATAGAAAACACAGACCCGTTGAACCAGAACAACTAGCATTACTTGAGAATCTCTCCGGAGAAGTCATCAGCTGCTGTAAAGATAGTCAACGAAGGTTACGATGGTATACATCTTGAGAAAAACAGAGATTATCTTTTCTCCATTCATATCCGGGCTGTGCACCAGGCTTCCAAAGTGGCGATCTCAGTACAAGACTCAACCAATAAGATCTATTTCACAAAGGCAATCACAGTCGATTCAACCGACTGGAAACAATATAGACTGACCATCAACGTCCTTACGACTGTTTCAAAGGGTAGGTTAGTCTTGAGAATAGATGGATCGTCAGATCTTTCTTTGGACATGGTTTCTCTGCTGCCAACTGATTCATTCATGGGAGTTATAAGAAACGATCTTGTGAAAACGCTTTCGGATCTGCAACCGGGTTTTGTCCGGTTTCCTGGAGGTTGCTTGATTGAGGGTTACAGAACCCCCACCAGAAAGCACATCCCATTTAGGGGATTGTGATGAATGCTGGTAAACTTGTGGTGTAATTGCTAATGTAGAATAGGTGGTATTTCAGTGGTAAACACGACAAAAGTAGAAAAGATTAAAAGAGCTCGGATTGAAACTAAACAGAGAAGAGAAAATCAAGTACCCATAGTGTACGAACTTAAAACTCCTTTGAACAACCTTTCTGAAATAACAAAGGAAAGGCTGTTGAACCTGTTCAACGAAGCCAAATGGCTGTACAACTATGTTGTGGCTGATGTTAAGAACAGGCTCAAGTATGAAACATACAAGCTCAAAGAAGTTGAGATAAAAGTTGGCGATGAGCTTCAGAAAAGGCAAATTGTAAATCTATCATCGTCTGTATGCACTACACAAAAGCAAATCTGACGGCAATAAAGTTGGTGAGCTAAAGTTTAAGCAATACGTTAACTCTATACAGCTCAAACAGTACGGTTGCACATTCAAGTTTCTCAACAGCCAAAAGACCAAAGTCAAAATACAAGGCTTTAAGAAACCATTTCGAGTCTTAGGCGGGCATCAGATTCCAAAAGATTGTGAAATAGCAAAAGCAGAACTCATCAAGAAACCATCTGGTGTGTACCTATTCGTAACCTGCTATGTGGACAAAAATAGGTATGTTGATGTTTGGCAAGAAAGAGCTGGCAAGAACGGAGCAGTAAAACCACGAGAATGGAACAGCTTCGATACACCAATAGGAATAGATCTCAAACCAACTGGAGTGGTATTGTCAAATGGACTAAAGCTCGAGTGGAGGATACAGGAAAGCAAAAGACTTAAGAGATTGCAAAGAAGTCTTGCAAGAAAACAAAAAGGCTCAAAGCGACGGAATAAGGTTAAGCACCAAATACAAAAAGAGCATGAGAGGTTAACGAACATCAAGACAGATGTGATTAACAAGACATGCTCGTTGATATACAGATATAAGGCTGTATACCTTCAGGACGACAACGTAAAGGGTTGGCAAGAAGGACACTTTTCAAAATCAGTTCACTATAGCGCAGTAGGGACAATAAAGAGAGGACTGAGCTACAGTCTTCGAATTCCTACCGTGTTTTTGGATAAGTACCAACCAACAAGTAAAACCTGTTCTGTTTGTGGATACAAGAACGAAGATTTGAGCCTCGGCGATAGAACCTTCAAGTGTCCTAAGTGTGGGAGTGAATATTGATAGGGACTTGAATTGTGCAATCAACATGTTGAGATTCGTAGGGCTGGGCTGGTCGGAAGTAAAGCCTGCAGAGTACGAAACGGCTGCTAAGGTGTTAGGGAGCAATCCCTACATCATAGTAAGTTTTGTACGATGAAGCGGGAAGCTCAATTTCCGAGGGGAATCTTATCCACTTCAGGGGATTGGGAGGAGGTCAAAAAGGAGGTCAAAATCTGGCAAATGCATACAGATGGGAAGAGACTATAGGACCTATAGAAGATGGAAGATAGAAAAGCTAAACCGAATCTGTGGGGTTATCATCAATCATATGGTATTATTGGATTTGATGAGTACTTTTCACTGAGCAAGTTCTTGAAGGCAGAACCAGTGCCAATATTGAATGCGGGTATTTCTTGTCAAGTGAGAGGAGCACAGATTGTTCTACTGGGTGATATGGATCAATGGGTACAAGATGCACTCGATTTGGTACAGTATGCAGACGGTGATTCAAATACAACATGGGGTGCAAAGAGAATCGATCATGGCCTTTTAGAACCGCTAGGGACTGAAGTATCTCGGTATTGGTAACGAAAATTGGGGCAAAGAGTACTACGAACGTTTTGGATTGTTCCAGCGAGAAATCAAGAAAAGTTATCCACAGATGAAACTCATCTTTACTTGTCCTCCAGAATATCAGGGACCTTCCTTTGATGAAGCTTGGTCATGGGTAAGAAAAAACCGAGTAGATACAGTAGACGAACATATATATGCATCTTATGAGGGCTCTTCGCAAATGCAGATCGCTACGATTATTACGATAGATCTGGGCCAAAAGTGATGGTGGGTGAGTATGTGGTTCACACCCTCGGTCGAAGAAACAACCTCCAGGCAGCTCTTGGTGAAGTAGCTTTCATGACTGGTTTAGAAAGAAACAGCGATGTGGTGATAATGGCTTCGCGCACCTTTGTTCAACCGAGCAGGATGGTCGTAATGGACCCCCGATCTCATATGGTTCAACAATTCACAGATCTATGGTACAGCGAGTTATTATGTGCAGAAACTCATTATGAACAATCCTGTCGATATCGTGCTATCTTCAGACCTTTACACAGATGAGTCAATCGAGAGAATAATGGGCAGAATCGGCTTGGGAACGTGGAAAACCGCTGCTGAATTTGACTATATAAAAGTTTCAGATCGCGATGGAAAAATCCTATTTTTTGATGACTTTGATCATGATGGGAAAACCTGGCAGGTATATCATGGCACTTGGAAGGCGACGAATGGTCTGCTCGTGCAGTCAAGTTTGGCACAAGACAGCCGAGTCTATTTCGGGAAAGCAGATTGGTCAGATTACACGATAGAAGTAAGAGCAAGAAAGAAAGAAGGATCAGAAGAGTTTTTGATTTTGTTTGGAGCAAAAGACAACAACAATTACTACTGGTGGAATATCGGTGGCTATGCCAACAGATCATCAGTAATCGAGAAAGCCATCACCGGGCAATAAATGATTCTCTGTCAGACAGTACCGCTGGTTGTGACAAGCGACGAGTGAGTGGTACGTGTTAAAAGTAGAAATAAAGAGGAAGACGATCAAGTGCTATTTGAATGGTCAGTTGGTTCACGACGTAATCGACAAAGTTGATTACAAGGATTTGTATCACTCAGCTGGGTAGAATTTTCAATCGAAAGAGACTATTCTCAAAGTAGTCAATCCTTGGTCTGAAGATAAAAATGCGACAGTTGAGATTGCCGGTAGCGTGTTGACAGGTGAGATGAAGATCATTACTTTAGCAGGTGACCATATTGATGTTGAAAACTTTTTTACCAGCCCAACCAGAGTTTATCCAGTTGAAAGAAGTGAAATGATACAAGACAATCAGTTTGACTTTCTCTTCAAGAAGAATTCCTTAACAGTTCTGAGAGTGAAAACTCAGTAGAATGTGATTGAGAAGAACGAATGGATCAGGTGACGAGAGGGTGATGAGTTGGTTTCAACGGCGATATTGTCAAAACTGATATGTGCATGCACAACACAGCTATGACGGTTCCTAAGCTGATAATTTGAAATGTGTAGATATTGTGCATATGACTTTCAAGAAATCTGCTTATAGTGAGGCCAATTCGATTTCATGAGACGTATTATTGCTAATGACAAAACCTTCATTGTATGCAGCGCAATTGCGCGAGTGAACCAAGAAAATCAGTCGGGTAACAAAGACGATTCTTCTCCGAGCAGTCATTACACAGGCCCTTTCCCGAACTTGACGTGAAATACCGAGAAAAACAAAGAAAACCAGAGAAAATGAAAGCAAGTGCCACTTCTTAGCCAGCACAACGTACTTATATGCCATGAATTCTGATCTGTACACTTCCAGACTGTTTGACTCTCTGAACCTGATAAGTATAAAATAATGATGCGTATAGGTATGTACAAAGTCATAGAAATCCTCACACTACTGTGCCGCTTTTGAAAATCACTTCCAAATGATAAATTTCTCATCGCCAATATCTTGCAGCCGTGGGGGTATCGAAAAGGTGAAGGACATCTTGTTGCGCTTCGAGAATGTGTGTAAAACGTTCAGTGTGGGACGTCTTTTGTCGAAGAGTGTAATACACGCTGTTTGGGATGCTAGTTTTGAAATAGCAGGCGAGCCAGTTGTCTTCACATTGGTTGGGGAAAGTGGTAGTGGAAAAACGACAATCGCAAACCTTTTGCTGAAAACCATGACCCCAACAAGTGGGACTATTTGGCTGATGAACAGGAATCTGAAGGATTATTCGAAAACACAATTAATAAGGATTGTACAACCAGTTTTCCAGGATCCATTTGAGACATTTAACCCATTGAAGCGAGTGGAAGCATATTTTCTGTTAATGCTGAAGAAGATGAAAACCTCAACGGCGAAACGCAGCAATTATGATTTGCTCGAAAGGGCTCTTAACGAAGTGGGCTTGACAGTAGAAGACATTAAGGGTAGATACCCGCATGAGTTATCTGGGGGACAACTGCAAAGATTATCAATAGCAAGATCATTACTTGTTAATCCAAAGATTCTTGTGGCTGATGAACCTGTCTCGATGCTGGATGCTTCTCTGCGAATATCTGTTTTAAATCTCTTCAGAAAATTGCGTGATCAGAAGGTACTGCACATTTTCTACATAACTCATGACCTTGCCACAGCATATTACATAAGTGATTACATAGCAGTCATTCTCAAAGGAAGCATCGTTGAGGCAGGACCGGCTGACAAGGTTCTAACTTCTCCGCTACACCCTTATACAAAGTTGCTAAGAGAATCTGTACCCGATATGACCGAGAAGACAAGACAACAGGTATCCAAAGGACAAATTGAGAGCAGTCTGGAATCTGCACAGATGCACCTGAAGCACCTTTGTAAGTTCATATACAGATGCCCTTACAAGAGAGAACTGTGTGAAAAAGAAGCCCCACCTGCCCTCACCTCAGATGGTGTTGTCGTCAGGTGTTGGCTTTATCAGAATTCCTTTAAGGGAGGTGTGTAGCATGTCCTTAGGGCATGTCAAGCGGTTTGTGTTGGTAGTTCTGCTAATCGCGGGGATAACGGGTCTTGCACAAGAAATCCTTCCAGGTGTAACACGAAGCGAAGTTATCATCATTGAAGATCCATCGGGTCGATCATTGAATCCCACCAGATTCAACCTTTGGGGAGGAGGCGTGTCGAGCTGGTCAACTGGGATTCAACAGTTGTGCTTGGGAGCTTTGTGGTACATAGACCCAGACGCAGGCATAGAGGGAGACACGTGGATCAATCTCTTGGCGGCTGATGCACCCATATACAACAACGACAACACAGAAATGACAGTAAAGCTGAGAAAGGGGATCTACTGGAGTGATGGTGTGCCATTCACGGCAGATGATCTTGTGTTCACTGTCGAGACGTTGAAAAATCACCCAGAAATGACTTGGGGTGCGTACATGCAAGTCAACGTGAAAGAAGTCAAGAAAGTCGACGATTACACAGTTGTGTTCAAACTTGTAAAACCCAATGGAAGATTTCATACGATTTTCACTGTCAGATGGTCTGCGTGTTATGTTATGCCAAAACATATCTTCGAAAAGGTTGAAGACCCTGTTGCCTTCGACTTCTACCCGCCGATTGGAACTGGGCCATATGTGTTGAAATCGTACGATCCAAATGGTTACTGGTTCCTGTGGGAATTGAGGAAAGATTGGGAAAGATCAGACCTCGGTGTGGCATTCGGCAAGAAGCCAGGTCCGAAGTTTGTTCTCTACAAAGGAGTAGCATCACCCGAAAAGAAAGTTATGGACCAGATGGCTCATGAACTTGATATAATTCACGATTTGCCACCTGAGGGAGCAATAACTCTTTCTCAGAACAACCCATACTGTGTTACATGGTTCAATGGTTGGCCGTGGGCACATCCCGATCCAACTCTGCCATCTTTGATCATGAACCACGAGCAATTTCCATACAACTTGAAGGAAATGCGCTGGGCATTGACATTGGCTATCGACATAGTACAAGTTGTGTTGCAATCTTACAATGGCTGCGCGACAATATCACCAATCCACGTTCCTCCAACTGGAAAAGGTCCCGAGTGGTACTTCGACAAGATCGAACCGTGGTTGAAGGAATTCACAATCAAGGTAGGTTCTGAAACATTCAAGCCATACGATCCAAACATACCTTCGAAGATAGCCGACGCAGTTAAGTACGCATACGGCTACAAAGTCCCAGAGGATTTCGATCAAATAAAGAAAATGGTCGGTTACGGCTGGTGGAAATATGCTCCAGATTTGGCTGAAAAGCTTTTGAAGAGCGTAGGATTCAAGAAAGAAAAAGGTAAATGGTTGTTACCAGATGGCAAACCTTGGAAAATATCTATCTTGTGTGAAGCTTCAACCAGATCGGTCATGACAAGAGCAGCAGCAGCCGTCGCTGAGCAATGGAGAAAATTTGGAATAGACGCTCAGATCGAAGCTGTGGAAGCATCAATGCTATGGAATAGGATGAACTATGGTGAGGACAAAGATACGATTTACTGGGCTTGGTGTATCGAAACATGGGGTGGACATCCTGATTTGTTCTGGTTCCTCGAATCTTGGCATTCTGACTATTACAGACCGACAGGACAAACGGTTGTGGCTAAGAACCCCATGAGATACAAGAGCGAAAAGATCGATAAAATCATCGAAGCGTTAAGAGGAACAGACTTCTTCAAGGGTACAGAGGAAATGATCAATCTGGGATTGGAATACGTGAAAACTTGCGTAGAGGATATGCCAATAATCCCAATGTTCTCTTACAACGTCTTCACAGTATGTGATGGATATTACTGGACTGGATATCCAACTTCAAATGATCCATACACAAATCCTGTTCCCAACTGGGGTAACACGAGATTTATGTTCCTAAAGTTGCAGCCAACTGGCAGAAAGTGATAGCAGTTTTTGCAGCTAACTTGGTGAGCTGATCAACAACGTTTTTGAGTCCACGGGAGGAATCTGTGTGAAGAATTTTGTTAGATTTCTGTCTAAGTACTTCATAACGAGGTTGTTAATCAGTCTACTTGTGATTTTTATAGGTGTCTCAATTGTTTTTCTGATTCCAAGATTGGTCCCTGGCGCGAATCCTGCAGAGATGGCAATCAGGAGATTACAGATGTCGGGAGCTTACCTACCAGCCGAGAGTATGGAAAAGATGAAACAAGCATTGCTGAAACTGTATGGACTGGAAGGATCGCTTCTAAGCCAGTACATCACATTTTGGAGAGAACTGCTGAAAGGCAACCTTGGACCATCATTTGCATCATTTCCCACGCCAGTCATTACGCTTATATCCAGATCCCTCCCGTGGACAGTTGGATTACTCGCATTGACTGCAATCTTGTCTTGGGGCGTTGGAACAATTCTCGGTGGGATTGCCGGTTATAAGAATAGAGGAGTGTGGGTTAGAGTTGTTGAAATAGTTTCTAACGCTGTAAGACCCGTCCCATACTATATTCTTGCTCTGTTGTTGCTGATACTCTTTGCCTATGTATTGCACTGGTTTCCAACCGGCGGTGCATACAGAATAGGTCTGACACCAACTTTGAGCTGGAATTTTGTGAAGAGCGTTGTGAAATATGGTTTTCTTCCAGCCCTCTCGTTGATAATAGTTGGTATAGGTGCGTGGTTTTTAAATATGCGAAATTTGGTATCGAACATAACAGGTGAGTACTTCGTGAGCTTTGCACGTCAAATGGGATTGAAAGATTCCATCATACTGAAAAGTTATGTTATGAGATTGGCAATGCCCGCACAGTTAACAGGGCTTGGTTTGCAACTTGGATTTATCTTTAACGGAACCATAATAACTGAGATCGTCTTCAATTACCCCGGCTTGGGAACTTTGATTTACACGGCAATAATGCAGTCTGATTACAATCTGGTAATGGGAACCACTCTGTTTTCCATTGTGGCTGTTGCACTGGCAACCCTAATTGTAGATCTTCTGTTACCGTTCATCGATCCAAGAATTCAATATGTACCAAGTTAGGTATTGAAAGACCCTCAGGAAGGGGAATCAGGCACATGAGAGCTTTTGCCAATACTGTAAGAAAACTTTTCAAAACTGATCTGAGATTTAGATTTGGACTAATTGTCCTTGGGCTTTTGCTCATTTTTGTTCTACTGTCTTTCTTTTCGCCTTACGATCCACGTTCAAGTTACTATGCACCTATCAGCCGTCCACCTTCCTTGAAACACATATTTGGAACCAATGGCAGAGGGCAAGATCTTTTCTGGCTGCTGACGTTCGCATTGAAGAATTCACTTGTATTTGGGTTGGAGGTTGCTCTTCTATCGCGTGTTATAGCGATAATCATTGGTGTTATCGCTGGATATAGAGGTGGTGCTATAATTGATAGCATTCTGATGCTTTTCTGCGATACCTTTGTTGTGTTACCGATATTTCCGATATTAGTTTTCCTGCGACTCATTGCACGTGGTATGACCTTCTCCACCTTGGCTGTTGTTTTGGCACTCTTTGGTTGGCCATGGGATGCAAGGCTTATCAGATCTCAAGTGCTCAGCTTGAGAGAACAAAAGTACACCCTTACAGCTGTGTTCTCAGGCAGAAGTATTTTTGGTTTGATATTTTCCGAATATCTGTTGCATATACTTCCAATTATTCTTGCTACTACCATAAACAACATGCTTTGGTCTTTGGGTTTAGAGATAACGCTATCAATCTTGGGATTAGCACCTTTGGATATTCCAACAATGGGGACCGTGACTTACTGGGCAATACAGCAACAAGCGATGGTTACAGGTGCATGGTGGTGGATATTCTTCCCAATTATCTTCATCGTCCTCCTCTTCACCTCTTTATATCTTCTGTTCACAAGCATAACGTCTTTCATTAATCCACGATTGAGGAGCATCAACGCAGGGGAGGTCAGCAGATGAGCCTTGTTCAAATTAACGACCTTCGGGCATACTACACTATCGAACAAAATGGAGTACTAAGAAGCGTGAAGGCCGTGGATGGTGTGTCTCTATCAATAGAGAAAAATGACTTTTTGGCTATAGTAGGCGAATCTGGCTGTGGTAAAACAACCTTAGCCAAGGTTTTGTATGGTGCTTTAGACTCGACGTTAAAGATCATCAGTGGAAATGTGTGCCTCACCTTTGAAGATTGTGAGTATGGAATTTCCTGCAAAGAGAATAATCTACCGAAGGCTTGGTGGAAGAAAATCTCATGTATTCCCCAAGGATCACTCAGTGCGTTGAATCCTATAAGGAAGGTTGATCAGATCTTTCGCGACTTGTTGTCGTCGCATGGTCTGCCGTTTGATACAAAAACTGTCGAGAGTCAATTAAGGTTGGTGAATCTTTCAGAACAAGTCTTGAAAATGTATCCGTTTGAACTCTCTGGAGGTATGAAGCAAAGAGTCGTAATTGCACTGGCAACCTTTCTGAGTCCCAAGTTAGTGATCGCAGATGAGCCAACGTCAGCATTGGATGTTGTTACACAAAGCGATATTCTTGAACTTCTCGGCTCCCTCCACAAGACGAAAGAGATTTCCTTCGTTTTCATCACTCACGATATTTCTTTGATACCAGGTTTGGCGAACACCGTAGCTGTAATGTACTGTGGCAATATAGTCGAATATGGTTCAGTGGACGAATTGTTTTCTGATCCTTTACATCCATACACCAGATTTCTGCTCTCTTCAGTTCCAAGAATAGGTGACAAAACCGAAAAGAGACCAATACCAGGTGCGACAGTCAGTCTAATCAGTCCACCAACTGGTTGCAAATTTCATTCAAGATGTCCACATAGAAATGAGATGTGTGAAAATTCCAAACCGCCGATGGTAAAGGTTGGTTCAGGGAGACACGAGGTTGCTTGTTGGTTGTATAAGACATAACCATATACCAAAGGATTTAAGCGTAGTCACGAAGACATCCTAAGAGCAAAAACATTTCGAGGTTCAAGAGCGAGTGAAGTGTGAGGAGGGAAATCGAATGGAAGGCTATGTAAAAATCTGGAAGAAAAAAATTGGGAAGATCGACGAGAAAATCTATGGACATTTCATCGAACATTTGGGTAGATGCATCTACGGAGGTATCTATGAAAGAAACTCGCCATTGTCAGATCTAAGAGGCTTCAGAAAAGATGTCCTTGCGGCAGTGAAAAAGATCAAATGTCCTATCTTAAGATGGCCTGGTGGGAACTTCGCCTCGGCTTATCACTGGGAGGATGGTATAGGACCTGTTGAAAAGAGACCAAGATTGCTTAATTACATTTGGGGTGGCATCGAGACGAACGAGTTTGGCACAGATGAATTTATAGAATACTGCAGAGAAGTTGGAGCTGAACCCTATCTTGCTGTGAGTTTAGGCACAGGCACGCTGGATGAAGCTATTCATTGGTTAGAGTACTGCAACCTCGATACACCCACTAAATACGCGTCCCTTAGAAAACAACTCGGTCATCAGCAACCTTACAAGGTCAAGTATTGGGGTATTGGAAATGAAGTGTATGGTCCTTGGCAGGTTGGTCACTGCAGTGCTGCTGAGTATGCAGAAAAGCTCAGACAGTTCGCACAGTTCATGAAGACTGTTGATCCCTCGATAAAGATAATCGCCGTTGGAGCCGATGATCCTGACTGGGATATGACGGTGTTGAAGCACGCTGGGAAGCTCATCGATTACATATCGATTCATCAATACCATGGTTCTGAAGACCACTACGAGACTATTTCGGCTGCGTATTACGTGCAGGAACGCTTGAAACTACTTGAAAGTGAGATCAAGCATCTCAAATTAGATCATGTGAAGATTGCATTGGATGAGTGGAATGTGTGGTATCAAGTTGTACCGGAAAATGAAGCAGCTGAAAAGGGTATCGTTCTATTGGAAGAACCTTACACCTTGAAAGACGCACTCTTTGCCGCTGGCATTTTCTTCACCTTACACAGAATGTCTGATACAGTGCAAATGGCTAATCTCGCGCAGATGGTTAATGCACTTGGCATGATCAAGACAAACACAGAAATGATGGTTCTATCGCCGATCTATTATGTTTTCGACCTCTTTGTAAACCACACAGGACGAACACGTCTTGGAATAGAGATCAATTCAGATACGTACTCCATAAATGCAAAGAGTTTTTTCGAAGGTAGATTGTCTTTGAAAGTTGAGAATGTGCCGTACATTGACGGTTCAGCGACTTACGATGAAACTCGAGGTTTATTGTCCTTAGCACTTGCAAATTATTACAAAGACAAGCAAGCCAAAGTGAAGATCGATCTATCAGATTTTGATTTTTCAGAGAACGTAAGTGTGCTTGAATTGAACGCTGATGATGTCCTTGCTGAAAACAATTTCGAAAAGCCAGATCGGGTTCAGCTGAATGCTCGAAAGCTATCGTTGTCTTCTGAGATGACAACCGTTGAGTTACCAGCGCATTCTCTAACAGTTATCGAAATACCTGTTGAAAAATTCTGAAAACATTTCTTGAGCTAAATGAATGTGGGATTGAAGAATCCATTTGCGATGAAAGATTGTCAACAAGAAGCGTTGGCATCTTGTGTCTCAGAAGGTGTAGGATTGTCAATAGAGGTTGTCAAATTGAAAAAGGAGGGAACAAACAATGAATGCTGACAAGATGGTGATCGGTTTGGTTGTCGGTAACAGGGGATTCTTCCCTGGTTCATTGGTTGAAGAAGGACGAAAACGTGTTCTTTCCGTTTTTGAACAAATGGGAATTGAGGTAGTAACACTGTCTACACAGGACACGAAATATGGAGCAGTCGAGAACATTGAAGATGCTGAAAAGTGTGCTCGACTCTTCAAAGAACACGCAGAAAGGATTGCTGGTGTTGTAATCACACTTCCCAACTTTGGCGATGAACGCTCGGCAGCAACAGCGATACGCCTTTCTGGACTGAATGTACCAGTTTTGGTTCACGCCTTTTCGGACGATCTGAAAAAACTCGGCATTGAGAGCAGGAGAGATTCGTTCTGTGGAAAGATATCTCTCTGCAACAACCTCGTGCAATATGGTATCCCCTTTTCAGATACAACCGAGCATGTAGAAGATCCCGAGAGCGAGGAATTCAAAAAGGATATTCAAAACTTCTTAACTGTATGCAGAATAGTGAGAGGTCTCAATGGTGTCAAGATTGGAGCCATTGGAGCAAGACCGGCAGCTTTTAACACTGTGCGATTCAGTGAGAAAATCTTGGAAAGACATGGAGTAACGGTAGAAACTATAGATCTTTCAGAGATTATTGCACGTGCACGCAGTTTTGATTCGAAATCCTCCGAACTGTCCCAAGAGCTCGAAAGGCTGAAGAGTTCCTTTAAACCACGTGGCATTCCATCTGATGCTCTTGATAAAATGGCACGTCTGGCCGCTGCTGTCAGAGGATGGATGAAAGAAAACAAAATCAACGCAATGGCATTTCAGTGTTGGACAGCATTGGAAGCTATCTATGGCATCGTACCGTGTGCCGTGATGAGTCTTTTCTCTGAATCGCTCATACCCAGTGCGTGTGAGATGGATGTCATGGGTGCGTTGTCTATGTATGTTCTGCAGCTTGCATCCAACAGCCCATCTGCTCTTATGGACTGGAACAACAACTACGGTGATGATCCAGAAAAGGCTATCATGTTCCACTGCAGCAACTTTCCAAAATCCTTCTTCAAGAGTTGTCAAATGTCCTATCAAGCCATAATCGCAGGCACGGTTGGAAAAGAGAATACCTATGGTACCTGCACTGGAAGAATTGCAGCAGGTCCGGCAACATTCTTGAGGCTTTCTTCCTTTGACACAGAAGGCACTATAGGTGGCGTGATAGCAGAGGGTGAGTTTACAGACGACAACCTGAAAACTTTTGGAGGTTATGGTGTGGCTCATATACCACAGCTAAGATCTTTGCTCAGAATCATAACTCAGTACGGTTTTGAGCATCATGTTGCTGTTAGCAAGAGTTTGGTGAAGGACGCAATAATTGAGGCTCTTGAAAAATACAAAGGCTGGGAGATCTTCACAGTGAGTTCCTGTAGTTGTCACTGATTGAAGATCAAGGGAGGCATAAACGATGTATCTGATAGGCAGTGATATTGGTACTCAGGGAACGAAAACTGTGATGGTCGATGAATTTGGCAATGTCATTGGGGAAGCTTCAGTGGAATATGATGTCATCAAGCCCAAGCCTAATTGGGCTGAACAGTGGCCCGATGTCTGGGTTAAAGCAGTTTTTGAAACCACGAGGCAGGTAATCGATAAATCTAAAGTTGACAGAAAGAAGATCGCTGGCATGGCAATCAGTGGATTGTTCGGCGGCGCTGGCATTCCTGTTGACAGAAATGTACAGCCCTTATACCCTTGTTTGATCTGGATGGATCGCCGCGCGGTGGAGGAAACAGAATGGGTTAAGAAAAACATTCCTAAAGAAGAGATCTTTCAGATAACTGGGAATTATGTCGATTCATACTTTGGTTTTCCAAAGATGATGTGGATAAGAAACAATGAACCTGAGATCTGGAAAAAGATCTACAAATTCCTCACTCCAAAAGACTACGTGATCTACCAAATGACCGGACAGCTTGCCATAGACTACTCCTCAGCTGGGAATATCGGAGGTTTGTTCGATATTCGCAAACTCAATTGGTCCGATCACATGTGTAAAGTGCTCGGTATCCCAATTGATTATCTACCTGAGAGAATTGTGAAATCTTCAGAAGTAGTAGGAAGAGTTACAAAGCAGGCTGCCTCACTCTGTGGTTTGTTGGAAGGTACACCGATCATCGCAGGAGGCATTGATGCACCGGTTGCACAGTTTTCAGCAGGCGCACTTGAAGAGGGCGAACACGTTGCAATGGTTGGAACATCGACGTGTTGGGGTACTGTTCACGATGGGAGCAAACTTGCCTTTGGTTTGGTGAGCTACCCATATGTAGTTTACGACACAGAACGTATATACACCTTTGGTGGTTCGGCCACGACCGGAGCACTCGCAAGATGGTTTAAAGAGCAGTTCGGCGAATCTGAAAATGTAGTTGCTGAGAGAATTAACACATCGGTGTATCAGCTTTTCGATAGAGAAGCAGAACAAGTAGCACCCGGAAGCGAAGGTATTGTGGTTCTTCCATACTTCATGGGCGAGAGATCACCGATCTGGGATCCGTTTGCAAAAGGTGTTGTCTTTGGGCTGAGCCTCTATCACAGCCGAGCCCACGTGTACAGGGCTTTTATGGAAGGAGCTGCCTACGCCCTCAGACACAACATTGAAGAAGGATTGAAAGCTGGCTTGAAGCTCAACGACGAATGTTGGATCGTCGGTGGTGTAGCGAAATCAAATCTGTGGGTGAGGATCTTTGCTGATGTCACTGGCTTTAAGATGCGTCAAGTTGCGAGTTTGGTAGAAGCACCTTTTGGCGACGCGTTCTTAGCAGGTCTTGGAACCGGTGTGATAGACAAACCCGAGAGAATTAAAAGCTGGGTGAAGTACAAAGAAGCCGTTGAGCCAGACCCAGAGTCGAGAAAAATCTACGACAGGTACTACGAGATCTTCTTAGAACTGTACACAAGCACATCGTCATTGATGAAAAAGCTTTAAAGGTGAGGCAGATGCCTCACCTTTTTTATTCATTCCAATTCTTGCCACTCAACGTGGAAGGTTCCCTCTTTGTCGATCCTCTCGAAGGTATGAGCGCCAAAGAAATCTCTCTGTGCTTGTATGAGATTTGCGGGAAGATTCTCTTCTGTTAGACTGAACAGATAATCAATACAGCTGCTCAGAACAGGCATAGGCAAAGATGCTTCTCTCGCAACTGAACTGACTTTCAAGACAGAAGGAAGTTTTTCTTTGAGAAAGTTCATAGCAGTCTCGCTGGCGAGCAAGTTGACGTTTTGCGGATTTTCTTTCAGAATCCTTCGCAGAAAGTCTAAGAGTTTTGCCCTTATGATGCAGCCACCTTTCCAGATCCGCAGAACTTCTAACAGATCTATGTTGTAGTTGTAAGCGACCGATGCCTCACTGATGAGCCATAAGCCTTGCGAGAAAGAAAGAAAGACGGCAAAGAGCAATGATTTCTCAAGATCCTGCAAAAGAGAGTTGTCGGCATTAACTTTGTGCTTTTCCCCGAAAATCTTTGACAACTGTTCTCTTTGCTCTTTGAAATGAGAGATGGTTCTTGCGAAGACAGCAGTACTCAAAGAGGGCGTTGGAACACCAAGATCAAGGGCTGTCTGAGCGGTCCATTTACCAGTTCCTTTCTGCTCTGCTTTATCGAGTATTAACTCAACCAAAGGTTTGTTTGTTTCTTCGTCTATTCTTCTCATAATCTTGTAGGTTATCTCAACGAGAAAAGATGAAAGCTCACCATTATTCCATCGCTCAAAGACCTGTCCGATTTCTTCGCTGTTCATCTTCAAAACTTTTCTCATCAGATCGTAGATCTCAGAGATCGCTTGCATTATCGCATATTCAATGCCGTTGTGCACCATCTTCACAAAATGCCCTGCTGACCGATTACCAACATAAGTGCAACATGGTCCATCCTCTGTTTTCGCGGCGATCTTCAAAAAGACATCTTCCACCAATTTGTAGGCTTGCAAAGTCCCGCCAGGCATTATCGACGGACCATGCAATGCGCCATACTCTCCACCAGAGACACCTGTACCAAGGTAAAGAATACCGTGCTCAGAAAGCTTATCCAATCTTCTGTTGGTATCCGCATAGTGTGAATTTCCGGCATCTATCAGTAGATCTCCTCTCTCCAGAAACGGCAAAAGCTCTTCGATCATTTCGTCGACCGGAGTACCTGCTTTAACCATGAGGATTATCTTTCTTGGCCTTTCGATAGATTGAACAAAGTGTTGAAGATCATAAGAAGGCAATATTTTCTCGGCTTTCACTCTCTCTTCGACGAACTTCTTGGTCCTCTCTGCTGTCCTGTTGTACACAGCCACACTGTAACCATTTCTCGCGATATTCAAAGCCAGATTCTGCCCCATTACGGCAAGCCCTACAACTCCAATCTGAGCCTTCATGTTCATCGCCTCCACCACTCAGTCTACGTTATATTTTACACAGATTCAGCCAGAAAGCATACCCCCTTCAGAAAATTGTGATGAATAGCTGATTTCTATTCCTGTATCATAAATCAGCGGTTGAAAGCAAGGACATCTTTCAAAGTCAATCCAAATACATTCTCTGTCTGTCAGCTTAAAACCAGTCTTAAACCTTAATGTCTGTGTGACCAGACGATTAGTATCCCAACTCAGTACAAGACCAGACTACAACACGCAGAAAATCAACTTAACAGATGCCTACAGAACTTATACAGTCAAGGCAGAGATTTGTACATGTCAAGCCAATAGTAATGCTTATGAGAGAGGAAATTCTGAATACAGAACTTTCTGAAGATAGGCTAAAGCAGATGAGATGTGACTATGAAGACTTTAAAAGAATTAGAAGAAAAGCAGCGCTAATTTGGAAACGACAGATCAAGAAAGGGGATAAAACTTTATCCCCTTCACAGAGTTGAGAGAGATCAGATTCCAAGGTATGCCTTCTTGACCAGTTCGTTTTCGAGTAGCTCTCGCCCGGTTCCTTCTGCAATTATCCTCCCAGTTTGAAGAATATAACCTCTATCTGCTATCTCCAAGGCTTCCTGCACCTTTTGTTCAACCATCAATACTGCTACACCTTTTCTGTTTATCTCTTTGAGAACCTCTAAGACTCTGTCAACCATTATGGGCATCAGTCCCAAGGACATCTCATCGACCAAGATAAGCTTTGGTTTCGCCATAAGAGCTCTTCCAATTGCGAGCATCTGTTGTTCACCGCCAGAGAGAGTTTCTGCTTTCTGATACTCTCTTTCTTTCAACCTTGGGAAGAGCTCAAAGACTTCTGCCAAGAGTTTTTGTACTTGTGATTGGTCGTTTATCGTGTAAGCTCCCATCAGCAGATTGTCCTTCACCGACATCTTGCCAAATACATGCCTACCTTCGGGAACATGTGCGATTCCCATTTTGACGATCTCATGCGCTGGGAGCTGATCGATTCTCTTGCCCATGAATTCAATCTTTCCTGAGAAAGGTTTCAACAACCCCGATACGGTTTTTAAAATAGTGGATTTACCTGCTCCGTTCGAACCAACTACTGAAACCAGTTCTCCTTCATTTACGCTGAAAGAAACCTCGAAGATAACAGGTACGCTGTCATATCCCACGGTTAGTCTGTCTACTCTTAGCATAATATCTCTCCCCCAGATATGCCTTTATGACCTCTTCGTTGTTTGTAACCTCTTCTGGAGTTCCTTCGGTGATCTTCTTTCCAGCGTTCAGAACAACAACCCTGTTTGAAATGGGCATGATAGCTTCCATAACATGTTCAACTATCAAAAGTGTGATACCACTCTTGTTCAGAGCGACACACAACTCCATCGCTTCCTTAACTTCTGTTCTGTTCAAGCCTGCCATTGTCTCGTCTAACATGATCATCCTTGGTTTCGTAGCAAGGACCTTTGCGATTTCAAGCCTTTTCTTGTCCGCTATCGTCAAACTGCCTGCTGGCATATCTCTCTTCTCCCATAAGTGAGTCATCTGCAAAACTTGCTCGGCAACAAGCTCAGCCTCTTTCTTATTTTGCGCGTGTAAAAAGGCTCCTGTTAATACGTTTTCTTTTACCGTCATCTCCTTCAGAGGTTTGACTATCTGAAAGGTTCTGGTAAGACCCATCAAAGTGATCTCGTGTGTTGTTTTTCCAGTTATGTCCTTCCCGTCGAAGAAGACCTTTCCTGCGAAAGGCTTGTAGAACCCACTTATGCAGCTGAAAAGTGTTGTCTTTCCAGCGCCATTGGGTCCTATCAGGCTCACTATCTCCCCTTCGTTCACGAAAAAAGAAACATTGTCATTTGCAATGAGATTGCCAAACTTCATCGTCAAATTTTGAACCTCAAGCAGCGGTCTTGACATATTGTGCACCTCTCTTTTTGGATCTCTTGAAAAGTCCAAGTATACCTCGTGGTTCAAAGCATGCGACTACAACTATGAGTGCACCGTAAATCATTAGATCTATGCCCTTCCCCGTTCCTCCCAAGAAGGCACGTGTGTATTCTGAAAGTGGTATCAATATACCAGCTCCGACAACAGGTCCATAGACATTGCCAATTCCACCGAGAACTGTTAGCAAGACTATCTTCATCGATATATCGAGTCCGAAAACCATGAATGGGTCTATGTACAAAATGTACTGTGCATACAGTGAGCCAAATAGGGCTGTGATTGCGGAGCTTATCATCATTGCGTACAGTTTGTACCTGGTGGTGTTTATGCCCAACGCCTCGGCAGCTTCATGGCTTTCGCGTATCGCCTTCAGGTAATATCCCATCTTGTTTCTCTCAATGAGGACAGCAACAGTCAGGGCAATCACAAAAAGAATATACGCGATGAGAAAGTAAGGTATCTTCGATTTGTGAAATTGCATGAGCCAGAAACTATCTGGCTTGACGGGTATCGATATTCCTGTAGCACCTTCCACGTAGTCCCAACTCACAAACAGTTGTTTGATGATCTCTGCAACGGCAAGTGTAGCTATGGCGAAGTAATGGCCTTTCAATCTGAAACACGGATAACTCACTACAGCTGCCACAACTGCAGCAAAGATCGCACCCAATATCATGCCAAGCCACGGCGATACGCTGAATTTGTAAAAGAAAACCGTTGAGGTATATGCACCGATACCAAAAAAGGCTGCATGACCAAAGGAAGTCTGCCCAGCAAAACCCGTTATGATATTCCAGCTCTCACCAAGCCCGGCGAAGATCAAAAACATTATCAGAACGTGCTGAAAATTCACATTCTGAAAAGCAAATGGAAGAATCAGTATTGCCAACAAGATCCCATAGAGCATACGATTTTTCATCTGTAGGATCACCACCCGAACAAGCCCTTAGGCCTGAACTGAAGAACCAAGAGGTATATTAAGAATGCCAAGGCGTACTTGAATTGAGTTCCCAGATAAAAGCCACCCAGCGCTTCTGTCAGACCAATCAAGATGCCCGCGTAGAACGCACCCCAGATGTTTCCGAAGCCACCCAATGCAACTATTACGAAGGCGAGCAATCCATACATCGCACCAGACTCTGGATAAACGGGGAAGATGCCAGAGAGAAGTGTACCCGCTACACCAACACATATTCCTGACAAGGCAAAGGTTAGCGCATATATCTTTTCTGTGTTAACACCCATTAGCTCCGCTATGTCTCTACTTTGAGCGGTTGCTTGAATTGCCTTTCCAGTCTTTGTTCTTTTTATAAACAAGGCTATCAAAAGGGTCATGGCAATGCTTCCAAGCGCTGCTACTAACTGTGGAAGCCCTATTACCAGATCAGCCAAGAGAATTCTCTTGCCTGAGAGAATTGATTCCCCAACAAATCTGTAGTTTGGAGACCAAAGAAATTGAGCAAGGTTTCTAATGAACAGACTCAGACCAAAGGTGGCGAGCAACGCCATCAAGCCCGGTGCATTGACCACTCGTTTGATCACAAATTTGTAGATCAAGATGCCAAGCAGTGCAGTGAGACCAGCTGCGATCGGTAAAGAAACAAACGGGTCAAAGTTCAGAAGTGTGTACAGCCAGAAGACCGTGTACATTGAGATCATCATCAGATCACCGTGTGCAAAGTTTATGATATCCATAAGTCCCCACACGAGTGTCAGACCAACGGCGACAAGAGAATACACAGAACCTATGAGCACACCTGTCAGAAGAATCTGAAGGAACATAGCTCATCCCCTCTTTGTGCTAAATCTTTAAAGGGGGCTTTCGCCCCCCTTTATTTATCTCTTATTCCACTCTGGAAATTGAGGTGCTGGTTCTTTTGTTTGGTATTGTTCTGGCCAAACAGCTTCATAGACACCGTTAAAGATTTGAGTCATAACAGAGGCAGAGTAAATATTCTGCCCATCGGGACCAAATTTTATTCTTCCCGAAACAAAGTATGGAGCCATGAAGGCTGTGGTCTTTAGAACGTTCAGTATCTTCTGTGGGTCGGTTGATCCAGCCAGGTTGATTGCCTCAGCAATCACGATTGCCGAAGCGAAATCTTCCAAGGTAGGACCGTCGATGTCCACTCCAGATTTTGCTCTGTAAAGCTCGTTGATTTTCGCAAGAATGGGCATCTTCTTGAAGAGCGCAGATGTAGTGGCATTCGGTCCGGCAAAGTAATCTGCATCTTTTCCAAGGTTAACGACAAACTGTGGATCTTGATAACCACCGCAGTACGAGAGAACAACTTTCGGGACAACATTGAACTCTTTGTATTTCTTGACAAACATGGTCATATCACCAATGTAGGATGCGTGGAAAATTGCGTCTGGTTTGGCTCCTTTGATCTTTTGGACCTCGATGTCCACATTCGTCGCATTCGCCGGATATTTCACATCTGCCACCAATGAAAAGCCATCTGCCTGATAGTCCTTTATCTTTTCCTTCACCATCTGTGCTGCGTGAACACCATATTCGTTATCGATGTAGACAACGGCAACTTTCTTTATGTTTGCGTTGTACTTCTGATTGAGATACTTCAAATACTCAAAGAAAAAGACCGTTTCCATACCGTCATGAGGAGCTATTCTGAAAAACCATTGAAGCCCTCTTTCGGTAAGCGCAGCAGAACTCGACGAACCAGCTATGAATGGTATTCCATACTTTTCTGCCACCTGGCTTGCTGGTTTTGTGGCTGACGAGTGATAACAACCTATCAAAGCTACTACACCTTCGTTCCTGATGAGTCTTTCTGCTTCAGCCATCGCAAGTTCTGGGTTTGCTTGATGATCTGCAAAGACAAACTGAATCTTGGCTCCGCCTAAATTCGGCAAACCAGCCGTCTTACCAAGTAATAACTCGATCTCAGGATATTCGTTGTTGATGATTTCCTGGGCTACCTCGACTGCATACTTGATCTTCACACCCGTAGCTGCTGCCGGACCTGTCAGTGGAAATATTGCACCGATTTTGATGACTTGTTGTGCAAAGGCTACAAAGACAAGACATACGAAGAATGCCACCAGCAACTTTTTCACTTGCACCGCCTCCTTCACAAAGGATGGTTGTTGATATTTAGGTAACTAAATCTATCTCTTGGAAACATTTTTCTTACATAATCAGTGAATTTTTTCTCAACTTTTTCAATTATATCATCTGTGTTGCATCATGTCAACAAAACTGGTGCAGGAACTGTCTGACAGGGCTACTTTCAGCTCGGGGTTGCACTTTGGCTTCTGATAACTTGCTCTTCATGTCTTATAATCAAGAAGGAGGTGTGAGGATTGAGATCTCTGAAAGCTACGTATGTGATCTTGGTGATAAACGCAGTAGTTGCAATCTTGATGTTTTTTGTTGAGAGTTTCACAGGTGTTAGAACTCAGGCTTATCTGTTCATTCGATTCGGTGCACAATACGGTCCACTGGTAGCCAATGGTGAATGGTATAGAATGGTCACAGCCATCTTTGTTCACGGTGGACTACTGCATTTGTTGTTCAATTCTTATGCGCTGTTCTACTTCGGGAATATCGTTGAATCCGTATATGGTGTTGAAAAATTCATCTTTGTGTACTTGATCACCGGTGTTGCGGGTAATGTTGCGACACATTTTCTTTACTACAAAGCCATTTCAGTCGGAGCAAGTGGCTCAATCTTTGGACTTGTAGGAGTACTCTTTGCACTTGGCTTTCGACGTGACACACCGTTCTTCATGAGACAGTTCACCGGTTATGCACTTTTGCCCATGATATTGTTCAACATCATCTATGGCTTCATACCTGGGAGTGGCATAAACAACGCAGCACATGTGGGCGGCTTTGCCACTGGCATGTTGCTTGGGTATTTTCTCACACCACGGCCTGCGTATGCCTTCTGGAAGAGATCAGCTACCATTATCTGGAGAACAATTGCCCTTAGTTGTGCTTTGCTGGTAGTACTATCGTTTGTCCTTTTAGCTGGTTTCTCTGCGAAGTAGAGCTCAACTCAATGTCGAGTGGATTCTTTCTAACTCTGCTCGATCACCTTCAAGAGGGCTTTAGCTGCGAGCATAGTTCCCTCTTTCTCGTATCCCTCAACACCGAGCATTGTTCTTATCTCTCCAACCTTGACGCCTGTTTCAAACATTTTCTTCATGAATTGTTCTGCAATCCTGTGATGTTCCTTCTGCCTCTGTACGGCTCCAAATGGATTGGCAAAATAAGAAGTAGTCAGACCAGTTTCAGAGGTGGTACCCTTACTCATTCTTTTACCCTCTGAAAAGACCTTCAAAGCGTCTTCAATGTTGTCAAAGAAAATTATTCGCTCTTCATCCTTAGTCACTTCGGTGTAGTTGTTGGCATACAAGAAGAAGTCTATATGAGTTGGTGTTATCACTTCACCGTAATTGTTGAAAGGCACGATCACCCGCGCATTGACCTGATCTGGATTCATGAAGATGCTCCTGTCCATTGTGGAATACGCAAAGCCAGGTGGAAGGTCATCCAATCGAACAAAGGCTCCTGTTTCTGTACCCAAGGCGACAACGTGACCGTCCTTTATAGAGAGACTTCCCATGTCATCGATGATCGTATCGATCTGCGAGATTTCTTCAAGTCTGTTGAGTGCATCGAGTGTTTCACTTTTTCCAGCACCGCTGTCACCAACAAACATCGCTACAACACTCTTGCCGCTCTTCAAGGTAATTCTTGCCATCGAACCGTGTATAGGCAGTCTGCCATGATCGATTTTTATCAAATTGTGAATCGTCAAAGTCGTTTTCTTCATGTACCCAAAGTAATCGTTTTCGTCGAGTGCTGGTATCACACCCACGTAAAGTTTCCTGTCTTTGAAGATCACACCGTTACGCCATTTGTCGCTGTAGTTGGGAATTTTGCTTGTCGGAAGACCAAATATGAGCATTCCATCAGGTTCCCTGTGTTTCAAATCCTTTGGAGTAGCAAGTTCAAAGAGATTGGCAAGCCCAGCGCCATGTGCCAAATACTCAGCATGTACAAAGTTGTAGAATAGAAGGTCTCCAACAAGGATCGTAAAACGATACCATTCAGAAGGATCGAGGGCTATTTTATCGAGTATCGTTTCGTCTATTACTGGTAAGACTCCCTTTCTCTTGTTGGATCTTGTGTAGAATATAGCCGGTGGGTCGAAAATGGCGCCCCAGACCGTCGGAATCCTCATCATCCATGGATGTTCCTGATATTTTTCACCGTTTGGTTCCTCAACCAAAAACATGACTTGTGCACCACTTGGAAGTTGTCTCATCACTGTGGGGAATGTATTCGAGACGTTCATCATCACTTCTCTATAAAGATTCTTTATGACAGCTTTGAACTGGTCTCCTACCATCGTCATCGTGTACTCTATACTCGCACGCCTGTTGTGATCTTCGACATACTTTTCCTGACGAACCATGAATCTGTGTTTGGAACGCCAGAAGGTGTAGAATGCCTCTATGAATCTTTCCAGGTCCTTTGGGTTTACGTAATATATAATGTTCGTGATCTCTTTGACGTTTCTCATCGTCAAAAGGTGTAGATATTCAGCAAATCTGTGAATGTCATAGTCGCTGTTGACCTTGAAGGCATTCAAGGCGTTCAGTAATGGACTTCCCTTGTCTTTTAGAATATCCACAAATTCCTTCAGAAGCTGCTCGAATTTCTTTTGTCCGACGATCTGACTGTAGTTTGTGTAAATGATAGAGCCATCTATGATCACGCTTCGACCCACTCGATCGCCTCCTAAGAAATTTCTTTCTACTTTTATATCACGTCAATGAATAGAAAAAAAGAAGCTCTCAGCACAAAAGCTTTGCATGAATGTGAAGAAAAGGTTAGATTCACCAGCAGTACCAGGCTCTAAGGCACCAAGGGCTTTGGAAAGATCTTAACCTCATCACCTGCTTTGTATATCACCGAAAGATATATCTTGTCTCTTTCACCTTGAAGTGTTATGAACGGTAAGACAAACGTCTTTTTTGAAATAATGGTGTCCCCTTGAGTTTCGAAAAACAAAATGTCCATCAGATACAAATTCTCAACCGAGTATGGTCTGTCGGTGTAAAGATCAAAGGAGTACACAGGCGTTGAAACCTTTGTCTCGCGTATACCCAAAAACTCTACTTTGTTTCCAAGTGTCAGAAAAGTTTGCTTGAGAGTATCCAAATACTCCTCTTTTTTACTTGCCAACTGCTGATCTTGAACTGTTGTCTTCACATAATTTGAAATAGTGCTGAGATCGTTCTTCATCAACTTCTCAACAGCATCTACAAGACCTTTTGCAAGATCTTCGGTTGTTGGCACAGTTGATTGAGTCTCGCTACAAGCAGACAAAACCATCAGAAAAACAATCAAGACGAGCGTAAATCTTTTCACACCTTCACCTCCATCACTCTTTTTCACACAAGAGTATTTCAGTAAAAACCTTAACCACATCGGGGTTGAATTGAGTACTCGAACAGTTCTCAATCTCTTTGATTGCTTCTTCAACACTCATGGGTGTTTTTCTGTAAGGTCTTGGTGTTGTCATGGCATCAAAACTATCGGCGACGAATATCACCTGAGATTCGACGGGTATCTCGCCGTCTTTCAAACCTACAGGATAGCCCTTACCGTCATATCGCTCGTGGTGGTACAAGACGATCTTCGCAATTTTTTCCATACCACTTATCGAATTGATAAGTTCAAATCCTTTAACTGGATGCTGCTTGACCAGGTCAAATTCTTCATTCGTCAGGCGACCTTCCTTGTTTAAAACACCTTGAGGAATGTAGATTTTGCCAACATCGTGCAAGAGTGCGGCAAGTTCCAACTCAGATTCAGACAATCCCATTCTTTGTGCTATCTTTACGCACAGTTGTGCAACTCTCTGTGAGTGTCCTTGGGTATATCTGTCGTAGTATTCAAGAGCCTTCACAAGCATTGAGACTATCTCTCTGCTCAGCCTTTCCTGGAATTTCACGAATCTACCAACAACGAAAAAGGAAGTAACAATTCTTGCCATTGCCTTGGCTATCATCAAATCGTGTTCTGTGAAGGCGCGATTTGACTCTTGTGTTGTTTCCAGAACTATGGCACCCACAGTCTGTTCACCGACCTTCATCGGCAGTATCATACTGTTCAAAGGTCTTGGTATGATGCGCTCTATCTTACTGAAAATCTCGCCCGACATTCTCTTTTTATCAAGCTCTCTGATCTCTTTGATTAGAACTGGTTCATTCGGTATGTAGAGCTGGCTCGATGGTATTTTGAGTGCGTTGATTGAATTCTTATCAAACCCCTTCGCTTCGATTACCTTCCAAATCTGGTTATCAAACAAAGATATGTTTGCAAGGTCGATGTTTGGAAACATATCGATCATCACATCAAAAGCCTTCTTCAGGAATTTTTCACCGTCTTCCTGCAAATCAAAAGCATCGTTGATGAGCTTCAGCGTGTTCACAAACCTCTGATTTGTCTTGTCAAGTTCGTTGATCGTTTTTTCGAGTTCCTCGTTCATCGCTTTGATCTCTTCTGACTGCGCTTCAAGTTCTTCATTATAGCTTTTCAATTGTTCATTGTTGCGTTCTAACTCCGCCGTTGCCCTTTTCACCATCATTTTCAAGATTCTGTTAAACAAAAGCAGAACAAAAATAGAACCAGACAAGATGGCTATGGTCAACCACAGAAATCGCAGGACAGATGGGTCAATACCGGCGGAAGGTATCATAGAATCAACGATCTGGCTGATCTCTTTGGGTGAAATCTTCTGCAGACCATTATCCAAAAGATTGAGTACAGCCTCTTTGCCTTTTGGTACAGCCCAGTGCAGATTGTTTTCTGTGAATGGGGGTGACTTTTTCACTCGATACACCAGATCGTAGCGGTGAAGGTAATACTGTGCCGGAATGTCGTCCATCAAAACAACTTCTACTTCGTGGTTCTCCAAAGCGAGAAACAGTTCGCCGTAGGTGTTGTAAAACCTGAACTGTATCTTTGGATTTTCGTTCTTAGCTATTTCATAAAGTGCGTCGCCTTTTTTCACGCCAACAACATAAGGAGTGAGATCTTGGAGATCTTTCAGGGTTGGTAGATTCTCATCGTAGTAAATACTGCTCGTTAATTTGTAAACAGAGATTGAGTAATCTAAGAATTTTCTTCTTTCTTCCGTGACAAAGATTAGATCTATCACATCGGTTTTTTTCTCTCGAGCCATCTCCATGGCGTCTTGCCAGTTCATTGGAATGAGCTCAACCTCAACACCGGTTCTCTGTGAAAACAGTTCCCAGATCTTGACACTGATCCCAACAAGTTTGCCTTCTTGATCTATGTAAGTAAATGGAGGATAATCTATATCGGTGACTACTGTCAACTTTACCGCAAAAGTAATCAAGGCTGTGAGTAACAAGATCAACGAAGCATTCTTTCTCATCTTTACTCCTCCTTGCGGTAAGAGGTTGGAAACAAAATAATTCTATCATAACAGTACAGTTTGGAGGGACTAAATTGAGAATAGCGGTTTTGTTGAGTGGAGGTGTAGACAGTGCTGTTGCACTCTACACACTCAAAGAGCAAGGACACGACGTAGTAGCATACCACATGAAAACGATGTATGATGAGTTTTACGTGCAACGACAGATAAAACGCAAGGTATGTTGTTCGCCTTCAGATACCTATGATGCACAGCTTATAGCCAACCAAATTGGTGTAGAGTTGAGAGTTGTGCGTCTCGAAGAACTTTTCAGGAGTTCAGTAATCGAGTATTTCCTAAGGGAATACAAATGTGGAAAAACACCAAATCCATGTTATAGGTGCAATCGCTTGATAAAATTCGGTTACATGATGGATTTGATGGTCAAAGAAGGTGCAAATCTTATCGCAAGCGGACATTATGCGAGAGTTGTGAATGGTAAGTTGTACAAAGCCTTGAGCAAAGAGAAGGATCAATCATATTTTTTGGCATCAATAGAAAGAGAAAGATTGAAAAAAATCGTATTCCCAAACGGGGATAAAACCAAAGAACAGATAAGAGAGATAGCCAGAAAAGCAGGAATTCACGTGCACAACAAAGACGAATCTCAAGATCTCTGCTTCATACCAGACGGAGATCAAAGGTCCTTTTTCCAAGAAAACGGTTTAGTTGCAGAGGAAGGACCCATTCTTGATCTACAGGGTAATCAGATCGGCAGACACAACGGCTTGACAAATTACACAATTGGCCAGAGGAAGGTAGGGATTTCTACAGGTGAAAAGAAATACGTGGTAAGGATTGATCCAGAAAGGAATGCCATAGTGGTCGGTACACAAAGAGACGTCTATGCAAAAGTTTTTTCCGTGAAAGAACCGAATTGGTTGACAGATGTCGACAAGGTCTTTGAGGCAACGGTGAAAGTGAGAAAGAACTCCCAAGAGGTGAACTGCCAAGTATTGCTCAAGAATGATACCGTTTACGTAGAAAGTGTAGAACCAATCTTCGCTATAACTCCTGGGCAGATAGCTGTTTTCTATAAAGACGAAATGGTTGTAGGTTCTGGAACAATCGACGAAGTTTTGTGATAAAATTAAAAAATAAAAGTATTTATGCAAAGGAAGTGATTCTCTGTTTCCACTACATGATACTATTATGAGCAGAAGGAAACCCTATGTAGTATATTTTTTGATCGCCATAAACGTAGTTATCTTCATATATCAACAGACTCTCTCTAGACGGGAACTCATAGAGTTTTTGTACAACTTTGGCTTTGTTCCTGCTCGCTTTACTTCACAACGCTGGAGTCAGATATGGCAACTCAGAACGAATCTGGATCTGTATTCACCAAAATGGTTGCCACTCTTCAGCCATATGTTCCTTCACGGCGGGTGGTCTCATCTGATTGGAAATATGTGGTTTTTAGGTGTCTTTGGAGATAATGTGGAAGACAGCATGGGACATCTTCTTTTCAGTGTCTTCTACATCTCGAGCGGTTTTCTCGCTGCTATGACACACTTTCTGCTGAGTTTTAACTCACAAGTGCCAATGGTAGGTGCTTCAGGTGCTATCTCAGCTGTTATGGGAGCTTATTTCGTTCTCTTTCCTTATTCGCGTGTGATTTCTTTTGTTCCGCTCTTCTTCGTTCCGCTTTTGGTTGCGATACCGGCTACCGTTTATCTCTTCATGTGGTTCATCTTTCAAATCATCAGCGGATTGCTTGACAGTGTTGTGAGTTCTGGTGTTGCCTATTGGGCACACGCAGGAGGTTTCGTAGTGGGGATGTTGTGGGGATTTATCCTCAGGAGAAAGAGATATCGCTGGTAAAAGGAGGAGTTGCCCTTGTTTGAAAAGATGACGATAGAGGATTGCCTGAACTCTGATAGAGAGAGATTGATTGAGGAATCTCTCGAAAGGATAAAAACCATAGATCCGTTGATCAAAAGCTTTATCACAGTGGCACAAGAAGTAGCGCTAAAAGAAGGTCCCTATAAAGGGATACCGATTGCCGTCAAGGATAACATAACGACCAAAGGTTTGAGAACAACCTGCGCCTCCAAGATACTCGAAAACTACATACCGCCATATGATGCAACATGTGTCAAGAGACTGAAAGACTATGGTTTTGCCATCGTTGGCAAAACCAACATGGATGAGTTCGCAATGGGTTCGAGTACAGAGAGATCGGCCTTCTTCACAACAAGAAATCCTTGGAATACCCAATGCGTGCCAGGTGGAAGTAGCGGGGGTTCTGCTGCAGCAGTTGCTAGTGGTCAGGTCATAGCAGCTCTTGGAAGCGATACGGGTGGCTCTGTAAGGCAACCTGCTTCTTTCTGCGGGGTAGTCGGTTTCAAGCCAACCTATGGTTTGGTGTCAAGATACGGCTTGATTGCCTTTGCATCGTCCTTGGATCAGGTAGGACCGATAACGAAATCTGTCAGAGATGCCGCTTTGATAATGGATATAATTGCGGGAAGAGATCCATTTGATTCAACGACTGTCCGTAGAAAAATCGATTTCCTAAGTCAGTTAGAAGAAGATATAGCTGGAATGAGATTTGCCATTCCTGAAGAAGTCTATGAGTATGAACAGCTCGATGAAGAAGTTGCTCAAAGGTTTGATGAGGCGATAAAACTCGCTGAAAAGCTGGGAGCCATAGTACAGAGAGTGCGTATTCCTACGATGAGATTTGCCGTGGCAACCTACTATGTGATAGCGCCGGCCGAAGCAAGCTCAAATCTTGCAAGGTATGACGGAGTGAAGTACGGCTTGAGGGTGGAGGAAAATGGGCTCAAAGGTACCTATATGAAAACAAGGAACATAGGTTTTGGCGAGGAGGTACGTCGCAGGATAGTCCTTGGTACCTTCACACTGAGCGCAGCTTATTACGAGGCATACTTCAACAAAGCTCAGAAAGTGAGAATGCTTCTCTCGAAAGATGTAAATCAGGTCCTTGAGAAATTCGATGCTATTCTCACACCGACTTCGCCAGTACCGGCATTCAAAATAGGCTCGGTCTCGGATCCGCTCACCTATTATTTGATGGATGTCTTCACGGTACCTGCGAACTTGGTCGGTATTCCTGCAATAAGCATTCCATTTGGATTTGCTCACGATTTACCTGTAGGACTACAGATAATGGGTAAGAGGTTTGAGGATGCAAAGGTACTCAGAATTGCGAGGAGTTTTGAGAAAAAGTCTTCATATAATGAGAATGGGAGAATTCCCATACCGGTGGTGAGAATATGAGTTATAGAACCGTAGTGGGACTTGAAATACACGTTCAACTGATGACCAAAACAAAGGCATTTTGTTCGTGCAGGGCAGATGTCTTCGAATTGCCGCCTAACACGGCAATATGCCCTGTTTGCACCGGACAACCTGGAGCCTTGCCAATTGTGAACTCATCAATGATCGATTATGCCGTAAAGATAGCACTCGCGTTGAACTGTGTGATCCACGAATATTCGAGGTTCGACAGAAAGAACTACTTTTATCCAGATTTGCCGAAAGGCTATCAGATAACACAATATTTTTATCCCGTTGCCACAGATGGTTATCTCAATATTGATGTAGATGGGCAGATAAAGAAAATCAGAATTAGGAGACTTCACATTGAAGAAGATGCAGGCAAGTTGATCCACGAAGGCGATTCGATAACACAGGCTCAGTATTCTCTGGTCGACATGAATCGTTGCGGAATACCGTTAGTGGAAATAGTCACCGAGCCGGATCTCTCATCACCAAGGGAGGCAAGAATCTTCGTTGAAAAACTTCGCTCGATACTCAGATACTTAGATGTGAGCAGTGGAGATATGGAAAAAGGTGCACTCAGATGTGATGCGAATATCTCTGTTGTTGATGAACTGAAAGGAATTCAGAGCAACAGAGTAGAGGTTAAAAACATGAATTCCTTCAGATTCATCGAAAAGGCACTTGAGTATGAAGAACAAAGGATAATAGAGGTTCTGAAAAGCGGTGGTACTGTTGAGAAAGAAACAAGAGGCTGGGATCTTGCGACGAAGACAACCGTTTCTATGCGAGGTAAAGAAGAGGAAAGCGATTATAGATACTTCCCAGAGCCAGATATACCTCCGATAATCATTTCACAAGACAGAATTGATCAGATCAGATCCGCACTCGTAGAACTCCCTGATCAGAAAATAGACAGGTTCGTGACACAGTACAGGATCCCCAAATACGATGCAACTGTCTTGGCGGCAAATAAGGAAATTGCAGATTTTTACGAGGAATGTGTAAAACTCATCGACAAGCCAAAAGAGGTGAGCAACTGGATCATGACTGAGATGCTCAGAGAAATGAAGCAACTCGAAACAGAGCAGATAAACATATCTCCAGCGCATCTGGTTGAACTTTTCTTCCTGATGGAGAAAGGTGAAATCTCTATCAAAATGGCGAAGGAAATCTTTCCAGAGATCTTCAAGACGGGGAAGATGCCAAAGCAGATTATCGAAGAAAAGGGTATGAGGCAAATCAGTGACGAGAAAGTGATAGAAGAAATCATAAAAAAGGCGATGACGCAGAATCCAAAGGCTGTGGAACAATATAAATCTGGAAAGACAAACATCTTAGGATACTTTGTTGGGCAAGTGATGAAGGAGACAAAAGGTTCTGCTAACCCGCAGATTGTGAACGAGATTGCAAGGCGTTTGCTGGAGGGATAGTCTTGAAAAAAACGGCGATGATTTTCATCTTGCTTATAGCATCTATCTGTCTTGCAACGCAGTTGAACCTTTCAAATGATATCTATAACTCAATAGAGGTAGCTAATCTTTTGATAAATCTCAAGAAGGACGATTTGCAGATCGGCTTTCTCTACAAAGACAGCAAATCTACTTATACGAAACTTGGGTTTCTTAGAGTGAAATCGTCAGATGCGGCGATATCTGTTGGTGGAACAGTTGGTCGCTCATGGACAGCCCAGATGAAGATCGAGGCAAATACCTATGGACTTACACCAGGTCATTATTACTTTGATTTTGTCATCAGCCCAGAAAAGAGTTATAGTACTTTCAAGATCAGTCAGAAGGTATTCTTTGGCAACAACGTTTTGAATTTCAGCGATTATGAAAGAATAGGAGATCTTTCAACAGGTTTTACAAGGGTGTACGCACGTTTTCAAAACAGGGAAATAGGCGCATACAGGCTCAATGAAGGCATCTTTGCAGGTTTCTTTCCATACACGATTGGTCAAACAGGTGAGGAAGGCTTTTTCATGGGTGCCGGTTGGATGAATGGCTTCTCGGGCTTCTTCGCTTTCAGAAGTAGATGGGTTTTGGGCAGTTCTTCTGTTTTTGTGGATCCTTTCGTGATCATTAAGACTGATTCAGCCGTCTTTGGAATAAGAGCTGAGATAATAGGTCCTGTTCTCAAAGGTGATCTGCTGTTCACGGGCAGGCAGGTGTTTTTCAGTGTCTCGTTCTGAGGATTTTGGTCTTTACGTACATATACCTTTTTGTAAGAATCGCTGTTCATACTGCGATTTTGTTTCGTTCACAGATTTTTCGCATCTGGATAAGTACTTTGAATGTCTTTGCCGTGAACTGGTTATGTGGTCCAAGTCTCTGAACAAACCGGTTGTAGACACAGTTTACATAGGTGGTGGCACTCCGAGCGATGTGCCCATTGAATATCTTCATAGGTTGTTCGTTGTGATCGAGAAAAGCTTCAACTTAACCAATCCTGAGATAACAATAGAAGTGAATCCAAAGGCTATGCAGTTTAATGAGTTCAGGATTCTTGGAGTAAACAGATTGAGCATAGGATTACAAGCTGCTGACGACGAAGTTTTGAAAACTGTGAACAGAAGACACACCTTTCTGGATTTTCAGAGAACATTTGACGAAGCTTGTTGTTATTTTGAAAACATAAACATTGATTTCATATTAGGCCTGCCAAAAGAAACCGATAAAACTCTGGAAAATGATCTTAGAGTGATCGAGAATTACAAGCCAAAACATGTGTCTGTTTATATTTTGGAGACTGATTCCGAGAAGAATAGGAACCTGAGGATAGATGAAGATCTCACAGCCATGCATCACGAGATTTTTACGAGTGAACTTCAGAAGATGGGTTATGTGAGATATGAAATATCCAATTTCTCTTTGCCCGCTTACAGGTGTAGACACAATGTGAAATACTGGAACAATGAAAACTATATCGGTGTCGGTGCTTCTGCCGGTGGGCATATTGGCTTGAAAAGATACGTGAACAGTTCCAATCTCTTGGAGTACTTTCATCAGATAGAACAGGGTGAGAACCCTTTTGAATACTTTTCAGAAAATACGCCATATGAAGAACTGCGAGAGACACTTTTCATGGGTTTGAGGCTTTGTGAAGGCGTCGAGTTGGAGAAACTGGAGAAACTAAAACCAGGAATAGATTTCAGAACTTTAGTTGAGAAATTTCCAACCGAGCTAATCTTGGAGCACGGTAGATTGAGACTGTCCAAGAAGGGCATGGATTTTTCACATACGCTTTTGTCTGAAATAATGCACGAGAGTGTCCTTTCGGGCGCGACTGGGGGTGAGTGAGATGATTTTTGTGGAAAGCTTGGAGAAGTACAATCTCCACTACCCGGCAAATGTTGCAGTCATTTGCTGTAAACACGAAGAAAGAACCAATCTGATGAGTGCCGCGTGGCACACACAACTTTCTCACGATCCACCGTTGTACGGTGTGTCAATCTCTCCGAAGAGATTTACACACGATTTGGTGCTTGTTTCAAAGGAATTCACTGTGAATTTTCTGAGATTTGATCAGAGCCGTCTGGCTGCATTTGTTGGTAAAACATCAGGGAGAGACATCGACAAGATGAATGTTTTTGAGATAGATCTCTTTGACGGGAGAAATGTCAAAGTACCTGTGTTGAAGAGTGCTTACGCAGCCTACGAATGTAAACTCATCGATTTTCGCAAGACTGGTGATCACACCTTTTTCATCGGTAAGATAGTTGGAGTTCATTACGATCCCAATGCTTTCTCACCTTCTCTGAATGTTTTCCCAACTCTTTATCTGGGGTCTGACCTCTACGTTACCTTTGACCCAACGATGAAACGTATACATGACGAGAAACAAGTTAAGGAATATCTTTCAAGATGGGTTCAGGGTGGGTGAAGAATGAGCAAGATCAAATCAATACTTTCTCAAGTAACTGAATCACAGAATATACTGATACTGGGTCACGTAATGCCAGATGGAGATGACATAAGTAGTGTTGCATCTTTGACTTTGGGTTTGAAACAGCTGGACAAGAATTGCCTTGGTGCAATCGATTCGCCAATTCCGGAGTACTACAAGGTTTTCCATGGTGTTGACCAATTGATTTCTTATGAAGAGTACTCTGATTTTTCGCCTGATCTGGTTGTTGTTTTAGATTGCTCGTCACCTGACAGGGTCGGGCGCTTTGAAAGTATGCTATCACAGTGCAAAACCATTGTGATAGACCATCATGCGACAAATACGTTCTTTGGCGGTACAAATTGGGTTGATAGTTCCTATGCAGCTACCGCTCAGATGGTGTATACTTTGAACAAGGCACTTGGTGTGGTTTATGACTCTCGACTTGCAACTGTCAATTACCTTGGTATGGCAACCGATACAGGTTTCTTCAGGTTTTCGAATACAGATGAAAGAGTTTTCAAAGATGCTGCTGAACTTGTTAAGCTCGGTGCGAAACCACATTTTGTTGCAACGACGATTTTGGAAAACAAGCGTATCGAACAGCTGAAGCTTTTCTGTGTGATGGTCGATCATATGATAGTGGAAGATTCCTTAGCTTACTCTTGGCTGAGTTATGAGAATTATGTCGAAAACGGCTGTGCTGATGATGACAGCACAGGTTTTGTTGGCGAAATGAGATCTTTGAGAAATATCGAAGTAGCGATTTTGGTTACAGAATATCCAAAAGATGAGGTACACGTCAGTTTGAGGTCAAAAAACTGGTTTGATGTCAGTAAGGTTGCTGCAGTCTTGGGTGGTGGGGGACATGCAAGGGCTGCAGGGTGTTCTTTCAAGAACACAAGACTTGAGAAAGTTCTAAATGAGGTTGTTAATGCAGTGAAAGACCATTTGTGGGGGGAACGAAGTGAAACTGGTGAAATTTCTTAGAGAAACGTATGTAGGCGATGAACATCTGATAATCGACAACAATGTCTATAAGAGGTTGAAAATATTAAAACCAGAAGCAATTGGTAACAAAATGCATGAACTAACCACGTTCTTGGCGCTTTTTTCTCTGCTTAAACATCCATCGATACTTGTTCCAGAAGGATACGATTTAAGAGAGGTTCCAAAGATCTATCTCCCATACCTTGAAGGAAGACCCATCAACTTGACAGACAAAGCAGAAAGAGAAAATTTCGCACTGTTCTTGTTTGGTCTGCTCCGCGAACTCTTGCACCTGGGAATCGCAATACCTGTTATTTCTGTTGAAGATTTTCTCATTTCAGAGAACTTCTTTATGCTTCCACCTTGTTGGTTTAATTCAGAGGTCTTACCAAAAGGGGAATACGTCTTCGTAGCACCAGAGTTCTTGAAAGAAGGAAAGAGTTCCATAGCCTCGACGGTCTATGTTTTTGGAAAGCTCATAGATTCACTAACAGATAGAAAAGAACTCAAGGAACTTGTCATCGATTTCACAGCGCAGGATCCTGCCAAAAGAAAAACGCATTTTCCTGTGGCGCTTCACTTACTGCAAGGAAAAATCTCTCCTACTGGTCTCATGGGACTGCGTTTGACAACAGTTCACAGACAAGAGGAAGAGGAAGTAATAAAAGTTATCAGAAGTAATGAGAAATCTTTGAACACCATTCTCGTCTATGGACCTCAGAGGGTCGGGAAAACTACACTCTTGAGCCTTCTCAGTGATGAGCTGAGAAATGAAGGCATACCTGTGATATGGGCGACAGATTTACAAGCTCTGGTCATAGGATTGCTTCAGTTTGTTGATGACAGTATATTATCCCGGCTCGATGAACAAGATCGAAAAAAGATAGAAGACCTAACAAAATCTGGAAGAATCAACGCTTCCAAGGTCGTTTTAACCGTTGGAAAGATCCTGTCAAATCTTGATCCCATAGTGATCATCGTTGATGACGCTCATGAAATGGATCTGTCGCTGAAAGCTGTTCTCGAACAATTGCAGAGTTACAAGTTTTCGAAAGGACATACACTTCTTTTAGCATCTTATCAAAGGCAGATCTCCCTTTCTCATGATGTGTCTGTTGAACTGAAACCTTTCGATTTTGAGAAAACTGCAGAAATGATATCAACAATGATAATGGCAAGGCAGGAGAATATCGACGAACTGGCCAAATGGGCTTATGTGGTAACCCAAGGTCTACCAGGACAGATTGTTGAGCTGATGAGAACTTTGATCAAGAACAATGCACTGAGACTCGACAAAGACAAGATTGTTGTCGATCAAGAGATTCTCAAAAGAACAAACCTCATAGAAATAGTTAAGCCAACATTGAACCAGATGGCTGAATGGGGTGCACACCTGATAGCCGTATGTGGCGAAAGGTTTGAGACAAGTGAATTTGAAGCTCTCATCTCGATATCATCACTCAGCTCTCAGAGAATGAACGAATACCTGTCGACTTTGGTTGACAGTGGATTGCTTTATTGGGAAAACGGAAAGTACAGATTCGCATTCTTTGAAATATGGAGATCGCTTTATGATCTCATAGAACCAGAGGTAAGAGTTGAACTACACACCAATCTGTCACTTCACCTACGTGAACCATCAAAGAAAGCATGGCATTTGAAGATGCTCGGGCAAAAAGTCTCTGCGGCAGTTCTTTATCTGTTAACTGCAAAGAAGGAGCTGGAAAATTACCGAGACGTTACCACGGCAATCTCGATGATTGAAGAAGCGGAGAAACTTTTAGAAAACAGGGACAGTTACGCGCTCAATTCTTTGAAACTCAGAGCTCTACAGATCAAGCAAGATTCGAATGCGTTAGAGAGATTTGCACTGAGTTTGAGTAAGAAATACAATTTTCTCATCTACAGTGCTCTCATTCACGCGTCAAAAGCAAATCTTGCCAAAGAAATGGAACAAGAGGAAGATTTGTTCAAAGCGAGGACAGCGTATAGCAAATTGACAAAGTTGTGCTGCAAGATGAGAAGAATGCTGATTTCAGGAGAGAAAATAAGTCAAGGTCTGATGCAAGAAGTCGAGATTCTCCTTGCGCGTCTTAAGGATATACCACCGCATAGAAAATTGAAGGCTCTAACGTTGCTCTTGATAGCCCAGCACACAAGAATATCGAGAGTCAGAGATCTCGACCTTCTCAACCAAGCCAAGCAAATAGCGGAAAGCAATGGTTTTCTTGATATTCTTGCGATAATTCTCAACGAGATGGGCACGAGAATGGCAGCCAGCCCTGAGGCAGAAAGATTGTTCGAGAATGTAATCGAAATCGCACACAGGATAGGTTCGGAAGGCCTTGCGATGACTGCTTTATCGAATATGATCTGGACCAATCTTTACCGAGGCAATGTACAGCAGATGTTTCAAGATCTGGGACGCTTGAGACAACTAGTCAGCTTGACTGGCAACATACAACTCGAAGCTTACAGTTATTTCGTCGAGGCGAACTATCATATGTACAACAGAGAACTGAATGAAGCACTAGAAGACCTTTCAAGAGAATTTTCGATTGAAAGATATCTTGGTATAGAGGAACGTGCTTTCAGAGGTATTGTGTGCGCATATGCACTGGCAGAAGATGTGGAAAAGGCAAGGCGAGTGATATTAGAAAACATAGAAAACCCAGCTGTTAGCAGTCGTACTTTTGCGCCTTTCAGAGACTTGTTCTTGGCCGAAAATGATGAAGAGTTCTTGCAAGCCTGGCAGAGATTTCTGAAAAAGGACACCCCTTATTGGAGTGAAGAAGCTTGCCAGATTTTCGCACAAAGGTTGATCAAATGCGACAGAGAAGGTTTTATCAAATTCGCAAGAAAACTCGAATTAGATGCGATAAAAAGTGGGGCGTTTTTGTCTCTTGCACAAATCTACGAAAGCCTTGCTCTGGGTTACAAAGCTATTGAGGCAACTCCATTGGCCATCAACTATGCCGAAAGGGCAATCTCGATTTACCAAACTCGATCCTTTGTGAACGCCGCGGTTTGGCTCGAAAAGAAGATCGAATTTTCCTCTGATAAAGACTTAATCGAGCGACTTAACGAGTTGAAACTGAATGTAGAAGCCTCTTTCAGACAGCCGCTGGCAGCAATTGAGGAACAAGTCGAAAGAACGATGAGAAACTCTGTTTTCTTGCAACACGTAATCGACATCCTGAAGGTCACAAATCCACAAGAAGAGGTACACACTACCTTAGAATTTCTCGTTTCAAAGATGATGAATCTGCTACCTATCTTGTCTGCAGCAATAATAGTCATGGATTCGCGTGGTAAAGTTCTGGAATCTGTCAGTCTGAATATCAAAGAAATCCCAAAGGAAACAAAAGTTTCGTACGAACCGTTTGAAATGCGCACTGAAATCGAGATCTACGACGGTTTCAAGGTACTTCTCTACGTCGCTAACCAGTCGCTTTACATGGACCAAATAACTGGATACCAACTGGTCAAATCTGTCTTAAACTTGCAAGAAGTCATCGTCTACACACTCAAGAATATCATAGCCTACCATCGCAGTGTAACGGATCCACTCACCGGGCTTCACACACGTTGGTACTTCATAACCAGGTTGCATGAGGAATTCGAGAGGTCCAAGAGGTATAACGATAGCTTTTCGGTGATAATGGCTGACATAGATGATTTCAAAAAGATAAACGATACCTATGGACACCGAATAGGTGATGAAGTGCTCAAGTTCATAGCTTCTGTGTTGAGAAGCAGTACAAGGGCAAGTGATATCGTCGGTAGGTATGGTGGTGAGGAATTCATCGTGATACTTCCGAGCACAACTAAGGAAAATGCAGCAAAGGTCGCAGAGAAGATACTATATCAAATCGTCGAGACCAATCCCTTCGAGTTCCGTGTCACGATGAGTTTTGGGGTTTCAGGCTATCCGCAAGATGACATCTTAGAGCCCGAGGATCTAATTGCCCTTGCAGACAAGGCAACCTATGTGTCAAAAGAGAGGGGTAAGGCTTGTGTCACAATTGTCAGCTGATATGAGAAGAACCCTTGAGTTTGTCATCTCCAACAACGATAAGTTGACCTTGAAGGAGATCCTCAGACTTCTCGAGGTAAAAGGTAAGGCACAGAAGAAGTTGATCAAGGATGTCCTCAATGAACTCGTTGAAGCTGGCAAGGTATTTCGAGATGGTAAAGGCAGATACAGGAAATTGTCCGAAGATTTGGCAATAGGTGCGATCGAGTTTACCAGAAGGGGTAACATGGCTTTTGTGGCAACTGAAGATGGCAAAGAGATGGCAGTACCGCTGGAATACACTAATGGTGCTATTCATGGTGACAAAGTGTTAGTGGAGATCGTTGGTAAGTGGAAGAATTTACCAATGGGTCGAGTGGCGAAGGTATTGAAACGCGGCACAGATAAAATAGTGGGTGTTTTCCAGTTGAAAAGAACACATGGATATGTTGTGCCAGACGATTCGAAGATAGTTTATGACTTTTTCGTACCAATCGAATTCATTCGTGGTGCAAAACCAGGTCAAAAGGTCATTGCCAAGATTACGAAATGGCCCTCTCATGGTAATCGCCCTGAGGCTGAAATCATCAGCGTGCTTGGTGATATCGACGACCCTAAGGTCGATATCCCGAGTGTGATCGCCAAGCACGGTTTGAGAGAAGATTTCCCACCTGAGGTTTTAAAAGAAGCAGAAAGACTCCCAGATAAGATTGACGAGAGGGATCTGAAAGATCGAAAGGACTTCAGAGACCAGATAGTATTCACAATAGACGGAGAGGATGCTAAAGACTTCGACGATGCCGTTTCGATAAAGAAATTCTCAAAGAACAAATATCTTCTGTCCGTTCACATCGCTGATGTTTCTCACTATGTGCGTGAAGAATCAGAGATAGACAAAGAAGCTTACTCAAGAGGTACAAGTGTCTACTTGCTTGATAAGGTAATACCTATGCTACCTTTCAAACTCTCGGATCACTTGTGCAGTTTAGTCGAAGGTGAGGATAGACTCACCTTCACAGTCCAAATGTTGATTGACCGCCAAGGAAACACCTTGGACTACACAGTGACTCCCAGTGTGATAAGGAGCAAGAGACGTCTTACTTATACCTTAGTGAACGAGTATTTATCGGGCGATGAAAAAGCTCGAAAACTTTTAGGCAAGAAGATATGTCACTCACTTGATCAAATGCTTGAGCTGTCAAAGATTCTCAGGGAGAACAGAAGGCGTAGAGGCGCAATCCTCGACATAGAGGGAGGAGAAGTCGAGATAATAACCGATCAGCGTGGAAGAGTTGTAGACATAGTACCTCGAAAAAGAGGAGAGGCAGAGATTCTAATCGAAGAATTCATGATCAGGGCAAATGAGACCGTGGCTGAGATCTTTCATAACTCAGGCTTACCCTTTGTCTATAGAGTTCACGAGCAGCCAGATCCAGAGTTCTTGGTTCAACTGCGAGAGTATGTTGAAGCTTTGGGACTCAAAATGAAGTTTCCAAAGATGATACATTCTGGAATTCTTCAAAAGATTCTCGAAGTCGTGAAAGATCATCCACTGAAGTCGAGTGTTGAAAAACTGTTAATTCGATCCATGAAGAGGGCAATTTATTCCGCATTGAATGTAGGACATTTTGGTCTCGCTTCCTTTGCTTACACGCATTTCACGTCGCCTATAAGACGTTATCCAGATCTGATTGTCCACAGACTTTTAAAAATTTACCTCGAGCAAGGAGGCAGATTCACACCAAAGCAGATCGAATCTTATTCGCAGATATTACCCAAGGTAGCAGAACATTGCAGCAAACGTGAGAGAATCGCAGACGAGGCAGAATGGGATCTGATCGCCTTGAAGAAGGTAGAGTATATAAGCAGATATATTGGGAAGACCTTTGATGTAGTGGTGACCAATGTCACAAGATTCGGCCTCTTTGTGGAAATACCAGACAAACTCATATCTGGTCTGATCCACATTTCGACTCTTGACGATTATTACATCTACGATGAGAGGAAAAACATTCTGATTGGTGAAAAGACTGGCAGAATCTTCAGAATAGGTGATCTTGTAAAGGCAAAGGTGATAAATGCCAATAAGATATCAGGAGAGATCGATTTCGAGCTCGTGGAGGGAAAAGATAATGTGGGTCAAAGAATTCAAAGGTGAAAAACCTTTCCTAATATTGGTTCACGGACTCGGCGAACACTCAAAGAGGTACTCTTGGCTGTACGAACTACTACAAAGAGAAGGTTACGGGCTGGTACTCTTCGACTTACCTGGTCACGGTGAAAGTCCTGGAAAAAGAGGCCATACATCTTTCAAAGAAATCTTCGAAATTCTTGACAAGCTGACAGAATCACATCCTAATTCCTTTCTAATGGGCCATAGTCTTGGTGGTTTGATCGCGATTCGCTATGCCGAAACAAGAGATAGAATCCGCGGCTTAATAGTCACATCACCTGCTTTAAGAATATCAAAGGACAACCTTCTGCTCAGATCTGTCGCCGCAATTTTTTCCCGCGTTTTCCCAAGATTAAGCTTCGACAATGGCATAAACCCTGAGCACCTTTCGCCGAACGCAGAAGCGGTGAAAAGATATGTCCAAGATCCCTTGGTTCACAGAAAAATCAGTGCAAGGCTTGCCCACGACATGTTGCACAATTCAAGTGCGGCTTTGAAAGATGCCAAAAAGATTAATCTACCTTGTTTTGTGGCTGTTGGTGAAATGGACAAGATCACGCTCCCGAATGGTGCTGAAGAGTTTTTCAACTCACTTGCCTCTTCTGATAAGACGATGAAAATATACAAAGGTGGGTATCATGAACTTTTCGAAGATCAGCAAAACTCCAAAGTTTTTATGAACGACTTACTGAATTGGCTGAACAGCCACTGATCATTCCCCACCTGCAGCCTCAACGCCATCTTTCAATACATAGACTTTGTTCGAAGACGGTAGAAGAGTTAGAGGATTCACCGTTTTTGAGTTGACAATTACCTCGAAATGCAGATGAGGTCCTGTGCTAACACCCGTGTTACCCACTCTACCTATTAGAGTACCTCTCTCAACTCCTTGACCTTCGTAAACCGTTATCTTTGAAAGATGCCCATATCTAACGACGTTGTTGCTGGTTTTCACTTCCACCATCAAACCGTAACCTGATTTCTCACCTGCAAAGACAACAACACCTGATGTTGATGAGAAAACAGGAGTACCCTCCGGTGCGGCTATATCTATTCCTGAATGAAAAGATATCTGTTTGGTAATAGGATGAACTCGTGAACCATAGGGTGAAGAAAGTACGCCATAGACTGGCCATATATAACCTTTTTCAGTGTTGAAAGCCTTTCCAACAATCTTTTGAGGAATGAACAACTTCTGACCGGGTCTGATCAGTTCAGAGTTCAGATCATTTACGATCAAAATGTCGCTGACACTTGTGAAAAAAGCTCTTGCGATTGAGTAAAGACTGTCTCCTTGTTTAACAACGTAGAGATATCCCTCTGGCTGCGGAATCACAATTTGCTGACCTGCCTTCAACTTCAACGGATTTCCCAGGTTGTTCCAATCAAGAATAGTCGATGGAGAGATTCTGAATTTCTTGGCAATGCTGTACAGGTTATCCCCTGATTGGACTACATACGATACCGTTAAATACCCCCCAAGGAGCGTTACACAAAACCAAAGAGAAAATGCGATGAATAATCTTTTCACGTCATTTCCCCCTTTAAATCATCTCTACTAATTTCTCTGGAACTGCATATGCGGGTAATACAAAATCAGCATAACCCTCTTCCACCACAGCCTTCGGCATGCCGTAAACAACACAAGTTGATTCATCTTCGGCAATGACTTTCCCCGAGTAGTATTTTACCTTAAATGCACCCTTAGCACCATCTCTGCCCATGCCAGTTAGTATAACAGCTATAGTGTTGGCTTTGTAAATCTCTGCAACCTTCATCAGAGTGAAGTCAACGGCTGGCCTAACGTTGTTTATCTTCTCTGACTTGTCCAAGAATGTCTTCACAACTCCTCCTTCTACTTTCACACCCATGTGAAAATCGCCGGGTGCAACGTAGACGGTACCCTTCTTGACGACATCACCGTCTTCAGCCTCTTTAACCTCAAGACTTGAAAGTGAGTTCAGGCGCATCGCAAGAGATTTTGTGAACATTGGAGGCATATGCTGAACTAAAAAAATAGGCGCTGGAAAATCTTTTGGCAGCGCCGGGATTATTTGATCAAGCGATCTTGGCCCACCTGTAGATGCACCGATCACAACTGCTTTTTCGAATACAGATAACTTGCGTGCACTTACTGATACCTTTACAGACGATGGTTTTGTTGTCAGTTTTGATGGGTTAACAGACATGGCAGACCTTATTTTTTGAACCAAAACATCTGCCACTTCTCTGAAACTCAGCGAAGTGGAACCAGAAGGTTTGGTCAAGAAGTCAACAGCACCTATCGAAAGGGCGGTGATGGTAATGTCCGCTCCTTCTTCTGTCAAACTGCTCACCATGATCACACGAGTGGGAAACTTAGCCATTATGTTCTTCAATGTTTCAATACCATTCATCTTCGGCATTTCCACATCCATTGTTACAACATCTGGCTTTTTCGACTGTATGATTTCAAGTGCTTCCATGCCGTCTTTTGCCACACCAACAACTTGCATATCTGGTTGACCGTCAACGATGTCTTTAAGAACCATTCGCATGAAAGCCGAGTCATCCACGATGACTACGTTAATCTTTCCGCCTACCACGCCTACTCAACCCTCCAACGATCAAAAGCAATGGAAAGAGAACAACATACAAAAGTGCAAAGACTCCACCCAAATCTGGCTTCCAATGGAACAAAGCACGTCCTAAAACGATCAATCCTACAACTGTTGCAAATAGAGAATACCACAAAACAATCCCAGCTGCAACATCTTTGACAAATCTGATTCGTGGATCGTGATTTTCACTGTAAATATCCATGATTCCTTCTATCATGGTATTCACAAGTTCCATGCCTATGACAGAAAAGACTGCGAAAACAAGCCACAGAAGCTCACCACTTGAAAGATCAAGAAAATAGGAACTCACCAGTACGCAAATTCCTATTAAAAAGTGTATCTTCAAGTTCTTTTCCTGCTTCAGAGCCTCTGTAAGTCCCACTACTGCGTTCCTAAAGGATTTGAACAAGTTATTCGAAGCCAATCGTACGTATCCTCTGCTCGGTCTTGATTCTGAACTCTCTCTTAACGGCTTCGTAACCATAAGTGATCGCCTCTGTATTCATCTTCACATATTTCTCCGAGATCAATTCATCGACAGCCTTCATCAGTGACTCTATCGTCACAACTTGAGTTGCCTTGACCAAAGCTCCCAAGCCTATCATGTTGCTGACCATAGAAGTCTTGAATTTTTCAAGCGCCATTCTCTCAAGAGGAAGCATCAGAATCTTTTTGGTTCGGTGAAAAGTTGATGGCAGAGTTTCGAGAAAGGTTGAATCGATCAAGAGGACGCCATTTGGTCTGAGAAGTTTCTGATAGGCTTTGAAAGCATCTGAATGCATTATGTACATTATGTCAAAGTGGGATGCCTCTGGAAAATCTATCCAATCATCGCAGATTATCACATCGCAATGGCTGATTCCACCTCTGACTTGTGCTCCGTAAAGTTGAGTTTGAATGACATGTTTACCATCGAAAACTGCCGCTTGTGCAAGCAGCTTACCAGCGAGTATGTTCCCTTGGCCTCCTATTCCGGCAACTCTTACACTCAGAGGTTCTTGAATTCTCAAAGATCATACCCCCTCACTGTGAACAGCACTTTTGTACAAATCATAAAAGGTTGGTCTTTCCTCTCGGTGAAATTCTCCAATGACTATTTTGTTCTTGAGTTCTTCAGCCGACATCTCCTTGGCTTTATCGAGCATAACACTGTTTTTCTTGAAATAATCTATCATCTCTGGAGCATCCCCAATTCTGTTGTATCTACCGTAATATGTGTGACAGTTTGTAACGGCTTCTACAACAGCTGTACCTTTATGGCTCAAAGCATTTGTGATGTACTTTACCAACAAAGGATAGTGATAGACGGTTGCTCTTGCCACATAGGTTGCCCCGGCAGCAATCGCCATCTTCACTGCGTCAAAAGGCATTTCGATATTACCATAAGGTGTTGTAGAAGCGATTTTCTCGAAAGGTGTTGTGGGTGAATTCTGACCACCAGTCATACCGTAAATCATATTGTTGAAGATGATAATCGTGATATCTATATTCCTCCTACAGGCATGAATAAAATGATTACCACCGATAGCAAGAATATCTCCATCTCCACCGAGAACAGCTACTTGGAAATCTGGTTTCGCCAGTTTAACACCTGTCGCAAATGCCACAGCTCTTCCGTGAAGTGTGTGAAGTGTGTTGAAGTCTATATAGCCAGTAGCCCTTGATGAACAACCTATTCCTGAAACGACAGCCATACGCTCCTGTTTGATGCCAAGATTGTCGACAGCTTGCAAGAAGGCTTTCAAGACGATGCCGTTCCCGCAACCAGGACACCATATGGTGGGCCAGTGATCCTCACGCAGATAAGACGTCAATTTCTCAACTTTCAAAAGCTTCACCTCCATCAGAACGAAACAACTCCACTCTGATTTTACACATATTGAAAAAATAATCTGTTAACGAGTCTGGATATTCTTCAAGGTAAACAACTCGGACTATACCGGCATTTATTATGAGCCTTGCACATATTGAGCAGGGTTTTGCTGTTACATAGATTGTCGCTCCATTTGTCGATATTCCAAACCTGGCTGCCTGTATCAAAGCATTTTGTTCTGCATGGAGACCATAACAGATCTCCTGATTTCTCCCAGATGGTATCTTCAGATCATCTCTTACGCACCCTATCAAATCACAATGTGGGAATCCAGAAGGTGGCTGGTTGTATCCCGTTGCCAATATTCGGTTCTCCCTAACGATAACTGCACCAACCTTTCTGTGGGTGCAAGTAGATCTCTCACTGACAAGCATACAGATTCTCATGAAGTACTCGTCCCATGAGATTCTGCTATCTACCGTCTCTCTCAACTTGACGCTTGAAAGATATCTTTTCAGTTCATCTTCATTCATACCAAAACATAATATACAACAAACCACCCCAGTTAACAAAATGGGAACCTTCAACCAATGACAGTTCTCAAATGTCAACAATAGTTGACACAATGCGACCACTATTCAAGACAACACTGAAAAGAAGTGTAATTCTGGTTTTGAATGACTATTGTAAACTTTTCTTAATATCTTCTTAGTACTCTTTCGGTTCAAATGTGCCTATAATGACAACGTAAGTTGACCTAATGCGAGCAGTAAACTAAACAAGTGTTCTGAATGTGTGTTCAAAAGTGAAGTTGAGGTGTTTTTGTGGATATAGGAGAGAAGATCAAAAGACTTAGAATGTCCAGAGGGTTAACGCAAGAAGAGTTGGCTATGCGCACTGATCTTTCAAGGAGTTTTATATCACAACTGGAAAGCAACAAGACATCTATTTCGGTAGACACCTTAGAAAAGATACTGCGTGCTCTGGGTAGTGATTTGAGGGCATTCTTTTCGGAACAAGAAGAGAGCAAGATTGTTTTCAAGAAGGAGGATAGGATTCCTGTATACGATGAGCCCGAAGGAGTCACTTCACAGCTTCTGATGAGCTATGTTGAAACGAAAAAGATGGATCCAATGTTGGTGACTTTGAAGCCCGGTGCGCAAACAGAAGAAGAGGATTACCATGAAGGTGATGAATTCGGTTATGTCTTGCAAGGAAAGATTGATTTGTGGCTCGATGATGTCAGATACAGGTTGTCAGAGGGAGATTGTTTTTATTACAGAGCCGACAAGAAACATTTTCTGAAGAATCCGAGCAAAAAGAAAGAGGCAGTTGTTCTTTGGATAGAAATCGACTGACGGGGAGGGATTAACGATGAAAAAGAGTTTGGGAAGACACTTGATCGCGGAATTTTACGATTGTGATCAACAGATTCTTGACGATGTGGTTCTCGTTGAGCAAAAGATGAAAGATGCCGCTATCATTGCCGGAGCAACGATAGTAGGTAGCTCGTTCCATAGGTTCCTCCCCTACGGAGTGAGCGGTGTAGTTGTGATCTCTGAATCACACCTTACAATTCATACCTGGCCAGAGTATGGCTATGCCGCGATCGATCTCTTTACCTGTGGAGAAGACACCGATCCGTGGAAGGCTTTTGACTACTTAAAGGATGTCTTCAAAGCAAAAAGAACCCAAGTCTTTGAGCACACACGTGGTGATTACAGGACTATAGGCATACCAATGAATGCTCCACACAAGGCAATCAAAGGAGGAGTTTGCAATGTATGAAAAGATCATACCAGGAAAACACCTGTGGTTTTTCGACTATTTCTCTGGTGGAGATGTTGGCTTGGTGATGAGAATAAGTCGAATAGTTCACTCAGAACAAACTCCGTATCAAAGAATTGATGTTTTTGATAACCCAACACTCGGCAGAGTCTTTGCGTTAGATGGTATCACCATGACAACAGATGTTGACGAATTCATGTATCACGAAATGCTCGCACATGTTGCACTATTCTCCCATCCAGACCCTAAATCCGTTCTGGTGATCGGCGGCGGGGATGGTGGAACAGTACGCGAGGTGCTGCGACATCCTCAGATACAGAAAGTCGTGCTGTGTGAGATCGATCAGCGTGTTGTGGAAATCTCTAAGCAGTTTCTAAAAACCGGTAGTGCTTTGAGTGACAAGAAGGTGGAATTAGTCTTCCAAAACGGTGCTGATTATATCAAGAACGTCAAGAATCAATTTGATGTGATAATAATTGATTCGACAGATCCAACTGCCGGTGAAGGAGGCCATCTCTTCACTCAGGATTTCTACAAATCATGCTATGACGCGCTCAAAGACAACGGTGTAATGACTGCTGAAGCAGAGAATCCTTTGTACGACTTTGGATGGTTTAAGATAGCCTTCAGAAGAACAAGAAATGCTTTTCCACTGGTCAAAGCTTATCAAGGGTTTATGCCAACCTATCCGTCAGGATACTGGCTGTACATCTTTGCATCCAAGGGCATAGACCCGGTCACGGATCTCAGAGTTCAAGATGTAAAGCAAATGGAAGAACAGTTAAAGTACTACAATGTTGAAATACACAAAGCATCCTTCGTACTGCCGAATTTCATAAAACGCGAAATCGAAGGAAAATCCTGATGCTCAAAGAGATCATCGAGTGGCATCTGTTGCCGTCTTCCACAGAATCTCTCGAGAATGAGTTACTCTCGAGAGATTTCTTCAATTATGCCCTTGAGGCGACTGACAATGGAACAAAACTGATTCTTTACACAGATGACGAAGATTTCGTCAAAGAGATCTTAGAACTCACCCAAAGTCGGCTACTCGAAAAGAAAAGCTCTCGGGTTGAGCAATGGTTCAAGTTCATGAAACTCGAACCATTTGAGATCACAAATGGTGTTTGGATAGATCCAACGGGAAAGCTGAAAAAACCCGGTGCAATAGTTGTCAAGATGAAACCATCGGCTGCCTTTGGCAGTGGGGATCATGCCACCACCGCTTTGGCTGCAAAGCTCTTAGCACATCATATCAAGAGATCTCACTCTGTGTTGGATGTAGGATGCGGTACAGCCGTATTGTCGATAATCGCAAAGAAGATGGGCGCAAAAAAGGTTCTTGCGGTTGACAACGACCCAGTCGCGGTAGACGTCGCGAGAGAGTTTGTACGAAAGAACCGTGTTAAGGTAGATGTTATTCTCTCTGATCTATTGGCTGATGTGCATGGTAAGTATGATCTGGTAGTCGCAAATATACTGACACCTGTGATCATCAAGTTGATCGATCAAGTTGAAAAGGTGACACACGCTGGTTCTACACTCGTTGTATCTGGAATACCATCCAAAGATGACGAAATAATCAAAGCCAAGTTTGCCGAGAAAGGTTTTATAATACTCTCTGAGGGTGAGATGCAAAATTGGAAAGCCTATGCAGTGAGGATTTGCTGATACTCAAGCGACAACTGGGTCGTTTACCCAGAGGCGTGAGTAGAATTGTCATAAGGTGTGAGTATGGTTATCCGGTTTTGCTCGAAAGTTGTCCATCTGTCGACGGCAAACCTTTTCCAACACTTTACTGGCTGGTCTGTCCATATTTGGTAAAGCAGATCTCACATCTGGAGTCACAAGGTTGGATACGCAGATTCGAAGAGTTAATAGCGAAAGATGATCTGTTCAGGGAGAGATATATTAAAGCCCACTCTGTAATAAGAGAATTAAGGGCGAAGCTTGTAGAAGATGAAGTTCTGAGGGCAAAATTGAATGAAGTCGGAACTGGTGGTATCAGAGACCTTCGGAGGGTTAAGTGCTTGCATCTACATGTTTCAGATTATCTTGCTGGTGTCGATAATCCTGTAGGTGAAGCTGTCATGAAACAGATTGGCAGAATCACATGTGAACGAAACAGAATGCTTTGCAAGTGAACCTTTGAGTATCTTTCCATGTCAAATTAGGAGGAAAAAGATGCAAGATGAGGAACTTCTAAGAGGACTCAGACATGGCGAAGACTGGGCATACAGACTGCTTTATAGAGAATATGCCGGTAAGATTGGAAGTGTAGCCAGAACGTACCTTGGGGCAGACGATGTTGACGACGTGGTACAGGAAGTGATGTTGAGGATATTCAAAGGTGTCAAGAGATTCAAAGGCGATTCAAAGCTCTCCACATGGATATACAGAATAGCGATAAATGTTTGCAAAGACTACCTTGCAAAATACAGGAAAAGAAATGAAGTACTCACGGACTTTGCAGAGGATGAAGAAGGTTCGGTGCCGCATCCAGTATCAGAAACTGATACAATATTGCAGGCAGCTGGAGAAATCACATATGAAAGAATCATGAGCGCGATAGAAAAATTGTCGGCTGATGACAGACTCTTGATCAAACTGAGAGATGTAGATGGACTGAGTTATGAAGAGATCAGCCAGATCGTAGACAAGCCGGTGGGGAGTGTTAAGAGCAGCCTTCACTATGCGAGGAAAAGACTTCAGAAGTTGCTTGAGGAGGCGAAGGAATGAACGAGGAGAGTTTTCAAAAATTCCTCGACGGGGAACTGTCAAAGGAACAGGTTGACGAAAAGACAAGAGAAGAGGTTAAAGTCTACACAACCGCTCTACAGCTGATGAAAGCACGATACGAGTACAAACCCAGTGATGCTTTTGAGAAGCGTATATTCACAAAAATCCGTCGTAGAAAAGAAATGTTTTCCGAGGTGCTCATAGCTGTCTCTGTGGTAGCTGCACTCTTTCTCCTGACACTCAACGTTATACCAAGCAGAATTCAGTTTACGACGAAGCCACAGCAAGCATCGGTGAGTGAGGTGTTCGATTATCTTAGCTTGGTGAAATTGGTGGGAGATGGTTTCTGAGCCATTTTAGGAGCGGTGGATGAAATGAAGAGAATTCTGATACTCTTTTGTATCTCAGCATTTGTTGTCGCTGTTTTTTCGCAATCTTTTCTCGACCTTTTCCTCAGCAACTCCTACTTTGGAAGAAGGGTTGTAACAGAGCGTGGTGCCAGCAGTAAGAGCAGAATTGAGCTGGTGTACCGATGGCCCGACGAGAAGATCGTACAAGTTCTGTCGCCTTTGATGATGATCTGGGCAAAACACTCAGGATCTTTCTTCATGGGAGAACCAAACAATTTTCGAGTCTCTCCGCTTGAAATACTTGATTTAGAAGACTTGTTCATCAGGCAGTTAAAACAAGTTGGTATATCAAAGACAGAGAGATCGGACGGTAAGTACAAGGTTGTGGTTGATTCTCCTTCTGGTCTGTTCACCGCGATAATAACCGACAAGGGCTATCCAGAGAGAATTACACGCATCTTGCAGGGTGTTACCACCGAGTTGGTTTACGAAGAGGTGAAACCTCTCTCAGAGGGATTCGACGAAATTGCGAAAAAGTACAATATCCGTTTGAGTGAAGCACCGATAACTTTCCCAGCCGAAATCAAAGAAGTCTTGCAGACTGTTTCCTGGTACACTATTTCACGTCTTAAGATAGGTGAAGAGCAAGTCGTTCTGATAATGGCTAATCATAAATCTGGCTCGATCCTCAAGATGGTGTACTCTTCAAAAGAAGTCAACATAAACACCGAACAGAATGAGAAGATGCTGCATTGTACTGGCCAAGGTTATCACGTTTATGTCATAACACAGGACGAAGAGGTCCTGAAACAAGTGAAAGAGATGTTAGAAAAATAAAAGATGAAAGCGATCATCCTCGATGGATACGTTGACGAACCAGCCGCTCTTGGAGTACCTCCATATGTGAGCCACTATGTCCGCTATGCCGCCGGTGTCCTGGCGATGAAAGATTTCGATGTCACCTATTACTCGATAGATCAAATCCGCAGAGAAAACCTTTGGCATGCTCTTTCCGCCTTTGACCTTGTGCTTGTCATTGGTGGTGTAACTGTTCCAGGAAAATACGTTGGTGGAGAACCAATTTCTTTTGTTGAACTCAAAAGAGTTCTCGAGATGTGCAGAAAAAGCATTCGTTTGATCGCAGGACCGTTTGCATCTTTTCAAGCCCGTTTTGGTGGGACAACCGCCTTCAAGTCTGATCTTGAGGTCGACTCGATCATTGGTCCAGATATAACGGTGGAACTCTACAACTATCTGTTTGATTCCAATCAGCACAAAGACAACTGGGACCTCGTTAGAGAGGCTTCAATACTCGGTGCGCCGATTATCAAACAGCACCCCAGATACCCAGACATCATATGTGAAATCGAGCTCTCTCGTGGATGTGAAAGAAGAACATACTGCAGTTTCTGCGCAGAACCAGTTTTCTATTCTTCATTCAAGTCGAGACCAGTCGATCATGTCTTAGACGAAATCTTTGAATTGTACAAGAATGGTTGTACAGCATTCAGATTTGGCAGAGCAGCCAATGTTCTGGCATATTATTTTGACAGAGACAAAAAGCCGTGTCCAGCTGTCTTTGAAGATCTCTACAAAGGCATCTGGCAGAGATGTCCACAGATAACTGTACTGCATCACGACAATGCAAATCCATCATTCATAGTAGATCACGAAGATGAGTGTAAGAAGATCCTCGAATTGATGGCTCAATGGAATACACCTGGCGATGTTCTATCCTTTGGCGTAGAGAGTTTCGATGTGAAGGTTATCAAAAAAAACAACATCATGAACGATCCTGAAAAGGTCTTGAGAGCGATAGAGTTAATGAACGAAATCGGTGGCAAGAGGATTGACGGCATACCAAAATTGTTACCTGGAATAAACCTACTTTACGGACTGATCGGAGAGAGTGATGAGACTTACGAAGAAAACTTCAAATGGTTAAAATTCATTCTGAACAAAGGACTGCTGCTCAGAAGGATCAACATCAGACAGGTCATTGTGGAGCCAGGGACATGGTTGTACAAGTTCGCTCAAATCAGAAGACTCAAGTTCAACCGAGAGCTCTTCAAGATATATAAAGAGAGGATCAGAAACGAGATCGACCTACCCATGATTCAAAAGGTCTTTCCAATTGGATCAGTCTTGCGAAGGGTTTATCCAGAGTACAAGGAGGGAAAGATCACCTTCGCCAGACAGTTGGGTAGTTATCCTGTCTTAGTCGGTGTGGTCGGGGATCTTAAAGAACCAGCTGACGTTGTGGTAGTCGATCATGGTCCAAGGTCTATAACTGGATTGCGTCTGCCTTTGAATTTGAACAGAGCTTCATACGATGAACTCATGCACATACCAACGATTGGTGAAAGAAGGGCAAAAAGAATAGTCCTTTCAAGACCTTTCAGATCCTTCAACGAGGTAATGGAAGTTTTAGAAAATGATCCAAACTGTCTCCAAGTACTCACACAGATCAATGCTGTGGTATCATGAATTTGAGGAGGGTTGGATTCTGAAGTACGAACGCATCAAAGGTACAAACGACATCTTCGGACCAGAAATTTCTTACTGGAACTTCATTGAAACAAAAGCCAGAAAGATTTCTGAGCTCTTTGGCTATGGCGAGATAAGAACACCCATCTTTGAGTCAACAGAGTTGTTCATCAGAAGTGTCGGCGAGGAAACAGACATCGTTCAAAAGGAGATGTACACCTTCGTCGACAAGGGTGGTAGAAGCCTCACTTTGAGGCCTGAGGGAACGGCTCCCACCATTAGGGCGTTTATAGAGAATTCGATGATCAACAATGGACTACCCCAACGGTTTTATTACATAGGTCCCATGTTTCGCTATGAAAGGCCTCAAGCGGGAAGACTCAGACAGTTTCACCAGTTTGGCGTAGAATTAGTGGGCTCTGCAGAACCTTCAGCCGATGCAGAAGTTTTGCAGCTCGCGAAAGCCTTTCTTGATTCATTGAATCTGAAAAAGTACAAGATATACGTGAACTCAATAGGATGTCAGAAATGTAGAGCACATTATAAAAGTGCATTGAAACAGTATTATACCGAGCATTACGAAGAAATATGCGATGACTGTAAGAGACGTTTCGAGACCAATTTGATGAGATTACTCGATTGCAAGAAAGACTCTGAAATAGCCCAAAGAGCACCGAAAACTTTGGAGTATCTGTGTGACGATTGTAAGAGACACTACGATCAATTCAAGTCAATCCTCGTCGGTTTGAAAATCCCGTTCGAAGAGGATGGAAATTTGGTGAGAGGTTTGGACTACTACAACCGCACAGTCTTCGAAGTGAAGCACGAACTACTTGGTGCGCAGAGTACGATTCTCGCGGGTGGGAGATACGATGGTCTTTGCAGAGAGCTTGGTGGTGCAGATATACCAGCTCTTGGTTTTGCATCTGGCATTGAAAGACTCCTACTGGCTATGAAATCAGAGGAACTTCAAGTTCCACAACTGTCGCAATGCGATGTTTACACCGTAACTTTAGAATCAAGCGCACTTGTCAGAGCGTTTGAGATTGCGAATACACTGAGGAATCACGGTGTGGTAGTTGTTACGGAAATCAACTCAAGACCAGTTAAAGTACAGCTTAAACATGCCAACAGGTTGAAGGCACTTGTAGCAGTGATCATAGGTGAAGATGAGCTTTCAAAAGGAACGGTGCAAGTAAAGGATCTGGTGAATCAAAATCAATCTGAAGTTGAGTTCGAGTATGCTTCAGATTACGTGTTAGATCTGCTGAGAACAAACGGTCGTAAAAACCAATAATCCCTTAAAAAGGGCGCCAGATTGACGCGCCCTTGAAGAAGTAAAGACATTCTCGTGTCTTCAGACATAAGTAAAAGTTTTTGTACCATTAGCTAAGAACACTAAGCGCTTATTTAAGTGTGTACGATGTGTATCAGTATATATGTAATATGTCAATCAGGAGCAAAGTTAAGTTGATCACCACGTATAGATACAGAATATATCCCAACAGCAAGCAAAGAATACAACTTGCCAAGACATTTGGCTGCACAAGGTTTGTGTGGAACTATTTTCTTGCTTGGAGAGAGCAAAGGTACAAAGAACAAAAACTCTCAACGACCGAGTCGGAATGTCGAAAACATCTTTGCACTGGAGAATGCATTGATAACCCTTGATAATGCGTACAAGAGGTTCTTTAAACGCCAAGCTGGAAAACCACGCTTCAAGAAGAAAAAGTCACATAGGTTCTCATACACGACGTACTTCACTGG